>Ga0157371_10000011_pt1 | contig 377608 bp, 339 predicted proteins | sample C45metaG_FD_113462 | JGI IMG/M metagenome (GOLD analysis project Ga0157371, IMG submission 113462) | Corn rhizosphere microbial communities from Kellogg Biological Station, Michigan, USA - C4-5 metaG | ecosystem: Host-associated > Plants > Roots > Rhizosphere > Soil | place: USA: Michigan... | reverse complement strand
GCGCGTGCCGCCCGAACCCGCGCCGACATCGTGCAGCGCTTCCTCCATCGCCGCGATCACCTTGGGGTGCTGGCCCATCGCCAGATAATCGTTCGAGCACCACACCGTGATCGGCATCGGCCCATTGTGCCCGGCAAAGCACCGCGCATTGGGGAACGCCCCCTTGTTGCGCAATATGTCGATGAACACGCGATACCGCCCCTCGGCATGCAGCCGGTCGATCGCCTGGGTGAATACCCGCGAATAGTCGACGGGCCGCGCGGTGGAATCGCTCATGAAACGCGCCAATAACGTGGGTTTCGCCGATTTTCCATGGGTAAGACGTGCAAAAGGCGCAATCGCGACGCTGCTCTGCGTCAACGCAAGTGTCGCATTGGTATGGTATAGAGCGAGTCGTCGCCGGCGTTCATGGGTCCGAGCAGGCCGGCGATTGAGAGCAAGGAACGCTCCCGCTTGAATTGTCGGAGCTTTTGCGATGATCGATCAGGTCGGCCCCACAGGCCAGGATTCCGATTATCTCGCCCGTCGCGAGGAACAGGAACGAATTGCCGCCAAGCAATCCGCTGACCCTTCCGCTCGCCGTGCGCACCAGGTGCTGGCCGAGCAATATGCCCGGCGATTGCGCGTACCGCCAACCCGGGCGAGCTGAAGCGGATTAAAGCGACTCGGCGCGGTTGATGCCATAGCGCGCCAGCGCCGGGGCGAGGTGACGTTCAGCATCGCCGAACCGGGTGAAGACCGCGCGATGGAGCGGCGTTTCGGGCCAGTCCTGCCCCTCGGTCAGATACGCGACTCGCCGCGCGATTCCCGGCGCGCCGTCGACGAAGCGCACCGGATGCGGCGCCGCTTCGGCGAGTTCGTCGCCGACCAGCGGGAAATGTGTGCAGGCGTTGACCACGACATCGATGCGCTCGCCGCCCGGCTGGTCGAAAAGTCCGGCGATGGCCGCGCGATAGTCGGCGATCGGGCGCTTTTCTCCATGAAGCTTGGCTTCGGCCAGTTCGACCAACGCGGCCGAGCCGTGCCGCAGGACCACGCAATCGCCGGCAAAGCGCGCCGCGAGATCGTCGACATAAGGCTGGCGCACGGTCGCGTCGGTGCCGAGCACGCCGATCACCCGTGTCTCGCTGATCTCAGCCGCGGGCTTGATCGCCGGCACGGTGCCGACGATCGGCAAATCGAGCGCGGCGCGGACCGCGCCGAGCGCGATCGTCGAGGCGGTGTTGCACGCGATCACGATCAACCGCGGATCGTAGCGTTCGGCCAGCCGCCCGAGCAAAGCCGGAACACGCGCGGCGATCTCGAACTCGCTCTTGGTGCCGTAGGGGAAACCCGCCGAATCGGCGACATAGACCAGGGGTGCCTGGGGCAGCAGCGCCTGGGTAGCCGCGAGCACCGACAGCCCGCCGACTCCCGAATCGAACAACAATAACGGGCGATCGTCCATGCATGGCCTCTAGAGCGATTTCGAGCCGGATTAAATCATCCGGCGGCTCGGAAATCGCGGCAATCAAAGAATAACTGGAACAAAGCCCCGCTCGAATGGGCCGGGGTTTGTTCCAGAGGATGCATCCATTTTGATCAAGATAAGTGGCGCCAGCCACCGTGCTCGATTATGTATCCCGTTGATTGGGGGAGCATTCACGTGGCGACCGAATATCTATGGGCAGCGCCGGCGGGCGCCATGCTGCTCGGTTACCTTCTCGGGTCGATCCCGTTCGGCGTCATCCTGACCCGCGCCTTCGGTGCCGGCGACCTTCGCCAGATCGGGTCGGGCAATATCGGCGCGACCAACGTATTGCGAACGGGGCGAAAAGGCCTGGCCGCGGCGACCTTGGTGCTCGACCTCGCCAAGGGCGCGGCCGCCGTGTTGCTCGCTGGCTGGTTGTTCCATGGCCACCAGATTCCCGCCGCCGCGGCTGCCTTGCTCGGCCATTGCTATCCGGTCTGGCTGAAGTTCAAGGGCGGCAAGGGAGTCGCGACCCTGATGGGGATCGTGCTCGCGCTGCATTGGCCGATCGGGCTGATCTACGCCCTGGTGTGGCTGGGGCTGCTCGCGGTCCTTCGTATCTCGTCGGTCGCGGGCATGGTCGCCGCGATATCGGCGCCGGTCACGGCAGCGGTGCTGGGCGATTTCGACACGGTGTTCCTGCTCGTCGCGCTGGCGCTGATCGTGTTGTGGAAACATCGCGCCAATGTCGAGCGGCTGATCCAGGGCAACGAGCCGAGGATCGGCGCCAGGAAGGATGGCTGATCCGCGCGTCGCGCGGCTGCGGCTGATCCGCACGCCGACGATCGGCCCCGTCACCTATCGCCAGTTGCTCGCCCGGTTCGGCAGCGCCGAGCGCGCGATCGAGGCGCTCCCCGATCTCGCCGCGCGTGGTGGTGGCAAGGCGCCTCGGATCGCCGAGGCCGCGATGGTCGAACGCGAGATCGCCCGGGTCGAGACACTCGGCGCGCGCTACCTGTTCATCGACGACGCCGATTATCCGCCATTGCTCGCCGAACTCGACAATGCGCCGGCGGTCATGACGATCCGGGGCGATAGTGCGCTGTTCGCCCGCACCAGCGTCGCGATGGTCGGCGCGCGCAACGCCTCGGCGGCGGCGTGCCGCTTTGCGCGCGGGCTGGCGGTCGAATTGGGGCGCGAAGGCGTGGTGGTCGTCTCCGGGCTGGCGCGGGGGCTCGACACCGCGGCACATCAGGGATCGCTCGCGACGGGTACGATCGGGGTGATCGCGAGCGGCATCGACATCGCCTTTCCGCCCGAGAATCGCGGCCTTCAGGAGCAGGTTGCCGAGCAAGGCCTGCTGATCGCCGAGCAACCGCCGGGCAGCGAGCCGCTGGCGCGCAACTTTCCCCATCGCAACCGCGTCATCGCCGGCCTGTCGACCGGCACCGTGGTCGTCGAGGCGGCGCCACGATCGGGATCGCTGATCACCGCGCGGCTGGCGGCGGAAGCGGGACGCGACGTCATGGCGGTCCCCGGCAGCCCGCTCGAGCCGCGCGCCCAGGGCTGCAATTTGCTGATCCGCGAGGGCGCGACTCTGGTGCAATCAGCGGCCGATATCCTGGAGACGATCCGCCCGATCGACTCGCGCATGGTCCGCGTGCCGGCCAGCCCGTTCGACGGACGTCCCGGCGGCGAGCCGGACGATGCCGAGCGCCGCGCGCTGATCGGCCTGCTCGGGCCGGTGCCGGTGGCCATCGACGAGCTGATTCGCCAATCGGGATTGCCGCCCGCGACTGTCGCGTTGATTCTGCTCGAGCTCGAACTGGCGGACCGGATCGAGCGCCATGCCGGCGCGAGGGTGAGCCTGATCCAATAGCTCGTCGCGAACATCGCTGAACGCGTTGAGATCTTGGAATCGAATGAGCCGAACCGAACGTCACCCCGGCCTTGTGCCGGGGTCCACCGGGCGGCAAGCCCGGGAAAAGAAGCTCCAGTTATGCGCTAACCTGCACAGTGGATGCCGGGACGAGCCCGGCATGACGACCTTTCAGGTCGCGGCGGCTGATCGGCAGAGATATACGAAACACAAAATCATCGGTAACCGATCTTCTGGAATGTCAATCGAACGAGGTGTTCGTATGACTCCGCGCCTTGCCCGCTGGCAGTTCCGTGGTGCCGCGATCTACGGTCTGATCATCCTGTTGCCGCTCTATTTCCTCGAGCGGCAGGTCGCGGCACCGGCGGCGATGCTCGACCATCCGATCTATTATTACGGCTTTGTCGGCGCCGCCGCGGCGTGGCAATTGGTTTATTGGACCATCGGCGGCGACCCGGTCCGCTATCGTGCGTTCATGCCGCTCGCAGCGCTGGCCAAAGTCGGATTCTGGATCCCGAGCCTCATTCTATGGTTGAACGGACGCGCGCCGACCTCCACCTTTGTCGTGACGAACGGCGACCTCATCCTGGGGATCGCCTTCTTCCTCGCCTGGCGGAGCCTCAAGGCCCCGGCTTGACGGGTATCATCGGGGCTCCCCATCCTCGCGCGTACACGTAAGGACCGCTTTTCACCGCCATGCAGCTTGTCATCGTCGAATCGCCCGCCAAGGCGAAAACCATCGAGAAATATCTGGGCAGCGACTATCGCGTTCTCGCGAGCTACGGTCACGTCCGCGACTTGCCGCCCAAGGACGGGTCGGTCGATCCCGATGCCGGCTTCGCGATGGATTGGGAAAATTACGCCGACAAGGCGAAGCAGCTCAAGGCGATCACCGACGAGGCCAAGAAGGCCGACCGCCTGATCCTGGCGACCGACCCCGATCGCGAGGGCGAGGCGATTTCGTGGCACGTCCAGGAAGTGCTGCGCAATCGCAAGGCGCTGCCCAAGCAGGTCGAGCGCGTCACGTTCAACGCGATCACCAAGGCGACCGTGACCGAGGCGATGAAGCATCCGCGTCAGCTCGACGAGGATCTGATCGACGCCTATCGCGCCCGCCGCGCGCTCGATTATCTGGTCGGCTTCACGCTCTCCCCGGTACTGTGGCGCAAGCTGCCCGGCGCCAAGTCGGCGGGCCGCGTCCAGTCGGTCGCGTTGCGCCTGATCGTCGATCGCGAGCGCGAGATCGAGGCGTTCGTCAGCCAGGAATATTGGTCGGTCGCCGCCACCCTGGAGCAGGACGGCACGCCGTTCACCGCCCGGCTGATCAAGTGGAATGGCGAGAAGCTCGACCGCCTGTCGATCGGCAAGGAAGGCGACGCGCTCAAGGCCAAGGCCGATGTCGAGAACGGCCGCTTCACTGTCCAGTCGGTCGAGACCAAGCCGGCGACGCGCAACCCGCCGCCGCCGTTCACCACCTCGACCTTGCAGCAGGAGGCCGCGCGCAAGCTCGGATTCTCGGCCAGCCACACGATGCGCATCGCCCAGGCGCTCTACGAGGACGGCGCGATCACTTATATGCGGACCGACGGCGTCCAGATGGACGGGTCAGCGATCTCTGCCGCGCGCAAGGCGATCACCGAGCGCTATGCCGCCAATTACGTCCCCGACAAGCCGCGCCAATACCAGACCAAGGCCAAGAACGCGCAGGAAGCGCATGAGGCGATCCGCCCGACCGATTTCGGCCGCGACCATGCCGGGTCGGGCGACCATGCCCGGCTGTACGAGTTGATCTGGAAGCGGGCGATGGCGAGCCAGATGGCCTCCGCCCAGATGGAGCGGACGACGATCGACCTGGCCGACGGCACCGGCCGCCATGGGCTGCGCGCGACCGGGCAGGTCGTGCTGTTCCCCGGCTATCTCGCGCTATACGAGGAAGGCCGCGACGATGAAGGCGACGAGGAATCGCGCCGCCTGCCGCGCCTGCGCGATGGCGACGTGCCGGCCAAGCGCGACGTCAGTGCCGAGCAGCATTTCACCCAGCCGCCGCCGCGTTTCTCTGAAGCGTCGCTGGTCAAGCGGCTCGAAGAGCTCGGCATCGGGCGGCCGTCGACCTATGCCTCGATCATTCAGACGCTCAAGGACCGCGACTATGTGCGGGTCGAGAAGAACCGCTTCTTCGCCGAGGAATCGGGCCGGCTGGTGACCGCGTTCCTCGAACGCTTCTTCGAGAAATATGTCAGCTTCGACTTCACCGCGGGGCTTGAGGACGAACTCGACGAGATTTCGGGCGGCCGCGCGCAATGGCAGCAGGTGCTCGAAGCCTTCTGGCGCGACTTCAAGCCGCGCACCGCCGAGGTGATGGAATTCAAGCCGTCCGAAGTGACGCAGCAGCTCGATCAGTTCCTCGCGCCTTACCTCTTCCCCGACAAGGCCGATGGCGGCGATCCGCGGCTGTGCCCCAATTGCGGGCTTGGCCAATTGTCGCTGCGCGGCGGCCGGTTCGGCGCGTTCATCGCCTGCTCGAACTATCCCGAGTGCAAATATACCCGGCGCTTCGCCCAGGCGGGCGCCACCGACGGCGAGGACACAGGCCCCGAATCGCTCGGCAAGGATCCGGCGACCGGGCTCGAAGTCGAGCGCAAGGCAGGTCGATTCGGGCCGTATATCCAGCTCGGCGAGGGCAAGGATGCCAAGCGCGCGTCGATTCCCAAGGATATCGAGCTCGATCTCGACTGGGCATTGAAGCTGCTGAGCCTGCCGCGCGAGATCGGTGCGCATCCCGAGACCGGCAACATGATCACCGCGTCGATCGGGCGCTATGGTCCCTATCTGGCGCATGACGGCAAATATGCCCGGCTGCAATCGACCGCCGAAGTGTTCGAGACCGGCATGAACGCGGCGGTGGTCAAATTGGCCGAGGCGGCGGCGAATGGCGGCCGCCCGGCACGCGCGTCGCGCGAGCCGTTGAAGGTGCTGGGCGCGCATCCGCGGACCGAGCTCGAGATCAAGCTGATGGAAGGGCGCTATGGCGCCTATGTCACCGACGGCACGACCAACGCGACCCTGCCCAAGACGATCGACAAGGATCAGCTGACGTTGGAGGAGGCAGCGCAATTGATCGACGCGCGAGCGGCCGCGGCGCCGGCCGGCGGCAAGGGAAAGCGCGGGGCGAAAAAGGCACCGGCGAAGAAGGCTGCTGCGAAGAAAGCGCCGGCGAAGAAGAAGGCTGCGGCGGCTAAAGGCTAACCGCCATCCCAGCGAAATAATCGTCACTCCAGCGAGTAATCGTCACCCCAGCGAAAGCTGGGGTCTCAATGAGGGAAATACCGCCAGAGATCCCAGCTTTCGCTGGGATGACGACTTGTCAGACGGCTCGGCGGGTGCCGGGAGGAGTCTGGGATGACGGCGTGTCAGGCCGCCCGGCTGCTCGTTTCGTTCAGCCACGACCGGGCACGGGTCTGCGCCTCCGCAATCTCTCGTGCGGTCATCTCATCGGCCACTTCGGCGCGGCAATAGCGCGCACCTTCATGGCCGCCGCGCGACGCGGCAAGGTTGAACCATTTATGCGCCTCGACCAGGTCGAGATCGACGCCGTTCGCGCCGGTCGAATAATCGACGCCGAGATCGTAACAAGCGTTCCAGTCGCCGCGCGCGGCATCGCTCAGCCGGCTTTCGATCAGAAACTGCGCATTCTTCAGGCTGCTGCCCATCGTCGCCAACCCCTTTATCCCTTTGGCCGGGCTACCTTGGAGGCTCAGGGGTCAACAAATGGTTAACGCGATTTAACCACGAAACTCAGGGCTCTATATCGAGATTGTCGATCAGCCGGGTGGTTCCGATTCGCGCCGCGGCGAGCAGACGGCGAGGCCGGCCCGGCCGCGGATCGCCCAGCGTGCCGGCATCGACCAGCGAGACGTAATCGGTGACGAACCCTGCCTCGGCCAGTGACGCCATGGCTGCTTCCTGCCAATCCGGCTCCCCCGCCTCGATCGCGCGTTTTGCTGCGGCCAACGCCTTCGGCAGCGCCACTGCCCGCGTTCGCTCGTCGGGCGAGAGGTAGATGTTGCGCGACGACAAAGCGAGGCCGTCCACTTCGCGCGCCGTCGGCACCCCGACGATCTCCAGTCCCATATCGAGATCGGCGACCATGCGGCGAATCACCGCGAGCTGCTGAAAATCCTTCTCGCCGAAATAGGCCGTGTCGGGGCGCACCTGGTTGAACAATTTGGTCACGACCGTCGCGACGCCGTCGAAATGGCCGGGCCGCGCGGCGCCGTCGAGCCCGTCGCTCACGCCCGACACCGACACGTTGGTGGAAAATCCCGCCGGGTACATGTCCTCGACGCCGGGCATCCACAGCAGGTCGCAGCCATGGGCGATCAGCAACGCCTTGTCGGCCTCGGCCGGGCGCGGATAGCGCGACAGGTCCTCGTTGGGGCCGAATTGCTTGGGATTGACGAAGATCGACGCGACGACCCTTGCCCCCGTCGCCCGCGCGGCATCGACCAGCGCCATATGCCCGGCATGGAGCGCACCCATCGTCGGGACCAGCGCGACGCGTGCGCCGCCGCCGCGCAACTCGGCGGTCGCGCGTCTCAAATCGGGCAGATGATGGACAATTTGCATGGGACTTGTCGCTTCGATAGACGAAGGTTCGCCTGTAAGAGGCGCGGGGCATCTCAGGCAACCAGGGTCTTCACGTGGCGGACGCCAGCAAACCACATATGATCGTCTTCGCCAACGAAAAGGGCGGGACCGGCAAGTCGACCACCGCGGTGCATGTCGCGATCGCGCTGCAGGCGCGCGGCGCGCGCGTCGCGGCGTTCGACCTCGACCATCGCCAGCGCACCATGGCGCGCTATTTCGAGAATCGCGTCGCCACCGCCCGGCGCACCAGCCGCGAACTGCCGACGCCTGCCTTCGCCGCGCATGACGGCGAGAGCCTGGAATTTTTCGACGATACGCTCGACCGGCTGTGCAGCGACGCCGATTTCGTGGTGATCGACACGCCCGGCCGCGACGACCGCTTCGGGCGGCTGGCGGCGAGCCGCGCCGATACTTTGGTCACGCCGATGAACGACAGCTTCGTCGATTTCGACCTGATCGGTCAGGTCGACCCCGACACCTATAAGGTCACCCGGCCGAGCTTCTACGCCGAATTGATCTGGGACGCGCGCAAGGCTCGGGCCAAGGCCGATGGCGTCGCGATCGACTGGGTCGTACTCAGGAACCGCCTCCAGCATATCGAGGCGCGTAACATGCGCCGCGTGTCCGAGGCGCTCGACCAGCTCGCCAAGCGCGTCGGATTCCGGATCATCCCGGGCCTGGGCGAACGCGTCATCTATCGCGAATTGTTTCCCAAGGGGCTGACGATGATCGACAGTCGCGATTTCGGCGAAATGGGCCTGGCGCACGTCGCCGCGCGGCAGGAATTGCGCGAGATGATGGCGGCGCTCGCTCTGCCCGAGCCGGTCATGCCGCTCTTCGCCTGACATGGCCAAACTCCTCCTCGCGCTGGCCGTAGCCTGGTTCGGCTGGTGGCTGTGGCAAGGGCCCAAGAAGGTCTGGACCGACGGCCGCCGCAAACCGCAACGCAGCGAAGACGAGATCGGCGCGCTGGCCGTGCTGGGGCTCGATCCCGGCGCCAGCCGCGACGAGATCCGAGTCGCGCACCGCCGCCTGCTGCGCAACGTCCATCCCGATCATGGCGGCACCGACGAACTCGCTCGTCGCGTAAATGAGGCGCGCGACATCTTGTTGAAGCCAAGTTCAGACCCTGGGGATTGAACTTTTTCCCTCCCCGGCGGATTGGGCGCGCATCAACCTGACGGGAGCCCCCATGACCCACCGTTTCGATCCTACGTCCCTGCGCGAATACGATATCCGCGGAGTCGTCGGCAAAACCTTGTCGACCGACGATGCCCGCGCGATCGGCCGCACCTTCGCCACGATCGTGCGCCGTGCCGGCGGCACGCGCGTTGCGGTGGGGCGTGACGGCCGCATCTCATCGCCGGCGATGGAAACGGCGCTGGTCGAGGGGCTGCTCGCTTCGGGAGTCGACGTGATCCGCACCGGCATGGGACCGACCCCGCAGCTTTACTGGGCCGAGGCCGAGCTGGAAGTCGATGGCGGCATCCAGATCACCGGCAGCCACAATCCGGCCGAATATAACGGCTTCAAGATGGTGCTGCAGCACCTCCCGTTCTTCGGCGAGGATATCCAGAAACTCGGCCGGATGGCGGCCGAGGGCGATTGGGAGGAAGGCCAAGGTGAGGTCGCCGATGCCGATATCGTCGACGATTATGTCGGACGGCTGATGGCCGGCTATTCGGGCGGCGCCTACCGGATCGGCTGGGACGCGGGCAACGGCGCCGCGGGTCCGGTGATCGAGAAGCTGACCAAATTGCTGCCGGGCGAGCATCATCTGCTGTTCACCGAGGTCGATGGCAATTTCCCCAATCATCATCCTGATCCGACCGAGGAAAAGAACCTGGTGCATTTGAAGGCGCTGGTGGCGGAAAAGGGGCTCGATTTCGGCGTCGCGTTCGACGGCGACGGCGACCGGATCGGCGCGATCGATGGGAAGGGCCGGGTGATCTGGGGCGACCAGATATTGTCGATCCTGGCCGAACCGGTGCTGCGGGAGTTGCCCGGCGCGACGATCATCGCCGACGTCAAGGCGAGCCAGGCGCTGTACGACCGCATCGCCGAGCTGGGCGGGCAGCCGTTGATGTGGAAGACCGGGCACAGCCTGATCAAGACCAAGATGAAGGAGACGCATGCGCCGCTCGCCGGCGAGATGTCGGGCCACATCTTCTTCGCGCACGAATTCTACGGTTTCGACGATGCGCAATATGCCGCGGTCCGGCTGATCCGCGCGGTGCACATGATCGGCAAGTCGATGAACGAGATCAAGGACGCGATGCCGGTGATGGTCAACACCCCCGAAATGCGATTCCAGGTCGACGAAAGCCGCAAATTCGCGGTAATCGACGAAGTGCTCGACCGGCTCGAAACGGAAGGCGCCGACGTCAACCGCACCGACGGCGCGCGCGTCACCACGCCCGACGGCTGGTGGCTGCTCCGCGCCTCGAACACCCAGGACGTGCTGGTCGCGCGCGCCGAGGCGAAGGATCAGGCGGCGCTCGACCGTCTGCTCGCGCAAATCGACGCACAACTGGCGGCGAGCGGGCTGGAGCGCGGACCGCAAGCGGGGCACTAGGAAGCCCTTAATCGGATAATGCACCGTGCTCCTGCGAAAGCAGGAGCCCAGGGTTTCACGCGATTCCTTTCGGACTCTGGGCTCCTGCTTTCGCAGGAGCACGGCGGAGCTTGGTGCCGCACGGTGGCTTTTTGGGGCCAAAACCCCCATCTAGCCCGAATGGCATCCCCCTCGATCATCCGTGTCATCGACCTCGAAACCACCGGCAATGCACCGCCGCAGCATGGCGTGCTCGAAGTGGGCTGGCAGGACGTCGCGCTGGGTGCCGACGGGCGCTGGGGACTCTATGGCGAAGGCGGCAGCCGGATGGTCAATCCGGGCCGCCCGATCCCGCCGATCACCCAGGCGATCCATCACATCCTCGACGAACAGGTCGCCGATGCGCCTTATTGGATCGATGTCGCGCGCCCGGTGCTCGACCCCTATCCGCGCCGACTCGCGCTTGCCGCGCACCGCGCCGATTTCGAGGAGCAATTCTGCACCCCGACGCTGACCCACGGCGCCGACTGGATCTGCACGTGGAAATGCGCGCTCCGGCTGTGGCCCGATAGCCCGAGCTTCTCCAACCAGGTGCTACGCTATTGGCGCAAGCCCGAGGGGCTCGATCATGAACGCGGCCTGCCCGCGCACCGCGCCTTTCCCGACGCCTATGTCACCGCGCACCATCTCCGCGACATGCTCAACGAGGCGTCGGTCGCGCAGTTGATCGAATGGTCGAACCAGCCCGGGCTGCTGCCACGCGTGCGTTACGGCCCCGACCGCGGCAAGGAATGGAGCGAGATCGCCGAGGACAGCCTGGCCGGCTTCCTGACCGACCGCGACCCCGACGTGCGCTTCACCGCGGAGACCGAACTCGCCCGGCGACGCGGTGGCGGCGCGGTCGGGCGCGCCAATCTGCAGGGCCTGTTGCTTTAGGCGGCAGGGCGGCTACCCCGCCGCCATCTTCACCGCGTCGCAGATCCGGTCGACCACCGCCTCGACCTGAGCGGCGTCCTCGCCTTCGGCCATCACGCGAATCACCGGCTCGGTGCCCGATGGGCGAATCACCAGCCGGCCCTTGCCCTCGAGCTCGCCCTCGGCATCGGCGATCACTGCCTTGACGCCGGCATCGGCGAGCGGCTTGCCGCCCTTGAAGCGCACGTTCTTGAGCAATTGCGGCAGCGGATCGAAGCGATGGAGCAATTCGCTCGCCGGGATTCCCGAGCGCACCAATTCGGCGAGGATTTGCAGCGCGGCGACCAGACCGTCGCCGGTGGTGGCGTAATCCGACAGGATGATATGCCCCGATTGCTCGCCGCCGACATTATAGCCCTGGCCGCGCATCGCTTCGAGCACGTAGCGGTCGCCGACCGCGGTGCGGATCAGCTTGATCCCCTGCGCGCTGAGATGGCGTTCGAGTCCCAGGTTGGACATCACCGTCGCGACCAGCCCGCCGTTGCGGAGATTGCCGGCGCGCGCCCAGCCGGTCGCGATCACCGCCATCAGCTGATCGCCGTCAATCACCCGGCCATTCTCGTCGACGACGATCAACCGGTCGGCGTCGCCGTCGAGCGCGATACCGATATGCGCGCCGCTGGCGACCACGGTTTCGCACAAAGTCTCCGGCGCGGTCGATCCGACCTGGTCGTTGATGTTCTTGCCGTTGGGGGTGACGCCGATCGCGATGACCTCGGCGCCGAGTTCCCACAAGGCCGAAGGCGCGACCTGATACGCGGCGCCATTGGCGCAATCGACCACGATCTTGAGCCCATCGAGCGTCAGATCGTCGGGAAAGGTCGCCTTGGCGAAATGGATATAGCGCCCGCGCGCATCCTCGACCCGGCGCGCGCGGCCGATATCGGGCGCGTCGGCGAGCGCGACGTCGCCGTCGATCAACGCCTCGATCGCCGTCTCGTCGGCATCGCTCAATTTATAGCCGTCGGGGCCGAACAATTTGATGCCGTTATCGGCATAGGGGTTGTGGCTGGCCGAGATCATCACGCCCAGATCGGCGCGCATCGACTTGGTCAGCATGCCGATCGCGGGAGTCGGCAGCGGCCCGAACAGGGTCACGTCCATCCCCACGCTGGTGAAGCCCGCGACAAGGGCGTTTTCGAGCATATAGCCCGACAGCCGCGTATCCTTGCCGATCACCACGCGATGCTTGTGGTCGCCGCGAACGAAATGCGCGCCGGCCGCCATGCCGACCTTCATCGCCATCACCGCGGTCATCGGCTGCATGTTGGTCAGGCCGCGAATACCGTCCGTACCGAAATATTTTCTTGCCATTCTACCCGTTTCCGTCCGCTATCCCGCGCCAAGGCCGCCTCTTAGCGCGGCAAACGAAGAAGGGCGAGCATGAGCCAAGCATTGAGGATCCTGATCTCGCTGGTGGCGGGCCTGGCGCTGGGTATCGCGCTCGCCAATTGGGCGCCCGACGCCGGCGGCTGGGTCCTGGTCTTCACCAAGCGGATCGGCGGCGCCTGGCTGCACGGGCTGCAGATGGTGATCGTGCCGCTGGTCGTGGCGCTGCTGGTGATCGGTATCGCGGCGTCGGCCGAAGCCGCCCGCGCGGGCAAGATCGCCGGACGCGCGCTGATCTTCTTCGTCGTCATCCTGTGGTTCAACACGATCATGTCGGCGCTGCTCACGCCGCTGCTGCTCAAGCTGTTCCCGCTCCGCCCCGATTGGGCCGCGGCGCTCAGGTCCTCGCTGTCGAGCGCCAAGACCGCCGGGCAGGTGCCGAGCCTGGGCGATTTCTTCGACAAGATCGTGCCGACCAACATCATCGACGCCGCCGCGACCGACGCCTTCCTGCCGCTGACCGTGTTCGCGATGGTGTTCGCCTTTGCCATCACCCAGCTGCAGCCCGACCGCCGCAAGCTGATGGTCGATCTGTTCCAGGCGATCGCCGACGCGATGATCGTCGTGATCGGCTGGGTGCTGGTGCTCGCCCCGCTCGGCGTGTTCTGCCTGGCGTTCGGGGTAGGCATGGAGACCGGCGCGGCCGCGTTCGGCGCGCTGGCCCATTATGTCGCGATCGTCTCGACGCTCGGTATCCTGGTGCTGCTGTCGGCCTATCCGATCGCGGCGATCGGCGCACGCGTGGGCATCGGGCGCTTCGCACGTGCCGTCCTGCCGAGCCAGATCGTCGCGATCAGCACCTCGTCCTCGCTCGCGTCGCTGCCGACCATGCTCCGCTCGAGCGAGGCGATCGGCGCGCCCGCGCGGGTGTCCGGCATCGTCCTGCCGATCGCGGTCGCGGTGTTTCGCGCGACCAGCCCCGCGATGAACCTGGCCGTGGCGCTTTATGTCGCGCATTTGACCGGGACACCGATCGGGCCGGGCCAGCTCGCCGCCGGCGTGGTCACCGCGGCGATCACGACGATGGGGTCAGTATCGCTGCCCGGCACGATCAGTTTCTTCGCCTCGGTCGCGCCGGTAGCGGTGGCGATGGGCGTGCCGCTCGAGGCGCTGGGGCTGCTGGTCGCGGTCGAGACGGTGCCTGACTTGTTCCGGACGCTCGGCAACGTGACGATGGACGTCGCGGTCACCGGCACGATCGCGGTGCGGAGCGGGATCACGACGGAGGGCGAGGGCGAGACCGATCGGATGTTGGAAGAGCTGCCTGGGTGATCGGGACACTTCTCCCTTTTCCTGTGGGCGCACCAGGTCGGTCGCGCGCCGGGCATGACCTAAACAGCTCGGGGCGCGGTTTACTTGACGCGCCTGCTAGGCGAGCTTTGCGAAACCTCGGAACGAGGACGGTACGATCGCATTGGATTTGGACACTTTTGCATCTATTGTCCTGGGCCAAGTAGCAGAAAGCGTGTGATGTCGCGGCCCGGAAGCAACAGGGAATCCGAGATCAGCGCCGCGCTGGTCAAACTCCGCGGCGGGTTCGGCGCGATCGTCGCGCTCAGCGCGTTCATCAACCTGCTGACGATTACCGGGTCGCTATACCTGATGCTGGTCTATGACCGCGTGCTGCCGGCGCAGAGCCTGCCGACGCTGTTCAGCGTCTTCGCGATGATCCTGATCGCCTACGCCTTTTACGGCCTGTTCGACGTGATGCGCTCGAAGATGCTGGCGGACGTCGCGGCGTCGCTCGACCGCTCGCTGTCGGGGCGCGTCCAGGCGATCGAGGCGCGGATCGCGCTCGAACGGCCGGAAGCGAAGGAAAAGGTCAGCCCGGTACGCGACCTCGACCAATTGCGCGCCTTCATCGCCAGCGCCGGGCCGCCCGCGCTGATCGACCTGCCCTGGATCCTGCTGTTCCTGATCATCCTGACCGCGGTGCATTATTGGCTCGGCGTGGTGACGCTGGTCGGGATGCTGGGGCTGGCCGCGCTGACATTGATCGCCGAGCGCGTCAGCGGGCGCCATGTCGCGGCGGTCGCGCAGGCGGCGGCGAAGCGGCGGTTGCTCGCCGATCGGCAATGGCGCCATGCCGAGATCATCACCGCGCTCGGCATGCGCGACCGGCTGATGCTGCAATGGCGGCGGATCCATCACGATTATCTCGACCAGCAGGCGACGCTGACCGATACGACCGCGACGCTGTCGGGGATCAGCAAGGTGTCGCGCATGGTGCTGCAGTCGGTGGTGCTGACGGTCGGCGCGATGCTGGTGATCGACGGCAAGGCGACGGCGGGGATCATCTTCGCCAGTTCGATCCTGTCGGGCCGCGCATTGGCGCCGGTCGATTCCGCGATCGCCAATTGGAAGCATTTCGTCGGCGCGCGCCAGGCCTGGGCGCGGCTCGACAAATTGTTCGGGCAAGTCCCGCCGCCGGTCGGCGAGCGCACCGAATTGCCGCCGCCGAGCAAGTCGCTGACGGTCGACAACCTGTCGCTGACCCCGCCGGGCAGTCAGCTGACCAATGTCGCCGGGGTCAGTTTCCAGGCGCAGGCCGGGCAGGTCGTCGGGATCATCGGCCCCAGCGCCTCGGGCAAATCGTCGCTGGTGCGCGGCGTGCTCGGCGTGTGGAAAGCGGCCAAGGGGGCGGTCCGGCTCGACGCCGCGGCGATCCAGCAATGGGATAGCGAGACCTTGGGCCGCTCGATCGGCTATGTCCCGCAATCGGTCGAGTTGTTCGCCGGGACGATCGCCGAGAATATCGCGCGGTTCGAGGTCGGTGCGCCGTCCGACGTGGTGATCGCCGCGGCCAAGGCGGCGGGCGTGCACGAACTGATCGTGCAATTGCCGGGCGGCTACGACCTCCAGGTCGGCGAGGACGGTCAGCAATTGTCGGCCGGCCAGCGCCAGCGCATCGCGCTTGCCCGCGCGCTCTATCGCGATCCGTTCCTGGTCGTGCTCGACGAGCCCAATTCGAATCTCGACCCCGATGGCGAAATCGCCTTGGCGCGCGCGGTGGCGGGCGTGAAGGCACGGGGCGGCATCGTCCTGCTGGTCGCGCATCGCCGCGAAATATTGAGCGTGGTCGACCTGTTGCTGGTGATGCGCGGCGGCACCGCGCAAGCCTTCGGGCCGCGCGACGAGGTGCTGGCCAAGCTCGCGCCGCCGCCGCAACAGCCGCCCCGGCCGGACCCGGCGGCACGCGGGGGCGGCGGCGGCAAGGAGCCCGGCGGGCTGGTCGTCGGCAAGAAGGCCGGGCAATGACGGCGCAAGTCCCGCTTCACGCTTTCTGGCCCGATGCCGAACCCGATCCCGGCGCCGAGCGGCTGCGTCGCCGCACGCGGCGCGCTTATGTGCTGATCGCCGCTTTGGTGCTTGGCTTTTTCGGCCTGTCGGCGATCCTCCAGGTCGGCGGCGCGGTGGTCGGATCGGGCGAGGTCGCGGTCGAATCGAACGTGAAGACGTTGATCCATCCGACCGGCGGTATCCTCAAGGCGCTGATGGTCCGCGACGGCGATCATGTCGCCAAGGGGCAGCTGCTGATGCGCCTCGACCAGGGCGTGTCGTCGGTCGGCGCCGAATCCGCGGCGCTGGGGCTCGAGCAATTGCTGGCGCGGCGCGCGCGGCTGGAAGCGGAACGTGATGGTGCATCCTCGATCCTGTTCCCGCCCGACCTCACCGCCAAGGCGGACGCGCGCGCCAGCGAGGCGATGGCGCGCGAGCGGCAATTGTTCGCGCTGCGCCGGCGCGAGCGCGACGGGTCGATCGCGCTGCTCAACCAACGTGTCCGCCAATATGACGAACAGATTGCCAGTTATCAGGCGCAGATCGCCGCGATCGAAAGCCAGATGACGCTGATCGAGCCTGAGCTTGCGGGGCTGCGCAAGCTCCATGATCGCCAGCTGGTGACGATCAACCGGCTCAACGAGATGGAGCGGACCGCGGTCCAGATGAAGGGCAGCAAGGCCGCGCTCGAATCGAACATCGCCGAGGCGCGCGCGCATATCTCCGAAGCCAACGAGCAGATCCTCAATGTCGACAAGCAGATCCGCAGCGACGCGGGCAACCAGCTTGCCGAAGTGGTCGGCCAGCTCAACGACCAGCAGGTCCGCGTCGCCACCACCACCGACACGGTCGATCGCAGCGAGATTCGCGCGCCGCAATCGGGCGTGGTCGACAAGGTCGCTTATGCGACGATCGGCAGCGCGGTGCCGCCGGGGCAGCCGCTCCTCCAGATCGTCCCCGATCGCGACGCTATGATCGTCGAGGCGCGGATTCGCCCACAGGATGTCGACCAGGTCCGCGTCGGCCAGGCTGCGCGCGTCACTTTCTCGGGTTTCAACCGCCAGACCACGCCCGACATTCCCGGCAAGCTGACCTTCGTCTCGCCCGATTTGGCCTCCGACCAGCGCACCGGCCAGAGCTTCTACCGAATCAAGGTGCGGCTCGACGCCGACGCGCTGGCCAGGGCACCGCAGATCGCGCTCAAGGCGGGCATGCCGGCCGAGACGTTCGTGGAGACGGGCAACCGGTCGATCCTGTCGTTCCTGATCAAGCCGCTGCTCGACCAGCTGCGCTATTCGATGCGTAGCGAAGGATGATGGAACCGTTTACCGGGCCGGGGCGGCTGGGCTAAGGACCGGTCAAGGCGCCGCGTATTTCGTCGGTCGAGCGCCGTCCGAGGGGATCATCGCATGACCGCGCCCAACGCGCCGCTCAAGACCATCACCATCGTTGGCGGCGGCACCGCGGGGTGGATGACCGCCGCTTTGTTGGCACGGCTGTTCGCCGGTTACACCATCCGGCTGATCGAATCGGAGCAGATCGGCACGATCGGGGTCGGCGAAGCCACGATCCCGGCGCTGCGCACCTATATCCAGCTTGCCGGAATCGACGAGGCCGAGATGATCCGCGAAACCCAGGCGGCGTTCAAACTCGGCATCGACTTCGTCAACTGGAAGAACGGCAACGACCGCTATTTCCATGGCTTCGGCAATATCGGCTCGGACCTACTGTGGCTGCACACCCACCAATTCTGGCTCAAGATGGCGGGACGTCCCGGAGTGAAGTCGCTCGACCATTATGCGATCAACAGTGTCGCAGCCTATCTCAATCGCTTCGCCCAGCCGGACACGCGCAATCCCAACTCGCCGCTTGCCGACATCGATTACGCCTATCATTTCGATGCCTCGTTGTTCGCGGCCTATCTACGCAAGCGCGCGGAAAAGGGCGGCGTCGAGCGGATCGAAGGGCGCATCGTCGATGTCGCGCTGGACCCCGAGAGCGGGTTCGTCAGGCATGTCCGGCTGGAGGATGGCCGCGAGGTCGGTGGCGACTTGTTCGTCGATTGCTCGGGAATGCGCGCGCTGTTGATCGGCCAGGCGCTGGGCGTCGGCTATGAGGACTGGAACCAATGGCTACTCAACGACCGCGCGCTGGCGGTGCCGTGCGAGAGCGTGTCGCCGATGACTCCCTATACGCGAGTCACCGCGCGCCAGAGCGGATGGCAATGGCGCATTCCGTTGCAGCACCGCATCGGCAACGGACACGTCTATTCGAGCAATCACATCTCGGACGACGAGGCAGCGTCGATGCTGCTTGCCAATCTCGATGGCAAGGCGCTGCGCGACCCGATGCCAATCCGCTTCCGCCCTGGAAAGCGGCTTCGCGCTTGGGAGAAGAATGTCGTCGCGATCGGGCTGTCGTCGGGATTCCTGGAACCGCTCGAATCGACCAGTATCCATATGATCCAGACCGCGATCTATCGCCTGATCGCGCTATTCCCGGGCACCGGCTTCGATGCCGCGGATATCGCCGAATATAACCGCCAGACCGATTTCGAATTGGCCGACATTCGCGACTTCATCATCGCGCATTATAAGGTCACGCAGCGGTCGGATTCGCCCTATTGGAATTATCTGCGGACGATGGCCGTGCCCGACAGCCTGGCTGCGCGACTGGAATTGTTCGCGTCCTCGGCCCGTTTTTTCACCCATGGCAAGGCGGAACTGTTCCGCGAGGAAAGCTGGGTTCAGGTGCTGATCGGTCAGGGAATCGCGGCGCGGTCCGATCCGATGGTCGAGATGATTTCGGACGAGCAGGCGCTGTCCCATCTTCGCGATATCGAAGAGGTGATCGCGGATACCGCACAACGCATGTTGCCGCACGCCGAGTTCATCAAACGACTGCGCGGGGCATCGCCCGCGGCCAATGTCAGCGTCAGCATCGGCTGACTGGGACTTTTTTGCCACAGCCCTGAGTTGATAACGTTCACTCGATGTAACCCGTTACATTGGATGTTGTAACCGGTTACAAATCGACGTAGGGCCAAAATGGTCACTGATTCGTGCCGTTCGGCACGAATGCGAAGCGCGATCCGGCCGCAAGAGCCGGGCTATTGGGAGGGAGAAGGGCATGTTCCGTAGTTCTGTTCTGTTCGGTCGCGGCGCCATGTCGGCGTCAGCGCTGGCCGTCGCGGTTGTTTTAGCCTGCCCTGCCCAAGCACAGTCGGATCTCGGCACGATCGAAGGCCATGTCGAAGGCGTGGCGGTCGGTACGCCGGTCACTGCGACCGACACCAATACCGGGCAGAAACTAAGCGCCAAGACCGACGCCGGCGGCAATTACTCGATCATCGGCATTCGTCCGTCGACCTGGGCGGTTTCGGTAGATGGGCGCGAGCCGCAGCAGGTGCAGGTGCTGATCGGGCAGACAGCGGTCGCCGATTTTGCCCCACCGGCGAGCGAGGGCGCGGGTAAAGACATTATCGTCACCGGCATCACCCGCCGCGAGGTGCGCACCCCTACCGTTTCGACCAACATCACGCCGGCGCAGATCGAGAATATCCCGCAGAATCAGCGCAACTTCCTGAGCTTTGCGGCGCTAGCGCCGGGCATTAACGTCGCGCCGGGCGGTACGGCACAGATTCAGGCCGGCGCGACCAGCGCGTCCAATACCAACGTGCTGATCGACGGGATGAGCCTGAAGAATCCGATCAACCATGGCGGCATTTTCGGTCAGAATTTTGGCATCGGTAACCCGTTCCCGCAGTCGGCTATCCAGGAATACAAGATCGAGACGCAGAATTTCGACGCGTCGAACGGCCAGGTCGGATCGGCGCTGGTCACGGCGATCACCAAAACGGGCGGCAATGATTTCCACGGCTCGTTCTTCCTCGAGGTCCAACCGAACTCGTTCATCACGCAGCCGTATTTCGACAAGAAGAACAAGGTTCCGAAGCCCGAATATAATCGCAAGCAGTTCGGCGGCGAGTTCAGCGGTCCGATCATCAAGGACAAATTGTTCTTCTACCTGGCCGGCGAAGGGACGATCGAGAATTTACCGGCCGCGACCGGCACGCTTGTCAATCCGCCAGGCAATCTCGGTTCGCAGATCAACATCTCGCACAATAAGGATTTCAAGCAGGGCCTGTACTTCGGCAAGCTCACCCTGCTGGCCGATGATCGCAACACCTTCAATGTCGAGGCGTTCATCCGCCGCGAGAACAATCTGAGCGACATCGATGCGAATGCCACGTCGAGCCATGGCCGCACGATCCTGACGCACCAGGATCGCTATCAGTTCAACTGGAAATATTCGGGCGACAATCTGCTCAATCAGTTCAATGTCGCTTACGACAAGTCGACCCAGTCGACCCCTTCGGTTGGCACCGGACCCGAGTTCATCGTGTCGAATGCTTTCACTCCGGCCGACACCGTGAGGTGTCCGGGCGGCGTTGCGCCCATTGGCGCCGGCTATGCCTGTGGTCCCGACTTCTCGACCTATGCGCAGCTCGGAACTAACTCGTTCGTCCAAGGCGACACGACCAAATCGTGGACGGTAAAGGACGACCTGACCTATCGCGCAGGCAAGCATACGATCCGGGCTGGCGGCCAGTTCGTCACCTATGACATGGCGCGCACCGTCAACGACCATTTCAACGGCACCTATTTCTATTACAATCCAGGCCCCGGAGGGAATTTCGACCCAACGACCGCGATTCCTTATGGTGCCCGCATCAACATCGCGCCGACCCCGACGCTGGCGGGCAAGGATACGCAATTCGGCGTGTACGTGCAGGACGAATGGCGCCCCGACGCGCACTGGACTTTCAACGCCGGCGTGCGCTGGGACTATGAGACCAACCCGCTCAATAACGATTACGTCACGCCCGACAAGATCGCGAACGCGCTGCGTAGTTATCAGGGCTGGAAAGCGGCCGGGATCAATCCCGAGGACTATATTTCAAACGGCCACAACCGGAAGACCGAATGGGGCATGATCCAGCCGCGCCTCGGCTTCTCCTATGACGTCAAGGGTGACCGTGATCTGGTCATCTTCGGCGGCGTTGGCCGGTATTTCGATCGCAGCCTGTTCATTGAGGGCGTGATCGAGTCGCTGACCAACTCGAACTTCATCGCCACGGTACCGTTCTGCGTCGGACCCAATTCGCCGGCGGGTTGCGTGGCGTTCAACGCGAGCTATCGCGACCCGAACGCGTTGCGCGCGCTGGCGACCAACTTGAGCGCAACCCAGAATGGCGGCAGCGTTTTCCTGCTCAACAACAAGACGCCGATGCCGTTTTCGGATCAGATCGACTTCGGTGTGCGCAAGCGTTTCGGCGCGATCCAGGCTTCGCTGACCTTCTCGCACATCCGTTCGCACAACATTTTCCAGTATGTGCGCGCCAATTATTTCGAGAATGGCTGGTATTCGCGCTACGTGACGCGGACGCCGGTAATCAACGACGCCAACGGAAATTATCTGAGTGGCGGCGTCGTCACCGGCTGCTCCAATGGCGGCAATGCCTGGATCCAGGACAATAGCCCGGGCGGCCTGACCAACGCGGACGGATCGGCGGTGCCGACCTCGATCTGCGCGGCGCAAAACGCGCAGCTGCCGGGTTTCGGCGGCAAGCTCGACATCGGCCAGTCGAACGGCTCTGCCGATTACAACGCGATCTACCTCACGCTCGAAAAACCGTTTACCGACAAGAGCGTGTGGGGCTTCCAGACCTCGCTGACGGTTCAATCGGCGCGCAGCAACGATGCGATGGAATTGAACGGCGACGAGGTGTTCAACGCGACGTCACAGAATGCGTTCGGCTGGAACTACGTCAACGGCGTGCCGAAGTGGAAATTCATCACCACCGGTTCGTATCGCGCACCGTTCGGGTTCATCCTGTCAGGAACGCTGGACCTCGAATCGGGCCCGTCCTTCGGGCACATCGTTTTCGGCAATGCGCCGGACGGGGCGTGCTGCCAGGGCAATTTCGGCGGCGTCTACTATCCGAAGCCGTTTATCGGCTACAAACGGCTCGACCTGCGCATCGCCAAGAAGTTCGAGCTGCCGCCGGGCAGCGGCCAGGAATTGACCGTCGATTTCGAGGTGTTCAACGCCTTCAACTGGCTCAACCGCACCTATTCGACCTGGGGCGCCGGCAGCGGCAATCCGGCGCCGCTGATCGAGAATGGTCAGGTGGGCAACGATGGACGACAGTTCCAGGCCGGTATCAAATACAAGTTCTGATCTGTCGCGAGGTCGGGGGAACTCGCGGCTACAGGGAGGGGAGGAGTCCGTCGGACTGCCTCCCCCCTTTTTTGCCCGGATCCGGGTGCGACACAGGAGCATGATGTGACCGTTCACTTGTCCCGCCGCGATCTCCTCAAGGGCGCGTCCGCGGTCGCCATGGTGTCGGCCGGGCTACCCGCGCTGGCCAAGTCGGTGCCCGCGACCGATCCGTTCATCGAGCGGCTGATCGCCAGGATGAGCATTCAGGACAAAGCCGGGCAGCTGTCGATCTATTCGGACCCGCTGGCGTCGCGGACCGAAGGGCCGGTGCTCAATCCCGGCCTCGCCAAGCAATGGATCGATGAACTCAAAGCGCGCATCCGCCGCGGCGAGATCGTCGGCCTGTTCAACGGCATCGGCACCACGATCGGCCGCGAACTACAACGCGTGGCGATCGAGGAATCGCCGCACAAGATTCCGCTGATCTTCGCCGGCGACGTCATCCATGGGATGAAGACCAGCTTCCCGGTGCCGCTGGGCGAATCCGCCAGCTTCGACCCTGGTCTGGCCGAGCGCACCGCGCGCGCCGCGGCGGTCGAGGCATCGGCCAAGGGCATCCAATGGACCTTCGCGCCGATGGTCGACGTCGCGCGCGATCAGCGCTGGGGACGCGTGGTCGAAGGGTCAGGCGAGGACACCTGGCTCGGCGTGCAATTGGCCCGCGCGCGGGTCCGCGGTTTCCAGGGTTCCGACATCCGCCGCGACGATTCGATGCTCGCCTGCCCCAAGCATTTCGCCGCCTATGGCGCGGTGCAGGGCGGGATGGAGTATAACACCGCCGATATCCCCGAGACGACCTTGCGCGAAATCCATTTGCCGGGGTTCAAGGCGGCGTTCGATGCCGGCGCGATCACTACCATGTCGAGCTTCAACGACATTGCCGGGGTGCCCTCGACCGCCAACCATTATCTGCTCACCGACATCCTGCGCGGCGAATGGGGGTTCAAGGGGCTGGTGGTCAGCGATTACACCTCGGAAGAGGAGTTGATCCTGCATGGCTATGCCGCTGACGGCCCCGACGCGGTGGTCAAGGCGCTGACCGCGGGGTGCGATATCTCGATGCAATCGGGCCTCTATTGGAAGCACCTTCCCGATCTCGTGAAGAGCGGCCGTATCCCGATGTCGGTGGTCGATACCGCGGTCCGCCGCGTGCTTTACGTCAAGAAAGCGATGGGATTGTTCGCCAACCCCTATCGCTCGCTCGACCCGGTGCGCGAGGCGCGCGACGTCCGCCGCCCCGACGCGATCGCGCTGGCACGCGAGGCGGGCCGCAAGTCGATGGTGCTGCTCAAGAACGAGGGCAATCTGCTGCCGCTCAAGAAAGCGGGCAAGATCGCGCTGATCGGGCCGGCGGTGAGCCAGAAGGGCGATTATCCCGGGCCCTGGGCCAATTTCCCGGATTACGAGAGCTGCGTGACGGTCGAGGAAGGCTTCCGGACAGCGCTAGGTGATAAAGCGAAGCTGAGCGTCACGCGCGGATCGGACTATGAGGCGCCGATCGACGGCGAGATCGACAAGGCGGTGCGCCTGGCGAAGGATGCCGACGTCGTCGTGCTGCTGCTCGGCGAAAGCGCCAGCATGTCGGGCGAGGCGCAGGCCCGTGTCGATATCGGCGTGCCCGCACCGCAACTCGCCTTGGCTGAGGCCGTGGCGGCGACCGGCAAGCCGATCGTCGTGCTGCTCCGCCACGGCCGCGCACTGGCACTGACCGGTGCGGTCAGGAATGCGCCGGCGATCATGGCGACCTGGTTCCTCGGCTCGGAGACCGGCAATTCGATCGCCGACGTGGTGTTCGGCGATTACGCGCCGCAGGGGCGTTTGCCGGTGAGCTTTCCGCAGGCGTCAGGGCAAGAGCCGTTCTACTATAATCACCGCCGCACCGGGCGCCCGCAGCTGACCGACGACAAGGCCTACAAGGCGCGCTATCGCGAGGTGACCGACGAGCCGCTCTATCCGTTCGGGTTCGGGCTGACCTATTCGAGCGCGAGCTATTCGGCGACGAGCGTCAGTGCGACGAGCATTCCCTGGGCGGGATCGGTCACCGTCACCGCGACCGTGACCAATACCGGAACCCGGGCGATGCACGAGGTCGCCCAGCTCTACATCAACGACAAGGTGGCGAGCCTGACCCAGCCGGTCCGCTCGCTCAAGGGCATCAAGCATCTCGATCTCGAACCCGGCCAGAGCGCGACCGTGAGTTTCACCTTGAGCCGCGGCGATCTCGGCTTCGTCCATCCCGACAAGAAGAGCTATGCCGAGCCCGGCGCGTTCGATGTATGGATTGCGCCCAACGCGATGGCGGGAACTTCCGCCACCTTCGTCCTCAAGGCTGGAGCATAGAATGCGGCGACAGGTGTCCAAGTCAGTGTTCCTGCGAAAGCAGGAACCCAGGGTCGCAGGCCGTGTCGCTCGTGACTCTAGGCTCCTGCTTTCGCAGGAGCACTGGCTGGGATTGGCTGCGTCGGTGCTGGCGCTCGTCCCTGGGCTCGCAGCGGCGAAGCCTGTCGACCATTACACCGCGTCCGCCAACGGCATCAAAATCGAGATCAGCGCGCCGCGCGCGGACATCATCCGCGTCCGCGCGGGCGACGGAGCGCTGCCCGAGGATGCGTCCTGGGCCGTCCTGCCGCAATCGCGCGAAACCCGCGTCCCGCTGGAGGTGAGCGACAAGGGAGACGTCACCGAGATCCGCACCTCGCAACTGATCGTGCGCGTCGACGACAAGACGCTGGCGATCACCATCACCGACCTTGCCGGCAAGACGATCCTGGCCGACGCGCCCGGCACGCCGATCAGCTTCGACAATGGCGGCTTCCGTGTCCGCAAGGCGATGCCCAATGACGAGCATTTCTTCGGCCTGGGCGACAAGACCGGGCCGCTCGATCGCCGTGGCGGCGCCTACACTTTCTGGAATACCGACCAGTTCGGCTACACGCCGGCGACCGACCCGATCTACAAGTCGATCCCCTTCGTCATCGGCCTGAACGAGACGGGTGGCACCTACGGCCTGTTCATGGACAACACATGGCGCGGGTTCATGGACCTCGGCAAGTCCGAGCGCGCGGCCTTTTCGTTCGGTGCGGAAGGCGGCGACGTCGATTATTACGTGATGACCGGGGCGACGCCCAAGGACGTGGTCCAGGATTATGCCTACCTCACCGGCCCCGCACCGCTGACCCCAAAATGGGCGCTCGGCTTCCAGCAGTCGCGCTGGAGCTACATGACCCAGGTCCAGGCGCAGGGCATCGCCGACCGCCTGCGCAACGACAAGATCCCGGCCGACGTGCTGTGGCTCGACATCGACTACCAGGACAGGAACCGGCCGTTCACCGTCGACAAGAAAGCCTATCCGGACCTGCCCGGGCTGGTCAGCAAGCTCGACGCGATGAAGATGAAACTGGTCGTCATCACCGACCTCCATATCGCCAGCCTGCCGAACCAGGGCTACGCGCCCTATGACAGCGGCATGGCGGCGGATGTGTTCATGAAGAACCCCGACGGCACGCCGTTCGTCGGGCCCGTCTGGCCGGGTGCCGCGGTGTTCCCCGATTTCACCCAGGCCAAGGCACGCGACTGGTGGGGCCGCAACTATGCCGAGTTCGTCGGCATGGGCGTCGCGGGCTTCTGGAACGACATGAACGAGCCGGCGGTGTTCAACTCGCCGACCAAGACGATGCCGATCGAAATCGTCAACACGATCGACTCGCCCGGCTTCAAGACACGCAAGACGACCCAGGCCGAGACGCACAACATCACCGGCATGCTCAATGCGTGTGCGACCTATGACGGCGTGAAGAAGCTCGCGCCCGATCGCCGGCCGTTCGTGATGACCCGCGCCTCCTATGCGGGCGGCCAGCGCTGTTCGGCGACCTGGACCGGCGACAACACGTCGAGCTGGGCGCATCTGTCGCTGTCGACCACGCAGCTCTCCAGCCTCGGCCTGTCGGGCTTCGCTTATTCGGGCGCGGACATCGGCGGATTCGCCGGCAATGCGCCCTCGCCCGAACTGCTCACGCGCTGGATCGAGGTCGGCGCGTTCAACCCGATCATGCGCGACCATTACCAGAAGGGGAAACCCGAACAGGAAGTGTGGGTGCACGGCGCGCAACAGGAAAACATCCGCCGCCGCTATATCGAGGAGCGCTATCGGCTGATGCCGTATCTCTACGGCCTGGCCGAGGAGAATAGCCGCACCGGTCTGCCGCTGATGCGGCCGGTGGTGCTCGAATATCCCGCGGTGGTGAAGGGCGGCGACCGCGTCGGCGGCACCGAGGACCAGTACATGCTCGGCCGCGACTTGCTGATCGCACCGCCGCAGACGTGGGAATCGCCCGCGCCCTACGATATCGGCCTGCCCGGCGTCGGCTGGTACGATTATTGGACCGGCGAGCAGGTCCAGGGCGCATCGGTCAGGGAAACGCCGCGGCTCGACCGCTTGCCGGTGTTCGTCCGCCCCGGCGCGATCATCCCGCGCCAGGCGCTCGTCCAGTCGACCGCCGAGACGCCGAAGGGCGCGATGGAGATCAACGTCTATCCGGGCAATGACTGCACCGGCTCGCTCTATCTCGATGACGGCGTCAGCTTCGCCTATCAGCGCGGCGGCTTCCTGCGCCAGGCGATCCGGTGCGATGCGGGCTCACTCAGCTTCGATGCGCGCAGCGGCAGCTACAAGCCGTGGTGGACCGGCTTCGACGTGGTGGTCCATGGCTGGAAGGGCGGCGTCCCCAAGGTCATGATGGGGTCGAAGCGGATCGCTGCGCGGGTCACGGACGGCGCGCTGCGCTTCTCGCTTCCCGACCTCCCCAGGGGAGCCCGGATCGCGATCCAGCCGTGAAACCCGAACTGCGCCGCGTGGGCGAGGCCCAGAACCCGGTGGTCGTGGTCGACGACTTCACCGGCGTGGTGGACGAGGTGGTCGAACTCGCGGCGGCGATGGCGCCGTTCCCGGCGAGTAGCGGATCCTATTATCCGGGGCTTCGACAACCGATCGCGGTCGGGGACGCGGCCTATAATTATGTCGAGCGCCTGCTTCGCGCGGCGGGGCCGTTCATCGGCGGAGGCTTCGACGTCGACACGTTCGAACTGCTCGAAGCGAGCTTTTCGATGGTGACGACAGCACCCGGCGCGCTCGATCCCGCGCAGCGCGCGCCGCATTTCGATTCGACCGATCCCGATTATCTCGCATTGCTCCACTATCTCAGCGACACGCCTGGTACGGCGTTCTTTCGCCAGCGCGCCACCGGGATAGAATTGGTCGACGACGGCAATGTCGACCGCTTCGTCGCCACCGCGCGCCGCGTGAACGGCGACCTGTCGGGATACACCCACGGTTCCAATCTGCATTACGAGCAGATCGGCCAGGTCGAAGGCGTGCGCGACCGCCTGGCCATCTATCGCGGGTCGATGCTCCATTCGGGAATCATCCCGCCCGACATGATCTTCAGCGCCGATCCGCGCCTGGGGCGGCTGACCGCCAACATCTTCGTCAGGGGCCGCAGAGGATAATATGAGACTTGCCAGCCTGCTCGTCGGGGCCGCCATTGTTTCGCTCGGCAGCGCCGCGCTCGCCAACTCGGTCTATGAGCGCCATGTCGTGTTCGATAATACGCGCGGAATCGGCTGGTACCTCTATTCCGCCGGAGAGGCCGTGGCACCGAGCCGCATAGAGCTGGTCAATGGCAAGCTCCCGCTCGAGACCAGGGTCACGCATTCGCCGCCCAACGCGCTGCGGCTGAGCTGGACGTCGAAGCAGGGCGGCAATTGGTGGGCGTCGATCGAGACTGCCCGGATTTGGGGAACACAGACCGATTTCAGCGGCGATGCGCTGACCTTCTGGGTCTATCCCGATAGCGACATCGACGCGGGATCGAGTCCGCGCATCCTGCTTGGCGATCTGAAGGGCTCGGGCAATCCGGCTATCGATCTGATCGGCTCACTGCCCAGAATTCCTGCGAAGACCTGGACCAAGCTCGTCCTGCCCTTCGCCGATTTCAAAGGTGCGACCCGGGGTACCAGTGACGAGACATTCGATCCCCGTCAGTTGACGCGCCTGACGATCGTCCAGGGCCTCGATGACGGCCGTCCGCATTCGATGGTGATCGACGATATCCGCATCGAGAACATGGCGCGGACCGATACCAGCGCGCCGATCGCTCCCGCCGCGCTTACCGCGCGCGGATTCGAACGCCATGTCGAACTGGCGTGGATGCCGAGCCCGTCGCCCGACACCGAAAGCTATCGCATCTATCGATCGGTCGGGGGCAAGCCGTTCGAGTGGGTAACCAGCCAGCGCGTCGGCTGGAACCGCTATCAGGATTTCGTCGGGCCGATCGGCGTCAAGGCGTTCTATCGCATCACCGCGGTCGATGCCGCGGGAAATGAAAGCCCGATCACGCCGACCGTCGCGGCGCAGACGCACGCGATGACCGACGACCAATTGATGACGATGATCCAGGAAGCGCAATTCCGTTATTATTGGGACGGCGCGCATCCCAAGGCCGGAATGGGTCTGGAGATCACGCCCGGCAATCCCGATCAGGTCGCGATGGGCGGGTCGGGCTTTGGAGTGATGGCGCTGATTGTCGGCACCGATCGCGGCTTCGTCACGCGCGATCAGGGTGCCGAGCGGATGCTCAAGATCGTGCGGTTCCTGAAGGGTGCCGATCGTTTCCACGGCGTGTGGCCGCATTTCCTCGACGGCAATACCGGCAAGGCGATGCCCGTGTTCGGGAAATATGACGATGGCGGCGACCTGATCGAGACTGCGTTCATGATGCAGGGCCTGCTGACCGCAAGGCAATATTTCACTCGCAACACCGCGGCCGAACGCGAAATCCGCGACACGATCACCGGCCTGTGGAAAGGCGTCGAATGGGACTGGTATCGCCAGCGCCCCGACAGCGATTTTCTCTATTGGCATTGGTCGCCCGATTACGGCTTCCACATCAACCATCCGCTGATCGGGTGGAATGAGTCGGCGATCGCTTACATTCTCGGCATTGCCTCGCCGACGCATCCCGTTCCCGCCAGTCTGTGGCATAGCGGCTGGGCAGGCACTTCACCGATGGCGATCAAGTACCGCCAGGGCTGGAGCCGCACCACCGATGGCGACCATTTCGTCAACGGCCACAATTATTACGGTTACAAGCTCGAGGTTGGCGAAGGGAATGGCGCGGAGCTGTTCTTCACCCAATTCTCTTTCCTGGGCTTCGATCCGCGCGGCAAGCGCGACGCCTATGCCAACTATTTCAAGAACAACCGCAACATCGCGCTGATCAGCCACGCCTACGCGATCGACAATCCGCGCAAATGGGCCGGCTATGGTGACGACGCCTGGGGCCAGTCGGCGGGCGTGAATACCGGTGGCGGCCGCGCCCAACCGCGCGATGACAACGGAACGATCACCGTCCACGCGGCGCTCGGCTCGATGCCCTACACGCCAGAGGAGTCGCTGAAGGCGCTACGCCATTATTATCGCGATCTCGGTCCGCGCATCTACGGCACCTATGGCTTTTCGGATTCGTTCAACCAGAACCAGGGCTTCTATGACGAAGCCTATATGGCGCTCGACCAGGCACAGACCGTGGCGATGATCGAGAATTATCGGACCGGATTGTTATGGAAGCTGTTCATGTCGAATCCTGAAATACAGCCGGCGCTCGACAGGATCGGCTTCAAGCCCGATTCCGCGAGATAGAGCATGTCAGCCGCGGTTCGCGGCGATCCAGCGGGCGATCGTGTCGAGAGGGATCGTCGTGTTGAAGGCGAGCCCCGCATTGCTCTCGTCGTGCCAGCGCGCGGTGCCTTCGATGGGCGACAGGCCGGTCACCGACAGCACGATCGGCCCGTCGATCTTTTCCCAGACGTTGGGATCGGCGGACGTGATGCGCGCGCCGCCTTGCGAGATATCGCGCAAGTCGACAGCGTAATAATGCGCGCCGCAGCGCAGGCGGCCGCGCGCCGCGATGTTGATGCGCGGCGCGCGCGCGTGGAAGCCCGGCGCGGGATCCTCGTCGCCGCCCAGCACCACGGGCACGTCGATCTCTTCGTCGAATTGGACGCCGATGCGATTCTCGCGCCGCCATACGACATGGCCCGAGGCGCGGTGGCCGGACTTGAACTCGGCGGTCAGCAGGTCGTCGATGGCCAGGTCCGACCAGATATTGGCCATCAGCCCGCCGGGCGAGATGTTGCGGACGAGGCAGAGCTCCTCACCGTGCCGCGTGTGCAGCTTGGCGACGCGCATGACCGCGATATGGCGCGCGCCGTGGCGGCGTTCCGCATCGAGCGGGGCTGCGCTCGTCGGCGCATGGCCCCGGGGCGCAGCGTCGTGCGATTCGAACATGCGGCCCTCCACTTCGAAACGTGACCCCAATGTACCTGCGTTCGCCACGAAAATGGCGGACCTGCTCCAGCTTCACCCTACGCGATACGCTTCCGGCTGGACGGCGTCTCCTCAGGGAAAGTCCCATCGGCCACGGTCCACCGGTGTCCTCTGTGACGGAGGTTTGTTAATGAAGTGCTGACGAACGGTCCAAGTAGCGGCGATTGGGACGAAAAACCCTAGATTGGGCGATTTCGGCGCACGATTGTTACGCTTGCCCCGCAACGGCCGATGGTCGAAAGTCGCGTCCGAACAATAAAGGGATCGTTGATGAACAAGCTCGGACTGGCCGCAATGGCTGCGGCGTTGGTGGCGACGGCTGGCGTAGCGGCGCCCAAGACGGCCGGACATCCCCAGGCCGAAAGCGAGGCGCTCGAGCTCGCCAAAAAGGCGATCGCGTTGCGCTCCGTGGCGGGTCCGAACAACCAGACGCCGCAGGTCGCGGCGCTCTACAAGGCGGCTTTGGTCGCGGGCGGTTTCGCCGCCAAGGATATCGAGATCACTCCGGTCGACGACACCGCCTATCTCATCGCCACCTGGCCGGGCAGCGACCCTGCGCTCAAGCCGCTGGTCATTTCGGGCCATATGGACGTGGTCGAGGCCAAGCCGTCCGACTGGCAGCGCGACCCGTTCACGCCGGTGGTCGAGAATGGCTATCTGTTCGGCCGTGGCGCCACCGACATGAAGCTCGACGGCACGATGGCGATCGCCGCGCTCAACGAATTGCGCCGGGAGGGCTACAAGCCCAAGCGGACGATCGTCATCGAATTTTCGGGCGACGAGGAAACGCGGATGAAGACCTCGGCGATGATCGCCGAGAAGCTCAAGAATGCCGACCTCGTCCTGAACATCGACGGCGGCGGCGGCGTTCTCGACGAGGCGACGGCCAAGCCCAAATACTGGACCTGGCAGGGCGCCGAAAAGACCTATGCCGATTTCGAGATGACGGTGACCAATCCCGGCGGTCATTCCTCGGCACCGCGCCCGGTCAACGCGATCGTCGAATTGTCGAGCGCGCTCGAGAAGATCGGCGCCTATCATTTCAAGGCCGAATTGAGCGACCTGACCCGCGAGGCGCTGACCAAGGCCGCGCCTTATGAGGAACCCGAGGTCGGCGCCGCGCTCAAGGCGTTCGTCGCCAATCCCAGTGACGAAAAGGCGCTGGCGGTGCTGCGCAACAACCCGAGTACGGTCGGACGGATCGGCACGACCTGCGTCCCGACGATGGTCAATGGCGGCCACGCTATCAACGCGCTGCCACAAAAGGCGACGGCCAATATCAATTGCCGCATCTTCCCCGGCCACAAGCCCGCCGACATCATGGCCGAACTGCAAAAGGTCGCGGGCGATCCCGCGATCGCGTTCAAGAACGTGACCGAGGGATCGGTCGCCAACGACGCCTCGCCGATGCGCCCCGACTTCATCGCCGCGGTCAACCGCGCGATGGGCAAGGTCTATCCCGGCGTCCCGGTCTTCCCGGCGATGTCGTCGGGGGCGTCGGACAGCATGTGGTTCCGCTATCACGACGTGCCGAGCTATGGCGCCAGCCCGACCTTCATCAAGGAATCGGAGGATTTCAGCCACGGGCTGAACGAGCGCACGCCGATCAGCAACATCGCCCCGGGGATCACTTATTATCTGTCGCTGTTCGCGGATCTGACGAAATAGCCCGCAAGGTGCCGTTCGGCGAGGCTCCGCGCCTCGTCGGCGGTGAAGCTGTCGGGCGACAGGCAGAGTTCGAGCCATAGGCCATCGACCAAGGCGGTGATCGCGATCGCGGTCAGGCGACGGTCGGCGGCGGCTATCCCGCATTCGGCGAGCAGGCCCTCGAGCTCCTCGCGATATTGGGCATAGATCGCGTCGTGACGCTCGGCGATCTGCGGCTTGGTTGTCAGCGTCCAGAACGCGACCCAGGTCGCGAGGAGCGCGCGGTCGGCGATCGGCGGCGCGAAACTCGCGGTGACATAGGCGGTCAGACGTGCGCGCGGATCGCTCCCCGCGGCGGCGACCGCGGCGGCCAGCGCGTTGCTGACCTGGTCGCCGACCGCCGAATAGGTCGCCGCGATCAGCGCCTCGATCCCGGCGAAATAATGATTGATCAGTCCCGGCGACACGCCCGCTTCGATCGCGATCGGGCGGACCGAGGCGCCAGTCGCCCCGTCGCGCGCCAACACGCGTGCGGTTGCCTCGATCAGGCTCTGGCGGCGCACATCGGGTTCGGCGCGGGAGAAAGCTGGTTTGCTCATGCAGTTCGTCACCCTGGGCTTGTCCCGGGGTCCACTCCTCCATCTCTCCGTCGCTGCATGATGCACGGTGGATGCCGGGACAAGCCCGGCATGACGACGGTTGTGTTGCCGGTTTTCTTATTATACGATCGTACAACAAGCAACGGGAGTTCGCCCATGGCGCATCGATACGCGGACATTGAGGAGCACGATCCCGACGCCGACTGGAGTCTGCCCGGCTGGCTCTATACCGACCCCGAATATTTCGAGGTCGAGATGACGCGCGTGCTGCGCCCGTCATGGCAGATCGTCTGCCACGAGAGCGACATCGCCAAACCCGGCGATTTCCACACGATCGACTATCTCGGCGAAAGCGTGATCGCGATTCGCGGCCAGGACGGCGAAGTCCGCGCCTTCGCCAATGTCTGCCGCCATCGCGCGATGCGGCTGGTCGAGGGGCCAGCGGGCTGCGCGAAGAAGTTGGTCTGTCCGTACCATGCCTGGGCCTACGAGACCGACGGGCGGCTGTCGGGGGTGCCGATGAAGGGCGATTATCCCGCGTTGCGGCTCGAGGATAACGGGCTCGTCGGAGTAGACGTCGAGATCTGGCGCGGCTTCGTCTTCGTCCGTCTCGAGGATAATGGCGGCCCCTCGGTCGCGGCGATGATGGCGCCGTACGATCATGAGATCGCCCCCTATCGCTTCGAGGACATGCGCTGCATCAGCCCGGTCCGGCTCCGCGAGCGCCAGGTCAATTGGAAGAATGTCGGCGACAATTATTCGGACAATCTCCACATTCCGGTCGCCCATGACGGGCTAACCCGCTTGTTCGGCAAGAGCTATGCGATCGAGGCGCAGCCCTGGGTCGACAAGATGTCGGGCGGGATCGTCGATCGCGTGTCGGACAATGTCTGGGAACGCTTCTACCAGAAGCATCTGCCGCACGCGGAGCATTTGCCCGAGGAGAACCAGCGGCTGTGGCTGTACTACAAGCTCTGGCCCAATATGGCGTTCGACATCTACGCCGACCAGATCGATTTCATGCAATGGCTGCCGCTGACGCCGACCACCAGCGTGCTGCGCGAAATGGCCTTCGCGCTGCCCGATGATCGGCGGGAGATGAAGCTGGTGCGCTACGCCAATTGGCGGATCAACCGCGTGGTCAATGCCGAGGACACCTGGCTGATCGAGCGCGTGCAGCAGGGCATGGCGAGCCAGAGCTATACGGCGGGTCCGATCGGCGCGAGCGAGGTATGCCTGCGCAGCTTCGCCAGGAAGATCCGTCACCTCATCCCGGAGGCCCGCCAGCACCGTGCGCCGGCACCGGGCTGGTCGCGGCGGCCGAGGCAAATTTAGCGTCATCCCCGCGAAAGCGGGGACCCATCTCCGGCCGTCGCCACGTGCGACGGCGGTCGGATCTGGGGCGTGGACAAGAGATGGGTCCCCGCTTTCGCGGGGATGACGATTTGGGGTTGGGTGAATGGCTAGCAAATACGACGCGATCATCATCGGCGGTGGCCATAACGGCCTGGTCTGCGCCTTCTATCTCGCGCGTGCCGGGCTCAAGGTCCGCGTGCTCGAACGCCGAAACATCGTCGGCGGCGCGGCGGTGACCGAGGAATTCCATCCCGGCTTCCGCAACTCGACCGCGAGCTACACGGTCAGCCTGCTGCGCCCCAAGGTGATCAAGGACATGCGCCTGCACGAGCGCGGCTGGCGGATCATCGAGCGGACGATCAGCAACTTCTTCCCGCACGAAAACGGCTATCTCAAGCTCGGCGGCGGCGAGGACCGCACCCGCGCCGAATTCGCGCGCTACAGCCAGAAGGACGCCGACACTTTCCCAAAATATGAGGAAGCGCTCGAACGCGTCGCCGACGTGTTGCGCGACCTCTCGCTCAAGACCCCGCCCAATGCCGGCGGAGGATTGCGCGCGCTGATCGCCGCCGCCGTGCAGGGCAAGAAGCTCGCCGGCATGCCGATCGAGGCGCAGCGCGACGTGATGGACCTGTTCGTCAAGTCGGCGCGCGACTTCCTCGATGGCTGGTACGAGAACGAATATATCAAGGCGGCGTTCGGCTTCGACGCGGTGGTCGGCAATTACGCCAGCCCTGACACGCCAGGCTCGGCTTACGTCCTCCTCCACCACGTGTTCGGCGAGATCAACGGCAAGAAGGGCATGTGGGGCCATTCGGTCGGCGGCATGGGCGCGATCACCAGATACATGGCCGAGGCATGCGAGGAAGCCGGCGTCGAGATCAGCCTGGAAGCGCCGGTCGCCAGGGTGCTGGTCGACGGCGGCAAGGTCGCTGGCATCGTGCTGGAAAGCGGCGAAGAGATCGCCGCGCCGATCGTCGCGTCCAACGCCGGACCGGCCTTGCTCTTCCGCCAATTGGTCGACCGCGCCGATCTGCCCGCTGAATTCGCGCATCGCATGGATCGCTTCAAGGCTGGGTCGGGCACGTTCCGGATGAACGTCGCGCTCAGCGAATTGCCCGATTTCACTGTGCTGCCGGGTAAGGAAAAGGCCGAGCACCATACGTGCGGCATCATCATCTCGCCGACGCTCGATTATATGGACCAGGCGTTCACCGACGCGAAGGCGTTCGGCTGGTCGAAAAAGCCGATCGTCGAGATGAAGCTGCCGACTTCGGTCGACGACAGCCTGGCGCCGCCGGGGATGCACATCGCCAGCCTGTTCTGCCAGCAATTCGCGCCCACACTTCCTGACGGTCGCTCCTGGGACGACGAGAGGGAGGCGGCGGCTGATCTGATCATCGACACGGTCAACGACCACGCGCCCAATTTCAAGGCGGCGATCATCGCGCGCCAGATCCATTCGCCGCTCGATCTCGAACGCAAGTTCGGGCTGATCGGCGGCGACATCATGCACGGCAATATGTCGCTCGATCAGCTCTGGGCGGCGCGCCCGGTGCTCGGCCACGGTGATTATCGCTCGCCGATCAAGGGGCTCTACATGTGCGGTGCCGGCACGCATCCCGGTGGCGGCGTCACCGGCGCGCCGGGCCACAATGCCGCGCACGAGATATTGCGCGACCGTTCGGTGCTAGGCCGGCTGTTCGGTTGACGGAGGAGATCAGCCTCCCACTGTCCATGGAGCCGATCGAGCCGCTGATCGGGTTTCAGGTGATGGATGCCTGGATTGGCGTTGGAACGTTCCTCGTTCTCGACCTCGCTACTTCGGATTCGATGCAGACGGGCAAGCTGTGGATCTATTTAGCCGACTGGGCGATCATGGCCAGAGGCGAAGAGGTTCGAGCTTCGGAAACGCTGCCGGAGAACAGAGAAGAGCGCTTGCCGGTCGATGAACTGATTGGTCGGCATCTCACCGCAGCGACACGTCTGGATGATGAAGAACTGCATCTCGAATTCTCACAGGACGCTCGTCTCGAAATCTGGGAAAATCGCACCGCATATGGCGTCGGTGCCGAACTACTCCACATCTTCCGAGATGGAGAGAAAACGGTGACCTTGACCTTCCCTCAGCCGTCCATTCATTGAGGACGGAGATTATGCCGGCTGTTCGGCTAACGCCGCCCTCGGACGCAGGAAGTAGAGCGGGATTGCGGTCAGCATCAGGACGACGCTGAGCCCGGCCGCTTCCCATCCGGCGCCCCAGAAGGCGAACAGCGAGAAGGCGAGGCCGATCGTGGCCGTGGGCATCGCGATCCGGCGGACGAGGGCGGCCACGCAGACCGCGAAATAGAGCCACAAGGTCGCGCAGGACGCCAGGATCGCCATGAACTGGAATACGCCGCCCAGGGTCGGGCTGGTGGTGCAGAGGATCAGCACGGTCGCCAGCGTCGACGAGACGATCAGGACGCGGATCGGGACATCGCGGCGCGATACGCGCGCGAACCAGGCAGGCAGCAGTCCCGCGCGCGCCATGCCGAGCGGCACCTCGCCCTGGATCAGCACCCAGCCGTTGAGCGCACCGATCGCGGCGATGGCGGCGAACAGCGCGACCAGCAGCGAGGCACCGCCTCCCCAGAACTGGCCGACGAACAAGGCGAACGGCGCCGAGGATTTGGCGACCGCGTCGGCAGAGAGGATCAGCACGATCGCCGAGCAGACCAGGATATAGAGCAAGCCGGTGACGACGGTGCCGGCCATGCTGGCGCGCATGATGTTGCGTGCGGGATCGCGCACGCGTTCGGCGGCGACGCCGGCGGATTCAAAACCTACCAGGGGGAATAGCGTCAGCGTCACCGCGGTAGCCATGCTGGCGATTACTGCCTGACCGGTCGGCAAGGCCGGCAGATGGACGTTCCCGCCTGCGCCCAGTGACACCGCGATCACGATGACCGCGATCAGCGGCGCCAGTTTGAGGATTGTCGTCACCACCTGGAATCGCCCGGCGGCGCGCGCGCCGGCAAGATTGAGCAAGGTCAGCAGCCACAGCAGGGCGATCGATGTCAGCGCGCCGAGCCAGGGTGTCGCATTGAGCGGCGGGAAAATCGCCGCCAGATAGCTCGCCGCCGCAGTGGCGATCGCCGCGTTTGCCGTCCACACTGATACCCAATAGCTCCAGCCGACCAGTACGCCGGGAAATTCGCCCAGCGCCGCGCCGGTGATCGCCACCGCGCCGCTCGCTTCGGGCATCGCCTGGGCCAGGCGGCCGATCGTATAGGCGATCGCCAGCGCCCCGGCGATGCTGACGATCCAGGCGAGCGAGCCGGTCCAGCCGAACGGCGCGAGCGCGGCGGGCATCATGAAGATACCCGATCCGATCATCCCGCCGACGACGAGCGCGGTCGCGGTCCAGAATCCGAAAGGTCGTTTATCGGTGGTATCCATCGCCCGGCTCCCCTCGACGTGCAGCAAAGCACGTTGCCAAGCGCTGCGCTACAGGAACCGCATTCGGCCCCTCCCCTTCAGGGGAGGGGTTGGGGTGGGGCCTATCCTCGGGCGAGGTGCTTGCCGCACTGCCCCACCCCCTACCCCTCCCCTGAAGGGGAGGGGCTATCTCGTCGCCGCTGCGCCCGACCGTTGCGAGCCAGGAAGGTGCGCCCTAGGAAGGCTTTGATGGCGAGCGGAGCAACAGGCGGGACGGGGGGCATGGCGATGGGCGGCCGCTATCATCCGCGGCTGGTCGAGGCGGCGATGGCGCTCAACGACAATGCGCTGCATGTCGCCGAGCCATTGCTCAAACAGCATCTCAAGGACGACCCGTTCGACGTCGCGGCGATGCGCATGCTGGCGGAGCTTGCCGGGCGGATCGGGCGCTATCGCGATTCCGAAGCGCTGCTGCGCCGCGCCGTCGAGCTGTCGCCGGCCTTCACCGCGGCGCGCGCCAATCTCGCGCTGGTCCTGTATCGCCTCAACCGCCCGGCCGAGGCGATCGACGAACTCGAGCAGGTGGTCGCCGAGGATCCCGACAATCCGGGCCATGCCAATCTCCAGGCGGCGGCGTTCGGCCGGGTCGGCGATTTCGACGGCGCGATCGCGCTTTACGATCGCGTGCTCAAGGATGCGCCCAACCAGCCGCGCATCTGGATGACCTATGGGCATATCCTCAAGACGGTTGGGCGCCAGCAGGACGGCATCGCCGCCTATCGCCGCGCGCTCGCGCTGATGCCGGCCTTGGGTGAGGCGTGGTGGAGTCTCGCCAACCTCAAGACGGTCAAGTTCGACGACGCGGATATCGCCGCGATGGAAGGCGCGCTCGCCGACTCCGCGATCTCGGATGAGGATCGTTTCCACCTCGATTTCGCGCTGGGCAAGGCATTCGAGGATCGTCGCCAGGCCGAGGCTGCGTTCCGCCATTACGATGCCGGCAATGCGCTGCGGCGCACGAAACTGGTCTACGACCCCGACGAGACGCGGCGCTTCGTCGATCGCTCGATCGCGCTGTTTACTCCAGAGTTCCTCGCGGAGCGCGTCGGCCAGGGGTGCGGCACCCCCGACCCGATCTTCATCCTCGGCATGCCGCGCGCGGGCTCGACCTTGATCGAGCAGATATTGTCGAGCCACAGCCTGGTCGAGGGCACGTCGGAATTGCCCGACATCCCGACCCTGGCGCGGCGCGACCAGAATTATCCCGAGGGCATCGCCGATTTCGTGCCCGACAAACTGCGCGCGCTGGGCGCGGAATATCTCAAGCGCACGCGCATCCAGCGGCGCACCGACCGGCCGTTCTTCATCGACAAATTGCCCAATAACTGGGCGCATCTGCCGTTCATCCACCTGATCCTGCCCAACGCGAAGATCATCGATGCCAGGCGCCATCCGCTCGGCTGCTGCTTCTCCAACTTCAAACAGCATTTCGCGCGCGGCCAGGCATTCAGCTACGCGCTCGACGACATGGGGCGGTATTATCGCGACTATGTGCGGCTGATGGCGCATGTCGACCGCGTGCTGCCGGGGCGCGTCCATCGCGTGATCTACGAGGATATGGTCGACCATACCGAGCGCGAAGTGCGCAGCCTGCTCGACTATTGCGGGTTGGAGTATGAGCCCGCGTGCCTGGCTTTTCACGAGACCGAGCGCGCGGTGCGCACGGCCAGTTCGGAACAGGTTCGCCAGCCGATTTTCCGCGAAGGAACAGAGGCCTGGAAGCCGTTCGAGCCGTGGCTGGATCCGCTCAAGACCGCGTTGGGCGACGTGCTCGACGCCTATCCGGCCGCTCCGGCCGCGTTGTAAAAACGCAACGCGTCGGCACGTAAATAACGTGCTGCCCCGTCTGCGCTTGACGAATGCTGCGCCCGCTAACACGCTGCCGTAACAAAAACGCAAAAGGGGCTTTCCATGTCACTCCTTCGCCGCCGTCTTGCCGTCAGCGGGTTGCTCGCTTCGGCAGCGCTCGCCGCTACTCCGGCCCTGGCACAGGACGCGCCGCCGGCGCCCGACAGCCAGGCCAATAACCAGGCCGACAATGGCGACATCATCATCACCGCGCTGAAGCGCTCGGACAGCCTGCAGAACGTGCCGATCAGCGTCCAGGCGCTGAGCACCAAGAAGCTCGATGAGCTCAACATATCGAATTTCCAGGATTATGTCGCGTCGCTGCCGTCGGTGTCGTTCCAGGCATTGGGCGGTACGCCGGGCACCAACGTCGTCTATATGCGCGGCGTCGCGTCGGGCGGCGACGGCAATCACTCGGGCTCGCTGCCGTCGGTCGGCGTCTATCTCGACGAACAGCCGGTAACGACGATCGGCGGCAATCTGGACGTCCATATCTACGACATTGCGCGTATCGAGAGCCTGTCGGGGCCGCAGGGCACGCTCTACGGCGCCTCGTCGGAAGCGGGCACGATCCGCATCATCACCAACAAGCCCGACACGTCGAAGACCTATGGTCGCATCGATCTGGAGGGTAACAAGGTCAGCAAGGGCGGCTGGGGCGGCAAGGCGGAGGGGATGATCAACATCCCGCTGTCGCCGACCATCGCGTTCCGGGCGGTCGGTTATTACGTGAAGGATGCCGGCTATATCGACAACGTGCCGGGCACGCGCGACTTCATCTCGCCCGCGGTTGGCGGCGGGCCACCGGCGGTCGCGACATACCCCAACAATACGATCCGCCCGGACGGCGGGATCAGCGTGAACAACGCACCCTTCGTCAAGAAGGATTATAACGACACCGAAATCTGGGGCGGCCGCGCCGCGCTCAAGGTCGACCTCGACAGCAATTGGACGATCACGCCCAGCTTCCTCTATCAGGACACGCGCAGCCACGGCTCATACGGCTTCGACCCGAAGGTCGGCGACCTGGAAGTCCAGCATTTCTTCCCGGAATATCGCCGCGACAGATTCTGGCAGGCGGGGCTGACGATTGAAGGCAAGGTCGGCAATTGGGACGTGACCTATGCGGCCGCCTATCTCGACCGCAAGGACCTGCAGTCGAGCGACTATACCGACTATGCCGAGGCTTATGACAACCTCTACTCGTCGGTCGGCGGCCTGGCCTATTATTTCGCTTATTGGGACAAGAACGGCAACAATATCGACCCGCGCCAGCGCGTGGTCGGCACCGACCATTTCAAGAAGATGAGTCAAGAATTCCGCGTCGCGTCACCGTCGACCGACCGGTTCCGGATCGTCGCCGGCGCCTTCTATCAGCGCCAGAGCAATGCCATCCACCAGGATTACCAGATCACCGGGCTCGCTCCCGAACTATCGGTCAATGGTTGGCCGGGCACCTTGTGGCTGACCCAGCAGCATCGTGTCGACAAGGATTACGCGATGTTCGGCGAGGCCAGCTACGACATCACGCCGACGGTGACCTTCACCGCAGGCGGGCGCGCGTTCATCTACGACAATACGCTGATCGGCTTCTTCGGGTTCGGGCGGAATCCGGGCGGCGGCTATACCGACTCGCCGCCGAATGGCGCGTTCAGTTCGAAGACCGGCGTCGTCCAGTGTTTCAACACCGATGGGGATCGCCTGAAAACCGTTCTTCCGGGAGGGAACACGAACTTCTTACCGCCGACGGTGGCGGGCGCGCCCTGCACCAACCTGGGCGTTTATACCAATGGGGGCGTCATACCGGTCGAGGCTTCGGGTCAGGGCGTCACCTATCGCTTCAACCTCAGCTGGAAACCGAAGCCCGGCCTGCTGTTCTACGGCACCGTATCGCGCGGCTTCCGTCCGGGTGGCATCAACCGTCGCGCCGACGTCGCGCCTTATGCCGCGGACTTCCTGACCAATTACGAGGTCGGCGCGAAGACGACCTGGCTGGGCGGCAAGCTACGCTTCAACACCGCCTTCTATCGTCAGGACTGGGACAAGTTCCAGTTCTCGTTCCTCGGCCAGAACAGCTTTACCGAAATCCACAATGGTCCCAGCGCTCGGATCTGGGGTGCGGAGTTCGACAGCTCGTTGACGCTCGGCGGGCTCAGCCTGACGGCATCGGGATCGTATACCGATGCCAAGACGACCAAGAATCTCTGCTTGTTCGACGATCCGACCTTTACCTGCGCCGATACCGGCAACGGTAACATCATCTCCGCTCCCAAGGGGACGCGCCTGCCGATCACGCCGAAGGTGAAACTCAACGGCACCGCACGCTACACCGTGCCGATGGGTGATGTAAAAATCTATGGGCAGGGGGTTGTGTCGTACCAGAGCTCGGCGTCATCGGATATCCGCACGGCGATCTACGAGACGTTCAGCGGCAATATCATCAGCCCGGCGGCTGAGTTGGGTCGATTGAAGGCGTTCACTACCGCGGACTTCTCGCTCGGCGCGGAGTTCAAGAACTTCAGTATCGAGGTGTTCCTCGAAAACGCCTTCGACACGCGCGGCCAGCTCTCCCGGTTCCAGGAATGCGGCAGCTGCGGACAGCGGCCCTATATCGTGCCGATCCGGCCGCAGACTGCCGGCATCAGGCTGGGATCGAAGTTCTAGGACAAGTCGGCGCGACCGTCGGGTGACGGTCGCGCCGTCGATAGTTTCGCTAGGGCGATCGACACTTCGCCGTGCTGGCGTGTCCTGGATTTTGTGCGTATCGCGACCGCGATGGATCATTATGACGTCCTTATCGTCGGCGCCGGCCATGGCGGTGCCCAGGCTGCAATCGCGTTGCGACAAGGCAAGTTCGAGGGAACGGTCGCGGTCATCGGCGACGAGCCCGAATTGCCCTACGAACGCCCGCCGCTGAGCAAGGAATATCTTGCCGGGGACAAGAGCTTCGACCGCATCCTGATCCGCCAGCCTGCTTTCTGGGAAGAACGGCAGGTGACGATGCTGCCCGGCCGCCGCGTCGTCGCGGTCGACCCGGTCGCGCACCGCGTCACTACCGCCGACGGCACCGAGATCGCTTATGGCAAGCTGATCTGGGCGACAGGCGGCCACGCCCGGCGATTGTCGTGTCAGGGCCACGATCTCACCGGCGTCCACACCGTGCGTACTCGCGCCGATGCCGATCGCATGATCGCCGAACTGCCCGACGTGACCAATGCGGTTGTGATCGGCGGCGGATTCATCGGGCTGGAAGCGGCGGCGGTGCTCGCCAAGTTCGGCAAGAAGGTGACCTTGCTCGAAGCGCTCGACCGCGTGATGGCGCGCGTCGCCGGCCCGGACCTGTCGAACTTCTACCAGGAGGAGCATCGCGCGCACGGCGTCGATGTCCGCCTGGGCGTCGCGGTCACCGCGATCGAGGGCGACGGCAAAGTGACCGGCGTTCGTCTCGCCGACGGCACCATCGTGCCGGCCGATCTGGTGGTCGTCGGGATCGGCATCATTCCCGCCGTCGAGCCGCTGATCGCCGCGGGTGCCGAGGGCGGCAACGGCGTGCGCGTCGACGCGCAATGCCGCACGTCGCTGCCCGATATCTTCGCGGTCGGCGATTGCGCGCTTCACGCCAACCGCTTCGCCGACGGCGCGGCGGTGCGGCTCGAATCGGTGCAGAACGCGACTGACCAGGCGAGTGTCGCGGCCAAGGTCATCCTGGGCGAGGATGTCGCCTATGAAGCGACGCCGTGGTTCTGGTCAAACCAGTATGACCTCAAGCTCCAGACGATCGGACTCTCGATCGGATACGACCAGGCAGTGGTCCGCGGCGATCCCGCCACGCGCAGTTTTTCGGTCGTCCACTTGAAACAGGGCAAGGTGATCGCGCTCGACTGCGTCAACGCGACCAAGGATTATGTCCAGGGCCGCAAGCTGGTCGAAGCAGGCGCGGCGATCGACCCCGCGCGGCTCGCCGACACGACCGTCCCGCTCAAGGAAATGATCTGAGCTTCGGCCCCGGCTTGCGAGAGCGGCGATGCTATTGACGTGATTCTTTCACCCTCACCCTTCCCACCGCCTACGGCGGCGGGCCCCTTCCCTCTCCCATCGGGAGAGGGAAGGGAGGCGCGAAGCGCCGGAAGGGTGAGGGTGATTAAGATGGATCAAGGCGATTTCATCACAAACTAGGCGAGCGCGATTTCCCGTTCGATCCCGATTGCGTCGAGGAAGGCCGGGTCGTGGCTGACCACGAGCAGCGCGCCGTCATAACCGCGCAGCGCCGCTTCGAGCATCTCGATCGAGTCGAGGTCGAGATGGTTGGTCGGCTCGTCCAGCAGCAACAATTGCGGCGGCCGGGCCGCGGACAGGATGCAGGCGAGTCCGGCGCGCAGGCGTTCGCCGCCGGACAAGGTGCCGACCACGCGCAGCGCCGCCTGATTGCGGAAAGCAAAGCGGGCGAGCGCGGCATGAGCCTCGTTCTCGGTCAGGTCGGGATTGAGCGCGCGCAGATTGGCGAGGATCGTCGCGTCGCGATCGAGTAGCCCGACATGCTGGTCGAGCAAGGCGATACGGTCGGACCGCGTCACCGTTCCTTCGATCGGCGCGACCGCACCAGCCGCGAGCAGCAGCACACTGGTCTTGCCCGTGCCGTTGGGTCCGGTCAGCGCGACGCGTTCGGGGCCGCGGATCGTCAGGTCGACCGGACCGATCCGGCGATCGCCGCGCGCGATCACCGCGCCCTCGATCCGCAGCAACTCGCGCGACGACGACAGCCCGCTGGGCGGTAAGTCGATACGCAACGGCGTCACGATCTCGACCCGCTCGCGTGCGGCCGACCATACCGCCTCCGCCTCGCCGATCAGCCGCCGGGCAATCTCTCCCTCGCGCGCGCCGCTGCCCTCGGCGCGTTCCTTCATCATCCCGGCGACGATCCGCGGCACACTGCCCGAGGCGCCGAACGCGCGGCCGGCTTTGTCGCGGCGCGCCTTCTTCTCGCGTTGCGCCTGTGCGCCGCGCTCGGCCTGGCGCAGTCCGGCCTCGGCACGGTCGAGCGCCTGCGCCGCGCGCTCGCGATCGGTATCGCGTAGCGCGACGAAGGTGGACCAGCCGCCCTCGACCAGCCGGCAGCCGATCGGCGTCAGCTCGACGATGCGATCCATCGTCTCGAGCAAGGCGCGATCGTGGCTCGCGACCACCACGCCGCCTTTCCACCCGGCGACCAGACCCGCGATCGCGGCGCGACCATCGGCATCGAGATTGTTGGTCGGCTCGTCGAGCAGCAGCAGATCGGGCGCCGCGATGACGGCACGCGCGATGGCGATGCGCGTGCGCTGCCCACCGCTCAGGCTGGTGAGGGGGCGATCGAGATCGAGCCCGGACAAGCCAAGCTCGGCAAGCGCGCCGCCGATCCGCTCGTCGAGCGTCCAGTCGGCGGCGGCGAAATCGTCGCCCTCGCCCTCGCCCGCCTCGATCCGGCGGAGCAGGGCGAGCGGACCGGCGACCTCGAGCGCCGCCGCGATGGCGATCGTATCGTCGGACCAGTCCTGGCGCAGCAGCGCGACGCTGCCGGAGCGCGCAATGCTGCCGGCGACGGGCTCGACCTCTCCCGCGACCGCGCGGAGCAGCGTCGATTTGCCGCAACCGTTGCGCCCGACCAAAGCGGTGCGCTGGCGGCCGAAGGAAAAAGTCAGATCGGAAAAGAGCGGACGGCCGTCAGGCGTCGAAAGCGACAGCGAATCCAAGGTTACGAACGAAGACATAGGACACCTGGGCAAGAGAAACGGATCGGGCGATCGCGGTCTTGTCCAAGGTCGGTCTCCTTCGCTGGCGGGCGAGCCTGCCCGTCTTGGTGGCGTCACATAGGGATGGTTGAAGCTACGCGCAAACCGGCGCCTGATTGACGGTGGGGCGCGTTCGGTATTTCCTCCGCATCGTCAAATACAGGGAGTCGTTCGATGACCATCCGCAAGCTCGCCGTCGCCTCCATCCTGATCGCGGCCGGATTCGCCGCGACCCCGGCCCAGGCCAAGATCGCGCGCTGCGTGATCGATTCCGAGGGGACCAGCTATCGCGGGCCGTGCCAATATGTCGTTGCGCGCGGCGGCACCTTCACCTTGAGCCCCGCGCATCGCCGGTCGTTCGGCGAAGAGGTCGTCAGCATCACCGTCTATGTGACCGGGCGCGGCGTGGCGGACGTTCGCGGGCTGACCCGCGACGGGATCAATTCGCGCTGGGGCCGCGCGGTCCGCTCGCGCCGCGACAGCGCCTGCTGGGTCGGCGAGGACTTCTCAGTCTGCGCTTATTGAGATGGCGGAGCCCGGCGCCAATCCACGCCGCATTCCACCCGGCCTGATCGCGATCGCCGTCGTGCTGGTGATCGCCGGATCGGTATTCAACAATTGGCATCGCGAGGCGCTTCTCGCCGCGCTTCGGGAGTCGGTGCTGACACTGGTGATCGTCGTCGTCCTGCTCGCGATCCTCGCGGCGATCGAAATCCTGCTCCACGGTCGGGCGCGATTATGGGGCAGGATCGGCGGCCTCGCGATCGTGTCGGGGGTTGTCTTATGGCGGCTATTCCATGGCGGCAGCACGGTCATCGCGTCGATCGCCGGCATCGCCTGGGTCGCGGTGATCGGGTGGATGATCTTCAGGATGCTGCGCAATCCGGATCTCGGCCGCTAGCGCTACACCTACCGATCTTGACTTTTTGCGGTGCAGCATCTATTTGGCCGCTATCGAGGCGTAATGCAGCGTGATCGAACCCGGCCTTATGGCTATGGTTCAGGCTCCGCCTCGGTCGTTCAAGCGACAGGCTTCCCAAGTCACGCGGGGTGTCATTTCTCCCCGCCGCCCGTATGTCCGCCGGACATGCGAGAGGCATTTTTGCATAAGGTTTCCATGACCAATTTCACCGATCTCGGCCTTGCCGAGCCGCTCGTCCGCGCGCTCGAGGCCAAAGGCTATTCCACGCCGACGCCGATCCAGGCACAGGCCATTCCCTACGTCCTCGAAGGCCGCGACCTGCTCGGCATCGCACAGACCGGCACCGGCAAGACCGCCGCGTTCGTGCTGCCGTCGATCCAGCGTCTGGTCGACAGCGGCAAGCGCGTCCTGCCGACGCATTGCCGTATGCTCGTCCTCGCCCCGACCCGCGAACTCGCCAGCCAGATCGCCGAAAGCGCGCGCGCTTACGGCAAGTTCAGCCGGATGTCGGTCGCGACCGTGTTCGGCGGCACCAGCATCAACAAGAACCGCCAGGACATGGCGCGCGGCGTCGACATCCTGGTCGCTACGCCGGGCCGCCTGCTCGACCTGATCGAACAGCGGTTCGTCAGCCTCAATTTGATCGAGACGCTCGTCCTCGACGAGGCCGACCAGATGCTCGACCTCGGCTTCATCCACGCGCTGCGCAAGATCGTGAAGCTGGTCCCGCGCCAGCGCCAGACATTGTTCTTCTCGGCGACCATGCCACAGTCGATCCGCGAGCTGGCCGACCAGTTCATCAAGGACCCGGCACTCGTCTCGATCAAGCCGGCGGCGACCACCGCCGAGCGCGTCGAGCAATTCGCCACCCTGGTCAACCAGGCCGAGAAGCAGGCGCTGCTGACGATGACCCTGCGCGATCCGGCGATCGAGCGCGTGCTGGTCTTCACTCGCACCAAGCACGGCGCCGACCGCGTCGTCCGCCTGCTCGGCGGCAACGGCATCGCGGCCAACGCGATCCACGGCAACAAGAGCCAGGCCAATCGCGAGCGCGCGCTCGCCGCGTTCAAGACCGGCGAAGTAAAGGTGCTGGTCGCCACCGACATCGCCGCGCGCGGCATCGACGTGTCGGGCGTCAGCCATGTGATCAATTTCGAGCTGCCCAATGTGCCCGAGCAATATGTTCACCGCATCGGCCGCACCGCGCGTGCCGGCAATGACGGCATCGCGATCAGCTTCGTGGCCGACGATGAGCGTCCCTATCTGCGCGACATCGAAAGGCTGACGCGCCAGAAGATCCCGCTCAAGGCCCTGCCGGAGAATTTCCTGGCCGAGGCGGCGAAGATCGTTTCGACCCGTTCGAAGCAATCGGTCAGCGCACAGCAGGAGCGCGACGAGCGTCCGCGCGGCCCGCGTGGCGTTCGCCCGCCGCGCAAGACGCACGAGGCGCGGCCCGCCAATCCCTATGCTCCGCGCGGGCGCGGCGGCAATCGCCGCCGGGGGCGTGGCGGTCAGGGCGGCGGCCGGACCCAGGCCAGCGCCTGATCGGAATTCCTCGCCGGGCTTCGGCTTGGTCGAGGGTGAGTAGAGCGTACCGAAAGGGGCGTCGGAGCGATCCGGCGCCCCTTTTTTGGCGCGCCCGTTGGTCGGCCACCGGTAAGCTAGATGGACCGCCCCCGCGTTCGCCGTCGACCCTGTTGCGGAGATTCTCCTTACAGCGAAGATCATCCTCGGTTCCCGTTGCCAAAGCGCGCGTAGAGCGTCGGTAGCACGAACAGGGTGAGCAGCGTGGCGCTGATCAGCCCACCGATCACCACCGTGGCTAACGGCTTTTGCACTTCGGCGCCGGCACCATGGCCGAGCGCCATCGGCACGAAGCCCAGGCTTGCCACCGTTGCCGTCATCGCCACCGGACGCAAGCGCGCGAGCGCACCTTCCCGCGCCGCGGCCGCGCGGTCGCGTCCTTCGGCCGCCAGTCGCTGAATCGAGGTCAGCATGACCAGCCCATTGAGGACCGCGATGCCCGAAAGCGCGATGAAGCCGACCGCCGCCGAGATCGAGAACGGCATGCCGCGCAGCACGAGCGCGAGCACGCCGCCGACCAGCGCCAGCGGCACGCCGGTGAAAACGATTGCCGCATCGCGGATATTGCCGAGCGCGCCGAACAACAGCAGCATGATCAGCGCGAAACATGCCGGCACGACCAACGCCAGTCGATCGCGCGCGGAAGCGAGATTCTCGAATTGGCCGCCCCATTCCAGCCAGGCACCGGGGGGCAGCTCGACCTCCTTCGCGATCGACGCTTTGGCATCAGCGACGACACTCGTCACGTCGCGGCCGCGGACATTGGCCTGCACGACAACGCGGCGCTTGCCGTTCTCGCGGCTGATCTGGTTCGGTCCATCGATGACCTGAATGTCGGCGACGGCGGCAAGCGGGACGAAACTGCCCCCCGGGGCCGGCACAGGCGTTTGGCCAAGCGTCCGTAGATCGGCGCGAGCAGCGTCGGCCAGACGGATGACCACAGGGAAGCTGCGGTCACCCTCGTAGATTCGTCCCGCCTCGCGGCCGCCTATCGCTGTGGAAACCGTATCGGCCACGTCCTGTGCACTGACCCCGAGCCGCGAAGCACGATCCCGCGCATAGGCGATGTCCAGCATCGGCAGGCCCTCGGTCTGCTCGACCTTGACGTCCTTGGCACCGGCGGTGCGACGGAGCACGCCGGCGATTTTCGCGGCGGTCGCATTCATTTGCGGGAAGTCCTCGCCGAAAATCTTGATCGCCACATCCGATCGCACACCGGCGATCAGTTCGTTGAAGCGCATCTGAATCGGCTGCGTCACTTCATAGGCATGACCAGGCACTTGCGCGATCCGCGCTTCGATCCGCTCGATCACCGCGGCTTTGTCTTCGGAAGGATCGGGCCATTTTTTCCGGTCATTGAGCATGACGAAGGTGTCGGTGGCATTGGGCGGCATCGGATCGGACGCGACCTCCGCGGTGCCGGTGCGCGAAAAGACGGTGCGGATTTCGGGCATGCCTTGTAACGCACGCTCGATTTGTGCCTGCATCTTCTGGCTCTGTTCGACCGAGGTGCCCGGTGCGCGAAAGGCGGATACGAGGACGTCGCCTTCGTCGAGCTAGGGCAGGAACTCCTGGCCTAACATGGTGTAGGTGCCGGCCGCGAGCGCTAGCCCCCCCAACGCCGCGCCGATGGTCAGGCGCGGCCGCCGCATCGCGTGGTCTAGGCCGGGCTGATAGCAGCGCCGAAGCCAGCCCAGAGCGCGCCCTTCCTTCTCCTCGACCGGACGCGATAGCGTGATCGCGATCGCCGCGGGCACGAAGGTGAGCGACAGGACGAAGGCGAATGCCAGCGCCATGATGACGGTGAGCGCCATCGGTTCGAACGTCTTGCCCTCGACGCCGCTCAGGATGAGGAGCGGCACATAGACCAGAATGATGATGGCCTGGCCGTAGACCGAAGGTCGGATCATCTCGCGCGCCGCGCTGGCGACGACCGCGAGCCGTTCCGACAAGGCGAGCGTCCGTCCCGCCCCATGCTGGCGCTCGGCGATACGGCGCAGCGCATTCTCGACGATGATCACGGCGCCATCCACGATCAGGCCGAAGTCGAGCGCGCCGAGGCTCATCAAGTTGGCCGATACGCCCAGGCGCAGCATGCCGAAGGCGGTAAGCAGCATCGTTATCGGGATCACCAGCGCTGCGATCAATGCCGCCCGGAAATTGCCGAGCAGGAGGAAGAGCACGACAATGACGAGCAGCGCCCCTTCGGCGAGGTTCTTCCCCACCGTCGTGATAGTCGCGTTGACCAGTTTCGTGCGGTCGAGCACCGGCTCGATCACGATGTCGCGCGGTAGCGACGGTGCGATCACCTTGAGCTTCGCATCGACGCCGGAGGAAACGGTGCGGCTGTTCTCGCCGATCCGCATGATCGCTGTGCCGGTGACCACCTCGCGGCCATTCTCCGAACCGGCGCCCATGCGAACGCCCTGGCCGAGCCGCGCTTCGGCGACTTGGCCGAGCGTGATCGGCGCGCTTTCACGCGTGGCGATCACCGTGCCGCGCAACTGGGCAAGGCTGAGGATGCGGGCATCGGCGCGAACCGCGAGCCCTTCGCCATTGCGATTCACCGTGCCGCCACCGGTCGCGACGTTGTTGCGTTCGAGTGCGGTCGCGAGGTCGTCCAGCGACAACCTCAGCGCTGCGAGCCGCTGGACATCGGGAATGACGAGATATTCCTTCTCGTACCCGCCAAGCGAATCGATCCCCGCGACGCCGTCGACCGTCTTGATCTGCGGCGCGACGATCCAGTCCTGCACTGTGTGGAGATAGGTTGCCTTGTCAGCGTCGCTCGCCAGCCGGTCACCCTCGGGCGTGATGTAGCTGCCGTCCGGCTGCAGTCCCGGTTCGCCGGGACGGTGCTCTCCGTGCGCGCGTTCGGCATAGCGCAGCGTCCAGATATAGACTTCGCCCAGGCCGGTCGCGATAGGCCCCATTTCCGGCCTCGCGCCCTTTGGCAGCGTTTCCTGCGCAGCCGTCAGCCGCTCCTGCACCTGCGCGCGTGCGAAATAGATATCGGTCGAGTCCTCGAAGATCGCGGTCACCTGCGCGAAGCCGTTGCGACTGAGTGAGCGCGTGCTTTCCAGCCCCTTGATCCCGGCAAGCGCGGTCTCGATCGGAAAGGCGACCTGCTTCTCGATCAGTTCGGGCGAGAGCGCCGGCGCGACGATGTTTATCTGCACCTGATTGTTGGTGATGTCGGGTACCGCGTCGATCGGCAGCCGCGCGAGCGAGATGCCGCCGATGATCGCGGCGATGGCGGTGAGCAGCAGGACCAGCCAGCGCCGGTCCACCGCCCAAGTTACGATGCGATCGATCATGGCTCAGTCCTCATGCCCGGCTTCGGCCGCGCCAAGCGCCGACTTGAGCGTGAAGCTGTTGGCCGCGGCGATGCGTTCGCGTCCGGTGAGCCCGTCTGCCACCGTGACCATGGCGCCGTCCTGCCGCCCGAGCGTAACCGGAACGGCTCGAAAGCCGGTTTCGGTGCGCGCGAACACGACGGTCCTGGCTCCCACGGTCTGAACGGCGGTCGAGGGTATGCGGATCGTGCTTCCACCCGTCCCCGGAAGTTCGATCGAGGCCATGACGGGCTCGCCGGCCCGCCATTGCCCGCTGCGATTGTCGAGCGTCGCGATGGCGCGCACCTGACGCGTTTCCGCGTCGAGCACAGGCGAGATGAAGCCGATCCGGGCAGCCTGCGCACGTCCCGGCGCGGTGATCCGCACCGCCATGCCTGGCCGCACGCGGCCTGCATCGGCGGGAGATAGTGAAAGGGCGACGCTCAGCCGGTCAAGTCGGGCGAGACGGAACAGTTCGGTGTCGGCTGCATCGGCGGTAAAGAACCGGCCGAGTATCGCGGACCGCGAAATGATCTGGCCCGAGATCGGCGCCGCAATCAAGATACGGTTGTAGCTGCCGTTGCGCCCGCCGGAGGCGGCGACCTGCTCGCGTGCGAGCCGCAGCGCCACCTCCGCCTGTCTGGCGGCGGCGCGAGAAATATCGACTTCGCGCAGGGGGCGGAATCCCTTGGCATAGAGCGCTTCGTCGCGCGCGAGCGTCGTTCGCGCCAGTTCGGCTGCTGCCGCGGTACGGTGCACCTCCGCCTGCAAGCTCGCCGCTTCACGGCTTTCGAGTATCGCGAGCGTTTCGCCGCGCACGACGCTGTCGCCGAGATTGTGGCGGAGTTCGATGACGCGGCCGGGTACGCTGGCGGCGACGATCCGTGTCGCTTGCGGATCGCTTTCCAGGGTAGCCGGCAGGTCGATCGCGCCGGCATTGCCGCCAATGGCGGGGCTGACGACTTCGATCCCGGCAGTGGCGACCTGCTGCGGGGTGAGGGATACGACGCCCTCCTCGACATGCTCGCCTCTGGCCCTGGCCTCGGTGGGATTTTCAGCGGATGGGGTGCCGCCGCGACAGGCGGCGAGCAGAAGGGCGAGCGGCAACGCCGCGAGCATGGGTTTCATGGATCGATTTCCTCGGCCGGCGCGCGCGACGGGGCGGCACCGGTAATTTGCGTTCAAGGCGGCAGGGACGCGCGTGCGCGTCTCAGACCCTTGGCGGCCTCAAGACTGGATCAACCGACCGTGATGCGAGGCCCTGTCCGCGCCGCGCGAAGATTTGGCTGGAATGACGCTGTCGCCGAATGGTCGAGTGCGCGTCCATCGCCACGGCAAAGGCATGGCCGTGGCATGTTCCGTGATGATGCGGGACGCCCTGATCGGTGTCGGCTGGCACCTGATCACCGTCGCTCTCGGTATGCGCCTCTCCACCGCAGGAGATTGCCGGCGCGTCCAGCGTCTCGCCCGCGTGCAATGTCCCTGCCGCCGCCAGCGAACAGGCGAGCAGTGCGAGCAAGAAGAATCCCCAACGGCGCGGCATCGACGGTGCCATACCGGATCGGGTCCGCGCTGTCATTGGATCAACTCGAGACCGCAAGTCTCGCGCATGAGCGATCGCGACATCATGTCTCGCGATGTGCGCTGACGTGCGCGCGGCAATGCGGGTTCGACAGATACCCGGTTGCCTCGGCGATCGGATCGCGTCAGTCTCGGCGCGCCTGCACTGGGGGATGATATGCGCCGGATTCTGCTCGCGTCACTGCTCGCTGCCACCGCATCGATCGCCGGGGCGGCGTCGACACCCAAGGAAGAGCTGATGGCCCCGCCGGCGGGCGCGCGGCATTATACGATCAGCTCGACCGCCGGGAAGCATGGCGACGTCTGGTCGTGGACCATGCCCGATGGCCGTGTCGCCTATCGCATGTCGATGTCGTTGCGCGGCTGGATCACCGAGACCGACGAGCTCGTGACGCTGGCGCCCGACAAGCGGCCATCGGCGATCGCGATCCGCGGCTATACCGATTCGGGCGACGCCACCGAGAATTTCGACGTCGATGCCGGCGGTGTCGCGCACTGGAAGACCGCGGTCGATTCCGGTTCCGCGCCGTTCGCCGCGCGACGCTACAACACTTATGGCGGTCCGTGGCTCGCCAGCGAGATGGACGTCAACGCGCTGGTTGCGGCTGGCGACAAGGGCGTCGATCTGTTGCCGACCGGCCATGCCAGCATCAAGATCGGCCAGCCGGTGCAGATTGACGGTCCGCAGGGCAAGAAGACCGTCAAACTCGCCTTCATCACCGGCTATGGCTTCTCGCCGTCGCCGGTCTGGCTCGACGGCGACAATCGCTTCTTCGGCAATGCCGGCGTGGTGGCCTTGCTGCCCGAGGGGTATGAGGCGAACGGGCCCAAGCTCAAGGACATGCAGGACAAGGCGACTGCCGACATGGTCCGGGATGTCGCGCACAGCTTCCTGGCGCCGGCCAACCGCAGCCCGACCCTGGTCGACCATGTGCTGATGTTCGATTCGGTCGCGGGCACCTATCTGCCCGACCGCGCGGTGCTGATCTCGAATGGCAAGGTCGCCGCGGTCGGTGCCGCCGGGTCGATCAAGGCGCCGGCGGGCACGGTCGTGATCGACGGCAAGGGCAAGACATTGCTGCCCGGCCTGTGGGATTCGCACCAGCATGTCGGCGACGACTGGAACCTGCTGCAGAACCTCGCCACGGGCATGACCAATTATCGCAGCCCCGGTTCGCTGATCGACGAGGCGCTGAGCATCTACAAGCGCCGCGCCGCCGGCGACCTGCTCGCGCCCGACGGCAAGATATCGGTCATCATCGACCGCAAGGACCCGCTCGCCGCGCAGGGTGCGCTTACCGTCTCGTCGGCGGCCGAGGCGATCGCGGCGGTCGACAAGATCAAGGCCGCCGGCCTGTGGGGCGCCAAATTCTACACCTCGATGAATCCTGCCTGGATCGCGCCGGCGGCGGCGGAGGCGCACAAGCTCGGGCTGCACGTCCATGGCCATGTCCCCGCCGGGATGCGACCGTTGGACGCGGTGCGCGCGGGCTATGACGAAGTCACGCACATCAACTTCATCATGATGCAGGCGATGCCGCAGGACGTGGTCGACAAGGCCAATACCGCCGCGCGGCTCGAGGGGCCGGCCAAATACGGCAAGGACGTCGATCTCGATTCCCCGGCGATGAAGGCCTTCTATGCCGAGCTGTCGAAGCGCGGGACGATCATCGATCCGACGCTGACCGTGTGGGAGCCGCTGATGACCTCGGACGGCAGCGCGATGTCGCCGGAATATGCGCCGTTCGCCGAGGTCGCGCCGCCAGCGGTGGTGCGCGGCTGGAAGATCCCGGGCTATCCGCTGTTCGACGGGCTGACGCGCGACGATTTCCGCAAGAGCTTCGACAAGATGGTCGGGTTGGTCGGCCGTCTTCACCAGGCTGGCGTCCGTATCGTCGCGGGCACCGACGGCTATGGGCTCGAGCTGGTGCGCGAATTGGAACTCTATCAGCAGGCCGGACTGACCAATGCGGAGTCGCTCCAGACCGCGACGATCGTTCCGGCGCGGATGACCGGAATGGACGGCCGCGTCGGATCGATCGCCCCGGGCAAGACCGCGGACATCATCCTGGTCGATGGCGACGTGTCGAAGGACCTGACCAATCTCCGCCATGTCCGGACCGTGTTCCTCGACGGCTATCGCCTCGACGGCGCCGCGCTGCGCCAGGCGAGCGGGCTCAGCGGCATGCCGAAATAGCGATCACGCGCGACCGACGGCACCACGCCGGCAAGTATCTTTTTGGGGGAAAATTTCGATGATGGAACATCGCTGGACCGCGATCGTCACGATCGTGGCGCTGTTGGTCTATTTCTACATGAGCCTGCAAGTCGGCCGCGCGCGCGGCACATCGGGCATCGCCGCACCCGCCATGACCGGCGATCCTTTGCTCGAACGCGCGGTCAGGGTGCACATCAACACGCTCGAAGGGCTGCCGCTGTTCCTGGGCGGGCTGTGGCTGTTCGCGCTCTATTGGAACGACTATGTCGCGGCCGGGCTGGGCGTGGTGTGGATCGCCGGACGGCTGATCTATGCCGCCGGTTATATGGCCGACCCAAGCAAGCGCAGTACCGGCTTCCTGATCCAGTTCGCGGCAAGCGGGATCCTGCTGCTCGGGGCGTTGGGGAGGATCGTTTATAGTTTAGTCGCGGGTGGGGTCTGAGGGACCATGCGTCGCCGGCTTAGAATTTATTGGAATGCCGCTCTCTGGACAGGATGATCGTATCGCCCTGTCGATCCATTCTCGCATCGAATATGGCGGCAACGGCCCGGCTGAATCCCGCCGGATCGTTCGCGGCGAACAGGCCGGTGACCGGCTCGCGGGCCAGGCTGGCATCGCGGATCTGGATACGGGTGTCGTTATAGCGGGCGAAGCTGTCTGCTGCCGTTTGCAGCGTCTCGCCTTCGAACGCGATCTTGCCCTCCAGCCATGCCAAGCCGCGCGTTACCGTGTCGGAGGAAACCGCCGAAGGCCGTTCGGGCTGCGATGGCCGAAACAATCTCGACTCGGCCAAATCCATTTTCATGTCGGATTTGACCGCGACCACGTGCTGGTCGCTCCATGATGGTGCGGCCAGCCTGACCTCTCCCTCGTGAACCAGCAGATTGACCGGCGCACCGGGCAGTTTGCGGAGGTTGAACGTGGCCTGGCCCGTTGTCAGGCGACGCCCGTCGACCTCGACGACCAGCGGCTTCATCCTGCCCCGCGCGACGGAAAAGAAGGCCTCGCCCTGGAGAAGAGTCACGCGTCTTTCGTCGGCGCCGTCGCGAATTCTGATGCTGGTATCGGTGTTGAGCATCACCGTCGAACCGTCCTTCAACGGCACCAGCCGGAGCTCGCCCCGGCCCGTGCTGATCGTCGTGCCGGCAGCGGGCATGCCGACGCCCAACGCGATCAACGTTGCACTGGCGACGGCCGAGCCGGTCCAGATCAAGGTCCGTCGGCGCGAGATTCCTCTCTTGTTCGCGGGCGCGGGCGGAGCGAAATCGGCGGGGTCGAAGCGCGACCCCAATGCCTGGGCGGACTCGCTCTTCAGCGCGATCGCCTGTGCCCGCAACAAGGCGCCGCGCCGCCGCGGATCGCCGTGCAACCACGCTTCGAGCTCAGCCTGCTCGCCTGGAGTCAGCTGTCCACGATCAAGCCGCGCCGTCCAATCGGACGCGGCTTCATCAATGTTTCGACTGGATTCGAACGTCGGCATCTAGCGAGGCAATCTCCACACCCTTGCTTCTAGAGCCTCGAGACAGCGCTCTTCCGCCATGTCCGAACCACTCGATCAGGAAACGAATGCCTCTGGATATATGCTTTTCGACGGTATTCTCTGAAATGTTCATTTGGGAAGCGATTTCGCGTTGGGGCAGACCGTGGACCCGGCGTAGGATGAAAGCCTCGCGCGTTTTATCGGGCATCGCCGCGATCGCATGGGCCAGTTCGCGCAATTCGTCGCGATCCACGGCATATTGCTCGGGCGAGGGACTGTCGTCAGGACAATCGAACCGCTCGATGTCGTCGATCGCATGGAGGGGCACGATCCGCGCTCGGCGGATGTGGCGCGTGATCAGCGAGCGGGCGATCTGGAACAGATAGGCGCGCGGATAGCTGATCGTATCGACACGCTCCATCTCGGCGAAGATCGCATAGGATTGCTGGATGACGTCGTCCGGCTCGAGCCCGACGATGGGCGATCGGGACAGCCACGCGCGCAGTTCCGGCTCATGCGGCAGGATGTTTCGAAGAAACCAGCGTGTTCGTTCCTGGTCGAATCCGCTCATCTGGTATCCGTAGGCAAGGGAAATGGGTACCCCGGGACCGCCCGCGTTTCACTTGGTGGAACCAGGCCGTGCCGTGTCGATTCGAACCTCCGCTAGCCTGAATATGTGACAGTCCGTCGCGCGGGCGGCGCGATGACCGCGCTTCCAATCGCTTTTGGGGCGTGATCGTCGCGGGCCCAAAAATTTCTTCCGCCCGGTGGCGGAAGCGGTCAGCCCAAGGCTCTCAGTCCCCAACAGGGCGACGATCGTCGCATGCAAAAGGGGGATGAAGATGTTTTCGCGTCATACCATTCTGTGCGGCAGCGCCATCGCCGCCAGTTTCGTGTCGGCGCCCGCTTGTGCGCAGGGTCGCAGCTTCGATATTCCCGCGCAGGCCGCGGTGAAGGCGATCCCGGAGCTTGCTCGCCAGGGCCAGATCCAGATTGTGGCCTCTGCGCGCGATCTGGCCGGCGTTCGTACGCCGGCGATCAAGGGAACGATGAACGCACGCGACGCGCTCCGCCGCCTGATCGCGGGGACCCCGCTGCGGATCGTCGGCGACGACGGGCAGACCGTGACGCTGCGGTCGGATCGTGCGTCCGACAAGGGCAATGGCAATGGGCGCGGCGCCGGGAGCGGCGTCGTCCGCGGCCGTGTGCTCAACACCGCGACCGGCCAGTATCTGCACAATGCCGAGGTACGCGTCGAAGGCACCGATATCGTCACCTATACCGACGATGACGGTAGCTTCCGCATCACCGACGTCCCGAACGGCGAGGTCACGATCGTGGTGCGCTATGCCGGTTTGCAGGACATCAGGACGACCACCAATATCGCCGCCGGCAAGCCGGCGTCGGTCGACATCGCGATGCGGCCGCAGTCGCTCAATGCCGGGAACGAGGGCAGCCAGGATATCACGGTCGTGGGCGTGCGCTCCGGCGAAGCCGCCGCACTGATGAAGCGCCGTTCCTCGCCGAATGCCATGAATGCGGTCGACGCAGACAATTTCGGCGCGCTGACGATGGGCGATGTCGGGGAGTTCCTGAAGAACATGCCCGGCATCTCGCTCGACTATGTCGAGGTCGATACCAACGCCGTGCGCATTGGCGGTCTCGATCCCAAATACTCGCTCTTCACGACCGACGGCGCCCGTATGGCGACCGCCACCTCGAACAACAATGCCGGCCGCCAGAACTCGTTCGAGCAGATGTCGATCACCGGTATCTCGCGGATCGAGCTCAACAACACGCTGACCGCCGGGATGGACGCCGACGCCCCGGGCGGCTCGATCAATCTGGTCAGCAAATATGCGTTCCAGCGCAAGAAGCGCCTGCTGCAGCTGCAAATCGGGGCGATCGGCACGTCCGATTCCCAGTTCGCCGCGCGCTACATGCCGGACGACAAGAAGCATGCGACGATCTTTCCGTCCGCGCAGGCCTCCTTCGCCGACGTCTTCCTCAATGGTCGCCTCGGTGTCGCGCTCAGCGCCAGCTACAACGCCAATTATGTCGAGCAGGATCGCGTCCAGACCGATTGGTCCTACCTCAAGGACGGTACGGTCCTGCCGTATCAGGTGATGTGGCGCCCCGGGCCGAAGTTCACGCACCGCGAAGCGGTCAACGGCGCGATCGACTATAAATTCACCGACAAGCTCGTCTTCTCGCTGCGCGGAACCTACTCGTTCTACGACGTCGAATATTTCAACCAATACACCTTTCTGACGTTCGGCACCTCGGCCAAGAGCTATGCCACGGCGGATTCGACGCCGACCCATATCGTCGTCAATCCGAACGGCGCCAACACCAACGTCAACACGCAATATTCGCATCGCTACGCCGGCACGCCGGCCGGGATCATCGCCCCCAAGCTGGAATATCAGGGCGACAGCTGGGACATCGTGCTGCGCGGCGCCTATTCCAGCTCGCAATATCATTTCCGCGACGGCAGCAAGGGCTTCTTCCAGCGCGACGACACCAAGGATTCGGGGATCGGCTTCACGCTCGATCGCGCCTCATCCGAGTCCCCGGCTTATACGCTGACCCAGACCGCCGGACCGTCGTGGAGCAATCCCGACAACTGGCTGCCGGTCAGCAATACCGTGCGCTCGGCGGAGTCCAATGCCGCAGGCCGTCAATATGGCGGCAATCTCGACATCAAGAAGAAGTTCGATGTGGGGGCCGTTCGCGCCACATTGCTGACTGGCGGTGGCATCCGCACCAACGAATGGTCGACCACCGAAGGGTCCTACAACCTGTTCAATTATGTCGGCCCCAAGGGGTCGACTCTCCCGGCCACGGCCAATTACCAATTCCAGATCCGCGGCTTCGACGCCGGCAATTTCAACGACCAGGGCTGGCGTGCCGACAGCAATTACGCGACCTGGGCGCTCTATCAGCAGCATCCGGAATATTTCGTGCCCGACGTCGTGGGCAATTTGCAGCGCGACTATCTCAACAATCATCGCGTCCGCGAAACGATCAGCTCCGGCTATGTCGAGTTGCAAGGCCAGGTCGACAAACTGAAGTTCGACCTCGGCTTGCGGTATGAAGGAACCCGCGAAGGCGCGCTGATCGCGAAAGTCCGCCCGGCCAAGGACGTCCTCGCCGCAGGATACAAAGCGGGCACGGTCGATTATGTGAATTATCAATATTATAACGGCCAGCAGCTGTGGAAGACCGGCGATTATGGCGACTGGTTCCTGAGCGGCGGGCTCAAATACGATTTCAACCGGCACCTCGTCGCGCAATTCGCCTTCAGCCAGGCGATCCTGCGTCCCGACTATGGCAATCTCGGCGGCGCCATCTCGGTCAACGACACGACCCAGATCGTCACCGTGCCCAACCCGCTGCTCAAGCCAGAGCATTCGACGAAATATTATGCCAGCCTGCAATATTATCTCGAGCCGGCCGGCATCATCGCGATTTCGGCCTATCGGCTCGACGTCAAGGACATGCAGGTGACGGGCGTCACGATCGATCCCAAGGATGCGGGCTATAGCGACAGCGACTATAGCGGCTATACCTTCGTCAGCACGGTGAATCAGCCGGGCGTGAGCAGCACCAACGGCGTGACGTTCGAATATGACCAGCAGCTGACCTTCCTGCCGGGCGCATTGAAAGGCTTCGGGCTCCGCGGATCGTTCAACCTGGTCGACCCCGACGGCGTGCGCGTGAACCTGCCCAAATATTCGGGCAATTGGGGCATCCGCTATGGCCGCGGTCCGATCGATTTCCAGCTGACCGGCAATTATCAATCGTCCTATCGCACCAGCGCGCTGAGCAACACGCCGACGACTGCCACCAACGGCATCCTCTATCACGCCGACCGTACGCTGTGGAACGTCAGCGCGACGTACAAGATCTCCAAGAAATATGCGGTGCAGATCGCCGGCCGCAACATCTTCAACGCGCCGGATATCATCTATTCCAACATCCGCAGCCGGGTGCAACTCTACAGCATCTATGGATCGATGTGGAACGTCGCGTTCAAGGCCACCTTCTGAGCCGCCATTTCATCGATCATTTTCCGGAGTTTTCATGATGTTGGCGATCGATCGTCGCAGCCTCGTTCTGGGTGCCGGCTTTGGCCTGGGAGCGCTGCTGGTCGCTCCGGGTCGGGGCCTTGCCCAGTTGCTCGCCGCCAAGGGGTTCACGCATAGTGTAGCGAGCGGCGAACCCGGCCCCGATTCCATGCTGTTGTGGACGCGGTACGTGCCCGCGACGGACCAGGATATCGTTCGGCTCGATGCCGAAGTCGCGCTCGATCCGGATTTCACCAAGGTGATTGCCGGCGGCAGCGTGCGCACCGGCCTCTATCGGGACTGGACGGCGAAGATCACGGTCGACGGGCTGAAACCGGGAACGGTCTATTGGTATCGCTTCGTGGCCCCCGATGGCAGCCGCTCGCCTATCGGCCGGACGAAGACCTTGCCGGCGGACGATGCCGCCCGTTTCGGGCTGGCGGTGTTCTCCTGCTCGAACATGCCGGTCGGCTGGTTCAACGCTTACGGCCATGCGGCCAAGCGGACCGACCTGGATCTCTGGATGCATGTCGGCGACTATTTCTACGAATACGGCAACGCTTCCTATAAGGACAAAATCATCGCTGGCCGGGCGGTGGAACCGGATCACGAAATCCTCGCGATCGCCGATTATCGCCTGCGTTATGCCTGCTATCGCGCCGATGCCGATCTGCAGCTTCTTCACCAGATGGCACCGATGGTCGCCTTTTGGGACGATCACGAATCCGCCAATGACAGCTGGGAGGGCGGCGCGCAGAACCATCAGCCAAAGGCCGAAGGCGATTGGAACTCGCGCCGGGCCGCCGCGATGCAGGTCTATCGCGAATGGATGCCGGTCTCCGACGAACCCTGGAAATCCTATCCGATCGGGACGCTGGCAACGCTCTACCGCACCGAATCCCGGTTGCTGGCGCGCACCAAGCAGGCCGATATCGCCGCCGCCTATCGCGCGTCCGATCCCGATGCCGCGCTGAAGGCGTTCCGGGACGGCGTGTGGCAGGATTCTTCCGCGACCATGCTCGGGTCGACCCAGGAAAGCTGGCTGGCGCATGCGCTGAAGGCCGGCGCGCGATCGACCGCCTGGCAACTGGTCGGCATGGGTACGATCCTCGGGCGGACGGTGATGCCAGCGGATGCCAGGGATTGGCTCCGCCGCGACGCCAGCGATCAGGTCGTGCGCCGCTTCAAGAACGATATCCGCGCGGCGCGGATCGGCCTGCCGATGTGGATGGATCGCTGGGACGGCTATCCCGCCGCGCGGTCGCGATTGCTGAAATCGGCGCAGGAGGCGGACGCGGATCTCGTCATGCTATCGGGCGACAGCCATAACGCCTGGGCCTATTCGTTGACCGAGGACGGAAAGCGTGCGGGCGTCGAGTTCGCCGGCCATAGCGTCACCTCGGGCGGGCTGGAGGGTGGTTTCGGTGCTGACCCAAAAGTTGTCGCCCGGGGCTTCGTCGCCGCCAACCCCGAGATGCAATGGGCCGACACGAGTCAGCGGGGTTATATGATGATCGACATCACGCCGCAGCGCGTAACGGGCGAGTGGCTATTCATGCGGACGATCCAATCTTCCAGCATCGAGCTCGCAGGGTCGCATCAAATGCATGTCGACCGTGGTCGAAGAGCATTTGCTGGTTGAAAACCCTTTTCAGCAGCGCCCCGACTATCACGGTTGTTCCAGCACCAGCGTATCGTGGGCCGCTCATCCACCTCGCTGCAAAATAATCCCCAACTCCTCGACATCCAGATCGCGCTCCAGCTCTTGCAGCACCTCGTCCTCGATCAGCCCGGCGCGGTGGACGCGGATCAGTTCGGTGCGGCCGGCGGCGATCGCGGTCAGGATCACGTCGAAATGCGGCCGCGCATTCTCCATGAACGTGTCCGCATCGGCGGCGTAGCGCTGGATGGCCGCCAGACGCTTGCGCGACTGTTCGAGCATCTGCGGGTGGATCAGCGTTCCGTCTTCGGCATAGGCATTGGCCTCGACCGCCGCGTTGCGCGCGCCGGCGATCGCCGCCTCGGTCTCGGCCATTGTCATCTTGGCCGGCGGGTCCCTGTCTTCCGGCCCGACCTTCCGGATCAGCCAGCCAAGGCTCGTGCCCTGAACGACAACGGTGGCGAAGATCACCGCGAAGGCAGTGACCAGCATCAGGTCGCGGCCCGGCATCGAAGCGGGCAGCGAAAGCGCCACCGCCAGCGTGACGACCCCGCGCATGCCGGTCCAGCTCAGCACCGCCGCTTGCCGCACGCCGAGCGGCCGCGCGCGCTTCAGCCCCATCGCGCGGAGGGCAGAGAGCAGGCTGTCACTGGCGAATATCCAGACGAAGCGCGCCGCGACGATTGTCAGAACGACCCCCAGGATCGGGATCGTCATCGTCGCGGTCACGGCTTCGATCCCACCGACGCGGTCGAGCACGCCGCGCAACGAGGAGCCGATCAGGATGAAGACGATCGCTTCGAGGATGAACACCATCGTCTGCCAAAAGGCGCTGCCGCGCAGCCGCACCGGCGCGGAGAAAACGATATGCTGGTACCAGCCGAGCATCAGCCCCGCGACCACCGTCGCGATCACCCCGGAGACATGCGCCTGTTCGCCGGCGATATAGGCGACCCAGCACATCAAGGTGTTGGCCATGATGATCAGCGTCTGGTCCTTCAGCCGCTTGACCACGAACAGCCAGCCCGCCGCGACCGCCAGCCCGACCACGACGCCGCCCAGCGCAAGCAGAACGAAGCTGGTGACCGCGGCGCCGGCGCTGAACGTGCCGCTCAACGTCGCCGCCACGGCGAAGCGGAACAGGACCAGCCCGGTCGCATCGTTGAGCAGGCTTTCGCCCTCGACCAGCGCCGACAGGCGGCGCGGGAGCTTGACGTTCTGCAGCACCGCGCGCGCCGAGACCGCGTCGGGCGGCGACACGATCGCGCCGAGCGCGAAGCAGGCGGCCCAGGGCAGGCTGGGGACCAGCCAATGCGTGACGATGCCGACCGCGGCCGTGGTGAAGACGATCGCCCCGATGGCAAGCGAGAGGATGCCCGGCAAATGCCGCCGGAACCGCCCGAACGCGGTGAAATAGGCACCGTCCATCAGCAATGGCGGCAGGAACAGCACCAGCGCCAGTTCGGGATCGAGCGCCACCGGCGGCAGTCCGGGGATGAACGCGAGCCCACCGCCGCCGACCAGCAAGGCGGTCGATGGCGGCAGCCTCAGCCGCCGCGCCGCCCAATGCAAGGCGACGACGCCGACCAGCAGCGCCAGGACGAGTTCGAACGTCTCGACGGGACGCATGACGCGTTAGTCGCCCGTGCGGCGCTTGATCTTGTTCGGCAGGTCCTTGCCCTTGGTGCGGCGCGACGGAACCTGGATCGGGTTCTTCTTCTTCCACTCGGCCCAGGTCATCGGGCCATCGGGAGTCTGGATGATGGTGTCGTCTGCCATCCCGGGTCCTTACATCGAAACGGCCGGAAACGCACCTTTTCACATCTGCTCGTACCCGCGCCATCACGACGGGTCGAACTCGCGCCATCACGCTCTATATCGCAGCGGTGAACACCACTTTGGAGCAACGAATGCCGCGCATGATCCTGGCTGCCATCCTGGGCCTGCTGGCTTTTTCCGGTGCAAGCGCCAGCGGCGAGGAAGCGGCGATCGGTACGTGGCGTAACCTTCGCGACACGATGCATATCGACATCCGCCACTGCGGCGACTCGCTATGCGGCAAGGTCGTCTGGGCGAGCGATCAGGCGATCGCGGACGCCCGGCGCGGCGGCACGCAGGACTTGATCGGCATTCAGGTGTTTCGCGATTTCCGACAGGATTCGGCGGGCAATTGGCGCGGCAAGGTGTTCGTGCCCGACCTCAACAAGACGCTTTCCGGCACCATCGTGCTGGTCGACCGCAATACGCTGAAGGGCTCGGGGTGCCTGGTCGGCCGCGTCCTCTGCAAGTCGAAGATATTGGTCAGGATCGGATAGCCGCCGCCCGCAGTCACCTTGCGTCCGCCAATCTGCGGTCATAGTCCATGGGCGTTCGCGCTTCGGGCGCCTGTTTGGATAGTTGATAAGTTCGATGACTCACTATGTTGCCGCAGCGGCGAAAGGCGCCGATCGCCGCACCGGCGCTATCAAGCTCCACGACGCCGCCGATTTCGCCGCGATGCACGAGGCGGGAAAAGTTACCGCGTCGGTGCTCGATGCCCTGGCCGACATGGTGCAACCCGGCGTCAGCACGGAGGCGATCGATGTCTTCGCCCATGACGCGATCGTCGCGGCCGGAGCGGTTCCGGCGAATATCGGCTATCGCGGCTATGCCCATACCAGCTGCATCTCGATCAACCATGTCGTTTGCCACGGCATTCCCGGCGCGCGAACGCTGAAGGACGGCGATATCGTCAATATCGACCTGACCTCGATCGTCGACGGCTGGCATGGCGATTCCAGCCGCATGTATCTGGTCGGTGACGTGTCGGTGAAGGCGCGGCGGCTGGTGGACGTCACGTACGAATGCCTGATGCGCGGGATCGAGCAAGCCAAGCCCGGCAATCGGCTGGGCGATATCGGCCATGCGATCCAGCACCATGCCGAACGCCATCGCTATGGCGTCGTCAGGGATTTCGTCGGCCATGGTGTCGGCCGGGTCTATCACGATGCCCCCGATGTCCTGCATTACGGACGGCCCGGCACCGGCCCCGAACTCAGGCCCGGAATGATTTTCACCATCGAGCCGATGATCAATGCCGGGCGGCCCGACGTGAAGATGCTCGACGACGGCTGGACCGCAGTGACGCGCGACCGCTCGCTCTCTGCGCAATTCGAACATTCGATCGGCATCACCGAAACCGGCTGCGAGATCTTCACCACCAGCCCGACAGGCCGTCACCGTCCGCCTTACGCGTGATGTAGGGGCCCGGCCGGGTTCGCCGGCCGGCGATCGGCGATAGCCCGGCGTTATGGTCGGATCTGGCCCGTCCCTCGCCCGATCCATTTGTACGTCGTCAGCCCCTCCAGCGCGACTGGCCCGCGGGCATGCAACCGGCCCGTCGCGATGCCGATTTCGGCACCCAGGCCGAATTCGCCGCCATCGGCGAACTGGGTCGAGGCGTTCCACAGCACGATCGCGCTGTCGACCGCGGTCAGGAAACGTTCGGCGACGGCGGCGTCCTCGGCGACGATCGCGTCGGTATGGTGCGATCCGTGCGCTGCAATGAAGCTCAGCGCCTCGTCGATCCCGGCGACCAGCCGCGCCGACGCGATCGCGTCGAGATATTCGGTGTCCCAATCCTCGCTGCCTGCCGACACGACGCCCGGCACCAATTGCTTGAGCAGGGGATCGCCGCGCACTTCGCATCCCGCCGCCTGCAATGCCTGGATCAGCTGCCCGGCCTTGGGATAGTCGCGGTCGATCAACAGCGTCTCCATCGCCCCGCATACACCGGTGCGGCGCATCTTGGCGTTGACGACGATGTCCTCGGCCATCGCCTGATCGGCCGAGGCGTGGACATAGATGTGGTTGATCCCGTCGAGATGCGCGAGCACCGGCACCCGCGCTTCGCTCTGAACGCGCGCGACCAGTCCTTTGCCGCCGCGAGGGACGATCATGTCGATCACGCCTTCGCCCGCCAGCATCGCGCCGACCGCGGCACGGTCGGTCACCGGCACCAATTGCACCGCTTCGCCGGGCAGGTCCGCCGCTTCCAGTCCGCGGACCAACGCCGCATGGATCGCGCGATTGCTCTCGATCGCTTCGGAGCCGCCGCGCAGGATCACCGCATTGCCCGACCCGATGCACAAAGCCGCGGCATCCGCCGTCACGTTGGGGCGGCTTTCGTAGATGATGCCGATCACCCCGATCGGCACGCGCACCCGCGCCAGCTTCAGGCCATTGGGACGCTCGATCTCGTCGATGATCTCGCCGACCGGGTCCTTCAGCGTCGCCACGGTGGCGACCCCGTCGGCGGTCGCGGCGACGCGCTCGGGAGTCAGTTTCAACCGGTCGAGCAACGCCGCCGACAGTCCGGCGGCGGTGCCGTTCGCCATGTCGATCTTGTTCGCGGCCAGGATCTCCGGCTCGGCATCGCGGATCGCTTGCGCCATCGCCTCCAACGCGCGGGCCTTGTCGGCGCTCGACAGTCCTGCGAGCACCAGAGCCGCGGATCGTGCATGCCGGCCCATTGACGCGATCAGCGCGACGGGATCGATTTCGATGTCGACGGTCGTTTCCATGGCGGGCCGATTATCACGTCGACACCGGTGGCCAAAGCGCTATCGCCTTTCGTGCGGCCAATGCTATCCATCGCGCCATGAGCGGGGAATTTGCGGCGGCAGGCGATATCGCGACCGGGGCGCTGATCGGGCGCGCGGTCGAATCGAAAGCGGGTGAGCATGGAGTCGGGGAGGGGGCGCACGGCGTCTGCCTCAATTGCGGCACCGCGTTGATCGGCTCGTTCTGCCATGCCTGTGGCCAGAATGGGCATGTCCACAAAACGCTGACCTCGATCGGGCACGATTTGCTTCACGGCGTGTTCCATTTCGAAGGCAAGGTGTGGCGCACCGTGCCGATGCTGGTCACCCGCCCCGGCGGGCTGACGCGGCGCTATATCGATGGCGAGCGCGCGCGCTTCGTGTCGCCATTGGCGATGTTCCTGTTCTTCGTCTTCCTGATGTTCGCGACCTTCCATTCGCTGGAAAGCGGTCACGAATTGAACCTCGACAACGCGCCGTCGACCAGGGCCGAGAAACTGGCCAAGATCGACGGAGAGATCGCCAGCACCCAGGCCAAGCTCGACCGCGCGCAGCAGCGCGTCGCCCAGGGCAAGGCCGATGACGACGATCAGGGCGATATCGTCGGATATCAGGCGACGCTCAACGGATTGCGGGTCGCGCGCACCAGCGTCGCGGCAGGCCCGGAAGAGGGCCGCAGACAGGCGGTGAACAACGTCAATACCGGCTGGCCCGCGCTCGACGAGGGGATCCGGAAGGCGAACAAGAATCCCGAGCTGGCGCTCTACAAGCTGCAATCCTCGGCCTATAAATATAGCTGGGCGCTGATCCCGATCTCGGTGCCGTTCGTGGCGTTGCTGTTCCTGTGGCGGCGGCGCTTCAAGCTCTACGACCACGCCATCTTCGTGACCTATTCGCTGGCGTTCATGATGCTGCTGGCGACCACCATATCGCTACTGATGATGATCGGGGCGCCTGGCTGGCTCTACGGCAACCTGATCGCGTTCGGCCCGCCCGTGCACATCTTCTTCCAGCTGCGCGGCGCCTATCAGCTCAATTGGTTCTCGGCGCTGTGGCGCACCTTCGCGCTGTTGATCTTCGCCACGATCACGCTGACCTTGTTCGGGGTACTGCTGCTCGGGCTGGGGTTGATGGGATAGGGCGTGGCCGCCGCCGGTTACGACTGGCTTTCGATCAGCGTCATCAGGTCGCGCAACGCATCCGCCGGAAAGTCGATCGCGTCGACATGAGCTTCGCGCAGCGGTGGCGTGCCGTGCGTCTCCTCGGGAAAGCGCGCTATGCCCCAGGAATCGGCCTCGAACAGCGCGTGGTACGCCCCGTGCAGCGCGGCGCGATTTCCATCGACGAACACATACGCTCCGGGCCGCTCGTGGATGTAGAAGGTCGTCATCATGATGACACCGCGGCGTCCGGCACATTCGGCCAGCACGGGCATTGCGAGCAGCGGATTGGACGGCATCGGGCAATCGGTCTCGCGGCCGGGCGGCAACGCGACGATAGTGTCGAACCGCTCGGCGATCCGCAGCGCGTCGATCATCGGGCATTGCCCGCCGCTTTGCCCATCGGGCCGCGTGACTTGTCCGCGCTGGGTCAGCGTCTCGGTGCGATGTTCCAGCATTTCGCGCCGGAACGAGGCGAAACCCGGCAATCCGCGCGCTTCCAGAAATCGCACCTGCCTGGCCGCATCGGTCAGGAAATCTTCGGGATAACCTCGCGCGCGCGCCGCCGCGATGACGTAGCGATCGACATCGTCGAGCGACAATCGCACGTCGTTCGGCAGTGCCGGACGCCGTCTTTGCCTGTCCGAAAACATGATCTTGCGCTCGAACATGCCCTTGATCCGTGATGTCGGGGCAATGATGGACCGCGGATGGTTAATCCTTCGCAAAGATTGCGCGGGCATACAGACCGGTTGCCCGGTATCTATCCCGGCGATATGTCAGCGGAAGGGAAAGGGCGGCATGGGCAGGTCGAAAATCCGCACCAATGATCCGATCGGGTTGCGCAATCGCGTACTCGACGTTGCGGCGCGCTCCTTCCAATCGTCGGGTTTCGCCGCGACCAGCACGCACGACCTCGTGCGCATGGCGGGCGTCACCGGTGGGGCGCTCCATCATCATTTCCCGACCAAGAAGGCGCTCGCGCTGGCGGTGATCGGCGAGCGAGTCGCGGCCGAATTGGGCGAAACCTGGGTGGCCACGGTCCGCGACGCGCCGAGCGCCGCCGTCGGCATCCTCCAGGCATTCGACGCGGTCGCGGCGGCGCTCGATGCGCAGGGCGCCGTCTCGGGCTGCCCGCTCGGTAACCTCGCGCTCGAATTGTCGCTGGCCGATGCCGATCTGCGCGGCGCCCTGGCGCGCGAATATCGCGTCTGGCGCGAGGCCATCGCCGACCGTATCCGCCGCGACCGCGAAAAAGGCGCGGCGTCTTACGCCCCCGATCCGGAGGCGTTCGCCAACGTCGTCATCGCCCTGTTCACGGGCGCGATGACCATCGCCAAGGCCGAACAGGATAGCACCGCGCTCAAGGCCGCGGCCGACCAACTCCGCGCGATCATGCGATAGCGTCGTCGAAGAGAGGACGATGCCGGATCAGCGAAGCAGGGGCTATCGCGACTTCCTGTCTTTGATATCGACCAATGCCTGGGCGATCGTCTCGTACCCTAGCGTGATCATGAACAGCACCATCGCGGCTGCGATGGCGATTTGAACTGCTTGCGCTCCAGAGAATGACATGAACCTTGCTCCTCGACAAAGGGGCACGATCGGCGGGTAACGCACGTATTTCTTTGACGGCGGTCAAGGAAATTCGCGGCGCAACGGCCATCGCCAAGGCAGAACATGATAGCGCCCCGCTCAAGAGGGCCGCCGGCCAGGTGCGCGCTCATGCAATGGAAGCGGCCGACCGGCGAGGATCGATAAGCCCCGTTTATATGGGCACGTTCGACGTTGATTTGTAAACCACGGACAACAGGGCTTAAACTGCCTGCGATAGGGTGGCGGATCCCGTCCGTCTCACACGCGTGTTGGAGGTGTTGTCGTGCATAGGTCGCGCATCAATGGCATACTCATCGACTGCAACACGGACGATATCGATGCCGCCGCGCGCTTCTGGGCGGGAGCGCTCGGTCGCCCGGTCGACCCCGATCATCCGGGCACGCGGGGCAACTACCGGATGCTGGCAACCCCGGAGGGGGAGATCAGCGTGCAGATCCAGCGCGTCGAGCATGATAGCCGGATCCATCTCGACATCGAAACCGACGACATTCCCGCCGAAGTCGAGCGCCTCCAGAAACTCGGCGCGACGATCGACAAACAGATGGAGCGGTGGGTGGTGATGCGCGCGCCGAGCGGCCAGCGCTTTTGCGTGGTCCGCGTCCAGCGGGACGGATTTTCGAACGACGCGATCAGCTGGGAATAATGCCCCCGTCTAGGACGTCAGCCACACCACCGCACCGGCGATCAGCGCAATAGGCAGGACGCACATGATAACGGCGACTGCCCACGCCGCCGCACGGCCGAACCTGTCATCCACCTGGTGGATGAGAATTTCGGCCAACGAGATGAAGACTATGTCTTCCATCCGGCAACCATAGCGAGGATCGCCTCCCCCGCAAATAGGCCGGGCTCTCGCCTCCACACCCGATCATGCTACCCAATGCGCGTGATCCATATCCCGACCGCGCCCTGGTACCATTATGTCGGGGACCTGGCCGCCTGGGCGGCGGCGTTCCTCGGCGCACGCTGGGTCTATCGCCACCGCCGTGCCACTGTCGACGGGCTCGCGCGCCAGACTGAGCCCGGTTATTTCGTCAGCCTCGCCGTCGGCGGCGCGCTCGGCGCCTGGCTGCTCGGGTCGCTCAACACGCTCCGCGATACGCGTCCTGTCGTGTCGCATTCGATCGCCGGCGCGCTGGCGGGCGCGATCGTCGCGGTCGAATTGTGGAAATGGGCGCGCGGGGTGCGCGGATCGACCGGTGGACCGTTCGTCATCCCGCTGGCGATCGGCATCGTCGTCGGGCGTTGGGGCTGCCTGTTCGCCGGGCTGGGCGACCAGACCTATGGCGTGCCGACGACCGTGCCCTGGGGAGTCGATCTCGGCGACGGTGCGTCGCGTCATCCGGTCGAGATCTACGAATCGCTCGCCATGGCGCTGTTCCTCGCAATCTACTGGCGCGCGCTGATCCGCCGCCGCCGCTGGGCGGTCGAGCATGGCTTCCACGCCTTCGTCCTGGCCTATGCCGTGCAGCGATTTGCGTGGGAGTTCCTCAAGCCCTATCCAACTGTGATCGGCCCGTTCAACGTGTTCCACTTCGTGATGATCGGACTCTGCGCCTATGCCCTCCTCTGGATCGCTCGCGGACGCGCCCGTCCTGTCCTCGCCGGAACGTAAGGCCGCGCCCTATATCTTCCACGGCCAGACGACGAGCCTGTGCGAAACCTGCCTCGAGACCGTTCCCGCCAAGGTCATCATCGAGGACGAATGCGTCTGGTATCTCAAGCGCTGTCGGGCGCATGGCGTGCAGAAGACGCTGATCAGCGACGACCTCGCTTATTGGCGCTCGCAAAAGGACTGGCTCAAGCCCGGCGATCGCCCGTTGCACGCTCAGACCCGGACCGAAGCGGGCTGCCCGTTCGATTGCGGTCTGTGCCCCGATCACGAACAGCATAGCTGCCTCGCGATCGTCGAGATCAACTCGGCCTGCAACCTCGCTTGCCCGGTCTGCTTCGCCGATGCCGAGGACATGCATGGCGGGCACCTTTCGCTCGCGGTGATCGAGGGAATGCTCGACGCGCTGGTCGAGAGCGAAGGCGAACCCGATCTCGTCCAGCTGTCGGGCGGCGAGCCCACGCTCCACCCGCATTTCTTCGAAATACTCGACGCGGTGAAGCGCCGCCCGATCCGCCATGTCATGATCAATACCAACGGCCTGCGCATCGCGCAGGAGCCGGAATTCGTCGATCGGCTGGCCAGCTATGCGCCGCGGCTCGAAGTCTATCTCCAGTTCGACAGCATGGACGACGACGCGCTGATGAACCTGCGCGGCGCGCGGCTGTCGCGCATCCGCCAGGCGGCGCTCGAGCAACTCGAGCGCGTCGGGCTGTCGACCACGTTGGTCGCGGTGGTCAAGCGCGGGGTCAACGATCACGAAGTCGCGGCGATCGTCGACCATGCGCTCGATTGGTCGTGCGTGCGCGGCGTGACGTTCCAGCCGGTCCAGGATGCCGGGCGCAACGAAGGGTTCGACGCCAAGGCCAACCGCGTGCTGCTCTCGCAGATCAGGCGTGAAGTGGTGAAGGCCGGCGTGTTCGGGGCGGAGGACATGATCCCTTTGCCGTGCAATCCCGACCAGATCTGCATCGGCTACGGCCTGCGCGCCGGGCGCAGCGTGACGCCGATCACCTCGCTCTTGCCGCGCGAACTGATCCTCAACGGCCCCAATACGATCAGCTACGAAGCCTATCCGGCGTTGCGTCAGGGGATACTCGACCTGCTCAGCCTCGCCACGACGCAATGCAATACCGAGGAGAAACTGGCGGGTGTGCTATGCTGCCTGCCCCAGGCGCTGGTGCCCGAGGATCTCGGCTATGCCAACAGCTTCCGCGTCGTCATCCTGCAATTCCTCGACCGCTACAATTTCGACCTGGCGACGGTGAAGCGCAGCTGCGTTCATTTCGTCACGCCCGACCAACAGATCGTTCCGTTCGACACCTACAACACCTTCTACCGACCGGGCGCGGAGGGCGCCGCGGTGGTAGCCAAAGCGAGGGCGGGCTTATGAAACAATTGTTCGGTGGCCTGCTGCTCGGCGTCGGTATCCTGATCATGACCTGCAGCGGGCTGTGCTCGCTGGTGGTCGTGTTCATGGGGTTCGGCGATGCGATGCGCGATCCCTCGATCATCATGCTGCCGCTGCTGGTCGGCGGCATTCCCTTCGCCATCGGCTTCGGCCTGTTCTGGGGCGGGAGGGCATTGCTGCGGCAAGATGCACGCGAGCGGTCCGCTCATCGCGTCCCCGAACCGCCGGTCGATGGAGCATAACCGACCCGAAAGCGTCACGGCGCTGACATGAGCGTGTCACATGCGCGACGCAACCACCGAACCGGACGGTGGAGACGGGCGTGCACTTCCTGATAGTCGAGGACGATCCGGTGATCGCCGAGCACATCGTGGCCGGACTGGGGCTTCATGGTCACGAAACGACGCTCGCCCAGACGGGGTCCGAGGCGATCCTGATGCTCGATCGGCGGCCGCACGATGCGGTCGTCCTCGACCGCCTGTTGCCCGATATCAACGGCCTGTCGGTGATCGATCATGTCCGGCGCCAGGGCAATGCGGTGCCGGTGCTGATGTTGAGCGCATTGGGCTCGGTCAAGGACCGGATCGAGGGGCTCGAGGTCGGCGCCGACGATTATCTCGCCAAGCCGTTCGACATGGACGAGCTCGCCGCCCGGCTGAGCGCGATCGCCCGCCGCAACGTATCACGGCCCGAAGGATCGCGGCTCCAGGTCGGCCGGCTCGAGCTCGACCCCAGCAGTCACCGCGCGCGCTACCGCGACGCCTCGGCAGCGCTCAACCGCAAGCAATATTCGCTGCTCGCGCACCTGATGGGCAATGCCGATCGCCTCGTCACCCGGTCGATGCTGCTCGAAAGCGTCTGGGCCTATTCCTTCTCGCCGACCACCAACATCGTCGAAAGCAATATGAGCCGGCTGCGCACCGCGTTGCTGGCACTGGGCTGCGACCCGATCGAGACCCAGCGCGGCGCCGGCTATATCTTGCGGTCGGATCGGTGCGCCTGATCCCGCGCGCGCTATTGCGTTCGCCACGCGTCGGCCGGCTCGCGATCCAGATCGGCGTGGCGTTTGCGATCACGATGCTCGCTGTGGGGATGATCGGGTTCAGTGTTGCTGACGCCTGGGTATCGAACCGCATCGACGCGTCGCTGCGTTATCATGCCGCCAAATATCTCGCCCTCACCGAAGGAGGCGGCACCGCCGACGCCGCGGTTGCGGCCAAGATCCTCGACTGGCAGCGCCGCAAGGTGTTGAGCGAGCGGACCTATGTACTGTTCTCGCGTGATGGCACGCGGATCGCGGGACGGCTCGACATCGCGCCGCCGCGCCCGGGCTTTTCCGACGTCCGTTTCCTCGGCGGTGGCCGCAGCTACCAGCTGGGGCGCGCGCTCACCACGCGGCTGCCGAGCGGCAGCCTGTTGGTCATCGTCCAGCATAGCGAGGCGGCGGCCAGCCTTCATGCGCTGCTTCCCGGCGTCGTGCTCGCGATTTCGCTCGTTGCATTGGTGATGGGCGTGTCGGCGACCTTCCTGTTCGCGCGCCTGACCGCCAGTCGTCTCGCCGAAACGCAAGGCGCTGCCGATGCCATCGCCGCGGGCGATCTCAGCCGGCGTATTCCGACCGGTCGGCTCGATGGCATGTTCGCGGTCCAGGCCGACAGCCTCAACCGGATGATCGACCGGATGGAAGAGTTGGTCCGCGCGCAGCGTTTGTTCTCGAGCAACCTTGCGCATGATTTGCGCACGCCGCTGACTCGCCTGCGCGGCACGCTCGCGCGCGGCGCATTAGATGGCGATCCGGCCTTGTCAGGCACGCTCGATCGCGCCGAACGCGAATGTGCATCGATCATCGCGATCTTCGACGCGCTGCTGCGCCTCGCCGAGATCGAGACCGGGCGGCATCCGTCGGCGATGGGCACGCTGTCGCTACGTCCGCTGATCGAGGATGTCGCCGATACGATGGACCCGGTGATCGCCGATCGTGGCGGTACGCTCGAAGTCGGGCGGCTCGACGACGTCGCGATCACCGGCGATCCGGATCTGATCAATCAGTTGTTGATCAACCTGCTCGAAAACATCGCCACCCACACGCCCGCCGGCACGCGCGCCCGGCTCTCGCTCGAACGCGACGCCGGCGGGGCGGTGATCACCATCCGCGACGATGGGCCGGGCCTGCCCGCCGCCGACTTGGCAAGAGTGACCCGCCCGTTTGAGCGTGGGACGAGCGCGTCGGTTGCGCGGGGCAGCGGGCTCGGACTCGCCATCGCCCAGGCGATCGTCCGCTTTCACCACGGACAGATCGACCTCGCCGATGCCGCGCCGGGGCTCGAGGTCCGCGTGCGGATCCCGGCGAACGATTTGCCGAGAATCTGGTTCAGCGACGCTGAAACAGGGGCGGCACCGTCTCAGCGAAGCTGCAAAGATTCTAGCGCGCTCGCAGCCGTCGGCTCCGCTGCCGCTTGAGCCACATCGTCAGGTACATCCAGACGCCCGACCCCGCGAAGAACAGCAATGCCAGTCCGCCGGCCAGATTGAGCGCGATTCCGGCCGGCCCAAGCGATTCGCCCGAATGCAGTTTCTTGAACCAATGGTTCCAACCGCCCAGCGCGGTGCGCCTTTCGTCCTTGGGCATCCCGGCCCGACCCGTTTTTCCGCCGGCCGACGCCGAAGATTTCGCCGGCGGTGCGTCCAATATGGCGGTGGCCTGGGTCACTGCGCCGGTGAAGGCGATGACGAACAGGACGAGGGCGAACCAGGGGGCAAGCAGCTTGTGCCAGCGACGCATCTTTTCGGATTCCCAATGTGAAAGGTGACCGCTGCGGATCGGGCGGCAGGCGGGTTTGACACCGGGGATGTGACAAGCCGGTGATGCTAAAATTCTAAGTTTGCAATGTTGGCGCTTTTGACCCGGTCGCGGGCCGCGGAGTCACGGAACCGTCATCGCGCGCACCTAGCGGCCGCTCATGACCTCGGCGCCTCCGGGCACCGTCGGTCCCAAGGGTGACAAAAGAGGGAAGCATTGATGATCGCCAGATATCTGGTGCCGTCCGCACTCGCGGCGGGCCTCGCCGTGTCGTGCGTCCAGGCGAGCCCGTCGCCGCCGCAAATGGCGGCAACGCCCGTCGCCGCGACGAAGGACGCCACGCCGCCGTTGCTCGACCTGGCCGAGTTCGCGCCCGACCGCACCTTCGCGCCCCCGCCGCCGCACAATTCGCGCCTCGAAGCGCTCGAACTCGAGCAGGTGAAGGCGGTGCGCGCCGCCGCTTCGCCCGAACGCCTGGCTCAGGCCGATCGCGACGGCCAGACCGAGAATCCGACAGCGTTCGACCAGGCGGTGGGGCGCGACCTGGCGCAGCTCCCCGCAACCTATGCGCTGCTTACGCGCATCCAGCGCGAAACCAATCGCGTGGTCAGCGCGGGCAAGGACTATTTCCGGCGGCTCCGGCCCTATGGCGTCGACCCGCAGATGGCGCATTGCGGCAAGGGGAAGGTGCTCGATCGCAGCTATCCCAGCGGCCATGCCGGCATGGCCTGGTCGGTCGGCTGGACCTTGTCGCGGCTGATGCCCGACCGCGCCGCCGCGATCGTGGCGCGAGCGCAGGATTATGACCTCAGCCGAGAGATTTGCGGCGTCCACTTCCCGTCCGATCTCGAAGCAAGCCACGGCGTCGCGGTGATGATCGCCGATCGCCTGCTCGCCGATCCGCGCCTGGCCGACCAGGTCGCCGCCGCGCGCCGCGAACTCGCCCGACCGTAACCGACATATTTGCTGAACTGGGGATGATGATGAACCGAACCGCTTTCCGTGCCACCCTGCTTGCCGCCGCCGCGACCAGCGCCTTCCTGCTTCCCGCCGCCGCGATCGCCGGGCCCGATGCCACGCCCGCGGCAACCAAGGATGCCGACGCCGGCGCGGCCAAGGATTCGTCGGCGCCCGCAACCGACGACCAGTCGACCAGCGCCAACCAGAAGGGGCAGGCCAACGACAAGCAGTCGCTGACCTCGTCCGACATCATCGTCACCGGATCGCGTACCGCCGAAAGCGCGCCGATCACCGCGTCGCTCACCACGACCCAGCCGCAATCGGCGGTCAGCCGCGACTATATCGACAATGCCACCGCGACCTCCGACTTCAACGAGCTGATCGCGCTGACTCCCGGCGTGTCGATTTCGGGCACCGGCAACGGCTATGGTCTGGGCGAGACCAAGGCGACGATCCGCGGATTCCAGGACGGCGAATATAACGTCACCTACGATTCGATTCCGTTCGCCGACACCAACAACCCGACCCACCATTCGACCTCATTCTTCCCCTCGAACACGATCGAGACGGTGGTCGTCGATCGCGGTCCGGGCAATGCGAGCCAGCTCGGCCAGGCCAGCTTCGGTGGCAATATCAACATGTATTCGCGCGGCGTGAAGGACCAGATGGGCGGCCAGGTCGAGGCGATCCTGGGCAATTGGAACACCTTCGTCGCCCGCGCCGAGCTCCAGAGCGGTGCGATCGACAGCCTGGGCGGCACGCGTATCGTGCTGACCGGCCAGTATCTGCGGTCGGACGGCGCGCTGACCTATTCGCCGGTCGGGTCGAAGAACCTCTATGGCAAGGCGGTGATCCCGATCGGGAGTGCCAACACGCTGACCGTGATGAGCACCTGGAACCGCAACTATTATTACCAGTCGGACGTCCTGAAGGGCGCGACCTGCGGCAGTGCGACAAAGGGTTACACGACCGTCGATCCCGTCACCGGAAAGACGGTAACCTTCGCCAACGCGGCCCTCGGCGCCGACGGCCAGCCGCTGTCCCAGTTGACCGGGGAGAATTGCTCGACCGCTTCGAACGTCGGCGTCTATGGCCGCAATTACGGCCTGGGCAACGATCCGACCCAGCAGGATTATTGGAAGTACAACCGCACCGACAAGACCACCGATTTCTCCTATCTGCGTCTGCAGAGCGATCTCGGGTCGGGCTTCTCGATGGACAACCGTGCGTACATGTACGGCTATACCAACAACACCTGGTCGGGAAATACGGGTAATGTCGTCAGCGGCTTTTCCGGCGCGGGCACGCCCGCCTCTCCATACAAGGCGGTAGCCGGGCCCGCGACCGACATCCTCGGCTACAGCAAGATGAACAAATATCGCGTCTGGGGCTATATCGGTCAGGTCGACTACGACTTCTCGATGGGCAAGATCCGCGTCGGCGGCTGGTATGAATATGCCGTCACCGACCGCCACAATATCGATTTCGACCTGACGACCGGCCAGCCGAGCTATAACGAGAAAGCCAATCTTGGCACGCCCGCGACGAGCGCGCTGCCGTCCACGACGCTGGCCAACATCAACTACGTCCAGCATTCGAAATGGAACCAGTATCAGCTGTTCGCCGAATTCGAATTCCGCCCGATCGCCAGCCTGTCGATCACGCCCGGCGTCAAATATGTCCATTTCAACCGATCGATCGATGCCGCGGTCAATCAGAAGACCCGCCTACCGCTCGATACCTCGGCGACCTGGACCAAGACGCTGCCGTTCCTGACGGTCAACTGGCAGGCGATGACCAACTGGTCGTTCTACGGCCAATATGCTCAGGGCATGTACGTCCCCGATCTGTCGAGCTTCTATTCGTCCTCGGGCCAGCTTTCGAGCGCGCTCGACAGCCTGAAGCCACAGACCACGACCAATTACCAGGTCGGCACCGTGTGGCATGGTGACAAGATTTCGGTCGACGCCGACGCCTATATCATCAACGTCAACAACAAGATCGGCACGTGCACGACGACGGGCTGCGACACGACCCTGCTCGTGAATATCGGCCAGGTCCGCTACAAGGGCGTCGAAGGCCAGGTCAGCTATATGCCGATCACCGGGCTGACCCTGTTCGCCAACGGATCCTATAATTACGCACGCAGCGTGACGACCGGCGCGCAGATCGCCAAGGCGCCGTTCACTACCGCGGCAGCCGGGTTCATCTATCGCAACGGCGGCTTCCGAATGTCGTTCAACCAGAAATATACCGGCCCGCAATATGCCACCGAATTCAACGGCAATCCGAACCTGCGGCTATATCGTATCAAGCCCTATAGCATCGGCGAATTCGCGATCAGCCAGGAAATCAAGAACCTGCGGCTGGGCGTGACCGTCAACAACGTGTTCAACAGCCGCGCCGTCACCGCGATCGCCAACAGCGCGTCGGGCGCGCCCACGGCCAATGGCTTTCAGAGCGGCTATGGCCAGCTCGACCAGTTCAATTACCTGCCGCCGCGCTCGTTCCAGGTTTCGGCGCGGCTGAAGTTCTGACCTCGCGCCGGGACGTGCAAAAAGAGCCGGCAAGCAACGCGGCCGTCACGCCGCGCCGTTCCTCCGGTCTTTTCCGGACTGTGCCGGGCTGGTAAGGTCAGGCATATCGAGGATCGGTCAGTTGCCTGGGTACTCGCGTGGGGGCACGCGAGATAGGCGGGCCGGTTACGATCGGTCGGCGCGGGGTCGCATCCGTTGCTCATTGGGCGTCGCAAATTCGGGCGCGCCGACCGACACGCATAAGGTCCGGGTGCGCCGTGACGGCCAGGGTCGTCGCGGAATGCCCGGCAAAGGGTGGGGTTTCGATGGTCGATCGCCGCGCGTTCGTCGCGGGCTCATGCGTATTTGCCGCCGCTGGCCGCGCCGCGATCGGTCATGCCGCCACCGTTCCCGCCGCCCTTCCCGCCACTGCGGCCGATCCCGCGACCGACGCCGATTGGGCCATCGCCGACGCGATCGTCGCGCGGATGCGGCCGCCGGTTTTCCCCGCCGCGATCTTCTCGATCCTCGACCATGGCGCCAGGGAGGGCGCGCCGGCGCACCTCGCCGTCCAGGCGACGATCGATGCCTGCGCCGCGGCGGGCGGCGGCCGCGTGCTCGTCCCGGCGGGGCTGTGGCGGATGAACGGCGCGATCCATCTCCGCTCGAACGTCGATCTCCATCTCGAGCGCGACGCCGTGCTCCGTTTCGGCAAGCCGGAAGAGATCGTGCTGCCGATCGTCCTCACCCGCTGGGAAGGGACCGAAGTCTATAATTACTCGCCGCTGATCTATGCGCGCGATTGCACCAACGTCGCGATCACCGGACAGGGCGTGTGCGACGGCCAGGGCGGGCAGGGCTTCTTCCAATGGCGCCCGCGCCAGGATCGCGACAAGACGGCACTGCGCGACATGGGGGAGGCCGGCACGCCGGTCGCCGACCGCCGCTTCGGCCCCGGCCATTTCCTGCGCCCGCCGTTCGTCCAGTTCTTCCGCTGCACCAACGTGCTGATCGACGGCCCGAAATTCGTCGACTCGCCATTCTGGACGATCCACCCGGTCTATTCGAGCAATGTCATCGTGCGGAACGTCACCGTGATCAGCCACCACCTCAATTCCGACGGCTGCGACCCCGATTCGTGCCAGGACGTGCTGATCGAACATTGTCGTTTCGACGTGTCCGACGATTGCATCGCGATCAAATCGGGCCGCGACCAGGACGGCTGGCGGGTCGGGCTGCCCACCCGCAACGTCGTCATCCGCGATTGCCAGATGTCGACCCATATCGCCGGCGCGATCGCGATCGGCAGTGAGATGTCGGGCGGCGCGTCCAATATTTTCGCCGAACGGCTGGAGATCCATCACGCCAAACAGGCGCTCTACTTCAAGGCCAATCTCGACCGCGGCGGCACGATCGCCCAGGTCCGCGTGCGTGACGTGAAGGTGCGCGACAGCGACACGCTGATCGATTTCACCACCGCTTATCACCATAGCCGCGGCGGCAACGCGCCCCCGACCTACAAGCAATTCACCGTCGAACGTGTCGATTGCCGCAATACCGGCCGCGCGCTGCGCATCGTCGGGGTGGAGGCGGCGCCGGTCCAGGACGTACTGATCCGCAACGTGACGGTCGGAAAGGCGCGTCAGGGAAACGTGATCGCGCACACCCGCGATCTGCGGCTGGACGGGGTGCGGGTGAATGGGCGGGTGCTGGTGGCGTAGGTCGTGAATCCAATACGCCGTTGTTCTTGAAGCGATCCATTTCCCAGCTCGTCATCCCCGCGACAGCGGGGACCCATCTCGGAGAAAAGGCACGCGTGCCACGGCTGTTTGGAAAGCTGGTGCGAGCGGGAGATGGGTCCCCGCTGTCGCGGGGATGACGACGGGAACATGAGACCCAACCTGATCCGAAGGTACGAATTTTTCGGGGTAGCTGCTATCCTATCCCCGGCTTAGGCCGGTGAAATATGACCATGGCGGTGAAAGAGGGCTTTGACGCCCTGACCGAGAAGGAAAAGCAGACCCTTCGCCTGATCGTCCGCGGTCACGACGCCAAATCGATCGCGCGTAGCCTCGGCCTCTCGGTGCACACGATCAACGAACGCCTGCGCGACGCGCGCCGCAAGATGGCGGTGTCCAGCAGCCGCGAAGCCGCGCGCTTGCTGTTCGAATCCGAGGGCGGCGAGCCGACGTCACCGAGCCCCGAATTGTTTGGGGACAGAGGAATCGGGGAAGCCGCAGGCGACGTGACGGTGGATCAGGGGAAGGCGCCGATCAGCGGCGCAAGGCGGACCACCCGCCATCCCTGGATCGTCATCGGAGTGTTGCTCATGACCATTGCTCTCGGATTATTGGCCTTGGCCGCATTGCCTCAGGCCGTGTCCTCCCCGCCAAAGCCCGCTGCCGCCGACGTGAAACCCACTGCGGAAATAGTGGACGCGGCGCGTCAATGGTTGGCGCTCGTCGATCAGAACCGCTGGGACGACAGTTATCGGGCGACCGGTGCCTCCTTCCGCAAGATGAACACAGCGCAGGTCTGGGCCGATGTGTCGGAAAAGATGCGCGCGCAGTTCGGTGCGGCGAAGTCGCGGACGTTCCTCAGCGAGGAGTATCTCCCCGCGCCGCCTTATGGCTATGAGGTCGTGAAATTCCGGGCGAGCTATGCCAACAAGGCCGAGGCGGTGGAGACCGTCACGCTCAACCGCGAGAACGGCGTCTGGCATGTCGTAGGCGCGACGATCGAGTGAGGTCGGGCGGCGCGTTTCAGATGAGCTGCAGGTCGACCGGTTTGGCCGCTGGAAACACCGTGCCGAGCCGGTCGCCGGCCAGGCCATATTGGCGCGCTGCGAGCCCGCCGATCATCGAGCGATAATCGGTCAGGACGGGAAGGTCGCGGCCCTGGTTGAGCGTTGCTTGCGACAGCGCGACCTGGGCCCCGGCCATGCGTCCGCCATTCACGCCACCGCCCATCACCCAATAGATGCTGCCATGACCGTGATCGGTGCCTTTGTCGCCATTCTCATGAAAGGTGCGGCCGAATTCGGAGACGACGACGACGGTCGTGTTGCCCCAGGCATCGGCGCCGATCTCATCGGCAAAGCCGGCAAGGCCGCGCCCCAATTCGCCGATATGCGTCGCCAGATAGCCTTGCGCGCCGCCCTGATTGACGTGGGTATCCCACCCGCCGACGTCGACAAAGGCGAGGTTGAACTGGTCGCGCATCAGCCGCCCGATCCGCCGCGCCGACAATTCGAACCCCTTGGGGCTGACCGCGCCGCGGCTCGCTTCCTTCATTTCCTCGTCGACCGTCTTGAACACGGCGTCGCGGACTTGGAATCCTTCCGCGACCGCGCCGCCCAGGTCGTTCGACCCGCTGCGCTGGCCCTTGTACATCGCGGTGATCAAAGCGGCGTCCTTGGGCGGCACGGCGGGCTTCGACCCGACCGCCGCCAACGCGACGTTCGGGATCACCGGGCCGCCGCGAAAGCACAGGGGAAGTTGATCGGTGAACGAGATCGGCTTGTCCTGCCCCAGCGCCGCGGCGAGCCGCGCCATGAAGCCGGAATTATAGTTGCGATGGCCGCCGATCGGCTGGCCGAGCTCGATCGTGTCCTGGGTCTCGAAATGGCTGCGGCTCATGTCGTCGGTGCCGACGAAGGGCACGAAGGCGATCTGCTTCTTCTGCCACAGCGGATAGATCGAGTCCTTGAGCGCCGGGTGCAGGCTCCAGTCGGCGTCGAGCGCGATCGGCGCGTTGGGGTCGGCCGGGTTGGGTTTGCCGAGCGCGATCGTCGGGCGAGAGGTGTGATAGAAATCGTTCCCCGTCGGCGCGATGATATTGGCGGCGTCATAGGCGCCGCGCAGGAACACGACGAGCATCCGGCTGCCCGCTTGCGGCGCGGCGAACGCACGCCCGGCGACGATCAGAGGGGCCAGCGCGGCGGCACCGGCGATAAGGTCACGGCGATCAAGCAACATAAGCCTTCTCCGTTCGCGTCAGCGATGCATGAATTCGGGTGACGACAGGAACAGCGCGTTCCATTCCTGGGGCGAGCTCGCCTGGGTCAGCGCCGTCTTCGTCTGCCCGCCCAGTGCCGGGGCCACGGCGCTGTAATAAGCGGCGCTCTGCAACTTGGGGAGCGCCGGTATCGGAACAGCCGGCGGTGCCGGTGGAGCGGCGGCGGACGCCATGTCCGACGCCATCGGGCCGGCCATCGCCGGCGCCGCTGCCCCACCCATCCCCACGGCAGCCACGCCGGCGGGCGGAGCGGGGGGCTTGAACAACCCGGCCGCGCCGCCGCCGATCTGCCGGGCGATCTCGAACCGCACCGACATCTGGCCGGGTCCGGTCCAGGCGGCCGAGGCCATCGGATAGCCATCGGGCGTTTCGCGCGCGTACAGCCCTTCGCCCATGCGGTTGAGCCAGCCGATGATCGGCTGCGCGTTCACGATCACCTTGTCGCCGTACATCAGCCGCACCGAGGAGACCGCATAATGGACCGGGTCCTTGAACACGGTGCCGAGCGATTGCCGGAATTCGGGCGCGCGGATCATCGTGCGCAGCACTTGCGCGATATCGCCGTCGCTCTTTTGCCAGGTCGCGGTCATGCGATCGACCACGGCCGCCGGTGGCGTGTCGCCCATGAAATAGGTCGCGAGCTGCTCGGAGACATGGTGCGCGGTGGCCGGCGACCGCGCGATCAGGTCGAGCGCCTCCTCAACCTCGGCAAAGCCGCTGCCCTTGATCGTATGGCCAAGGAATTGCTTGTCGCCGAAATCGTGGCGATTGGGATTGAACTCGAACAACCCGGCACGAACGTAGAGCGGCTGGCGCTGCGGGCTGAGCTTGGGCGCATTGGGGCTGAGGTCGACGCCGACCCCGGTCAGGATTCGCGCCAGTTCCTGCACGTCCTTTTGCGTATAGCCCGACCCGACGCCCATCGAGTGGAGCTCCATGATCTCGCGCGCGTAATTCTCGTTGATATGGTTGGCGGCATTCTGATCGTTGTCGAGATAGCGCAACATCGCCGGATGCCTGAGCGTCGCTTCCAGCAAGTCGCGGAACTTGCCCAGCGAATGGTCGCGGATCGTGTCCTCGTAATCGCCCACCATCGCGCGGATGTCGCGCTTCTGCGCCTGGACGTTGAAGTGGTTGAACCAGAACCAGGTCAGCTGCTCGCGCAATTGGTCGGGGGCGTAGAGGTCGCGCAGCAACGATCGCGTCGCCGCTTCGCTGGCGAGCGCGTTCATGTCCTGCTGATACGCCTTGCGCGCGGCGTCGCGCTGGGCGGGATCGGTCAGCTTGTTGGTATAACGGTTCGCGGCATCTTCATCGACGACCAGCGCCGCCAGCGGCGCGCGGCTGATCCGCATCGCCGCAATCTGGGCTGCCGCCTCGGGCGGCAGCGTATCGTCGGGATGCTTGAGCTGGGCGTCGAGCCAGTGGGTGCTGCCGGCCTTGTCGCTCTCGGCGGTCGCCGCGGAAGCGCCCCAGGTCAGGCGATTAGCCCAGGCCGTCGTCTCTTGCGCCGCCGAGGCGGCCAATGCGGGCGTGGCGATTGTTCCGAACAGCAGAATTGATACGAAGCGTGCGCGCATATCGGCCATCCTTCGGGAGTCCTCTACGCTTCAGATCCTGAACCGCTCCTGTCGCCCATGAAAAAAACGCCAATTCAGATCGGCTTGCCCTGATCGACCGGGGCAGTCCCGCCGATAACCGCCGCTCCGCCGGCGTCATTGCGCCTGCCGCCCATCGCCCCCATATAACGGCCATCGCACCGACGCTTCGGGCATGGTGTCGACTGAGAGACGAGACGCTCCCGCTCAACCGCCGAGGAGCTCGCATGTCCCGCGCCATCAATCTCAACGTCCCCTTGGCGGAGGTGACCGCCCTGTGCGGCCGCCGCAAAGTGCCGATCAGCGCGATCGAGGGCTTGTTGGACGGCGGCACGCGCGTGGTGCTGATGAACATGGACGACACCGCGATCGTCGCCCGCGCCTTCAAATCGAAAATCATCAGCGGCACGGCGCGGCGCGTCCCCGTCTTCTCGCGTCACCGCTGATCGATCGTTACCCGGACCCGCGCCGCGGGCCGGCCCACCAGGAAGGAACAGCACATGGCCAAGGCCCAGAAACGCAGCAATCGCGAAATCCGCAAACCGAAAAAGGTCGAGCCCAAACCCGCGACGCCGCTGGCGGTCGACAAGAATGCGGTGAAGACCACTCTCGGCAAGGGCTCGTAATGGCAAAGGCCGCCGCGTCCCGGCGACCTGCGGTCGCGGCGGCAGATGCGTCGTGGTCCGAGCGGGCGCTCGCGCTCCGCGCGCGGCCGGCGAGTTGACCGTCATGGATCGGCTCGTCCCGTCGGGTATCGTCGAGCAGTGGATGACGCATCTGCGCCGCCAGCGCTCGCGCGCCAACGACATGATCTGGCTGATCGAACAGGGCGCCACCCTGCATGACGGCAAAGACGGCAAGCCGCTCCACGACGCGACCGACCGCTGGCTGACCGAACAGCGCGAGGTGGTGGCCGACGTCAACCGGCTCGAGGAATTGTACAAAGGCATCAACGAGCGCGGGGCGGTCGTGGACAAGGCCGACGCGCCCGACGATGCGACGCGCGCGGGGGGCAAGACGCCGTCCGCGCGGTGAGAGGGCGGGTTGGCCGAGCGAGCGCGCCGCCTAGCCGTCCGTCGCCTCGTCAAACCGTCAAACCGACAATTTGGCGTCACCCTCGATCACGCGTTGTTCCAGTTTCGGCGCGGTGCCCGGCTGCCACAACCGTGCCTGGTGCGATACGCGGTACCTGAGCGGGCCGCCGTCGGGCGTGGTGGCGCGGGCGATCGGGCGGACGATGCAGACGAATTCGGTGTCGATCGCATCGGGCCCGGCGCTGACCACGGCATAGCCATGCCCGGCCATGTCGACGAACTCTAGGTGCGGCGCGACGTCCGGATTGGTCAGCGCGCGCGCCTTCGCGATGTCGCCGCTCGCCGCATATTCCAGCGCGCTCCGCACCCCGCGCTTGATCGTCAGGTTGATCGTATGTTCGGGCGCGGCGCCCGCCGGCTTGCGCACGTATAGCGGCAGGGTGGGGGAATCCTTGAAGAACTCGGCGGCCTCGCCCAGCCCCGGCGCCGAGATCGACCCGGTGATGAAGCTGATCCCGACCGGCGCGAACCCGGCGGGCGGCAAGGCCGGCGCGGCATAGCCCGCCCAGAAACTGTGGCGATCGCCCGACACGGTGACGAACCCCGATACCTTGTGGTCGCGCACCGTGCCGTAGATTTCCGCGCGCTCGGCATAGGCGCTGCTGAAGTCGGGGTTGGCGAAGGTGCCGAAACCCTTGCCCATCCAGGGTGCCTTGATCAGGCCGGCGGGCAGGTTCTGCGGGTCGGTCCGCATGTCGAGCGTGCCGTTGGTCGCGCCCCAGATCTTCCAGGTCGCGGTCGATCGGGTCAGCCGGTCCTTGAGCCATGCTTTCTGCTCGCGGCCCAGCACGGTGTAAGCGGGATCGTCCTTGCGGAAATTGGGAATGGTCTTGTCGCCGATCGCGATCGTCGCGGGGGGCTTGCCGCCGCCATAGTCCTTGCCGCCATCGACGATCTCGATCCACTCCTGCGGAAGGACCGGATACTCCCCCGAATCGAGCGCCGCCGCTTCGGGCCGGTCGGTCGGGTCCGCCGCCTTGTAGCTGTGGAAGTCGGTCAGGATCAGGTCGACGTGCCGGCCATAACGCAGCGCGCGATAGGCGGTCATGCTGCCGACCGCGACGCGGTTGTTGGGCTCGGTGCCGAAGCCGTGATCGTCGAACGTCTCGATCGGCGCTTTCGTCACCGCCGGCGGTCCGAACTGGTCGAGCCCCGCGCCCGATGCCTTGCGGACGCGCGACGGGATATATTCCCACCACGCCTGGTTGGCGGCGACGCGCAGCGGCTGCGCGGGTTCGACCTTGCCGCCATATTTGATGAAGCTCTGCCAGCCCTGCCACGAGAATTCGTGATTGTCGCCGATGCACACGAACGGGAAATACGCGCGCGCGTCCTGGATGTCGGGGTCGTCGATATGCGCGCGATAGACGTGGCGATAGCCGGCCAGATTGGTCGGCACGTGGAAATTGCTCACCTTGCGCGCATCGGGAATGCGGCCGAGATCGTAGACGGTGCGCGAATAGCGGTGCGACACCTCGTCGGGATATTCGACCACCTCGTAGATGAAGTCGCCCAGATGCAGCACGAAGCCGAGCTTGCGGTCAGCGGGCGCGCGCTCATCCTCCCAGATCATCCGGCGATAGGCGTTCTGCGCCCCTTCGTTGACGCTGTTGCACGACACGAAGGCAAAGCGGACGGGGCGCGGATCGCTGGCGCGCGGGGCGGTGATCGTGCGCCCCACCCGGCTGCCCGCGCCGCTATCGTCGGTGAAGCGGTACCAATAGGTCGTTGCCGGGGACAGGCCGCCGACCAGCGCGCGCCCCGTCCAGTCGGCCGCCGCCAGCACCGGCACCCGCGCCGAGGCGACGACGCGGCGGAACTCCGCATCCAGCGCGACTTCGACGGTCAGCGCGTGGCGCTCCCCCTGATCGAACGGCCGCCGCGTCCACAGCACCACGCTATGCTCGTCCGGATCGCCCGACGCGACGCCCTGGGGATAGAGCGTGCGGTCCTCTCGCCACGCCACGCGCGACGGCGCGGCGGCGGATCGCGTCGCCCAGATGCCGACCATTCCGATAATTGCGGCGCTTGCCAGAAATTGTCGACGATCCATCTCACCCTCCGGACGTAAGTCAGCAGATAGCTTCGTGGCGCCGATCGGCGGCCAGGCCCCCCATCGCGGCCGGTGACATCAGGCGCGGCCGCGCTCCCAGGTCGGCGCCAGGACTCGCTCGATCCACAGTGCCATAATGATTTAATACACTGAGGTGCGCTTTGGTCAATCGGGCGGCCCAATGCGGCCATCGGCCCGCATCCGCCATGATCTGGCCGCACGAACGCTTATATGGGCGATAGCGCGCTCCGATACCGGGGCGACCATAGAGATGGGGACCGCGCCGTGCCTCGACCATTGGAGACCATCGCGAGCGAAGCCGAGCAGCGCGCGGCCGGCGAGCTTGCCGCGCACGGTTTCGTCCGGCCCGCGCCGGGCGCGATCGGCTGGCTGCCGGTGGCGGCGTCGGATCCCGACTGGGCCGGCTTCGCGGAGTCGTGGAACCGGCTGGGCCTCGATCGCTACATGGCCGATGGCGGCCGCTATCGCCGGCGGCGCCATGCCGCTTTGGCGATCACGCCGGACGCCATCGTGCGAAAGCCGCACCAGCCGCATTATCAGAGCCGCGACTATAACCGGCTGAACGGCGACGTGCAGCGCTGGTTCGATCCGATCGAGGACGGCATCGTCGACAGCCCGATGATGCGGCGGCTGCTCCGCGGCGCGACCGATTGCTTCGAAAGCGCCGGCAACGGCGCCGCGGCCGGCCCCTGGCATGTCGAGCTCCACCAGTTCCGGATCGAGGCGACCGCGCACGAAGCGGGCCGTCCGACCCCGGAGGGGATGCACCGCGACGGCGTCGACTGGGTGTTGGTGATGCTGATCGATCGGGTGAACGCCGACGAAGGCGTGACCGAGATCCGCATCGCCGGCCGGCCGCAGATCGACCGCTTCACCCTGGCGGCACCGGGCGACGCCGTGCTGCTCGACGACCACCGCGTGCTGCACGGCGTGACGCCGATCCGGCTGATCGATCCGGACATGCCGGCGTATCGGGATGTGTTTGTGGCGACGTGGAGGGGGGAGGGTGCGACAGCCAATTAAGGGGTTTATGCACCTGTCACCGTAATTAGGGGAATACGGTGATTGCTTTGCCGGAGATGTTGGCGATGCCTGATGGGTGCGGGCGAGGGATTCTTGCCGCCGCGCAAGTCTTCAATAGCACAGGACCATTGGTAGTTTGCTCGCCAACAATTTGCTCCATTGTGGATGCAAATTTATTTTGTTCCTTCAATTGTAGGGAAAAATGCACGCATTTGCGCCATCCCATCCAGTGCACGGAGCACCGCGCGACGCTTGTAAATTTTAATTGCTCTAATATATTTTCGAACATACTGTATTTCGCGTCTGAGGTGCCCGGGTTTCAACGCGGGCACTTTCGATTCAAGGGGAATGACCATGGACAACGGCATCACATCGCTCGACGATCTGCAGTGCTTTGGCCGTGTTGAGATTAAGAGTCGTACGGAATTTGAAGAATTCACGCTCAGACCGTCGCAAGATGCGGTGCGCGCGATCGAAGAGCTAGAGTCCGCGTCGATTGTTTCCGAGCAGCGCTTGGGGACGTTTACCGTCGGCTGAGAGCGCCTTGGGGGGGCAAAAAAATAATGAAGTCCCCGGCGATGCTGGGTGTGCTGGATTCGGATGCGGACTGGAGTTCGCTCGCCAGCAAACTCGAAATATCCGATGAAAGTGGCCTGCTTAAGAGTCTGTTCGACACCTTTCGAGGCGCCGGCGCAAAGGGCTTTATCTATGAGCGCGGCTATATCGATCGCGACTTCTCAGCCGCTTTTTCGGCTTTCTACTCAACTCTGTTTCGGCCTTACCTGAAATATTGCAGCCGCCTTCATTTTTTCGACCTTGATGTCTCCGACCTGAGCGGCTTGCCGACCGCCGAGGAGGTCACGCGCGGTGTTGATGCAAAGGCTCAAAACTATCTTGGTTTCATTGTTATCCGGCCAGTTGTGCACGCCCCCGTCGGGACGGCTGTCGTTGCGGCCGAGCGCGTTACGACCGATCCCTCGGTAATTATCGACACGCTGGCGAGCTATCCGGTCCACTTACTCGGCGCAGATCTCGAGGTCGCCGGGTTTCCGCTTACGCAACAGGATACGCGGGTAGGTGCGTGTGCCCAGGCAGCAATTTGGATGGCAGGGCGTCACTTCCACATGGGACATGGTGGACCCTGGTTTTCGATGCCGGCGATCAATGAAGCGGCGCTCAATCCCACAGATACCCTAACCACGCGCTCTCTACCCGCCGGGTCGGAGTTCCTGACGCCCGACAATATCGTGCGCGCGCTCCGCGCACTTGACCGTCATCCGGTCGTTCAGTTTGCCCGGCCTGATCTTGAGAACAACAAGCTGATCTGGACAAAGCCGCCACAAAATGTCGTCGCGCGATATCTCGATTCCGGCATTCCTGTTTTGATTGGCCTGCGGGGACGTGATGGCGCCGTGGGTCACGCAGTAGTGGCCGTGGGTCGCGTCATGGTAGATGCCATGCCAGCGACGTCCGGCAATCGGCCGTCCACAGCCGATCTCGTTTCGCATTTTCTCGTCAATGATGATCAACGCGGCACCCATCAACGCTTGCCCGTCGCCGCCAAGGATCGCACCGACGCTTATCCTTGGACGCTCGAAGATGATGCGCTCTGGGTTATGGTACCCTTGCCCTCAAAGGTGTTCATGACCGGCGATATCGCTGAGGAACTGAGCCGCGACCTGATCGAAGGCTTTGTCGACAATGCTGACAAGTATCGTGATCGCGCCCAGGCTGTAGCGCCCGCAGGTAGCCCCACCTTGGGTCCAATTCTGTCGGCTGACGCAAGCTTTTACGGCGTATCGCCCAGTGCGCTGGTCTCACGCACCTATCTCACCTTTGGCTGGAAATATAAGCGTAGGGTGCTTCGGAATCGTCTCCCTGATCCTTTCAAGGCGGAGATACTCCGCACGCAATTCCCGCGCTATGTTTGGGTCACCGAGTATTCGCTATTAGACGACCTCAAAGGACACGACCCGTGTTCACGCAAAGTGCGTGCGCACATCGTGCTTGACGCGACAGGCAGCAAGTTCTTCGGCGAAAGCAACCTGATCGCGCAGATCCCGGGGCTCAGCCTGTTCTGGACGTTCGACCCCGCCGACCCAGTAGCCTCCCGCGGTTTGGTCTGGCGCGCGACCAACGATGCGGAGCCGTTCCACCCCAAGGTCCGCGGCTGGCACGACTTTGACCAGTGTCCGATCGACGCCGATTAGGCGAGCCGGCGCCGGATTTGCTTCCATAGGCGTAGCCAGAACGCACTTCGCTTGACCGACGGATTAGTGGATTCGGCAGGCAAATCGTCGTCGTTCGCGCTCTGTGGGATTTTGCGGATATCGAGCAGGGGATCGCCGACATCGCTCGCCAAATAGTGGCTGCAAGGCCGACCTGCGATTGCCTTCAATCGATTGCTTGTAGCGACTTGATGCCGGTTGCCATCAAATTCCAGATAAGCGGAGGTCATCGGGACCCGCATCCACGGGCTGACTAGCTGAACAATCAGGCCAACTGCTAGCGAGGCAAGCACACCGTTTGGCCAAACGACCTGGGGCTTGCCGCCGGCGGCGCCGTAGTTGCGCGCCTCCTCGGCCAAGCGTTCGTCAGAAAGGATGCCCATGCACCACAGGCAAGGTTGGCCGGGCATCGACAGTACCGTCTGACCACCGATTGCGAACTCGTCTTCCAGTTCATGCACATCCATCCCCATATCGATGTAGGGGATCAGTAGCCGCCGGCAGAAATCTTCGAGCGCACTGCGCTCGCGGTAAGAGTCGAGCCCACCGACAATGATGTCGCAACGTGCCAGATCTGCCATCGCTTCTTGCCACTTCACCGGGCGAAAAACACATCGCGGATTCGCGACAAGGCCACGTATGATGCGCTCGGCAACCGCCGTCTTCAGCGTCTCGTGCTTGAGGTCCGCGGTCGTGCCACCGATCAGGCGGTTTAGATTGCTGTCCTCGACGATATCGAAATCGACGCAGACCAGCCCGCCGACACCAACATGGCTCAGTTGCTGAACTACGTGTGAGTTTCCGCCACCCAAGCCCACCAGCCCGACGGTCAGCGCGGCGAACTTGCGTTCGCTGTCTTCCCCCAGGAAGCTCTGTCGTGCGGCGCGGGTCATGCAGCTTCTCCATCGATCCAGACCGGTGCTCCGACAACCGTGAAACGGCCGATCGGGCGCGGCTCCGCGTCGCGGCGAAGCCATAAATTGCCGCGCATTGCGTCGTGGCTGAGCACAATTGCGCCATGCGGTCGCTGCGGCGAAACATTGAAAAAATTGGGAACGAACTTGGCATTTTCTCGGCTGTCGACACCGCTGAAATTGGGGCGGCCTTGATGTTCGTGCGTGTGAATGTGCAGCACGGCGGTCTTGGTCTGATAGCTGTGCTGCAGAGCCTTCCGAATCGCATCTGAGCCCATCATCGCACCGACCCGCGGGTCATCGATATAGTCCTCGTCGGCGACAGGACGATATTCGCGGCACATGAGGAGCAGGTCGCGGCCGAACGCTGCGACGCCGGCAAATAGGAAGCCAACGCGCTCATGGGCGAATGCGTGGGGCCGTGCGAGGTCCGCTCGGACCTGATCAAGCAGGTGGCCGTCAATCTTGGTGTGGATGTTCATCTTAGTGCCGCCAGATGGTTTGCCAGAATTGTCGTCCAGGGCTGGTTGGCTTCTACATGCTGCCACGACCACGTAACCCAGGATCGGGTGAACAAAGGGTGCGATGTCCAGTTGCTGACTTTGGACGGGACCGCTTCGGATAGGAACAGCCGGGTTCGATAGCCGGTATGCTCATGGGGGCAGAGCAGTGCGTTGCGGGTCACCACGCCTTGCGGAGTCGCGATCGCGAGATTCGGCAGGTAGACAAAATGCTGTCCACCTGCCTCCAGCAGTTCCGCATTCGAGTAGTGCGCCTGGATACGGGCGAACTCGCTGGCCGGGTCCATCAGGACGAGCCCCCCTGACGGACGTGGCTCACAAACTGCAAGCCTTTGACGATCTTGGTCTGCTCGCCAGGCGCAAGCGCGCGCATCGACCCGTCGCCTGCCATGATGTCGAGATCCCAGTCGGTCGGGACCTCCAGCTTCTTCTTGAGCATTTCCGTCGTGTAGATGCCCGCAGGGATCTTTACGTCGTCGCCGTTGAGCTTGATCGTCACGAGACGGGGCTCCGCCGGACGATCATCGCTGAAGAAATGCTCTACACTTTCAGGCTTGAGGCTAACCGTTTCGCCGGACTCAATCAGATCGTCCTTGCCAAACTTGGGATCGAACCAGATCACTTTGTCTTCGGGCACATCGGCAAGGTCACGCAACTGAGCCTCGCTGATCTCTGGTGCACCCCAAGGGTACCGACGACCGTCGATTACGAGGAAGAAGATGCGGTCGGCCTTCATTGCGAGGAAGCGCTCGATGCCAGGGCGGTCTAGCGCGACCCTCTCCGAGAGATTGATATCCTCGAGCATGCCGTCGGCCAGACGGAGGAACAGCAGATGTTCATCGGCTGGCTGGAAGTCGGCCAGTTCGAGAAGGTCGCGGCCGGTGGGCAGCGGATCGTCCGTGTCAAAACGGTGTTCGTTGACAAGGACGGCAAAGCGCTCGCGGCGTTCTGCGGGGGTGGTCATGGCATTTCTCCCTACGCCGCAGCAAAATTGCCTTGGAGTTGACGAACCCGACATGTATTAGATGTCGGTATCGACAACGTAGGGAGTATGTCGTTTATGTCAACTAGTTCATCGCGAATTCGCCATGTCTGAAGCCGAAGACGCGCGCGAGGTATTTGCTCTTCGGTTGCAAAATGCGAGGAATCTAAGAGATATGAGTCAACAGGAGTTGGCTGTTAAAACCGGGCTTCCGGCGAGCTCAATTTCGCATTTTGAGGGTAAGGCACGCCGGCCCTCGTTCGAAAATTTGCGCCGACTCGCAAATGCGCTGAATGTAACCACCGATTATCTGATCGGCAGAACCGAGGAAGTCGGCACCTCCACCGCTGCGCAACGCCTTAACCGGCACCTCGACAGGCTCAACGATTATGACCTCGATATCGCCGAGCGCTTCATCGAGGTTCTTGCCCAAAAGGACACTTCCAAGTCCGATGGGTAACGGAGTGCCCCGGCTGCAGCTTGCTATGGGTACTTATTGATCACGCCTCGCACGCACTACCGGTGGGCCCTTTTGCCATCGCCCGTGCGTGCGACATCCTTGTTCAGTCGACGCCGTAAAACCATAACGGTGTGTCCGGAATGCTAATCCAGACAAACCAAATTCGGCATCCTCTATTCCACAAGCATCACGAGTCCTGGTTTTCAGCGATTTACGGTGAACCACGTAGAAAAAGCCCTCCCCGCTCACACGGGAAGGGCCTCTCGTTTCACAACAATCGCTGAGCCCTTACGCCCCAGCCGGCGCCGGATTCCCGAACGGTCCTGACGGGCGCCGCGTCTTCGGGATCGACGTCCCGCTGCTCGGCAGGGTCGAGGTCGTCGCGCCGGCGTCGGGCCGGTTGATGTCCTCGCCCGCGGCGATCTGCTTGATCTCGTCGCCGGTCAGCGTTTCGTATTCGAGCAACGCGCCCGCCACGCGGTGGAGTTGGTCGATATTCTCGCTCAGCACTTGCGTGGCGCGCTTGTGGCCGCCGTCGATCAGCGACTTGATCTCGCTGTCGATCATCAGCGCGGTCTCGTTCGACATATTGTGCCGCTGGGTCTGCGAATAGCCCAGGAACGTCTCGCCCTGCTCTTCCTCATATTCGAGCGGGCCGAGCTTGTCGGACATGCCCCAGCGCATCACCATCGCGCGCGCCAGCTTGGTCGCCTGCTTGATGTCGCCGCTCGCGCCCGACGAGACCTTGTCATAGCCGAAGATGATCTCCTCGGCCGCGCGCCCGCCCATCACGGTGGCGAGGTCGGCGTACATCTTGTCGCGATGGTACGAATAATTGTCGCGCTCGGGCATCGACACGACCATGCCCAAAGCGCCGCCGCGCGGGATGATCGTCGCCTTGTGGATCGGGTCCGACGCCGGCTCATGGATGCGGACCAGGGCATGGCCCGCCTCATGATAGGCGGTCATCTTCTTTTCCTCGGGCGTCATGACGAGCGATTTCCACTCGGTGCCCATGATCACGCGGTCCTTGGCGAGCTCGAACTGCGCCATCGCGACCAGCCGCTTGCCCAGCCGCGCCGCCATCAGCGCGGCTTCGTTGACCAGATTGGCCAGGTCGGCGCCCGACATGCCCGGCGTGCCGCGCGCGAGCGTGCGCGCATCGACGTCAGGAGCCAGCGGCACCTTCTTCATATGGACCTGAAGGATCTGCACGCGGCCCTCGATATCGGGCAGCGGCACCGTCACGCGGCGGTCGAACCGGCCCGGACGCAGCAAAGCAGGGTCGAGCACGTCCGGCCGGTTGGTCGCGGCGATGATGATGATGCCTTCGTTCGCCTCGAACCCGTCCATCTCGACCAGCAGCTGGTTGAGCGTCTGTTCGCGCTCGTCATTGCCATTGCCCAGGCCGGCGCCGCGATGGCGGCCGACCGCGTCGATTTCGTCGATGAAGACGATGCACGGCGCCGATTTCTTGGCCTGTTCGAACATGTCGCGCACGCGGCTGGCGCCGACGCCGACGAACATCTCGACAAAGTCCGATCCGGAGATGGTGAAGAACGGCACGCCCGCCTCGCCCGCGATGGCGCGCGCCAGCAAAGTCTTGCCGGTTCCAGGCGAGCCGACCAGCAGCGCGCCCTTGGGAATCTTGCCGCCCAGCCGGGCGAACTTGGTCGGGTCCTTCAGGAACTCGACGATCTCCTGCAATTCCTCGCGCGCCTCATCGATGCCGGCGACATCGTCGAACGTCACCTTGCCCTGTTTCTCGGTCAGCATGCGGGCGCGGCTCTTGCCGAATCCCATCGCGCCGGATCCGGACGATTTCTGCATCTGGCGAATGACGAAGAAGGCGATCGCCAGCATCAGCACGAACGGCAGCGACTGGACGAGCAGATATTGCCAGAGCGAGGGCGTTTCCTCGGGCTTGGCGACGACCTCGACATTGTTGTCGATCAGGCGCTGGACCAATTGCGGATCGGGTACGCCGGCATTGGTGCTGAAGGTCGAATTGTCCTTCATCGTGCCTTTGATCGCGGTGCCGGCGATCTCGACCTTCTTGACCGATCCGTCCTTCACCTTGGCGACGAAGCCCGAATAGGACAATTGCTGGCCCGCCGGCGTGGTCGCGCGGTCGCCGAGCATGGCCACCAGCACCGCCAGCGCAACCGCGATCCCCACCCAGAGCAACAGGTTCCGGGCCCAGTTGTTGCCGCCGCCGTCCTGGCCGGGCTGCTTGTCGTTGTCGTTCATCGTCGCGAGATACCTTTCGTGCCCTTAAAGATAAGGCACCAAGCCTTAATGGCAATGGAACAACGTCGATCAGAGCAATCGACGCGGCGGGGCTTTGCGAAAACGCCACGCCGCGGGCGACAGCGCCACCGCCGCCACGTCGCCCAGCATCGCAGTGTCGCCCGATTCCAGCGCCTTGACCATCCGTACCAATGCGGAGCCGCGGATCTCGGCGGTGGCGTCGATTTGGCGGACGCAATGCTCGACCAGGCGGCGGACCGGCTCGAACGGCAGGTCGCGCGGGTCGAGCGTCAGCGAATCGCCCTCCGCCGCGACGCGATCCGTCCCAAGCTGACGCACCATCCAGACGATCGCGTCCTCGGCATCGGCCAGAGCAGCGGCGCTCGCCGCGACTCGTGAAGGGTCGATCCAGTCGATGGCGGCAAGCTGCTTGCGCAGCCGCGCGCGGTCGAACCGGTCGCTGACATTGCTCGGATCCTCGACCGCGACGATCCCCGCCGCCGCGACGATCGCGCCCAGCTCGGCGCGGCGCCAGCCGAGCAGGGGCCGGATCACGCGCCCGCTCTTCGCGCGCACCCCCGCCAGCCCGCGGACCCCGGCGCCGCGGTTGAGCCGCATGATCAGCGTCTCGACCTGATCGTCGGCATGGTGCGCGGTGGCGATCTGCGTCGCGCCGACCGTATCGGCATAAGCTTGCAGCAAGTCGTAGCGCAGCGCCCGCGCCCGCGCCGACAGATTGGCAGTATGCCCCGTCCGCTCGGGCAGCTCGCCGCGCAGCACGGCATGACCGATCCCGCGCGCCGCACAGAGATCGGCGACCCAAGCCGCTTCCTCCGCTGCTTCGGGGCGCAATCCGTGGTCGACCGTCGCCGCCCCGCAGCGATCGCCGAGCAAGGCGTGGGTCAGCAGCAGCAGCGCCAGGCTGTCTGGGCCGCCCGATACCGCGACCAGCACGCGGTCGCGCGCGGGATCGCACAGTGCCGACAGGTCGGCAGCGAACCGCTGGAGTGTCGCCGGGTCGATCGCGCGCGTCAGCTCAGGTGCATCTGTTGGCGGCACGGCCCTTGTCCGCGTCGGCCTTTTGCGCCGCGGTCAGCTTGGCGCCGTAGACGTCGCCCAGCTCGGTATAGACGCGGCAGATATCGGTCCGCGGCTTCTTGAGCACGGTCAGCGCCTTGGCCAGGTTGAGCAGGCTGTCGGCGGCGCGCTCGCCATCGGGCAGCTTGGAATAATTCTCGTAATAGATTTGCGCGGCCAGATTGGGCTTGCCGTCGTCCATATAGATCGTGCCGAGCAGATTCTGCGCGCGGCTGACCAGGCGGTGGCCGGCATATTTCGCGCCATAGCCCTGCAATTGCGCCTCGGCCTCCGGATAGAATTGCGCCTGCCACAGGCGATAGGCGTAATTATAGGCGTACATCGCCTTGTCGACCGCATCCTTGCCGGCGGGCTTGGGAATTGCGGCGACCGCCTTGGCGCGATCGGGGTCGCTGGCGGCGGTCGCGGGCTTGGGCGCGGGGCCGGCAGGCTTGGTGCCCGACTTGACCGGACCCGGCGCCGGGCCGTCGGTCACCGCGGCGGGATCGGCATCGCCCGCCGGCGGCGCGGCGCGATCCTCCAGCGCCTTCAGCCGCGCGTCGGTCGCGCGCTTGTACGCGGCGAAATCGCCTTCGAACTGCTGCAATTTGTGTTCGTCGACCTCCAGCCGCCCGGTGAAACTGGTCAATTCGGTCTCGACCGAGCTCAGGCGCTGCTCGAGATCGGCGAGCGGCGCGCTGGCGGGGGTGCCCGGCGCGGTGACCGGCTGGTTGTCCGGACTGAATTCGGGCTGGACCAGCGGCCCCGCGGTACGCGACACCACGCGCTCGACCGTATTCATCCGCTTTTCCAGCTGGCCCAGCCGCGCATCGACCGACCGGTCCTGCGCGTGCGCCGGTGCCGTGATCGCCAGGCTCGCCGCCGCGATCATGACCGTCGTCAACAAACTACGCATACTCATCCCCAGATTGTCCCGCTGCGGTTAACCTAACGCGGAATGTGCGCCTGCGCCACTGCGCGGCGAGGGTTTAATCCGCCCAACCTAAACGCTTCCCCGGCCTTCGCCGGGGAGGCGTACTCCTCATTGCGTGACGCCTAAGGCGCCGATGTCGGCGCCGCGGCGGGCAGGGATACCGGATCGGGCGTCGCTACCGGTCGCGGCGTCGAGGACGCCGTCGGCTTGTCGCTGGGCTTGCGGAAGAAGTCGGGCACGTCGTTCGCGCTGGGGCGCTTGGTCGGCTTCGCCTCGGTCGTCGGGGCGGCGGCGGCCGGAGTCGGCTGTGCCGCGGGCGTGGGCGCTGCGGCGGGCGCCGCGGCTGTGCCGCGCGCCTGCAACGCCGCGGCGCTGATCGGCACGTCCTTGAGCGGACGCTTGCCGTCGCCCAGCGCCGGCACCGCCGACCCGTTGATCGTCACCTGCAATTTGTCGGGGCGGCCGATATTGATCATCGGATTGGCGGCGTCGGTCGGCAGCGAATATTGCTCGCCCGGCTGCATCGTCTTCTGGATCAGCGTCTTGCCGGTGGCGTCATAGACGCGCAGCCACACCGTGTCGGTCGCGGTCAGCACGACTTGGCCGCCGGCAACCGGGGCGGGAGTCGCTTCGGGCGCGGCGGCGATGCTGGCCGACGCATCGGGCGTGGCGAGCGGGGCGGGCTCCTCGCCGGTGCCGCGCAGCCAGGTCGTTCCGTACCAGATGCCGACGCCGACCAGCAGCACCAGGGCAATGATCGCGGCGATCCCGGCGATCCCGCTCGACGGCACGCGGCGCGGATCGGTCGGCTCATATTCTTCGAACCGCGTTGTCGGCGACAGCGGCATTTGCGGGCTCTGACGCAACTCCGCGGCAATCGTGCGGTCGTCGAGCCCGACGGCGCGGGCATAAGTCTTGGTGAAGCCGATCGCATAGGCCGGGGACGCCATCCCCTCCATCCGGTTATTCTCGATCGCTTCCAAATGGCGCATCGGCACGCGCGTCTTGTTGGCGATGTCGGCCAGCGTCAGGCCCAGCCCCTCGCGCGCCTCGCGCAGCTTGTCGCCCACGGTCTTGGGGAATAGCGACGCCTGATCGGGTGCGCCCGCCGCTTCGTCCTCTTCCATTACCTTCTCCGGCGGGTGGGGGGTTGCGACCTTGAATCGCCATCCGCCGGTGACGGCTGTCGGCCAAAGCGGGTAAGACTGTCAACGGCTCGTTAGCGCGTTTTCGCCCCGGCTTAGGCCAGCTCGACATGGTTTTTGGCCGCCCAATCGGTCAGCACCCCGCGAATGTCGCGCGGCGGCTTGGCCAGTAGCCCGTCCATGAAGCGCATCGCCTTGCCGCGATCGAGGCTGCGCACCATCGCCTTGATCGGCCCGACCGCCGCAGGGGTGATCGACAGCCGGTCGATTCCCAGCGCGAGCAGCGCCATTGCCTCGAGCGGCCGTCCGCCCATCTCGCCGCACACGGTCAGCGCGACGCCCGCCGCGTCGCACGGCGCCACCACCCGCTTGAGGAAGCGCAGGATCGACGGCGACAGCCAGTCATAGCGCTCGGCCAACTTGGGATTGGCGCGATCGGCGGCGAACAGGAATTGGGTCAGGTCGTTGGTCCCGACCGACAGGAACTGGATGTTGGGCAACAGCAGATCGAGTTGCTCGGCCAGCGCCGGCACTTCGAGCATCGCGCCATAGCGGATCTCGTTCGGCAGCCGCTTGCCGCGCTTGTCCAGCCATTCGCGCTGCGCCTCGAACAGCGCCTTGGCCTCGTCGAGCTCCCATGCCTCGCTGACCATCGGGAACATGACGTTGAGCTGCCGGCCCCCCGCCGCCTCGATCAGCGCGCGCGCCTGCGCTTTCATCAGCCCGCCGCGTTCGAGCGCGAGCCTGAGCGCGCGCCAGCCCATCGCCGGGTTTTCCTCATCCTCGTCCTGATGGTTGAGATAGGGCAGGGCCTTGTCGCCGCCGATATCGACGGTGCGGAACACCACCGGCTTGTCGCCCGCCGCGTCCAGCACGTCCTTGTACAGCCGCAATTGCCGCTCGCGCTGCGGCAAGGTCGCCGACACCAGGAACTGGAATTCGGTGCGGAACAGCCCGATCCCGTCGGCCCCGGTCACGTCGAGCGCCGCGACGTCGTCGCGCAGCCCGGCATTGACCATCACCGTCATCCGCTCGCCGTCGAGCGTGACCGGCGCTTCCGACTTCAGCGCCGCGAAGACCGCGCGGCGTTTCTGGCGGACCAGCAATTTGGCGTCGAACGCCTCTTCCATCGCCGCGGACGGGCGGACCATCACCGCGCCCGCCTCGGTCACGTCGAGCAGCAACAGGTCGCCGTCGGCGATCGTCTGGCGCACGTTGCGCACGCGGCCCAGCACCGGCACGCCCATCGCGCGCGCGACGATCGTCACGTGCGCGGTCAGCGAGCCTTCCTCGAGCACGACGCCTTTCAGCCGCCGCCGGTCATATTCGAGCAATTCGGCCGGGCCCAGATTGCGCGCGATCAGGATCGTATCCTGCCTCAGGCCCAATTGCGCCGCGGTGCCCATCTGCCCCGAAACGATGCGGAGCAGGCGGTTGGCCAGATCCTCGAGATCGTGCATCCGGTCCTGGAGCAGGGGGTCGCCGATCTGGCGCATCCGCATCCGCGTGCGTTGCTGGACGCGCTCGATCGCCGCCTCTGCGGTCAGGCCGGAATCGATCGCCTCGTTGATCCGCCGCGACCAGCCCTCGTCATAGGCGAACATCTTGTAGGTCGCGAGGACCTCTTCATGCTCGCCGTCGACGCCGAATTCGGCCTGTTGCGCCATGCGGTCGATCTGCTCGCGCATCTTGTCGAACGCGGCATAGACGCGGTGGCGCTCGGCCTCGGTGTCCTCGGCGACGGTATGTTCGATGGTGATGCGCGGCTGATGATAGACGGCATGGCCGATCGCCATCCCTTCGACCAGCTTGAGACCCTCCAGCCGCGTCGCCGCGGTGGATTGCGGCCGCGTCGCGGGGTCGCCGCGCTGGTCGATCAACCCGGCATTGGCGATCAGCTCGCTGAGCACCATCGCCACTGTCTGCAGCGCCTCGATCTCGACATCGTCGTACTTGCGCGGTTCGGCATGCTGCACCGCCAGCACCCCGACCGCCTGTTCGCGGCGGATGATCGGCACGCCGGCGAAAGAGTGGAACTCGTCCTCGCCGGTTTCCGGGCGATAGGCGAAGTCGGGATGCGATGCGGCTTCGTCGAGGTTCAAGGTCTCGACATTCTTGGCGATGGTGCCGACCAGGCCCTCGCCCAGCGCCATCTTGGTGACATGCACCGCCGCCTGATCGAGCCCGCGCGTGGCGAAGAGTTCGAGCAGCCCTTCGCGCAGCAGATAGATCGAGCAGACCTCGCTATCCAGTGCCTCGCCGATGATCCGCGCCACCGCGTCGAGTTTCGCCTGCGCGGACGATCGCGCCGCCATCACATCATGCAGGCGGACCAGGATTTCTCGTGCGGACGCAGCGGCGGTAAGCGGCATGGCGAAGCGCTAGCAGGTTGGCGGGGGCGGCGCCATGACCAGACATTCGAAGAATTTGTGGTGCGCAGCCAAGTACCAATCCCGCGATGCCGGCCTCGCCGCGGCGGAACCGGATGCGCCGTCAAATGCTGTGCTGCTGGCGCACGTGAGGAAATAGCATGGACTTGAAGGGCTTTCTCAAAAAGCTTGGTCCCGGCCTGGTCACCGGAGCGGCCGACGACGATCCGAGCGGTATCGCGACCTATTCGCAGGCCGGCGCGGCCTTCGGGCCGGTGTTGTTGTGGACGATGGTGCTGACCTATCCGTTGATGAGCGCGGTGCAATTGATCAGCGCGCGGGTCGGTCGCGTGACGGGACACGGACTCGCCTGGAATCTGCGGCAGGTCATGCCGCGATGGATCGTGATGGTACTGGTCGGGCTCCTGTTCGTCGCCAATACGATCAATATCGGCGCCGACCTTGCCGCGATGGGCGATGCCGCCCAATTGGTCGCCGGCGGCGGTGGCCATCTCTTCACGATCGGCTTCGCGGTCGTCTCGCTGCTGCTTCAGCTCTTCATTCCCTACCGCAAATATTCGTCCTTCCTGAAATGGCTGACGATGGTGCTGCTCGCTTATGTGGCGCTCATCTTCATCGTGAAGGTCGATTGGGTTGCGGCGCTGCACGGCATGGTCGTCCCGACGGTCCCGGGCACGGCGGCGGTGACCGTGATCGTCGCCATCTTCGGCACGACGATCAGCCCGTATCTGTTCTTCTGGCAAGCATCGCAGGAAGTCGAGGAGATCGACGTCGTCGACGAGCGCGAGCCGCTCAAGAAATCCCCGGATCAAGCGGACGAAGCCGAGGTCCGGATGCGCTACGATACCTTTGCCGGCATGGCGATTTCGAACCTCGTCGCCATTGCCATCATGATGGGTACCGCGGCTACGCTCCACGCTTCGGGCAAGACCGACATCCAGACTGCCGCCGACGCGGCAAAAGCGCTCGAGCCGATTGCCGGTCACTTCGCCTTTGCGCTGTTCAGTCTGGGCATCATCGGCACCGGCATGCTCGCAGTACCGGTGCTCGCCGGATCGGCCGCTTATGCGATCGGCGAGACCGCCGGCTCGGAAACGGGTCTCGAGCTCGAGCCGCACAAGGCCAAATTATTCTACGCCGTGATCGGCGTCGCGATGGCGCTCGGCGTCGTCATCGACTGGTCGCCGATCAGCCCGATCAAGGCGCTGTTCTGGAGCGCGGTGATCAATGGCGTCGTCGCCGTGCCGATCCTGATCGGGACGATGCTGGTCGTCTCCCGGCGATCGACCATGGGCGATTTCACCGCGTCGACACTGTTGAAGCTGTTCGGCTGGGCGAGCACCGCCGTGATGGCGGCGGCGGTCATCGGAATGGCCGTCCTGCCGGGCTAGACTTGCTTTGCGGTGCCGGCCCGCTCCCCCACCCGGCCGCCCAACCAACAGGGTATTTTATGGGTGGCCGGGTGGGGGAGCGGGCCGGCACCGATCGAGCGAAGCTGAAAAAGGACTCGAGCGAGGGAGAGAGAAGGAGGAAGTGATGGATTTGCTGACCGCTCTGGTCGGACCCGATGACGGCAGTGCCGCGACCTGGCAATTCTGCGTCCGGGCGTTGCTGCTGCTGCCTTATGGCATTCTCTGCATTCGTATCGCCGGTCGACGGACCTTTTCGAACCTGACACCACTCGACATTTTCGTGGCGATCGTGGTGGGGTCGAACATCAGCCGCGCGATGACCGGCAAGGCGCCGTTCGTGGCGACCCTGGCGGCGACGCTCCTGCTCGTCGCCCTGCATCGCTTGCTGGCGATGGCGACGGTGCATTCGAACCTGCTGGCGCGCTTCATCAAGGGACGTCCGGTCGAACTGGTCCGCGACGGCAAGGTCGATCGCGCGGCGCTGCGGTCGAACCATCTCAGCGACGACGATTTGATCGAGGCGCTGCGGATGGAGCAGGCGGCGCGGGTCGACGATGTCGCACTCGCGACCTTCGAACGCGGCGGCAAGATCAGCGTCGTGCCGAAGTCTCGAGCGTGATGCGGATCGCGACCTACAATGTGAAGGGCGTCAACGGCCGCTTGCCCGTGCTCGGGTCAGACTTTCGCCTTCGGCCCGCGCTGGGCGGCCGTCTTCTTCACCGGTGCACGGCGCTTGGGCGCAGCGAATGTCGCGCTGTCCCAATAGCCGCGCTGGAGCGCGATCCGGCCATCGATCACATGGAAGAAGCCGCAGCCGAGCCGGTCCTGCGGATCCTTCCATTCGAGGATCGCCCATTCGCCGTCCTCGAACAGATTGACCGGCATGCATTCCATGCTCGCCGCGGCGAATTCCTGAGCGAAGCGCTCGCGGATCGCCGATCGGCCCTGGACCGGGCCGATCGCGACCTGATGGTTGGTGGCGTCGTCATGATAGAGCGCGGCGAGCGCGTCGGGATCGGCGGCATTGAATGCCGCGATCCAGCGCCGCACCACGCCCTTGGGCGTAGCAATGGGAAGGCTCATCGGAAGTTGTCGGCGTAGCTCTGCAGCTTGAGCGTGCGCGCGGGCGCCGGCACGATGTGGAAAGCGAGCCCGACCTTTTCGGCATAAGCCTGCGCGGCTTCCGCGGTGGCGAAGGTCAGCCGGACCTGTTCGCGCGTGTCGCCCGATCCGGCCCAACCGGTGAGCGGATCGGGGCGCTTGGCCTCGGCGGGTTCGAATTCGAGGATCCAGCGATCGGTCCGGTAACGTCCGGACTGCATCGCGTTCTTGGGACGCTGATAGATACGGGCGGTAGGCATGATCTTTCCCTTATCCTGACTTTCCGAACCTTGCATCGGCTTTTTTGGTTCGCAGCGTCGGGTTGGCGGCGGCGGGATCGTCGGGCCAGGGATGTTTGGGGTAGCGCCCGCGCATTTCCTTGGCCACCGCGGTCCAACTCCCCGCCCAGAAACCGGGCAGATCGCGTGTCGTCTGGATCGGGCGTCCGGCCGGGGAGGTCAGGCTGAGCACGAGCGGGACGCCGTTGGCGACGGTCGGGTGCGTCGCGAGCCCGAACAAGGCCTGAGGACGGAGCTCGACCGTTGGGCCGGCCTCTGCGGCATAATCGATCGCGTGGCTCGACCCCGCCGGCGTTTCGAGGCGGGCGGGGGCGATACGGTCGAGCGCGCGCATCGCGTCCCAGCCGGCGAGATTGCGGAGGGCTTCGGCAAGATCGGCGTCGCTCAATTGCGACAGGCGACGCTTGCCGTCGAGCAAGGGAGCAAGCCAATCGTCGAGGCGGGCAGCGAGCATCTCGTCGTCGAGCGCCCCGTCCCAGCCATGAGCGGCGGCGAACGCCGCGCGGTCGCGAAGCGCGGTCGACGCCTCGCCCCAGGGCAGCAAGTGCAGGCCATGGTCGCGGACGCCCTCGACCAAAGCGGCCGCGATCGCGACCGGATCGGCGTTCGAATCGGGCCCACGCGACAAAGCGATCGCGCCGAGGCGGCGTTCGCGCACGGCCTCGACGCCGCCGGTTGCCGGATCGAACGCAAAGGTGCGGCGCGTCTCGATCTTGTCGGCGAACAGAGTTTCGACCGTCGACTGGTCGATCGCCGCCGCCGACAGGATGCGCGCGCCGGCGGCGACACCCTGCGTCTCGGCGACGGCGAGCCATTGCGCGGTGGCGAGCGGATCGGCCGCGTCGAGCTTGAACCCGCGCCCGCCGACCGAGGCCCAGCGTTCGCCGGAAGCGTCGCGGCGCCGGGAAACGCGGTCGGGGAAGGCGAGCGCGATGGCGATGGCAATCTCTTCTCCCCTCCCGTTTACGGGAGGGGCAGGGGGAGGGGCTGTCGCGGCTCGCGGAGAAATGACACGCCCTCCCCTAACCCCTCCCGCGAGCGGGAGGGGAATATTGGCCCACCGTTCCGCCAGCCGCCTTGCACTCTCCGCGCGCCGGCCGCGTTCAGTGCGGAATCTGCGAATACGGGTTTCCAGATCGGTCCCCGGGCCGCCCAACCCTCGCTCCCCCAGCAGCACCGCGACCTCCGCCGCCTCCTTCGCCAGCCCCATCTCCCCCGCACGCACGAGCATGTGCGCCAGCCGCGGCGGCATCGGCAGTTTCGCGATCGCACGGCCATGCGCCGTCGGCCGGCCATCGTCATCGAGCGCTTCGAGCGTCGCCAGCCGCGCACGTCCCTCCGCCACCGCGGCTTCGGGCGGCGGGTCGAGCCAGGCCAGGGTACGTGGATCGGCGACTCCCCAGATCGCGCAATCGAGCACCAGGCCGGACAGATCGGCTTCGAGGATTTCGGGCGGGTCGAACCGCGGCAACCCTGCCGTCGCGGTTTCTTCCCACAAGCGATAGGCGACGCCGGGTCCCTGCCGCGCGGCGCGGCCGGCGCGCTGGGTCGCGGCGGCCTGGCTGGCGCGTTCGGTGACCAGCCGGGTCATCCCGGCGGCGCGATCGTAGCGCGGGCGGCGAGCGAGTCCCGAATCGACCACCACCCGGATGCCGTCGAGCGTCAGGCTGGTTTCGGCGATGCTGGTCGCCAGTACGAGCTTGCGCAGGCCGTCGGGCTCGGCGGCGATCGCGGCGCGCTGGTCGGCCGGCGCGATCGTGCCGTGGAGGCGGTGGAGGCGTATGCCGGGCAGGTCGCCGAGCCGCTCCGCAGCACGCTCGATCTCGGCGACGCCGGGCAGGAAGGCGAGCACGCCGCCTTGTTCCTCACGCAGCGCCAGCCGGATCGCGGCGGCGACCTCATCCTCGACGCGCGCCTCGCCGCGGCGGCCGAGATAGCGGAGGTCGAGCGGATGGCTGCGCCCTTCGCTCTCGATCACCGGCGCGCCGCCGAGCAGTTTGGCGAAGCGCGCGCCGTCGAGCGTCGCCGACATGGCGACAAGGCGGAGGTCGGGGCGCAGTGACCCTTGCGCGTCGAGCGCCAGGGCCAGGCCGAAGTCGCTGTCGAGATTGCGTTCATGGACTTCGTCGAACAGCACTGCAGAGATACCGGCGAGTTCGGGATCAGCCTGGATCCGCGCGACGAAAATGCCTTCGGTCACTACCGTCACGCGGGTCGCGGCGGAGCGTTTGCTGTCCATCCGTGTCGCATAACCGAATGTCTTGCCGACTGGCTCGCCCGCGAGCATCGCCATCCGCTCGGCTGCGGCCCGCGCCGCGATCCGGCGCGGGCTGAGCAGCAGGATCTCGCCGCCGCACCAATTTTGGCCGAGCAGCGCGGGCGCGACCGCGGTGGTCTTGCCCGCACCGGGCGGCGCGACCAGCACGGCATTGGGCTCGGCGTCCAGCGCCGCGAGCAACTGCGGAAGGACGGTTTCGACGGGAAGGCTGGGCGGTTGCATCGGCGATCGCGACACGTGGCAGAAACTTTCGAACGATGACAGCCCAGTGTCCTAGTATCTCCCCCATTGGCGGTGCTAGGTGATCCACGATGCACGGCCCGCACGACCATAGCCACGATCCTGCCCACGATCACGGGCATGACCATGAACACGATCATGGCCACAAACATGGGCACGGCCATAAGCACAAACATGGTCACGGGCACGGCCATGGCGGCCACAATCACGGTCCGCTGACCTTCGATCGCGCCTTCGCGATCGGCATCACGCTCAACATCCTGTTCGTCGTCGTCGAGTTCGGTCTGGGCTTCATTGCCCATTCGGTCGCGCTGATGGCGGATGCCGGGCACAATCTGTCCGACGTGTTCGGGCTGTGCGTCGCCTGGGGCGGCGCGACGCTTGCGCGGCGCGGTCCGTCAAAGCGCTTCACTTATGGGCTCAAAGCCTCGACCATCCTGGCCGCGTTGATCAACGCGCTGCTGCTGATGATGGCGATGGGCGCGATCGTGTTCGAAGCGGTGACGCGGATCGGCGATCCGGCGCCGGTCAAGGGTGCGGTGGTCGTAGTGGTTGCCGCCGCCGGCATCCTGGTCAATGCGGCGTCCGCCTGGCTATTCGCGCGCGGGCAGAAATCGGACATCAATCTGCGCGGCGCCTATCTCCACATGGCGGCCGACGCCACGGTCTCGGCCGGGGTGATGCTGGCCGGCGTCGTGATCTGGTTCAGCGGAGTGGAATGGATCGACCCGGTGGTCTCGATCATCGTGTCGGGGATCATCTTCTGGCAGACCTGGGGCCTGCTCCGCGAGACGATCGAGATGTCGCTGAACGCGGTGCCGCGCGGGATCGACTATGACGAGGTCAAGGCGGCCCTCGCAGCGATGCCCGGCGTCGGCGCGACGCACGATCTCCATATCTGGCCGATGTCGACGACCGAAACGGTCCTGACCGCGCATTTGGTGATGACCGAGGAAACCGGGCCGGCATTCCTGGGCAATGCCGCGGCGATGCTGCAAAAGCGGTTCGGCATCGCGCACACGACGATCCAGGTCGAGCGCGCCGCCGATGCCGATTGTGGGACCGATTGCTGATCCGAAGGACGGCGGGTTCACCGTACGACGCGTGCCCAATGCTGGCGAGTCACCGTGCCGGTCAGGATCTTGTTGCCGAACACGCGGCGCATCGCCTCGGCGTCGTCGCCATTCATCATCACCACGCGCGTCCCGCCCTTGGGCAGCGTTTCTATCGCGCTGATCTTGGTCTGATGCTTGACGCATAGAGCTTCCACCGCGGCGCGATCGAGCGAGACGTTGATCGCACGGCCGGGACCCGGATTGCTCCAGCTGTCGTGGCCATTGGTCTCGGGAATGGTCGGCATCATCGGTTTGCTCTCCTTGGATTAGCGGGAGCACGAACCTCTCTCAGTCGCGCCGATGCTGGGGCGGGCAGCGCGATAGAGAGCCTTTAGGCCGCGTTCCGCCGAAAAGCCATGTATTTCAGCCCGAACATGTCTGTTGCTGCATAGATGGGCGAATTGATGCGAGGGGTCCGGCAAAGTGTGCTATTAGAAATCATCACCTGACCGATTCCGCAGGCATCTTGTGACCGTGAGCATTTACGCTTTCGCCTGCTGACGAGGTGCGCCTTTTTGGACACAAATTACCTTTTGCAACGCGAGCAGATCTCGCTGATGATGGCTCGCCAGGCCGGCTGCTCCTCGTCGCGTCACGCGCATGCCGGGCTCGCACGGGCTTATGGCAAGCTGCTCGCCGCCGGGACGTTCCCGCACCGCACTTTCAACCTCGTCCCGGCCAATGACGCTCTCGACCCGAGCGAATCTCCCGATCGCGGCCGCGCCGACGCGTGAGCGATCGGTCCGGGGAGCAATTGTCGACGGTCGAGCGCGCCTTTGAACTGGCGCGGTCGGGCAGTTGCGCCACGGTCGACGATATCCGGCGCGCGCTGACGGCCGAACGATATCCGTCGGTTCAACCGCATCTGGCGGGGCCGTCGATCCGCCGCACCTTGCTCGCGCTGTGCAAGGCAGCCAAAGCCGCGAACGACACCGAGGCCGACTGACGCGGCGCGTCCGACTTCGGCCGGACGTCGTCCGCTCTAATATGCTCTCGCCACCGCGAATTCGACCGCTTCGGTCATCGCATCGCGCGCCTGTCCCGGAGAGAAGCCGGCGATCGCATCGATCGCGCGCTGACCGTAATGGCGCGCGCGCGCCAGCGTGTCGTCGATCGCGCGCGTCGTGCGGACCAACTCGACCGCATGCGCGAAATCCTCGTCCGAGGCGCGATGGCCCAGGATCGCGTCCTTCCAGAACTTGCGGTCCTCTTCATTGCCGCGCGCATAGGCCAGGATCACCGGCAAGGTGACCTTACCTTCGCGGAAATCGTCGCCGGTATCCTTGCCCATCGTCCCGGCGTCGGACACGTAATCGATCGCATCGTCGACCAGCTGGAAAGCGACGCCGAGGTTGCGGCCGAACGCGTCGAGCGCCTGCTCCTCGCTTTCGGGTCGTTCGGCGACCACGGCGGCGATGCGGCAGGCAGCGGCGAATAGCGCCGCGGTCTTGGCGCCGATAATGTCGAGATAGCGTTCCTCGCCCAGATCGACGCGGCGCGCGGCGGTCAATTGGTCGACCTCGCCTTCCGCGATCACCGCGCTGGCGTTGCTCAGGATCTTGAGCACTTTCAGGCTGCCGTCCTCGACCATCAGTTCGAACGCGCGGCTGAACAGGAAATCGCCGACCAGGATCGACGCGGGATTGCCCCAGATCAGATTCGCGGTGCGCTTGCCGCGGCGCAAGTCGCTGCCATCGACCACGTCGTCATGGAGCAGGGTCGCGGTGTGGATGAACTCGACCGTCGCGGCGAGGCGGTGGTGGCGGTTGCCGGTATAGCCGAGCAGCCGCGCGCTCGCGAGCGTCAGCATCGGGCGCATGCGCTTGCCGCCGCCGGCGATCAGGTGACCGGCAAGCTCGGGAATCAGCGGAATGTCCGACTGCATGCGGTCGAGGATCACCGCATTGACCAGGTTCATGTCCGACGCGACGAGTTGCATCATTGGCTCGAGGCTGGGCTGCGGCCGGGTCGGATCGAGGCGATAGATCGTGGCGCTCATCTCAGCGGAGCCTCTGGCCGAGAGGGGCGCGGAAGGCAAGCACGGGTTGCGCATCCCGGCCTGCATGCGCAGAAGGCCGCCACGAATCGAGGGAGCCGCGAGATGAGCGACGACGTGTTGGACGCCTATCGCAGCAGCATCGACAATATCGATGCCGCGCTGATCCACATGCTCGCGGAACGGTTCAAGGTGACCCAGGCGGTCGGCCGCTACAAGGCGCAGGCCGGATTGCCGCCGGCCGATCCGAGCCGCGAGGACCGCCAGATCGCGCGGCTGCGCAAGCTGGCCGAAGACGCACGGCTCGATCCGGAGTTTTCGGAGAAGTTCCTGCGCTTCATCATCGACGAAGTGATCCGCCACCACGAGCGGCTGCGCGACGAAGCGTAGGCAAGACCTCGCCCCATCTCCGTCACCCCCGCGTACGCAGGACCCCAGCTCCGAGAGAAGCCGCAAAGGCTCGCGGTAGATTGCGCAGGTCCGGAAGATGGGGTCCCGCTTTCTCGGGAATGAGGGGGTGAGGTTAGATCCCGAGCAATCGCGCTTCCGCTCGTTCCCTCACCGCCTCGAGATTCTCTCGCCGCAGCAGCTCGCCGCTTCGCCAAACCGGCTTGAGCAGGCTCGCCTCGGCTCCGACCGCGTCGAGTCGCCTCGCAACGAGCGTGCCGCCTTCCTCGATCACTGCCTGGCGTCCGGCCTTCGAGCCTTTTGCCGGGTCGGTCGCAGGCATCTTGCTGACGTCGTGCCAGGTGCCGGCATCGTCGAGCATCGCATTGGCCTTCATCGCGAAGCGCAACGTATCGCGATTGACTTGCTGCAACAGCCCGCCGCCCATGCCGAAGGCGATATTGTCGATCGCGAAACCGCGTTCGATGACGCGGTCGACCAGGCGCGCGATGCTGTCGATGTTCATGCCGTCGCCCTGGATCAGCCGGACATGCGGGTCGAGCACGCGATAGCCCTTGGAATTGGTCGTCCCGCCGAATTTCTCCCACAGCAGGTCGAGCATCCGCACCGGGGTCTCAACCGGATCGCCGCTGTCGGGGCGAACGACCAGGGTGCCGCCGGTCGCGAGTATCTGCTCGCGCAGCTCGCCACCCCAGATATCGGCGACGGCATGGTCGAGATCGTAGCTGTCGGAGACCACTGCAACGGTACGCCCCTCGCCTTTGAAGCGGTCGAGCATATTGGCATAGGCGGCGGCCTCGCGATCGCGGCCCCAGCTCGTCATCGTGCTATGTTCGGCGGCCGGGATGGAAAAGCCGGCGACCTGCTCCGCACCATAGAAGCGCCGCGCGGCGAGCAGCGCTTCCATCGTGTCGGTGCCGCGGAAATTGACCAGATGCGCGAGCCCGCCCAAGGCGGCGCTTTCGGCGGAGGAAACGCCGCGGGCGCCGAAATCGTGCAGCTTGAACGGCAATTGCGCCATCGGATCGTCGGAGCTCTTGACCAAGCCGGCGTGGATCACGCGCTTGGCCTTGCCGCTCAGGGTCGCGACCGTGGTCGGATACCAGATGCCGCGCAGCAGCGCGGTTTCGATATAGGTGGTAAGCCACGGCATGCGCGGGTCGACATTCTCGACCTGGACCAGCGGGACGCCCGACGGCGCGATGGTTCCTTCGGGAAGCGCGCTGATCTCGATCGGCAGGAAGCCGTCATGATCGGCGAGGATCGCGTCCCAGCCGGCGCGGTTGAACGGTACGCCGTGCGCTGCGCATAACGCCTCTGCCTCGTCGATATCGGCGCCGCTGATCGGACGCGCGAGATAGTCGAGCAGGAAGGCTTGCAACCCGAAGAAGACGAGGTCGTCGCTGAACGGATTGTGCCGCGCCTCGACATAGGCGCTGATCACCCGCGCCTCGGGCGGATATTGCAGGAAATGGCTCTGCTTGTAGCTGTCAGTCGCGAGAATAAGGTTGGTCATGGTGAGCTCCTCACACTGGTAACCACCGCCGGACTCCCCGGCGGCCATTCGAAAAGTCAGCCGTTACAGATCGGCCATCGTGTCGATGATCGACCAATGGTCTTCGAAGAACTGCTCGGGCCGCAAATCGCCGATCCGATGCCATTGCGCGTGCGCCGCATCGTCGCCGCCCTTCACCGCGAACAGCTTGCGCCGCTCGGGGAGGCGGAACAGGAAGGCATGTGTGATGATCCGCCCGCGCAGCGAGCGGTGCGGCGCGTCGAACACGCGCGTCCGGCTATCGTCGATGAACGAGGCGAGCATTGCCGGCGGGATTTGGCCCTTGGCGTCCGCGATCCCCGTTTCCTCGCGCAGTTCGCGGATCGCCGCGTCGCGAATACGCTCGCCGGGATCGACGAACCCTCCAGGCAACGCCAGCAGCCCCTTGCCCGGCAACCGGCCGCGCTCGACCAGCAGAATATGACCTGATTGCACCACCACGGCATCGGCGGTGACGAACGGCCCTTTGCCCCAGTGCTTCGGATAATCGTCGAGATATTCGCGCTCGCCGAGCAAGGTACGGAACTCCTCGCCCAGCTTGAACTCGTCGAGCCAATGCGCGACGCCTGGCGACAGGATCGATCCCGGTACTTCGGGGATGCGGCGGAAATAAAGGTCGCGCACATCGCTCGAACTGAACGTGCCATATTGGCCGTCGATCTGGATATTGTCCCATTCGGGAAAGAGCTTGAGGTAGTAGCTCGATGCGTCCTTGCCGTAGCCGGTCAGGCGGATCTCGAAATCGGCCAGGCCGCTCGCCTGGAACCCATCATGATTGCCGACGTTGAGCACAATGCGCTTCACGCGCTGCTGGACTTCGCCGCACCAGGCGGTATCCGAATAGGGGTGGTCGTCGAGCGGCTCGACGATCAGCCGGCCGGTCGCCATCTCATAGGAAAAAGCCTTGCGCAGCATCGCCGCGCGCTCGTCATAAGTGAAAGGATTGCGCGGGTCGCGCGCGACGCTCGCCGATCCGATCAGGACGATGAGATGGTCTACTTGGGAAAGCGCCTGCCGCACGACATGTTCGTGTCCGATGTGCAGCGGCTGAAAGCGTCCGATAAAGACGCCGAAGCTTGGTCCGGTCATTCGAGGCTCCCTCGAAAAATGTCCGTGGCGAACTCCTCGCCACGCGACTCGTATCGCATGTATAATCGGGCGCGCGCAACTGCATTGATGGTCAACGCGATGTTATCGCACGCATCCTGACGACTGGTCGAAAGCCCGCAATGGGTGTAATATTATCGTCGCGGCGCGACCCCAGGCCGGAAGCAGAGCAAAGGCGCGCCGGAGGAGAGGTGCGATGCATGGCTTCCACGCGTCGGAAAGCCAGTGCAATTATGGTCTGACGATGCATCTGGTCAGCTTTGCGCTGGCCGGGATCATCTTGGGTGTCGTGTTGCTGATCGGCTAGGCGGCCAGTTCCTCGCCGGGCAGGATCTCGGTATCGATCTGCGCCTGCATCGGCGCGGAGTAGCGCGGGCCGTGGATCGTGCCGTCGAAGACAGCGTCGACCGCTTTCACCAACTCTTCCGGAATGCTGATCGTCGCGGCGCCGACATTCTCCTCGAGATGCGCGAGGCTGCGCGTGCCGGGAATGGCGACGATATGCGGTCCACGCGCCAGCACCCAGCCGAGCGCGAGTTGCGCCGACGTCATTCCCGCGTCGGCCGCCAGCGCGTCGAACTTTGCCACCACGGCCAGATTGTGCCGCAGATTGTCGCCGAGGAAGCGCGGCATGTGGAGCCGGATGTCGCCCGCTTCATAATCGTCGTCGTTTACGCCCCGCGCCAGCATGCCGCGCGCGACCGGCGAGAAAGCGACGAAGCCGATGCCGAGCTCATGACAGGTGTCGAGCACGGCGATGTCGGGATTGCGGACCATAGGCGAATATTCGCTCTGCACCGCGGCGATCGGATGGACCGCATGCGCGCGGCGGATCGTCGCGGCGCCCATTTCGCTGAGGCCGATCGCACCGATCTTGCCGGCGTCGACTGCGCGCTTGAGCTCGCCGACCGACTCCTCGACCGGCACTTTCTTGTCGAGCCGGTGGAGGTAATAGAGATCGATATGATCGGTTCCGAGCCGTTCCAACGCCGCGTCGAGCGTGCGGCGGATCGATTCCGGGCGGCCATCGAGCACGCGCTTGCCGTCGACCGCGTCGAGCACGCATTTCGAGGCCAGCCTGAATTCAGCGCGGCGGTGCATCACCGCCTTGCCGACCAGCCGCTCGTTGGCGCCCAGGCCGTAAAGCGCCGCGGTGTCGAGCAAGGTGACACCGAGATCGAGCGCGCGGTTGAGCAATGCCGTGCCCTCTTCATCGCTCGGTCGCGTGCCATAAGCGTGGCTGAGATTCATGCAGCCGAGCCCGATCGCCGAGACGGTGAGGGGGCCGATCTGTCGGGTTGGGAGCGTCATGCCGATTCGCTTTCGGGGAGGAGAAGGTCGTCGGTCACTATCGCCATGATTTGGCGCTGGCGAGGCTCGCGGACGCGAAAAATAAGCAGCAGAATAGCCAGGCAGAGAAACCCGAACGACAGCCACAGCACCGGCGGATAACCCAGTTTCCATGCCATCAACCCGCCGAGCAGCGGCCCGATCGCCGAGATCGTGCCCTCGATCGTGGTCGACAGGGCCAATCGCATCGCGACATCGGCGCGCTCGCCGAATTCGAGCACCATCGTCTGCTGGCTCATCTGATAGCCGCAATTGCCCGCGCCGAGGCAGCAGAATGCGGCGAACACCGCCCAGGGATGGTGGACGGTCAGCAGCAGCGCGATCCCGCCCGCCCACAGCGCCGCCGCCAAGGTGAAGGTCGAGCGGTAGCCGGTGCGGTCGCCGAGATGCCCCCAGGCAAGGTTCGAAATGGTGTCGGCGCCGAGATAGGCCAGCGACAATTCGCCGATGACGATCCCCGACAGGCCAAGCTGGCTGCCGGCATAGAGGATATAGAAAGGCGCGCTGATCCGCGCACAGACGCAGCACGCCTCGGCCAGGATGAACCAGCGATAGCCGCGATCCTCGAGCAAGGTCGGAAACGTCTTCACGCGGTCGACGAAGCGCATCGGCGAGCGCACCACCGGCGGGATCGGCTCGACCATGCGGAGCTGGAGCACGGTTAGCCCCAGGCTGGTCAGCACGAAGGCGAGGAAGAAGGTGGTGGCATAGCCGTTGCCGAGCACGTCGTTCTGGATCAGCCAGCGCCCGGCGACATAGGACAAGGCCGCCGCGATCAGTCCGCCGGTGATGTTGCGATAGGCCTGTAACCGTCCGCGCCGATGGATCGGGATCACCTTCGACATCAGCATCTGGAAGGCGACGCGCTGGGTGCCGTTGAACGCGCCGAGCAGGAAGAACAGGCCGAGCGTCACGAGCAGCAGCGCCTCGCCGCGCAGGAACCAGCCGGCAAGCGCGAGGCCAAGGATCATGATGCGCATCATCGTGCCGGTGCGGATGGCGTAGGGCAGGATGCGCTGCTTGGTCTCGAACCGCGAGGCGGCGAAGATCGGCGAGATGATCGCGCCGAACTGGAGCAGCGCCGTGCCGAGCCCGACCAGGGCGTCGGAGCCGGTCAGGCGGTGGATATAGGTCGGGATGAAGGTCGGCGCGTAGATCAGCCGGAACCCGGTCATGCCGAGCATGCCGTGGATGAAATGCGCGGTGTAGTTGCGGCGCAGGTTCGCTTCGACGAACGCGGCATAGTCGGCTTCGCGTTCGGCGAGGCTCTTTGTTTCCGCCCCCTCCGCCGCCCCTTTCATCGTCATGCCGGGCTCGTCCCGTGTTCGAGCTTTGGCTTGCCCCCGGCAAGCCAAGATCGTGTCCGGGGGACACGATCTCGCTCGAACACCACCGTGCGGCAGGCGCAAAGCCCCGTTGGGGAGGGTCGGCCTTGCGGCACGGTGGATCCCGGCACAAGGCCGGGATGACGGAGTAGAGGCGGCACCGGCACTACTCCATATCAGGCGCGAACATCGGGACCGGTGGACCGCCCTCGGTCGGCGTGAACTGCACCCGCACCCGTTGGCCGATCTTCAACGCATCGTGATCCTCGGTTGCGATGTTGGTCAGCACGGCCGGTCCTTCGTCGAGCGTCACCCAGGCCAAAGTGTACGGCGCCCCGGCCCCGCGTCGCATCGTCGACAGCGAGTAGATCGCGCCCTTGCCCGCGCTCTCCACCCAGCGGCTTTCCGCCAGGCAGAATGGGCACAAAGCACGCGGATAATAATGCGGCTGGCCGCAGGCATCGCACTGGCCGATCAGCAGCTTCCCCTCGGCCGCGGCATCGAAGAATCGCTGATTCTCTACATTGGGCTGGGGCGCCGGAATCTTGCGGGGCTCGTTCATCATTGCCGCTCCAGGATCAGGGTAGCCGCGCCATGCAGCGCGCCGAGCACGCCGCCGATGCCGGTGGCGACGGCGAGACCGCAATCGGGCACCTGCACCGCCGGATGCGCTTCGCCGCGCAATTGGCGCACCGCCTCGATCACCTTGGTGATGCCGCCGCGATTGGTCGGGTGGTTGTTGCACAAGCCGCCACCATCGGTGTTGAACGGCAATCTGCCGCTGCCCGAGATCAGGTTGCCGTCGGCGACGAAGCGCCCGCCTTCGCCTTTCTTGCAGAAGCCGAGATCCTCGAGCTGGATCAGTACGGTGATGGTGAAGCTGTCATAGATCGATGCATATTGGATGTCGGCCGGCGTCACCCCTGCTTCGGCGAAAGCGGCGGGACCCGATATCGCGGCGGCGGACGTGGTGAGGTCGAGGTTCATGCCGCCACGCGGCCCCTTTACATGCTCGCCAGCGCCGCGCACGGCGACCAGCGGCCGCTTGAGCGACTTCGCGACCTCAGGTGACACCACCAGCAGCGCGCCGCCGCCGTCCGACACCACGCAGCAATCAAGCCGGTGTAAGGGATCCGAGATCATCGGCGAGTTGATCACATCCTCGACCGTAACGACGTCGCGCAGCATAGCCTGCGGATTGTACTGCGCGTGAGTGCTGGCGGCGACCTTGATCCAGGCGAGCTGTTCCGACGTGGTGCCGTATTCGTGCATGTGGCGCGCCGCGCACATGCCGTAGCTATTGCGAGTCGATTGTCCGACCCAGCCTTCGAACGGCGCTTCGGGCGCATTGCCCAATTGCCGTCCGAACGGCTCCGATCTGGGGCGGCCGGCGAGCGTGATCAGCGCGACCGAGCATTTGCCCGCAGCGATCGCCTGCGCGGCATGGCCGACATGGAGGATGTAGGACGAGCCGCCGGTTTCGGTCGAATCGACGTGGCGGACGTTCAGGCCGAGATAATCGACCATCGACATGCCGCCAAAGCCCGGCGCGTCGCCCGCGCAGAAATAGCCGTCGACGTCCTTCAGGCTCAGCCCGGCGTCGGCCAGCGCGCCGGCGGCGCATTCGGCATGGAGCTGCGGGGTCGACTTGTCGGGTGCCAGACGCGTGGGATGCTCGTACGCCCCGGAAATATAGGCCTTGTTCCTGATGCTCACGCCGCCCCCTGTATCTCGCCCGACGCCGTTCCGAAGGCCGCCAGCGCGCGGTCCTTGACCGCCTTGTAGTCGAGCTTGCCGTTGGGCGCCCGGGCGACACTGTCGACGACCAGAACATGGCGCGGTGCCTTGTAGATGGCGAGTTGGCCCTTCACATGGTCGTGCAACTCGCCCTCGTCCGCCGCTGCACCTGGATGCGGCTCGACCAACGCGACGATACGTTCGCCGAAGCGCGCATCCGGAACACCGGTCACCGCCGCGTCGCGCACCGCGGGGTGGCGTTTCAGTGCTTCCTCGACTTCCTCGGGAAACACTTTCTCGCCGCCGGTATTGATGCATTGTGAGCCGCGGCCGAGGATGCGGACAATGCCGTCGGCATCGACCGTCGCCCAATCGCCCGGCATCGACCAGCGCTTGCCCTCATAGGTGGGAAAGGTCGATTCGGTCTTGGCCGGGTCCTTGTAATAGCCGAGCGGGATAGGCCCGCCGACGGCGAGCCGGCCGCTTTCGCCCGAGCCCGGCTCGACCCGCCGCCCGTCCTCGGTGAAGATGGCGCAATCGGGGCCGAGCGCGAAGCTTGCGGTGGCGATCTCGCCGCTGGCATTGGTGGTCGAAATCCCCATGCCGAACGCCTCGGACGAGGAATAGCTATCCATCAGCTGGACCTGGGGGATATGGCGGATCAGCCCGAGCTTGTTCTCGCGGTTCCACATCGCGCCCGACGAGCCGATCACGAACACCGAGGACAGGTCCCAACGGCCCGGATTGGCATCGAGCGCTTCGAGCAAGGGCTGGGCGAAGGGCTGGCCGACGATCGTGATCCGCGTCGCGCGCCACTTCTCGACCGCGTCCCACATCGCTTCGGGATCGAACTTGCCATGGGGCAGCAGGATCACGGTGCCGCCAAAGCCGAGCGCGCCGAACGCGGCGATCAGCCCGGTCGCGTGCATCAGTGGCGGCGCGATCAGCGAGCGCGGCTTGACCGGCGTGGCGAGCGCGCGCGGCCCGGCATCCTCGGGTCGGTCGAGCGGCGGGATGCCGAGCAGGGGATTGGCGCCGTAGCCGCCCTTGGCGAACAGATCACCCTGTTGCCACATCACCGCTTTGGGCATGCCCGTGGTACCGCCGGTGAAGATCAGCAGCAGATCTTCGTCGTGGCGGCCCCAAGGCGCGACGACTGGACGCTGATCCGTGACGGCGGCGGCGAGCGTGGCGAAATCCGGCGCCCAATCGGGCACCTCCTCGCCAGCGCGCGCGACCGCGATCCAGCTCTTCACGCCCGGCATCTGTCCGCGCACGCGGTCGAGCAACGGGGCGAACCCCGCCTCGAACACCACCGCCTCGGCATCGCCATTGTCGAGCAGATAGCGGACCTCCTCGGGCCCGTAGCGGTAATTGACGTTGAACGGCGCCAGCCCGGCCTTGAACGCGGCGAAATAGGCGATGAGATATTCGGGGCAATTGGTCGTGTAGACCGCGACTTTCGACTGATGCGTCAGCCCCGCGGCAAGGAAGTGCGCGGCGAGCGCATCGGCGGCGGCATCGAATGCGGCGAAGCTGACGACGCGGTCGCCCCGGACGATTGCCGGCTCGTCGGGGATCGCCGCGGCGACCGCTTCCCAGACATTGGCATAGGTCCAAGCGGTCACTGCTCGGAACCTCGGGTACGGAAGGCTCGCATCCGACTCTCCCAGTTTGCCGCGCGATTCTTTTGCTGACGCTACGGCATATTGGAACGCGATTGGAAGACCGGGTATGGAGCGTCAAGGGGGCAGGGCGAAATAATCGCCGTTCTTGTTGACGCGAAATTTCGGGAGACCCGACGCGCGGCGCGGGGCCTTGGGGAGCGCGGGCGGTCGCCCTACAGCGATCGTCCGATCAACTCCTTCATGATCTCGTTGGTCCCGCCGTAAATCCGCGACACCCGTGCCGCGCGCCACATCCGCGCGATCGGATATTCGTTCATATAGCCCGCGCCGCCATGCAGCTGGAGGCATTTGTCCATCACCTCCCATTGCAGCTCGGTGTGCCACAGCTTGGCCGCCGCGCCTTCGGTCGGGGTCAGCTCGCCCTTGAGGTGCCGCTGGATCGCCCAGTCGAGATGCGCCCAGCCGACCTGGAGCTTGGTCTTGAGGTCGGCGAGCACGAAGCGCGTGTTCTGGAAATCGAACACCATGCCAGCGAACGCCTTGCGCGTCTTGGTGAACTCGACCGTCTCGTCGAACGCTTTTTGCGCCGATGCCTGCGTGCCGATCGCGATCGACAGGCGTTCCTGGGGCAGCTGGCTCATCAGATAGATGAAGCCCTTGCCTTCCTCGCCCAGGCAATTGGTCATCGGCACGCGGACGTCCTCGAAGAACAGCTCCGATGTGTCGGCGGCGTCCTGCCCGATCTTATCGAGCTTGCGGCCGCGCTTGAAACCCTCGCGATCGGCCTCGACCAGGATGATCGACATGCCCTTGTACGCCGGCTTGGCGTCGGGATCGGTCTTGGCGACGACCAGCACCAGATCGGCATTCTGCCCGTTGGTGATATAGGTCTTGCTGCCGTTGACGACATAATGGTTGCCGTCCTTCTTGGCCGAGGTGCGGATCGCCTGAAGGTCGCTGCCGGTGCCGGGCTCGGTCATCGCGATCGCGGTTATCGTCTCGCCGGAGACCAGGCGCGGCAGCCACTGCTTCTTCTGCTCTTCCGAGCCGTACGCCTCCAGATAGCCGCAGACGATGTCGGATTGCAGCGAGAAGCCGGCGGGCACGCCGATATACGACATCTCCTCGTCGACGATCGCGTTATAGCCGAAATCGAGCCCCAGCCCGCCATAGGCCTCAGGCACGGTCGGGCACAGCATCCCGATCTCGCCTGCCTTGCGCCAGAAGTCCTTGGGCACCAGCCGGTTCTGCTCCCATTCGTTGACGTTGGGCACGCCTTCCTTCTGCAGGAAAGAACGGACGGTCTGGCGGAACGCCTCATGATCCTCGTTATAGGCGAAGCGGCCGGGCACCGAATCCGGGGTCATGATAAGTCCTCTCCTGCAACCTTTTTGGCAAGGTGAGGGGAGTTTACGCGGACGTCAATCCAAACCCCGCGCTGTCTTAGTGTCACCCCCGCGAAAGCGGGGGGCCCATCTCCGGCGGTCACCCGCATCACAGCGGTTATGACGTTATTCTTCGCTCGGAGATGGCTCCCCGCTTTCGCGGGGATGACGAATAGGTTTATGGCGGTCCCAAGTTTTCAGGAGAGCGCATGAAACTCGCCAGCCTCAAGCATGGCCGCGACGGCAAGCTCGTCGTCGTGTCGACCGATCTCGCTTATTATGCCGATGCCGGGCATATCGCCCCGACATTGCAAGCCGCGCTCGACGATTGGGATCGGCTATCGCCCGATCTGCAGAATCTTCAGACCGACCTCGATCACGAAGTCATTCCGCGCCAGCGCTTCCACGAGCACGACGCCGCCTCGCCGCTGCCGCGCGCCTACCAATGGGCGGACGGCTCGGCCTATGTGAACCATGTTGCATTGGTTCGACAGGCACGAAACGCCGAGATGCCGGAGACCTTCTGGCACGATCCGTTGATGTACCAGGGCGGCTCGGACGGCTTCCTCGGTCCGCGCGATCCGATCCCGCTCGCCGACGAGAGCTGGGGCTGCGACCTCGAGGCCGAGGTCGTGGTGGTGACCGGCGACGTCCCGCTGGGCGCGACGCGCGAGCAGGCGCTCGACGCGATCCTGTTGGTCGGGCTGACCAACGACGTGTCACTGCGCAACCTTATCCCCGGCGAGCTCGCCAAGGGCTTCGGCTTTTTCCAGTCGAAACCGGCCAGCGCTTTCTCGCCGGTGTTCGTCACTCCCGAGTCGCTCGGCGATTGGTGGCAGGACGGCAAGCTCCACCGCAAGCTGATGGTCGACCTCAACGGCCAGCCCTTCGGCCGTGCCGAGGCGGGCGAAGATATGACGTTCGATTTCGGCACGTTGGTCGCGCACGCGGCCAAGACGCGGCGGCTCGGGGCGGGGACGATCATCGGCTCGGGCACTGTTTCCAACCGCGATTCGGATGGCGGGCCGGGCAAGCCGATCGCCGATGGCGGGGTCGGCTATTCGTGCCTGGCGGAAGTGCGCACGGTCGAGACGATCCGGACCGGCGCGGCCAAGACGCCGTTTCTCAAGAAAGGCGATACGGTCCGCATCTGGGCCGAGGACGACCGCCATCATCCGATCTTCGGGGTGATCGAACAGACGGTGGAATAACTCCGTCGCCGCAGCGAAATTCCCGTCACCCCAGCGAAAGCTGGGGTCTCCAGCCTCATCGCGCCACCGCTTGAGACCCCAGCTTTCGCTGGGGTGACGGAGTGCCCAATCCCGCTCGGCACAGCTTGGTTGCCGGGCGGTATGCCGACCTGCTCCACGCAAGACTCGCCAAGTCTGTTGAAATTTTATAACAACGCGTCAAAAGCCGCGCCCGAGCGTTGCGGCTGGTGAGTCGAACCTGGAGAGAGCATGGCCAGCGATCATCCGCGCGCCAATTTGAAGCCCCTGTCGCTGCACGTGCCGGAACCCAAATTCCGTCCCGGCGACACGGTCGATTTCGGCGAAGTCGACGTGCCCCCAGCCGGATCGGTGCGGCGTCCCGATACCGCCGACAAGGCGCAGAGCTTTACCGATCTCGCTTACACGATGATCCGCGTGCTCGATGAGGACAATCGCGCGGTCGGGCCCTGGGATCCCAAATTATCACCCGACGCGTTGCGCCGCATGCTCCGCAACATGGCATTGGTCCGCGCGTTCGACGAGCGCATGTTCCGCGCCCAGCGCCAGGGCAAGACCAGCTTCTACATGAAGAGCCTGGGTGAGGAAGCGGTGTCGATCGGCGCGGCCGCCGCGCTCGCCGACGACGACATGTGTTTCCCGAGCTATCGTCAGCAAGGTATCCTAATCTCGCGCGGTTGTCCGCTGGTCGACATGATGAACCAGATCTATTCGAACAACGGCGACAAGCTCCAGGGCAAGCAGCTGCCGATCATGTATTCGGAACGGCGGTTCGCCTTCTTCTCGATCTCCGGCAATCTCACCACGCAATATCCGCAAGCGGTGGGCTGGGCGATGGCCTCGGCCTCGCGCGGCGACACGCGGATCGCGTCGACCTGGTGCGGCGAGGGCTCGACCGCGGAGGGCGACTTTCATTCGGCGCTGACCTTCGCGACGGTCTATCGCGCGCCGGTCATCTTCAACGTCGTCAACAACCAATGGGCGATCAGCTCGTTCTCGGGATTCGCCGGGGCGGAAGCGACCACCTTTGCCGCGCGCGCGATCGGCTATGGCATTGCCGGCCTGCGGGTCGACGGCAACGACGCGCTGGCGGTCTATGCCGCGATGTCCTGGGCAGCGGAGCGCGCGCGGACCAACCAGGGTCCGACCTTGATCGAGCATTTCACCTATCGCGCTGAGGGCCATTCGACTTCGGACGACCCGACGCAATATCGCTCGGCGGGCGAGCCGACGGCCTGGCCGCTTGGCGACCCGGTCAGGCGGCTCAAGGACCATCTCATCGCGATCGGCGAATGGGACGAGGAGCGCCACGTCGCGCAGGACAAGGAGCTCGCCGAAATGGTGCGCGACGCGCAAAAGGAAGCCGAGAAGAACGGTATTCTCGGCCATGGCCTGCATCAGCCGCTCGACTCGTTGTTCGACGGCGTGTTCGAGGAGATGCCGTGGCATTTGCGCGAGCAGCGCCAGATGATGATCGACGAGGAACAGGCGTCGGGGCGGCCATGGGCCCGGAAATGACCATTTCATCCGTCACCCCAGCGCAAGCTGGGGTCTCGTGCGGCAAGCGCACGCTCGACAACAGGGAGATCCCAGCTTTCGCTGGGATGACGAATCTTGGCTGACGTGCACGACCAAATGCAGGAAACCGGCACTCCCTCCCGCATGAACATGATCCAGGCGATCAATTCGGCGCTCGACGTGATGATGGCACGCGACCCCAGCGTGATCGTGATGGGCGAGGATGTCGGCTATTTCGGCGGCGTGTTCCGTGCCACCGCGGGCCTGCAGAAGAAGCATGGCAAGACGCGCGTGTTCGACACGCCGATCACCGAATGCGGCATCGTCGGCGTCGCGGTCGGCATGGGCGCGTACGGTCTGCGCCCGGTCCCCGAAATCCAATTCGCCGATTACATCTACCCCGCGCTCGACCAGCTGGTGTCGGAAGCGGCGCGGCTGCGCTATCGCTCGGCCGGCGAGTTCATCGCGCCGATGACGATCCGCTCGCCTTATGGCGGCGGCATCTTCGGCGGCCAGACGCATTCGCAATCGCCCGAAGGCATTTTCACCCATGTCTCGGGCGTGAAGACGGTGATCCCGGCGACGCCGTATGATGCCAAGGGCCTGCTGATCGCGGCGATCGAGGATAACGACCCGACCATCTTCTTCGAGCCCAAGCGAATCTATAACGGCCCGTTCAACGGCCATTGGGATCGCCCGGCGGAGAATTGGTCGAAACATCCCGGCGGCGAGGTGCCCGAGGGCTATTACAAGGTGCCGCTCGGCAAGGCGAACATCGTCCGCGCGGGCGAGGCGCTGACCATCCTGTGCTACGGCACGATGGTCCATGTCTGCCTGAACGTGATCGAGGAAGCCGGCGTGGACGCCGAGATTCTCGATTTGCGCACGCTCGTCCCGCTCGACATCGAGGCGATCGAGGAGTCGGTCAAGAAGACGGGCCGTTGCATGATCGTCCATGAAGCGACACGCACCTCGGGCTTCGGCGCTGAATTGTCGGCTTTGGTCCAGGAGCGCTGCTTCTACCATCTCGAAGCGCCGATCGAACGCGTCACCGGGTTCGACACGCCTTATCCCCATAGCCTCGAATGGGCCTATTTCCCCGGGCCGGTCCGCATCGGACAGGCGCTCAAGAAAATTCTGAAGGACTGACGCGCAATGGCTCGTTTCGAATTCCGCTTGCCCGACATCGGCGAAGGCATTGCCGAGGCCGAGATCGTCGCCTGGCACGTCAAGGTCGGCGACACGGTCGAGGAAGACCAGCAACTCGCCGACATGATGACCGACAAGGCCACGGTCGAGATGGAAAGCCCGGTCTCCGGGACTGTCGTGAGCCTGGCGGGCGAGGTCGGGGATCAGATCCCGATCGGCTCGACCCTGGTGGTGATCGAGGTCGAGGGGGAGGCGAGCGTCGAGTCCGAAACCAAGGTCGAAGAAGTCGCCGAAGGGATCGAGGCGGAAACGCCTGGCCTCGCCGATGCGGAGGGCGAAACGCCGGCCTACGAGGCCGAATCTCCCTCTCCCCTTGTGGGAGAGGGAAGGGGCCCGCTCGCGTCAGCGAGTAGGAAGGGTGAGGGGGACGTAGCGTCCTCCGAGCCGACTCCCCCTCACCCTTCCGCCGCCTCCGGCGGCTCCCTCCCTCTCCCACAGGGGGAGAGGGAGAAAGTGCTCGCCTCGCCCGCCGTCCGCCAGCGCGCGAAGGACCTCGGGGTCGACCTCAGCCAGGTCAAAACCGACGGCGGCCGCATCCGCCACGCCGATCTCGACGCCTTCCTGCGCTACGGCTCGGGCCAGGGCTATCACGCCCCGCACGCATCCCGCGCCCGTGAGGACGAGACGATCAAGGTCATCGGCATGCGCCGCCGCATCGCCGAGAACATGGCGGCCTCGAAGCGCAACATCCCGCATTTCACCTATGTCGACGAGATCGACGTGACCGCGCTCGAGGACATGCGCGCCGACCTCAACGCCAATCGCGGCGGGCGGCCCAAGCTGACGATGCTGCCGTTCCTGATCGTCGCGATCTGCCGCACGCTCCCCGACTTCCCGATGCTCAACGCGCGCTACGACGACGAAGCCGGTGTAGTGACGCGCTCGGGCCGAGTGCATCTCGGCATGGCGACGCAGACCGATGCCGGGCTCACCGTTCCGGTCATCCGCGACGCGCAGGACAAAAACGTCTGGCAACTCGCGACCGAGATCACACGGCTGGCCGAGGCGGCGCGCGCCAACAAGCTCAAGCCTGACGAAATGGGCGGCGGCACGATCACCGTGACCTCGCTCGGGCCGCTCGGCGGAATCGCGACCACGCCAGTGATCAACCGGCCGGAGGTCGCGATCATCGGGCCGAACAAGATCGTCGAGCGCCCGATATTCCGTGGCGATGACATCGTCCGTGCGAAGCAGATGAACCTGTCGATCAGCTGCGACCACCGCGTCGTCGATGGCTGGGATGCGGCGAGCTACGTGCAGGCGGTGCGCAAATATCTCGAGACGCCGGTCCTGCTGTTCGCCGACTGACCTGTTGGCGCCGGTCGGTCCGTAACGGCCCGGCATATTTGTGCGACAAATCGCGCCTAGCGTCCCGCCCTCGGGCGTTGGGGCGGAGGATCGGCGATGGGTTTCTGGCTGGGATTGATGCTGATGGCGGGCGGGCAGGCTGCGCCGATACCGCCACTGGCCGGTAAGCTGCCCGACGACGACAAGCCCGCCGCCGCCCCGCAGGAACGGCCGCGCGGGCGGCTGTTCATCAGCCCGATGGGCGAGCCGTTTCGCGGCCCCGATCCGGTTGGGATGTGGTTCGATGGCGCCGACACCAATCATGACGGCGTGGTGACGCTCGCCGAATTCACCGCCGACGCGGACCGCTTCTTCCAGCGGCTCGATCGCGGGCATGACGGCGAGATCGATCCCGACGATATCGACTATTACGAGACCGTGCTCGCGCCCGAGATCCGTACCGGCGGCGAGGGCGGCATGGCGGCGGGTCGGCCCAGCGGCGGTGCGCGTCGAGGCGGCGGCGGCCGACGTGGCGGCGGTGGCGGTGGCGGCCGCGGCGGCGGTCGCCTGGGCGGTGGCGGCGGCGACAGCCAATCGAGCGGCAGCGACTCGCAGCCACGGTATGCCGACGTCAGACGCGGTGCGGCGCGCTTCTCCTTTTTCGATTATCCCGAGCCGGTCACCGTCGCTGACACCAATTTCAACCGCGGCGTCGATCCCAAGGAGTTCCGCGACGCCGCGGCGGACCGATTCGCGATGCTCGATATCAAGCATGACGGCAAACTCACGCGCGCCGAACTTCCCAAATTGAGCGCGCCGGCGGCAGGCCAATTCGGCGGCAAGGGCAAGCGGGGAGGCGGCAGAGGTTGGTCGCGCGGGGACGCCGGCAATGGCGCGCCTGCGGCGGGCAAGGACGGCGGCGACTCCGAGCCCTGACCGTCAGCAGCGCGCGCGTCGCGACGCGATGGTTTGAACCGCGCGCGCGACGGCGCTACAGCGCGGCGATGCGGTTCGCGTTCGTCAAATGCCATGGCTCGGGCAACGATTTCCCGATGATCGATGCACGCGCCATCGACTTGCCAGATGTTGCCTGGGCGCAAGTCGCGCGGGCGTTGGCCGATCGGCGCGGGCCGGTTGGCGGCGACGGCTTGCTGCTGCTGACCGCGGGCGACGCGCGGCACGATTTCGGTTTCCGCATGTTCAACAGCGACGGGTCGGAGGCCGAGACCTGTCTCAACGGGCTGCGGTGCGTCGCGCGCGCCGGGTTCGAAGCACTGGGTCTCGACCATGCGCACGTCCATCTCAAGACCTCCGTGGTAGAGGTGACGCGCGACCCCGATCTCGCGCCGGGCGTGGTGACGGTTCGCGAGCTGGCCGGCCCGGCATCGCTCGACATCGCCGATTGGCCGATGGCGATCGATCGGCATCAGAATGTCCAGATGGCGATTCCCGGATTGCCCGGCGCCCGGCCGTTCACCGCGGTGTCGATTCCCAACCCGCATCTGATCGCGTTCGTCGACGCGGTCGATGAACAGGAACTCGTGGCGGTCGGTCAGGTCTGCGAATCGGCGCCCGACTGGCTGCCCAACCGCGCCAATGTCAGCTTCGTCGAAACGCGGCCGGGTGGGCTGTTCGTCCGTACCTTCGAGCGCGGCGTCGGGCTGACCGACAGTTGCGGCAGCGCGATGGCGGCGTCGACCTTTGCCGCCTGTCTGACCGAACGCGCGCGCTTCGATACGGAAATCACCGTCTGGAACGCGGGCGGGTTGATCAGGGCCTGCGCCGATCCCGACGGCATGGTCCGGCTGTCAGGCAATGCCACCTACGAATGGGAAGGGTCGGCCGACGTCGATCTCGACCGCGCTTTGGCCGGCGAACTCGTCGTGACGCGGCATTTCAACGACGAGATCGCGGCCTGGGCGAGGATAGCGGAAGAGGCGATCGCCGTCCGTTGACTTCCGGCCGGCCGCGGCGATTCGTCTGCACCCAAAATTTAGCGGTGGTCGGGTTGGCGAACCTTGGCATGGATCTGCTCCACGCGCTGTGCAGCGTTGGCGGCGGTGGCGCCCAGGCGGGCGTAGCGCGCCGCCGATGCCGCCATGTCCCGCCCCGCGGCGATATCGAACGCCGCGCAGAAATCGTTCGATTCCCACTTTGCCAGGCTGGCCGCGCGCTGGGCGCAGGCCCGGCTGAACGCCGCGACCCCGGGGCGGCCGTCGCGGCGGACGACGCGGCCATATTGGCGGACGGCAAGGTGGATGGTCGCACGGTCGATCGGAGGAGCGGCGGCCGGCGCCGGGACGAGCGGCGAGGTTGATGTCGGGATAGCTGGACTCGCCGCCGCGCTGCCGGCGCCGAATCCGGCGGGCGTCAGCAGGCGGCGAACCTGATGGAAACTCGACCGCGCGAAGCTCGCGGCCGACCCGCCGTCGCCGCCGGGCAGCATCGCAGCGACCTGCCCGGGCACGCCGGGTAAAGTGATCGCGACGGCCGGCAAGCCGACAAAGGCGAGGATCAGCGCAACCGTGGTGCCGGCGCCTCGCCGGGGCGGCATCGGATAAGGTGACGCCCAGCCGGGCCGCGTCTCGTCATCGGGCGGTGCCGTCCGTTCCAGGTCATAAGCGATGCGGCGGTTGTTGTTGCCCAGCACTGCCCAGGCCGCATTGAACGCGCGCGTTCGGTCGGCGGCGTCGGGGACGTCCTGCGCGGTATCGGGATGGTATTTGCGCAACAACGCCTTCCACGCCGCGCGGATCACTGCCTGGTCCGCGTCGGGCGCTACGCCGAGCATTGCGTAATAATCGGGCGCTGCCGCCATCGCCGATATTTGCGCCCAAAAGGCGAACTCGGCAAGCGTGGGACGCGTGATCCTTCCCGGGCCGATCGCGCCGTCGGCGCGGTCCGTCGCAGACGTCGAGCGAATGGTGGCCGTACCGATTCTCCGCCATGCCGGTAGACGCGCGACAAGGCCCCAAACCGGCGGAAAACCGGGTAAAAGTGTTGCTTCGCCGCCACAGCGGATCAGCTTTGTTTCGCTTGCGTGGAAACGAACCTTTGAGTAGGGAGTTTGCGCTGTCCGTAGTGACAACCGTGAAAGGGGATACAGATGCGCAAGCTTGCCATTGCCGTGGCGCTCGCTTCAACCGCACTTGCGACGCCCGCGCTTGCGCGCGATAAGGCGTGGTATGTTGGCGTCGAAGGCGGCGCGATGATTGTCGAAGACATTCACTTCGATATCGGTGCGGCGCCAGACGCCATGAAGATCGACCATAACTACGGTTATGACGTCGGTGGCCAGGTCGGTTACGACTTCGGAATGTTCCGCGTCGAAACCGAAGTTTCGTACAAGTCGGCCAATGTCGATGCGATCAGCTCGAGCCTTCGTATTCCGGCGTATAACAACGCTGGCGCGCTCGTTCAGTCGAACGCCGGCAGCTATGGCTATGCCGGTGGCAAGACCACCGCGCTGAGCTTCATGCTGAACGGCATGCTCGACTTCGGCGACGACGATGGCCTGCAGGGCTTTGTCGGCGGCGGTGTCGGCGTCGCTCGCGTCAAGGCCGACAAGTATGCGCTCAACACCAACGGCGCGTTCCTGGACGATTCGGACACGGTGTTCGCGTGGCAGGCGATTGCGGGTATCCGCGCGCCGCTCACCAGCCATATCGACGCGTCGCTGAAGTATCGCTTCTTCACCGCCGAGAACGTCAAGCTGGTCGACGTGACCGGCCGCACGCTGGACGGACGCTTCCGGACGCACAGCATCCTGGGCGGCTTCACCTACAATTTCGGCGAACCGCCGGCTCCGCCGCCGCCGCCGCCTCCCCCGCCTCCGCCTCCTCCGCCGCCGGAAACGCCTCCTCCGCCGCCTCCGCCGGCCGTGGTCTGCTCGCCGGGACCGTTCATCGTGTTCTTCGAGTGGGACAAGTCGGATATCACGCCGGAAGCGGCGTCGATCCTCGACAACGCGATCAGCCAGTACGCGAACTGCGGCAATGCCCAGGTCATGCTGGCGGGTCACGCGGACCGTTCGGGTTCGGCCAAGTACAATGTCGGTCTCTCGCAGCGTCGTGCCGACGCGGTGAAGGCTTACATGGTCGCCCATTCGATTCCGGATGGTGTCATCAGCGAGCAGGCGTTCGGCGAGAGCCGTCCGCGTGTCGAGACCGCCGATGGCGTCCGCGAGGTCCAGAACCGTCGCGTGGAGATCACCTACGGCCCGTCTTCGGGTCAGTAAGTCTCCAACGACTGAAAGATTTGGGGAGGTCGGTTCGCCGGCCTCCCTTTTTCTTTGTGCTCGCCGTAGGGAAATAGCGTCCGCTATTTCCTGCTTGGCGGCGAGCCCGGCCAGCATCGCGAAGCGATGACTGACGACGCGGCTTTGCCGCGGCGGGTTCTCTCGAGTTTAGCCCTCTCCCGCGTGCGGGTGCACCGGTCGGTCATGCCCCCGGTATGACCTGAACAGGGCGGGGCGCTGTTCACCCGGTGCAGGTTGGCTGAGGGGCTTCTTCTTTTACAGAACAGCCGCCCGGCAGAAGTAAGAAGACCCTCATCCTCCCACCGCCTGCGGCGGCGGACCCCTTCTTCTCCCGCGCGCGGGAGAAGGGATATGAAGGCATCGCTCTCCATGCCTATCCCGGCCAGCCAGCACGCAGGGATGGCAAAACCCCCCACTTGCGATAGACCATGCGGGTCACGATCTGGCGGTTCGCCGGACATGCCGTCTGCACCGAGGGACTAGAATGAAAATCACGATGATCGGATCGGGCTATGTCGGCCTGGTGTCGGGGGCCTGTTTCTCCGATTTCGGCCACGACGTGGTCTGCGTCGACAAGGACGCCAGCAAGATCGAGGCGCTTCACGCCGGGCGCATGCCGATCTACGAGCCTGGCCTGGATCAACTCGTCGCGACCAATGTCGCCGCCGGCCGCCTGACCTTCACCACCGACCTCGCTTCCGCGGTTGCCGGTGCCGACGCGATCTTCATCGCGGTGGGCACCCCGTCGCGGCGCGGCGACGGCCATGCCGACCTCACTTATGTGTTCGAGGCGACCAAGGAGATCGCGGCCGCGGTCACCGGCCCCACCGTGGTCGTCACCAAGTCGACCGTGCCGGTCGGTACCGGCGACCGCGTCGAGGAGATCTTGCGCGAGGAGCGTCCCGATATCGACATCGCGGTCGTCTCCAATCCCGAATTCCTGCGCGAGGGCGCGGCGATCGGCGACTTCAAGCGCCCCGACCGTATCGTCATCGGCAGCGAGGACGCGCGGGCGCGCGACGTGATGCGCGAAGTCTATCGCCCGCTCTATCTCAACGAGAGCCCGATCCTGTTCGTCAGCAGGCGCACGTCGGAGCTGATCAAATACGCCGCCAACGCCTTCCTCGCGACGAAGATCACCTTCATCAACGAGATCGCCGATCTGTGCGAAGCGGTCGGCGCCAACGTCCAGGACGTGTCGCGCGGCATCGGCCTCGACAACCGCATCGGCGCCAAGTTCCTCCATGCCGGTCCCGGCTATGGCGGGTCGTGCTTCCCCAAGGACACGCTGGCGCTGCTCAAGACCGCCGAGGATCACGAGAGCCCGGTGCACATCGTCGAGGCGGTGGTGAAGGTCAACGACAGCCGCAAGCGCGCGATGGGGCGCAAGGTGCTCCACGCGCTGGGCGACGAGCCCCGCGGCAAGACCGTCGCGGTGCTGGGGCTGACGTTCAAGCCCAATACCGACGACATGCGCGACGCGCCCAGCCTGGCCGTCGTTCAGAGCCTGCAGGACGCCGGTGTGACGGTCAGGGCGTTCGATCCCGAAGGGATGGAGGCAGCCAAGGCGATGATGCCCGACGTCATCTTCTGCAAGGACGCTTATGAAGCCGCGGCCGGCGCCGACGCGGTGACGATCGTGACCGAATGGGACACGTTCCGCGCGCTCGATCTGCGACGTCTGGCGAGCGTGATGACCGCGCCGGTGATGGTCGACCTGCGCAACGTCTATCGGCCCGACGACGTGCGTAAGCTCGGCTTCGCTTATTCTTCGGTCGGGCGCTGAACGACGAACGGGTCTTGGTGCTTTGACATTTTTCACGCGAAGGCGCGGAGGCGCAAAGAGGTTTCGCGCAGAGGCGCAGTGGACGCAGAGATTTTTAGAGAGCCTCGCGACGCGAGGCTCACCGTGCAGTCTTTGCATTTGAATCTCGTCAGCAGACCAGAGCGAAAATACCTCTGCGTCCTCTGCGCGAACCTAATCTCTTCTTTGCGCCTTCGCGCCTTCGCGTGAACCAAATCTACCGCTTCAGGCGGCCAGCGCCGTCGCCAGCCAGGGCGGTACGATCGCATCGCCCAGGGCCTCGATGCGACGCAATTCTACCATCAGGCCGAGATCGGGATAGACCGCGCGGGTCCGGTCGCCGGCAGGTGCGATCGGCGCGACCACCAGCCGGCGGTTGACCTTGGCGCGATAGTGCATCCGCGCGGTATTCTCCTGCCCGACATAACAACCCTTCGCGAAGCTCACCCCGTTGAGCTCGGCGGCATTCGCCTCCAGCCACAGGGTCTTGTCCTGGCCGAGCTCGGCGACGCCCTCGGTCACGCCGAGCGACAGGCGGTGCTCGTGCCACCCTTGCGCCACCTCGCCTGGCATCCCCAGCCAGCGCCGGCCGAGTTCCGGCAAACGAGGGTCGGGCACGCCCAGCGCGCTATCGCGCGCCCAATGCACCGCGCCCGCGACGCGCTCGATCGCGATCGGCCGTCGCAGCCGGTACATCGTCAGCCGCCGCGCCAACGTGTCGGCCTCGGCTGCCTCGCAATCGATCAGCACCGAATCGCCGTCCGCCCAGAGCAGGAAGTCGAACAGGGCCTTGCCTTGCGGGGTCAATAGCCCCGACCAGCGCGGCGCGACGGCGTCGAGCGTCAGCACGTCCTGCGTGACCAACCCTTGCAGGAAATCGCGGACGTCGTCTCCGGCCAGGCGGATCAGTGCGCGGTCGTCCAGCATGGTTCCAGTGTCGCTCATGGTGCCAAACTAGTGTGCGCCCGCCCGAATCCAAGCCATGCTGGCGGATCGCGGCGCACGATTGTAGGGCGATTGTCATGACCGATCGCCTGACCATCCGCCGCCCCGACGACTGGCATGTCCATCTGCGCGACGGCGCGATGCTGGAGGCGGTCGTCGAGCAGACCGCGCGCCAGTTCGCCCGCGCCATCGTGATGCCCAACCTCACGCCGCCGGTCACCGACGTCGCCGCGGCCGAAGCCTATCGCGCGCGCATCCTCGCCGCCTTGCCCGCCGGCAGCGATTTCACGCCACTGATGACCTGCTATCTGACCGACGGTGCCGACCCGGCCGAGATTGAGCGCGGGCATGAAGCGGGCGCGTTCACCGCGTGCAAGCTCTACCCCGCGCATGCCACGACCAATTCGGCGCACGGCGTCACCGATATTCGCGCGCTCGGCGGGGTGCTCGAGACGATGCAGCGGATCGGCATGCCGTTGCTGATCCATGGCGAGGTTACGGATCGCGATGTCGACATTTTCGACCGCGAGGCCGTGTTCATCGACCGCACCCTGGCGCCCTTGGTGCGCGATTTCCCCGCGCTCAAAATCGTGCTCGAACACATCACCACCGCGGAGGCGGCCGAGTTTGTCGCCGATGCCGGCCCGCTGGTCGCCGCGACGATCACGCCGCAGCATCTCCATCTCAATCGTAATGCGCTGTTCGATGGCGGGCTCAGGCCGCACGCTTACTGCCTGCCGGTGATCAAGCGCGAGCGGCATCGCCTCGCGGTGCGCGCGGCGGCGGTGTCGGGATCGCCGAAATTCTTCCTCGGCACCGACAGCGCGCCCCACGCGGTCGAGCGCAAGGAAATGGATTGCGGCTGCGCCGGCATTTTCAACGCGCCGTTCGCGCTCGAAAGCTATGCCGCGGTGTTCGAGGAGGAAGGCGCGCTCGACAAATTCGAGGGATTTGCCTCGGAACACGGCCCGCGTTTCTATGAGCTGCCGCTCAACGAAGGGACCGTGACGCTGGAGCGCGTCGCGGTTGAGGTGCCGGCGCGGGTCGCGGGGCTGGCGCCGTTCCATGCCGGCGAGACGCTGAGCTGGCGATTGGTGGGGTAGGCGAGGAGCCAGCCTCCACCCGTCATCCCCGCGAAAGCGGGGACCAATCTCCCACGGGTTGTTCAAGCAAGACGCGGGCGAAAAACCGGCGCGGGCAAAGCCCGCGCCACGTCGGTCGGCGCTGCGCGCCGCCGGCCGGGCCGATGCGAGTCAGCGGGCGAGGGCGCCCGCTGCCGCATTCGGCCTTAAAACGGCATCCACTTCGATTTGTGGGTGAACTTCATGTATCCGGCATTGACCCCGGCGCGCCAGCCGACCCCCAAGCGGATCGGGATCAGCACGATATTGCCGCGCCTGAGATAGGTGGCCGAAAATCCGCCGACGAAATAGAGTCGCCCTTCGCCGCTCGGGAAGCGCTTGTAGATGTCCTCGGTGTCGTAGAGATTGTATACCAGCACGAACACCTTGGTGGCATCGCCGCCGACATCGAACCCGACCGACGGCCCGGTCCAATAGATCTTCTGGTCGCCCGCCACCTTGTGGCTGAGCGTGCCCGAGCCATAGCGCAACCCGACGACGAACGCGCCCGATGCCTCGCGGCCGGCGATATAGGCGTTGGGTCGCCCCTGCTTCTTCAGGGTCTTCTCGACGATCTCCGCCAGACCCTTGGCTCCCTTGCCGAACACGCCCTCGGCCGCATCGAGCACGTCGTCATCGCCATAGGTCGGGCCGGTGGTCGGCGGAACCGGCGGTGGGGTAGTGGTGGTGGCGGTGGTGGCAGTCTCGTCCTGTGGCGGCGGAGCCTCGTCATAGGCCGGCACGCTCGGACTGGAAGGCGGCGGCGTGTACGGCGCCGATTGCGGCGGTGGCGTCGACGAGCGTTGCAGGTCGCCATCGATCGCCTTGTTGGGATCGATCGTAGTCACCTGCGCGGCGACCGGCCCGGTGATCGTCAGCATCGCCAACGACAGAATAGTCACTAAACGGCGCATCATCGCCCCCAACCCCAACCCATACATGCCATACGCTAAGCCCGGCGGAGATTGCCCGGCAATGAACGCAGCGGCGATCCGAGTCTATTCCGCGCCCGACCGAGTCGAAACCCCCGGTTGATCACCTAGGGGACGCTCGCTATAGGCCCGCATTCTGCCGCATGCCGGAGACGTGGGTGAGTGGCTGAAACCAACGCTTTGCTAAAGCGTCATACGGGAAACCGTATCGAGGGTTCGAATCCCTCCGTCTCCGCCAGGTGCCCCTCCGCAGGGGTCCGCAGAAGTCCACCGATATCGACTTTTTCCCTCTGATAACTGACGTTTAGCCGGTCAGCTCGGCCACGGCCGTCCGCACGCCTCCGGCAATGGCGTGGGTTCGGCGCGTGGCATCGGCTTGGAAAAACGTGGTATCGGAGATGACCCTTGCTGAACGATGCAAAAGTGCGCGCCGCAAAGCCGCGCGAGAAGGCCTACAAGCTCACCGACAGCAATCGCTTGTTCTTGTTGGTCACCCCCAGCGGCGGCAAGCTGTGGCGCTGGAATTATTCGTACGACGGAAAGCAGAAGAGCATGTCGTTCGGGATCTACCCGATGGTAGCGCTCGTCGCCGCACGCGAGAAGCGTGATGAGGCACGCGCCGTTCTCGCCGAAGGCCGTGATCCGTCCGTCGTGAAGAAGCTGAGGATCGAGGCAAATATCGAGGCGAGCCGCAATACCTTCGAACGGATCGCCCGCGAGTGGCATGCGACGTCCAAACCGCAATGGGCAACGGTCCACGCTGATGACGTGATTCGAAGTCTGGAGCGGGACGTCTTTCCCAGCATTGGTTCGCTGCCGGTGGCCGATCTGAGGCCCCCGAAGATCCTGGAGGTCCTCAAGTCCATTGAGGATCGAGGCTCGATCGAAACGGCGAAGCGGGTTCGTCAGCGAATTTCGGCGGTCTTTGTCTACGCTATCGCCAGGGGAATCGCCGAGACGGACCCAGCGGAAAAACTAAGTGCCGCGCTGAAGCCGCTGCGGCGCGGTCGCCAGCCGGCGATCACGGACCTCGACCAGCTCCGGAAAATGATCGACGATGCCGAGGGGGACTATGCCCGGCCAATCACTCGCCTGGCATTGCGCTTCCTCGCCCTGACCGCGGTGCGGCCGAACGAGCTACGCGGCGCGCGTTGGGACGAGTTCGAGGATTTGGACGGAGCGCTTCCCTTGTGGCGCATTCCCGCGACCCGAATGAAGGGCAATCTCGATCGAAAGGAAGAGCTCGACGGTGATCATCTCGTGCCGCTTCCTCCGCAGTGCGTTGCAGTGCTACGGGCTCTCTGGCCACTCACCGGAGACTGCGAACTGCTTTTCCCGAGCAACCGGCACACGCATCGGCCGATGAGCGAGAATGCGATCGGATATTTGCTCAACAGGGCGGGATATCATGGCCATCATGTCCCGCACGGCTTTCGCGCGGCCTTCTCGACGATCATGAACGAATGGGCCGAGCGGAATGGTAAGGCCCATGATCGCAAGGTCATCGACCTCATGCTCGCCCATGTGCCCAAGGAAAAGGTGGAAGGCGCGTATAACCGCTCCGCCTACATGCCGCGGCGCAGGGAGCTGGCGCGGGTTTGGGCCGACCTGCTTTCGACAGGGTTGCCGGACCCGCGCGTCTTGGTTGAGCGGCCGTCGAAAGAGATTGGCGAACACTCGCGTCGGCGTGTCCCCAAGCCAGTCTCCGAGTATTTCCGATTTCCAATCCGGTTGGCAAACTCGAATGCTTGATGGCGATCATTCTAGCGCAACCCAATGGGACAATTACCACGCGATTTTAAACGCTTGGTGCCATCAGGAACCACCGGGCGGTGCCGTTTTGTGGACTTCTACGGACGCATATGGAGCGGGAGGGATTCGAACTCATCCGACAAGTGACTGATTTCTCACAAGTCTAATTCGAGATTTCCGACCGCGTGCCACGAAATGTGCCACGATGATGGCGACAAATTTTTCCGCCTCAAACCAGTGCCTTGCAGGCTCAGTTCGACGGAGGCCATGGTATTCGAACCCACGATTCAAAGCAAGTTTCGGACTACCGCCGAATGCCGCGTTACTTGAGACGGAGAAAATAATCGTCCTTAGGCCGCTTGATTGCTGCACTCGACCAGTCGGGCACGTCTACCGTCGCTTCCTCCCGGAAGCCGCGGATGCAATCACCAAGCTGGTTGTGCGTGATCACGCAGGCATCGAGGACGGCCGGCCATAGGTTCTTCCATAGCCAGCCTTCTGGCCTCTGACGCAGCAATTCGAGCACCTTCTCTCGCCCGGCGACCACACCGTCGCTAATTTCGAGCGCGCTGCGCTCGCCCGGGTTCATGGCGGTGGGACTGGCGAAGAGATCGTCCATGCCGTACTGCTGCCGCCGGGTCTCCTGACGCCGCGCTGACTTATACGTCGCCTGTGTCTCCAGCGCCTTGACATGGGCGTCCCGGAACACCCGCAAACCAATCGGATGTCGTGAAAGGTAGATGAGCTTGTAGAGCGGGCGCTCGGTGGCGGTCTCATCGACAGTAAGCGCAGGCGCATAAACATAATTGCCCATCATCCGCAGCGCTTGGCGCGCTCGGTCGGTGATTGCCGCCTCGCGCTCCGCGCCCTTCAGCACCGCGAAATCCTTGCGCCAGCTTCCCTCCTCGTCGGAAAGGCCACCCAGCCAACCCTCGAGTGGTGGCATCCGGTCCTGCGAACTGGCGAAGCGATTGGCAAACTGGAACATGAAGTTAAGCAATACCTCGGTGTTGCCGGGCTCGATTAGACATCTGAATGCGCGGACATCGGGCACGCCCTTGGGGTCGATCACCACGAAGCGAAACGCCCGCGCGGGGATCAGCTTGGCGATCGTGGCGGCATGCTGCTCGGCTACGCCAGGATAGCAGCGCGTCTCGACCTCGGGAAAGCGCTTCACCGCCTCGGTCAGCTCGGCGTAATTGTTCGCGTCCTTCTCGACGAGATGCGCTACCATTCGAACCTTGCGGCCGAGCTTGGCCTGGGTCGCCTTGGCCTCGGTCATGCGGCGCAGGGCTATCCCGAACGAAGTGTCGGAATAATCGCCGCTCTTCGACTGCCACGGCCCGGCGAACAGGTCGACATAGGCGAACTCGTCCGCCCAACTCACGATTTTCGGAATTTGGGCTGGCATGTAGGTGTCGAGGAAGGTGTGCTTGACTAACGCCTGCTCGCGGCCCTCATACCATCTCGGCTCAAGCATTCAGCCGATCACCCGCCGCGCCTGCGGCCACTCGCTCCATTCGCGGCCATCGAGTTCGCGACCTCCGGATTTCGGCCGGAACCCGCCCCATTGCTTGAAGAAGAAGGGGACGCCTTGGCGGCGGCAGGCGTCGCGGATCTCGCGTGCCCAATCGATGTGCATCACTCGAGCATTGGGGCCACTCTCGCCTCCCGCGATCACCCAGTGGATGCCGCTCAAATCGATATCGCCGACGGGCCCTATCAACGGCTCGATCGACAGGAAGCGCACCGCCGATGGCGCGGCGCGTAGATGTTCAACCCGAGCCGCCCCACGGCGATCTTCCACCGACACGCCGGTCCAGACATGCGTCGGGGGCGCGCGATCCGCGTATCGCACCATGAGGTAATCGCGCAGTCTGGGGCTCCGCTTGGTCAGCACCTGGTAGGTGTGCCAGTCGGCCGTCTCCATCGTGTCGAAAACCCGATCGATAAAGGCCGTGGGGATTTCCTTGTGGAACAGATCGCTCATCGAGTTGACGAAGATCATACGGCCGCGCCGCCAGCGCTGCGGCTGATCGACCCGCTCGGGCCTGAGCGTTAGGTCGAACCCATTCTCGAAAGGATGGCCTGGGACGCCGCGGAAGCGTTCTGAGAAGCGCGCCGCATAGCAATTGTCGCAACCGGCCGTGATTTTCGTGCAGCCCGTCACCGGATTCCACGTCGCATCCGTCCATTCGATTGCGCTATTTTCGGCCATCTCAACCCTTCGTTCGAACCTCTCTCATTTCCACGGAACCAGGACCTCCGAGAGAGTGTCCGCCGATCGGCTCAGACGAGTCTCACATTCCGCTCACCAAGGGAATCGGGATTCGTGTTTCCGCGTGGAACATAGCGGGTTCGGCTAGTCATTGCGGGGAATTCGGGTAGAGAAGAATTGGGCGATCTTCCCGCTGGGGCAATGACGAAGATCGACAGCGGGGCGGGTTTGAAGTGACAGAAATAGCTGTTGCCAGCGAAAGACAGACAGCCATTCGCTTGCTCGCCTGCATTCAGGCTGCCGGCGACACAAATACTGCGAGCCAATGGGGGCCCGATGTTGTTTGCGTCCTGCACTCCCAATCGCGCCTGCAGGCGCTGGACTTCTGGATGCGCAATCCCGACTATCTCGCCAATGAACTCCTGACGGAATTCGAGACGTCCGGCGAACGCGATCTACTGGCGATCGCACAGCGCATATTCGATGATCGCGAACCCGACCTTCGGCGCTTACCGATGGTGCGCTATCTCTTTGGGGCGTTCGAACCGCTCGACAATGCGCTGGCGATCCTTCGGGCAGCAGACCTAATTCGGATCAAGCGGATCGGTGTTCCCGGCGGCAAAATACGGGAGCATCTCTACATATTGACCACCGCAGGTGAAGCCGCGCTGGAGCGGATCGCCGCTGCAGCGCCCGAGCTTGGCTGGTATCGCGATCGTGCCTGGATCGTGGCGCGGGTGGCGGGTGCACAGGGCGGCAAGGCGTTGAAGGACCGACAGTATCTACAGGCCGAATATGCGGGAACGGAACTTAGCCATGTGATCAAGCCGGTCACCGATCGGGTGCTGGCACGGCTCGCGGCAATCTTAGAAAGGCTCGACGAATGAGCGGTGGTTGGCTGGAGACGGTCGCGGCAAAGGCCGGCATGCGCCCTGCAGAAGCGGAGCTGGCTCTACGCAAGCGCGGGATCACGGCGGACCGGCCTCTGCGTCCCGCGCGAAAGCTGACAGTGCGGCGCATTGCCTTCAAGGGAGAGAAGCGCGGAACCGCGCAGGGTCCGATAGACTTCGACTGGTCGGATTTGGCTCCTGGCGTCTGGGCAGTAACGAGCGAACGCAACCTCCGTGGCAAGTCGACTGTGCTGGAAATCCTTCTGTGGGCTTTGCGAGGCACGCCCAAGGGCCTCCAGGATGATGTGCGTCGCTGGTTGTCCTCTGTGTGCGTCGAATTCGATGTCGATGATCAGCGCTACGTGGTCGAGTTTGCGGTCGACGAGCGTGTCCCGCGCGGCAGGCTGGCGCGTCGCCGCGCGTCGGGCGAGACGGACGATTTGGATCGCTTCATGTCGGACGAGGGGTTCGAGGCCGCGATGTCGCGCTTCATGATGAACACGCTTGACCTTGACCCGATCACGGCGATGCAGGGCAAGGAAGATGAGCGTCAAGTCGTTGAGCATGGCTGGGCCGCCCTCTCTGGGGGCCTCTATTTCGGCGGCGACCACAAGCAGTTGCTCGGTGATGTTCAGATGGCGGGCCTGCCAGCACGCATGCTGCAGATGTATATCGGTATGCCTTGGGCGACGACGGTGATGCAGGCGGGCACCGCCAAGCGCGAGCTTGGCCAAGAAACCGAAAAAGCGTCCAAGGCTGCTACGGCGGCCGCTAGAGACGCGGAGAATGCGCGCGCACGGATCGACCGTGAACTCCATGCAGCGAAGAAGGTTCTCGATAGCTTCGAGCAGGAGACCGGGACAGCAGCGGAGCTTGAGCGATTTGCCGGCGAGGTCGCCCGGCTTTCACCGATTGCTTTCGATCTCGCGAAGCGTTTGGCCCACGCCGAGGCCGAAGCTACCGAACTGGAACGCCTAGCGACCGCAGACGAGCGGGCGGTCCGTGATCTGCGCGAGAACATCGTTGCGACGCAATTCTTCAACGGCCTTCAGCCTGTTTGTTGCCCGCGATGCGAGACTCGCGTGTCCAGCGAACGGCTGAAGCGCGAAAGTGCTGATCTGAGCTGTTCGCTTTGCGCCGAGGAGATCCCTGTCGACGAGATGGAGGGTGCGAGCGACGGGCTGGACGCGATCGAACAGCGTTTCGCCGCCGCAAAAACTGCGGCCGCTCGCGCGCGTGCCAACGCCAAAGCGCTCGGGGAGCAGTCCAAGGCAAGCAGCACCGAACTCGACAATGCACGCCAGTCACTAACCAAGGCGGCAACGAGCGTCACATTCGAACAGCGCCGTAAGGCAGAACTTGAGGTCGCGCGGCTGGAGGGTGCACTGAAGGAGCGCGCGGTGCCTACGACACCGGACACCGTTTCTCCCGACGTGGCGCTCGTAAACGCGGCCTACGAAGAAGCGGACAAGGCTTACAAGGCCGGTCGCGGCGACATCCTCGAGCGGCTGAACTTGGAGATTCTCTCATTGGGGCAGCGGCTCGGCGTGCAAATGCTCGAGGAGGTCAAGCTCAACACGAACGCCTCTCTCCTTCTTACGAAAGGTGGCGAGCCGACCAGCTTCAGCAAGGTGACGGCGGGCGAGCGACTGCGATTGCGGATCGCGACTGCGGTGGCCCTGCTTCGGGTCGGACAGGAACGGGGTCTCGGTCGCCATCCCGGTCTAATAATTGTCGATTCCCCGGCTGCTGAAGAAGTCAGCCCCGATGATCTGACCGCCGTGCTCAGCGAACTTAAGGCGATTTCGCGTGAAACCGGTGGACTGCAGATCATCATCGGGAGCGCCAACGCCGGCGCGATTGTCGATCAGCTCGGAGAGCAATGGTGCCGATCCGCGGCAGGCGACGATTATCTATGGTAGCGCGGCCGCCGTTGCGCCCATTGGCATGAGCGCGCTTGAACTTCTCAAGGCGCGTTTGGCTGACAGCCAGCCGATTACGATCGACGATCTTGGCGGCGTGGATGGCATCCTTGCAGACGCTGATCGGCTCCATGCAGCGCCTTTCCTCGACATTCTTGCTGACATGATCAGTGTAGCCCCGCTCCCGGAAGGAGCGCAGCTTTATAATTTCTTGGTCGGCGGTTTCGACGTGGCCAGCGATCCTCAATCCTTCCGCGATGCGATCGACCTGTTCATCAGGAGCGCGACGCTGCGCGCCGCCCTGGCGGAGTCCGTCGTCGGGATCTTCACGCGGCGAATTCGGGAACACGCGACCGAGCGCGAAACGCTGATCGCTGCCTATGCGCTCGAAGGCCTTTTCCGTCTTGCGCTGGAAGGCGAGGTAAGTCGTCACCGGCCCCTGCTCGAACTCGCCGAGATCGCACCCGACGTGCCGGGCCCGTTCGCCCAGCACGCCGCGAAGATTAGCGGGGCCGCCTTCCATGTATGGGGCGATGACGATCTGCTGACGGTCCTCCACCGGCTGCTCGACAACGAGGAAGCAGAAGGTGAGGCGTCGTTCGAGCTCGGTCTCGCACATCTGGCGCGCGCACTTGATGGCGAAGATATGGCAAAAGTCCTTGCGGGCTTAGGGACGGCGCGGCTGCTTTTCGAGCGGGCACGCGAGGTCGATGATGATCGGTCGGACGCACGCGCCTATCGATCGGCGATTGACCTCGTTCTCGGTTTTGCAGCGAACCGGAGTGCTGCGGAGATGCAGGCGACGCTGACCGATCTGGTGACAGCCGCGCGAGATCGTGCAGTTGTGCTGCGCACCGGCCACGTGGCGCCATGGCTCGCGCCCCGTCAGGACGTGGATCTTGAATGGTTTGAACTCGCGCGCACGGTGCAGCGCGCTGCCAACGATCTTGCCCGTCCGAGCTGGATCAATGCTGCTACGACCATGGATCGCATCCTCGCCGTGTACGACGCAAGTTGTACCATCGCGCACGGGGACGGTCTGCAGTCCGTGTTGCGTCCCCGTGTAGAGGCCTCTTTCCTGCGCGAGCGCGGCCTCGCTGCCCACCTCGACGATCTACTCAGCGAAGGTCAATGGCCCGAAGGACAGCGAACGATCGCACAAAACCTTCGTGCCGGATTGGATGAGGCTTACCGCACCGGCGCCGGGCCGGGAAAAGCCGGGGAGAATGAGCAATATCCGCTGCTCGCGCGCATTCTCCCCGGGGGCGCCTCCACTGAGCAGATTCCCTCCGACATGGCGCGATCACTCGAGGCCGGGCTTTCCAGCCATGTCGTACATGGCCACGTGCTTGCCAATCCGGTCCTGCAACGTGTGCTAGCGTCGTTGCGTGATCAGCTGTCCACCAGCACCGAATATACGGGCGACGTTCAGCGGGCGTTTGACGCCATCCTCCAACAGATTTTGATTTTTTGCAGTGACAGGCAAAATGCTGAGATTCGCGATCTTGGCGCGCGCGGTGCCTATCTGCGTGCCCGTGATCCGAGCGAGGCCGATCTCCAATCTGATCTCCGGGAGTTCCTTAAGGGCAATCTCCTGGGCGCAGAAGTGTTGTCCGAGGTGCGCGGCATCGCGACTGGGCGGACAGATCTCTACATTAGTCTGGGCGGCCCGGCTTTCGTTATCGAGCTAAAGAAGCATGAGGGCGCGTTTTCTCGCGAGACGGCTAACCGCTATCAGGCGCAGGCAACCAGTTATCAAGCGACCAATGTCCGACTCGGATTTCTCGGTGCGCTGGAACTTGTTGATCGTTCGGGGCCGGCTCCGAGCATCGAAGAATGTCTTTGGCACAGCGCCTATGTTCCTGAAGGTGGCGCGCTCGCCCGGCATCTCATAGTTTTCAGGGTTCCTGGGCGTCTGAAATCTCCATCAACTCTCCGATAAAGCGCCTGTACCTCTGGGCATCGCGCGTTCGTATTATGCTGCTCCGCTGTAAGCAGTGAAAACGCTGCCGCACGGCGCTCCGCGCCGCGGCCGCTTAGCCATTATCCAGGGCGACCGGCACGACCCTGATATTGGCGTCGAGAGCCGAAAGAGCGCGAATGTCAGACTCAAGGCTGGAGAGTTCGTCAGGACGGCCGACCAATACGAGAATGGTCGGGACGCCGAGTCGCTGCGCCCTTCCAAGCTGGGAGAAGAAATCCCTGCGATGCCTCATGCGTACCAGTTCGATCACTACGCGCTGCTGGGTGCCCGACTGGGCGAACTGCAAAAGAATGTCCGCGCGCAGCGGGCGTTCAAATTCGCCGATCAAGGCTTCGCGGGCCAATGTGGCCGTGGAAAGCTGGTCATCCTTGCTCAGCCAATCGGTCAGCCATCGGGCGAGACTGGCTTCGGACCCTATAGCTCCGTCATCGAACTGAGGACGCCAATCCGCAATGCGCTCGGCGATGCGATCAATGGCACCATGCGCACTGAATCCAGCAATTCTCTCCCCATTCTCCAGATCGATAAGTTCGACCTCTGTGACATTGAAGAACGCTGGCAGTACCTGAAGGTCCTGAAGCCGACGCATTGTTACAAAGCTGCGCTTCGAACTCCGCAGTCTGACGATGATGCTGCCATCAAATACGCCCAGAATTTCCGCGTCCGGTACCAAACTCCGCAGCTCTTCGAGGAGCCGATCGCGCTCACCAGCACTCGGAGACGTGCCGCCGAAGCGAATTTCCCAAGTAGCCATGGGCATCAACGGGGACGCTGTGGCACGGTCGTATAGGATTTCGGCTAGCAGTAACTGGTCGAAATCCGACAGCGGTTGGCGATGACCGCGGCCGCCCCGCCGGATCGAAATTTTCCGATGCAGCTGGCGGAGTTCGGCCGACTCGCTTCGACGCCGCGACAGTTCGTCCCATAGAAATTCGAGACCGTACCGCGTGTCATACCAGCTACCGGCTTCGACTTCCGGCACAAGCTGAGCGGCCGTTCGAGCCAGCGCCTTTGGTAGCGGATCTGGCCCGTCGAACGGCGCCAGGCCTCCTGTCCTGTTGGCACTGACCGCTAAGAAGTGGTTCCTCACATCCTGCGTGAATTCGAGTGCTTGTCGTGCCTCGTCCGATAACGAACAGGTCCCCGCGGTAGGGATGCTGATCGTCTCCACCTCGGTGAGCAGATCGAGGAATACGTTTCTGGTGAAGAAGTGCCGCGACTTACTCTTGTGGACGTTCGCTAAAAGTTCGAGCGAAGTGATCGGAACGACACTGACGCCGGGATCCTCACAATTCGTCCGGTGGAGACAAGGGACCATACGAAGCTCAAGCATGATCTTGTGCGAGCGAAGAGACGCGATTCTCTCCGCACGCTCGGTTGCTTCCAGATCCCGATGAAATTTTACGACGATATCAAGATCGCTCAGCTGAGCGTCGAATTGATCCCCGTCCTGATAAATTGCGCTTCCAAACAGATAGATATCGCATGGGATATCCGCGCGAACCTCGCGCGCCCATTGTGTGCAGAGGGCAATCGCCTCGGCCGCTTCTGGCGTCCAATCCCCCAATGTACTCCCCCTCTGCCCCAGCAAGAGATACAAGCCATCCGCCGAGAAGGAAATCCCGTCGACTTCTCAAACGCATGGCTCCGACCGTCTCTCGCCAGACTTCACCTATATCGTTCTCTTCTTTCCTTCGAACCCATCTTTCACATCGTTGATCCAGGCCACGATCTCCCGATCGCTCCAACGGGATGCCAGCGGCGAAAGCTTGTACGGCGCTGGAAATTTCCCTTCCTGGATCAGACGGTAGATCATCGACTTGCCAAGGCCGACCCGGCGTTTGACCTCGTCGAGCTTGACGAAACGATCGGGGGGTTCTGGCTCGGTACTCATTTCCCGACCGATCGAGCGCGCAAGAAGCTACGATCGCTTTCGAGGAATGCTGCCAGCATCGCCGGCACCAGCTCGGTGATAGCTTCCTCACGACCATATACCGCGGCGTACAAGGCGGCATACTCCTGAAGCAACTGGTGTAGGTCCGGAGTGACGGTGATGGCCAACTTGACCGGTGTACGGTCGGGCAGCCTCCCCAATTTTAGCTCGGGCATCGGCTGCTCCTATCCGCGCCAAGGCGCGAGAATGAGGTCCTTGTAGACGACCATCCGCACGGTCGCGCCTGGCCGGATCGTGATCGTCGGCTGGATATTGAGATTGCGGGATGTGAGCTGATCGCCGGCGCGCGACACGTTTTGCTGCGTCGATTCCCGGATTGCCTGAACGAGATCGCTCTCGCCCGCGACGGTCAGCTGTGAGCCGACGCCGAGCAATGTTGACAGCGCGACGCCCTTGAGGAGCGCCCAGGTGTGGAAGTCGACCTTGTCCTGCAGACCGGCATAACCGGATGCGTCGGTGGCCGGGACATTGTCGATCCGGAGCGAACTTCCGTCGGGAAGCACGATCCGCTGCCAAACGATCAGCGCGCGTTTCTGGCCAAATGCCACGACGCTGTCGTAGCTGCCGATGAGCCGAGACCCCTGAGGTATGAGCAGGATGCGCCCGGTTGGGCTGTCGAACACCTGGCTTGTTACCTGCGCCGTCACGAGCCCCGGCAAATCGGAGCGCAGGCCGGTGATCAGGCTCGCTGAAATGACGCTGCCCGCCGAGAGCAGGTTGGGCGACGGTGCCGCCGTCAGCGTGTGTGGATTGATGTCACCGGAGCGATCGAGCGTGCCAACGAACTGAGCCTTGCGCCCCTGAGCGTTGGGGCCCCGATCCGGATCAAGAGCTGGTCCCGATGACTCTGACGTTGGGGCCGCCGGCGTCGCTGAGGCGTCGGCTGCTACTGTCGGTGACGTGGCGGTACGGCCTTGCACCAACACCCCGGATTGGCGAGCGGCCCTCAACTCCGACAGCTGCCGCTCCCGTTCTTGCGCCTCCGACCGGCCCGACGGATCGTTGCCGACGCCGGTTTCCGTTGCCATGCGGCGCTGGCTTTCGAGGATCGGCCTGCCCAGGTCACCGGGCAGCGGTGGTCCGAGCTTAGGGGTATCACCATAAGTCGCCGGCAAGCCGTTCAGAGCGTCAGTCGATGGACGATTGCTCGGCTCCGACAATTCTTGGGCGTCGCGTACCGCGCTGAAGACACGCGGTTTCAACGCGATCCATGCGACGACAACCAGGCTGACGGACCCGAGCGCGGCAACGGCGATGATAACGCCGCGACGGAAGCGTATTGCGCGCGCCGGCTTCGTCCGGATCGCCAACGTCTCGGGATCGAGCTTCGCGGTTGGAGAGATGGATGGCTCGCTCATGAGCGCTTCCCCTTTAGCGAGGGAGCGCCTTCTCCGATGCGCGCGATACGGACAACCTGTTGCTTCCTGGTGCCGAGCCTGAGCTCGGCCGCGTCGAAGATTCGGTCGATGACGTAGTACCGGCCGCGGACACGATAATTGACCAGCTCTGCCTCGCCGGTTGGCCCGACGACAAACAGTGGCGGCGCGTCGCCGACGGCGATGCTGGCGGGGAACTCGACAAACGTCTGCCGGCCATCGTCGAACGCACGAAGGGGCCGCCATGCAGGCGCGTCGCCACTGATCGCGTAATTGAAGTGGAGGCTGTCGACCGCCAGTCCCTCGGAGACCGGGGCCGCAGCCGCGGCCTGGTCGGCTGCCCGGCGCAGGGCGATCAATTGGTCGGCTGGGTATGTCCACGACAAGGCGGCCATGGCGGTGCGCGACGTTGCGGTGAGTTGGAGGTGGTAGCTCCGCCGATCCGTCGTCACGACAAGGTTGGTCGCGAGGCCGGAGGTGAACGGCTTCACCAGGATGTGCGTTCGCTTGTCTGCGCCGGTGCCGCTCGTCGTGTCGCCGATGACCCACCGGACCGTATCGCCGGCCGCCACCGCCACGAGATTTTCGCTGGGCTGTAAGGCAATGTCGGTGACGGCACCGGGCGCGGTGTAGACTTGATAGATCGCACCGTCGCTGAACGGGAAGACCTGGACTGCATTCACGAAGCCCTGTGTCTGTGGCTCCAGCGTGGCTGCACGATTGGCCGCAGCGACACTCGCCACCGTCGGGTTGACCCGCTTGCGTGCGATCTTTCGCCGGGTTTGCTCCCTCGGCGGTGGGGATGCGTTGGCAACCGCAACGGGTCCCGGCGCTGGTTGAGGCGTCGTGGTCTGGGCCTGCGCTGACGTTGCGATGAACGCGAGGGCAGACGCTGCGAGAACGATCTTCATGGGCGTGACTCCTGGGAGGGCTGCGTGGGAGCAGCGAGATTGGGATCGAGGGGTGAGCCGAGCGGCAGGCCTGTCGCGACAGGCGGTGCGGCAGCGGGCGGAGGTGTGGGACGCGACTGCGCAGGGGGCTCGAGTTCCCGGCTCCAGTCGACCGCATCGACATAGACACCAAGGGGGTTCTTCCGGAGTGTGTCCGCATCGGCGGGGGGCCGCATCACCACGGTCAGGATCGCCGTCCAGCGCTGCGTCCCGGCCTGCGCGCCGCGCTCATAAGCGGTCTCGGTCCATTTGACCTGGAAGGACCGATCCGATGCGCGCACCACGCTCGTCACCTGAACCGACACCGTCCGCTCGCCGATGCTGGCAAAGGGATCGGCAGCTCGGGCGTAGTCGCCGAGAAACTGGGCGCCGCGCTTGGTGGTGAAATCATAAGCTTCGAGCCAGTCCTGGCGAACCAGCACCGGATCGAGCGATCGGCCGCGGACGTTCGCGATGAATCGCGACAGGTGCCATGCGATCTGCGGATCAGTGGGGTGATAGCCCGCCTCTGCTTCCGAGACGGCGCGCGCCTCGCCCAGCCGGTCGACCTCCACAACATAGGGCGTGATGCGGCTCTGCACAGACTGCCAGACGAGAGCTGACGAAAGACCGCCGGTAAGCGCAAGGCATCCGAACGCCATCAGGCGCCAGTTACGCGCTTGCACGCGGGCGGAGCCGATTCGCTCGTCCCAGACTTGGCCGGCACGCTGATACGGCGTCTCCGGCTCCGGGGTTTGTCCGTAACGCTGGACGGCGCGTTTGAAGATCATCAGTCGTCCCTTTCCTTGATGTCGGGGGTGGCGGAGGCGCCGCCGCGATCGCCTTGCTGCAGGGTGTGCATCGCGATCTGGCGGTGATGTCGGGCGGTCTGCTGGCCACGCATCGCTCGTGCCCAGGCAGGGGTGCCGTCGGCGTCGGCGGATGATGCTGCTTCGGCTCGGCCGCTGCGGTTGAGGGCATTCCAGGCCGCAGCCCGACCCTGCGAAGCGGCTTCGCCCAGCCCGAGCGCGCTCGAGGCACGGTCGCGGGCGGCATTGCCAGCGGCGCGCGCCACGCCGCCAAGACCAGCCGCCATCGTCGGTGACGACGCGGTCTCCTTGCCGAGCGTGTAGGCGGTCGAAGCTGCGGACCCCATCGAGGTGCCGGCCCGCACTGCGCCGAGTGCAGCGCCGCCAAGTGCACGCGCACCGCCCACGGCGGCGCCGCCAGCGAGCATCGTGATACCGGCTGCGCCGACAGTCGTTCCGAGTGCGGCACCGGCTCCGAGTTGGGGAGCGCCCGCGACGAGTCCCGAGGCAATGCTGGGACCGAAGATACCAAGACCGAACATGGTGAGGCTGGCGAGCATCAGGCTCAGCGCCTGTCCGATGTCCGGCTCCTGGCCCTGCAGTGCGGTCGTGAACTCCGTGAAGAAATTCGAGCCGATCCCGACGATGACCGCGAGCACCATCACCTTGATGCCCGACGAGACCACGTTGCCGAGCACGCGTTCGGCCAGGAAGCTGGTCCGGTTCCAGAGCGCGAATGGCACTAGGATGAAGCCGGCCAGCGAAGTCAGCTTGAACTCGATGATCGTGACGAACATCTGCACCGCGAGGATGAAGAAGGTGATGATGACGACCGCCCAGGCGAACAGCAGCACGGCGATGGTCAGGAAATTGTCGAAGAAGCTGACGAAGCCCGTCAGCTCGGACACCTGCTGAAGCAGCGGCCACGCGGCGGAGAACCCCGTGCCGGCGAGGCGGCCCGGCTTGAGGAGGTCCGCTGCCGATAATGTGCCGCCGCCTGCGGTCAGGCCAGCCTGCGCGAACGAGCGGAAGATGATGTCGGCGAGGGTCGAGAAGCTGTTCAGGATGAATGCGAACGCGCCGATGTAGAGGATCTTCTTGAGGAAGCGGCCGATCACATTGTCGTCGCCACCCATCGCCCAAAAGAGTCCGGCCAGCGTGACGTCGATGCCGATCAACGTCACGGTCAGGAAGTGGACGTCACCGCCGAGCAAGCCGAAGCCGGCGTCGATGTAGGTGATGAACGCCTGCATGAAGCGGTCGATGACATTGAGATCATTCACGGCGGTCGGTTCCTAAGCGAAGTGAAAGAGGCCGCGGGGCGAGGCCGGGGGAGCGAAGCCCCGCCCCGCGGCGGACGACGACGGGAGGCGGACCGTCGCCGCCCTCCGGCGCGCCTATCGGGGGGTGTAGGCGGTGCCGGAACCGAGGAACTTCTTGGTCGCTGCCTGCGCATCGATCTGCGCCTGCGCCTGCCGCGCGCGCTCGATCGTCTCGGCGCGATATTGGGCGGCCATCATGTTCTGGATCTGGAACTGCTGCTTGGCGCTGAGCGCGAGCAGCTGGTTGGTGGCCTGCTGCGCCTGCAAGGACCCTTCGGCGCCCTGGCTCTTCGCGACCAGCGACGACAAAGTCTGGGCATCGGCCGCCACATTTTCGGCGACCTGCGCCTGCACGGTCATCGTGTGCTGGTAGGCGGTCATGGCGGTGTCGAGGCGAGAGCGCGCAGCAACGACCTGATCGTTCATCCGCAATGCCTGGCCGAAGCTCTGCGGGAAGAGCTGGTGGAATTGCTGGTCGAGGCCGGAGACCTGGAGCCGGATGCCCTGGGCTTGCCCCATCAGGCGGTCGACCTGCTGCAGCGTCTGGGTCAGCGCCTGCAGCTCGGGGAAATCGATCGTCGTCAGGTTCTTCGCCTGGTTTAGCAGGCTTCGCGCCTGGTTCTGCAGCGACTGGATCTGGTTGTTGATCTGGGTGAGCGTCCGGGCGGCCGTCAGGATGTTCTGGCTATAGTTGCTCGGGTCGAACACCGTCAGCTGGGCGTGGGCAGGCGTAGTTGTCATGGCCAGGCCCATGACGAGCGAACCTGCGGTCCCGAGGCCGAGGGCGCTCGCGATCAGATATTTGCGGGTAAGGAAACGCATCACATTACTCCTTTGCTTGGGGGGCGGGAAAATCGGCGAGCAGGTCGGCGGCCCAGTCGAGGCCGGCCGACGCGAGGAAGCGGGCCGCGAAGTCCGACTGGCCATCGTCGGCGATCATCGCGTCGATCCGCGATTGCGTGGCTGGGTCGGACGCCCCGCACAGCGCGAGCGCGATCGGGCCGAGGCCGAGTTCAAACAGCCGGTTGCCGCGCGCTGATTGGAGGTAATATTGCCGCTTCGGCGTGGCGCGGCTGACCAACTCGATCTGGCGGTCGTTCAGTCCGAACCGCTCATAGGCCTCGCGACTCTGCGGCTCGATCGCGCGATCATTGGGAAGCAGGATGCGCTGCGGGCAGCTCTCGATGATGGCCGGCGCAATGCTGCTCGATGCGATGTCGGCGAGGCTCTGGGTCGCGAACAGCACCGCGACGTTCTTCTTGCGCAGCACCTTCAGCCATTCCCGAATGCGCGCAGCGAACAGGGGATGGTCAAGGAATATCCAGGCCTCGTCGAGCACCAGCAGGGTCGGCCGGCCATCGAACCGCTCTTCCAACCTGTGGAAGAGATAGGTCAGTACGGGCGCCACCACGCCGGCCTGACCCATAAGCTCCTCGGTCTCGAAGCACTGGACATCGGCGAAGGCGAGATGCTGTTCGGCCGCGTCGAGCAGCCGTCCATAGGGCCCGTCCAGCGTGTAGGCGCCGAGCGCGGTGCGAAGCGCATTCGATTGGAGGAGCAGCGTGAGCCCAGTCAGGGTGCGTTCCTCCGGCGGCGCAGACGCGAGGCTGCCGAGCGCGGACCAGACGGCATCCTTCACCTCGGGCGTGACGAGGACCTTCTCGTGCGCGAGCAGCGCCGCGATCCACTCCGCCGCCCAGCTCCGCTCGGTGGCGTCATCGATCCTGCGCAAAGGCTGGAACGCCAGCGTCTCGCCGGCATCGGCACCAAGGCCGAGCGCGTGGTGTGCGCCACCCATCGCCAGCACGGCCGCCCGCGCGGAAAACCCCTTGTCGAAGATATAGACCTGGGAGCCCGCGTAGCGCCGGAACTGAAGTGCAATCAGCGCGAGCAGCACGGATTTGCCGGCGCCCGTGGGTCCGACCACCAGCATGTGCCCGACGTCGCCCACATGCGTCGACAGCCGGAACGGCGTCGAACCCGCCGTGCTGGCATGGAGCAACGGGGGACCGTCGAGATGGGCGTTGCGGACAGGGCCGGCCCAGACCGACGACAGCGGCATCAGATGCGCGAGGTTCAGCGTGTGGACCAGCGGCTGTCGGACGTTGGCGTAGACTTGACCTGGCAGCGACGACAGCCACGCCTCGACCGCGTTGACACCCTCTCGTATCGTCGTGAAGCCGAGCCCGTTGACGATCCGTTCGACCCGCCTGACCTTGTCCTCGACGCCGGCGCGGTCACTATCGCTGACAGTGATGGTCGTGGTCAGGTGGCCGAACGCGACATGGTCGCCGCCAAGAACTTGAAGCGCGAGGTCGGCATCGACCACCTTGTTGTCGGCGTCGGTGTCGAGCAGCTGCGATGGTTGGTTGTACATGATCTCGCGCAGCAGCGCCGTGATCGACTTGCGTTTGTTGAACCACTGCCGACGTAGCCTGGTCAGCGCCTTGGCGGCATCGCTCTTGTCGAGCGTGAGAAAGCGCGTGACCCAGCGATAACCGAAGTCCTGATGGTTGAGCGCATCGAGGATTCCGGGTCGGCTCATGCTTGGGAACCCGAGCACCGTCAGCGTGCGAAGGTGGGTGCCGCCGAGCCGCGGCTCCAGCCCGCCGGTCAACGGCGTGTCAGCGAGCAGCGCGTCGAGATAGACCGGCGTCTCCGGGACGGCGACATAATGCGGGCGGTTGGAGATGGTGCCATGCAGGAAGGTCAGCGTCTCGGAATCACCAAGAGCGCGGACCTCGGGCATGAAGCTGGCGAAGAGATCGAGGGCGCGATCGCTTTCGGCGATGAAGCTGGACAGCGCTCCATGCCAGTCGCGGCCCTTGTCAGCATCGGGCCGCTCGACCAGCGAACGGCCGGCCGCCTCGGCGCTATCCGGCGTCGGCAGCCAGGTCAGCGTCAAATGGTAGCGGCTTTCATAATGTTCGCCTTCGCCGAGGAAGGCGGCGCGGCGTTCCTGATCGACCAGCCAGGACGCGGCGTCCGGAAAGCCGCTGTCGGGGTAGGCGGATGCTTCGCGACGCTCCGCTTCGAAGAACAGCGCCCAGCCCGTCCCGAACCGCTTCAGGACATTGTTGGCCCGGGCGCAGGCCGAGATCAGTTCGCCCTCGGTCGCGGATTCCAGGTCGGGCCCTCGGAAGCGCAGCGTCCGCTGGAAGCTCCCGTCCTTGTTCAAGATGATGCCAGGCGCGACGAGCGCCGCCCATGGAAGATGGTCCGCCAGCCGGTCGGGCCGGTGACGATATTCGGCGAGATTCAGCACGCGAAATAGCCTTTCTGGCGAAGATGACGGATCAGCACGGGTGCGAAGTCCGGGTCGCGGCGCGCGGCGAAGACGGCGATGCTGTGGCCGACCGCCCAGAGCACGAGACCGGCAATCCATTGCTGAAGGCCGAGGCCGACGGCGGCGGCCAGCGTTCCATTGACGATCGCCAGCCCGCGCGGCGCGCCGCCGAGCAGGATCGGTGATCCGAGGCTCCCGTGGATGGGAGCCTCGAACCCTTCGAGATGTTGGCCGGCGCCAATCACGCGATCAGCGCCCCACCGCCGAAGCTGAAGAAGCTGAGGAAAAAGCTCGACGCCGCGAAGGCGATCGACAGGCCGAAGACGATCTGGATGAGGCGCCGGAAGCCGCCACTGCTCTCGCCGAACGCCAGCGTCAGGCCGGTGACGATGATCACGATGACGGCGACGATCTTCGCGACCGGACCCTGGACGGATTCCAGCACCTGCTGGAGCGGTTGCTCCCACGGCATGCCTGATCCCGCCGCCTGTGCGGCGGGGGCTATGGCAAGGGTCAGGCCGATGGCCGCGCCGACGAGGAAGGTCGATCCGCGAGATGGAATCTTGGCAAGTTGCATGGTCATTCTCCTTGGGGGTTGAGGGGCAAGAGGAAGTCGGCGAGCGCGTAGGCGCCAGTGTCAGGATCGAGCCCGGCGACACGCGCGATCTGCGAGATGCGGCGCTGGAGGCCTCGTCCGGAGATGAAGACGATGATGTCGATCGCCTCGGCGATGAGGCGGCGCGGAACCGTGACCACCGCCTCCTGGACAAGACCCTCGATCCGGTAGAGCGCTGAGATCGCGCTATTGGCGTGGACGGTGGCGATGCCGCCGGGATGGCCGGTGTTCCAGGCCTTGAGCATATCGAGCGCTTCGGGACCGCGGACCTCGCCGACGATGATGCGGTCGGGGCGCAGGCGCAGCGTCGATCGGACGAGATCGGCCATCGTCACGACGCCTGGTCGCGTGCGGAGCGCCACCGTGTCGGCGGCGGGACTCTGCAGCTCGCGCGTGTCCTCGATCAGGATGACGCGCTCGTCGACCCAGGCCATTTCGGCGAGCAGCGCATTAGCGAGCGTGGTCTTTCCCGAGCTTGTGCCGCCGGCGACCAGGATGTTGTAGCGCTGGGTGACGCAGGCCTTCAGCCGATCGGCAGCGGCCGGCGCCATGATGCCGTCAACCACATAATCGTCGAGGCTGTACAAGCGCTCGGCGGGCTTGCGGATCGAGAAACAGGGTGCGGTCGATACGGGCGGCAGCACTCCTTCGAACCGCTCTCCGGCACGTCCCTCGATATGCGGTGGCAGTTCGGCAGAGACGATCGGCGCATCGCCGTGAACCTCGGCCCGAGCATGGGAGGCGACGAGGCGGATGATCCGCTCGACCTGGGCGGCATCCATCCGCACGCCCGTGTCGGTGCGGCCTTCGCCAAGCCGATCGAGGCGCAGCGCCCCATCGGGATTGACCATGATCTCGATGACACGGGCATCGGCCAGTGCTTCGGCGATCGCCGGCCCCATCGCCGTGCGCAGCATCCCGCGCCGCCGGTCTACGGAGATACCGGCGCTCATCGGCCGGACTCCGCCGCGCCGCCGAACCCGTCGGCGATCGTCCGCCGTCCAGCGGCGATCTGCCGGCCGACCTGGGCGATGAAGGCATCGAACCGCTTGGCGGCGATGGCGCGGCCAGCATGATCGTTCTCGGCGAGCGGGGCTTGGATCGCCAGCTCATACCGGACGAACAGTGCCAGCGTTTCGAGCTGGATATGTCCGTCGCGTTCAAGCCGCCCGATCGCCGCTGTTAGGCGGTCGAGGCGTATGCCGAACCGGTCTTCCAGTTCGGATGCGCCGCGCCGGTTGAGCTAGGCCGTGACCGCGTCGGTCAGGATCGCCGACTTGGACGCGCCCGGCTTTGCGGCCAACGCTTCAAGGCGGTCGCTCACCGCTTTCGGCAGGAACAGCTGATGGCGGATCTTCTCGACCATGGTCAGAGATCCAGCTGCAGGTCGCCGGGCCGATGCCCGTTCGAACCATCGGCGCCGGCATCAATGGCGTAGACGGTGCGTGCGGTGCCAAGCGCTCGTGCCTGATCGATGGCGCGCTGATCGGCTGCGGCATCGTCGTCATCAGCGCCGAGACCGAGCGGGTCGGTGGTGACGGGATCGGGGGCCAGCGGGTGTTCGATTTCCTGCCCGGGTTGCCGGGCCTGTTCCAAACCTCCGCCAGCATCGCCGCCGGCCTCATCTTCGCCAGCACCGAGACGTGCATCGGTGCCGCGGACGGTGCCTGCCCAAACGTCCGGCCGCGCTGTCGGCCGATCGGCATAGTCGCCGCTCGACAGGTTCGGCGGTGGCAGCACGCGAGCCTTGAAGGTGCTGTCCTCGAAGTAGCGAAGCTTGGTCGCGCGGATCGGCGGCGTGCCGGCGACGAGGACGAGCTCGTCGGTCGCGGGCAGCTGCATCACTTCGCCTGGCGTCAGGAGCGCGCGTGCGGTCTCCTGCCGGCTGACCATGACGTGCGCGAGCCAGGGCGCGAGGCGATGTCCGGCATAGTTGCGCATCGCACGCTGTTCGGTGGCGGTGCCGAGCGCATCGGAAATGCGCTTCGCTGTCCGCTCGTCGTTGGTCGCAAAGGCAATGCGGACATGGCAATTGTCGAGAATGGCGTTGTGCTCGCCATAGGCCTTCTCGATCTGGTTGAGGCTCTGCGCGATCAGGAAGGCACGCACGCCGTAGCCGGCCAGGAACGCAAGGCTAGTCTCGAAGAAATCCAGCCGACCGAGTGCGGGGAACTCGTCGAGCATCATGAGCAGCTTGTGGCGGGCGGCGGCATTGGTGCCGTTCTCGGCGTGCAGATGCTCGGTCAGCCGGCGGCCGATCTGGTTGAGCACGAGACGGATCAGCGGCTTGGTGCGGCTGATGTCGGATGGCGGCACGACTAGATAGAGCGAGACCGGCGACTTGGCCTCGACCAGGTCGGCGATCCGCCAGTCGCATCGCGACGTCACGGTCGCGACGGTGGGATCGCGATACAGGCCCAGGAACGACATTGCCGTCGACAGCACGCCGGAGCGCTCGTTCTCGGATTTGTTGAGCACTTCGCGCGCCGCCGAGGCGACGACCGGATGGACGACCGGCGCGTCGGACGTGCCGAGATGATTGGTGGTCATCATCCGTCGCAGCGTGGCGGTGAAGGGACGCTGTGGATCGGACAGGAACGACGCGACGCGCGCCAGCGTCTTGTCCTCCTCGGCGTAGAGGATGTGGAGGATGGCGCCGACCAGCAGCGAGTGGCTCGTCTTTTCCCAGTGGCTGCGGCGTTCCAGCGCGCCTTCGGGGTCGACGAGGATATCGGCGATGTTCTGGACGTCGCGGACCTCCTCGATGCCGCGGCGAACCTCCAGCAACGGGTTGTAGCGTGCCGAACGCGCATCCGTCGGATTGAACAGCAGGCAGTGGGAGAAGCGCTGGCGCCAGCCAGCGGTCAGTTGCCAGTTCTCGCCTTTGATGTCGTGGATTACCGCCGAACCTGACCAGCCGAGCAGCGTGGGTACGACGAGGCCGACGCCCTTGCCGCTCCGGGTCGGCGCGAAGGCCATGATGTGCTCGGGGCCGTCGTGACGAAGATAGCGTGGGCCCGTGCGGCCGAGAAATACGCCGCCGTCGGTCAGCAATCCTGCGGCGCGGATCTCCCTGTCACTCGCCCAGCGGGCGGAACCATAGGTCGTCAGGTTGTTCCGCTGACGGGCACGCCACACCGATCCTACGATCGCCGCACCACAGCCAACCAGTCCGCTCGTAGCGGCGATCGCGCCGGCTTCTTCGAATATTGTCGGTGCGTAGGCCTCGAATGAGAACCACCAAAAAAACAGCGCCCATGGCAGATAAATCCGCTGACCGAATGCGACGAACCATGGGTCGCCAAGCTCGGGCTGATAGGCCAGCGCGGCCGCCGCCCATTGCGTGGAAAACCAAACGCCCGCCAGGACGATGGCGAACACGACAATGATTTGTCCAATGAGCAGTTTGGTCGGGGTCATGCGGGCCTCTGGCCGCGGGAGAATCAGTCTCCACGGGCTCGACCGCTAAGATCGGCGAGGTTCCGAATGAGCGTCAGCGTCTGTCCGCGGACGCCAGAGACCTTTGCGAGGACAGTCGATATCGCAGAGGCCGGATCAACCAGTTCGTTCAAGCCGCGAAACGATAATATACAGTTGAACGCACCGTATTATTTGGACACTGAATTTGCCCCTGCTCGGTTCAAAGATAATCGCTCCAGACAGCTCGCACTGGGCCAAATGGCTTGATGCGACGGCTTCACGCGACGCGGACCGACGAGGACGGGCGCTGTCGCTGCACGGTCGGTTGCTGGAACAAGGCCGCGTCCCTCTCTTGTCTTGGCATCATCTGGAGGAATTGCTCGGCGGCGATGATGACGCAGCGGCGCGCGATCGAATATCCTTCCTGCAGTCGATTCCGCTCGTCGCTTGGCTTCGCCTGCCGAATGACGAGGCCGGTCTCGGATCCGCCGCGCAGGTGCGTGCGGCCGAAGCGATCGCGGCGAGTGAGGGATTGAACGACCTACTCGCAATCCGCGATCGGGCGCGGCAATTGCTGCTCAGGATCGGCACCGGCAGTCAGGCGATCGGCGAAGAGGCCTGGGTCTGGGAGGCAGTCCGTCCGATGTTGCGGTCTCGCAAAAGCGGATCGGACATGGTTGCGGCATTGGGGCCACTGCGCACCTTTGACGAGAGCCGGACGATCGGCGAGCTTTCAAAGGGGAAAATCAACTCGCCTCGTGAAATGAAGGCTCAGCTCGGAATGATCCACGCGAAGGCGTTAAGTGAGGCGACGCAGAGCACTGGTGGGGACGTTGTCCGAGCTCGGGCCATGGCCGACGAGTTCATCGAGCGGGTTCTTGCAATCATGCCGCCGCCTGGGACGACCGTTCGCGATCTGCTTGTCTCGTCGCTGGTCGATCAAGGCCTCGACGAAACCGAAGTGCGCGACGAAAGTGTTTTGGCCGACCTCAGTCGGCTGGGCGTGTTTCGCTCTCAGCTTCGGGCGATCGCGTCGGAGACAGGGCGCTCTTTCAACGCGCTGAAGCAGGTGCCGATGGAAATGTTGCCAAGCTGGGTGATCACCGAGGCGCTGAGAAAACATGGTCAGGTCCGCACGCTTCGGCCTGGCAGCGATCTTCACGACAGCCATCTCGCCGTGCTCGCCGCCTATTGCGAGGTGCTCTATGTCGACAAACGGACAGCCGAGGATTTCCGCCAAGCTGTGAAGAAGGAGCCGCGGCTGGTCGGTCTGATCGGGGAGATCGCCAAAGCCAGTGACTTCGACGGCATCGCGGCGGCGCCATGTTAGTCGCGATCAACGGTGCCGATAGCCGCGTCGAGGCCAAGAACGCGGCGAAGGGACCTTCCTACACCTGCCCGGGGTGCAAGGCGCCGGTGACGCTCGCTAAGGGGCGCATTCGCCGGCCCTATTTCGGGCATCGGCCCGGCGCGGCCTGCTCCTATGCCGCGCTGGAGACGTGGGAACACCAGCAGGCGAAGGAGGATTTCGCCACCGCCTATCGCGCGAGGGGCTTCAAGTGCGACGTCGAGATCGAGGTGCTGTCGATCGATGGCGACCGACGTGCAGACGTGCTGCTGCACGCACCTGAAGATGCTTATCGTGTCGCGATCGAGGCGCAGAACAGCCCGCTCGACTATACGGCGCTGGAAGTGCGAACGACCGCCTACCTTAGTGCGGGCGTCCCGGTGATCTGGGTGCCGATCCTCATCCGCAAGCGGCTCGGCGACGTACAGCGCATCGCGGGCACCAACATCTACCATGTCAGCCACTTCTCAGCGCCACCCTGGCAGTTGTGGGTCCACGATCTTCAAGACGGGCTTTGGTATTATGATCCCGTGGTCCGCGGCGTCTGGCGCGGAAAGCTCGACGATTGCATGCTCTACCGCAATCCGACCTCGTGGTTTGCGGACGGCGACGAACATAGCGCTGGCGGCCATTGGTACTCGTCGGAACGCTGGTCGAGCCTATTTCTGGAAGGCCCGTTCGACCTCTCGCGACTCCGGGTAAAGCGGGTGAAGCGTGCTCAGCGCAAACGACGAGCCTATCGTCTTCCAGGCGGCGTCGGCGCCGACTTCATCCTCGCCGACGATCCGCGCGACTATGCGATGCCGGTGCGGATCGGCAGCACCAAGGCCGAAGGTCCGGGCGACTTCCACTATTATCGCGCGGAGCGCCGCATCGACGATCAATGGGTCGGCGCGTCGTTGGAGGCTTCTGTCTTGCCCGACACCGCCCTGACTCTCGGATAGGATCTCGGCGATGCGCGACACCGAACATATCATCCTCGGAGATCGTGAGGCTCCGTTGCTGCTGCCATGGCCGCTGCCGGGCAATCCGGGAGGGTTCATCGAAATCGCGAAGGCCGATGACTGGCGCACGCTGGTTGGCAGTCTCGGGATCGATCCGCGCATTCCCGATATCGTTCGCGCCAAATTCGACCGCGCTCAGACCTTGTATCTGCTGGGATGGCTCGACCTCGGTTTGGTCAAGGCGGCCGAGCTCGCCGCTCTGATCGCGCTCGAACTGGCGGTGATGGATCGCTACGGCGGCAAGGTTTCGAAGAACAAGCGCAGCTTCGCCACGCTGCTCAAATTTATGGTCGACAGCGACGGCCTGACCGATGCGCAGATCCCGATGGTCGTCCGATGTGGCGGCAAGGCGATCGGGCAATTGACCGGCGAGACCCAACCGACCCTCGCCGAGCGGCGCAACAAGCTTTCGCATGGCGACCCCTTCGACGGTCTCCCGACCGGCGGCCTGTTGGAACTGGTCCGAGATCTCATCAACTTCGCCTATCGCGACTACATCGCCGAGGCAGCGAGCCGGGGGGTTCAGCCATGACGCCGTTCCGATGGAAGAACTGCTTTGCAGACGTCCAATCCAGCAAGCACGATATGACCATCGAATCCTATTTTCAGGATGTGATCCTGCCGGCGCTCGCCACGCTCGATGCCAAGATCGAGGAACTGGAGCACAGTGACTGGCCGGGCGCGGTCTTCGCAAAGGCCGATATGGAGGAGGTTCGGCTCGAAACGATGCGCGCCTTCGGCTTGTCTGTCCAATCGATCTGGGAGCGTCAGCTCCGCACCTATCTCCTGGGCTGCGCGAGGGATCTGAAACCGGGCGAGCCCTTCGCCACCAAGATCGAGAAGGCGAACTGGAAGGAGCTGCAAAAGCTGTTTCGCGGCCTGCGGGGCATTGGCCTCGACGCCTTTCCGAGTTTCGCTGTGCTCGATGCTCTGCAACATCTCGGTAATGCCTGCCGTCACGGCGATTCCGCCGCCGAGCTGGCGCAGCGTTACCCTGACTTCTGGCCCGTCATCCCGCCAATGCCGCCGGGGTTCGGAGCACCGGCGCCAAGCCCGCCGCGTGTGGCTCAGATGCGGATCCCGCTGCAGCGGGTCCAGGAGTTCGTCGCCGCGATCGCGCGGTTCTGGCGCGACGCCGAATATATCTACAACGAGAGCATTGAGCGGAAGGATCCGGGGCTTGAGGCCCGCCTCGTACGCGAGCGCGCCGAGCGCGATTGGCTGCCGCTGGCGCCAGCGGACGGCAACTGATGGGGGCGAGCCCGGCTTTAATCAACGCGGTTGAAGCGCTGTGGCGAGTGCCGCGGCCCGGGCCGAGCAATCTCCTGGCCGCGCCTGCCTTCACAGCGGTTAGTGATGTTTGCCGGGCCGACTATGGCGGCGACAAGCCGGTCTTCGCGCTGAGCACGGCGGTTCGCTCGCTCGGCGTTCCATGCTGGATGCCCGCCGGCCATACCAGCCTGTCGGTCGATCCGCTGAGCGCGGCCAATGCCATCGACGAGGCGTTCACGCGAAAGACGATCACGCGGCGGCATCTCTGCCCGCTCGATCTCGCCGACGATCTTCCGGCGCTTGCCTTTGGCCAGGCGCGGCTTGCCCAATTCGGCGCGGACGAACTGGCGCAGATGTTCGAAGCGCCAGGCTTGGCGCGCAATTACCCGACCCAGCCGATCGACGCGAAGCGCCTCGCGCAATTCCAATGGCTGGTGGTCGAAGAGACCCACGCGGTGAACGGTGGGGCCGAAGCCCGGGCGGCACCCTTCATGTACATGGCGATGAACCGCGACTTCGGCGAAATCGACCCGCATCTTGGCCGCTTTCCGCCGCCGGTGGAGGCGGCGCTGTTCTTCCTCTTGCTCGCCCCTTGGGAGCGTTGGTCGACGATGCAGGAGGTCGATTGGCGCGGCTTTCGCGTTCCTTGGATCTACACGCTCACCGACGACCTGTTCGTCCGACCGCCGCCGCCGCCCAGCCCCGACAGCCTCACGCTCGAGCCTTGGATCGTCGAGGATCACTGGGGCGAGGAGGTCGAACTCGAGCGGCCGACCGAGCTGCCGTTGGATGACGATGCGAAGGCAGGGCTAACACTCTTCACCGATGCCGCGTGGCGAGAGCTTGAGGCCGCGCGATCCACAAGCTTGTTCGAAACGCCGATCGCGCATTTTCTCGTTCGCGCGTTTCTGGCCGACGGCATGGACGAAGTGATGGCCCATATGACCGCGATCGAAGCGGCGATGGGGCTCGAGATGGATCACAAGAATTGGATGCGGCCGAAGCCCGACAAGCATAAAGGTCGCTCGGCCACGGATCGGGTCGCAGCCCGGATCGCCGCGCTCCTGAACGATCCCAACTGTGTTCGCGATTATCGCCAGCTGTTCGAGCTACGCAGCACCTTCGTCCACGGGCGCGCCGGCGTTCAGAAGGTGTCGACGACCGAGCGGGTGATGGCGCGCAGTCTCGCACGCGGTGTCGCTCGCGGATTGGTCAGCGCTGCCGCGCCGCCTGTCCGTTCACGCGTGGACGTCTTGGCCGACCTGCTCGACCAGGGCGTGCAATATCTCTGAGGCGGCGGCGGACTCGTCGAACTGACGTGCGAAACGCTCTCTAATTTGCGCGGCGCGTCAGTCATATTGAGGACATGGACACGGTCGACTCCTTCGAAACCTTCGTGCTCGACGAAGCCGCCATCGCGAACTTCGTGAAGTTGCAGCGGACCTTCAACGGTTGGAAGCAGGACATGCTTGCCGCCGAGGCCGGTGTGTCGCTGGCGACGGTGTCGCGGGTCGAGCGTGGGCAGAAGGTGCGGCCGGCGCAGCTTCGCAAGCTGGCGCGCGCCTTGGGAAAGCCCGAAGACGAGTTTGTGCGCCAGCGCGTCCGTCCCACCCCGGAGGAAGCCGCCGCCAACTTCGTCGAGATGTTCGCCTGGTCCGAGGGGCGCGTACCCGTCGCGGTCGCCCCGTTCAGGACCGAGCTTCAGCTCCGTGCAACTCTCGCTACCTTCAGCCTGCTGCTCGTGTCCGATCTCGATGACGACGCAGCCGACGATGTCGCCGAACTGCGCGAGTGGTTCGATCTGGCGAGCTTCGTTCAGGCAGAGCGCGAGGGCGTGATCGGGCCGAAGCCCGATCGTGATTTCCGGGTGCGCCGGCTGTGGCGCGACGTGCTTGATAGCGTCGACCGGCTCGAGCGCACCCACGCCGCCGTTGTGCTCACCGGCACCTACACTGCCGAGCCTCTGACAGGCGGAGAGCCGATCAGGATCGCCGTCGTCGCGATCCGGTCTCGCCGCCGCAATCCGGCGGCGGCCAAGATCACGACGCTGTGGGCGGATGCCAAGGTCGACGAACGCCAGATGCTCGCCGACTATTTCGAGGGGCTCGATTGATGGCCGGGACTAGCAAACCCCTCGATCGCTTCACCGGAGCGTTCTTGGAGGAGCTTGGGCGCTGGTCGGCCCGGCTGGTGATCGCTGCGGTAATCGCGCTCGCGAGCGGCTTCATCGCGCTCCCGAACTGATCAGGCCTGGTCGCCCTCGATCTGCCGTGCGGCTTTCTCGATCCGATAGGCTTCGACCCGCTCCTTCGTTTCAGCATCGATCATCGCCAGTTGCTCGCGCGCGGCGTCAAGGCGAGCCTCCTCCATCGGCTCGGTCATGAGGCGGGCGTATCGCGCATCGAGCGCCCCGAGTACGCCATCGAAGGAGAAGTCGTTCTGCATGGCGCGGCGGAACACCCATTGCATCAGACGCCAGGAATCTGCACCGATCTCCTTCTCACGGTGAAGCCTGTTGAACAGCCACATGATGACGTCGGTGACCTGGATGCCCGGACTGGCTTCGGCGGTCGATATCTCGAAGGTGCTCCCGCCGGCGCGCTGCGCCTTGAACATCTCGCCCATCATCAGCGGCACGCGCTCCGGCGAGGCGTTCGCGTAGAGCTCATGCCAAAAGCGTAGCGCGGCCTCGAACTCGCTCTGTCGATCATGCCGGATGCGCCGCACTGGCCGGCGCCACGCCTGCGACTGCGCCTCCACCCCGTCCATCAGATTGCCAAACCCGACGAGGTTGGGAAGATGGCCCTGCCGCGCGATGCGGCCGTCCGAATGGAAGTAAATCGCTTCCGGGTTCTCCCGAGCCCATTCGATGGCGGGACGAATGCGCTCGACAAAGCCTTTGTCCTCAACGCCGGGTAACAGTGCCAGAACGTCATCGCAGAAGTGGATCATGCCGCCTCTCGCGCGGTCTGCATTGGTCTCCATCATCGACGCCCAGAAAGCTCGCGCCATTTCCTCGGTCACGATGCCGGCGAACTTCACCGCAAACGTGATCCTGAGCGGGCGAAGCATATAGATATGCGGTGATGCGGCGCGGTTCTCGCCAGGATCGAAGAGCAGATCGAACATCTTCGTGGCGACGATGTAGCGTTTCTCGACCCGTGAGACGAAAAAGCGCGGGTCGGCGCGCTGCAGCAACTTGTGGAGCGGCCGGGCGATCTCCTCGATCCGCGCCACCCCGAGCTTGGCGGCGTGCAGCTGTATATCCCCGACCTCTCGAGCGAGAACGGCGATCGACTTGGCGTTGATGGCGTCGAAGTCGGTGCGCGTCATCAGCGCAACCGTCAGGAAGATCGGCTGCGCCTCATCGAACAGATGGGCACCGGTATTGCCGGATTCGTCGACGAACACGTACATCGCGCCCTGATATCCGAGTGACCGTCGACGAACCAGAGATAGTCCGAGATCAGGAGATTTCGGGAGCGGAGCGTCCCCGCCCGAAGGTCCAGCTGACCCCGTCCGCGCGCATGATCCCGGAAGCGGTCTTGCCCATTTGCCTTTCCAGCACTGGCCGCCACGGCACGAGGGTAAAATCTCGGGCGCGCTCGATGACGGCAAAGCGCCCGCTGGCGAGGTCGACCGAACGGGTCAGTTTCCCTTCGATCCCGTCGCCGACTTTCGTCTCGACAAAGGGCTTGCCGAGCTCGCTCGCGATCTGCTCCCCGCTGCTCAGCATCTCGCGGCGCTGAAGCACCATGATTGCGCCAGCTCGCAGACGAACGCGATCACCCTCGAAATCGGCCAGGTCCTGCTCCACCAGCCATTGTTGGCGGGCCGCCATCGCGTCGCGCACGTCATGGCCGAAGCCGGCATCGCGGATGGGAAGCGGCGATGGCGAGGTGAGCTCGCGATCGATCCACGTCGCCGCGTCCATCGCTGGAAGCTGGTCGAGCGGCCTCGGGGACAGTGTCTCGATCTCGACCGGCTGGTAACGATGGCGGCGCGCCTCATAGGCTGCGACGCGGTCGAGATGATCGGCCGGTATCGTCCAGGTCCCGTCTGCCGCGCGATCGATGCCGATCCCTGAGCGCCGCATCGCTTCCAGCCGTCGGACATGCGCCTCGGCAAAGGCGTGGGTCGCAGATGGGTCGTGCCGCAGATGGAAGTCGGGGGTATACCGTCCGCCATTCGCTGCGGCCACGTCGGCGACGATGCGATCAACCTCGCGTATTTCAAGCCTACGCGCGGAGACGCGGACGATCGAGCCCTCGGCGAGCGGAGCGGTCGCATCGCCACGTCCGATGTCGACATAGTGAGCATGGCCGTCGATGCCGTCGACGAGCAAATAGTGACGGTCACGAAGCTCGTCCGCGAGGCCGCGCGCGATCACCCGCCCGACGATCGGTTGCGGGTCGCTCTCGCCGCCGCCGAACAAGCTGCGGCCGAGCCACGGTCGCTCAAGTTTCCGCGCCGTCAATTCGCGCTGCATCGTGCGGATGATGTCGCCCCGCTCGCCGAGCGAGCGGAGCGTACCTTCCAGGTCCTCGGCGAGCCGCCAGCGCCCGCCGCCCATCGGCTCGGCAAGCTCCATGCTCGCGAGCTTCTGCAGGCGGCCGGCGCGCAACGACTGCTGAAAGGGATCGCGGTCGAACGATGTGACCAGGCCGTCGGCCTCTATCGACTTGAGCAGGCGCCGGTCGATCGCGGTCATTCGCTCCTCGCCGATATCGTGGCGCAGGCGCGCTTCAATCTCCTGGTCGGTGCGTGGCCCAAGATCGAGGGTCACCAGCTCGGCGGCGCGCTCGCGAATGCCGTGGGCGATATATTCACGCGCGACAATCAGGCTCTGGCCGGTATCGTCGACACCGCGCAGCATGATGTGCGTGTGCGGATGGGCTGTGTTGAAATGGTCGACAGCGACCCAGTCGAGCTTGGTGCCGAGGTCGGCTTCCATCTGCGTCATAAGCCGGCGGATATACGGCTTGAGGTCGGGATATTCGGAACCATCCTCGGCGGAGACGATGAAGCGGAACTGGTGACGATCGCCATCGCAGCGCTGAAGGAACGCCTTGCCGTCTGCTGTGTCACGATCGGCCGAATACAATTCGCCCGGCGTGCCCTCGCGGGTGACGCCGTCGCGTTGGATGTAGCGTAGATGCGCACGCGCGGCGGGCATCCCCTTGGTGCCGATGCGGACCAGGCGCGTCTTCACCACCGCGCGCCGCGCGCGCATCCCGCCGAAGCGATCACGGCTCGAGAGCAGCCGTCCCATGCTGGCGCCTCGCCCGATCCGGCTGCCATCAAAGCGCCGGCTTCTGACCGTGCCTTTCTCGGCCGAACGGATCGCGGCACCGACGACCCGGCCAAGGTAGCGGCGCGCCTTCTTGCCGCTGCGCTGCCGCTGCCGTCCAAGCCGGGGCGTGAACTCGTCGTCCTCGCTCATTGCGTCCGCCGAATCTCGCGATTTTGCAGTGCAAATGGCGGTTTTCCGCCAATCCTGCCCGGCATGTCTCGCGCGCGGCGAGGCATGTCTCTCAAGAAAACGATGTGCAGACAATCACTTAGCAATGCCCGAGAGGCATTGCCTTTCTCTTGCTTTCGCCTTCCTCCTACTTCCTGCCCCTCTCCCCATCCTCGGCTCAAAGAAAAAGCCAGGACACGATGCCAAACTAGCACCGCGCCCCGGCCCGAACTGCGCTGATCCTCAAGCATCCGCGAATGCCGCCAATGCCTGTTTCCGCCGCCCGAATTCGCGCTTGCCCATCACTCCGTGCGCGTTTCCATCGCCATCGACGATCATCACCGCGACGAACCACTTGCCGTCCAGTCGCCCGAAAATCCGCACCCGATCCAGGTCGATTTCGTCTTCGTCAGTGCTCTCATAGGCGCCGATCCAGCGCTCCTGATCCCGCGCATCCCAGAGAAAATCGGCTTCCTCGGCCTCCAGAAACCGATGCGCCAGAGCCTCCCCGACATCGTGGCCGAACTCGATCTCCAGCCCCGAAACCAGCGCCGCCATCACGCGATCCGACGCCACCGAAATGGGTTGAAACATGCCCATGATCATCTCCTTCGCTTCTGTTCTCCTGATCGAGAACATCGTGAAGAAGACGGGTGGCGGAGCGGCTGTCAGGGCCGCGGAGCGAAGCGGAGCGCCGCGAAGCGGACGTGGGGGGAGCCGATTTTCGCAGAAAATTGGGGGGTACCCACGGGCCTTGATAGGCGCTCCGCCGGCCGTCATGCTGGGCCTGTCGAGACGAGCCCCTCCCACGCCCGCGATCATGGCCCGACCTTCCGGACAGCGAACAAGGACGGCTGTGCCTCACGAACCGTGGGCGAGGTTTGATCCCCGGAAACGATCCGCCGGACGACGAACAGCGGGGGCGGAACTGCTGCCTGACTGGCCGGAGACACCGGCTGTGCCGTGCCGCCGACCGAATCGAGATAGGCCACCGTCTCGCCGGGAAGCTGCCGATTGCCGGCCAGCCAAGTGGCATAGGCGCCTGGCCCGGCGTTATAGGCACCGAACAACCCGGGGTATCCAAACCGATCGTACATCAGCCTCAGGAAACAGGTGCCGGCGAGGATGTTATCGCGCGGATCGTCGGGATTAGTGCCCAATCCGAGGCGCGCGCGCATGTCCGTCCAGGTCGCCGGCATTAGCTGCATGAGGCCCATTGCGCCGGCGCGGCTCCTGATCGGCCGGCTGCTGAGGGTAGTGAGGCCGCGACTTTCGGCCCGCATCACCCGCTCGATCCAGCTGGTCGGGACGCCGAATCTGGATGATGCCTCCGCTATCAGCGGCCGCCACCTGTCGACCTCGTCGGCGCGCGCGGGCGTTGCAGCAAACAGTAGCACGGCGGGGAAAAGGCGGGTCAGCGCGCCCATAGCAGACGGGCCTTGCCGATCACCAGATCGCCTTCGGTGATACCGAAATAGCGGCCGTCGAACGACGCCGGACTTTGCGTCATCAGCAGGAAGAGCTGACGCCCGCGAAGCCTGACGCAGCCCTCCCACCAGGGCATCGGACGCTTGCTGGCATCGGAATCCAGCCGTTCGGCGGCCCGGCGACCATTGATGAATATCTCCCGGCCGAGCGCGCACACTTCATCGCCCGCCGCCGCTGCAACGTGCTTCACCAAGGGCACGTTGGCCGGAATATATCGGCGCCGGGCGGCCAAGGCGCGCCATGGATCAGGCACCTGAGCGACCACCATATCGCCTGTCTCGGCCATCGCGCCCGGCGTCACAGCATAGAGACCGATCGGGGCGCTCGCGCTGGCGTTCCAGACGAGGCGCGGGGCCGGTGGGAAGGCAATGGTCAGGCCGACGAGGGTGATGCCGGCGCCGATGACTGCGATGCGCCGGCCAAGCGTGCGGCGGTTTAGCTTGGCCTGCCGGAGCTGATCGCCCCAGTCGAGAAGCGGCAACTGCCGGCTGCCATCCCCGCGCCTAGTCATGGCACTTCTCCCCGACCGCCTGCGCTTCCGACCAGGCATCGAGGTCGTCGATATGATACTGGACGAAGCGGCTGTGCAGGCGAAAGACCGGGCCTTTCCCCGCACGCCGCAAGCGCCTCAGCAAGCGGCCGGAGATCTTGAGATAGGCGGCCGCCTGGTCGGTATTGAGGTAGGGAGAACCGCGCTTGGCGCGGTTTGCGCGGGAGATGTCGTCATCATTGTCCATACTGCTCGTCCGGTGCTCGATCGGACGGCCGGGTGCCGTCCACGGCCTTGGGAATGACCGGCGCGACATCGGACGGGGAGTGTCGGAATTGCGACCCGCGTTTTCGACACACCCGACGTGCAGGCGCGCAAAAAGCCCCGCGCGCCGGAGCACGCGGGGCTCGCCTTCGCCGGGAAGAGCGGCGTGGGTTATGCCGGGTGGCACGGGCTTGTCGGTCCCGTGCGACGGTAAGCTGACGGTGCAGACGCCCCCGCCTGCAAGGTCCCTCGCGAGCTATGGCAAATCCGGCTCGCCGCTCGTGCCCCGCGCGCGGTGGCGCGCGGGGCACCCGGTTCAGCGCGACCAGATGAGCTTGTGCTCGCCGTCATCGCCCTGGCTGAGCGTCGCGTAGATCGGCGCCGGGAACGACGGATCGTCGAGCTTGAGGCTCAGATATTCCGCGCCGGTTTCGCGCGCCGCCTTGGTCCATGCCGCCCCGAATTCGACGCCCGATGCGCTGACCCGGTGGTCAGGCGACTTCTCGTTGTCGCGTTCGCAGGGGCGGATGCTCGCCTTGACGCGAAGCGTCAGGGTCCGGATTTCGCCGGTGTAGACGCCGTTTTCGCCGCGGGTGAAGCTGCCAATCTGTGCCATGATAACCTCCTTCAAGTGATGCGATGCCGCCCGATGCGGCCTCGACAGGCGGTCGATCAGGCGGGCGGAGGACGGTCCCGCACCCGCAGGGACGCAGCACAGCGAAGGACGGCCAAAGCCGGGCTTCTTGCCTCGCGAGGAAGGCGAGGGGACCGAGCCGGGGAAGAAGGTCGGCGACGCCGTTGCGGGACCGGCCGACCCCGCCAGACCCGCCGAGAGAGAGGTCCGTTCAGGGCGGCAGTCGGCATTCAGGAGGTCTCGCACCGTGCGGATGACGCTCGACAATCGGCCCCCGGCACCGCGATAACCGTGTCCATGCTTCGTGCCCTTGCTCTGTCCGCCCTCATTGCCGCGACACCGTTGCCCGCGCCCGCCGGTGCAGAGAACGGCCGCGTGGCCTGGGTGACCGACGGCGACACGTTCCGGCTGGAAAGCGGTGAGCGGATCAGGATCGCGGGGATCGACGCCCCGGAAACGCATCGCGACCAGGCCAAGTGCGCAGGCGAAGTCATGCTGGGATTGCACGCGAAGGACCGTGCCACGTCGTTCCTCGCGGGGCGTGAGGTAACCTTCCACCGCGTCGGTCGCAGCTACAACAGGACGGTTGCCACAGTTGTCATCGACGGCCACGATCTTGCAAAGGAGCTGGTCGAACTCGGGATCGCGCAATGGTGGCCACGCGGCCGGTCCAAGCCTGACTGGTGCGGCGGAACAAGATGATGGCAGGTGGAGAGGGCGACGACCTGACGGTACTGGAACAGGTTCGCCGACTGATCGAGCGACTTGCCCCGGAGCCGGTCTGCGACGATTGCATCACCCAGCGCCTCGGACTGTCCGTGCGCCAGTACGCCACTCACAAGATGCGCGAACTGGCCGGCACACGGGGTTTCGAGCGACGGAAGGAGCCTGCTCAATCTGCGGCGGCGACAAGATGGTGATCCGTCTCCGACCGAAATAGGGTCCGCGAAGACGTTACAATTCTCTCGGGTGCCCGCGATCGGCGGGTCCGGAGCGGTGCCAGACGGGCTCCGGATGCTCGGCGTAGAATGCCTCCACCGCCGCCCATGCCTCCTCGGCCGACGAGACAAACCGAATCAGCTCGAGGTCTCGCCGGTCGATCATGCCAGCGTCGGCAAGCGCTTCGAAGCCAACGACTCTGTTCCAGAAATCCCGGTCGAAGAGGAGGACTGGGACGATCGGCATCTTGCCGGTCTGCATCACGGTCAGGATGTCAAAGAGCTCGTCAAGCGTGCCAAAACCACCCGGGAAGACGGCGACGGCCTTCGCGCGTAGGATGAAGTGCATCTTGCGAAGCGGAAAATAGTGGAACTGGAAGTTCAGCTCGGGCGTGACGTAGGGGTTCGGAATCTCTTCCCAAGGCAGCACGATGCCGAGACCGATCGAGGTCTGGCCGACGTCCGCCGCGCCCCGGTTGGCGGCCTCCATGATCGATGGGCCAGCCCCGGAGCAGACAACGAAGTGGCGGTGCCCGTCATCACCGACCGGCGTCTCGCTCGCCAGACGCGCCAGCGCACGCGCTTCTTCATACGGAGTCCGACGATTGTCGGAAGCGCCAGTTCGATCATTCGCCGGGGTCCGGGCAGAGCCGAAAACCACGAAGGTGGACTCGATCTTCGCGTCGTCGAGCAGCATCTCCGGCTTCAGCAATTCGAGCTGGAAGCGCAGCGCCCGCAGCTCGTCGCGCTCGAGAAAATCCGGATCGCGGTGGGCAAGCAGATAGGTCGCACGGGCGGCATCGGCCGGATCCACCTTTGCGCCTCTGCGCTTGCGGGGGCTATCGTGCCTGCGAAACTCATTGCTCATGGCGTCGCTCCGTCGAAGAAGAGGATGGAAAGTCGCGGTGCTGCGGGGCCGCCAACCGCTCAGTTCCGGCCTGACCGGACCGGTGAAGTTGCAAACCGGACAGCTATCGGAACTCCGCCACGAGTCCGTCGAGCGGGGCGAGGTTGATCGGCTTGAAGCCGTAGGTGCTGATCAGAAGGTCGTGGATCTGCGCGACCGTCCGTCCTTCCTTGTCCCAGCCTCGCAGACTGCCGGCGATCGCCGCGACCTTGTCGCGATGGGCGACAAGGCCGTCGCGGCCGACGATAGGCCCGTGCCCGGGCACGACTTCCGCCACGTCGAAGGCGAGCGACTTGTCCAGCGCCCGTGGCCAGGCGGCCAGCGTACCGCCGTTCGCATAGTCGACGACGGGGTTCGTCACGCCATTGGTCCCGGCCATCAGGTCGCCGAGGCAGACCGTCTTCCATTCGGGGAAATAAACCGCGATGTCCCCGTCGGTATGGCCGGGGCCGAGATAGCGCAGCTGGACGGTCTTGCCTCCGAGATACAGGGTCAGCTGGTCGGAAAAGGTGGTGTTGGGTGGCCCCGGCATCGCCTTTTCGAGCATGTGCAGGCGCGAATTGTCCTGCGCGATGATTACGACGCCGACCGGCCACTCGCCGTTAGCGCCGCTATGATCCTCATGAAAATGGGTGTTCACGACGTAGCGGACCGGCTCCGAGGTCACCGATCGGATCGCCGCCACGACATGTCGGTAATCGACGGCGAACCAGGGGTCGACCACGACCACGCCCGCGCCGGTGACGTAGATGATCATGTTCGGGTTGGGCACTTCGCCGTTCGCCGGCCCCTCGATGACGTACATGTCGGGATGGAGCTGGCGGACCTTCAAAACCGAGGTGAGATAGGCGGGCTGGGCCGCCTGGACCGGTACGGGCGGCGCGCCGAGCATCATGCAGGCGGCCAGAAGCCAGCGCATCCTCAGATGTCGCATTGCCAATTCCCCTTATGCCTTGAGCAGTTTCGAGCGCCTGAGCTCGCCGGCGAAGGTAATCGTGTCCTTCTCGTCGCGGCTGTCGGTGACGAAGATGCGATACTGGCCGTCGGCGCCGACGCGCACGACGACGTGGCCTTCCGAGCTCTTCACCAGAGGCAGGAAGCGCTCGTTGACGGCGCGGCTGGCAGGATCGAGCCGCGTGATGAAGACGTCGCGCGGCGAACGGCCCTTCCACGCGTTCAGCATGCGCTGCAGGGGCGCCATGCCCGGATGCGTCGCGTGCCAAGCCTGGATCACATAGGCGTCAGCGTCGAGCGCCCGGACGAACCCCGGGCCGGCGGCGTCGAAATAGCCATGATGGTCGGCCGCCGCGACATCGACAGGCCCGGCGGCGCGGGTGATCGGCGTCTCGACGTCCATCCAGGGAAAGGCGCCATCGACCGTATCGGCGACCAGATCGCCGCCGGCGAAGTACCGGAAAGGTCCGAATGCAAGCACCAGCGCGATCGACATGTTGTTTTCCAGGGGTGTCGATTCAGGGGTCCAGGTCGAGCGCGGCGGGAACAGATCGCGCGAGCCATCGCCCATACCCGTCCAGACACGCCCGTCGCCGCCAACGAAGCGAAGGGCAAACGCGCCGGGCTTCACCGGCTTGACCTGCGTGGTCGAGCCGACCTGGACACGCTCCACCCGCCGACCGGATCGCACGCGCGAATTGAGCCAGGCGACATGGTTCGCTGCCCAAGGCAGCTTGAGCAGCGGCACCGGATCATAGTCCGGGAATCCGCGGTCGATGACGAGCGTCGCTGGCATCAAGGCATCGACCTGAGGCAAGCCCGTGAGCACTACGCCGTCGGCGGTGGTGGGATCGCCGGCCAATGGCGAGCCCACATGGTCCGGGTGGACGTGCGTCGCGATCATATAGTCGAGCGTGGTTCGGCTCGCCGCGCGCGCCTGTCGCAACGCATAACGCGCGACCCACTCGCCGGCGGAACGAGAGGAATCCGGCCGCAGCGGCGTCGACGCAGGCGGGCCGCCGCGGGTCGCGCCGCAGTCGATCAGCAGCGTCGTCCCGTCCGGGCAGAGGACGAAGGTCGCGTTGCCGACGCCTGTATCGATGTGGTGGATGTCGAGCGTGCCGGGGGTCCATGGCGGGAGGGTTTCAGGAACGGCTGCGGCGGCCGCGCGCCAGGTTCCGGGCAACAGCCCCAGCAGGCTTGCCGCCACGAAGGCGCGGCGATCGGTCGTCATCATGGCTGTGCTCCAGGCTGTCCCGCGCCTCGGCGCTGTGGTGATGTGACGGCCGTTGCCTGCGCCGGGCGTGTCGGCGCAGCGCACGCGAAGTTCGCGGCGACGTTGGTGTCGCCCTTGCCTTTGTAGCGCGTCACCTGCGGATAGGGGCAAATGGGCCGGGACATGGTGCGGGCGGGGTCGTTGGGAACCTTGCCCGATCCGATGATCATTTGCGGCGCGCTGCCTTTCTCGACCCATTGCTCGAGTGAGCGCAGCAGATCGTATCGCGGATCGGTCGCGTTCTCTTCGTTCGTCGCCGCGATCGCCGTAGGCCCGTCCCCGCCATAACAGTGACCCATGCCCGGGATCATGAAGAGGCGATAGAATGCGTCGATCGCATTCTGACCGGCGCTCCCCGGGTCAGCCGGTCGGCCCATGAATGCCGCGACCTTCTCAAAATAGGCGATCGAACCGCCAGCCGGCATGAGCGCGTCGGACCAGCCGTGATATTGAAGGAGCTTGCCGCCGTGCGCGCGGAATGAGCGCAGGTCCGGGTTGATCGCGTCGATGACCGGCGAGCCTTTGCGGTCGGAGAGCGCGACGTCCCTGTCGAAGTCCAAGGTCCGGGGATCCCAATCCCTTCGCTCGAAGACGGCCTGCCCAAAATAGCTGTCGCCATAGGAGAATGCGCCCGGCTGCCAGGGCGTGATGATGGAAGTATAGCCGGGAGCGTTCTCGATCCCCGGCGGGTAGCCCGGATAGATCTGCGCGCCGGTCCGCGGATTGCGTGGACCCGCATAGATCTTACTGAGTGTCGCGATCTGGGCTGTCGTGAGGCAATTGGGGGCGTCCGCTCCCTTGCAGGCGAGCACGGCGGGATCGAAGCGGCAGAACCGCGGATCGGAAATCAGCCCGTCCTTGACGCCGTCTATCATATCGCAAGCGGCGGTCACGGCATTCTGGATGAGCGCGCGCTTGGTGGCCGGGATTGCTCCGGGGGAACTGGCCAGCTGGGCCTGCTGCGTCCAGACCAGGCCAGCCGCCCAATGGGACCAGTCATTGCCCGGATTGCCCGCAAGTATCCCGTCGAAGTCATCGGGAAAGCGTTGCGCCACCATCAGCGCCTCGCGGCCGCCGTCGGAGCATCCGACGAAGTAGGACCGTGCGGCGTCTCGGCCATAGAAAGCCTTGATCACCGCCAGCGCGGTGGCGCGAGTCTCGCGGAGGGCACGGTAGCCGAAGTCGATCAGCTTCTCCGGGTGTCCGATCGCAAACTCGGCCGAACGCTGCCCCTTTCCGCTGTCGGAAATTCCGCCCTGATGGCCATTGTCGGTCGCTGCCGCAGCGTAACCGCGCAGCAGGGCGGCAGCGAGGGGCCGCTGGTGGATTGCGCCGGCCCATCCTCCGTTCCCGGTCTGCTGGTACTTGCCGTTCCAGTTGTCCGCAGGAAGCCATATCTCGATTCCGATCTCGGAATCGCTGGTCGGTCGCGCCACCGCCCTGACTTCGCAATGGGTAGCCAGGGTGACTGTGCTGGAGCCCGCGATGGTCGGCTCGGAGCTGCCAAACGACCCGGCAGCCACCAGGGTGGCGGAAGTGATCTCCACCTGCGGCAGGTGGAGGTCTTTCAGCTTTTCGCAGGATTGCTGGGCGAGACCCGCTGCGTGGAGAACGGGTTGGCCGACACTGGGTTGACCGGGTGCCGTCACGAGCAGCGCGACGGCAACGGACCAGATGCGGAGCGACGAGACGGACGGCAGCGCCGACCGTCTTGCGCCCTGCATCCGGTCGTCGAGCGCCATCAGAACTTTACCGATGCGGTCGCCCCGAATGTGCGCGGAGGGCCGAACCACTCGGCCAGCGTGCCGGTGGTCGTGGCGTTCAGCTCGTAATTCTTGTCGAACAGGTTCTTGACCCAGAAGGACAGCCGGTAGTGCCGGTCGGGCGTCTCGTAGGCGACGCTGGCGTTGGTCAGGTCATAGGACGGCACGGCAAGCTGCGTCGTCGACGCGGTGATCGTATACGTATCGGTCCAGACATAGCTGAAATTGGCGATGGCAAAGCCGAAGCCGGCAATCGGGCGTTCGTAATGTAGTGTCGCCGAAACCTTGTTACGTGGCGAATAGGCGAGCGCATTGCCGGTGTAGTTGAGCAGGCCCGGGACCACGAAATCCTGGTAGCGGCTGCGCAGGGCGGCATAGGTGAGGTTGAGGTCGAGGCCCTTGATCGGATGCAGCCCGAGCTCGGCTTCGACACCCTTGGATGTTGCCTGGGCGGCGTTGGTGATGTTGCCGATACCCGTGGCGCTGTTGAAGACGAACTCCTGCTTGTTTTCGAAATCCATCTTGAAGGCGGCAATATTGGCGGTGACTCGGCGGTCGAAGAAGGATGACTTCAGACCCACCTCGTAGCTGGTGACCTTCTCCGGCTGAAAGCCCTGGGCTACCGCCACCAGCGTAGTGTTGGTCGTGGCAAAGCCGCCCGATGTGAAGCCCTTGCTGTAGCTGGCGTAGAGCAGGTTATTGTCGTTGATGTTCCAGGACAGCACGGCGCGCGGCGTGAACTGATTGAAGGTTCTCGACAGGTTCCCCGTGTTGAAGCTGCGGCTGGGGACGAGGATGTTGACGAAGTCGACGCCGGCCTCCTTCACATCATGGGTATAGCGCCCCCCGAGCGTCAGCCGGAAATTCCACGGCAGGTTGATGCTGCCGTCGATATAGCCTGAGATGCTGTTGGTGGTGGCCGTCTGGTATGCGGCCGTATTGCCGGTCGTGGCTCCGGTCTTGGCCGCGAGATTGGTGATGAAGAGGTTCTGCTTCGCGTCGTTGTGCAGATAATAGACGCCGGCGACGAAATCGCCCCAACGCCATTGGGGACTGGTGTAGCGGACTTCCTCCGAGAAGTCCTTCACATGGGCATTGTCGTCGTTGATTCCCTGGCTTCCCGACGGCAGGAAAAGATAACTCGCGCCGCTGGTCGAGTAGCGCTCACGGGATTTCAGTTCTCGGTAGGCGGTGATTGCGGTGAGCGTGCCCATGTCCCCGGGAATGCTCCAGGTCGTGGTGTTGGAGATGCCGCCCGTCCGGCGGTGGAAGAGCTGATCGACGCCGAGGACTGATATCCGCGGATCGCCGGTGCTGCCGGCGGCGAGCGACGACAGCGTGCGGCCATTGTTGTCGTCCATCGAATAGTCGCCGATGAAGAGGGTCTCGAGATTGCCCGAGCGTGCGCGCAGCTGCCCACGGAAGCTTGTGCTGTCGAGATCGTCCTGCTTCCGGCCGCTGACCTGATCATAGCCATAGCCGTCGTGGCTAATGTGCGACGCCACGACCTTCACGGCCACGTCGTCGCTGACCGGAACGCTCACCAGCCCGTTCGCCTCGACCTGGTTGTAATTGCCGTAGCCGAGCGATGCGGCATATTCCGGGGTGGTGAAAGACGGCTTCCGCGTGGTCAGCACGATCGCGCCGCCCGTCACGTTGCGTCCGAACAGGGTGCCCTGCGGCCCGCGCAGGACCTGGACCGAAGCCAGGTCGTAGAGATTGAAGACCGCTCCCGAAGGACGCGAAATAAAGACGTCGTCGAGCACGATTGCCACCGGCCGGTCGACACCGATCTGCGAGAAGCTGTTGTTGGCGCCGCGTACCGAGATGTTGGGAGCCTGGTAGCTGAATGCGGCCATTGTCAGACCGGGGGTCACGCGGGCAACGTCCTGGATGTTGTTGATCCGCTGATTCTCGATGTCGGAGTTAGACAACGCCGTCACGGCGATAGGGACGCGCTGGAGCTGTTCGTTGCGCCTCTGGGCGGTCACGACGATATCGGCGCTAGTGCCCGGTGTGTCGTCGGCGTTTCCCGCCGATGCGCTCATGCGCAGGACGATCACGCCGCCCTTGTCGGATGCCACCTCGAGGCCGGTGCCCTCGATGAGTCGGCGTAGCGCCGATCGGACGTCGAGCGAGCCTTTGATCGGGCGGCTGGTGACCGAGGCCGGAAGATCGGCCGGAGCGATCAACTGCAGCCCCGACTGGCGACCGAACGCCGAGATGGCGGCGGGCACGCTTTGGGCGGGGATGTCGAACCGCGCAGTCTGCGCCATCGCTGGCGCCGCATATGCTGCCGCGGCGAGCACGACTCCGCATGTCAGAAATCTCTTCGAGACCATGAATTCCCCCACGTCGATCCCGGAGCCCTTGCCCCGACCGCCTTTGGATGCAGCGCAGCGCCCGTCCCGCCATTCAGGCGGTAAAAATATTCAGAGCTTGGAGAGAATCACTTCGTCACCCCGGCGCTCACTCCTCAGGCCCAGGCTGAGCGCGACGTTGCGGGCGAAGCCTTCCGGGTCGCTCGTCGCGTAGACGCCGGTGATATGGAGGTTGGCGATCGACGGGTCGTTCACGCGGATGCGGAGGTTCGAATAGCGGCTGAACTCCTCCGCTGCCTCGGACAAGGTCATGCCCTGCAGATCGAGCCGGCCTTCGCGCCACGCCAGCGCGCTGTCGACCTGTGACGGATTGAGCGTGGTGATGATCGGGGTGGACGCTGCCTCTACCGCGAAGGAGATCCCGGCGTGGACCCTCCCAAGAACTTCATCCTTGCGGCTGACCTCGACGACGCCTTCGGTCACGACGACTCTGATCGCGTCGGGTCCGGTGCGGCGGACGGTGAAGCTCGTGCCCACGGCCCGCACGCTGAGATCGCCGGCATAGACGATGAAGGGCCGGTCCGGGTCCTTTGTAACGTCGAACAGGGCCTCGCCCTCGTCGAGATCGATCCGGCGCAGGTCTGGTGTCAGGTCCGGTCGGACCTGCGACCCCGTGTTGAGCGTGATCCTTGAACCTTCCCGCAGCGCAACCTGCCGCACCGCGCCCTTGGCGGTCGCGATCGACGCGGCGGGCGCTGATGCGCTGCGCCGGTTGAGCGTGAAGAGACCGATTCCGGTCGTCGCCGCGACAAGGACGCCTGCGGCGACCGCCATCACGCGACGCCGCGTCGGTGCTTCCATCGGTTCAGGAGCGACAGGAAAATTATTGCCCAGCGCGACGACGCGATCGAGGTGGATGTTGAGGGCCATGGCGCGTGCGTAGGCGCCGGAGTGACGCGAATCTGCGGCCGCCCACTGCTCCAGTTCAGCCTGTTCCTCGTCGGAAAGCGGCCCGCGATCCAGCCGCGCAACCCAATCCGCAGCCGCCTGCTCTATGTCAGCGGCGGTCTCGCGTGGCCCGGTCGGCTCCGTCGGCGTCGGGTGATTCATTACCATAAGATGACGTTACCCGGCGACTTCCGCCACGCCCAATGATGCGACTCAGTAATCCGAGTGCCTTTCCGATGTGCTTCTCGACGGTATTCTCGGACACGCCCATCGCGGAAGCGACATCGCGCTGGCTGAGTCCGCGGACCTTGCGCAGCACGAAGGCTTCGCGGCATTTCGGCGGAAGATCCTCGATCAGCTCGGCAAGTCGGCCCAGTTCCTGCCGTCCCGCAGCGATCGCTTCGGGCGAGGGCGCGTCGTCGGGAATGAGCAGCGCGTCGAATTCGGCAATCGCGCTGAACGCGATGACGCGCGATCGCCGGAGCGACTGCAGGATCACCGACTTGGCGACCTCGAAGAAATAGATGCGGGGATTGTGGATGTGGTCGACCGATTGCAGGCCCGCGAGGATGGCATAGCTTTCCTGGATGATGTCATCCACGTCGAGGCCGGGGACGCTGCGACGAGTCAGCCAGGAACGCAGCTCGGGCTCGTGCACGAGGATGCGCGTCGTGAGCCACAAGGCTCGCGCTGGCGTGGTCAGGGTCATAGGACGCTTATCCGTACCTAAAGTGACAGGCCGGAGACAGAGGATTGCCGCGTGGGCGCCAATTGTCACGCGCGATTTGTGCATGGCCCGTATCGGCACCGCCGGAGGGCCTCAAGATCAGGAAAAAGCCGCGCGCCGACGCCGGAACGGCGGAGGCGCGCGGCCGAATTTTCGGGGTCCGAAGAAAGCGGGCGGGGTTACCCCCGCCCGTAATGTCTCAGGCCGCTTGCTTGAACGGCTCAGACTGATCGTCGGGGTCTGGCGTGGTCTGAATGTCCCGCGCCGCGCCGACCTTGGCGTGGGCAGCGATGGTGCCGACCCCGCCGCGCGCGGTGTAGGCGCTCGGTGGGAACTGCATCCATCTCGGAACCCAGCGCTCGACCTTGGCCCGCCCGTCCGCGCCTTCGAGATGATCACTGACGATGCGCTTCAAGGTCTTGGTCTTCTCGCCCGCATTGGCTGTCGCGACCGTCTCGCCCGCGACCTCGGCGACGATCCGCGACAGAACTTCTTTGTCACGGATCAGCGCGAAGAAGGCCGGGTCGGCTTGCCACCAGTCGGCCATATCCATGCCGATCTGCGCGCCGACAGCAGCGACGGCGGCGCTCCCGCTCGCCAGCGTCTCGCCCATGACGACCGTGATGACCTCCATGATGACTGGGTCGGGCAACTCGATCAGGCGTAGAAAGATGCCAGCCACGCCATGGTCATCACCGTTGCCGCCGGTCACGGTCGGCTCCTCTGGCGAGAAGTCGAGCACCGCCAGCACGGCGCGGCGGCGCTCGTCGAACACCGTCTCGGCGCGCGAGGTTTCGAGGCTTTCGCGGACCTCGTCGTTGCGCGTCGCCTGCGGTTCGGGCGACACCCGCCACAGGTGCGATCCGCCGATGGCGTGGGCGACCATCAGGCGCAGCGCGATGCCGGGATGCCCAAGCAGGGCGGCGCGGACGGCGGCATGACGGTGCAGATCGAGATAGGTCTGCATTGTCGATGTAACCTCGGGCCGCGCGAGTTTCGCGGGTTCCGGGCCGTCACCGCGCGCGGCGCGCCGGGCTTCCTTGGCGGAGAGATAGCCCTCGTGAAACGTGACCTCGCCGGTCGAGCGGACATCGACATAGACGCGCCCGCCCTTGCGCTTCGGGGCCTTCTCATATTCCCACGAATGGAAATGCTCGGACGCGGGGACGATCACGACATCGCTCCAGCCCTCCTCCAGATAGGCCGCGCGGCGCGCCTCGATGGCCTCGTTCTGCGCGGTCCAGAAGGCGTCGGCGTCAGCGAAATAGCGGTCGTCGCCGAACAGGTCGGCGACCGTCGCCCCCTTGAACCCGTCCAGAGCGAACAAGGCGAACTTGGCCGGGATCGACTGCCCGCCGAACAGCCATGCCTTCAACTGGTGCCCGGTCGGCACATAGGTTTCCGGATCATCATAGAGCGCCAGCCACGCGCGTTGCTGGCTCTTGCTGGCAAGGGTCAGGTGGCGGACGGTGGCGCGGTCGATCTTCTCCGCCGCATAGAGGCTGCGGATGCGCGGCAGCAGATTGCCGAGCGCCAGCACCCGCGCGATGGTGAGGTCGGGAAGCCCGAAGGTGGCGGCGATGTCGGCGACGTCGCGGCCTTCCTTCACAAGCCGGGTGAAGGTTTCCCACTGCGTCACCTCGTCGGCGTCGAGCCGGGCAAGGTTCTCGATCATCGACGCCTAGATGGCGGCGGCATCGTCGGTTTCAGAGAGGATGCGGCACGGCAGCGGCTCGGCCTCGCCGGTTTCCGCCGCCACGATCCGGGCGGCGTGGAAGCGCCGCGCGCCCGCGACAATCTCATAATGGCCGTCCTGACAATTGGGGCGCACCAGCAATGTCTGGATGATGCCGCGCTTGCGCACGGTTGGCAGCATATCGGACACGTCCGGTGCCTTTTTCCCATAGCGCATGTTGGTCTTGCTGACGGACAGCTTGTCTTGATCGATGAAAACGAGTGTCATGGCACAACTCCTTGTGAGTGCCGGTCCGTCGCTCTTTGCGGGGATGGCGGGCCGGTTTTCGGATTGGCGGCGAACGGCCGCCTGCGTCATCCGCCGCTCGGCGGAAGCTCGGGTTCCGCACCGCTCTCGGCGGCGCGGCGCAGCAGGGTTTCGGCCCACAGGATCGAACCGGCGCGGCGCGCCCATTCGGTCCAGATGGTCAGCGGAAAGGCGCTCTCGAACGACAGGTCGCGCTCGATGAACAGGCCGAAGGGCAGGCGGACTTCCGCGATCTCGGACAGGCTGAAATAGCCGAGTTCCGGGCAGCCGAACCCAAGGTCGGCCAGCCCGAACAGGGTGTCGCCGTCCTCGTCCAGTTCGGTCGCCAGCCACGTCGCCGCGCCAAGCGGATTGAACAGCTTGACCACGGGCGGCGGATCGAAGCGCTGTCCCTTCTCGTCGCAGGCGCGACGGGAAATGTCGTTCGCGCGGAGCGCGAAACGGAGCTCAGGGGTCAGGAGGATCATGCCGCGATCCTCCCTTCTTGGGCTTCACGATGGCGCGCGAGCAGCCAGTCAGCGGCCTTGGTCGCCGCGCTCGCGGCGCGGAAGATCGCGCGATTGTCTTCGCGCAGCACCTCAAGCCACGAGCCGATATAGTCGGCGTGACGCACGGTGGGCGTGATGCCGAGTGCGGCGGAGAGGAAGGCCGACCCCATCTCGGCAACGAGTTCTTCCCGCGCATAATCCTTGCTGCCGAAACCGTTGGTTAGGTCACGGTTCAACCGCTTGGCGTGCCCGGTGGCGTGGGTCAGTTCGTGCAGGCAGGTCCGGTAATAATTGACCTGCTCGAAGAAGGCGGGCTGCGGCGGCACCTGCACGAAATCATGGGCAGGCACGTAGAAGGCGCGCGTCCCGCCGATATGGAAATCGACGCCTGATGCCGCGATTACCTCCTCGGCGACCGGCACGATCTCGCGTTCGGGCAAGGGGGCCGGATCGGACGCCAGCCCGGCGCGCAGCCCCTCGCACTGCGCGACATTGAACACGGTGAAGCGCTTGAGGAAGGGCACGGCCTTGGGGTCGCCACCCTCGCGCGTGGCGCGTTCCTTCTCGGCCTCGGGGGTGAAGCGGTCGGCATAGACGACCGTCACGCCATGCTCGCCCTTGCGGACACAGCCGCCCGCTTCCTGCGCCTGCCGGAAGGTCAGCCACGATTGCGACGGCCAGCCATGCTCGATGACCGCGCCCCACAGGATCAGGACATTGACGCCCGAATAGGTGCGCGCGGTCAGGGCATTGCGCGGCAGGCCGGGACCGGCGCCGCCGGTCGATCCCCATGGCTGGACCCATGGCAAGCGCCCCGCCTCAAGCTCGGAAATGATCCGCCCGGTCACCTCGTCATAGAGGCTAGCTCGGTTCTCGGTCTGACGATCTTCGCCCGCACCCTTGCGGCGGGAACGACGGTTGGCGGCTTCTTGCATCGCTATCCTCCATCGCCACCCCAAAAAGGCACAAAGCCTCCCCGGAAGGCGGGGGTGGGCGGCGAGATGCGACCAAGAGGCCCGGCTCCAGTGGCGGGCGGCACCGCAGGGCGGAACGAAGTGGAGCACCCCGAAGCGAAGCGGAGGGGTTGCCGCAGGCCGCGCCGGGCCTAGCCGGGAGCGCCGCCCACACCCGCCGTACCGGGAGAGGCACAAGCAACGCCGCCGCGCGCCCGCGCGGCGTCCGCGGACACGCCAGCGATCGTCACCGAATGGCCGAGACCCGCCAGGGGCTCGGCAAAGACCGGCGCGTCAGCGATGGTCGACGTAGAGCGCGGTCGCACGAACGTGCGAGGCGCCAGTTCCTAGCCGCTTCCCAGCTTCTCCGGGCGTATATTGAACGCGACAATGGCGCTTTCCAGACCCTCGCCGACGATCCAGCGCGCGCGCTCCACATGCGAATGCCAGCAAGCTTCGGCATCGGGGTCCGTCACATCGAGAAGCATCAACGACGTTGCGGAATCGCGCCAGTCATGGCCAGCGTCGGCGGCTTCGAGGAGCGCCGCGTAGAGGGCCAGGTTGCGACGGTCATAGTCGAGCACTTCGCCGCCGCTCGGCGCGAGCTGTTCGATGCCACCCATCCTCATCTCCTCCGGAATGGGGCAACCCTAACGAATAGGCACTATCGTTCCTAGCACTTTCGTTCCTATTCCATGATCCCCTTGGCATGGATCTGAAGCACGTTCTGGCGAAAAATCTCAGACGACTTCGCCACGAGCGGGACCTGACGCAAGAAGATGTTGCCGGGCTCACAGGTCTCAGCCTGCGCTATATCGGCTCGATCGAACGCGCGCGCGTGTCAGCCAGCGTGACTGTCCTTGGAAAACTGGCGGCGGCACTGAAGACGGACGCCTGCCACCTCATCAAATCCTAAGCGCGATTTCCAGGCTTCATTCGGGGCGGCCATCACACTGTCAGTCGTCTGATGCGAGAGCTTTCTTCAGCGCTGGATTGACCGATTTATCCAGCCATTGCCGAGCCCATTTCGCCCGGGGCGCGGTCGGATTCATCCCAGCGAGCATGGCGAGGGCCTGGGAAAGGCGGTTCAACAAGGGAGCCGATCCGTCGTCACACGCCTCCTCAAGCCATTCGTCGGCATTGTCCTGCTCGCGCTCAAGGAAGCGCAGGAGCGAGAAGGTGATGGGCTCGATGATCCCGTCCTCTCGGCAGGCGAGTTGAGCACCGCCAGGACCGTCATGGGTATGATGGCCGGAGCGTTCGGGATCTTCCGGAACGCGGCGAAGGACGATCGAACTAGTGCCGACCAGCGCGAGGATCGCCGGGTCCATTAGGCCGACGATCCGGTTCTCGTCCTTCGCAAGAGCGCCGATACGGACGCTCGCAAGGTGCGAGAGGATCAGCCAGGCGTCGAGGTCGGCATAAGTCACCGCGGCTTCGTCGGCGGGCAATTCGATGCCTTCGCTCCAGCCGGGCTTTTTGATCACAGTCACACCGTCGGCTCGCGTCGTCATGTTGAGCTGGCCAATGCTCGGCATCCAGACGACAGCGCGTGTGCCAGGCTTGATAGGGCGGACCTTCGGCGCCCGCTGGAGCAAGGTGTTCAGGAAGGTGACGGAGATGCCGTTTCGCCATGCGATGAGATCGACCAGTGCCTGCGCGCCGATGACATCACCAAAAGGCAGCCTGGCGGTCGTCGCGACCAACCAATTGGCGGCGTCCGCGTCGGCTTCCACCTCCTCGTCGCCCATTCGCCCGGCCAATTCCTCGGCTATCTGCCGAGCGAGCTCGGATGCGATCAATTCGGGAATGCGCCCGGTGACGATCGAGCGATTGGCGGCATCGAGCGTCGATCCGGCGAGGCCAGAGCGCACCATCGTCGCCAATTCGTCGGTATCGGCATGATCGCGGATGGTCGCCTTGCGAACCATGAAGCTGTGCATCGATCGCAGGATGACATCATGAGGCCGGTCGTCGCGGCCATAATCGTCGAGCACTGCACGGGCGAAGGTCGCCGCCTGTTCGGCGAGTTCATCCTGAACGAAGTGGGCTCGCGTATAGCGGAAGAGGTCGAGGCTGAGCAGCGGCGGCAGGATCGCCGTCATGCCCTTTGCCCTCTCCGGCGCCTCGACGACGCCGGCCGCCATCGATCGGAGCAGCCAGGGCTGGCGATATTCGTCGGCCTTGTCGGCGCCGTGCATGAAGGTAACATCGTGGCGTTCCAGTACCTTGAGCGCCTGGTCAAATTCGTCGTCGTCGAGGCGATCGACCAGAATTCGCTCGCCGCGACGGGCAAATACCGTGTCTTTCCGCCGCGTCTCTCCAAACCAGAGGCGATCGATGACCGACGTATCGGCCTCGATCACGAATTTGAGTTTCGGCCCCATGGATTGGGCCGACAGAGCCTCGAGCTCACGGCGGATGCCGTCATGCTCCAGGCCGAGGCCGTCGATCGCAATGACCAGCTGCGGACCCTTGGTTGCGCCCAGCTGCTCTAGCCAGTGGCGCGCTTCGGCAGCAGTGATGCGCCAGCCGACGGCCTGGCCAAGGAGCCGGGCAACTTCGTCGGCGATGCCGACCGCGGCAGTGCCCGAGGCCTCGACCAGGAGGACGGCCATCTCGTCGGACTCCTTGGTGCCGATCGCGAGTTCGCGCAGGACATGGCTCTTGCCGATCAGCGGCGCGCCTTCGACTGCGATCACACGGCGTGTGCCGCGCAGCGCAGTCATAGCCTCGGCCGACGCCTTGCGGGAAAGATGGAAATCCCTGGTGAACGCGGCATGGGCATCGCTCCACTCGCCGGTCAGTTCATCCAGCGTCTGTTCGGTGGCGGCTCGGATCGCAGCCATCCAGACGTCAGACCCAGGTCCCATGAGCGTCGCAATGGCATCACGCAGGTCGGAATCGGCGACCTTCATTGCCGCGTCCATCAGTGCCGCGAAATCCCGCTCGGCAGGCAGCCCATCCTTCAGCAGCTTGCCGGTCGCGGTGGCATAGGTCCGGGTCTCGGTTCCGTTCGAGACGACCACGATCGGCGGGCGCGGGTGCAGCACGCGGGCATAGGAAAGCCCTTGCGCCACATCGTCCTCGTCGAGCGCTTGCCCCGGCTTCTTCAGTTCGAGGATTGCAAGGCGCTTGCCACCGCTCTCGATCAGGATGTCGAGGCGGCCGCGGCGACTAGACGATGTGGCGCCGTTGATCGGGACCTTCTTGTGGCCGAGCTGGAAAGAGAAGGTTAGTTGATGTTTGACCGACGTGATGTCGAGCCAGGGCATGGCGGCCTGCAAAGCCGCATTTGCGCGGACTTCGAGGTCGGTTTCGGTCTTACCGATGGTGGTTTGTACAACTGTCATCCCGTCTTCTACACCATGCGGGTTCCCGACTTCATTATTCGAATGCGACGGGCGCGCGATAATCGGTACTTTGGCCGAGAGCCCGCGGGGTTCAGCGAGAACCAGCCAAGCGACGGTCGAATTAGAGCTCGGTCGTACATGGTTCGAGGCGGTCAACCGCCTGATCGCTTTGGAGTCACGTTGTGGAATAGGGCGTTGCGAGCGCCCGCATGGCCGTCAACGCAAGTGTGAACGGTGCGTAGGCGTCCGCGTCGACTAGTGGAGCTTGCGATTGGACCCGAGCGACAGCGTCACGGCATTCCGAATGACGAACCACGCCGAAAGTTGCTGATAGTCCCCCGCCTCGGTGAAGCTGTCGATCTTGTTCTGAAGGAAGTCTGCGACGCTTTCGCCGTGCTGGGCGATCAGATCCCGTGCGATCAGAAAGGCTCTGGCTTCGTCGTCACTTTCCACCTCTACAGAATAGCCCCGAGGACCGGCTTTTCCATCCTCTACCGGCGCCAACGAGCGCCGATTTGGCGTAGGTTAGCCTGTGTTTCCGCCAGACCCGCGATCGTTGAATGCCGCAAGTGCGGCGCCAAGACCGTCACCGACGATCCAACGCGCACGCTCGAGATGCGAGCGCCAGCATGCCTCGGCGTCGCTGTCCGCAACGTCGAGGCGCATCATTGAGGTCGCGGCCTCCCGCCAGTCGCCGCCGGCATCCTCTGCCTCGAGCAGGGCAGCGTAGAGCGCAAGGTGACGACGATCATAGTCGCGCACCGCATCACCTTCAGGAGCCCGGCGGTCTACCGCCATCACATCGTCAGAACTGGATTGAGGCATGCTGACGAGTATACTCCGTGGATTGTCACTCGACAATGGCGTCCTTCTTGGCCGGTGTCGAGTCGAGAGAATCTTGCCCGCAATCTCAAAGCGCTGAGGACGTCGAAGGGCCTGTCCCAGGAGGCGCTTGCCGACGCTGCGGGCATTGATCGAACTTATGTCAGTGCGCTCGAACGGCGAAAATACAGCCTTAGCATTGACCGGCTCGATCAACTGGCGGCGACGCTTGGGGTCGAGCCTCATATTCTCCTGATGCCCGACGCGCCGCAGTCCCAGGGCTGAACGCTGCGCTCAAGACAACGGGCGCTCGGGGCAAATTCCATTCATAATGGATGTAATTGCCACGCGCCGTGCGGGCGATCAACCAGTGCGCCGGCCGGACCGGCCCGGATCATCCGGTCGCCGGCCGCGATCATCCTCCGCACTAGCGATTTCCGGTGCTCGCCGTCACCGGGCCAGGCGCCGGGACCAACCACCATGAGGGCAATCTCCCGAAGGCTGGCACCCTCATCGCGCGCATCGACCGCGTGCAACGCCATCAGTCTGCGGGCCAGTTGCACATGCGATCGTGCGACAGGAGCCGGCGCGCGAAGTGCCCGCATCACCGCCAGTTGCGTGTCGAGACGATCGTCATCGGCCAGATCGAAGCGAAGCGTTACCGGTCCGACCGCCGCGGTGCCATCGATCACGTCGAGCCGGATGACCTCGCCGCCGCGCTCGATCAGAAGATGTTCGGCATGCGGCCCGCGCACGATCCGCGCATCAACCGCCCGCGCGTCGAAGATGCGTGTGCCGGCGGTGGCAACAGTCGCCAGGGCCCGGACGGCGAGCACGCGCGGGTCGATGGCCGCCGACCATATCGGCAGCACGCAGGCGCACGTCCGGGCCGGATCTTCAGGGAAAGTGCAGCCCCCAATGTGCCGCGAAGTCAGCATCGGAGGCGACGCCGGCCAGTGGCAATGCCGGCAGACCGGCATAGGCCGCGCGGTAGGCGGGGTCGCGCCGCAGCACTTCCCATGCGAGCGCGCTGTGTCCCTGGCGAACAATCGCCTCGAAGGCAGCGGGGTCGAGCGTGCTCACCGTATGGACCTCAGCCGAGCTCGCCCATCTGCGACCGGACGAACATCGCGGCGGCCTCGGTCTGGTCCGGCCGGAGCGCATCGACGGCCGGAAGATGGTCCGGCACATGGTCGCCGAGCAGAATCGACGGGCATTGCCCTTCGACATTGCCGAGGTTCGGCCGGTGCTGGGCGTAGCCGACGAGCGCGGCCAGTTCCGGCGAGAAGTGGCGCGCGACCTGTGGCGGATAGACCAGCCACTGCAGCTCGAACGGCTTGAGCCAGCCGAGGCAGTAGCTGATCACGATCCCGCGCCGGGGTGCCGCACTGGCATTGCCGCCGCCGCCGTGAAGCGTTGATCCGAGGAAGATCAGCGCGTCGCCCGGCACGACCGTCGGCACTACCGCCTCCTCTTCGGGCAGGACGGGAACATCCTGGTCGAATTGGCTTCCTGTCCACAGCCGGGTGCCGCCGTTTTCGCGCGTGAACGCGGTCAGCGGCCACATGACGTTGACGAGATATTCGAGCCCGCCCTTCGGACCCTGCCACATATCCTGGTCGCGGTGCGGCAGCTGCGGCAGCGCGCCGGGATGGATCTCGATCGCCTGGGTCAGGTTGAGCGCGATCCGCTCGCACCATGGCAGCAGCATCTGCTCGACAATCTCGAGGACCAGCGGATGCATCGCCAGCCGTTCGATCGCGGGCGAACGGGTCAGCAGCGAACCGAAGCGCCTGGTCCGCTCCCCGTAGAAGGCTCCCTGGCACAAGGGGGTAGCGGCGAAGCGAGGATCGAGCTCCGCCTCGATGCCGGCGATCAGCGCAGGCTCGACCGCGCGCACTAACACGCACCAGCCGTCTCGCGCGAGCGTCGCGGCATGGCGATCGACCGCCGCGCTCATGCCGGCACCCGGTCAAGCACGGGAGAATAGACGCCGGTCCAGCCAAGCCGCTCGGGCGTGTCGGGCCGGACATGGATGAGGAAGGCGCCGATCGGCCCGCCCGGGATTCGGACGGCGGGTCCGAGCGGCTCGGCCTGCCAGCCCAGCGACAGCACTTCCTTGCGGAACGGGTCCGGGATGACGCCCGTGTAGCGCTGGATGCCACGATCGAGCGCGACATCGACCATCGTGGAGAAGAGCATGTTGCGCAGCTCGCGACGGCGCTCGGCCCCGTGGCGCTGGGGCAGGCACAGCCGCGTGCTCTCCCAGGTCGCTTCGTCGACCGGCACTCCCAGCGGGCAGAGATGAGGGAATAGCGTGCCCAGCATGTGCGGGCGGGTGCTCGGAAAGAGTCGGATCGACGCCGCGTGCTCGCCGTCCTGGTCGGCGACGATCAGATAGATGGTATCGGCATTGTCGAATTGGTCCATCTCGTACTGGCCGTCGACCACCGGCACGTCCCAGCCGAACAGGTCGACGAAGAGACGCTTGCGGTCGGCGAACATGGATTCGAGTAGCGGCCGGTTTTCAGCCGCCAGTTTATTGTCGATGACGTGAATCATGATGCGCTCCCGGTCGTGAATTTTCATCCACGAGAGAAGCAGTTGAGCGACGCTTGAAGTAGACCGAGTGAATGCTCGGGCTTGACGTGCGACATGCGGCTCGACCGATACTGCGGCAGAGGTTCGGCTGCAGCTTGCGCGAGGTCAGTCGGGTCTGGATAGAACCGTCTTGACCCAGAGGATGAAGCTGTCGGTCGCCTCACGGAGCTTAGCCGCGGAGAGCGTATACTCCGCGCTTTCAAGGTCGATCGCGACGATGGGCCACGATGCGTGGTGGAACGCCATAGCCGAGCGCATCTTCGAGAATGCGGAGCGGAATTGGCCGTGCAATATCGACCCATCGAGGCACCGGTCAGAAAGAGAAGAAATCTCCGCCATTCTTTCCGTGATCAGCCGGCGGAGACGCAGAGCGTCCTGCCGGTTGTTATTGAAGTCTTGGTCGCCCAGACGGAATGACTCGCGGATCGTTGCTTCCAATTCATTGACCGCCTGAAGCAGACGTGCTCGCTCCGTCATGCGCCCTCCCTTGCGTCGTTTCAGGCGGCCCGCCGAGAGCTAGGGAATGAACCCGGCAATCGACGACCGCCTTACGTGACGGACACGGCCGCCGCCGATAGGGCGATTGGGGTGCACTGGCACCCAGAAGTCAAAGTCGTTATCTCGGGGTTCGCATTCCGAAAAGTTATGGGTCCTTCGAAGCGATGAGGAGCGCGGATCGCGCGTCCTGTTCATTGTCGGGGTTGCGCGAGTTCGTGAAGCCCGATTTCGCCGGCGAGGACTGCGCTTACGACGAGCTCTGTCCGGTCGTGGGCATCGAAGAGGAGCCGCGCTTCGGTCAGGTACCCGTCGACGGTTCGAGGCGTCAAGTTGAGCGTTCGAGCGATCTCTTTATTGGAATAGCCGCGGCCAGCAAGAATGACGCATTCGCGCGGTCGAGGATGAAGTTTCGACGAAGGTGTGCGGGCGGGCCATCCGCCTGTGCGCAACTTGAGTGCGGCTTGGAACGCAAAGACGCCGATCATCTGCGCGGCACCGAGAAACCTGTAGGCCAGTTCAGGACGGTCGGTCCCGGCGAACGTGCACGACCCCAGTCGGTCCCCGAGACGAACATAGGGAACGGTAATGCCCTCGTTCAGGCCCGCACGCGCGCCGATCTCAAAGCTCGCGCGATCATGCCGATCAAGCTGGATGATCCGGGGCAGGTCCGACCACAGGAAGGCGCCATCCGCAAAGATGCAGCCGCGGATAACGGGGTCGCGCCGGTAGCGGCGCTCACCGACCAGCCGATCGACGACCGCCGACGGATAATCCTTGACGTCGACAAGGTCAGCTGTCGCCCAGCGCAGGTCGTCGTGATGGATCAGCGCGTAATGGCGAAACTCCATCGCGCCGGTGACTGCTTCCATCAGACCGGTCAGGTCGTTCTGCGTAGTGACCGCACGCAACGCCTCGACGACGGCGCTCATCAGCGCGAGAGCTGATAGACTTCCCGAAATGGCGGGATCAGAGAACATCCGTTCACGTCCTTACGCCCCCTAGCAACTTACTTCGCCTCGTCTCCCCCCTGATCCCTGGAAGGCCGCTCAGCGTGCGGCTCCATACAAGCATCAAGCCCTTAAAATGCCGCCGGTTCCTGCTCGACCAGCCTGCGGACCCAGCCCTCGGGGCCCTCAAGGCTTCCGGTTTGGATACCGACGAGCGCCGCCTTGATCTCCGCCGTCAAAGGTCCGCCTTCGCCCGACCCGATCAGCCATTCGCCTATGCTGCTTCGAACTTTGCCAATAGGAGCGATGACGGCAGCGGTGCCGCACGCGAACGCCTCTCGAAGCCTTCCGCTTCGGGCGTCCTCGCGCCATTGCTCGATAGCATACGGCCGCTCTGCGACACGCACCCCACCGCGCTTCAATAGTTCGATGATGGAGGCGCGCGTGATCCCGGGAAGGATCGTTCCGGTCAACGGAGGTGTGATGACGCTTCCGTCGTCGAACACGAAAAAGATGTTCATGCCGCCGAGTTCATCCACCCAGCGGTGTTCGATGGCGTCGAGGAATACGACCTGATCGCAATCATGCGCTCGGGCCTCAGCCTGCGCCACGAGGCTGGCGGCGTAATTGCCGGCGCATTTGGCCGCACCAGTACCGCCCGGCGCGGCACGTGTGAACTGATCGGCAACCCAGAGCGAGATGGACGGTCCGGCCTTGAAGTAAGAACCAACAGGCGAAGCAATCACGCAGAACGTATATTCGGCGGCAGGCCGTACACCGAGAAAAGCCTCTGACGCGAACATGAAGGGTCGAATGTAGAGGCTGCCGTCCCTGTCAGGAATCCAAGCGGCGTCGACTTGGACCAGCCCCTCGATCGCTTCGAGGAAAACATCTGGCGGAATGGAGGGCATCGCCATCCTTAAGGCCGACGCATTAAAGCGTTGCGCGTTCTGCTCAGGCCTGAACAGGAGAATCGCGCCGCCCTCGGCACGATACGCCTTTAGGCCCTCGAAGATCGCTTGCGCGTAGTGCAGGACGCTCGCGGCTGGTTCGATCTGGAACGGCTGCCGCGCGATGATCTTGCAATCGTACCAGCCGCTGGCAGAGCTCCATGTGGCCACTGCCATGTGATCACTGAAAACTCTTCCGAAGCCCGGGTCGGCGAGGAGCGACGAGCGAATGTCCGGCGGTACGGGTGTCGGGCTTGGCTGAAGCTCAAAGACAGGCTTGGGCATCTGAAATCCAGTTATGGGCTTAAACGGTGGAGCTTCGGCGCGGCACGCGCCGCGTCAGGCCCCGGGAAGCTCGTCGGTGGCCACAGCGAGCCGGCGAACGTGGGCCTCATCAACGTCGATGCCGAGCCCGACGCTGTTCGGAACGGCGACGCGGCCCCGGCTGACCAGCGAAGAGAAATCGGTCGGATCTTCAGCAAGCCGGAGCGTCGACATATAGGCGTGCCCTGCGTCGAACAGGTTCGACATGGTAGCCGCGTGCTGTAGCGATGCAGCCTGGGTGATGCCGAATTCTAGCATCGAATTCATGTAGCAGCGGATGCCGAAAGCCTGGGCGACGGTGCCGATACGTTGCGCGCGCAGAGGTCCGCCATTCTTGCTGCTCTTGACGCTGAAGATATCGGCTGCCCCGAGTGCTGCGAGCTGAGCTGCTTCGGAAAGGCCGGTCAGGGATTCATCAGCCGAAATTGGAAAGGCGCTCGACTTTGCGAGGATCGCCATTCCGTCGAAATCAGCTTTGGCGACGGGTTGCTCGACGAACGCAAGCGGGAGCCCTTCAACGCCTTTGAGGAAGGCGCGAGCCTCCTCCAGATCCCACCCCTGGTTGGCATCGGCGATGAATTTGAAGCGGTCGCCATAGCGCGCCGCGGCTGCTTTAACGCGCATGATCTCGTCTTGAACCGGCGCTGCGCCCATCTTCAACATGAAGCTGGTGAAGCCTTCTTCCGCCTTCTCGTCGATCACGGCGGCATCATCGTCGGCCGTGCCTGTCCCGAGCGGCCAGAGAACGGGCAAGGACCCGTGGATCGCCCCGCCAAGGAGCGTTGCCACCGATACTCGGAGACGCTTTCCCAGAATATCGAGAAGCGCCATGCTGATTGCGCCCTTGGCGCAGAGGTGATCGCTCCTCAGCGCGTCCAAAAGATGGTCGATCTGCCCAGGCAAGGGCGAGGCCTCGGCTAGAACCGCAGGTAACAGTTGTTCGCGCAGGACCTCTCTCGCATCACGCGGCGACTCCGCTGTGAAAGGCTGCATCGGATTGGCCTCGCCCCAGCCGACCACACCGTCGCGATCGGTCAACTTAAGGATGACCGCGCGTGTCGTCGTAAATGTGCCATAGGATTTCGCGAGCCCGTAAGGCTTGGCGAAAGCTGCCTGGACCTCGAACAGCTCGGCCGCGACGATGCGCGCCATCGCGGTCGGTCCATGCTCGGCAATACCGTCCATCGTCGCTGTCATTGAAACTCCCTCCGATCGGGAGACCAATATGATAATCTACCTTTATTCGTCCAAGTCGAAACCCGGCCAGGTGTATTCGACAGGGTTATAGACTTTCGCAAGGATTGACGCACGCGCTTCCTGAGGGCGCAGATCACCTGTCGAGCGCGCTTTCCATGGAAGCGGATATCTGGGTGGCGGCTTTTCTCAATTCCTCGGCAAAGGCATCGACGAACTGAGCGTTCCGACTGTCAACACTTCGACAGAGCTGGAAACCGGACAAGATCGTCGGTTCGAACGGGCGCATGATCAAACGGCCTTCGAGGCCGCTGGCCACGAGCGGGTGGATGAGCGAAACGCCGACGCCGGCCGCGACGAACTCGCACAAAGTCGGTCCCACGTTGGCGATCAGCGCCGTCTGAAGGGCAACGCCGTGCGCGGCCAGTGCGCTCTCGATCTGATGGGCTAGGTAGTTGTCGGGGTTAAGGCTGACGAAGGGCGTGTCGGCAAGGTCCTTGGGCCGTACTCGAGCCTTCTTCGCGAGTGGATGCCCCGGCGGCATGATGCAGACGAGCGGGCGTTCCATCACAGGCTCAAACGTGATGTACGGGTTGTCGATACCCGCTTCCACAAGGCCGACATCCAGCTTGCGAGTTACCAGCCAGTCGACAATCCATTGCGAGCCCAGCGACTGCACCGAGCAGAATACGTTTGGTCGCTCCTTGAGGAAGCCCATCGTCGCGCGCTGGATGAAGGGGCCCGCGAAAGCTGGCATGACACCAATCGCCAGGCGTCCTTGCTCCTCCCTTCGGATGGCATCGACCGCATTTTCGACCTGACGAACACCCGCGAAGATGCGATCGACCTCGCCATAGAGTCGCATCGCGTGTTCGGTGGGCGCCAGTCGTCCCTTCACGCGATCGAAGAGCTTGAGGCCCGTGTCGAATTCGAGGTGGGCGATGAGTTTGCTCATCGCTGGTTGAGAGATGTTCACGAGTTCTGCAGCGCGACTGACAGTCCCGCTTTCGATCACCGCCTTGAAGGCTTCGATCTGCCTCAGATTGAGGTGACGCGGCATCCATAACCTCTCAGAATAATCGACCACGATTTTCGCCTTGGACGCATAGAGCATGCGCTCCTAGCCTCGTCAATGACGGGGAGAGGTATGCAAGCCGACGTTATTGTAATCGGGGCCGGAACTGTAGGCGCAGCGATCGGATACGGTCTGGCAAGCCGCGGACAGCGCGTCATCGTTCTCGACGGAGGTGACCGCGACATCCGCGCGGCTAACGCGAACTTTGGCTTGGTGTGGTTGCACGGCAAGGGCATGGACATGCCCGCATATTATTTCTTGACCCGCAAGTCGGTCGATGACTGGCAGGCATTTGACGAAGAGCTCACCGACGCGACGTCAGTTGACCTCCAGTACGAACATCGTGGCGGCCTTGTGCTGTGCTTGGGCGAGGACGACTTCGCGCAGCGCCGAGATAACCTCCTGCGTCTCCACAATCAGCTTGAAGACGCCACAGACCCCGATTGGGAAATGCTCGACCGGGATGCCCTTAGGAAGCTCCTACCCCGCGTGAGCCTCGGCGAGGAGGTTAGCGGAGCTAGCTTGGGAAAACGCGATGGACACGCAAATCCGCTTCGGCTGCTGGCGTCGCTGCATGCGGGGATCGTGCAAAAGGGCGGTAGCCTCCACCGAGGATGCTCCGTGCGTGCGGTGCAAGGGCACAGCGGGGGCGGCTTTTCAGTCGACTTTGGGTCCGGACGAGCTTCGGCAGCGCGGATCGTAATAGCGGCGGGAATGGGATCGAAGGCGATCGCACGCCAAGTCGGACTTGACGTTCCGATCAGACCCCAGCGCGGACAAATCCTGGTCACCGAGAAAGTGATGCCCATTCTGCCGCTGCCAACGCTTGACGTGCGACAGACCCGCGAGGGAAGCGTAATGATCGGTGCGACGCACGAAGAGGTGGGTCTCGATTGTTCTACGACTGCTGAGGCGGCGGCGGCGCTGAGCGCGAACGCGGTAAGACAATTTCCCGCATTGGCTGAGGTCAGCGTCGTGCGTCAGTGGGCTGGATTGCGAATCCTGACTCCTGATGGATTCCCCGTCTACGCAGAGTCCGAAAGCCATCCGGGGGCGTTCGTCGCCCTCTGCCATTCGGGCGTGACCCTTGCCGCATTTCATGCGGGATTGCTGGCCGAGAGCATCGCCGCGGGCCGGTTGCCGGCTTCCCTCAATGTCTTCCACCACAGGCGCTTCGATGTTCCGCAAGCTGCATGAGTCCGACGCGCCCGTGGCGATCGAAATAGATGGGAAAACAGTGTCGGCCGAGGTTGGAGAGAGCGTCGCCGCAGTCCTCTTGAGGGAAGCTGATGCCTGGGCGCGGCTGACCCCGGTCACGCAAAGCAGACGGGCGCCATATTGCATGATGGGCGTGTGCTTCGACTGCCTGGCCGAAGTGGACGGAAAGCCATCTGTCCAGACGTGCCTCGTACCCGTGTGTGATGGGATGAGGGTCACGCGTCAGTGCGGCAAGCGGAGGATCTGATCATTACCCAAGTTGACCTCTTGATCGTCGGCGCCGGTCCCGCCGGCATGGCTGCAGCGGTTGAGGCGCGAAAGCACGGTCTTGACGTGCTGCTCGTCGACGAGCAGCCCTCGCCCGGCGGCCAAATTTGGCGGTCGGTGGAGGCGGGCGAAGGTCGGGACGATATCCTCGGCTCCGCCTACTTCGAAGGGCGCGACGTATCCAAAGCCTTTCGCGCGTGCGGTGCTGGTTACCTGCCGAACGCGCAGGTTTGGCAGGTCGATCGTGGTTTCCGCGTTTTGCTGACCAGCCAAGGGCAGCCTCAGATCCTCGAAGCGAAGACGGTGCTTCTGGCATCGGGCGCGCAGGAGCGACCGGTGCCCTTTCCCGGCTGGACCCTTCCAGGCGTCCTCACGGTCGGGGCCGCGCAAATCCTGCTTAAAAACGCGGGGCAGATACCTGTCGAACCAGTCTGGATCGCGGGCAGCGGGCCATTGCCCTTGCTCTACGCGGTTCAGCTCCTTCGCGCTGGAGGGCGGATAGCCGGCTACCTGGATACGGCTCCCGCCGGAAACTGGCGGGCCGGCGTGGTTTACTTGCCTGGCGCCCTCCGGTCGGCCAGGGACCTGATCAAGGGATTGGGCTGGTCGGCCGTACTTCGCAAGCAAGTGAAGATGGTCCGCCACGTCACGTCCATCGAGGCGACCGGCGCCGACCACATCGAGAGCCTGCGATATAAGGTCCGCGGCGGACCTGATGTGGTCGTGCCCGCTCAGCTCCTGCTCGTGCACGAAGGGGTTGTCCCCAATATTCATCCTGCGCTGTCGCTCGGCTGTGCGGTGAGCTGGAACAGCGCTCAGCACTGCTTCGCTCCGCAGGTTGATGGCTGGGGCGAGACCTCCGTCGAAAACTTATTCATCGCCGGTGATGGGGCTGGTATTGCCGGTGCGAAGGCCGCCCAGTTGCGCGGCACGCTTGCTGCCATTCGCATCTCTACAAAGGTCGGCCGCCTGGACCACTCCGCGGCCAACGGCCTTGCAGGCGAAGTGCGGACGAGGCTCAGGAAAGAACTCGCGATCAGGCCATTCCTGGACGCGCTGTTCCCACCTCGCGCGCAAATATTCCAGCCTGCCGACGCGACAATTGTCTGCCGGTGCGAGGAAGTCACAGCTGGAGAGATCAGGTCCGCCGCAGCTGTGGGTTGTCCCGGACCGAACCAGATCAAAGCCGCGACGCGCGCCGGAATGGGACCGTGCCAAGGCCGCCAATGCGGATACACCGTGACGAGGATCCTTGCGGATGTGCAGGGCCGCGCCCCGGCGGAAGTTGGGTTCTTCAACATCAGGCCGCCACTCAAGCCGGTTACCCTGGGCGAGCTTGCGGCATTGGCCGGTCGGTCGACGGGCGACAACCAAGGCCTTTTCGAAGATACCATCGGCTCCGCCGATCCCCATGTTGTCGAATAGCCGTTGAGCAGATGCCATGAAAGCTAGACACACGGTCCTCTCCATCCTGTTCCTCACATGGATCGTGTCTTGCGTCGATCGCATGGCGATGTCGGTGGCGATCCCGTACATCTCCGCGGAGTTTCATTTAAGCCCGTCGGCCAGCGGGCTTGTGATGAGCATATTCTTCGCGGGCTACGCGTTGAGCCAAATCCCTGGTGGCCTGTTGGCGGACAAGTTCGGGGCGCGTCGCATCGCAACGATCGCGATGCTATGGTGGTCCGCCTTCACCGCTCTTACCGGGTTGGCAGCAGGCTTCGTCCAGATGGCTGTTGTCCGCTTCGTGTTCGGAATCGGCGAGGGCATCTTTCCGGCCTGCGCATTCAAGACAATCGCCGTGTGGTTTCCGAAGAAGGAGCGGGCGACCGCGAACGCGCTGATGCTCGCGTCTAATCCGCTCGGGGTGGCGCTCAGTCCGCTCGCCGTGGTCGGCATCATGTCGATCTGGGGCTGGCGCGCGGTCTTCTTCTGGTTGTTCGTCCCCGGCATCGTGATCGCATTGCTGTTCTGGCTGTTCATTCCCGATAGACCTTCCGAAAGTAGTCGCGTGTCCCGGGAGGAACTGTTCGAGATCGAGGGTGGCGATGCCAGCGCTCTGCATCCCGGGGAGAAGATCGGCGTCCTGCGGATTCTTCGAGAGCCCTATGTTCTGAAATACTTCTTTGTGCTCTTCACCTTCGACATCGCCTATGGCGGCTTCATGACATGGCTGCCGACCTATCTGGTCCAGGCAAGGGGTCTGTCGATGGCACAGATGGGCGTCGCCGCATCGCTCCCATTCTTCGCCGGCACGATCGGCAGTGTCGTCGGTGGCTGGGCGTCCGACAGGTTTTTCTCGAACCGTCGTAGGCTTCCGATCGTGGTGGTCGAGCTCATGTCAGCGGTCCTGCTTTACATGACATTCAAGGCCGACACGCTCGCGATGATGGTGGTGTGCCAGACCCTCGCCGGCTTCTTCCTGATGTCGTTCTTCTCGGTTTTCTGGGCATTGCCCATGAACACGATTCCAAAGGAGCTGATGGGCGTGGCTGGCGGCTTAATCAACATGGCTGGGCAGATTGCAACTTTCATTTCGCCGTTGGCTCTCGGTTACCTCGTCGGCGCGGCGCACGGCGATTTCTACCATGCGTTCCTGCTGCTCATTGCTGCCCTAGTGGTCTCGTCCGCGCTGGTCTTCACGATCCCCGCAAGGTCGTTTCGCAAAGCACAGAACGTCGCTGGTACGATCTGAGCCTGCCGAGGGGTGCGGTCCATCCATCTCGTTCCGTCGTGCCAAGGCGGCGCAACTTTGTTCTTTGACCCAGCATAACGCAGGAGCGAACCAGTGTCTGATATTACCCGCCTAGAGCCAAGCGCTCGGTACAGCCGCGTCGTCATTCATAACGGCACCGCCTACTTCTCCGGGCTCACAGCCGACGACCGAAGCGGAGACATACGCAGCCAGACCGAGCAGGTTCTGGCAAAGGCCGACCGGCTACTGGGAACGGCAGGCTCCTCGCGCGCTCAACTTCTGACCGCCATGATATGGCTGCGCGAAATAGACGATTTCGCTGGCATGAATGCCGTCTGGGAGACCTGGGTCGATCGCGAGGCTACCCCTGCGCGCGCCACGGTAGAGAGCAAGCTTGCGGCACCCGATGTTCGTGTCGAAATCCAGTTCACGGCAGCCATCAGCTAGGCGGCAATGACCGGAGCTGCATTGCCGCAAGGTTAGTTCCTAGAGTTCCAACGACGGTAGGCCTTCCGCTCGGAAGAGCGCCGGCTGCTGCTAGGCATGATCGACGGCCCACCGCCAGACTTCGATACCGACACGAGCGGGCAGCGGCGAAATTCCTCCCTTTGACTGACGAAAAACCTCGCCTGCGCCGTCACAAAAGTGTATAACTCTGGAGAATACGCATGGCGATTTTTCGACTTTGACAGAATTAAGTCAAGCCTCCCACACTAAGCGTGCCAGTCAAAAAAAGGGGGAGGCCGTCATGCCCAATTCAAGCGATCATCGTAGGAAGCTCCAAGCTCAGTTACTCTGCGGTGCCGCCGCAGCCGTGTTCATCGGGCTCGCTGCACCTAGCGCAGCGCTCGCGCAGGATGCGGCCGCGCCCAAGCCGGCGCCGGCACCCGAGAATGTCCAGAGCGCCCCGGAGGCGAGCGAGATCATCGTCACGGGCACGCGTGTCGTTCGCGACGGCTATCAGGCCCCGACGCCGGTGTCCGTTATCGGCGCCGAAGACATCGCCGCAAGGGCCCCGGCGAACATTGCCGGGTTCGTGAACACGCTCCCGTCACTGGCGAACAGCCAGACCCCTACGGTTAACATCGGTCACATCAGCGACGGCCTGTCGGGCATCAACACGCTCAACCTGCGCTCGCTCAACAGCTCCGCAGGCGGCACCCGCACGCTGGTTCTGCTCGACGGACAGCGGGTCGGTCCCTCGGCGCTCGTCGGCGTGGTCGACATAAACCAGTTCCCCGAGCAGTTGATCAAGCGCGTCGACGTGGTAACCGGCGGCGCATCGGCCGACTGGGGCTCAGACGCGCTGGCGGGCGTTGTCAATTTCGTGCTCGACAAGGACTTCACCGGCATCAAGGGCGAAGTCCAGGGCGGCGTGACGACCTACGGCGACGACCGCAACTACAAGGTCAATCTGACGCTCGGCACCAAGTTCGCGGGTGGACGCGGGCACATCCTGCTTGCCGGTCAGGTCGCGTACAATGATGGCATCTCGGGCGTTCCGAGGCCTTGGGCCAACGTCGGGAACGAGAAGCTGCTCTTCTCCAACCCGGCCTACGCCGCCGGGAACGGCCAGCCGCAGTTCCTGGTCCGCAACAATGCCGGCTTCGCCACCGTCACTCCGGGTGGCATCATCACTGCGGGGCCGTTGCGGGGCACCTATTTCGGACCCGGCGGTACGCCAGCGGCATACAACTACGGGCCGATCGTCAGCGGCAATTTTATGCAGGGTGGTCAAGTCACCTCGGACCTGCAGAATGCGGGCGACCTCGATCCCCGGCTGTCGCGCAAGAATGTCTTCTTCCGCGCCAGCTATGATCTGACCGACCACTTTCACATCTTCGGCCAGGCGTCTTACGGGGACGCGACGAGCCGACTGAACTTCGGCTATCAGTACAAGTTCGCCAACGTCACGGTCAGTGCGGCCAATCCCTTCATTCCGGCCAGCACCGCGGCGGCAATCGCGGCCTACAACGCGAACCCGGCCAACGCCGCCACGCCCATCACCAGCTTGACGATGGGCACATACAATCAGGATCTCGGCGGGGCGATCATCTCGACGCGGCGTAAGAACTGGCGGTTCGTGGGCGGCCTGAGCGGTGACTTCGAAGCGCTGGGTTCGAACTGGAACTGGGATGCCTACGCCCAGAAGACAATCACCGACATCCACACCCAGGCCGATCTTCTCAAGAACGTCGCCTACGCCGCGGCGATCAATGCCGTACGCAATCCAACGACCGGCAACATCGAATGCGCGGCACTCGCGACCAATCCAGGCTGCGTTCCATACAATGTCTTCGGCACCGGCGTGAACAGCGCGGCAGCGGTCAACTACGTCACGGGCTCGGCCTTCCTCAACCAGCGCCTGAGACAGGATGTCCAGGCCATCAACCTGCGCGGAAATCCGTTCTCCACATGGGCCGGGCCGGTGTCAGTGGCGATGGGCTTCGAGCACCGGGTCGAATCCACCAGCGGCGTTAGCGATGCGCTCAATGAGGCTGCGCTAGCGACATCGAAAGCGAATGGCACGCCGATCGTGAACCAGTATTTCGCGGGCAATTACCATCCGACCAGAGGCGGCTACAATGTCGCCGAGGGCTATTTCGAAACTGTGGTGCCGCTCGCCAAGGACTTGCCCTTCGCGAAGAGCCTCGATCTCAACGCAGGCGTGCGGGCAACCAACTACAGCACGTCGGGGTACGTCACGACCTGGAAGGCCGGTCTTACCTGGTCGCCCATCGAGGACATCACCTTCCGCGCAACACGCTCGCATGACATCCGGGCGCCCAATTTGGCCGAGCTCTTCCAGAACTCGCTAACCTCCACGACGGTAGTCAACCTGCCGGCAAACTCGACGTTGAACCCGACCGCTTCCGCAAAAAGTCAGACGCTATTCTCGTCTGTTTCGGGCTCGACCGCGCTGAAGCCGGAAGTTTCGAACACGACCGGCTTCGGCGTCGTGTTGAAGCCAAGGTTTCTGCCGGGCTTCGGCGCATCGGTCGATTATTATGACATTCGCATTTCCAACGCGATCATCACGCCGACGGGACAACAGCAGGTCGATCAATGCAATGCGGGCGTCGCCGCGAGCTGCCAGCAGGTCAACCTGACAGCGGGCACGATCGCAATCACGCCGGTGAACTTCGCCAAGCAGATCGCCCGAGGGATCGATTTCGAGGCAAGTTATCGCCAGCGCGTGGAGCTATCGCCGTCATTGTCGGGCAACCTCAGCCTGCGCGTCTTGGCGACGCGCTTCCTGAAGAACTACATCGACACCGGCATCTCGACCGTCGCCCCCATCGACAATGTCGGCGACAATAGTGTGTATGGCGGCGCGCCGCCGAAGTGGAAGTATTCTGCGACGCTGATCTGGGACGGTGGACCCCTCACGGCCAGCTTCACGATGCGCGGGATCAGCGCAGGCGTGTACAACAAGAACTACATCGAGTGCGCGTCCGCGTGCCCGACAGCAACGGCCGCGCATCCGACGATCGAGAACAACCGGATTGCCGGCGCGCAATATTTCGACACCAGCTTCACTTACAAGTTGCCGTACGGGATTCAGGCCTACGTCGCGGTCGACAATCTGCTCAACAAAGCTCCAGTCATGGTGGCCTATGGTCCCACCATCGGCCAGGCTCCGATCAGCATCAACCCGAACGACTATGATGTGCTTGGACGCGTCTTCCGCTTCGGCATACGCTTCAAGATGTAACTGACTGGGCGCCGCGGCTTCCGTTACACCACGGAAGCCGCGGCTCCTTTTTCTGCAACAGCAGGAAGCGCGACACCAGTGGCCAGGTTGACGTACCGACCGGCCGAGAGAACAAGGCAGAGTACCCATGGATAGAAGGACGCTGCTGAAAGCCGCCGCTGCTGGGACTGCCGCAACCGCGCTTTCTGGCGTGGCCCGGTCGGCCAGCCCAACGGGGGCGATGCTCGTTCGGTCGGCCGGCACATCGAGCCATTCCTATGGCCCTACCATGGATAAGATCATCGCCTTTGCCACCGAGGATCTGGCGGCTGCAGGAGTGCCCGGGGCGACGCTTTCCATCGTTGACGCTGAAGGTCTGGTGGCGACCAAGACACTGGGCTGGGCGGACATGGACCGCCGGCTGCCGGTAAAGCCATCCCACCTGTTTCAGATAGGCTCCATCAGCAAATCTTTCGCGGCTCTCTGCGTGTATCGGCTCGCCCAAGACGGCAAGATTGATCTCGACGCGCCGCTCTCACGCTATTTAGCGGATTTTCCGCTCCCCTCCGAATCGATCAGTATCCAGCAAGTACTTAGCCACACATCGGGGATGCCCCGGAGTGCGCCGATGTTCCCGCGCGTGCCCGACCAACGTCTGTGGACCGGTTTCGCACCGGGATCGAAGTTCACCTACTGCAACACCGGCTACGAACTCATCGGCATGCTGGTCGAGAAGATCACCGGCAAGCGTTACCCGGACGCGCTGCACGAACTCGTCATCAAGCCGCTCCGGATTGTCGGGCTGAGGGAGGTCTGTCAGGCAAGCGATCGCGCTGACTACGCCGTAGGATACGCGCCGCTCGATTCAAGCGGGCCGAACCTGAGCCGCGTTCGGCTCGGTCAGGCGCCTTGGGTCAACATCGATACGGCTGACGGCAATATCGGCGCCACCGCCGAAGCAATGGCGGGATACCTTCGATACCTAATATCGCTGGGCCGTGGACGTGGTGCCCCGCTGTTTTCAGATGCGTTGGCAAGGCGCTTCGCCACCGTACAGGGCGCGGCTGCCGCAGCGGATGTGTTCGGGCCTCACAGCGGTTATGCAAGCGGTCTCGGCGTGATTGACCTCGATGGTCGCCCCGCCTTCCATCACACTGGAGGGAGCTGGGGTTTCGCAGCTTGCCTGACAGTTGACGCGCAGACAGGCGTCGGGTGCTTCGTAAACGTCAATGCGCAGGTGGGAGCCTATCGTCCGAACAGGATCACCCAGAATGCCTGCCGACTGCTGAGGCAGGCCAGGGAAGGCACGCCGACCTCGATCGTTGCCCATGCCGCTTCGAGCAAGGTCGACGGCGGCGAGAGCTCCGTCCACATCGAGAATTCCGAGCGCTACGTCGGCACGTTTGTCGCACCTGACGGCAGTCGCTTCCAGGTCGTCGCGAAATCGGGCCGACTCTTCCTGAATGCGGATGGACGAGAAGCGCGGCTTGAGCCGTTCGGAAAGCAGCTGTTTCTAACTGACCACCCGAGATACGGCTCGCACTTCCTTGAGTTCGAGCTCCGAGATGCGACCGTGGCGACAGTGTGGTTCGGCCCGGTCCTTTACGGTCGAGATACTGCTGTGCCTCAGCCGTCGGTCCCCGCTGAACTGGCCGCGCTCCAGGGAGAGTATGGAAGCCCCGACCACTTCACGGGCTGGTGGCGTACGGTCTTCGCCCAAGGTGACCGCCTCGTCATCGAGAACGTCGCTTTCTACCGGGTAAAGGAGACCCTGCGACGCAAGGAGGACTTCTGGTACCTCGAGAGCAGCAATGACACCTGTGAGCGTATCCGCTTTGAGGCGGAAGCAAACGGTATTCCCCAACGCCTTAACTATTCCGGGCGCGACCTGTGGCGATTCAACAGGATCTAGGGGCCATTGGCCAATGTCGGAACCTGGCTTGATTTTGGGAGGTAATTTTGGCGACGTTCGTCCTTGTTCATGGCGGCTTTCATGGCGGCTGGTGCTATGCACCGGTTGCTGCAAGCTTGCGGTCGAAGGGTCATGAGGTTCACACGCCGACCCTGAGCGGCCTTGGCGATCGTGCCCACCTCGCGGCGCAGGCGATCAACCTGTCGACTCATATCCAGGACGTTGTTGCGGTCATCAAATCCTATGATCTGAGCGACGTCATTCTCTGCGGCCACTCCTACGGGGGCTTGGTCATTACGGGTGTCGCGGGCCAATTGGGCGAGCGGATCAGGACATTATTCTATCTCGACGCGGCGGTGCCAAGCGACGGCGACTCGCTGTTCGGGATGATCGGCCCGGAGCGGACCCTGAACATGCTCGATGCAGCGGGTGAAACGGGGACGATGTCTGTGTCGCCGGGTGCCCAGTTCTTCGCGGTCGATCCTGAGAACATCGAGTTCGTCCAGGAAAAGTGCACAACACACCCGATCGGATGTTTCATCCAGAAATTGCGCTTTACAGGGAAGGAGGCGATGGTCACCCGTCGGACCTTCGTCTGTTGCGAGCGCTATCCGTCGATCAACCACGCGACCTACGCACGCGTGAAGGACCTCCCCGGTTGGAGAGCAATTTCGGTTGATCGCGGTCACGACCTGATGGTCGACGATCCGGATCTGCTCTCTGCGCTGCTGCTGCAGGAACTGGAGCGCTAGTGCGCCAACCAGTCTCTTGGTGAGGGATGCGTCCCCCGCAGTGCTTTCGACCGCATCGGTCCAGTCCTGGAAGTGTGTGGCATGACAGCAAATATATCGCGTGCGCCACGTGCAACTCGGGGTCTCTTCCCAGGCTGGCACGTCGTCGCTGCGCTGTTTGTCGTCGGGTTCATGCTCTACGGTGCCGGGCTGTGGTCTTTCATCCTTTTCGTGCCGCCGCTCGCAAAGGAGTTTCATTGGAGTAGCGCCGGCACTGGCGGTCTGGTCTCGGCCTTCTACCTGAGCGCCCCGTTGTCTCTCTGGGCCGCACCCATCATCCGCAGGTTCGGCGAAAAGCGCCTCATCATAGCGGGCATCCTCATCGAGGCTATCAGCCTGATGATGCTCCTCCTCGCTTCAACACTCTGGCAGATGTATCTGCTCCGCGCGCTCGCGGGATTGGGCAAGGTTGTCTTCGCGATCACGTTGCCCGTGATCCTGACGAAATGGTTTTCCCGGCACTTCGGCCTGGCGGCAGCCATCATGTACAGTGGCTGGCATGTCGGCGGACTGGGCCTAGCTTCGCTTACTCAATATCTCTTGTCGAGCTTCGGCTGGCGAGAAACCTCCATCGCGCTCGGCGTGGCGCAGATCGTCATAGCATTGCCGGTCACCTTGTGGGGTCTCAGGCGGTCGTCCGCTGCCGAAATGGGTCTCGGCCTTGATGGCGATGCCGTGGCCGACGCCGGCGATTGCGGGCCGGAAGCCGCCAGTGAGCCGGCCACGCCGCCGCCGGGCTACGGGACGCTGCTGCGTGAGCTCTTCAGGCTTCGGTCGTTCCAGCTGCTATTCATCGCAACGCCGGTCTACTATTTGACCTATGGCGGGGTGCTGCTGCAGCAAGCTGCGGTCGTGCAGGGATCCGGGGCAACCGCCTATGCTGCTTCCTTGGTTGTTGGCACCACGGCGGGCTGCGCAGCACTGGGATCAGTTGTAGGCGGGTGGATGCTGGATCGATACCGCTTGACGTCGAGTGCCTGTGTCACGTTCGGCCTACTCGCCGCAGGTGATCTGTGCCTGCTTGCCGCAACCCACAACCCTTCGGCCGGCATTCTGATGGCTCATGGGGTAATCTATGGCCTTGGCATCGGAAGCGGCGATATCTTCTGGATTACCCTCATGAAGCGGAGGGTTCCTGACAGGCTGTTCTCGAGCGCCTGGGGAATCTGGTACTTCCTCCAGCTGGGATTCCTCATTCTCGCGCCTGCCTGCTCGGGGGCCATCTTCGATTACACGGGAAGCTATTCGTGGATGGTATCGATCGAGACCGTCATCATCGCGATCCCGCTTTCGCTCGCCTTGTGGCTCGTCAGAAGACGGCCTGTTTGAGCAGCCGGGCGCCGAGACAAGTCCAGCTCCCCTGCGCACTGGCTCGACCAAATTAAGATCAATCCTTCGCCGTCTTGGCCAAGCTGCTCCTTTACCCCCTTCCTAAATGTATAACCCTGGAGAATACAAGCTACGGCTTTCGGACTTTGACAGATATATGACCGATTTCCCACAGTAAGGTCTCGGCAATAAAGGGGGAAGGCAGTGACAAATTTTGGACGAGAAGTTGCTAAGCGGCCACTCGGACTTGAGCAGTCCGCTTGTCGGCGTGAAGTGAATGGCGCTACTCGGCGACGACTGCGCGTGACCGCGTCTTTGCTCGCAATTTTCGCCGGATTCCTGGGCACTGAGCCGGCATTGGCGCAGACTGCCGGCGCGCCGGTGACGCCCGCGGGGGCACAGCCAAGCACTCCGCCGGAAACCGCAGATATCATTGTGACTGCAACCAAACGCAACACGACCTTGGAGCGCACGCCGATCAGCATCACCGCCGTGAGCGGTGACGAACTGGTCGCGAAAGGCGTCGGCAATTTCATCAATCAAGCGCAAGAAACTCCCGGCGTCTCGATGCGGACCAATGGGCCCGGGCAGACCGAATTTGAGATGCGCGGCTTGTCCTCGAGTGGAGGATCCTCGCCCACGGTCGGCTTCTATCTAGACGACATTGCCATGACGCCACCGTCCCTCGGGTTCGTGGGTAAGACCGTGGTTGATCCAAATCTCTATGACCTCAACCGAGTCGAGGTCCTGCGCGGGCCGCAGGGTACACTTTACGGCGCTGGCTCGATGGGCGGCACCATCAAGCTGATCACGAACCAGCCAGATACATCTGGTGTTCTTGCAAGTGGCCAGGCCATCCTATCCGGAACGGAGGGTGGCGGATTCAATCATACCGTCAATGCGATGGTCAACATCCCGCTCAGCGATAATCTGGCGATCCGACTTGTGGGAAGCGAGTCTCACCTGAGCGGTTGGATCGACCGCATCGTGGCGAATCCGTTCCCACTTGTTGGAGGAGACTTCAGTACGCGTGGCAATGTGCTCGCAGCGCCTGTGCAGGCGGTCTACAAGAACGTCAACTCGACAGAGGAGCAAGGGGGGCATATCAATGCCCGTTGGACTCCAACTGATCGGCTGACGATCGGGGCGACGTTCTTTATCCAGCACATCCACCAGAACGGCCCCAACAACTTCGACTCGCCCCCTGGCACGCTCGCACACTATCAGCCTTTTGATATTGCGGAGCCGTACACCGATAATTTCAAGCTGTGGGCCGTCAATCTGAACTATAAATTCGACGGCTTCGACGTGACATCCGTTACTTCCCGCTGGAATCGCCAGGGGACAACCATCCAAGACGGAACGGAAGTCCTAACCACCTACCTCAATTCCGTCGGCTTCGGCCTTACAAGCTATAACGCTGCCAACGGCGGGATCGGCGCCCTTAAGTGGCACGAGATCGACAAGACTTCGCAGCTCAGTCAAGAACTCCGCATCGCCTCGAGTGGAGATACCCGATTTCAATGGCTTTTCGGATTGTACTATAGCGATTTCAGCTCCTATTTCGACCAAGGAGGGGCGTCCTCCGGTTCGGCTGCGATCTTTGGTACCAACAATCTCCTCACTTACATTCAGCCTTCCACTATTAAGCAGAAGGCAGCTTTCGGAGAGCTGAGTTACAGGCTCGTCGATGGCTTGAAGTTCACGGTGGGCGGGAGATACTTCCAATATGTGTCAAACATTCCGACCACACAGAGCGGTGTGTTCGCGACGGGCAACGACACCTTCGTCACAAACCTAGCCCATGCCAAAGACCAGGGCTTCAATCCCAAATTCAACCTGTCTTACCAAGCCAACAGCAATCTATTGGTCTATGCCACCGCGGAGCGCGGATTCAGGCCGGGCGGCGGAAATTTGCCAGTCCCGGCTGCTGGAACGCCGCTCGGGAATGCTTGCGCGGCGTCGTTTGCAGAGCACCAGCCTGAAGACTCATATGCTCCTGACACAGTCTGGAGCTATGAACTCGGGGCAAAGTACCGGCTTGGTAATAAGCTCACGCTCAATGTGGCCGGCTATCACGAGCGGTGGAGCGGCATCCAGCAATATGTGTCCTTGAAGTGCGGTTATTTCTATGTCGGCAATCTAGGGACGGCCAACGTCGATGGCGGCGAAGTGGAAGCGAAGTGGAATGTCACTCCTCATCTGCTGGCGTCGGGAACGTTCGGCTATTCGCACGCCTATTTCGTGAAGAGCCTGCTGCCCAATATCACTGGCGTGAAGGTAGGAGACGGCGTGCAGGACGTCCCGTTGATGACCGCTAGCGGAGCCTTGACCTACTCCGTTCCGCTCAACGCCACCTGGCAGGCTTCGGTGCGGGGTTCGTATAACTGGACAGACTCGATGACCGAGCCAGATGTCGTGGTCCCAAATGGCAAGGTGCCGGCGCATGGTTTTGGCAATCTGCGTGCGACCATGTCGAACGATCGCTGGACTATCGCGGCTTTTGTCAACAACATCGCCAATACGCATACGGTCCTGGAAGGTGCCTCGGTCATTGTCGTTCCCGTGGCCTCCCTCACCAGGCTCGTATCGAACCAGCCCCGAACAGCCGGTATCGACATAAGCGTAAAGTTCTGATCGACGCCGCCCGGACCGTCATCAGTCTGGGCCGGGCGGCCTCTGGCGGTTCTTAGTAACGACACCGGTGCGGGTGAGCTTTACCCGTGTGGTTCATCTTCGGACTCAGCCTGCGTAGTCTCGCCGGTATCGGTACGAAGCTCACCGAGTTTAGGGGCCCAAAAGATGTGTGATCGTCGTCGAGGAGGATCGACTGGCTCGTCGACGTTGACCGCAGGCTGGCTTCATTGGCTTATCCTCATTCTTGGCTTGTTGCAGATGGCGCCGCCGGCGATGGCAGAGGCAGGTGGCCTTCGCGCAGGGCCTGTCGTCGCGACGAGCGAGGGGCGTATCCGAGGCTCCTATTCGGATCGGGCGGTCAAGTTTCTCGGGGTTCCTTATGCCGAGCCGCCAGTTGGCCCGTTGCGATGGCAGCCGCCTCGGAACCATAAGCCATGGACGGGGGTTCGCGATGCGACCAGGTTCGGATCAATCTGCGCGCTTACGACGACGCTTGGTGTGTTTTCGGGCCCCCGGAACGACAACGAGGACTGCCTACACCTGAATGTGTTTACGCCCAGCCTAAAGTCGTCGGCACACCTTCCGGTGATCGTCTATATACATGGAGGAGGCAACTACGACGGCGAAACAAAAGGGTTGGATGGGGGCCACTTGGCAAGCAACGGCAATATCGTTGTCGTCACTGTCGAGTATCGTCTGAACCTATTTGGATTTTTGGCACATCCTGCGCTCGATAGCGAGGGCCATCCCTTTGCCAATTACGGCATACTGGATCAGCAGGCTGCACTGAAATGGGTTCGCCGCAACATTGATAAGTTCGGTGGAAACAGGAACAACGTCACCGTTGCTGGCCAATCATCGGGCGCGGTCGACACGATGATCAACATTGTTTCTCCGGGCGCGGTCGGCTTGTTTCATCGGGCGATCTGTCAGAGCGCCTGTCTTGCCACCTATCCATTGGCCAAGAAGGAAGCTGCCGAGGTGATCGGCGTGAGCTTCGCAGAGGCGGCGGGGTGCGGTTCTGGCACTGGCCCGGCTGTTGCTCAATGCCTGCGCAGTCTTCCAGCCTCCAAGATCGAGGAACTCGCCGGTACGGCGATTGCCCCGAGCAAGTATGTCATAGGCACCGGAATCGTGGACGGTGAGATCATACCCGATCAGCCACTGACACTCTTCCGAGGCAATCGATTCAATCACGTGCCCATGATGAACGGCTTCACGACGGATGAGGTGAACTTTACGCTGGCGATCAGGGAGTATTGGAGCAACGCGGACAACGCTCTCCGGTCCCCCGTCGGCGTAGCGGATTACCAAGATTACGTCAGTTCATATTTCACGCCGCCATCTTACGCTGTGGGTACGGCACCGAAGGTGCTGGCCCTGTACCCAGTTGATGGCTCCACTTCGCCTCAACTGGCTTGGAATCGCGCGACGTCCGATGCCAGAGCGTGCGATGTGCGCTCGCTCGCAAGGATTCTCGCGCCCAAGATCCCCGTTTACGTTTATGAATTCGCTGACAAAGCCGCACCTTCCTATTTCCCGGACATGCCTTCGATGGTGATGGGCGCTTATCATACCGCGGACATCCAGTACCTCTTCCCGTCATGGCATGGTGGTCCGGAGGGAATTCGGCGACCCTTGAGCAGCCAGCAGACACTGCTTTCAGCTCAGATTATCGCTTCCTGGAGTAACTTCGCCAGAACAGGCAATCCGAATGTGCCTGGGAAGCACGTTTGGGCTAGCTATTCTAACGAGCCGGACGCACCGGCTTGGATGGTGCAGGACTTGCCGGGGCAGATGGCAGTGACCGACGATATATTCTCGTTGCGTCACCGCTGCCCATTCTGGGATGCCGCTTTGACCAATTGATCTCCCAATCCGGCTAGCGCTTGACTCTTTAACCACGAGGGGAACAGATAGGGAACAAATTGTCCCCTTTCCGAGTCTGCTGATGTCATGCGCCAATCCGTCGTTCTTGAGCATCTGCGTGCGCGTATCGCGCAGATCGAAGGCGTAGGCACGCGCCGTGCCACGATTCCGTTCGGAATTGCCGATATCGACGATCGGTTGCCAGGAGGCGGAATCGCGACCGGGGCGCTCCACGAGCTCGCCGGCAGCCCCGATCTCGCCGACGACGCCAGCGCTACCGTCTTCGTCGCTGGCATTCTTGCCCGGATGGACGGCCCGGTATTCTGGTGTCTTCGCTGGCGCGACCTGTTCGCGCCAGCGCTCCACTTGGCGGGCCTCCATCCCGATCGCGTGATTCACGTCGAGGCCGGCAGCGATACCAACGTCCTGTTGGCGATGGAGGAATGCCTCCGGCACAGCGGGCTTGCCGGTGTCGTGGGTGAGGTCTCCAAATATACGACGACTGCGTCGAAGCGGCTCCAGCTGGCGGCGGAGAGCTCGGGTGTCGCCGCCTTCGTGTTCCGCCGCGCCTCGAAAACCGAGCAGGCAGCCGAAGGCACGGCGGCAGTGACACGCTGGCGCATCACGGCGTTCCCGAGCGAGGACCTGGGTATTCCAAGCCTTGGGCGACCGCGCTGGAACGTGGCGCTGGAAAGGGTACGCGGCGGCAACCCGCACGCGTGGATTGTGGAGGGCTGCGATGCGACGGGTCGCATCGGTCTATCTTCCGCACTGGTCGACCGACCGGCTGCGGCGGACGACCGCAAATTCGTCGCCTGACCGCGACGCCCTCGCGCACGACCGACCGCTGGTAACCGCGATCCCGGACCATGGCCGCCGCGTCATCGCCGCGGTCGATATGGCTGCGCGGGCACTCGGCATTCGTCCCGGTCTGACCGTCACGCAGGCACGGTTGTTCGCGCCCGAACTGGAGGTCGTCGATGCCGAGCCGGAAGCCGATCTTGAAGGGCTGCGCCGTCTCGCGCTCTGGGCGGGCCAGCGATATTCGCCATTTGTCTCGCCGGACGCCCCCGACGGCATCTGGCTCGATATCACCGGATGCGCCTCGCTGTTCAGCACCGAGAAGGCGCTCCTGAAAGATCTCCATCGCCGGATCGCCGCGTTCGGGCTGACCGTGCAGGTTGCTGTCGCCGATACCGCGGGCTGCGCCCATGCGGTGGCGCGGCATGTCCCGGCGGGGCGTCCGGTGACGATCGAGCCTGGAGTCCATCGCAAGGCCATCGCCCTGCTGCCGATTGCCGCCCTGCGGCTCCCGGCCATTGACGTCGAGGGCCTGCGCAAGCTCGGGTTCGAGCGCATCGAGCAGCTGATCGGGGCGCCGCGCGGCCCGCTCGCGAAGCGGTTCGGTCGCGATCTCCATCGCCGCCTCGACCAGGCCCTGGGCAATGTGCCGGAGCCGATCGAACCGATCTTCCCGGAGAATGTGCCGCGCGCGCGGCGCGGCTTCATGGAGCCGATCGCGACCTCGGAAGCCTTTGCACAGGTGATCGGCGATCTGGTCGCCGATGCCGTCGAGCAGCTTGGCCGTATCGGCAAGGGCGCCCGCCGGCTCGACTGCTACTTTCACCGGGTCGATGGCCATACCCAGGCGATCCGTATCGGCACCGCCGCGCCGTCGCGCGATGCGCGTCACCTCGCCAAGCTGCTTTGCGCGAGGATCGAGACGGTTGAACCGGGGCTTGGCATCGAGGCAATGACCCTGGTGACGCCGCTGGTCGAGAGCATGGCGGCCCGGCAAGGCGAAGGGCTGGAGAGCCTTGGCCGGCGCGGGCCGGATCTGGCGGGCTTGGTGGACGCGCTCGCCAACCGATTCGGCCAGCGCTCTCTTCACCGCAGCGGTCCCCGGGCCAGCGCGATGCCCGAGCGCTCGATTGCCCTGTCGCCGGCGCTCGGCAGGCCGACCGGCGCCGCGTGGGACGACGACCTCCCGCGACCTTCGCGGATGCTGGAGCGCCCGGAGCCGATCGAGGTGATCGCACTGCTGCCCGACGACGCGCCGCGCATGTTCATCTGGCGGCGCAAGCGATATCGCGTCACGCAGGGCGATGGCCCCGAGCGCCTGCATGGCGAATGGTGGCGCGAAGGCGGGCATGAGGCCGGCACGCCGCTGGCCGTGCGCGACTATTACCAGGTCGAGACCGAGACAGGCGGTCGCTACTGGCTGTTCCGGCTCGGCGACGGGACGAGCCATGCCACCGGCTCCATGCGCTGGTTCATCCACGGCGCCTTCGCATGACCGACGACGCGCCCGGCTATGTCGAGCTGCAGGTCACGACCCATTTCAGCTTCCTGCGCGGTGCCTCCTCGCCCGAGGAGCTGTTCGCCGCCGCCGCGCTGCTCGGCTTGCCGGCGCTGGGCGTGGTCGACCGCAATTCGGTCGCCGGCATCGTTCGCGCATGGGATGCGGAGAAGACCACGGGCGTCCGGGCAATCATCGGCTGCCGGCTCGACATTATCGATGGTACGTCGCTGCTGGTCTATCCGACCGATCGCGCCGCCTATGGCCGGATGTGCCGTCTCCTGAGCGTCGGGAAGGAGCGCGCCGGCAAGGGCGCGTGCCATCTCGACTGGCCCAATATCGAGCAATGGCAGGAGGGCCTGATCGCAATGCTCGTCCCTGATCGTGCCGATGTCGTCACCGGTGCCGCACTGGCGCGCACCAGGCGGATCTTCGGGGAGCGCGCCTATATGGCCTTGTCGGTCCGGCGCCGACCGCGCGACGCGATCCGCCTGCGTGACTTGTCGGCGATGGCGGCGGCGGCACGGGTACCGACCGTCGCCACCAACGACGTGCTATACCATTCGCCCGAGCGCCGGCTGCTGCATGACGTGGTCACCTGCATCCGCGAGAAATGCACGATCGACGAGCTGGGCGACCGACGCGAGCGGTTCGCGGATCGCTATCTCAAGAGCGGCCAGGAGATGGAGCGGTTGTTCCGCCGCTACCTGAAGGACGCGTCACCCGTTGCACGCAGCGTCGAGCTGGCGGCGCGCTGCACCTTCAGCCTCGAGGAACTGCGCTACCAATATCCCGACGAGATCCGCGTCCCCGGCCGGACGCCACAGGAAGAGCTGGAGCGGCTGACCTGGGAGAAGGCGCCCGAGCGCTATCCCGAGGGCATCGAGGGCAAGGTTCGCGAGCAGCTTGTGCATGAGCTGAAGCTCATCGCCGAGCTCGAATATGCGCCCTATTTCCTGACGGTCCATTCGATCGTCGCCGAGGCGCGACGGCGCGAGATCCTCTGCCAGGGCCGGGGATCGGCGGCGAACAGCGCCGTCTGCTACGTGCTCGGTATCACCTCGATCGACCCGGTCCGATCCGAACTGCTATTCGAACGCTTCGTCAGCGCCGAACGAAGGGAACCGCCCGACATCGACGTCGATTTCGAGCATGAGCGGCGCGAGGAAGTGATCCAGTGGATCTACGAGACCTATGGCCGGACCCGCTCGGCGCTCACCGCCGTCGTCACCCGTTTCCGGTCCAAGGGAGCGGTACGCGAGGTCGGAAAGGCGCTGGGCCTCAGCGAGGACATGACCGCCGGCCTTGCCTCATCGGTGTGGGGCTGGAGCCGAGAGGGGGTCGAAGCCAAGCATGCCGAGGAGATGAACCTTGACCTTGGCGATCGGCGCCTCGCATTGACGCTGGACCTGGCCCGGACCCTCATCAACACGCCGCGGCACCTTTCCCAGCATCCCGGCGGGTTCGTCCTGACCCGTGACCGGCTTGATGAGCTGGTACCGATCGAGCCGGCCGCGATGGACGATCGGCAGGTCATCGAATGGGATAAGGACGACATCGATCTGCTGGGCTTCATGAAGGTCGATGTCCTCGCGCTCGGCATGTTGTCCTGCATGCGCCGCGCGTTCGAATTCCTCGAGAACGACAAGGGCATCAGGCACGATCTCGCCACCATCCCGGCGGAGGACCCCGCCACCTATGCGATGATCCGAAAGGCCGACACGCTCGGCGTCTTCCAGATCGAGAGCCGGGCGCAGATGGCATCGATTCCGCTGATGGCGCCGCGCACCTTTTACGACCTCGTCATCCAGGTCGCGATCGTGCGCCCCGGCCCGATCCAGGGGGACATGGTTCATCCCTACCGGCGCCGCCGTAACGGTCAGGAGGAAGTCACCTATCCGACCGAGGAACTGCGCCGGGTGCTGGAGAAGACCCTCGGTGTGCCGCTGTTCCAGGAGCAGGCGATGCGGGTCGCGATCGAGTGCGCGGGGTTCACCGCCAGCGAGGCTGATCTCCTGCGGCGGGCGATGGCGACGTTCAAGCTCACAGGCGGCGTATCGCACTTCCGCGACAAGCTGATCAGCGGAATGGTCAACCGGGGCTATGACCAGGATTTCGCCGAGAAGACGTTCAAGCAGATCGAAGGCTTCGGCTCTTACGGCTTCCCGGAAAGCCACGCTGCGAGCTTCGCGCTGATCGCCTATGCGAGCAGCTGGATGAAGTGCCATCATCCCGACGTCTTTTGCGCCGCCTTGCTGAACGCGCAGCCGATGGGATTCTATGCCCCGGCACAGATCGTCCGCGACGCCCGGCAGCACGGCGTCGAAATCCGTCCGATCGACGTCAACCACAGCCGCTGGGACTGCACGCTCGAGCCGACCGGGGCCCGACATCTCGCCGTCCGACTAGGGCTTCGCATGGTCCGTGACCTGTCGAACGACGATGCGGCCGCGATCGTGACCGCACGTGCCGGCACGCCCTATGACAGCGTCGAGGAGATCCAGCGCCGCGCCGGTGTCGGTCGCGGCGCCCTCGACCGAATCGGCGAGGCGGACGGGTTCGGATCGCTCGGAAACAGTCGCCGCGAAGGGCTCTGGAGCGTCAAGGGTCTCGGCAACGCGGCGCTCCCGTTGTTTGCCGCAGCCGATGAACGCGACGGCAAACTGCGCCAGGAAGCTATCGAGCCGACCGTCATCCTCGCGCCGATGGGCGAAGGAGCGGAAGTCGTCGAGGACTATCGCGCGTCGGGCCTGTCACTGCGCGCGCACCCGCTGGCGTTCCTTCGCGATGAGCTGAAGGCACGCAGGATGATCACCTGCGAGCAGCTCCAGACCGTGAAGGATGGCCGCTGGATCGAGCTCGCCGGCATTGTGCTGGTGCGCCAGAAACCGGGGTCGGCGAAGGGCGTTATGTTCATCACGCTCGAGGACGAGACCAACGTCGCCAATCTCGTCGTCTGGACCAACGTCTTCGAGAAGAATCGCCGCACCGTGCTCGGTGCGTCGATGATGGGGGTGCGCGGCCAGGTCCAGCGCGAGGGCGAAGTAATCCATGTCATCGCGCAGCGCCTCGATGATCTGTCATCACTGTTGGCGAGCGTCGGCAACCGGGCCGATGTCGCCGACATCTACAGGGTGAGCCGCGCCGATGTGGTCAAGAATGCCATGCGTCCGGACCCGCGCGATCCAGCTGAAGCGCCGTTGGGCAAGCCCCCGAGAGACATCTACATTCCCGATCTGCGCCTCGGATCGGGCATCATTCCCGGTCAACCCACCGAGGGCATCAAGATCAAGCCGCGGGATTTTCGCTGACCGCCGGTCAAAAAAAGGCCGACCCGAAGGCCGGCCATTCGAATTGGTGCTGGGAGGAACATGGGGCGCTACAGAGACAGTGCATCCACGCCAACAGTGTGAAACAGAATGGTAATCGCAGCACTCTTCACGAGTTCGCGGCTGGTGGTCTTGATCATGGCTACCGCCTTTCCCGTGTTGTTGTCGGTCTTGGTCTTCGTGTCGTCATTCGAATCGCCGAACTTGAAACCCGGCTTCAGCGACCGGTAGAAAGCGAGGAGGCCGAGGCCGCCCCATGTCACGGTCGGGCAAAGCCCGCCGAGGTTGGAAATGCCGGCGAGGAAGGTTCCTCCCACGGTCTCTGTAGCGCCCCACCACTGATTGCGCTTTCGCGTGTCTCAAGGAGGCAAAGCGGAAATGGGCATCCTGACCGACGTGAACAAGGGCAAGCGCCGGCGACGAGCAACGGGCGCTATTGTTCTCTATCTGTTCCGTGATAATATGGCTGATGTCGAGTCCCTGATGGAAAGGTCAGGAAATGTCCCGCCTCTATGCGGTCGCGAGCAACATCCCGGAGGTTTCCGCCCACTTCGCGGCGGAAGCGCCCGCGGATATCAAGGTGCCATCCGAAACCATCGAGGCGCTTCCCGGACTGGTCGTGTTCGAGCGGAACGGCCGGCGCCATCTGCGTCTCATGGATTGGGGCTTTCCCCGCCTGACGCGCGAGATGAGCGAGCGGGGCGACCCGCCTGGCCGGATCGGTCTCGTTGCAGACCTGACCAATCCCTTGTGGGAGCAACTGGTGGTCGATCCGCGGTATCGCTGCCTGATCCCGCTCAGTCATTTCGCCAATCCCGACGGCGATCCGGGCGAAAAGACGAGGACGTGGTTTTCGGTCGACCGGCAGCCGCTTGTCGCTTGGGCTGGCTTCTGCCGCAATGTTCCCGACTATGGACCGGTCTATGCCGGCATGACGATGACGGCAAACGCGGTGGTTGAACCATATAACGACCGTATGCCGGTCCTGCTCGATCCGCACGAATATGATCGGTGGTTGCATGGGTCGATTCAGGACGTGATCGGCTTCCAGTTCCGCGCGCCGCTGGCGGCGGAGCGTACCAAGGTCATTCATACCGAGGACTTGTGGCGAAGCGGCAAGCTGCCAGCCAGCATGCAGCCTCAACTGGCGTTGCTCTGAGCAGATGCACTCCTGCGATTTGCTGATAAGCTAGCGCGATGTGCAATCTCTACACCGTCCGCAAGAGCGCTGCCGAGGTCGCCGCGCACTTCGGCGTCAGCGACCCGACGCAATCCAATGCTCCCGACGAGGTCTACCCCGGAACGCCCGGGATAGTCGTCCGGGAGGATGCGGGCGCGCGGATCATGCAGTCCATGGCATGGGGCTTTCCGCTCAGGTTGAAGGGCATGTCCCCGACCGCCAAGCCGAAGCCGGTCAACAACATTGCCGACCTCAACAAGCCGATGTGGAAGGGCCTCGCCGCGAAGCCCCAATGGCGCTGCCTGATACCAGTCACCGCGTTCGCCGAGGCGGAAGGACCAAAGGGCGCGAAGACGAGGACCTGGTTCAACGTGAAGGGCCAGCCGATCTTCGCCTGGGCTGGACTTTGGCGCATCAGCGACGAGTGGGGGCCGGTCTATTCGGGCGTCATGACGGACTGCAACGAGGCGATCCGCCCAGTTCATGACCGCATGCCCGTCCTCCTCCACCCGGACGACTACGAGCGCTGGCTCCACGGCAGCTTCGACGACGCGGTGGCCTTCCAGGAGCGTTGCTTTCCAGACCACCTTATCGAGATGACCAGGACCGACGAGCTTTGGGTCAAGCGAAAGCCCGTCGCGGCGCCAGTGGAGAACCTGCTTTGAGGCCCGAGCTGGAGCGACAGGCCGAGGCGCTCGCCGTCTTGCGGATCCACGGGACAGGCGCGGCACTCTACGTCGCGGAGCGCATTGGCGCGCTCGCGATTGACGGGGACTTTGCTGGCGTCGAGCGCTGGAAACAGATCGCCACCCGCCTCGAACCAATGCTGGCGACCTCGCCGGCTCTTCAGTGACGGACACCCGCGAAAGCACGGACAGCCCGAGCTCGATCGTGGCAATCGCCTGCTGGATGGACCTGCTGGGTTATGGCGGTGCCATCGACAAGGCTGGGTTCGATCCCGCCCATCCGCTGGCACGCCGACCGTTGTCGCGCCTTTATGCTTTCCAGCGAGTGGTTTCCAAGAATAGCAGCGGGGGCTTTCCGACGCTGGTGATGAACGACGGCGCGGTCGCCTACAGCAACATCGACAATGTCCGCAGCGACAAGGTGTGGCGTTTCATCGAGCGCTGCTGGACCCTCTATAACGAGGCCACAACAGTTGACTTGCGCGCTGGCGGCCCGGGATTAAGGGGAGTGATCGCGGTCGGCCTCCGCGCAAAGGGCAGCAACCGGGGTATCGTCGCACAAGAGGATGCCCTGACCGCGATCATCGATGCGCTAGCGAGCGGGAAGCTCGACCGCGACGGTGCCGTTGCGGAAGCCCGCAAGGTGCGCAGGGTCTTCGACATTGTGCCCCAGCTGCAGGCCAACTTCGCATTCACGCGTGCCTATGAGGCCGAATCGGCAGGGACCGCTGGCGGATTTCCAGGACCTAATCTCTTCCTTGATGAAGCTGTGTTCGCCGACGGTCTGCCAGTTTGGATCCGGGCAGGCCCATCCGTCCCGTGGCACCCGGCGAAAGCGTCACTCTCGACGTCCTTCGTGCCCCTGATCGAAATCGACGCGGTTTCGCCGGAAGCTGCCCGCGCGACATTTCGCACGGGCAGCCAACTGCGAGCGGTCCTTCGCTATCCCGGCGGACGCCAAAAGCCGGCCTGAATCTCTCAAGCCGCTCGCTTCCATCGGGGGAACCGGAAATCGATCCCCACCGGTTCGGGCAGGCTACGACGCGAGTGCTCGCCCATGACCTTCGAAGGACGTATCGCCAGCACGCCCGGGTCCGGGAGCCCGTCGCTGAGCATATCGGACCAAACGGTCGCCAATTCGCGGCGACGGGGCATGTAGGCGGCGCGGTTGTAGGCACCCTCGACCTTACCGGTCGGCACGTGGGCGAGCATGAGATCGATGACCTGGCGATCGTGATCCTTCCCTTCGCGTTCGGCCCATTCGTTCATGATCGTCGAGAAGGCAGCGCGGAAGCCATGGGGAACGTGGTGGCCATGATAGCCGGCGCGGTTGAGCAGGTAGCCGATCGCGTTCTCGCTCATCGGCCGATGAGTGTGTCGGTTGCTCGGAAACAGGAGCTCGCCCTCGCCGGTCAACGGCCAGAGCGCCCTGAGGACGGCAAGCGCCTGGGCTGTCAGTGGCACGAGGTGATCGCCGTTAAGCTCCTCCTTGCGATCGAGGTCGCCCTTCATTCGCCAAGCCGGGATGCGCCACAGCGGCAGCTTGCCGTTCAGGTCATCGAACTCGTCCCAGCGTGCTCCACGCAGTTCGCTCGGCCGGACGGCCGTCAAGGCGAGCAGTCGTAGGGCGAGGCGAGTGATGGGTCGGGCATAGTCCTCCTCGGCGGCGATGATCATCCGGCGGAGCGGAACGAGGTCTGTGATGGCAGGCTGGCGGCCCTTGCGCAGTGGCTTCAAGACCTTGCCGAGCTTCTCGGCCGGGTCATCCTTAGTGACGCCTTGGGCAATGCCGTAGACGAACACGGCGGAGATACGTTGGCGGACTCGCTTTGCCGTCTCGATCGAACCCCGCGCCTCGATCTCGCGCAGAACGGCCAGCACGAGCGGCGGTGTAAGCTGGGCGATCGGCAGGCTGCCGATAGTCGGGAAAACGTCGCGCTCAAGGCTGCGGATGATGTCGGCTGCGTGGATTTTGGCCCACTGCGCCTTGGCGTTGTCATGCCACTCGCGGGCGACCTTCTCGAACGTCTGCCGGCCGGCCTCGAGGTTTGCCTCGATCTTGAGCTTCTTGGCGACCGACGGGTCATGCCCTTCACTAAGCGCGCCGAGGGCCTCGTCGCGCTTGGCTCGCGCGTCGGCGAGCGAGACGGCGGGATAGGCGCCGAACGCCATGCTCTTCTGTTTGCCGTCATAGTAGTAGTTCCATCGCCACAGTTTTCCGCCGCTGGGGGTCACCAGCAGGAACAGGCGATTGGCGTCGACGAGCTTGTAGGATTTGGGGCGCGGCTTGGCCGAGCGGACCTTGGCATCGGTGAGCATCTTGGGTCTCCTGAAAGTACCACGATTTTCGACCGCGCGTGCCACGATTTCGCCCCTCCGATTCGGTGGATGGGCATGGACGGGCACGGACGGCCGAGGCCGAACCGGTCTGCTAAGCATCGGTAATCAGGAGGAAAAAGTCATCCCCAGTGGTCTATTGCGGACCACTGGGGACAGGTCCGTGGCGGAGCGGGAGGGATTCGAACCCTCGATACAGGCCGTCTTCGAATTCGTCCGCAATAACCCCTAATGAACCTTAAGGCTCGAACCCAGAACCACACTTTGTGCCGCAGTTAAATTGCTACGGATGAATAACGGAATCGAGGGCATGAAGTGCAGGCCGCGAGTGTTGGACAGGCAAAAAAGGCCAATTTTAAGACCGGTAAAAATTATCGAAATATTTAGCGCGCCTTTTGAGATTGGAGACCATCACTCCTACGCAAAATCAACGACTTGGCCTCAATGGTTCGAAGTTCGCCGCTTATCCGGCACGAACGCCTGGACCATGAACCATGCGAACGCGAAGACACCGAAAGCGAAGACGACGTCGCCGGGCACCCTTGCCCAGACCAGCGCCTGCATGATCGGACTATGGATGAACTCCGCCGAGCGCGCATAGGCATAGCCGTGCTCGATGCTGGCGTAGGTCTGAAGGATGCCCTGTGGGAGCAGCGACAGGAAGGTCATCATTCCAAGGCCGATATTGAGCGACCAGAAGGAGATCCTGATCGATTTCTGGTTCCATCGGGTGACGTCGGTCAGTCCACGCATGCAATAGAGCGTCAGCCCCAAGCCGAGCATCCCATAGACACCGAATAAGGCGGCGTGCCCATGGTTCGCCGTCGTGTTCAGCCCCTGCATATAATAAAGCGCAATCGGCGGATTGATGAGGAAGCCGAACAGGCCGGCACCGACCAGATTCCAGAACAGGACGGCGGCGAAAAACATGAACGGCCAGTGGTAAATCCGTTCCCACTCGGCCTCATGCTCGACCTTGTGCCGCGTATAGGCTTCGAAGCCGACCACCAGCAGCGGCACCACTTCCAACGCCGAGATCATCGCCCCGACCGCGATCACCGATGTCGGCGTTCCGCTGAAATAGAGATGGTGGAAGGTCCCGAGCACCCCGCCGAACAGGAAGATGATCGTCGCGAACAGCACCATCACGGTGGCGGTAGAGGTCCGCAGGATGCCCATCTGAACGAACAGCAGCGAGATGATGGCCGTGGCGAAGACCTCGAAAATGCCCTCCACCCACAGATGCACCACCCACCAGCGCCAATATTCCATGATGGCGATGTTCGTATGCTGGCCCCACATCAGCCCGGCGCCATACAGCAGCCCGATGGCGAGCGCCGACACCAGCACGAGATAGATGAGGGACTTGCTGCCCTCCCGACGCAGCACGGGCCACAGCGCGCGCACCACCAGCGCCACCCACAGGAACAGTCCGATCAGGAGATAGATCTGCCAGAAGCGGCCGAGATCGACATATTCATAGCCCTGATGCCCGAACCAGAAATTCGCCGTCAGGTTGGTGAAGAAGCGATGGACCGCCGCCCATTGCCCGGCGAACGAGCCGATGACGATGACCAGAAGGCTGACGAACAGAAAGTTGACGCCGAGCCGCTGGAATTTGGGGTCGCGTCCACCCAGCATCGGCGCGACATAGAGCCCGGTCGCCAGCCACGCCGTGGCGATCCACAGTACCGCGAGTTGCGTGTGCCATGTGCGGGTGATCGTGTAGGGAAGATATTCGGCGAAGGGCAGGCCGTAGAGCCCTTGCCCCTCGACCGCATAATGAGCGGTGACAATGCCCAGCAGCACCTGCCCCACGAACAACGCGCAGACGACCCAGAAATATTTCGCGGTAGCCCGCATCGACGGTGTGATGACGGCCTGTCCCAGAAGATCAGAGGTCGCCATGCCGCCCTCGGGCAGGATGTCGCCGCGCCAGACGTCGAACTGCTTGGCGTAATAGGCGATGAGTGCGCCTGCCGCTGCAAGCAGCAGGATGACCGAAGCAAGGCTCCACAACAGAGTGCCGGTGGTTGGGCTATTGCCCACCAGGGGTTCGTGCGGCCAATTGCTGGTATAGGTGATGGTCTGCCCCGGACGATCCGTGGTCGCCCCCCAGGCCGTCCAGAAATAGAAGGCGGTAAGCTGCCGGGCTTCCGCGGCCGACAGCTCGCCATAGACCGGGAAGGCATAGTCGCGGCGGAGCTTTAGCGAGGCAGGATCGCCACCATCGTACAGACTTACGAAATGCTGCTGCACCTGCCGAATTGCGCGCGCGCGGGTGTCGCTGACCGTGATGACGCCGGACGCGGGGTTATAGGTATTCCTGCGCATTTCCTCCTGCAGCGCGGCCTTTCGCATGGCCTCCGCCTGCGTGGGGGACACGCCCGCGGGGAGCGGCGTGGCCGATAGGGCGAGCAGTGCCTCCGCTTCGCGGTGCAGCCAGTCGGCGCTCCAGTCGGGCGCCAGATAGCTGCCGTGACCCCAGATCGAGCCCTGCTCCATGCCGCCGATCGATTGCCAGATATTCTGGCCGGTCTCGATGTCGGCGCGCGTGAACAATGTTTCGCCGCTCTGGGACTTCACCGCTTCGGGAATGGGCGGCGCCTGCTGGTAGATCTGCTGGCCGAGCAGCAGCAGGATGCCGAACATGACCACCATGCCGACCGACAGGATGATCCACAGCCGTTTGATGCTGAATGTCGTTTGATAGCTCTTCATGCCCCAAACCCCCTCCGGTCAGAACAGTCCGTGGCTGCCGCCAACTGCACCCAAAATGGTTATAATACTAACAACTAATAGTAGCTGATGCAGCCGCGTCATTCGAGCGAAATCTACTTCCGGTGATTTGGAGGATGCGAGACGGCGGTGCAAATGCAACGGCTCGATGACGAACAGCATCAGCGCAAACATGGTCCAGAGCGCCACCATCAGGTGCATCCACCAGAACCGGCCGTCGAGGAAGCGGCTCCACAAATCGGCACGGGCCACCATCCACAGGCCGCTTGCGCCAGCAAGCAAAACCCACAGCCGCGCCTGCCAGGCAAAGCGCGCTTCCATCTGCTGAAAGCGGTGCAGGCGATCCTGCGGCAATTCCGTTGCCTTCAGGGTCGGCATCAGGACCCACGTGACGAAACCGACGCCGCCGATCCAGAACAGGACCGCGATGACGTGCACCGCGCGAGCAAGCGCGAAGTCATCCACGGCTCGCGCCTTCGACAAGCTCGGGGCGTTCCCGGTAGAATTCGACCTGCATCGTCATGCGCCCGGCCGGCACGACATAATGGGTTGCCTGCGGCGGAATGATCGCCGGCCTGTCGGGCGTCACCAGATTCTCGCTCGGTGGATCGACGAAGATCAGCCGCACTTCGCCTTCCAGCACCCGCAGGAGCCCCCAGGTGCCCGCCTTGGTGCGATGATCGCTACGCAGCGCGTCGGGCAGGCTTTGCTCATCGAAGATCGGCGATGCGCCGTAGGGAACCGGTGTCATGACGCGGCCCTCGCGGAAATGGCGGCCAGGCCGCCCCGGTCGATCCGGATCCCGGTCAGCAGGCTCTCGCCAATGCGCTGCGCGGCTTCGCGAAACCGGTCAGCAACCGCCGCGCTCGGCGCGATCCGAGCAAGCGTCTGGTCCCAGAGCGACTGCCAGCGTGCGAAATGCGCCTCATCAAGCCCGCCGATCGCGACATGCTTGTGCATAGGATTGCCGCTGAAGCGACCGGATTCGAGCGTGATCGAGGCCCAGAAATCCTTCATCCGCGCCAGATGATGCGGCCAGTCGCCGATGCGCTCCGCAAAGATCGGGCCGAGCATGTCGTCCTGGCGGACGGTGTCGTAGAACCGCTCCACCAGCCGCGAGATGAAAGAATCATCGATCCCGCAGGCGAGCGCATCCGCCATCTTGCGTGCCCGCGCTTGCTCGGCATGGTTCGACGTCATTGTCCGCCTCGACTCGATTGGGATGCTTTTCAATGGATCGCCGGTCGATAACGACGCGGGTGGAATTCCTAATGGCATCCCGTGCAGCCTTGGTGGCTACCGGAAAACCGGGCTTTCATGATCGTCGCGAATGCCGCTTGCGCGGGATCGGTTCCATTTCGCGAGGCGGAGATAACTTGGGTCCATTGCTCGTCATCCGCACGATTGACGAATTCGGCTATCGCGGCGCGAACGAGCTTTGCTGGTTCGACGCCGCTGTCCGATGATTCTTCGAGCAGGTATCGGAATACGTCCGGATCGGCAGCCGCGAGCCAGGGCAGTAGCCGCTCGGCTGCGGCCCCGTCGCCGATGAAGTCGCCGAGGCACCCCGATCCGTCGCGCACGCCGCCTTCCTCGTCCAGCGTGGCGACCACACCTTTCCCCTGTGTATCCTCGGCGAGCGCGACCACATAGCGTGCCGCAGCGACACTCCAGGCACGGCTTTCGAGGTGGAGGCGGATTCGTTCGGCAGCGATCTCGAACGGCAGGTCGCGACCCTCGATCAGCCGCTCGAGCTTGAGCAGGTGCCAGCCGAATCGCGAGCGGACCGGCTCGGCGGCGACCTCTCCCGGCGCCAGGGCAAGCAGGGCACCCTCGACCTCAGCGACGAGATCGCCGCGTTGCAATTGGCCGAGCGAGCCCCCGGTTGCGGCGGACGGACAATCGGAATGATCGCGCGCCAGCTCGGCAAAGGTGCAAAGGCCTTCGGCGAGGGTGCGCGACAAACGGTTCGCGGTCGCGTGAGCGAGCCCGACATCATCGTCGGCGTCCGAGCGCGGCTCGATCAGAATATGGGCCGCCTCATAGAGCGCAGGGCTGCGGAATTTGGCGCGCTGCCCGTCATAGACCCGGCGGCATTCGGCATCGGTCGGCGGCGTGATATCGATTTCCGACTCGAGCACCGCGCGCACCAGCGCAGCCTCGATCGTTTCCTCACGGCCGTCTTCGTCGAGCTCGGGCTCGGGCACCAGGCCAAGTTCGGCTGCCCGGCGCAGCAGCAGCGCCTTGGTCGCCAGCGCATACCCGGCAGCCTTGCGCGACGCCGCGATCGAGGCTGCGGGATGGTTCTGTGCTTCCTGGGCGATCAGGCTTTCCGGAATCTCGACGCCGTGGACGACAATCGCGCGCATCATCTTGCTCCAGTCTCGGGACGAGCCGGGCTCGTGCCGGTCCGCATGGCCGCGGGATAAATGGGGGCCGCCGCGAGCGGACGCGGCGGGATCGGTCGCTTCGTCCGCACCACCTGCCATCCGCGGCGGCCGAGATACCAGACGGGCGCCGAGAGCATATGAACAAGGCGGGTGAACGGAAACACCAGCAAGATCGTCATCCCGAGCACGAGGTGCATCTTGAATACAGGATGCACGTCGGACACTATGTCGGCGATGCCGGGCTGGAAGGTGAACACGCCTTGCGCCCAGGTCATGAACTTCAGCATCTCGTGCCCGTCGAGATGCTGGGCGGAGACGGGGATCGTCGCGAGGCCGAGGCTCAGCTGGAGCATCAGCAACACCAGGATGGCGATGTCGCTGAAGCTCGAGGTCTTGCGGATGCGCGCGTCGAACAGCCGCCGGTGGAGCAGCAGCAGCCCGCCGGCGAGGCAGAGCAGCCCGGCGGCGCCGCCGGCGCTCATGGCGAGAATCTGTTTGGCGCCGTGCGGGACGCCCAACGCGTCGAATACCCAGATCGGGGTTAGCAGGCCGACGAAATGACCGGCGAAGATGGTCAGCACGCCGACGTGGAACATCACCGATCCGGCGACGAGCTGTTTGCGGCGGAGCAACTGCGACGAGCCCGATCGCCAGGTATATTGCTCGCGGTCGAACCGGATCACCGAACCCCCCACAAGCACCGTCAACGCGATATAGGGATAGATGCCGAACAGGATCTGGTTGAGGTCCATCGCTTGCTCCTCAGGCGGCCACGCCGGCGCCGTGGCGCGACGCGGAAGGGACGGCCATCGCGCCGACGAGCGCCTCGGCCTTGGGGCAGCCGGTTTCGGCGGGACCGAAGGTCACCGCAGTCTCGGCCCAGAGCTTGTCCATCGCTTCCAGATCGCCCGGATCGTCGTCGGGCTCCTGCATCAGCGCTGCGAGCGCCTCGGCATCCGCGGGGTCGCCAGCGAGCGCGCTCAGCGCACCGAACACCGCGCGATAGGGGCTGTCGCGCCTGTGCAGCCGCTGGCCGAGCGCAGCCAGCACATGCGAAGCTTCGCCGAGCAGCGACGCTGCTTCGGCATCGGGCAGGGTCGAGAGAAATTCGAGGAACACCGGCAGATGATCGGGCAGCTCATTCGCCGAGAGTTCGAGGCCGCGGCTGCGGTAGAGTTCGAGCAGCGCGACCATCGCTGGCCCGCGCTCGCGGCTTTCGCCGTGCACATGTTCGTAGAGGTTGAGCGACAGCGAGCGGGTGCGGTCGAACAGCCAGACATAGCGTTCCTGGACGTCGAAGATGTCGCCGTCCGACAGATCGCCCGCTAGCCTGGCGAGCGCGCGGCGGATCGGGGCGGGGACCAGCGCCTCGGCCTCGATCGTCTCGACCGCGGCGTGGGCCAGCGCCTGCACATTGGGGGTGGGATAGCGCAGCAGCAGTGCCAGCGCGCGGTAGGTCAGGGCCATCGTCAGAGCTCCATCGGGGTTTTGGCGTGGACCAGCTTGTCCGGGCGCTTGTTGGGTCCGAACATCCCGATCTTGGTGTGCCCGTCCGAGCACCCGTTGCCGAAGGTGAAGCCGCAACCGCCGCGCAGCCCATAGGCGTCCTCGGCATTCTCGCGGTGCGTTGTCGGGATGACGAAGCGATCCTCGTAATTGGCGATCGCCATATAGCGATACATGTCCTCGATCTGCGCCGCGGTCAGCCCGACCCGTTCGGCGATCGGGTGATCGATCCGTCCGTCAACGGTCTTGGCGCGCATGAAGCCGCGCATCGCCAGCATCCGCTCGAGCGCGAGCACCACCGGCGGCTCGTTGCCCGCAGTCAGCAGATTGGCGAGATATTTGACGGGAATTCGGAGCGACTTGACGTCGGGCATGTCGCCATCGACCTCCAGTGCGCCCGACGCCGCCGCGTTCTGGATCGGCGACAGCGGCGGCACGTACCAGACCATCGGCAGGGTGCGATATTCAGGGTGGAGCGGGAAGGCGACCTTCCAGTCGATCGCCATCTTGTAGACCGGGCTGCGCCGCGCCGCTTCGAGCCACGCTTCGGGTACGCCATCCGCCCGCGCCTGGGCGATCACCGCCGGATCGAAAGGGTCGAGGAAGACGTCGAGCTGGGCCTGGTACAGGTCCTTTTCGTCGGGAGTCGAGGCGGCGGCCTCGATCCGGTCGGCATCATAAAGCAGCACGCCGAGATAGCGGATGCGGCCGACGCAGGTTTCCGAACAGACCGTCGGCTGGCCCACCTCGATGCGCGGGAAGCAGAAGGTGCACTTCTCCGACTTTCCCGAGCTCCAATTGTAGTAGATTTTCTTGTACGGACAGGCCGAGACGCACATCCGCCAGCCGCGGCACTTGTCCTGGTCGATCAGGACGATGCCGTCTTCCTCGCGCTTGTAGATCGCCCCCGACGGGCAGGCCGCGACGCAGGTCGGGTTGAGGCAATGCTCGCACAGCCTGGGCAAATACATCATGAAGGTGTTTTCGAACTGGCCGTAAATCTCTTTCTCGACGCCGTCGAAATTGTGATCTTCCGAGCGCTTGGCGAACTCGCCGCCGAGAATCTCTTCCCAGTTGGGGCCGCGCTCGATCTTCTCCATCCGCTGGCCGGTGATCTTCGAGCGCGGCCGCGCGGTCGGGAAATTCTTCACTTCGGGCGAGGTCTGGAGGATGCCGTAGTCGAAATCGAACGGCTCGTAATAATCGTCGAGCTCGGGGAGATCGGGATTGGCGAAGATCTTCGACAGGATCCGCCATTTCGCGCCCATCCGCGGCTCGATCTTGCCATTGGCCTTGCGACGCCAGCCGCCGTTCCAGCGCTTCTGGTTCTCCCAGTCGCGCGGGAAGCCGACACCGGGCTTGGTCTCGACATTGTTGAACCAGGCGTATTCGACGCCTTCGCGATTGGTCCACACGTTCTTGCAGGTGACCGAACAAGTGTGGCAGCCGATGCACTTGTCGAGGTTGAGCACCATACCGATCTGGGCGCGTATCTTCATTTCGCGAACTCCTTGGAGGCATGGGCTTCTTCTAGCCAATCGACCGTCTTCATCTTGCGGATGATCACGAACTCGTCGCGGTTTGAGCCGACGGTGCCGTAATAATTGAAGCCATAGGCGAGCTGGGCGTAGCCGCCGATCATGTGCGTGGGCTTGAGCACCGTGCGGGTGCACGAATTGTGGATGCCCCCGCGCCGGCCCGTAATCTCCGACCCCGGCGTGTTCACGATCTTCTCCTGGGCGTGGTACATGAAGGTCGTGCCTTCGCGGATGCGCTGGGACACGACCGCCCGGGCGGTCAGCGCACCGTTGACGTTGAACACCTCGATCCAGTCATTGTCGACGATCCCCGCCTTCTTCGCATCGACCTCGGACAGCCAGACGACCGGCCCGCCGCGATTGAGCGTCAGCATCAGCAAATTGTCGGAATAGGTCGAGTGGATGCCCCATTTCTGGTGCGGCGTGATGAAGTTGAGGACGATCTCGGTCTCGCCATTGGGCTTGCCGCCCTGGATGAAGGTTGTCTTCAAATCGATCGGCGGCCGATAGACGCACAGTGCTTCGCCGAACGCCCGCATCCACAGATGGTCCTGATAGAGCTGCTGGCGCCCGGTCAATGTCCGCCACGGGATCAGTTCATGGACGTTGGTGTAGCCTGCGGTGTAGCAGACATGCTCGCTTTCGATCCCCGACCAGGTCGGCGAGGTGATGATCTTGCGCGGCTGGGCGACGAGATCGCGGAAGCGGATCTTCTCGTCTTCCTTGGGGAGCGCGAGATGCGCGTGCTCGCGGCCGGTCTGCTTCTCGAGCGCCTGCCACGCCTTGACCGCGACCTCGCCATTGGTTTCCGGCGCGAGCATCAGGATCGTCTCGCAGGCGTCGATATCGGTATCGATCCTTGCCATCCCCTGGGTCTGGCCGGGCTCGAGCACTTCGCCGTTGAGCGCCTTCAGCAGATCGACTTCGTGCCCGGTCTCCCAGCCGATGCCCTTGCCGCCATTGCCGGCCTTGGCGAGCAATGGCCCGAGCGCGGTGAAGCGCTTGTAGGTGTTGGGATAGTCGCGCTCGACCACGCTGATTTGCGGCATCGTCTTGCCGGGAATCGCCTCGCACTCGCCAAGCGACCAGTCACGCACGTCGAACGGCTGCGCCAGTTCGGCGGCGCTGTCGTGCTGGATCGGGGTGAGGATCACGTCCTGCTCGACGCCGAGCACTTCGGGCGAGACCTCGGAAAAGGCCTTGGCGATCGCCTTGAAGATCTCCCAGTCCGACTTCGCCTCCCAGGCCGGGTCCACCGCCGCGCCAAGCGGATGGATGAAGGGGTGCATGTCGGACGTGTTGAGGTCGTTTTTCTCGTACCAGGTGGCGGTCGGCAGGACGATGTCCGAATAGACCGCCGTCGTCGACATGCGGAAATCGAGCGTGACCAGCAGGTCAAGCTTCCCCTCGGGCGCCTCGTCATGCCAGGCGACATCCTTGGGCTTCTGGCCGCCGGTTTCGCCGAGATCCTTGCCCTGCAATCCGTGCGCCGCGCCGAGCAGATGCTTGAGGAAATATTCGTGCCCCTTGCCCGACGAGCCGAGCAGGTTCGAGCGCCAGATGAACATGTTGCGTGGCCAGTTCGCCGGATCGTCGGGGTCCATGCAGGACATCTTGACGGCGCCGCTCTTCAGCCCGTCCAGCGCGTGCGCTTTGGGATCAACGCCGGCTGCGGCAGCTTCGCGCGCGAGGTCGAGCGGGTTGCACTGCAGGGCAGGTGCGGACGGCAGCCATCCCATGCGCTCGGCCTTGGCGTTGAAGTCGATCATCGACCCGTCCCAGACGCCCGCAGGCGCGGTGGGGGAGAGGATCTCGCTCATCGCGACCGTCTCGTAACGCCATTGATCGCTATGGGCGTAGAAATAGGAGGTCGCATTCTGCTGCCGTGGCGGGCGGCTCCAGTCGGTGGCGAAGGCGAGCGGCGCCCAGCCGGTCTGCGGCCGCAATTTCTCCTGCCCGACATAGTGCGACCAGCCGCCGCCGGACTGGCCGATGCATCCGCACATCACCAGCATGTTGATGGCGGCGCGGTAGTTCATGTCCATGTGGTACCAATGGTTCATCGCCGCCCCGATGATCACCATCGACTTTCCGTTGGTTTTCTCGGCGTTGCCCGCAAAGCCTCGTGCGACGGCGATGATCTGCTCGCGCGGGACCGAGGTGATCGCCTCCGCCCAGGCGGGAGAATAGGGCTGCACATCGTCGTAGCTCGCGGGCATGTGGTCGCCGCCGAAGCCCTGGTCGACGCCGTAATTGGCAAGGAACAGGTCATAGACGCAGGCGACCAGCGTTTCGCCCTCGGGGAGCATCATCCGCTTGACGGGCACGTTGCGGACCAGCACGTCGGGATGGTCGGTCATCGCAAAGCCGTTGGTCGCCGCGCCACCGAAATAGGGGAAGCGGACGCCGACGACATCGTCATTGACGCCCTTCAGCCCGAGGCGGAGTGTCGTCTCACGGCCGCCGGACTCCCGCTCTTCCAGGTTCCATTTGCCGTCCTCGCCCCAGCGAAAGCCGATTGAGCCGTTCGGCACCACGACCTCCCCGGTCGTGTCGTCGAGCGCGACGGTCTTCCATTCGGGATTGTTGGTCTCGCCGAGCGCGGCGTCGAATTCGGAGGCGCGCAGCAGGCGCTCGGGGATATAGGCGCCGTCCTGTTCGACGAGCCGCACCAGCATCGGCAGGTCGCTGTACTTGCGCAGATAGTCCCGGAAATAGGGGACTTCGCGATCGACATGGAATTCCTTGAGGATGACATGGCCGAAGGCGAGCCCGAGCGCCGCGTCGGTGCCCTGCTTGACCGCGAGCCAGAGGTCGGAGAATTTCGAGGCCTCCGAATAATCGGGACAGATCACCACCGATTTGGCGCCGCGATAGCGCGCTTCCGTGTAGAAATGCGCATCGGGCGTGCGGGTCTGGGGGACGTTCGAGCCCCACAGGATCAGGAAACCGGAATTGAACCAGTCGGCGCTTTCCGCGACGTCGGTCTGCTCGCCCCAGGTCTGGGGCGAAGCGGGCGGCAGGTCGCAATACCAGTCGTAGAAGGAACCGCAGACGCCGCCGATCAGCTGCAGGTAGCGTGCGCCGGCGGCATAGGAGACCATCGACATCGCCGGGATAGGCGAGAAGCCGAAGATCCGGTCGGGACCCCAGGCCTTGATCGTGTGGGCGTTGGCGGCGGCGATGATCTCGGTCACCTCGTCCCAGGTCGCGCGCACCATCCCGCCCGAGCCACGCATGCTCGTATAGGAAGAGCGCTGCTCGGGATCGGCCTGGATCGACGCCCAGGCGGCGACAGGTGCCATCGTTGCGCGTGCCGAGCGCCAGGCCTTGAGGAGGCGTGCGCGGATCAGCGGGTATTTCACGCGATTGGCGGAATAGAGATACCAGGAATAGCTGGCGCCGCGGGCGCAGCCGCGTGGCTCGTGATTCGGAAGTTCGGGGCGGGTGCGCGGATAGTCGGTCTGCTGGGTTTCCCAGGTGACGATGCCGCCCTTGACATAGATCTTCCACGAACAGGATCCGGTGCAGTTCACGCCGTGCGTGGAGCGGACGATCTTGTCGTGCTGCCAGCGGTCCCGATAGGCCTGTTCCCACGTCCGGTCGTCATTGTTCATGACGCCGTGACCGTCCGAGAATGTCTCGGTCTTCCGGGTGAAGAAGGTGAGGCGGTCGAGAGTGTGGCTCATCCGGCGATCCTGAATTGCGCAACGTCGGTGCAGCGATGCGAACAGTCCGGGAAGTTAGCTTTGATCTCGGTCAAAGCCTCTACGTGATTTCCACAACAGAAATGCGTGATCCAGATCACTTATACCGGCGGCACCCCTTGCTTCTCCGAGGAACGACATCAATGCATGAAACCGGCCCGACTCCTGCCCCGACGGTGCCGCCGGCGACCGCGATGGAGGCATTGCGCTCCATCCCCTGGATGGGCGATGTCGTCTCGGCGACCATGGAGCGGCTGGCCGGACACGCGATGGTGATCCGGCTGCCGAAGGGCGCGCAAATCTTCGATCAGGCCGAAATCCCGACCTTCGCGCAGTTCCTGCTGGCAGGCTCGATCGAACTGCTCGCCGTGCGCGACGAGGAGGAGATACTGGTCGAACTGGTGCGGCCGGTCGATGCCTTGCTGCCTGCCGCCGTGCTCGGCGCCTTGCCTTATCTGGTGCGAGCTCGCGTGCGCGAGGACGCCGTGCTGCTGCTGGTGCAGGCCGGGGCGTTTCGCGCCGCTGTCGCCGCTGACCAGGCACTGTGCCTTGCCATGCTCGCCTGCCAGTCGACCCAGTTTAGGCGCCAGATGAAGCTCGCCAAGGCGATAAGACTGCGCTCGGCGGAGGAGCGGGTGGGCGGTTTCCTGCTGGCGCTGGCTGAGGCTCAGCCTGGAGCCGACGAAATCCGGCTACCGCTTGAAAAGCGCCAGATCGCGTCGCAGCTCGGCATGACGCGCGAGACGTTGTCGCGAACCCTTCCAGCGATGCCCGACCGTGGGCTGCGCGTCGTGGGCGACACGCTCTTCGTGGACGACATCGCCGCCGCCCGCGCCGCCTTTCCCTATGATCCGCTCATCGACGGGCGGGATCCGATTACGCCGCTTTCCAGTTCGGGGGATCCGCAATGAGCACCGAAACCGCTCCAACCATGGCGCGCGCGCTTTTGGTGCTGCTCGTCTCGACCCTGGCGTTCGCCATTTCCTTTGCTGCCTGGATGATGTTCGGCGTCACGGGCATTCCTATTCGGCACGAGCTTGGCCTGAATGCCTCGGAGTTCGGGTTGCTGACGGCGACGCCGATCCTGACCGGTTCGCTGCTTCGGCTTCCCTTCGGTATCTGGACCGACCGGTTCGGGGGCAGGATCGTCATGGCGCTTCTGCTCGCCGGCAGCGCAATCCCACTCTGGCTGTCTTCCTATGCGACCAAGCTCTGGCAATTCCTCGCGGTCGGCCTTGCGCTCGGTATGGTAGGAGCGGTCTTTGCAGTCGGCACGCCCTATGTCGCGCGTTTCTTCCCCAGGAATCGGGGGTTTGCGATGGGCGTTTTCGGCGCGGGCGTCAGTGGCGCCGCGATCAACATGTTCGTCGCTCCCCAATTGGTGAACCATTTCGGCTGGCAGAGCGTCCCCAGGGTCTATGCGATCAGCCTGCTGGTCGTCGCCGGCCTGTTCTGGCTGCTCGCGCTGCCCGATCCCGGCAAGAACGCCAACGCGCCGACGATGCGCGCCCAACTCGGCGTGCTGCGCGATCCGCGTGTCTGGAAATATTGCCAATATTATTCGATCGTCTTCGGCGGCTTCACCGCGCTGTCGATCTGGATGCCGCAATATTTCCTCAATCAGTATCATTTCCCGATTGCTCAGGCGGGGCTCATGGCCGCCTGTTTCTCGCTGCCCGGCGGCGTGCTCCGCGCGGTCGGCGGCTGGCTGTCCGACCGGTTCGGCGCGCACAGGGTCACCTGGTGGGTGCTGTGGGTCGCGTGGATCTGCCTGTTCCTGCTTTCCTATCCGCAGACCGATCTGATCGTTCAGACGATCCGCGGACCGCTCGCCTTCCATATCGGCCTGCCGGCCTGGGGTTTCGCGGCGCTCCTGTTCATCCTGGGCGTGTGCTTCGCCTGCGGCATGGCATCTACCTTCAAATATATCGGCGACGACTTCCCCACCAACATGGGCGCTGTCTCCGGAATCGTCGGCATGGCCGGCGGACTCGGCGGCTTCCTGCTGCCGATCATGTTCGGTGCGCTGCTCGATATCCTCGGGGTGCCGTCGAGCTGCTTCATGCTGCTCTACGGCATCGTCTGGGTGTCGCTGATCCTGTCTTACCTGACCGAGGTCCGCCGCTTCGCGGTGATCGGCACGCCGGACAGCGACGAGTCCCCCAACCCGCCTTCGGGGTCGCTACGCGCGGCCCCGGGAGGCTGAGGAGAGCGTCATGGCCTCGCCACAACTTTTCCTCGCTCGCGGCGCCCGGTCCCTCGTCGCGCGCACGCCGTATTCGGGGGATTGTCCATCCGACCGAACGATGGTGTCAGTCGATCGCGCGTTCCAGCTGCTTCTCGCCGAAGGCGCGACATGCGCACCCGAGCACATCGCCCTCGACCGCGCGGGCGGGCGAATCCTCGCCGCGCCGATTGTGGCGCGGCGAGGGGCACCGGCGCGGGATTCATCAGCCATGGACGGCTATGCCGTGCGGGATAGCGACCTCGAGGCGGACTGGAATGCGTTGACGGTGATAGGCGAGTCGTTCGCCGGCCATGGCTATACCGGGCGGCTCCCGGCCGGGAACGCGGTGCGGATCTTCACCGGCGCCCCGGTCCCACATGGTGCCGACAGGGTGATCGTCCAGGAGGACGTACGGCACATGGGTAGCCAGGTTCTCGTGCCGCGCCCGCGCGCCGAGAAGCGTCATATCCGGCGGGCGGGTTCGGATTTCGCCGCCGGAGATGTGCTGGTGAATGCACCCGCGGCGCTGACACCCGCGCGTCTCGTCGCTGCGGCCGCGGCCGATATCACCGAAGTTGCCGTGTTCGCGCGGCCAAGGATCATCGTCGTCGCGACCGGCGACGAGCTGCGCGCGCCCGGCGTCGATATGTCGAGGCCCGATATGATTCCGGAAAGCGTGTCGCTCGGCGTGGCCGAACTGGCGCGACATTTCGGCGGTGACGTGACCACCCACCCGCGCTTGCCTGACGATCTCGGCCAGCTCCAGGGCGCGGCGGCGGGGATGCTCGGCAAGGCCGATATCGTGGTCATTATCGGCGGCGCATCTGTCGGTGACCGCGACTTCTCGCGCGCCATGTTCGAGCAAGTCGGGTTGAGCCTCCAGTTTTCGAAGGTGCTGATGCGGCCGGGCAAGCCGGTCTGGTTTGGCAAGGCGGGGGGCATGCGCATCCTCGGCCTGCCGGGCAATCCCACGGCGGCAATGATCACGGCACGGTTGTTCCTGGCGCCGCTGGTCGCAGCAATGGCGGGGCGCGAGGCGCGAACCGCTGCCGATTGGCGTACGCGCCCGCTGGCCGAGGGTCTCGAGGCGAATGGCGAGTTCGAGTGCTTCCTTGGCGCGCGGTTGATTGCTGGCGCCGCCAGCGCGTCCGCCAATCGCGATTCCAGCGCGCAGCGCGCGCTGGCTGCGATCGAGGTGCTGATCAGGCGACCTCCGCATGCACCAGCAGCGGCGGCGGGCGATCCTGTCGACGCACTTGAATTCTGAACCGTGGCGCATGCGCCATTTCGAGGTAATTTCCATGGCCGGTATCGACGAATCCCTCAGCTTCCTGCCGCTCCGTATCGCGGTGCTGACGGTGTCGGACACTCGCGACGCGGTAACGGACAGCTCCGGCGCGCTGCTGATCGAGCGCCTGACGGCGGCAGGGCACGATCTTGCCGGCCATGCGATCGTTCGCGACGAGGTCGAAGCGATCCGCGATCGGATCCAGGCCTGGGTGGCGGATCCGGGCATCGACATCATCCTCAGCACGGGCGGAACGGGATTCACGCAGCGCGACGTGACTCCAGAGGCGGTGCGCCCACTGCTCCGGCGGGAAATGGATGGATTTTCCGTCGTCTTCCACGGTGTCAGCCAGGGAACCGTCGGCGTCTCCACGCTGCAGTCGCGCGCACTCGCCGGGCAGATCGACGAGACCTTCATCTTCTGCATCCCCGGATCGACCGGCGCTTGCCGCGATGCCTGGGATAGCATCCTCTCGCTAGAACTCGACAGCCGCTACAAGCCGTGCTCACTTGCCGGCCAGGTACCTCGGCTCCGCGGCCTGTGCGCATGAACGCGATGCAGGCCTTTTCCCAACGCCACGATGCCGTGAGGGCGGCTGACTCGTCCCCGGGCGAGCCGCAAAGGGGGCGCCTCGCCGACAGGTTCGGGCGCCGCTTCCACTATCTCAGGCTTTCGGTCACCGAGGTTTGCAATTTCCGCTGCGCCTATTGCCTGCCGGATGGCTTCCGGAAGACCGCGCCGTCTTCGTTCCTCGAGGTCGAGGAGATCGCGCGGCTCACCAATGCCTTTGCGCGCCTCGGCGTCGCCAAGATACGCCTGACCGGCGGCGAGCCGACGGTGCGCGGCGATATCGGCGAGATCATCGCCCGCGTCGCCGCGACGCCTGGAATCGACAAGGTCGCGATGACCACCAATGGCTGGAACCTCCACCGGCACGTCGCCGCGTGGCGCGCGGCGGGGCTCACCAACCTCAATGTCAGCATCGACGATCTCGATGCCGCCACGTTTGCCGCGATCACTGGTCATGATCGGCTCGACCAGGTCGTGGCCGGGCTCGACACGGCGCTGGCGCTTGGCATGCGGACGGTCAAGGTCAACGCGGTCCTGCTCAAGGCATCGGTAGCCGAAAGCGTCGGCCGCTTCGCCGCGTTCGTGAAGGCGCGGCCGATCGCGGTTCGTTTCATCGAGCTGATGCGGACGGGTGACAATGCGGACTATTTCGCGGCCAACCATGTGTCCGGTGCGGTCCTAGCAGCCTGGCTTGAAGCGCGGGGCTGGTCGCCGCGGCCCCGCGCCTTCGATGACGGCCCCGCAATCGAATATGAACACGCCGATTATCTGGGGCGGATCGGCTTGATCGCACCCTATGGCACCGGTTTTTGCGACAGCTGCAACCGCTTGCGCGTGACCGCGCGCGGCAAGCTTAGACTGTGCCTGTTCGGTGAGGGTGGCGTGGATCTCCGCGACCTGCTCGCTAGCGACCAGCCTGGCCCGATCGCGGCGCGCGTAACGGCGGCGCTCGTCGGGAAATCGGCGGGGCACCGCCTTCATGAACAGCATCCGGGTGACACGCGTCACCTGGCGCAGCTGGGCGGATAGGCATGGCGTGATCGAGGGAATACAGGCGATGGAATTCGAGATGGTGCTGGCCCGGGAGATCTGGACCGCCAAATACCGGCATCCCGACGACCGCAGCTATGCCGATACGATCGCCCGGGTCGCCTCCGCCGTGGCCGAAGCCGAGCCGACGGGCGAGCGAGCGCATTGGGAACGCAAATTCGCCGAGGCGCTCGCCGATTTCAAGCTGATCCCGGCCGGGAGAATCCTGGCCGGGTCAGGGACGGGTCGCAGCGTCACGCTGTTCAACTGCTTCGTCATGGATACGATCGAGGACAGCCTGTCGGACATCTTCGCCCAGCTGCGCGAGGCGGCGCTGACCATGCAGCAGGGCGGCGGCGTGGGTATGGATTTTTCGACCATCCGGCCGAGCGGGAGCCCTGTGAAAGGCGTTGCGGCGGATGCCTCGGGGCCGCTGTCCTTCATGGATTGCTGGGATGCGATGTGCCGCACCATCCTGTCCGCCGGCCAGCGGCGCGGTGCGATGATGGGATGCCTGCGCATCGACCATCCCGACATCGAGGCATTTATCGACGCCAAGCGCGATCCGCTGCGCTTCCGCAATTTCAACCTGTCGGTGCTGGTTACCGATCCGTTCATGGCGGCACTCGAGGCGGATGCGGAATGGCCGCTGACATTCGGCGGCACGACGGTCCGAAGCGTATCGGCGCGGGCGCTGTGGGAATGTCTGATGCGCGCCACCTATGATTGCGCCGAGCCCGGTGTGATCTTCATCGACCGCGCGAACGCGCGCAACAATCTGGCGCATTGCGAATGGATCGCGGCGAGCAACCCATGCGGCGAGCAGATGCTGCCACCCTATGGTGCATGCCTGCTCGGGTCGATCAACCTGGTTCGGCTGGTTGAGCATCCCTTCGAAGAGGGTGCCGCGCTGGATGAGGAGGCGCTTGCCGACCTGACGCGAACGGCGGTCCGGCTGCTCGACGACGTGATCGACATTTCCCGCTATCCGCTTCCGGATCAGGAGGCCGAAGCGAAAGCGAAGCGGCGTATCGGCCTTGGCGTCACCGGCCTCGCGGACGCTCTGCTCTTCTGCGGCGCCGCTTATGGCGACCCGCAGGCAATCGGATTGATGAATGGCTGGCTCGGCATCATCAAGCGCGAAGCCTATCGCGCCTCTGCGGCGCTGGCGGCCGAGAAGGGGGTCTTTCCGCTCTACGATTCGGTCATGCTCGATTCGCCGAACCTGCTCGACCTCGACGACGAGACGCGCGCGATGATCGCGGAGCACGGCCTGCGCAACGGCTGTCTGACCTCGATCGCCCCGACCGGGACCACGTCGTTGCTCGCCGGCAATGTATCGTCGGGGATCGAGCCGGTGTTCGCCTATTCCTATACGCGGCGGATTCGGGAACCCGACGGCAGCATGCGCGAGGAAGCCGTGGAAGATTATGCCTTCCGGGTGTGGAAGCAGCTGCGCGGTGACGAACCCCCGCCGCCGGAGGTGTTCGTCAGCGCCCAGACGCTCGGTCCGGCCGACCATCTCGCGATGCAGGCTGCGGCGCAGGCGCTAATCGACAGTTCGATCTCGAAGACGATCAACGTTCCCGAGGACATGCCGTTCGAGGACTTCGCCGGCATCTATGCCGAAGGATATCGGCTCGGCTGCAAGGGCATGACGACCTATCGTCCGAATACGATCACCGGCTCGATCCTCTCAGTGGAAGTGACGAGCGAGTTGCCGGAGGCGCAGGGCGTGACGCTCGACGAAAGCCCGCTCGCGCCACGCGCGGAGGCGCTGCCGGGCACGACGTACAAGCTCAAATGGCCCGAGAGCGCACACGCAATCTATGTGACGATCAACGATATCGAGATTGGAGGCGTCCGTCGCCCGTTCGAGATCTTCATCAACTCGAAGAACACCGAGCATTATGCATGGAGCGTCGGGCTCACGCGGATGATCTCGGCGGTGTTCCGGCGCTCCGCCGACGTTTCGTTCGTCGCGGAGGAACTCAAGGCGGTGTTCGATCCGCGCGGCGGCGCCTGGATGCAGGGCCGCTACGTTCCCTCGCTGCACGCGGCGATCGGCGACATCATCGAGCGCCATATCGGCGTGCGCGAGGCCGAGCTGCCGATCGACCTGCCCGACGCCCCGGCGACGCAGCGGCCACCGCGCTGCTGTCCGCGCTGTGGTGCGGCGGCGATGATGCGGTCGGAAGGCTGCGAGACCTGCCTCGAATGCGGATATTCCAAATGCGGGTGACCAGCGACCCCGCGAACCATCAGGAGCCATCATGACCGACGGAGCAACTCTTCGCCGCGCCCGCCTGGCCGCCAGTCCGGCACTGTTTCGCGGAAGCTTTCGGCCTTTCTTCCTCGGCGGCGCGCTCTGGGCGCTCGTGGTGCTCGTGCTTTTCATCTGCGCGCTGAGCGCCACGATCACGCTGCCCACGGCGTTCGACACCATCGCCTGGCATCGCCACGAGATGCTGTTCGGCTATCTCGGCGCGGTCATTGCCGGGTTCCTTCTGACTGCGATCCCTAACTGGACCGGACGCCTGCCGATCGCCGGCGCGCCTCTCGCGGCATTGGCCGGACTGTGGCTTGCGGGACGGATCGCCATCTTGTGCTCCGCGCTGATCGGCGCACCCGTCGCGGCGGTGCTCGATGTCGGGTTCCTGCTGACGCTGGCGTTCGTCGCCGGCCGCGAAGTGCTGGCCGCGCACAACCGTAACCTCCCTGTCGTCGGCATGGTTTTGTTGCTGGCAGTCGCGAACGGGCTCGATCACGCCGAGGCGATGGGCGCACCCCTCCCGCCGGGACTCGGCTATCGCTTTGCGGTCGGCCTGATCGTGATGATGATCGGGTTGATCGGCGGCCGGATCATTCCCTCGTTCACGCGCAACTGGCTGACCAAGCAAGGCACTGTCGGCTCGCTGCCCGGTCAGCCGGGGCGGTTCGACCTGGCGGCGCTGGCCATGACCGCGCTGGCACTGATCGGCTGGGTCGTGGTGCCCGACGCCACGGCAAGCGGCTATGCGCTGCTCGTCGCCGGGGCCGTGCAGATCGTGCGGTTGGCGCGCTGGCACGGCGTCCGCACGGTGCGAGAGCCGATCGTGCTGATCCTGCACATCGCCTATCTCTGGATTCCGATCGGCCTGGTCCTGCTTGGTCTGAGCATCGTGAGCGGGGCCTTTCAGGCTTCGGCCGCGCTGCACGCGCTCACGGCCGGCGCGATGGCGGGGATGACGCTGGCGGTCATGACCCGTGCGACCCGCGGCCATACCGGCCGCGATCTTGTCGCCGGTCCCGTGACGGTCGCCGTCTATACACTCATCACGCTCGCCGCCGCGATTCGGGTCGCGGCGCCGATTTTGCCGATCAGCTATATGGCCGCGATTCATCTCGCTGCTACCGCGTGGATCGGCGCATTTGTCCTCTTTGTCATTGCGTATGGTCCGATGCTGGTTCTAGCTCGACCGGATGGCAAGCCCTGACCCACATCGCGCGTTAGTCAGGAACGCGCTGTCGGAAACTCGATCCACCCGGCGGCTCCAAATTCAGTCTTGGCTGCGGCGCTCGGTCAGCATTCTGACGGGCAATCCGGCAAGGGGCACATCAATGCGGCCAGATCGGCTTCCCTCCAGGGCGGCTTTCGCCGCACGTAGAGCGACACGCCTTTCGGCAAATCCCAGTATTGGATATCGTGCGCCAAATGTTTCACGCAACGTGCGCAAGGCCACCTTCTTGAGCTCATCGGGAGTGGGTCGCCGTGCCTCGCATATGCATCCGGCAATGGCAGGATATTGTCGAGAATCGTCGGAAGCGTCCAGGAAATGATCGATTGCCTTCACCTCTCCCGGTTCTTGCCGTCCATCATGATCGCGATGGTCTCGACGAGCCCGCCAAGCCAACCCCTCTGCGCAGAACGGAACGACTGCCAATCCAGCGAATATCAAAGCTAGGGCGAGAAACTCGTTCACTGGGAGCTGACCGATCAAAGCGAGGGTTCCTGGGATCAGCATGATTGGCGGCCCCCATTCGGGATGGCCTACCCGCTTGAACCCGGACCAGAGCACCCAGCAGGACAGAATGCCAGCCACCATGCTCCCGATCATCAACGCGATCGATCCAAGGACGATCAGGATCACGTACATACCAAGTCCTCTCAAGCAATATATATCGTAATACGATATATATTGCAATGCCTGACAGGGTGCCGATCGATCAGGCGAAGGTGTCCAGCAAGGTTTTCAGCAGAGGCCGCAGCCGGACGATTTCCTCTCGATGGATCGCCGACAGGCGCTCCAGCAGCGTCAATGCCTTTGAGGTCAATTCCACGACGGCCTGGCGTCCGTCGATCGGTGAAGGCTTCCTGACTACAAATTCCAATGCCTCGAGCCTGATGATAAGTCCGGACGCGCTGTGGGGCTTCAGGATCAGGCGCTCGGCGATATAGCCGACACTGACGACCGCCGACGTAGCCCCGCGAATGGCGAGCAGCACTTGATGCTGTTGCGGTGTCAGCCCGTATTCGGCGACCCGGCCCTCGCTGAACGCCTGAAATTCGCGGAGCGCGTGGCGGAAATCCGCCAGCGCTACATAGTCGGCATCCGTCAGTTTTTCCGCACCCGGCATATCATTCATTCCCACATTGAATTATATCGTATTACGATATAGTCGGCAATCAAACCTTCAGAGGAGTTTTCATGGCCACGCCATCGACCAGCATGGCCAAGCCCCGCCAATTACGTGATCACAGCGCCGATTGGCGAATGATCATGCTGGCCCTGGCAGCGTTACCGATAGGCGCTGGTGCGGCTTGCGGTGCCTGGATTCTTCTGAAGCTGATCGCAATCGCCACCAATCTGTTCTGGTTCGGCCGCTTGTCCACCGCAAATCTCGATCCGGTCGACGCTCATATCGGTCTTGCGGCTGTCGCCATTCCGGTCATCGGCAGTGTGATAATCGGCCTGATGGCCCGGTTCGGCTCGGACAAGATCAGGGGCCACGGCATCCCCGAAGCGATCGAGGCGATCCTGTACGGCGAGAGCCGGCTTTCGCTGAAGGTGGCGATTCTGAAGCCGCTATCGTCCGCGATCTCGATCGGCAGCGGTGGTCCATTCGGCGCCGAAGGCCCGATCATCATGACTGGCGGCGCGATCGGTTCGCTGCTCGCGCAGTGCTTCAAATTGAGCGCTGCGGAACGTAAAACCCTGCTGGTGGCTGGTGCCGCAGCGGGCATGACCGGTATCTTCGGCACGCCGCTGGCCGCCATTCTCCTGGCGCTCGAAGTCCTGTTGTTCGAATGGAAACCCCGCAGTTTCGTACCGGTGGTCCTCGCGGTGTTGATTGCTCTCGGCGCGCGGCCCTTCCTGTTGGGCGCGGGTCCATTGTTCCCCTTCACCGCATCATCAATGGCGGTCTGGTGGCAGACCGGGGGCCTCGCTCTTGGTCTAGGCGTGATACTGGGGTGCAAGGCGGCCTTGCTGTCGTCGCTTCTCTATCGGGTCGAAGACGTTTTTCACCGCTTGCCGGTGCATTGGATGTGGTGGCCTGCGATCGGCGGTGTGGTTGTAGGGATTGGCGGCCTGATCGACGCGCATGTGCTCGGCGCTGGTTATTCAAACATTCAGGCGTTGCTCGATGGCTCGCTGTCCATTCGCGTCGTGTTGGCGCTGTTGGTCGTGAAGGCGATCGTCTGGCTGGTAGCGCTGGGCTCGGGCACTTCTGGCGGCGTGCTCGCGCCGCTGCTTATCCTCGGCGGTGCGATGGGGGCGCTCATCGGTCACTTCCTGCCTGGGTCAGCCGGATTCTGGGCATTGATAGGAATGGCCGGGATCATGAGTGGTGCAATGCGTGCGCCGCTGACCGGCGCGATCTTCGTTGTCGAACTGACCGGCCATTTCGACGCCTTGCCCTCCACCATCGCCGCATCGGCGGGCGCCTATGCCGTCAGCGTGCTGATCATGCGGCGGTCAATCCTGACCGAGAAGATTGCTCGGCGAGGTCGCCACATCCTGCAGGAATATACAGTCGATCCGCTGGAGTTCCTGCAGGCGGAGCAAGTGATGACCGCCAATCCCGATATGCTGCCAGGAGATATGTCGACCCGCGAGGCCGTCGATTATTTCAGCGAAGCAGCCGTGCATCGCAGCTATCCGGTGGTCGATCGCAACGGTCGATTGCTGGCGCTGGTTTCGCGGTCCGACGCGCTGCGTTGGCAGGTCGAGGGCGACCTGGGCGAAACGTCGCTGGCGGAAGCGCTGTCCGACGCATCACAACCCTTCGCCTATCCGGCGTCGCCGATCGGTGAGGTTGCCGACCTCATGGTCGAAACGGGGATTGGCCGGATTCCCATTGTAAATGCGGACACCGACCGGGTGGTGGGCATTCTTTCACGCCACGATCTGCTGAAAGCGCGTAGCACCGGCAGGCGCGCCGAACAGAATCGGCATCGCGGCAGCGCAAGCCAGGCAGACCGGAAGGGAACGACATGACCGAACCGCTCAAGCCCGAAACGATCGCGGCAACGCATGGTGTGGCCAGCGACACGGCGTTCGGCGCGGTTGCCCCGCCGCTCCATTTGTCGAGCACTTATGCGTTCGAGGGATATGAGCGACCCGGCCGCTACGATTACGGCCGCGCCGGCAATCCCAATCGCGATATGCTTGGCGATACCCTCGCCGCGCTCGAAGGTGGCGCGGGCGCCATCGTGACCTCATCGGGCATGGCGGCGATCGACCTGATCCTCGGTCAGTTGAGCCCCGCCGATCGAGTGATCGCGCCGCACGATTGCTACGGCGGCACGCTTCGACTGTTGAAAGCTCGCGCGGCCAGGCAGCAATTCCAGCTGACCGTCGTCGACCTTTCTGACACCGCTGCATTGGGTAATGCGCTGTCCGAAGGCGCTGCGCTGGTGATGGTCGAGACGCCCAGCAACCCTCTGATGCGGATCGTCGATATCGCCGATATCGCGCGCCGCGCCAAAGCAGCCGGAGCCTTGACGGCGGTCGACAACACCTTCCTGTCTCCGGCCTTGCAGCGACCGATCACCCTTGGCGCCGACTATGTCGTTCATTCGACCACCAAGTTCCTGAACGGGCATTCCGACGTGATCGGCGGCGCGGTCGTCACTGCGCGCGCGGAGGATGCGGAGACCTTGCGCGCCTGGAGCAATGTCACCGGCACCGCCGGCTCGCCGTTCGATGCGTGGCTGACCCTTCGTGGGTTGCGGACGCTGTACGCGCGGATTGAATGGCAGCAGGCAACCGCAGGCGCTGTCGCCACCTTCCTGAAGCAGCAACCGCAAGTCACTGCCGTCCATTATCCCGGCCTGGCAGATCATCCGGGTCACGCGCTTGCCGCGCGTCAACAGCAGGGCTTCGGCGCGATGCTGAGCTTTGAACTCGCGGGGGGCACCGATGCGATCCGCAGATTCTGCGAGGCCGTTCGCGTGCTGACCCTGGCGGAGTCGCTCGGTGGGGTGGAAAGCCTGGTGGCGCATCCCGCGACGATGACTCACGCCGATATGGGGGCAGACGGACGCCGGATGGCCGGGATCAGCGATCAGCTGCTGCGATTGTCGATCGGCCTTGAACATGTCGACGATCTGATTGCGGATATCGACCAGGCGCTCGCCGTCGCGAGCGGCAAGGCCGTCCCGTTATGCCGGTTTGAGGAGCTGGCCGATCGGGAGAATCGTCTGCGCGCCACCGTACATTCGTCAGTCGATACGGCGAAGTAGTTCACCGGTTTCTACAATTTCGAATGTCGCCGCGTCGATATAGCGGGCCCGCTCGCCCGTCGGCAGCGCGAGCCTTCGGGCGCCGGGATAACGCCTCCCCGGTGCGCCCGGTGCAGCATGGGTCGTCACATGCTGATACTCGATAACGACGACGCTCGATTCATCTTCGGTCGAACATGGCCAGCATCCGATTTCGATTTCCATGCCACATCTCCTCAGTGACCATTTTCAGGATGCTTTTACAACAGATCATATAGCGTACATTGGGCGCGGGCGGACTTACGGTCTTGAGAGATTTTCTGGTTTTGATATAATCGTGTCCGCCGTAAGTTGGCTAAATAACTCAGTAACAGTGAAGAAAGTCCGCATGGTCTTCATCGTGGTGTCGATATCAGGATGTCCGGCTCGCCTGCTGTAAAATCAATTGTTTGCTGCATGAGTTCGAATCCCTCCGTCTCCGCCAACGGCTTGTCCACTGGGGTCCGCATAGGGCCACCGATATCGGCTTTTTCATCCTGGTTACCGACGTTTAGCAGGCCGGTTCGGCCTCGGCCGTCCGTACCCGTCCACGCCCTTCCAGCCATGCTCGTCCGATCACGCGCCTCGCCCTGCGATTTCCGGCTCTCACCGCCGTTCGTCAGAGCGAACTTCGCGGAGCGTCCTGGATCGAGTTCCGGGAGTTGAATGGCAAGGCGCCGTTATGGCGCACCCCTTGGCGCGGATGAAGGGCGACCTCGAGCGCAAAGGTGAGTTGGACGGCGATCACTTCGTATCGCTCCCGCCGCAGGCACTTGCTGTCCTTAAGGTATTATGGCCGCTGACCGGGAACGGCGACCTGCTTTTCCCGAGCAATAGGCACATGCCGTTCGCTAGGAACGCCACCATTGCGGCCCGTTCGACCGTGAGTCCGTCGATATCGATCACCGCGCTTTCGGGCACAACCAGCGTGTCGCACATGCTGCCGTCGACATGGACTCCCTGCACTTTGATATTGACGCACACGTTGGGCTTGGCCTTGTCGCAGGCGAAGCAGGTGCCGCGCGCGAGATAGGGATTGATCGTGATGAACTGCGCAATGCGCAGTGACGTGCCGGCACCGACCGCCGCGACCTCTCCGCCAAGCTCGTGGCCAATGACGCGCGGATAACTGAGAAAAGGGTGCTTGCCCGAAAAGATATGATCGTCGGCCCCGCACAGGCCGACCCGGCGGATCCGTATCAGGGCCTCTCCCGGCCCCGCTCTTCGCTGATGGCTAGGCCAAGTTGAAAAGGCTCGTGACAGAAAATCGCGCGCATCGTGGCGAACCTCCCCCCGTCCGCTATCGCATCCACTTTGCGTATTTGTAGGTTGATTTTCGCAAGCGTGAAACCGGATGCCGCGATTGGCGGCGCGCCGTCATCAACCGGCTGACAATGACGTGATCAGCCCGGCTGAAAACCGAGCCGATCCGAAATGCGCGAGGTTGCGGTGCGCAGCATGCCGTGCGCTGCCTCGATATCGACCTTCTGAGATCCGTCGATCAATTCCAGGAAGGGGATCGTCAGCGCAGCAACGACGTTTCGGTCGAAGCCGAACACGGGAAAGCTGATGTCGGTCACGCCGTGCGTGATCGGACTCTTGCGACTGTCGAAACCCGTTCGCCGGATGATCGCGATCCGCTCCGCCAGCCAGATCCGGTCGACCGAGATGCCCTGATCCGCTTCGGCGGCGCGAATGATTCGCTCGGTGCGCTGGAGATCGGAGAAGGCCAGGATCACCTGCCCCGAGCAACTGTGAACGATGTCGATATGTGCGCCGACCTTCAGCGCAAAGCCCCTCGTCCCCGGCTGCTCCTCGCGTGCGATCACCATGCCGCGGCCTCCGTTGGCCACGACGAGATGGCAGGACTGTCCGGCTTCGAGGGCGAGCACCTGCATCTCCGGCATCGCCGCGCGAACGAGATCCTGCGAGGGCGTGGCACGGAATGCGACGTCGAGCAGCTTGTAGGCTACCGTATACCGATCGGTTGCGTCCGCCTTACGCAAATAGCCGAGTTGCTCCATGACCACGACAATCCGAAAAAGCTCGCCAACTGTACGATCCAGATCCGCCGCCATTTCGGTAATCATCGCGCCCTCAGGTTTGGTCGCAAGGAGCTCGATGACCTCGAACGCCTTCTCAATAGCGGGAGCGGCATAGGTACCCTTGAGCGCGGCTCGTGCCATTTTGTCTCCCAACCCGTTCGGATACCTTATCGCTGCGTGATCTCGCGCGGATACCGGCAAGACGCAAGTTCGAACGTTCGGACCGGCTCCCCGCTGATCGTGCCGCGGATTGGCCGCCGACGCGATCGCACCGTTTCCCGCCAGAAGACGCTATTACGGTTCCGTGCTGTGCGCTCGACCAACCGCACTCATATTTGCAAATATGGAATATGTCGGCGGTTGGCGCTGCAGGTTCGCCATATCGAGTGCCGGGGGGAGCACCTCTCGCTTCAGCGCCCGCGCAGGAACAGATTGGCGGTCAGGCGGCCTTGGCGGGGGTCGGCACTGAAATTCATTCCGGATGGAATGATCCCCGAATGGAGCAAGCTGCCATGATAGATGATCATGCGATCGGGGACGGCTTCGACCGCTCCGATCTGCTCGTAGAAATCATCGGATCCGTGCATATAGCCTGAATCCTCCGTGCGCTTCATCCCTTCGACTTTCGTGATCCGGGCGAGGCGGTCGGCGTTCGCCCGCGTCACGCGTTCGATGGCGGTCGCGCGGTGCCGATAGAAGGCCGTGCCGGATCCGCCCGGCACGCGCAGATAGTGCAGCATTGCGAAGATATTCTGCTCAGGCGAATCATAATGGGGCACCCGCTGAATGGGCATGAGCGCGTCGGGTTTCGCGGTCACGATCGAGAAGCTGCCTTCGGCGAGCTCGAATCCCGAAATCTCGAAAGCGCCGCCGATGAACGGCGCTGCAACACGACAGGCTTCGTGAAGATAGGCATAGGCCTGGGTATCGGCTTCGGTGACAATGCGCCGGATCCCGGGGAAATAATGCCCTTTGATCGGGGGAAAGGGCGCGAGCGCATCGGCGAGCGCGGCAACGGCCTCGCTGTTGCCGCTGAACGCATCGATAACGACCACCGGACTTTGGGAATGACCGAAACGCAGGAGTTGGTGCTTCACCGAGTCTTCTCAAAAAGAGGTGGGAGACACTTCCGGCCTCCTCCGCGACGATGCAACCCCCATTCCACACCCGCCGGAGCATCCGCCAGTCTCAATGGGCATTGAGTCGGTCGCCGGTCGTCGTCGCTATTGCAGCAACTTTGAGCGGTTGGTCGGACCGGTAGAATTCGTTGGCGCGTACTCAGCCAGTTCGTCTGAAACGAGAAAGCGACCGCCAACTCGGGCGCGCCGTATCGCGGAAAGCCGAGCTCCTGCAGCTTGGCGAATTCACGGGCGATCTGGCCGAACTCGTCGACTTTCCATGACGGCCTTCCGTCATGGTCACCAGATCGAACAGCGCCTGCTCCTCGCCGCCGATATGATCTACATTTGAGGAGCCGTCGGAATCCCAAGATTCGACAATTCCTAGGCGGCGATCATTCGCCGGACATAATCGCTCGCCGGCGGCAGCTTGAGCGCGGTCTGCTCGTAGCCGTCGCGCAGATCGGTTATTGCACGCAGTACGTCGGCGTCGCGCATCGTATCGACGAGCGGATCGACAGCCGCGGGCATGATGCCTTGCCCGAGCATTACCGCCACCCAACTCGGAACGTCGAACAATTCGTTGTTGTCGCGAAACACGCGGCCGTGCTCGCGGAACAGCTCGAACTTGTGCTCGAGCGTATCGGGCAAATCCATGGTCCGCACGTGATCCCAAAAGGGACCCGCTCGCCGCGTCGCATGATAGTGTAGAATGATGAAGTCGCGCACCGGCTCGTAACTGTTGACCATCGCGCGGTTGAACGCGTCGCGTTCCACAGGACTGATCCCGCGTCCCGGAAACAAGGCGAGGAGCTTCTGTACGGCATGCTGGATCAGGTGGATGCTGGTCGATTCGAGCGGCTCGAGGAAGCCGGCGGAAAGGCCGATCGCGACGACATTCTTCTCCCAGGATTTGGACCGTCTCCCGGCCTTGAACTTCAGCAGCCGCGGCTCGTCGATCGGCTTTGAATCCAGCGTTTCGAGCAAGATGCGCGCGGCCTCGTCATCCGCCATGTGCGCGCTGGAATAGACGTGGCCGTTTCCCGTCCGGTGCTGGAGCGGGATGCGCCACTGCCAGCCCGCCGGATGCGCCGTCGATCGCGTGTAGGGCAGAAGGGGATCGTTGCGTTCGGAGGGAACCGCAAGCGCGCGGTCGCACGGGAGCCAGTGGCTCCAGTCCTCGAACCTCACGCCAAGCTTGTCGCCGAGCAACAGGCTCCGGAAGCCCGAGCAGTCGATGAACAGATCGCCGCGGACTCGGCGGTCGTCATCGAGCTTGAGCGCAGTGACATAGCCCGTTTCACTGTCCTGCTCGACGTCGACGATGCGGCCTTCGATACGTTCCGCGCCGAACCTTTCGGCATGGCCGCGAAGGAATTGCCCATAGGCCGCGGCGTCGAAATGGAAGGCATAGGCGAGCTGCGAAAGCGGATTGTCCGGCTCCCTGGCCGAATGCGCAAAGCGATGCTTCGCGGCTGCGACCGCCGACATCGAATAAGCGGCGAGCGGCCCGACGGAAGGATGGTCGCGGTACTTCAGCCAGGCTTGGTGAAAAGAAACGCCGTCGAGGGGCCGTCCGATCTCGCCGAACTGATGGAAGTAGCGCTGACCCTCCTCGGCCCAACCGACGAACTCGATGCCCAGCTTGTACGTCGCGTTGGTGGCGCGGAGATATTCGGCCTCGTCGATACCAAGCTGATGGTTGAATTCGAGAATCGGCGGGATGGTGCCTTCGCCGACCCCGACGGTACCGATCGCTTCGGATTCCACCAGCACGATACGCCGGCCATTGCCGCCGACGAAGCGCGCCAGCGCGGCCGCGGTCATCCACCCCGCGGTCCCCCCGCCGACGACGACGATGCGCCGGATCGATCCGCCCGTGCTCATGCGCTCGGCCGTAGACGATAACGGACCGCCCCTACCAGCCGGCCGTCGAAGAAACGGGTGCCGCGGGACCGACGCTTCCATCGCGACGGTGGATGGGACGCTGAGCGAGGGATGGACATCGATCGAGAGCCTTCGGCGTGAGGTCGGGTGCAACCGTGATCCTCAAGGGTCGGGCCGCGATCCGGGCGCAATTTGGCGATTCATTTCCTTTGGTGCAAATTGATTTCCACTTTCGCCAATCCTTCTCTATTTAATAGCCCCGTGGAAAGGAGACCTGATTATGCGAAAGACAGTAGTGACTGTGATCGCCGGAGGGATGTTTCTCGCGTTCGCTGGTGCGGCGAATGCACAGACGGATAGTCACGCACCGGCAGCGCCGGCCGCAGGGACGGTCAATTCGCGGGATGTCATGACCGCCAACCGCGAGCGGGACGCTGCCTATAACCAGCTCGCCGCTCGTGGCGTGAAGGTCACCGATCGGGACCGGGACGACTCCAGGCAGAAGCGTGCGTCGGCGGTTCTCGCAACCGCGGCGGACCTCACGCCCGGCGCACAGGTCCGCGACGTCAAGGGCGTGCCCATCGGGACGATCGCGACTCTGGGTGCAAACGAAGTCATCGCCGATTCCAGCCAAGCCGTGATCGACACCGGTGAGGTCAAGATCGGCGTGCCGCTGAGCGCGTTCGGCAAGGACAAGAAGGGCTTGATGCTCGGCATCACCGCCGACAAATTCAATGAGCTCGTCGCCCAGACACGTGCCAAGGCACCGCCCAAAGAGCCGGAAGGCAACTGACCGGCTGTCGAGTAAGGCGATTTCGGGCGACGACGATAGCTTCGTCGCCCGAAACGCCCGCAGATTTCGTTCTGGAGGCCGGTATCTGGCTGGAACCTGGCGGAGCCACCTCAGCACATCGCGGCCGTCTTCAGAGAATCGAGCAGGCCACCCTGCTCAAATGCCGCACTGGCAGCTCCCCCGATCACCCCGCTAACGGGGCCTTTTTGCGCGCCGGGCCGCGACACAATGCGTCGAGACAGTGCTATTCAGCCTCATTCGACTCTCCCCGACGGTTGGTTGCTTCGTCTATTTTTGTCACCCGGCCATCGCACAGATCATGGGCAGGCACTCCCTTCGAAGGAGAAGAAGTCACCGACCGGTCACTCTCCACTACCGGCAATGCACCCTTTGGTTTGTTCAGAGCGATTGCCCCAGCCTCGCTTCCACTTCGGCGCGAAATGTTCGGCTGAGCAGTAGATGCGTCCCGTCTTTCAGTACGATTTCGTAATCTCCATGTGACCGCGGCTCAATCAGTGCGATTGATTTTAGATTGACCACGCTCGATCTGTGGACGCGCACGAACTGGAAGGGGTCCAGCCGGTTGGCAACCGCGCTCAGGCTTGCGCGGTAGAGGAATTCCTCTCCGCCGGCATGCAAGGTTACATAGACGCCGGCCGCACCGACCCAATCGATATCCGCGGTCATGACAAGCCGCGTCGCTTCCTTCGTGCGGACCACCATCCAGTCCCATATTTCGCCGGGGGTGGCGCGCCGCGCCACGTGCTTGAGTAGTTCCGGATCGACGGAGTTGGTGCCGTGCGAACGGCCCGCGCGGATGTCGCACAGACGTGCTTTCACGCGCTCCATCATCTTCTCGTAGCGCGCATCGCCAAACGGCTTGAGCAGATAGTCGACCGCGCCCGCTTCGAAAGCCCGAACCGCAAACTGGTCGTAGGCCGTGACGAAGACGGTGAGCGGCATGTTCTCGGCACCGAGCGCGTCAATCAGGCCGAAGCCGTCCAGGCCGGGCATCTGCACATCGAGCAGGACGATATCCGGCCGCTCCTGCTGGATCAGGCTGATCGCGGCGACGCCATTTTCCGCCTCGATGACCCGTCCGATGTTCTTGTCCTGTGCGAGCAGATCCCGAAGGCGGTTGCGCGCGGGCGCCTCGTCATCGACCACGAGCACGCAAATCGGTTCAGATGGCTCATTCATCACGGTTCGGTTTCGGTTCGGACAGTGGAATGCGTATCGCGATTTCGGTTCCTCGTGGGCTATGGCGACCAATACTGAAGCAATTCCCGTCCAATTCCGGGTAAAGCGCGGCAAGGCGTTCGCGCGTTACCCGCAGTCGACGCTGGTGGAGCCACCGTCCACTGCCGTCCAGGGCGATGGAATCACGCTGCGCATGGTTCATGGTCAACGATGCTAGTTTGCGCGAGCGGAAGGCGCGAATCTGTTTGAATAAATCATTGAAAATCAACCAGCGTTCCACTGGCTGCTGAAGCCTTCCGGCTGGTATCCATCCTCACCCTCTCAATATCGGCTACCGGATATAGCTCTCAGCCGAACAACTCGCACGGCATTTTGGGTCTGTGGCGGACGGTAGGCTCCTCCGGGCCAGGCTGAATCGGGCCTTGGCAAAAATGTTTCTAAAGGGACCTATGGTTTGCAAAGCGGTCTATTGATTTGCGAGCGGGAAATTTAGGCGCGTTTTGGGCCAAAGATTCAGGAATGCGGCAGCGCTCTCGTGTGGTTACGCATGGACGAATTGTCGATTTTGTGACAACCAATCTCTGCATAAAAAACAATTTTTGCCTGTAAAAAGTAGCATTACAACGCCGGAGGGGGTGTATGAGCAATTTCAAGGGTGTCAGTGCGCGAAGCCGCGCCGTGTGTTTCGGAGTTTCGACGGCGGTTATCGCTACCATGCTGGCCACCCCTGCCTGGGGTCAGACGCAGAAGCAGGATGCTCCTCAAGCCGCTCCGCAAGGAGGGGCGGCGGCGCCAGACGGCAAGTCCAAAGATGACGACATCGTCGTCAGGGGCATTCGCAACGCTCTGGAGTCGGCGCGGAAGCGCAAGAGGGACGCCGATACGGTTATCGAATCGATCAGCGCGACCGACATTGGCGCGTTCCCGGACAAGTCGGTCGCCGAGTCGCTTCAGCGCGTCCCCGGCATCACCGTGCTTCGTTTCGCCGTGAATACCGATACGGCGCACTTCACGACCGAGCCTTCCAGCGTCATCATCCGCGGCCTCCCGCAGGTCCGGAACGAATTCAACGGCCGCGATACCTTCTCCGCCAACAGCAGCCGCGGACTGTCCTGGGGTGACGTTCCGAGCGAGCTGCTCGGCGGCGTCGACATCTACAAGAACCAGACGGCCGACCTGATCGAGGGCGGCATTGCCGGCAGCGTCAACCTGCGCACGCGCGTTCCCTTCGATGCGAAGGGCCAGTTGTTCCAGCTCGGGGTCAAGGCCAATTACGGCGACATCAGCAAGCGGGTGACGCCCGACCTCAGCGCATTCTACAGCAACCGCTGGCAAACCAGCCTCGGCGAGTTCGGTCTGATGGGCCATGTCGCCTACACGCGGGTCAGGAGCGGATCGCTGGGATTACAGTCCTATCGCGCCGGTATTTTCACCGGCGGGATGCTCCCCGGCAGCGCCGACGTCACCAGCGACAATTTCGCCAAGGGGACAGTGGTCGTTCCGACCGGGCTGAACCTTCTCCACGACGAGTTCGACCGCAAACGGCTTGGTATCGCCGCCGCCGGGCAATGGAAGAGCAACAACGGCAGATGGCTGGCGACGCTGCAGTACATCCGCTCGAACTACAACAATTCGATGTACGAAAAAGGCTTCGGCTCGACCCTGTTCGGGATTCCGAGTTCGGACGCGAACTTCCGTTTCAAGCCCGGAGATGGCGGCGTTCCGGCTCCGGCCGCGGGCACGCCCGACTTCACCTTCGGCAAAAACGGTTTCATCGATGGCGGGACGTTCACCGGAACCGGTGGCTGGTGGGGCGATCAGAACGACGGCAACATGGCCCAGAACGCTGCCGGTCAGCCGATGATCCATAGCTGTTATGGATGGGGCGGGCAGCCGGCTAGCTATTGCCCGGCAGGCTATGACGTGCACGGGGTCACCGCCGGCACGACAACCCGGTATTCCAAGAACCGGGACATGACGCAGGAAGCCGGCTTCAACCTGAAATGGGACGCGACGGACCGCCTGCACTTCAATTTCGACGCGCAATATGTCGATTCCACGATCAAGTTCCAGGACGACGACATCACCTTTTCGTCCTATGCCAATCTCCAGCTGAGCGGCCTCGGCACGCGGCCGCGCGTGGTGAGCATCCTCGCGCCGGCGAACGTCGACCTGTCGCCGGGTGGCCTCTCCAATCCGAACAATTACGGGATCAGCGTCCTGGCGGACAACGTTCAGGACAGCGCGGGGCATGAGTTCGCCCTTCGCGGCGACGGCCAATGGGATGTACCGGGCGACGGCTGGATCGACACGCTCAAATTCGGCGCACGCTACGCCGACCGCGATCAGCGGACGCAAAACAGCGCCTATAACTGGAACAACGTTGCCAATAACTGGACCAACGGTTGCCAGTATGTCTACTACAACCTGGACTCGAAGCCCGGGACGTGTCCGACCGGTAATTTCAGCGGGGGCACCAACCAGTTCAACGGCTATCCTGCCGGTTTCTACTCGGTACAGCCGTTTGGAAACCCGTTCTTCGGGGGGACGCTTGGCAACTTCCCGTTCGTGCCGCTCGATTTCATCGCCAATCACGGAATTACTAAGTTCGCGGTCGACAAGATCGGCGTTGGCACGTTCGAGCCGATCTGTGATCGGAACGGCCAGACCGGCTCGTTCAGCGGACCGAATCTTCCAAACAGCTGTTTCCATCCCGACGAGATCGCCGATATCTCGGAGGAAACGCGCGCTTTCTATGTGATGGCCAAATTCGGGAGCAACGACCAGATTCGCCTTGGCAGCGTCAAGATCAGCGGAAACATCGGTGTTCGCTTCGTCGAGACGCGTTTGAGGAGCAACGGGTTCACCACCTATCCGACATTGAACATCAGTCCCGCCAACTGCCCGCCAACGCCGCTCGTTCAGGGTGGCTTGACCGGTACGGCCCCGCCGTTCCAGCAGCCGCCGGGCCAGCCGGCCGTGGTGCCCTACAACGCGATCTGCTATCTCTCGCCCGACGACCAGAAGTTCGCCAGCGGCGCGGGCACCGGCACGCCATCCGTGGCGGGAGCGACGCACCGCAACTGGCTGCCGAGCTTCAACCTGCGGTTCGACTTCTCGCCGAGCTGGCTGTTGCGCTTCGCGGCGTCGAAGGCCATGTCGCGGCCGGATATTGGCCTCCTGAAGAACTATCTGGGCATCAGCCAGGGCCTGGCGGATACCTCCAATCCGAATGACCCGCGATGGGTCAAGGATGCGCAGGGCAACATCGTCGGCATGAAGCCGGATTATACCGCGCAGGCTACCAATCCGGGCCTGAAGCCGGCGACAGCGTGGCAGTTCGACTTGTCGCTGGAACATTATTTCGGGAATGCCGGGCTGTTCAGCCTCGCTGTTTTCCACAAAACGTTCCAGAACTACATTCAGTACGGCTTCTTCGGCACTGACCTTACCAATCAGGGCGTTACCCGGACGGTCAGAGTACACGGGCCATCCAACGGGAAAGGTGCGAAGATCGACGGCTTGGAAGTGGCGTACAACCGCTTCTTCGACTTCCTGCCAAAGCCGTTCGATGGCTTCGGCATGCAGGCGAACTATACCTTCGTGAAGAACTCGGGCGTACCGAATGCGAACCTCGCGACGCAATTCCCGATCGCCGGTGGAGGATTCACGCCCGCGCTGGACCCGGGATCGCTCGAGGGCCTCTCCAAGCACTCGTTCAACCTGGTTGGGTTCTATGAGTCGCCGGATTTCCCGGTCTCGTTCAGGCTCGCCTATAACTGGCGGTCGAGATATCTGGTCACGGTCGCGGACTGCTGCGTCGGCCTTCCGGTCTGGCAGAAGGAGGCTGGTTACCTTGATGGGTCGATCCGGTTCAACATCACCAAGCGTTTCGAGATGAGCCTGGAGGGTAGCAACCTGCTCAACACCCAGACGCAGACCCTGGCACAGATGACTGATGCGAACAGTCCGGAGAAGAAGATGATCCTGCTGCCGAACTCCTGGTTCAGGCAGGACCGGCGGTTCACGCTGGGGATCCGGTGGAGGTTGGGCGACTAGGCACGACGCTGCGAAACGCTGTGGGCGTCGCTGTTGCTCAGCGGCGCCCATTGCTTGTAGGCGTGGGCTGTCACGTGCGTATCGGCCGGCCTGGCCATGTAGACGGAGCTTAAGGGGTGAGCGAGCCGCTCGACATCGTGATCCTGGGTGGCGGCACCGCCGGATGGATGGCGGCAACCGCGCTCGTATCACTCATCCCGACGAGCCGCTGCCGGATACGGCTCGTCGAATCGGAGGAGATCGGAATCGTCGGGGTCGGCGAAGCGACCTTTCCTGAAATCAAGAATCTGAACGACGCGATGGGCATCGACGAAGCCGAGATGATGCGGGCCACCAAGGCCGCATTCAAGCTCGGCATCGAGTTCGTCGACTGGGGGTTCAAGGGCTCTCGCTACATCCATCCGTTCGGCGTTCACGGTCCGCCCGGTATGGACCACATCTTTCACCATCGATGGCTGCGCGCGTTGCGCCATGGCTGGAAGTCGGACATCCAGGAATATTCGTTCGCCCTTCAGGCAGCACGGCGTTGCCGCTTCGGCTTCCCGGAGACGCGGCTGCCACGGGTCAATTCGGCCTATACCTACGCCTATCATTTCGACGCCGGTCTCTATTCCCTCTATCTGCGCGGGCTTGCGGAGCAGCGCGGGGCGATCCGGACGGAAGGCAAGGTAAAAGGGGTTATCCAGGATCCGGAGACTGGCGAGATTCGTTCGCTGCTGCTCGAATCGGGTGAGACGATTTCCGGCGACCTGTTCATCGATTGCTCGGGTTTCCGCTCGCTCTTGCTGGATAAGACGCTTGGAGTCGCCTGGAAAGACTGGTCGAAGTGGCTGCCCTGCGACCGGGCCTTCGCCGTACCGAGCGAGCGCGACGAGCTTTCGCCTTATACGCGCTCGACGGCGATGGAGGCCGGCTGGCGCTGGCGCATCCCGCTGCAGCACCGCACCGGGAACGGCTATGTTTTTTCGAGCAGCTTCATCGAGGAGAGTGAAGCCGCCGAATCGCTGATGCGGAGTCTCGAGACCAAAGCGCTGGGCGAGCCGCGCATGCTGAAATTCCAGACGGGTCACCGAATGGTCAGCTGGGAAAAGAACTGCGTCGCGATCGGACTTGCCGGCGGATTTTTCGAGCCACTCGAATCGACGAGCATCTACCTAGTTCAAATTGCCATCATGGAGCTCGTGCGACTGCTGCCGGGCAAGCGCATCGATCCGCGTCTCCGTGAGGAGTTCAACCGGCTGATCGATCTCCAATATGAGCGAATCCGCGATTTCCTCATCCTCCATTACAAGCTGAACACCCGCGAGGATGCCGAGATCTGGCGCTATTGCGCCGCCATGGACGTGCCGGAGAGCCTCACGCGGAAGATCGAGCTATTCCGGCAAAGCGCCATCATCGAGCGGTACAAGGACGGGCTTTTCACTCCAACGAGCTGGCTCAGCGTGCTGATAGGACAAGGCTTGATACCGGAAAGCTACAGTCCGCTCGCCGACGCGATGCCGGCGGAGCGGCTGACCTCCTACCTCGACGAGCTTCGAACCGACATCGAGGACCGCGTCGAAGAAATGCTGCCGCACGATCGCTTCATCGACCGTTATTGCGCGGCGGAAACGGCGTTATGACCCGTCGCATCGAACAAGTGACGGTCGTCGGCGCCGACGCGCCGGCATGGATGGCTGCCGCCGCCGTCCAGCGATCGCTCGGCGGCGCAGGAATCCGGGTGCGGGTGATCGAGCTCCCGACCTTGCTTCAACCGGTCGACGCCTATTCGACACTCCCGGAACTGGCCGGGTTCCATTACCGGATTGGCCTGGAAGAAGGATTGCTCTTCAGCGCGTGCAAGGCCTTGCCGGTGGCCGGTCAACGTTTTTCCAATTGGTCGGGCGCCGCGCCACCCTTCATCCGCGGCTATGATCAGCCGGCGGAGTCCGGGGCAGGCCTTGGCTTCACCCAATTCTGGATCAAGGGCCGGCAACAAGGGCTGCGGACCGAATTCGAGAATTTCTCCGTGGGCGCGATGGCGGCCAAGGCCGGCCGCGTTCCCATTCCGACGAAAAACGCCGAGCTGCGCGCCGGCTTCGGCTATCACATCGATGCGCGCGCCTATACCGCGCTGCTGAAACTCTTTGCGACGCGCGGTGGCGTGGAATCGAAATCGGCCATGGTCGCCGGTGTCGAAACCGAAGGCGAGCGGATAGCCGCTGTTACGTTATCCGATGGCGAGCGGGTTGAGGCCGACCTGTTCATCGACGCTTCGGGAGCGCAGGCTGTGCTGATCGGCCGGATGGCCGGCGCGAAATTTGACTCGTGGCATGAATGGCTGCCGTGCGACCGGATGTTGACCGCGTCCGCGAAGGCGCTCAGCCCGTTTCCGGGTTTCAGTCAGATTTCGGCCTTCCGACAGGGCTGGACTGGTCTCTTCCCGCTCCAGGACAGAACTGCGGTCGTCGCCGCCTACGACAGCCGCCAGATCTCCGACCAGGGTGTGCTCGACAGCCTGTCGGCCTTCGCCAATCTTCCGGTCAACGGCGACGCCGTCGTGTCCGGTCTCGCCCCGGGCATTCGCAGGCGGATGTGGGTCGGAAATTGCGTCGCGGTCGGCGAATCCGCCTTTTCGCTCGAGCCGCTCGACGCAGTGCAACTGCACATCGTCCACCAATGCATTTCCCAGTTGATGACGCTCTTCCCGGTTGAAGCGGGCGCCTTCCACGAGGCCGAGCTATATGATCGGATCATCCGCAGAGCCGCGATCAATCTTCGCGACTTTCAGGCCGCGCACTACAAGCTCAATCGCCGTTTCGACGCGCCGCTATGGGATGGTTGCCGTGACGCAGCTGTTCCCGAAACCCTCCAGCGCAAGCTCGACGTCTTTTCGGCACGCGGGCGCGTTCCGTTGTACGACGACGAGACTTTCCACGAAGATGGCTGGGAAAGCCTGCTCATCGGTCACGGGCTTATGCCGCAGAGCTATGATCCGCGCGTAGACGCCATCCCGGAGCAGGAACATATCGCTCAGATGCAATTGCGATTGAAGGACATTGTCGGTCTCGTCGAGGCCATGCCTGTAGTTGACGATTTTATCGGCAGCGCGGAACTTCAGAGACAGGCAGAGGTGATAGCCCTTGGCTGAGAACATTCACCATCCCCGGGCGAGGGCCCGCCGCATGAATGCAAATCGATGCAGCAACTGAGAGACATCGTGATTGTTGGCGGCGGTACCGCCGGCTGGATGGCGGCGGCCGCGTTCGCCAAGGTGAACGGCACCCAGACTCATTCGATCACGCTCATCGAGTCCGAGGAGATCGGCACGGTCGGCGTGGGTGAAGCGACTATCCCGCCGATCATGCAATATAACCGGCTCCTGGAGATCGAGGAGGACGAATTCGTCCGCGAGACGAACGCGACCTTCAAGCTCGGCATCGAATTCATCGACTGGCGGAAGACCGGCAGCAGCTATTTTCATCCGTTCGGACTTTTTGGCGCGACCATCAAGGGCGGCGTCGGCTTCATGAACTATTGGCTCCGATGGGTGCAGTCCGGGGGCGATCCCGATTTCTCGCGCTTCATCGCGGAAGGAATGGCTGCCCGGGAGGGCAAGTTCGCACGGATGCCGGCATCGCCCGACGGGCAGCTGCCGCCGATCAACTATGCCTATCAATTCGACGCGGCGACCTATGCGGCCTATCTGCGGCGCTACGCCGAGCGTCGCGGCGTCGTTCGTCGTGAAGGGCGGGTTGTCGACGCCGAGCAGAATTCCGAGACCGGATACATCGAAGCGGTCAAGCTGGCCGACGGCTCGCGCGTTGCCGGCGACTTCTTCATCGATTGCTCGGGCTTTCGCGGATTGCTGATCGAAGGCGTGCTGAACGCCGGGTTCGACGACTGGAGTCACTGGCTTCCGAACAATCGCGCAGCGGCGGTCCCGTGTCGGCGTGTGGAGGATCCGACGCCTTTCACCCGCTCGACGGCGCGCGAGGCCGGCTGGCAGTGGCGCATTCCGCTGCAGCACCGGACCGGTAACGGCTATGTTTTCTGCGATGCCCATATTTCCGAAGACGAGGCATCGCGCTTGCTGCTCGAACGGCTCGACGGCGAGCCCCTGACCGATCCGAAAATCCTGCGCTTCACCGCCGGCAAGCGCCGGCTGGGCTGGGTCAAGAATTGCCTCGCGGTCGGTCTGTCTTCCGGCTTTCTCGAGCCGCTCGAATCAACGAGCATCCACCTTATCCAGGTGGCCATCATGAAGTTGCTCGAGTTGTGGCCAATGCGCACAGTCAACCCGATCCTGATCGATCGATACAATCGTGAAATGGATCTGGTCTATGACCATGTTCGCGATTTCATCATCGCCCATTACAAGGTGACTGACCGCGATGACACTCCGTTCTGGCAATATTGCCGCAACATGACTGTTCCAGATTCGCTCGCGGCCAAGCTCGAATTGTTCAGGGAACGGGGCGAAACGCGCATGGCACCCGGCGATCTGTTCAGTGAAACCAGTTGGTTCGCCGTTCTCTACGGTCAGGGCCTCGTTCCGCGATCCTACCATCCGATAGCGAACGCCCTGCCCGCAGACGAGCTGCAGGTGGTGCTGGCGAAAGTCGGCGCGGCGATCAAGCAGCGCGTCGATTCCCTCCCGTCGCACGCTGCCTTTATCGAGCGTTGCTGCGCGGCTCGGCCGCCTCACGCGGCGTAAGCTCTGGAAAGAACTTGCCCGTGCAAGCGGGAAGGAAACGCAATATGTTGCGCATGCCGCGGCAAATGGAGCTATTGGATGGCGCTCGTCATTGGCGCGAGAGAAAGCTTCCGGCTCGTCTCAAACATTTGGCGCACATTGGAGGTCCGTGCTTGGCGAGCCATTCTTCGGCTACCGCCTCGAACGAAGTCGTCGCTTCGAACTCGATACGAGCCTCTTCTCCTTTCCGCTCCTCGCTGGGGTCGATGCCCTTTGCCGGCAATTTGCGCGCATCGTCGCGTCGGGCACGGGCATCAGCGAGGCTGACATCTGGGAAGACCCAAAAAGCGATAGTACGGAATTTATAGGCGAAGCGATAATTCACCCACCACTAGCGGCCGCCCTTTGGAGAGACGAGCAGATACAAGCCGCGCCCATCGGTCAGCTTATAGGCTTTGTCACGTGGCTCGGCCTTGGTCATGGCAATGGCGGAAAGTGGCTTGAGGGTATCTCCGGGAGCTCAATCGCCTCGTACCCTCGAATATACCCTCAGATACCCCGGAACCCCAAACACACGGGCGGACGTCCGTGGACCAGAAGTCCCGGAAATCCGCCGTTTTTAGTGATATTTTCGATCGGCGTAGACACCCTCGGATGGGTGTCTGGTGCCCAGAAGAGGACTCGAACCTCCACGCCCTTGCGAGCGCCAGCACCTGAAGCTGGTGCGTCTACCAATTCCGCCATCTGGGCACGGGGTAGGCGGGGCGCTCTATTGGGGCGTCCGCTGGTTGTCAACAGCAACCGCCAGCGCTTGCGGCATGGCGCGGGTCGCGGCATGGGGGGAGGGCAGGCATGGTGTCGAGGATCGTCATGAAGGACAAGCTGGTAACGCTGATCGGCGGGGGCGGATTTATCGGCCGCTACGTCGCGCAGGAATTGCTCGCCGCGGGCGCGCGCATTCGCGTGGTTGAGCGCGATCCGCGCCACGCCTGGTTCTTGAAGCCGCTTGGCGGGCTCGGCCAGACGCAATTCGTCGCGGCCGACGTGACCAAGCCGGACACGATCGCGCGCGCGGTCGCGGGGTCGGACGCGGTGGTCTATCTGCCGGGGACCTGGGGTCCCGATTATCAGGGGATTCACGTCACGGGCGTTCGCGCGGCGGCGAAGGCGGCGCGCGACACCGGGGCGACGGCGTTCCTCCATCTCTCCGCGCTCGGCGCCGATGCCGAATCGCCGTCGCGTTATTATGCGAGCAAGGCGGCAGGCGAAGCCGCGGCCCGCGAGGCTTTTCCCGATGCCATCGTGCTGCGCCCCTCGGTCGTGTTCGGGCCCGAGGACAAGTTCCTCAACCGCTTCGCCGGGATGATCAGCTCTGCGCCGGGCGTGCTCGGCCGCGCGGTGGTGCCGGTGCTGCGCGCCGATGCGAAATTCCAGCCGGTCCATGTCGTCGATGTCGCTCGCGCCGTCGTGCGGGCCTTGGCGGAGAGCGATTCGCATGCCGGCCGAACGATCGAGGCGACCGGCCCCGAAGTCGTCACGATGCGCGATCTGATGCGCTGGCTGTCCGATGCGATCGGGCGCGACACCGACTTCATCGAGTTGCCCGACGTTATCGGACAGGCGATCGCTTATGCCGGTTTCCTGCCGGGCGCGCCGATCAAGCTCGATCAGTGGAAGATGCTGAAGACCGATAACGTCACCAGCGGCACGCTTCCCGGGCTCGACTCGCTGGGCATCGCGCCGACGCCGATGGAAGCGGTGGCGCCGTCCTGGCTGGTGCGATACCGCAAGGCGGGGCGGTTCGGCCTGCGCGCCAAGGCGGCCTGACCTCTTACCCGACATCCGTTCGCGGCGCCGCCCGCGTATAGGGAGTATCCCCCGTGAACGACGTGATTACCGCCATCATCCTCGGCATCGTCGAGGGCGTGACCGAATTCCTGCCGGTGTCCTCGACCGGCCATCTCATCCTCGCCAGCGCGCTGCTCGGCTATAATTCCGAATATTGGGCGCTGTTCAACATCGTCATCCAATTGGGTGCGATCCTGGCGATCGTCGCGCTGTACTGGCGCACCTTCTGGGCGGTGCTGCAGGGGCTGTTGCGGTTCGATCCCGTTTCGGTCCGCTTCGTCATCAACCTGCTGGTCGCATTCCTGCCCGCCGCGGTGATCGGGCTCGTCTTGCACAAGCAAATCGAGAAGCTGCTCGGATCGCCACTGACCGTAGCGGTTGCGCTGATCGTCGGCGGCATCGCGATCATCGGCATCGAGCGGACGGTCAGGGAAGGGCGGATCAAGGGCGTCGCCGAGATTCCACTGCCCAAGGTGATCGGCATCGGCTTCATTCAATGCCTGGCGATGATCCCCGGCGTCAGCCGCTCGGGCGCGACAATCCTCGGCGCGCTCAGCCTCGGGGTCGAGCGGCGCACGGCGGCCGAATTCAGCTTCTTCCTCGCTATCCCCACCATGCTTGGTGCGACCGTGCTCGAACTCGTCACCAAGCGGCACGAACTGATGGCCGCGAACAGCGTCGGGTTCGGCCTGATCGCGATCGGCTTCGTGGTCGCGTTCGTCGTCGCCTTGCTCGTGGTCAGGTGGTTCGTCGGTCTGGTCGGCAAGACGGGGTTCAGCCCGTTCGGCTGGTACCGAATCGCTGTCGGTGCCGTGGCACTGGTGTTTTTGCTCAAATGAGTCCGTATCGGACCTAAATAGGCGATCTTCTCCACTCTATGCGACGGAACAACCCAGAATGACGGTTAAATAAGGCAGCATAGCTGCCGTATCGGACCGAATTTACGTGACGGGCGGAGAGAAACAGGCTAGCGGCCGTTCCGAAGGGAGCGGGCGATGGCCGGTGATATGCTGAAATTCGTGGGTGTAACGCAGGCCTATCCGGCCAAACGTGACGCCCAACAGCGTGCGGAGGACTTCCGCGAAATCGCCGACCGCTATGGCGTGCCCGCCGCCGAGGAGCAGTCGGCGCGCTGCTCGCAATGCGGCGTGCCCTATTGTTCGGTGCACTGCCCGCTGCACAATCATATCCCCGATTGGCTGCGGCTGACGGCCGAGGGGCGGCTGCGCGAGGCCTATGAGCTCAGCAACGCGACTTCGACCATGCCGGAGATTTGCGGCCGCATCTGCCCGCAGGACCGGTTGTGCGAAGGCAATTGCGTGATCGAATTCTCCGGCCATGGCGCGGTGACGATCGGATCGGTCGAGAAATTCATTACCGACACCGCCTGGGAGAATGGCTGGGTCGAACCGATCGTGCCCGGGCCGGCGCGCGGCCAGTCGGTCGGCATCATCGGCGCGGGGCCGGCTGGCCTGACCGCCGCCGAACTGCTGCGCGTCGCCGGGTACGACGTCCATATCTACGACCGCCACGACCGCGCAGGCGGCTTGCTGACCTATGGCATCCCGGGCTTCAAGCTCGAAAAGCCGGTGGTGATGCGTCGCGTCGATCGGCTCAAGGCCGGCGGTATCGTGTTTCACGAGGGATTCGAGGTCGGGCGTGAGGCCGGGCTCGAGGAGTTGCGGACCAAGCACGACGCCATCCTGGTCGCGACCGGCGTGTACAAGGCGCGCGGTCTTGCCGCCCCGGGGGTCGAGGCGAACGGCGTGGTCGAAGCGCTCGACTATCTGACTGCATCCAACCGCAAGAGCTTCGGCGACGCCGTGCCCGATTTCGACAGCGGCGCGCTCGATGCCGCGGGCAAGAACGTGATCGTGGTCGGCGGCGGCGACACCGCGATGGATTGCGTGCGGACGGCGGTGCGCCAGGGCGCGGCCTCGGTCGCGTGCCTCTACCGCCGTGACCGCGCCAATATGCCGGGGTCGCAGCGCGAGGTCGGCAATGCCGAGGAGGAAGGCGTCGAATTCGTCTGGCTGTCGGCGCCCGAGGCCTTCGGTGGCGGCGAGACGGTCGACAGCGTGTCGATCGCGCGGATGCGGCTGGGCGCCCCTGATGCCAGCGGCCGCCGCGCGCCCGAGCCCGATGGTGGCGACAGCGAAGTGCGGCGCGCCGACCTGGTGATCAAGGCGCTCGGCTTCGATGCCGAGGACCTGCCGCGATTGTTCAACGCGCCCGAACTCGGCGTGACGCGCTGGGGCACCCTGCTGGTCGACAATGCCACGCTGATGACGAGCCTGGATGGCGTGTTCGCGGCCGGCGATATTGTCCGCGGGGCGAGCCTGGTGGTCTGGGCGGTGCGCGATGGCCGCGACGTTGCTGCGCATATGGACAAGTATTTGCGAGCGAAGGCGGCGACCGAGAGGAAGGCAGCATGATCGTGAAGACCCTGGTGCTGGCCGCGGCGATGATCCCGCTTTCGGCAATGGCACAGGCGAGCGCGCCGCCCCCGGCAGCCCCGGTCGCGGCGCCCGTCGAGCCCGAGCGGCTGGCTGCAGCACGCAAACTGATTGACGAGATTCTGCCGCCCGAAAAGCGCGATGCGATGATCGACGCGATGATCCGTCCGATGATGGCCAACCTGCGCGAAAGCATGGCGCAGTCGCCCGATATGGCCGCCTTGTTTCAGCAGTACCCGGCGACGCGCGATCAGATGCTGCAATTCCTGGACGGTGAAACCGAGCGCTCGTTGCGAGTCGCGCATGAGACGATGCCGGCATTGTTCGACGCGATGGCGATCGCTTATGCGCGTCAGTTCACGCTCGACCAACTGGCCGACATGGAGCGTTTTTTCACGTCTCCTACCGGCAAGATCTATATGGAACGCGTACCCGCCGTGATGGCCGATCCCGCCGTCACTGCCGCGCAACGTACCATGATGGATAAGGCGTTCGATGGCTTGCAGGACCGCATCAAATCGATGGCGCAGAAGATGCAGAACGCCGCTGTGAAGGAAGGCAAGTCGTGAGCAATTCCACCGACCAACGCGCCCGCCTCGCCGCCGAGGGAATGTACCGCCCCGAATTCGAATCCGATGCCTGCGGCGTCGGGCTCGTTGCCGCGACCGACGGCCAGCCGTCGCGCCGCGTCGTGCAGTCGGCGATCGACGCGTTGAAAGCGGTGTGGCACCGCGGTGCTGTCGATGCCGACGGCAAGACGGGCGACGGCGCCGGCCTGCACATCGACTTGCCGATGGCGTTCTTCGACGAAGCGATCCAGGCGTCGGGGCACAAGGTCGCCGACAACCAGCTCGCGGTCGGCATGATCTTCCTGCCGCGCACCGATCTCGGTGCGCAGGAATCGTGCCGCACGATCGTCGAAAGCGTGATCATCGAGGCCGGCTATTCGATCTATGGCTGGCGCCAGGTGCCGGTCGACGTGTCGGTGATCGGCCGCAAGGCACAGGAGACGCGGCCCGAAATCGAGCAGATCATGATCGCCGGCCCCTTGCCGGGCACGCAATCGGCCGAGGAGTTCGAAAAGGAGCTCTATCTGGTCCGCCGCCGCATCGAAAAGCGCGTCATCGCCGCGCAGATCAACGGCTTCTACATCTGCTCGCTGAGCTGCCGCTCGATCGTCTATAAGGGGTTGTTCCTCGCCGAGAGCCTGTCGGTCTTCTACCCCGACCTTAAGGATCCGCGGTTCGAGAGCCGCGTCGCGATCTTCCACCAGCGGTATTCGACCAATACCTTCCCGCAATGGTGGCTGGCGCAGCCGTTCCGCTGCCTCGCGCATAATGGCGAGATCAACACGATCCGCGGCAACAAGAACTGGATGCTCAGCCACGAGATCAAGATGGCGGCGAACGCGTTCGGCGAGGCGTCGGAAGACATCAAGCCTGTGATCCCGGCGGGGGCGTCGGACACCGCCGCGCTCGACGCGGTGTTCGAGGCGATCTGCCGCTCGGGCCGCGATGCGCCGACCGCCAAGCTGATGCTGGTGCCCGAAGCCTGGGGGCCGAAGGGCGAGATGCCCAAGAAGCATCTCGACATGTTCAAATATCTCGGCTCGGTGATGGAGCCGTGGGACGGCCCCGCCGCGCTGGCGATGACCGACGGCCGCTGGGCGGTGGCCGGCATGGATCGCAACGCACTCCGGCCGCTACGCTATACCCAGACCTCCGACGGCCTCCTGATCGTCGGGTCGGAAGCGGGCATGGTCGTCGTGCCCGAGACGATGATCGTCGAAAAGGGCCGGCTCGGACCGGGCCAGATGATCGCGGTCGACCTCGACGAAGGCCGCCTGCTCCACGACCGCGAGGTCAAGGACCGCATCGCCGACGAGCATGATTATGCCACCATGATCGGCGAATTCCTGACCGTCGACGAACTTCCGGCGCCGAAGGCCGAGACCGTCACCCGTTTCGACCGCGCCGAACTGTTGCGCCGCCAGGTCGCCGCCGGCCAGACGCTGGAGGATATGGAGCTGATCCTGTCGCCGATGGTCGAGGGGGCCAAGGAGGCGATCGGGTCGATGGGCGACGACACGCCGCTTGCGGTCATCTCCGACAAGCCGCGACTGATCAGCCAGTTCTTCCGCCAGAATTTCTCGCAAGTCACCAATCCGCCGATCGACAGTCTGCGCGAGCGTCACGTGATGTCGCTCAAGACGCGGTTCGGCAATCTCGCCAATATCCTCGATACCGGCCTGCGGCGGGATCGCGTGCTGGTGCTCGAAAGCCCGGTGCTGACCGGTGCCGACTGGGCCAAGCTCAAGGCACATTTCGGCAGCCAGGTGGCAGAGATCGACTGCACATTCGCCGCCGGCGGCGGCACCGACGCGCTCCGCACTGCGATCCAGCGCATCCGCAACCAGGCCGAGCAAGCCGTGCGCGAGGGCAAGAGCGAGATCTTCCTGTCCGACCGCGCGATCGGCCCCGACAAGGTCGCGATCGCTGGCGTGCTGGCGGCGGCGGCAGTGCACACGCACCTCGTCCGGCGCGGCCTGCGCTCTTATTGCTCGGTCAATATCGAGACCGCCGAATGCCTCGACACGCATTATTATGCCGTGCTGATCGGGGTCGGCGCGACCACCGTCTATGCCTATCTGTCCGAAGCGGCGATCGCCGATCGCCATGCGCGCGGACTGTTCGGCGATCTCAGCCTCGACAAATGCCTCGGCAATCATCGCAAGGCGGTCGAGGAAGGGCTGCTCAAGATCATGTCGAAGATGGGGATCGCAGTGATCTCCAGCTATCGCGGCGGCTATAATTTCGAAGCCGTCGGCCTGTCGCGCAGCCTGGTCGCCGATCTGTTCCCCGGCATGCCGGCGAAGATTTCGGGCGAGGGCTATGCCTCGCTCCACCTCAATGCCGAACTGCGCCATCAACAGGCGTTCGACACCGGTGTGGCGACCTTGCCGATCGGCGGCTTCTATCGCCAGCGTTATGGTGGCGAGACGCATGCTTATTCGGCGCAACTCATGCACTTGCTGCAGACCGCGGTCGCGACCGACAGCTATTCGACCTATCAGAAATTCTCGCGCGGGGTGGCCGATTTGCCGCCGGTCTATCTGCGCGACCTGCTCCAGTTCAATTTCCCCGACGAAGGGATCGCGGTCGACCAGGTCGAGCCGATCACCGAGATCCGCAAGCGCTTCGTCACCCCGGGGATGAGCCTGGGCGCGCTGTCGCCCGAAGCGCATGAGACGCTGGCGATCGCGATGAACCGGATCGGCGCCAAGGCGGTGTCGGGCGAAGGCGGCGAGGACAAGCTGCGCTACCAGCCGTACGAGAATGGCGATAACGCCAATTCCGGCGTCAAGCAGATCGCCTCGGGCCGGTTCGGCGTGACCGCCGAATATCTCAACGCCTGCGACGAGATCGAGATCAAGGTCGCGCAGGGCGCCAAGCCCGGCGAAGGCGGGCAGTTGCCCGGCTTCAAGGTCACCGAATTCATCGCCAAATTGCGCCACGCCACGCCCGGCGTGACGCTGATCAGCCCGCCGCCGCATCACGACATCTATTCGATCGAGGATCTGGCGCAGCTGATCTACGATTTGAAGCAGATCAATCCGCGCGCGCGGGTGTGCGTGAAATTGGTCAGCTCGGCGGGAATCGGCACCGTCGCCGCCGGCGTCGCCAAGGCGCATGCCGACGTCATCCTGGTCTCGGGCCATGTCGGCGGCACCGGCGCGTCGCCCCAGACCAGCATCAAATATGCCGGCACGCCGTGGGAAATGGGGCTGTCGGAAGTCAACCAGACGCTGACGCTCAACGGCCTGCGCGGCCGGGTGAAGCTCCGCACCGACGGGGGGCTCAAGACCGGGCGCGACATCGTCATCGCCGCGATCCTGGGGGCCGAGGAATTCGGCATCGGCACGCTCAGCCTGGTCGCGATGGGCTGCATCATGGTGCGGCAATGCCATTCGAACACCTGCCCGGTCGGCGTCTGCACGCAGGATGCCAAGCTGCGCGACAAGTTCACCGGCTCGCCGGAAAAGGTCATCAACCTGATGACCTTCATCGCCGAGGAAGTCCGCGACATCCTGGCGCGGCTCGGCGTGCGCAGCCTCGACGAGATCATCGGCCGTACCGAATTCCTCCGCCAGGTCAGCCGGGGCGCCGAGCATCTCGACGATCTCGATCTCAATCCGATCCTGGCCAAGGTCGATGCCGATGAGGACCAGCGCCGGTTCAGCTTGCAGACCTGGCGCAACGAGGTGCCCGACAGCCTCGACGCGCAGATGATCAAGGATGCGGCGCATGTCTTCTCGCGCGGCGAGAAGATGCAGCTGACCTATTCGGTCCGCAACACGCACCGCGCGGTCGGGACGCGTCTCTCCAGCGAGATCACGCGCACCTTCGGCATGGACAAGCTTGCCGACGGGCACGTGACCGTGCGGCTGCGCGGCTCGGCCGGGCAGAGCCTGGGCGCGTTCCTGTGCAAGGGCATAACGCTCGAAGTGTTCGGCGACGCCAACGACTATGTCGGCAAGGGGCTGTCCGGCGGCACGATCATCGTCCGCCCGGTCGTCTCCTCGCCTTTGGCGAGCCAGGAGAATACGATCATCGGCAACACCGTGCTCTATGGCGCGACCAGCGGACGCTTGTTCGCCGCGGGTCAGGCCGGCGAGCGCTTCGCGGTGCGCAATTCGGGAGCGAATGTCGTGGTCGAGGGCTGCGGCGCCAATGGCTGCGAATATATGACCGGCGGCATCGCCGTCGTGCTCGGCGCGGTCGGGGCCAATTTCGGCGCCGGCATGACCGGCGGGATGGCGTTCGTCTATGACGCCGGCGCCAGCTTCGAACGGCGCGCCAATGGCGAATCGATCGTCTGGCAACGGCTCGCCTCGGCGCATTGGGAGGCTGTGCTCAAGGACTTGATCAGCGCGCATGCCGCGGCGACCGACAGCAATTGGTCGCAAGGGATTCTCGACGATTGGGACCGCGCCCGGGCCAAGTTCTGGCAAGTCATTCCCAAGGAAATGCTCGAGCGGCTGCCATACGCGCTCGACGATAGCGAGGAACTGCAAGCCGCGGAGTAGCGTTGCAGCGGTGATCGGTGCTATAGGCGACTCACCGATCGTTGTTCGGATGATGTGCCATGCGTAACTATATGCTGCTTCCCGTCCTCGCTTTCGCGGCGACCCCGGCGCTCGCGCAAGACCGCGATGCACCGCCGCCCGGGCTGGCGCCGCAGATGGACGCGCGCGCCGCGGCCAATGCGCTCAACAATCCGATGGTGCAGAATGGCGTCGTTGGATTGATCGACGCGCTGACCGACGCGGTGATGCAGACGCGAGTCGGACCGATGGCCGCGATCGCCCCCGATGCGAGCATTCGTCCGAACGACACGCTCGACAGCATGGCGGCGCGCCGTAATCCCGATTATCGCAACGAGATCCACCGTAACGCCAAGCAGACGGTGGTGGCGGCGGGCCGGACCGCGGGCGCTGCAGTGGCGATGTCGGACGAGCTAAAGGCGACGACCGAGCGCGTTCGCCGGGTGCTGGGAATGGCCAACCCCAACTGACTGCCCGCAACGTCGGGGATGCCAAGCCGGTAGCTTTACTTCCGGTCGATGGCGGTAATGGGCGCGCGGATCGGATAAACGGCGCCATTCACCAAAGCCATCTTCCCCCGCCCGCCGCCAGCTTCTAACAGCGATGGCATGTGGCAACTTCTTCAATTCCCGCTCTGTCCCTTCTCGCGCAAGGTCCGGCTGCTGCTCGGGGAAAAGGGGGTCGGTTATACGCTCGTCCGCGAGAATCCGTGGGAGCGGCGCGACGAGTTCATCGACATGAACCCGGCCGGCCAGACCCCGGTGATCACCGATGCCCAGCGCGACATCCGGCTGATCGATTCGCTCGTCATCTGCGAATATTTCGAGGAGACGGTCGACAAGGCGCAGATGATCAACGGCACCGCCATCCAGCGTGCCGAGATCCGTCGCCTGGCGACGTGGTTCGACACCTTCTTCTTTCGCGACGTGACCGAGCGGTTGTTGGGAGAGCGCGTGCTCAAGCGGATCGTGACCAAAGCGAGCCCCGATGCGCGCGTGCTGCGCGAGGCGATGAAGTCGGCGGTCGAGTATCTCGATTACACCGATTACCTGCTCGACCGGCATAACTGGATGGGCGGCGCGACCCTGAGCCTCGCCGATCTGGCGGCTGCGGCGCAGATCTCGGTCGCCGACTATCTCGGCGGCATCGACTGGAAGAACCACGAACAGACCGCGCGCTGGTATGGCGGGATGAAGAGCCGCCCGAGCTTCCGCCCGCTGCTCAGCGAGCGGATGGAGGGGATTCCGGCGTCACCGCATTATCACGACGTGAATTTCTGATGCACGTGACGCACGACGTTGCCGCGCCCGCCGCCGAAACGATCGCATTCGACGATTTTCTCAAGGTCGACATCCGCATCGGCACGATCACCGCTGCCGACCCCTTTCCCGAAGCGCGCAAGCCTGCGTTCAAGCTGACGATCGATTTCGGCGACCCGATCGGCGTCAAGCGCTCGTCGGCGCAGATCACCGAACATTATGCGCTGGAGGATCTGGTCGGGCGCCAAGTTGCCGCCGTGGTCAATTTCCCGCCGCGCCAGATCGGGCCGATGCGCTCCGAAGTGCTGACGCTCGGTTTTCCCGATGCCGAGGGGAAAGTCGTGCTGATCGGGCCGAGCGAGCCCGTGCCCAATGGCGGGCGATTGTTTTAGCCTCATCGTCATGCCGGGCTAGTCCCGGTATCCAACGTGCCACAACGGCCGGCGTCCGTTGCGGAGGGTTGGACCCCGGAACAAGTCCGGGGCGACGAGAAGTCTTACCCCTCCAGACTCTTCGACGCCTGTTCGAACAGATCCTTCGACAGGCCCGGCGTCGCCAGAATCCGCTCGAGCTCCGCCTTCATCAGCGCCGCCCGCGCCTCGTCGAACCGGCGCCAGCGCCCCAGCGGCGGCAGCAGCTTGGCGGCGGTTTGCGGATTGAGCCGGTCGAGCGCGATCAGATTGTCGGCCAGGAAGCGATAGCCCGCGCCACCCGCGGCGTGGAACGCGCGCTGGTTGACGCTGAACGCCCCGACCAGCGACCGCGCGCGGTTGGGATTGGCGAGCGTGAAATCGGGATGCCGTGCCAGTTCCTCGACGATCGCCGGCGTATCGTCGCGGGACGACAGCGCCTGGGTCTGGAACCATTTGTCGAGCACCAGCGCATCGGTCGAATAGCGATTGTAGAAGATGTCGAGCGCGGCGATCCGCTTATCCGACGTCCCGTTGGCGAGTGTGGTCAGCGCGCCCTGGCGGTCGGTCATATTGTCCGCCGTCTCGAACTGCGCGAACGCCAGATCGGCGGCATCGTCGGCCCCCGAGGTGGCGATATAGCCGAGCGCGACGGTGCGCATCCGCCGATCGGCCTTGGCCGCGGGCGAATAGACGAATGGCGCACCAGTCGAGGCCTGGGCATAGGCCTGGCGCCACAGCGGCGCGAGCGTCTTACCGAGGTTGCGGCGAAGCGCCTCGCGGGCACGGAACACTGCCTCGGGATCGACCCGTTCGAGCTGGTCGCCGATGAAACTGTCCGACGGGAGCAACACGGCCTCTGCGACAAAGGCATGATCGAGCGCGGGGTCTTCCAGCGTGCGACGCACCGCCTCGATCACCGGACCATGATCGGCGCGGCCGAGCTGGGTCGCGGTCACCAATGTGTCGAGCATCAACTGCTGCATCGCTTCGTAGCGCGCGAACGGGTCGTCGTCGTGCGCCGAGAGGAACGCGAGGTCCTGCGCCGAGCGGTCGCTTTCGATGATGACGGGCGCGGAGAAGCCGCGATTGATCGACAGCACCGGCGCCTCGCGCACGCCGTCGAACACGATCTCGCTGCTCGGCTGGTCGAGCAGATGGAGCTGCTCCTCGCCGAGCGCCGCACCGCTCGTGCTGCCGAACAATTTGAGCTTGAGCGGCAGGACCATCGGCTCCTTGACCGATTGGCCCGGGGTCGGCGGCGTGCGCTGGGCGAGACGCAAAATGGCACGTCCCGAGTCGGCATCGTGGTCGAGCGCCGCGGAGACGCGCGGCGTCCCGGCCTGCGAATACCACAAGCGGAACTGGGTGAGGTCGACCTCGCCGCCTTCTTCCATGCAGCGGACGAAATCCTCGCAGGTCGCGGCCGTGCCGTCGAACCGGTCGAAATAGAGGTCGGTGGCGCGGCGGAAGCGATCCTTGCCCAGGATCGTCGCCATCATCCGGATCAGCTCGGCGCCCTTGTTGTAGATCGTCGCGGTGTAGAAGTTCGAGATCTCGATATAGCTTTCGGGCCGCACCGGATGCGCCAACGGGCCGTTATCCTCGGGAAATTGGCTGGCGCGCAGGCCGCGCACGTCCTCGATCCGCTTGACCGCCGTCGATCCCTGATCGGCCGAGAAGCTTTGGTCGCGAAAGACGGTAAAGCCTTCCTTGAGGCTCAATTGGAACCAGTCGCGGCAGGTGACGCGATTGCCCGACCAATTGTGGAAATATTCATGCGCGACGACCGCGGCGATGGCGTCGTAATCGTAATCGGTCGCGGTATCGGGGTCGGCCAGGATGTAGCGGCTGTTGAAGATGTTCAGCCCCTTATTCTCCATCGCGCCGAAGTTGAAATCGTCGACCGCGACGATGTTGAACACGTCGAGATCATATTCGCGGCCATAGACCTTCTCGTCCCAGGCCATCGCCAGTTGCAGCGCGTCGAGCGCATGTTCGGTCTTGGCCAGATCGCGTTCGCGCACCCAGATACCGAGTTCGACCTTGCGCCCCGACATGGTCGTGAAGCTCGCGCGATTGGCGGCGAGGTTGCCGGCGACCATCGCGAACAGATAGCTCGGCTTGGGGAAGGGATCGCGCCATTCGGCCCAATGGCGGCCGTCATCGAGATCGCCCGAGGCGATTGGATCGCCATTGGCGAGCAGGATCGGGAAGCGCTTCTTGTTCGCCGTCATCCTGACCGAATAGCGTGCGAGCACGTCGGGCCGGTCGGGGAAGAAGGTGATGCGGCGAAACCCTTCCGCCTCGCATTGCGTGCAGAGGTTCCCGCCCGAAGAATAGAGTCCCATCAATTGAGTATTGCGATCGGGATGGATCTCCACCTCTGTTTCGACGCGGTGCTTTCCGGCGGGAAGGTCGATGACCAGGTCCGACCCGTCCATCCGCCAGTCGTTGTGCAAATTGCCGTCGACGCTGACCGACAGCGGCACTTGCCCGTCGCCGTCGAGCCGCAGCGGACGATCGTGATCGCCATTGCGTGTCACGTCGAGTGCCGCCTTGACCCGCGTGGTCGCTGGATCGAGATCGAAATCGAGCGCGATGTCGGGGACCAGCCAATCGGGCGCGCTGTAATCCTCGCGGCGTGTGACAATCGGGTCGGCAAGGGCGGATTGAACGTCGATCATGTGTTTCCGTGCGGTCCTGCTTCATGGCTGTATCATTCGCACAAGACGCGATTGCCAACCGTTCTCGGTCTGCTACGCCGCGCGAGGGGGACAGCCAAGAGGAAAGCCATGTTGAGACTGATCGGCGCGGTCGCTTTGACGCTCGCCGCCGGGACTGCGCTGGCGCAGACCGGGAAGATTTCCAGCCCGCCGGCCCCGACAAAGGAAAGCGTCCGGTCGATCAACGAGCGGGTCAACGCGCCGCTTCCTGCCGATCGGGCCGCGATGAAGGCGCACGTCCTGTTCCTTGCGTCCGACGCAATGCGCGGGCGCGAGGCGGGCAGTCCGGAATTTGCGATCGCCGCCCAATATGTCGCAGCGCAATTCTACGCCGCTGGCTTGCGGCCAGGCGGCGACGACGGGGGGTATCTGCAGAAGGTACCCTTGATTGCGTACAAGCCCGCCGACCGGGGCAATTTCGTCTGGACCGCGCCGGGTGGACAGCCCCTGACGCTGGTGTTCGGCGAGGATTTCGTGCCATCCCCCAATCCAGCCAAGGAAGAGACGAGCCTCACCGCTCCAGTCGTCTTCGTCGGGTACGGCATCGTCGCCCCCGACTATAAGCGCGACGATTATCGCGGCGTCGACGTGAAGGGAAAGATCGTCGCGTTCGTCGGCGGCGCGCCGGCTAATTATGATGGCGAAGAGCGCGCCTTCTTCGCGGGTGCGCCGACCAAGGCACGCATCGCCGCCGAGCATGGTGCGATCGGCGCGATCCAGATCGAAAGCCCGCGCACCGGGCGAGGCAACCTTCCATTCGCCGCGGTGTCGCGTGTCTGGGACCGCGAGCGAGTGACCTGGGCGAGCGGCAAAATCACCGGCGGCACGGATGGCGTTCCGATGCTCGGTGTCGTGTCGATGGCCGCAGCGGCCAAGATGTTCGCCGGTGCCACGATCGGTTGGGATCAACTGCGCAAGGCCGCAGACAGTGACAATGCCGCGTTCAGGCCGGTGGCGCTGAAGGGCAGCCTTTCCGTCGCGATCAAGACCGAAAAGCGGCCATTGCCTTCGTCCAACGTGATCGGCCTCCTCCCGGGAAGCGACCCCAAGTTGCAGGACGAGATCGTCATCCTGTCGGCGCATCTCGACCATATCGGCGTCGGCGCCCCGGACAAGAGCGGCGACACGATCAACAACGGCGCCGAGGACAATGCCATCGGCATCGCCAGCCTGATCGAGGAGGCGAAGCGGTTCGTCGCGTCGGGCAAGCCGCCGCGGCGAACAATCCTGTTCCTGGCGGTGACGGCCGAGGAAAAGGGGCTGGTCGGCTCCGACTATTTCGCCAACAACCCGACCGTGCCGCTCAAGTCGATCGTCGCCGACGTCAATCTCGACATGCCGCTGATCACCTATCCGTTCGAGGACATGGTGGTGTTCGGGGCGCAGCGTTCGACGCTTGGCCCGATCGTCGAGCGCGCGGCGGGATCGGTCGGCGTGTCGATGTCGCCCGATCCGATGCCGGAACAGGGTATCTTCGTCCGCTCCGACCATTTCCGCTTCGTGCAAAAAGGCATTCCCTCGGTCTTCCTGTGGCCGGGCGAGAAGGGACCGGGCAAAGCCGCCTGGGGCGATTTCATGGCCAATCACTATCATCAGCCGTCGGACGACCTGTCGCAGCCGATCGATTGGGCGCAGGGCGTGCGGTTCGTGACGGTCAATTACACGATCGCGCGCGAGATCGCCGATAATGACGAGCGGCCGCGCTGGAACAAGGGCGATTACTTCGGGACGTATTTCGGCGGTTATGGCGCGAAATAACCTTCTGATCTTTGGCCTGGGCTATGCGGCGAGCGTCGTCGCGGACCGGCTCGCCGGATGGGAGATCGCCGCGACCGGCAGCGCGGGCAATCTCGATTTCGACGATCGCGACGGCGTGATCGCGGCGATCGATCGCGCGACGCATATCCTGTCCTCGGTGCCCCCCGACGCGGTCGATCCCGTCCTCGCGCGCTACGGCGCGGCGCTGGCGGATGGCGGCAAGTGGCTCGGCTATCTCTCCTCGACCGGCGTCTATGGCGATGCCGGCGGGGCGTGGGTCGACGAAAGCGCGCCGATTCTGGGGCGGCGCCAGGCCCGCAACCGCGCGGATGCCGACTGGCTGTCGCTCGGCGCGCGCGTGTTTCGCCTGCCGGGAATATACGGTCCCGGCCGGTCGCCGCTCGATCGCGTGCGGAATGGACGGGCGCATCGGACCGGGATCGCCGGGCAAGTGTTCAGCCGCGTGCATGTCGAGGATCTCGCCGCCGGCGTGATCGCCGGGTTCGACGCGCCGTCTGGTACTTATAATCTGTCCGACGACATGCCGGAGAGCCAGGATGCGGTGATCGAATTCGCCGCGAATTTGCTCGGAATCGATCCGCCGCCGATCGTCCCGCTCGACGCGCTGACGCCCGAAGCGCGTGCCTTCCATGCCGAGAATCGGCGCGTGTCGAACCTGAAAGCCAAGCGCGTGCTGGGATGGCGGCCGGTCTATGCCGACTATCGGTTGGGCCTGCGTGCCCTCAATGCCACGATCAGCCCGGTCGCCGCCAGCGCGGCGCCCCCGATCGCGAGTCCCGACCAGCGATAACCTTCGAACAGGGTCGAAAGCATCATCGCGATGACCGGCACGATCACGCTCGAATAGGCCGCCTTGGCCGGTCCGATCGCGCGCAACACGCCGAAATAGAGCGGAAAGGCGAGTGCCGAGGCGAAGACGCCGAGATAGAGGATGCCAAGCCAATAGGCCGCGCGATGCTCGACCACCGGCGGGCCGACCGTTGCGAAGGCGAACAGCGCATCGATGCTTGCGCCTACCAGCATCGCCACCGCTAGCATGGTGCCCATCGGGTAACGGGCCGCGGTCGGGGTCGCCTGCATCACGTTCGCGGTCGAGGCGGACAGGATCGCGCACAAAGTGAACCCGATGCCCGCGAGCACTTGTCCCGGCCCGTGCGGATCGACTCGTGCCTCGCGCACGAACAGTAGAACCACGCCTACCATCGCGATTGCCGATCCGATCACCAACTGGCGCCCCAGCTTCTGACCGAGGAAGATCCGCCCGAACAAGGCGTTGGGGATCAGCAGCATCGCGAACACGACCGATACCAGCCCCGAGGTGACGTGCTGTTCGGCGCGATAGACGAAGTTGAAGTTGAGGCAGAATTGCATCAGGCCGAGCACCGCCGCGAAGGCGAGGCCGCGCGCGCCAAGGCGCCAGCTTTCGCGCTTCCACAGCGCCCAGCCGGCCATGCAGATGCTGGCGACCAGGAAGCGATAGGTCACAGACCAGCTCGGCGGCACCACGCCCAATTGATCGCGGATCACCAGCCAGGTCGATCCCCAAATCAGGGTGACGATCCCGAACGGCACCAACACGCCGAGCGTGGTCGAGAGAGGCTTGGTTTGGGGCGGCTGGAGCACGATCCGCCTCTACTCCGGTGCGCGGGCGCAACAACCCGGCTTTTGCTTGTGCGATGACAAGGTGAGTCTATCGATCTGCAAGCTTAGCCCTCTCCCGCGCGCGGGAGAGGGGAGAGGGAATTACGGCAAAGCCGCGATGGCATCCGCCAGCGGGCGGATCGCGTCCTCGACCTGATCCCAGCAGGTGACGAGCCGCACTTCGCCCGGCGCCCAGTCGTAGAAGTCGAAGCCCAGCGCCCTGAGGCTCGCCGCTTCCGCTGGAGTCGCGCGCAGGAACACCTCGTTCGCCTCGACCGGATAGACCAGCCGATCGCCTGCCGCGCGCGCAAGCAAAGCCGCGCCGGCATTGGCGGCACGCGCATTCTCGAGCCACACGTCATTGTCCAGCATCGCCAGGATCTGCGCCGCGAGATAGCGCCCTTTCGACGCGAGCAACCCCGCGCGCTTGCGGCGATAATGGCTGGCGGCGGCGAGCTCGGGCTTGAAGAACACCAGCGCCTCGGCGGTCATCCCGCCATTCTTGATGAAGCCGAAGCTGAGCGCGTCGACGCCCGCGCGCCAGGTCAAATCGGCGAGATCGGCGCCCGAATGCACGACGGCGTTGGCGAAGCGCGCGCCGTCCATATGGAAGCCCAGTCCGCGTGCCTTGGCGAGGTCGCCCAGCGCGGCGACTTCGTCGGGCGCATAGCTCAGACCGTATTCGGTCGCGTTGGTGATCGATAGCGCATGCGCCTGGACCTGGTGGACGTCGTCGCGGATGCCGGCGAGCACGCTTTTTACCGCGTCCGGCGTGACCTTCGCGCCTGGTCCGTCGGCGAGCAGCAACTTGGCGCCGTGGAGGTAGAAGCCCGGGGCGCCCGCCTCGTCATTGTTGATATGCGCCTCGCGGTGGCAAATGACCGCGCCGTGCGGCTGGCACAGCGCCGCGAGCGCGAGGCAATTGGCCGATGTGCCGGATGGCGTCCACAACACTTCCACTTGCGTCCCGAACAAGTCGGAGAAGCGCCCATTGAGCTGCTTCGACCAACCGTCGCCGTCATAAGCGGTGTCGAGGACATTGGCGGCGGCGATCGCGTCGATCACCGCGGGGCAGGCCGGGGCGGCATTGTCGGAGAAGAAGCGCATAGTGGCTCCATCTGCGATGCGGGAGCGCGAGGAAAGAGGGAAACCGTCATAGTAAGCCCTCTCCCGCGTGCGGGAGAGGGTTTGGGTGAGGGTCTTCTTTCTTCTTCCTAGCGGTCAGGACGAAAAAGAATAAAGAAGACCCTCACCTCCCCACCGCCTTCGGCGGCGGGCCCCTTCCTCTCCCGCAAGCGGGAGAGGGAATTAGGCTCTATCGCCCGCCATCGTCATTCGGCGGGCGCGGGGGGCGGTCACCCGGCTCCGGCGCGGGCGAGAGGCGCAGCGTGCCGTCGCGCTTGACCTGAAGATTGACGCCGAGGCCCGAGATATTGCCCTCGACCGGTAGCGGACCCGTACCAGGATCGATCACGGTCCCGTCCTCGTCGCCATCGGTCGCATTGTCATCGATTGGTGTCGGGGCGACCGGTGGTGGTGGCGGGGCGATTCCGAGCGCGTTCTGCATGAAGTCCTTCCAAACCCGCGCCGGAATACCGCCGCCCGACAGGCCGGCATTGGGGGTGTTGTCGTCATTGCCGACCCACACGCCGACCACCAGGTCCTTGGCGAAGCCGACGAACAAGGCGTCGCGATTGTCCTGAGTCGTCCCGGTCTTGCCATAGGTCGGGACCGACAAAGCCGCCTGGCGCCCGGTGCCACCGTCGGTCGAGGACGACAGCAGGTCGAGCATCTCGTCGCGGATATTGCCGCCGAGCGAGCGCGGGCCGCCGACGATGTTCGAATACCATGGCTTACCCTCGGTCGCCTCGATGCCGCGCGCGCTGACCGGATAGCCGTCGCCGGCGATCGCCGCGAACGCGCTGGTCAGTTCGAGCAGCGACCCGGTGGAGGTGCCGAGCGCGATCGACGCGTCATGGGCGATCGGAGTCGAAATGCCGAGGTCGCGCGCCGCCTTGATGACGTTGTCGATGCCGACCTTCTGGATCAGCCGCGCCGCGGCGACATTGCTCGATTTCTGGAAGGCGCGGCGTAGCGTGATCTTGCCTTCGTAGCGGCCGTCGCTGTTCTTGGGGCTCCAGCCGCCGATCGTGATGGGTTCGTCCTCGATCATGTCGTCCGGCGTCATGCCGGCGCGCATCGCCGCCAGGTAAACGAACAATTTGAAGGTTGATCCGGGCTGGCGCCGGGCTTGCGTCGCGCGGTTGAACGGGCTGGTCTTGTAATCCTTGCCGCCGACCATCGCGACGACGCGGCCGTCTGGGCGCATCGCGACGATCGCGACCTGCGCCTGGCGCAGGCCGGCGCGCCGGACCGCACGCTCGGCCGCCTTTTGCAGCCGCGGTTCGAGCGTGGTGACGACCTTGGTCTCCTGGCTGAGGTCGCCTTGCGTATCGCGCGCCTCGGGTAGCACCCAATCGGCGAAATAGGTGCCGTCGGGCAATTCCTTGACCGGTCGCACGCGGACCGAGGCCAATCGGACGTCGGCCTGATTCTTGGTCAGCAAGCCGGCGGCGACCATCGCGCCGAGCACCACCTTCTCGCGGTCCTGCGCGCCCCGCAGATTGCCGGTCGGCGCGAGCTTGGACGGCGCCTTGACCAAACCGGCCAGCATCGCCGCCTGGCTGACGCTCAACTGCTCGGGCTCGACATTGAAATAATGGAGCGAGGCGGCGCGCAGGCCATAGACGTTGTCGCCGAAATAGACGTTCGACAGATAGCGCGACAGAATCTCGTTCTTCGACAGCCACGCCTCGAGCCAGAAGGCGATCAGCGCCTCGCGCAGTTTGCGCCCGGCGGTGCGGTCCGAATCGAGGAAAGCGTTCTTGGCGAGCTGTTGCGTGATCGTGCTACCGCCCTCGCGCACGCCGCCGGCCATCACATTGTGCGCCATCGCGCGCATGATGCCCCAGGGATCGACGCCCCAATGCGAATAGAAACGCCGGTCCTCGATCGCGATGAACGCGCCCGGCACGTATTTGGGCAATTTCGACGCGTCGACCGGCTTGTCGACCGTCGCGCCGCGCCGCGCGATCGGCGTGCCGTCGGCGGCGAGCAAGGTGACCGACGGCGGCGTCGGCGGCTGCAACGACTTGGAGAGCGGGGCGGTGATCGCCAGCCAGCCGACCAGGATCACGAACAGCACCACGCACGCGGCCAGGGCGCGCACGATGATGCGCCCCCAGCGGCGCTTTTTGCGGATGACCGGGAGATTGGTGGTGTAGCCGGGCTCCGGCTGGCCCGTACCGCCCGACGAATCGGGTGGCGGAACCGCCGTTGCTGCCTGGCTCAGATAATCGTCGGGATAGGCCGAATGCGCTCCCCAGCGGGGGTCGGGTCGTCGGCTGCCGTCAAAGGGGTCGTCGCGCATCCACTGCTTCCACACGGCCCACGGGGCCAACAGGCGTATTACTCGAATAACACAGACCGTGCAATGCCGCTGTAGCAGATCGCGCGCAGGGAGGCTATCGCGGGACAATACGTGACGAAGGAGTTGGGATGCCGGACGAACCGTTGCCAAGGCCGTTAATCGTCGGAATCGGGGGCACGATCGGCGCGGTATCGTCGACCGAGCGCGCTTTGAGGATCGCGCTCGATGCGGTCGAGCGCGAGGGGTTCGCGACCCGATTGTTCGGCGGCGAGGACATGGCACGGTTGCCGCTCTACGACCCGCGAGCGACCTCGCGAACCTCGCAGGAGCGCGAGTTCGTCGATGCGGTGCGCAAGGCGTCGGGCGTGATCATCGCCAGCCCCGGCTATCACGGCAGTCTGTCGGGCGTGGTCAAGAACGCGCTCGATCTGCTTGAGGAAACCTCGAAGGACGCGCGGCCTTATCTGGCGGATATGCCCGTCGGCCTGATCGCGACTGCTTATGGATGGCAGGCCACCGGTTCGACGATCGCGGCGTTGCGTTCGATCGTTCATGCATTGCGTGGCTGGCCGACCCCGTTCGCCGCCGCGATCAACACCCAAGTGACGCAATTCGACGACCAGGGCGGCGCCACCGATCCCGCGGTGGTCGAGCAATTGTGCCTGATCGGACGGCAGGTCGCCCGCTTCGCGCCGCTGGTCGAGCGGACGAGCGGTTAGGGTTGTTTAAAGCCCCTCCCCTTCAGGGGAGGGGTTTGGGGGTGGGGCAGTGCACCAGGCACATCGCCTGTGGAGAGGCCCCACCCCAACCCCTCCCCTGAAGGGGAGGGGCTAATGGGGTCTACTTTTTCAGCACCTTCGCCATGTCGAGGTGCTTCTGCACCACCGGCGCGATCTCGCCTGCCGCCGCCTTCAGGCTCGGCGTATCGCCCTTGTCGGCATAGCCTTTCATCAGCGACAGCGCGTCCTCATGCGCTGAAACCTGGCCGTCGATATAGGCCTTGTCGAAATCGGCGCCCTTGAGCTTGGCAAGATCGTCGAGTTTCGACTGTTGGTCGCCGGTCAGTGTGGGGTCGGGCTTGATCTCGGGCATGGCCTTGGCGGCGGCCGCCTTGATCTTGGCAGTCGACCCGGTGTGCGCCTCGATCATCGTCGCGGCGAACTTCTTGACGTCGGCCGACTCGGCGTTGGTCTTGGCGAGCTTGCCCGCGGCGATCTCGAACGCGTCGCTCTTGGCTGCCTTGTCGGCGAATTCCTGGCCGGTTGGCGTGGTGCTGAGCGCATCACCCACGGTGTCGACCGCATTGTCGGTGGCGTTGCCGATGTCCGATCCGATGTCGGTCACCGCGTTGGTGGTCGCGTTTTCGGCCTTTTGCGAGCAGGCGGCCAGCGCCGCGACCAGCGCGATCGTTCCGAAACGAAGTCTGGCGTTCATGACGTTACTCTCCTTCGAGAGCGCAAGAACGCGCTGGCGGCGAAGGACGTTCCGACCGGCAGGCGCTCACTCCAGGCTCGGCAGGTCGAGGCCCTTCTCGCGCGCGCAGTCGATCGCGATGTCGTAGCCAGCATCGGCATGGCGCATCACGCCGGTCGCGGGGTCGTTCCAAAGCACGCGCTCGAGCCGCTTCGCCGCCTCGGCCGTGCCATCGGCGACGATCACCATGCCGGCATGCTGCGAATAGCCCATGCCGACCCCGCCGCCATGGTGGAGCGACACCCAGGTCGCGCCGCTCGCGGTGTTGAGCAGAGCATTGAGCAGTGGCCAGTCGCTGACCGCGTCGGAGCCGTCGCGCATCGCCTCGGTCTCGCGATTGGGGCTGGCGACCGATCCCGAATCGAGATGATCGCGGCCAATCACCACCGGCGCCTTCAATTCGCCGCTGGCGACCATCTCGTTGAATGCGAGGCCGAGGCGGTGACGATCGCCCAGGCCCACCCAGCAGATCCGCGCGGGCAGGCCCTGGAAGTGGATCCGCTCGCGCGCCATGTCGAGCCAGCGGTGGAGAGGCGTATTGTCGGGCAGCAACTCCTTCACCTTGGCATCGGTCTTGTAGATGTCCTCGGGATCGCCCGACAAGGCCGCCCAGCGGAACGGCCCGATGCCGCGGCAGAAGAGCGGGCGGATGTAAGCGGGGACGAAGCCGGGGAAATCGAACGCGTTGGCGACGCCTTCGTCCTTGGCGACCTGACGGATATTGTTGCCGTAATCGACCGTCGGCACGCCCGTCGCCTGGAAATCGAGCATCGCGCGGACATGGACCGCCATCGACGCCTTGGCCGCCTTGGCGACGCCCGCGGGATCGCGCTCGCGGCCCTCGAACCATTGGTCGAGCGTCCAGCCGATCGGCAGATAGCCGTTGACCGGATCGTGCGCCGAGGTCTGGTCGGTCAGCAGATCGGGGCGAATGCCGCGGCGGAACATCTCCGGCAGCAATTCGGCGGCATTGCCGAGCAGGCCGACCGACACCGCCTTGCCCTCGGCCTTGGCGCGATCGAGGATCGCCATCGCTTCCTCGATCGTGTCCGCTTTATAATCGAGATACCCGGTCGCCAGCCGCATCTCGATCCGGCTCGGCTGGCATTCGATCGCCAGGCACGACGCGCCCGCCATCACCGCCGCGAGCGGCTGCGCGCCGCCCATCCCGCCAAGGCCGGCGGTCAGCAGCCAGCGGCCGGTCAAATCGCCGCCATAATGCTGGCGGCCCATCTCGACGAAGGTTTCGTAGGTGCCCTGAACGATGCCTTGGGTGCCGATATAGATCCACGACCCGGCGGTCATCTGGCCGTACATCATCAGCCCGGCGCGATCGAGCTCGGCGAAATGCTCCCAGGTCGCCCAATGCGGGACGAGGTTGGAATTGGCGAGCAGCACGCGCGGCGCGTTCTCGTGCGTGCGGAACACGCCGACCGGCTTGCCCGACTGGATCAGCAGCGTTTCGTCGCTCTCCAGCCGGCGCAATGTCTCGACGATGCGGTCATAGCTTTCCCAGTCGCGCGCGGCGCGGCCGATGCCGCCATAGACGACCAGTTCCTGCGGATTCTCCGCCACGCGCGCGTCGAGATTGTTCATCAGCATGCGCAAAGGCGCTTCGGTCAACCAGGACTTGGCCGATAGCTCGGTGCCGGTCGCGGCCTGGATGTGGCGTTGATTGTCGATACGGGTCATGCGGAGTCCTTGGCGAAGGAAAGAGCGGCGGCGAGCACGCGGGCGAGGTCGGCGCGCAGCGGGGCGGTGAAGTCGGGATCGTAGACCGGCGGCCAGTTGCTCTCGTCGGGCTCGCCTGCGGGTTCGTCGAGATAGGCGCGCATCGCGATCTCCATCTGGATCGCGTGGACGCCGCGTTCCGGCTGGCCGTAATGGCGCGTCGTCCAGCCGCCACGAAAGCGGCCGTTGAGGACGTGGCTGCGGCTGGCGCATTGCGCGACCACCGCGTCGCTCAGCGCTAGATCGCAGGTTGCGCCATTGTCGGTGCCGATATTGAGTTCGGGCAATTCGCCGTCGAACAGGCGCGGGACGTGGCTGCGGATCGAATGGCAGTCGTACAGCACCACGCGCGGATGGAGCGCGCGGAGCCGCGCAATCTCACCCTCGATCGCGTCGTGATAAGGCGCGAACCAGGTTTCGCGCCGTGTCGCCACGTCGGGCGCGGCGCCGTCGCGATAGAGCGGCTCGCCGTCGAACGTCTCGGTCGGACACAGGCCGGTGGTCGCCTGTCCGGGATAGAGCGACGCGCCGGAGGGATCGCGATTGCAGTCGATCACGCTGCGCGACACGTCGGTCCAGATGAGGGTCGCGTCTACCAGCCCGTCGTAGATCTCGCGGATGTGCCAATCGGCGTCGCGGATCGCCCACCAGCGTGAGCGGAAATCGGGCAGGAGGGCAGGCGGGATGTCGATGCCGCCATGGGGGAAGGCGAGGATCAGCGGGGAGTCGCTGCGTCGGACGTGGAGCCAGGTCATGCGATGCTTCCTTCGCCTGCCCCAACTCCCGGCAATTCACCCACCGCGACCAGCAACCGCTTCGACCGCACCAACTCGGTCGCGATCGCCATGTCCGGTGCCATATGGCGGTCGTCGGTCAACGTCGGCACCCGCTCGCGCAACAGGCGGCGAACATGCTCGACCGGCTCGCTCGACAGCATCGGCGCGTGGAAGTCGCATCCCTGCGCGCCTGCCAGCAATTCGATCCCGAGCACCGCGTCGACATTCGCGGCCATCTCGATCAGCCGGCGCGCGCCGTGCGCCGCCATCGACACATGATCCTCCTGATTGGCTGAGGTCGGAATCGAATCGACGCTCGCTGGAGTCGCGCGCTGCTTGTTCTCGGAGACCAGAGCGGCGGCGGTCACTTGCGGGATCATGAACCCCGAATTGAGCCCGGGTTTCGGCGTCAGGAACGCCGGCAGCCCCGACAAGGCCGGATCGACCAGCATCGCGACGCGGCGTTCGGCGAGACTGCCGATCTCGCAGATGGCGAGCGCGATCATGTCCGCGGCGAAAGCGACCGGTTCGGCGTGGAAGTTACCCCCGGACAGGGCCTCGTCAGTCTCCGGGAAGATCAGCGGATTGTCCGATACGCCATTGGCCTCGGTCACCAGCGTGTCCCCGGCCTGGCGCAGCAGGGTGAGAACCGCGCCCATCACCTGCGGTTGGCAGCGCAGGCAATAAGGGTCCTGGACGCGCGTATCGCCTTCGCGATGCGAGGCGCGGATCGCCGACCCTTCCATCGTCCGGCGCAGCGCCTCGGCGGTCTCGATCTGGCCGCGATGGCCGCGCAGCGCGTGGATACGGGGGTCGAACGGTGCGTCGGAGCCTTTGGCCGCCTCGGTCGACAGGATGCCGGTGACCAGCGCCGCGCGATACAGTCGTTCCGCTTCAAACAAACCTGCCAGCGCATAGCTGCAAGAGAATTGCGTGCCGTTGAGCAGTGCCAGCCCCTCCTTGGGGCCAAGCAGCAGCGGGGCGAGCCCGGCCCGGGTCAGCGCCTCGGCGGCGGGAAGGCGCTCATCGCCGACGAACATCTCGCCGACCCCGATCATCGCCGCGGTCATGTGCGCGAGCGGCGCGAGATCGCCCGACGCGCCGACCGACCCTTGCGCGGGCACCACCGGGACCAGCCCCTTGGCCAGCATCGCTTCGAGCAATTCGACCGTCGCTGGTGCGACGCCCGACGCGCCGCGCGCGAGACTGGCGAGCTTCAGCGCCATCATCAGGCGCGCGATCGGCACCGGCATCGGATCTCCGATGCCAGCGGCATGGCTCAGCACAATATTGCGCTGGAGCGTTGCCAGGTCGTCGTCACCGATCCGAACGCTGGCGAGCTTCCCGAACCCGGTATTGATGCCATAGACAGGCTCGTGCCGCGCCAGGATGCGTCCCACCGCCGCCGCGCTCTCCGCGATCGCCGGCCGACAGGCCGGATCGAGCACCGGCGCCGCGCCTTCATAGATCGCCTGCCATGCCGAATAGGGGACGGCACCGGGAGTCAACAGCATTCGCCGTCCTTCACGCGTAGATGGAGAGGGTTGAAGCCGATCCGGTAGACCAGCTCGGCGGGGTCGGAGATGTCCCAAATCGCGAGGTCGCACGCCTTGCCGGGCTCGATCGTGCCGATCGTGTCGGCGAGACCCAATGCGCGGGCGGCATTGACGGTCACGCCACGCAAGGCCTCGGTCACGGTCAGCCGGAACAGGGTCGCGGCCATATTGAGCATCAGCAGCAACGAGGTGGTCGGCGAGGTGCCGGGGTTGCAGTCGGTCGCGATCGCGATCGGAACATGGTGCGCGCGGAACAGATCGACCGGCGGCAGCTTGGTCTCGCGCATGAAATAGAAAGCGCCGGGCAGCAGCACCGCGATCGTCCCCGCCGCCGCCATCGCCTTGGCATCGGCCTCGTCGGCATATTCGAGGTGATCGGCCGATAGGGCACCGAAGCTCGCCGCCAGGCTGGCGCCGTGGAGCGCCGACAATTGCTCGGCATGGAGCTTGACCGGTAGTCCCGACCGGCGCGCTGCCGCCAGAACGCGCTTGGTCTGTTCGGGCGTGAACCCGATCCCTTCGCAAAAGGCGTCGACCGCATCGGCAAGGCCGTGCGCGGCGGGGATCATCTCGTCGGCGACCAGCGCGACATAATCGTCCGCGCGTCCGGCATATTCCGGCGGCAGTGCGTGCGCGCCCAACAGGGTGGTCGCGACCCGCACGCGGCGTTGCTCGCCCAGCGACCGCGCCGCGCGCAGCATCTTGAATTCGTCGGCGACGGTCAGGCCATAGCCCGACTTGATCTCGATCGTCGTCACGCCCTCGGCGAGCAAGGCGTCGAGCCGAGGCAACGCGGTCGCGACGAGATCGGCTTCGCTTGCGGCCCTAGTCGCGCGCATCGTCGACACGATGCCGCCGCCGGCGCGGGCAATCTCCTCATAGGAGGCACCGTCCAGCCGCATTGCCCATTCGCCCGCGCGATCGCCGGCGTGGACCAGATGCGTGTGGCAATCGATCAGACCGGGCGTGATCCAGCGCCCACCGCAATCGATCGTCTCGCCCGTCGGTTCGGGAGCGCGCGCGCGCGGCCCGGCATAAGCGATGCGCCCGTCGCGGCTGACCACCACACCATCGTCGACCACGCCCAGGCCGTCGCCGACCATCGTCGCGAGTCGAGCATTGATCCAGGTCCGCTCCATGGTCTCTATCCTTGCCTGCGTGGATTATTATGTCTAGACATAATCGACAGGAGGATCGATGCCGCAACTCTGGTTCGAACGCTCGTTGCTACCCGATGGCTGGGCCGAACGCGTCCGCATCACGATAAATGGTGCGACGATCGCCGCGGTCGAGACTGGGGTCGATCTGGGGCCGGGCGATGAACGTCACGGCGCGGCCTTGCCTGGCCTGTGCAACGTCCACAGCCACGGCTTCCAGCGCGGCATGGCCGGCCTGTCCGAACGCCGCGGCCGGCCCGACGACGATTTCTGGAGCTGGCGCGAGGTGATGTATCGCTTCCTCGACCGCCTGACTCCCGACGACATCGAAGCGATCACTGCCCAGGCCTATGTCGAGATGCTGGAAGGCGGATTCACCCGCGTCGGCGAGTTCCATTACCTGCACAATGACGTTGATGGCGCCCGCTATGCCGATCCGGCGGAGACCGCTGGCGCGATCATCGCGGCGGCGGAAGCGACCGGGATCGGGCTGACGCTGCTGCCCGTCTTCTACGCGCATGCCGATTTCGGCGGCGCTCCGCCCGCGCCGGGCCAGCGCCGCTTCATCTCGGACGTCGATGGGTTCGCCCGATTGGTCGAGGCGAGCCGCGCCAAATTGCCCGCCGATGCCTTGCTCGGTATCGCGCCGCATTCGCTTCGAGCGGTCACGCCCGACGAACTCGCCGCGATCCTGCCACTGGCCGATGGCGGTCCGCTCCACATCCACGCCGCCGAACAGGTCCGCGAAGTAAAGGCCTGCGTCGCCTGGAGCGGCGCGCGTCCGGTCGAATGGTTGCTCGACCATGCTGCGATCGACCGGCGCTGGTGCCTGATCCACTCGACCCATATCGACGCGCACGAAACCGCGCGGCTCGCGGCGAGCGGTGCGGTTGCCGGCCTGTGCCCGGTGACCGAAGCCAATCTCGGCGACGGCGTGTTCCCCGCGGTCGATTACCTCGCGGCTGGCGGGCGGTTTGGCGTCGGCACCGATTCGAACATCCTGATCGACGCCGCGAGCGAACTCCGCGGACTCGAATATTCGCAGCGACTGACGCTCAGAAAGCGCGCCCTGCTGGTCAACGGGGCCGAGCCCTCGGTCGGCGCGACCCTGTTCGCCAAGGCACAGGCCGGCGGCGCGCAGGCGCTCGGCGTGACGAGTGGCATCGCTGTCGGGAATGCCGCCGACATCGTCTCGCTCGACCTCCAGCACCCCGCCCTGGTCGGCGCCGGCGTCGATTTGCTCGATCGCTGGATCTTCGCCGCGCGGCCGGGCGCGATCGATTCGGTCTGGCGCGCGGGTCGCAAGCTGGTCGACCACGGCCGCCACATCGCCGCCGACACGATCGCCGACCGCTATCGCCGCACGGTCGCCGCCCTGCTGGCATGACAGTCGAGGCGCGCATCCGCCAGGACATCGAGGCGCGCATCCATTCGGGCGAATGGCGGCCCGGCCATCGCATCCCGTTCGAACACGAGCTGGTCGCGACCTATGGCTGCGCCCGCGCGACGGTCAGCAAAGCGCTGGGCGGCCTCGCCAAGGACGGCCTGATCGAACGCCGCCGCAAGGCCGGATCGTTCGTCGCGCACCCCCAGGTCCATTCGGCGGTGCTCGAAGTCCCCGATCTGGCGCAGGTGATCGCCGCGCGGGGGGAAGAGTATCGCTGGCACCTGACGAACCGGCGCGCGGCAGCCAGTGCTGGCGAGGTCGCGCTACCGGCCTTGCTGGTCGAGGGCATGCATTATGGTGGCGGCGAACCCTTCGCGCTCGAACATCGCCTGATCGCGCTGACCGCTGTCCCGGACGCCGCGCAGGAGAGCTTCGCCGACGAAGCCCCCGGCACCTGGCTCCTCCACCATGTCCCCTGGACCGCCGCCCGCCACCGCATCCGCGCGGTAGAGGCGACGACCGCGGAGGCGAAGGCCTTGGGGCTACGGCCGCGCGGCGCCTGTCTCGAACTTGAGCGCACGACCTGGCGCGCCGGGCAGATCGTCACCCACGTCCGGCAATTGTTTCGCGGCGACCGCTACGATCTCGTCGCGGAGTTCAGGCCGTAAGCAGGGTCAGTCGACCACCCACAGGAACACTTCGCGCTGGTCGATGACCTCGTGTGTGCGTGGGGTCCAGTCGCGTATGGCAAAGGCATGGCCGAGCACGCGGCTGCCCGGCGTGAGCTCGGTCCGCAGACGCGCGCCAAGGAGACTGTGAACAAACGGGAGCAAATAGAGCGTGACGACGCTGGCGCCCTTGAGCCGTGTCGCGAACAGATCCTCGCGACGGAAACAGACGAGATGATCGAGGCCCGCTTTGTGCGCCGCCGCCTCGGCTTCGGCGATCCGCTCCGCATCGATATCGACGCCGAGCGCGGTGGCGCCACGCCGCGCGGCGGCAATGACGATGCGCCCGTCGCCACAGCCGAGGTCGATGAGATGATCGCCGGGCCCGACCCCGGCAAGATCGAGCATGCGCTCGACCAGCGCTTCGGGCGTCGGCCAGAAGGGGGCATCGAAATGATGCGGCGTACCGGCCCAGGGCCCGCGGAGTGCCTTGAAGGAGCGGTCCTCGGTGTCTTCAAGGCCGGTCACGCTCTGCCGCTCCGGGGAATCCATGCCGTTTGTCAGCCGATCATCCTCCGGTTCGATCCCGCGCGGACGCTATCCCGTTTCCCGATGAAACGCCATTCGGATCGATCAGGAAGAAAATGGTGCTGCCGGTGAGGATTGAACTCACGACCTCAGCCTTACCAAGGATGCGCTCTACCACTGAGCTACGGCAGCACTCACGCGGGACCAAAGGCCCCGACGGAGGCGCGCCTATGTCCGCCGACCCGGATATTGTCAAGGCGCGGTTGGCGGGTTTAGGTGATTCCGCCTGATGACCGTGAAGAACGACAAAGCCGACCGCGCCGCCCGCCTCGCGGAGCAATTGCGCGCCAATCTGCGCCGCCGCAAGGCGCAGGCGCGCGAGGGCGCGGCCGTGGAAACCACGAAAGGCGATGACGCGGACCGCGCGGACGATTAAGCAGCACCGCCATGCACCGTCCCAAACTATCGATTGTCGTCCCCTGTTATAACGAGGCGCTGACCCTCGAAACCTTGCACGGCCGCGTCACCGCCGCCGCCAAGGCGGAAGTCGGCGAGGATTACGAGCTCGTCCTGATCAACGACGGATCGAAGGACGACAGCTGGGCGATCATGCGCCGGCTGTCGCAAAGCGACCCGCGGCTGGTCGCGATCAACCTGTCGCGCAATCACGGCCACCAGCTCGCGCTGACCGCCGGGCTCGATCTGTGTTCGGGGCAGCAGATCCTGATCATCGACGCCGATCTGCAGGACCCGCCCGAATTGCTCGGTGACATGCGCAAGATGATGGCGGCCGAGGACGCCGATGTCGTCTATGCCGTGCGGCGCAAGCGTGAGGGCGAAACCCTGTTCAAAAAGGCGACCGCCGCGGCTTTCTATCGCCTGCTCGACCGCGTCACCGATACGCCGATCCCGCTCGACACCGGCGATTTCCGCTTGATGTCGCGCCGTGCGCTCGATGCGTTCCTGTCGCTCCCCGAACAGGCGCGGTTCATCCGTGGCATGGTCGCTTGGATCGGGTTCCGCCAGGTGCCGTTCCCCTATGACCGCGCCGAGCGCTTCGCGGGCGAGACCAATTATCCGCTGTCGAAGATGCTGCGCCTGGCGTTCGACGCGATGACCGGGTTTTCGACCAAGCCGCTGACCTTCGCCAGCCATGTCGGCCTGGCGCTGACCGGGGCGTCGTTCCTGCTGCTGATCTATATCGCGGTCGGCTTCTTCTCGGGCAGCGCGGTCCCGGGTTGGACGAGCCTCGCGTTCATCGTCGTGCTGCTCGGTGCGGTGCAGATGTTCGTGCTGGGGATGATCGGGGAGTATCTGGGGCGGCTGTATGTCGAGTCGAAGCGGCGGCCGCTGTATCTGGTGTCTGACGTGGCGGGGCCGGTGCAGGGCGAGGCGACGTTAGGATACCGGGCGGAGGATCGTGAAGCAGCATTCCCCTCCCGCTTGCGAGCTTCAGGTCGGTCAGGCTCCCAGCCTGACCTGAACGATGCGGGGCATCGTTCACCTGAAGCTGGGTTAGGGGAGGGCGTGTCGCCTGCTCCTGATGCCAAGGCCGCGGAATAACAGGCCCTCCCCCTGCCCCTCCCGCTTGCGGGAGGGGAGAGAGTCAGCCCTTCGGCACTGCCAGCGTCAGGATCGACACACCCGGCGTCATCGGCACGCGACCGACCATGTGGCGCTCCAGGCGGAAGATCGTCTCGAACAGCTTGTTGACCGGGCCCGGTGGCGGCGAATCGTCGCTGTCGTCGCGACCGGTCATCCGCCCCGCCACGCGCGCGGCAGCGGCGAGCGGGAACAATAACGAGTTGAAATAGCCGAACTTGCGCGCTTCCAGCCCCGCGGCATGGATCGCCTTTTTCAGGCTGGCCTTGGAATAGCGGCGATGGTGATGGTTCACCACGTCGTGCGCCGACCACATCCATTGGTGCGCGGGCACCGCGATCAGGATCTTGCCGCCGGGCTTCAGGCAATCCTTCATCGCGCGGAGCGCCGCGACGTCGTCGTCAATATGCTCGACCACGTCGAGCACCGCGATCATGTCATAGGCGCCGCGCTCGATCCCCGGCAACGTCGGCAGCGGCGCATCGCTGACCGGCTTGTTGAGCCGTTTGCTGGCGATCGCGGCGGCGGCGGGATCGATCTCGATCGCGTCGACCTCCCCGAATTGCTGCAACATCGCCAGATTGTGCCCGGTGCCGCAGCCGATCTCCAGGATACGCGCCTGTTTGGGCAGATCGGCGTAGCGCGCGACATAATCGTGCAGGATATCGCGACGCGCGACATACCACCAATGCGACGAATCATGCTCCGCCATGCGGTCGTAAACGATACGGTCCATTAAGCGAACACCAGCCAGCGATTGAGGATGAACGTGAAGATCGTCGCCAGCGCGATCGCCGGCAAAAGCGGAGCCCAGGCCGGATAGCCGAGCAATGCGGTGCCGACCCAGGTGATCACGGCATTGAGCCCCATGCCCGACGCCTGCACCATGACGAACTTGACCTGCTGCGTGCCGCCCGGCTGGCGCGTCCCGTGCCCCTTGAAGCTCCAGCGGCTGTGCAGGAAGAAACCGGCGGTCACCGCGACGGCAAAGGCGAAGGGAACGGCATAGACCGCCTGTGCGCCGCGAAACACCCAAGTGGTGAGCGGCAGATAGACCGCCGAATAGATCAGCGTCGAAACCCCGCCGGCGACGCCGAAGCGCACCAGCTGGCCCATCAGGCCGCTTTCCCGCCACGTATCGATTTGTTTGAGAATTGCCGTCACACGCTTGCCCCGGGAGTGGGGGTCCCCCTAAAGCGAGCCAAGGCGCGAGGGAAGCATTTTGAGCAAGATCGAAAGCTGGTGGTCCGACCTGGTCGCTGAACTCGACCGGCACTGGATCAAATACGCGCTGCTAGCCTGGTCCATCGTCAGCCTGTGGTATGTCATCAGCGCCTGGCCGCAGATCCGGTCGCTGGGGCTCGGCGATACCGACGACAATATGCGGCTGATGCAGGTCCGCGCGCTGCTCAACGGGCAGGATTGGTACGATCTGCGCGATTATTATCTCAATCCGCCGGGCGGCTTCGACATTCATTGGAGCCGTATCGTCGACTTGCCGATCGCCGGGCTGATCCTGATCCTGCGCCCGTTCATCGGCACGCCTTGGGCCGAGCGGGTCGCGTGCGGCATCGCGCCGCTGCTGCCGCTGTCGATCGCGTTCATCGGCCTGGGCGCCGCCGTTCGCCGACTGGTCAGCCCGCATGCCTGGCCGCTGGCGATGGCGCTGCTGGTCTGCGCGTGCACGCCGACGATGCTGATGTTCGCGCCAGACCGCATCGATCACCACGGCTGGCAGCTGGCGATGCTCAGCCTGACCGTCGCCGGGCTGTGCGACCCCAAAGGTGCGCGCGGCGGCGTGATCGTCGGGCTGGCGAGCGCGGTCAGCCTCTCGATCGGCCTCGAAATGCTGCCTTATGCCGCGATGGCGGGGGCGATCATCGCGCTGCAATGGATCTGGGATCGCGGCGAGGCGCGCCGGGTCGCCGCCTATGGCGTCAGCCTGGCGAGCGGCACCGCGCTCGGCTATGGCGCGTTCGCCTCCTATGCCAATTCGGTGATGCGCTGCGATGCGCTGACGCCGGTCTATTTGACCGTGATGCTGGTGGCGGGCGGCTTGCTGTTCGTCCTCGCCTGGTTGAGCCCGGCGTCGCGCTGGGCGCGGCTCGGCCTGGCCGTTGCTGCCGGCGCGGTGATCGTCGCTGGGTTCGCCTGGCTGTTCCCGCAATGCCTGGGGCGGCCCGAACAGGCATCGCCCGAATTGGTGCGCAACTGGCTCGACAATGTGCGCGAGGCCAAGCCGATCTACCAACATCCCTTCCGCCAGGCGTTCCCGATCGTCACCTTGCCGATCATCGGCTTGCTGGGCGCGGCGATCGCGACCAGGCGCGCCATCGCCGATCGCGCGCCCAATATGGTCGGCTGGTCGGCCGTGACCCTGTTCACTTTGTTCGCCTGCCTGATGCTGCTGTGGCAGACGCGGGCCGGACCGGCGGCGCAATTGCTCGCGGTGCCGGGCGCGGCGGCGCTGATCTGGATCGCTGTGCCATTGCTGCTCGACAGTCCCAATATGCTGGTCCGCGTGATCGGACCGGTCGCGGTGGTGCTGATCGCCTCGGGCATGTTCAGCGCGCTGTCGCTCAAGTTCCTGCCGATCGACAGGCCCGACGCGCGGATGATGACGATCAACCGCGCGAGCGCACGATGCCCCGCCTTCAGCAGCCTCGCGCCGCTCGATCGATATCCGAGCGCGACGATCTTCAGCTTCATCGATCTCGGGCCGAGGATCATCGTCGTCACGCATCACAAGGCGGTGGCGGGGCCTTATCACCGCAATGGCGACGCGATCCTGGACGTCCAGCATGCCTTTGGCGGATCGCCCGACCAGTTCCGCGCGATTGCCAAGAAGCATGGCGCGACCTTGCTGCTGATCTGTCCGAACATGGCCGAATCGACGATCTATCGTGCCCGCAACCCGGGCGGCTTCTACGATCGCATGGCCAGGGGCGAGACGTTCGCGTTCCTCGAGCCGCTGGAATTGCCGAAGAATTCGCCGTTGCGGTTGTTCCGGATCAACTAAGGAATATGCGGGCTGTCCGAAAGAAAGCCAGTGCTCCTGCGAAAGCAGGAGCCCAGAGTTGCCAGGGGAATCGCTTGTGATCCTGGGCTCCTGCTTTCGCAGGAGCACTGGGCGGGTGCGACCTACGTCAGCTCCAAGCTGATGCGGATCCCGTCGATCACGAACTGCACCGCCAGCGCGCCGAGGAGCACGCCCAGGATGCGCGTGATGACGGCCTCGATCCGTGCGCCGAGCAACCGCATCAACGGCCCGGCGGCGAGCAACGCAGCCAGGGTCAGCGCCAGGATGGTCGCCAGCGCGGCGAGCACCACGGCCACTCTCTCGAAGCCATGGTTGCGGCTCATCATCAGCATGACCGAGGCGATCGATCCCGGCCCGGCGATCATCGGCATCGCCATCGGGAAGATCGAGACGTCCTCGACTTCGGGGCTCTGCGCAACCTTGGCGGCACGGTCCTCGCGGCGTTCGGTGCGTTTCTCGAACACCATTTCGAGCGCGATCAGGAACAGCATGATGCCGCCGGCGATGCGGAAGGCCGCCAGGCTGACGCCCAGCGCCTTGAGCATCGCCTCGCCGACCGCGGCGAACACGAACAGGATGATCGCGGCGACGACCACCGCACGGATTGCCATCGATCGGCGATGCGCGGGCGTCGCGCCGTTGGTCAGCCCGGCATAGATCGGCGCGCAACCGGGCGGATCGATGACGACGAAGAAGGTGACGAGCGCGGAGAGGTAGAGTTCGATCATTTAGCTGGGGCAGCAATGGTATCGTCGATCACGGGATCGAAGGTGCTGCCGTTCCATAGGAACGCCTGGAACTGCCGCGCGCCGTCCGGCTTGACCTCGTACCTCCAGAATAACGTGCGATCGGGCGAGCCGCCCTGATTGGAGGGCTGCGAGAGGGGGATGACCTGCTGAATACCCCTGCAGGAAGCGCGGACCACTTTGGGTTCGCTCCGATCGCGCGACTTGGTGAGTCCATCTCCGCCGTCGACGGTCCATTTCCAGCTACGATCACGCTGCCGCTGCCAGACTGTCGAGAAGAACCCCACACTGCCATCGGGGCGTCTCCAGCCGCCGGTGTTGACGGCCTGCTTGCCATCGCACGAAATGTAGCTCGCCGTCGGCCACCAATCGATCGCCTTCGGCGGGTCATTGCGATCCTTCAGAAACTCATGCGCCTTGGTCGGCTGTGGCACGAACATCACCGCGTCGTCGGTCGACCATTTGCGAAACGCGGTCCATTGGCCGATCGTCTTGGCGTCCGCCGCGAAAGCGCGTTCGGCCTCGACCGGCGTCCTCGCCGGCGCATCGGCTGCCGCCAGCATCAGCAGCAACGGGATCACAGCGCGTCCTTGTCGTACGCCACGCCGGCACGGCGGTGCGCCGACACCAACGTATTCCTGAGCAACACCGCGATCGTCATCGGGCCGACGCCGCCCGGCACCGGGGTGACCGCATCAGCGACGCTCAGCGCGCCGGCAAAGTCGACATCGCCGACCAAGCCCTGTTCGGTGCGATTGATGCCGACGTCGATCACCGTCGCGCCGGGCTTGATCCACTCGCCCTTGACCATTTCCGCCCGGCCGACCGCCGCCACGACGATATCGGCGCGCTTGACCACGCTCGACAGGTCGCGGGTCTTCGAATGCGCCACGGTGACGGTGCAGCTCTCCTTGATGAGCAACTGCGCCATCGGCTTGCCGACGATGTTCGACCGCCCGATCACCACCGCGTCGAGTCCGGCAAGGTCGCCCAGTTGATCCTTGAGCAGCATCAGGCAGCCGAGCGGGGTGCATGGCACGAAGCCGTAGAGCCCGGTCGCCAGCCGCCCGGCATTGACCGGGTGGAAGCCGTCGACATCCTTGTCCGGGTCGATCCGCGTGATCACCGCCCGCTCGTCGATATGGCCGGGCAAAGGCAGCTGAACCAGGATGCCGTCGACCGCCGGGTCGGCGTTGAGCGTGTCGACCAGCGCGATCAGGTCGGCCTGCGACGTGTCGGCGGGAAGCTTGTGCTCGAAGCTTTCCATCCCCGCGGCGACGGTCGCCTTGTGCTTGTTGCGGACATAGACCGCCGAGGCGGGGTCTTCGCCGACCAGCACCACCGCCAGCCCGGGCGCGCGGCCCGCCGCGGCGCGAAAGTTCGCGACCTGTTGCGCCACGCGCTCGCGCAATCCCTGCGCGAACGCTTTCCCATCGATGATGCTCGCCGTCATGGCTCGGCCTGATAGAGCGCGGCGGCGATCTTCGCCAGCGCTTCGGCGTCTCCGGCGATCGCCAACCGCTTCAACCTGGCGCGATCGCCGGCGATCAGGCGGACGTCACGGCGCGGCACCCCGAAATGTTTCGCGGCAAGCTCGATCAGCGCGGCATTGGCGGCACCATCGACCGGCGGCGCGTTGAGCCGCGCCATGGCGTGGCCGGGACCCGGCGAGAGCTCGTTGCGGGACGATCGCGGCGTCACGCGCACCGCGATCTCGATCCCGTCGGTTGTCGTGCGCCAGCCGCTCAGAGCGCGCCCGCGCCGACCCACCACAAGGCCAGCCGCCCGATCGCGATCTGGATGCACCAGATAATCAGCAATACGACCAGCGGCGACAGATCGAGCGCGCCGAAATCGGGCATGATGCGCCGGATCGGCCGATAGAAAGGCTCGGTGATCCGATCGAGCGCCGTCCAGATCGCGCGCACGGTGTCGTTATGCGTGTTGATGACGTTGAACGAGATGAGCCAGGACAGGATCGCCTGGATGATGATGATCCACTGCGCGACGGTCAGCAGGACCTGCAGGATACTGAGGATGGTAATCAATTTTATCTCCGGACGTGCGGCCCTATCCGGATCGATATAGGAACGAACCGGCCGCGAACAGCCCTCAGCGACCGTTTGAAAACTCGCGGCGGAGCGCGTTTAATGCGGTGCCGGTCCGCGAAATGCGCCGGCAGCGCGTTTCCAAACCGATTCCCTTAGAGCGGAGTGCGTGATTTCTGAATCACGCACTCCGCTCTAATTATTTGTTGTCGCATCGCTTTTTGCGGAAAACCGGTACCCACTTTTCCGCGCGATGCTCTAAGCGCGAACCAGCGTGCCGGCGCCGCGCCGGGTGAAGATTTCCAGCAGCATGCCGTGCGGCACGCGACCGTCGAGGATGACCGCCGCCTCGACCCCAGCCTCGACCGCCGCGACGCAGGTGTCGACCTTGGGGATCATTCCGCCGGAGATGGTGCCGTCGTCCTTCAATGCCTCGATCGCGGCGCGGTCGAGGTCGGTCTGGAGGTCGCCCGCCTTGTTGAGCACGCCGGCGACATCGGTCAGCAGGAAGAAGCGCGTCGCGCCGAGCGCGCCAGCGATCGCGCCGGCCATCGTGTCGGCGTTGATGTTATAGGTTTCTCCATCCGCGCCCAGTGCGACCGGCGCGACGATCGGGATGAACCCGTCGCGCGCGAGGTTCTTGAGGATCGCGGGATCGACCTTCACCGGCTCGCCGACAAAGCCCAGATCGACATGGCGTTCGATCCCCGAATTGCGGTCGGGTTCGGTGCGCGTGACCTTTTCGGCGATCACCAGATTGGCGTCCTTGCCCGAAATGCCGACCGCGCGGCCGCCGAGCGCCGCGATCCAGCCGACGATTTCCTTGTTGATCTTGCCGGCCAGGACCATTTCGGCCACTTCGGCAGTGGCGGCATCGGTGACGCGCAGGCCGCCGATGAATTCCGATTCGACGCCGAGCCGCTTGAGCATCGCGCCGATCTGCGGGCCGCCGCCATGGACGACCACCGGGTTGATGCCGACCGCTTTCAACAGCACTACGTCCTCGGCGAAATCGCGCTGCGCCTCGGGATCGCCCATGGCGTGGCCGCCATATTTGATCACGAAAGTCTGCCCCGCATAACGCTGCATATAAGGCAGCGCCTCGACGAGCGTTTCGGCCTTGGCGAGCAATTGGGGCGAGGGGCTATGGTCGGTCATGGCGAGGCCCATAACCATAACGTCACCTCAGCGAAAGCTGGGGTCTCGAGCAATGGCGGTAATACGGCAAGAGATGCCAGCGTTCGCTGGCATGGCGGGAAGGGGATGCTCAGGCGCGATCGAGTTTCTTTCCCAGTGCGACGAAGCCGGTGATCAGGAATGGCACCAACACGATCGACAGGACGATCTTGGTCAGCATCTGGCCTTCCATCAGCTGGAGGATCGGGCGCTCTCCGTAAAAGGAGATGGTGATGAACAGCAACGTATCGACGATCTGGCTGATCACGCTCGCCACCATGCCGCGGAACCAGACCAGGCGGCCCTTGCCTTCCTGGCCCTTGAGCTTGGAAAAGATGAAGACGTTGAGCGTTTGCGAGGTGCCATAGGACACGAAGCCCGCCAGCATCATCCGGACGCTCTGGCCGACGACGATCGGAAACGCGTCGATCGCCGGCGGATACATGCCGGGATCGTGCGGCAGCGCGAGCACGATCTGGATCAGCGCGGCCGAGGTGAACAGGGGCACGAAGCCCAGCCGGACCAGCATGGTCGCGGTCTTCTGCCCATGGATCTCGGCGACCGCGCTCGACAGCACGACCAGCAGCAGGAAGCCGAAAATCCCTGCCTCGACCGCGAGCGGCCCCAGCGCGACTTGCTTGACGCCCAGCACGCCCGCCATGCAGACCATGCCGCCATAGAGGATCGAAAAGACGAAGAGCGATCGAGGCAGCCTTACCTCTTGGGCGGGAGCGGGTGTTTCCATGCCGCGCGACGCTAGCGGTAATTATGCCAAGGTCAAACGGCCCCGGGCACGCGCGGGCGCCCGGGCCGTGGATAACCCTATTTCAGCCGTTTGTTGCACGCGCTCCAATATTGCGGCCAGGTCTGGCCGGGCGTGATCTTGCCGGCGGCCTTGTCGGCCTTCCACTGGTTGCCGCACTCATGCTGACGAGACGCCGTCGCGGTCTGCGCCGCGCTGCGAGGCCGTCTGGCGCCCGCCGGTGCGGCCGGTTTGTCACCACTAACGGCGGTGGGTTCGTTGGCGGAGGATTTGGGCAGCGAGGCACGGCATTGCGCGAGGAACTGCATCCAGGTCTGTCCGGCGGGCAACGTGCCGGCGGTCTTCGCGTCCCGGTATTTGCCGCCGCAAATCTTCATCGGATTGTCGGCGGCCAGCGTCGGCGTCGCCAGCACACCGAGGCCGGCGACCGTGATCGCAGCCATCGCGGTCTTCAACATCATTGTCATCCCACATCCTTCCTTTGCGACTTGCTGTCGGCGGTGGCCGACCGGAGGATACCGGCGGCCGTGGGATGGGAGATATCGCAGTCGAGGTATCCGAGTCCGCGATTGCCTCCAAAATCGATCAATTTGTTCGTCATTCGTTCACGACATGTGCCGCTAACGAAGATGCGCGCCGTTGAAAGTGTCCGGTAGGTAAAGGCGGCGGGGCATATCGTTCTGCGCGGCGCAAGGCTCAAGCGTGCCGACAACGCGCTGAAAACAGCCCGGCCGGTTGCCGCCGGCCGGGCGCTTGGAGCCGCTATTTCATACGCTTGTTGCACGCGCTCCAATATTGCGGCCAGGTCTGGCCGGCGGGAAGCTTGCCGGCCGCCTTGTCGGCGCGATATTGCGCGCCGCACTGACGCTCGCGCGCATACATGGCGGCCTGGGCGGGGCTGGGCTGGCCCGGCGTTTTGACGGGCTTGGCCACAGCGATCCGCGTCGGGACCGGTTTTGTCACGGTGGCCGGCTTCACGGCGACCACGGGCTTGGCCGGCGTCGTCACCGCGGCGGCCTTGGGCAGCGAGGCCCGGCATTGCGCCAGATACTGACTCCAGGTCTGGCCTGCCGGCAGCGTCTTGGCGGTCTTGGCGGCCTGATATTTGGCGCCGCACACCTTCATCGCATTGTCAGCGGCGAATGCGGGAGCGGCCGTGCCGATCCCAGCCAGCATCGCCGCAGCCAGCGCCATCTTCATGATATGGGTCATCTTTCATGCTCCCTTTCAGGCGCCCATCGCCGGGCGGCCCGGGCTGTCACCTTATACGGCGTGATCCCGCGAACATGAACGCCAGATGACTGAATTTATTCTTCCAAGAGCCTCTTGAGCGAAGCGCCGGCCAAGGGGCTGTCCTAGTCCGATTTTTGCCGCCATAGTCGTCGGCAATAGACCGATCGCATGCGCGGGGCGCGGGGTTTGCCCGGCGCCACGGGCGTCAGATGAGTGAGTGGGGGCTTACCAACACATGCCACGTTTCCTGATCGGCGTTGCCGGCATCCTTGTCATTCTGGCGATTGCCTATCTGCTCTCCGCCAATCGCAAGGCAATTCGCTTGCGCGTCGTGGGCGCGGCCTTCGCGCTGCAGGCAGTGATGGCGGTGCTGGTGCTCTATGTGCCGGTGGGCAAATTGGTGATCGAGAAGATGGCGGGCGGGGTCACCGCGTTGCTCAATTACGCGCACGAAGGCACCAATCTGATCCTCGGGCCGCTGGCGACCGATCCCAAGTTCGGCAATGCCTTCGCGATTTCCGCGCTTCCCGTGATCATCTTCTTCGCAGCTCTGGTGTCGGTGCTCTATCACCTCGGCATCATGCAATTGATCGTGCGCTGGATCGGTGGTGCGATCGAGTTCGTGGTTGGGGTCAGCAAGGTCGAGTCCCTGTGCGCGGCGGCCAACATCTTCGTTGGCCAATCCGAAGCGCCCTTGGTCATCCGGCCGTATCTCGCCGCACTCACCCCATCCCAATTGTTTGCGGTGATGTCGGTCGGCATGGCGGGTGTCGCGGGCACGATCCTGGCGGCTTACGCCTCGCTGCTCGGGCCGACAGCGCTGCCTTATCTGCTCGCGGCTTCGTTCATGTCGGCGCCGGGCGGGCTGTTGATGGCCAAGCTGATCATGCCCGACGAGCTGGCGCCAGCCGGCGAACTGCCGCTCGAGGGCGGCGCGGCCGTCCTGGCGCACGAGGATGACGCGATCCGCGCCGCAGAGGCACATATCGAGGAAGAGCGCGCGTCGAACGTCATCATGGCCGCCGCGATGGGCGCGCAGACCGGCGTCAAGATCGCGGTCGCGGTAGCGGCGATGGTTCTCGCCTTCGTCTCGCTGGTCGCGCTCGCCAACGGCCTGCTGGGCTGGGTCGGCGGCTGGTTCGGTTATCCGACGCTCAGCTTCCAGGGACTTCTCGGCGATATCTTCGCGCCGGTCATGTATTTGCTCAACATCCCGTGGAACGAGACGGGCGCCGCCGGGCAATTGTTCGGGCAGAAGATCGTGCTCAACGAATTCGTCGCGTTCATCGATCTCGGCCAGATGAAGAATTTGTCGCCGCGCACCACCGCGATCGTCACCTTCGCTTTGTGCGGCTTCGCCAATTTCTCGTCGATCGCGATCCAGATGGCCTCGACCGGCAGCCTCGCGCCCAACCAGCGCCCGATGATCGCCAAGCTCGGCCTGCGCGCGCTGGCGGCGGGCAGTCTGGCGAATTTGATGTCCGCGGCGCTGGCGGGGATGCTGATTCCGTAGCGTTGATTCTGCTCCCAAATTCCCCTCCCGCTTGCGGGAGGGGCTAGGGGAGGGCATGTCGTGATTTCCGACGCCGGGTCCTGACAGGCCCTCCCCCAACCCCTCCCGGAGGCGGGAGGGGAGTTCAGATGCCGCTCACCGCGTCGGCACCGGCTCCGCGCCCGAATAATCGTAGAAGCCGCGGCCGGTCTTGCGGCCGTACCAGCCGGCCTCGACATATTTGACCAGCAACGGCGCGGGGCGGAACTTGGGATCTCCAGTGCCCTCGAACAGCACGCGGGTGATCTCGAGACACGTGTCGAGCCCGATGAAGTCGGCCAGGGTCAGCGGCCCCATCGGGTGATTGAGGCCGAGCTGGCAGGCAAGATCGATGTCGCGGATCGTGGCGACGCCTTCGCCGAGCGCGAAGCAAGCCTCATTGAGCATCGGCATCAGGATGCGGTTGACGATGAAGCCCGGCGCATCGTTGGCGCGGACCACCTGCTTGCCGAGCGCGGCAGCATAGGTCTCGATCAACGTGAGCGTCTCGTCACTGGTGGCGAGACCGCGGATAATCTCGATCAGCCCCATGACCGGGACGGGATTGAAGAAGTGGACGCCGATGAAGCGCTTGGGATCGGGCGTCGCCTGGGCGAGGCGAGTGATCGGGATCGACGAGGTGTTCGAAGCCAGTACCGCATGGGCACCGAGCACCTTTCCGACTTCGGCGAAGATTGCGCGCTTGATCTCCTCGCGCTCGGTCGCCGCTTCGATGATCAGCCCGCATTTGCCCATCGCCGACGGGCCTTCGATCGTCTCGATCCGGGCGAGCGCTTGATCGGCGGCCTCGGCGGTGATCTTTTCCTTCGATACCGCGCGCGCCAGCTGCGCCGCAACTCCCGCCTTGCCGGCATCGGCGCGTTCCTTGGTTACGTCGGCGAGCAGCACATGATAGCCGGCCTGTGCCGACACCTGCGCGATACCCGCGCCCATCTGTCCCGCCCCGATCACGCCGACGCTCTGCATGTCTTTTCCCGTTCAAACTGTTGCGGCCGAAGCCGATCCGGTTCGCCCTAGCCATAGCGGCGGGTGCGCGGCAACCCGGTCAGTCGATCCGGCGGCAATCGTAAGCACGAGTCACATAGGGAAAATGAACCTTGTGCTTGCCGGCCAGCTCAGGCGTGGCGGCGATCATCGCGCGGATTTCATCGACCAGGGTGGCGCGGCGATCGTCGGGCAAGGCGGCGATGAAGCTGGTCGACAAGGTGCGGCCGATAATGACTTCCTCGGCCGTCCCGACATGGTCGTAGCGCATCGCGGTTTCGTGGAGCGGTGAGAAGCCGGGCGCGGGGAACACGTCGCGCCATGTCTGGGACTTCTGGCGCGGCGCATCGTCCTGATAAAGATCGGTGATCTCGGACAATTGCCGCACCCAAGGCTCGGCAATGTCGCGCACGTTCCAGATCAGTCCGAGCGTCCCGCCCGGGCGCAACACGCGACGGAACTCCGCGAGCGTCTGCGGGGTGGCGAACCAATGGAAGGCAGTAGCGCAGATCACGGCGTCGACCGACTCCGCCGCGACCGGCAGGGCCTCGGCGGTGGCGATGGCGGTCGCGACGCCCGGCAATGCCGACGCTAGATGGGTAAGCATTTCAGCCACCGGGTCGGTTGCGAGGACCTGGGCGCCCGCTTCCACGAGCAAGCGGGTGAACAGCCCGGTTCCCGCGCCGACTTCCACCACGCGGCTGGTCGACCCGATTTCCATCCGGTCGCGCAGCCAGTCGAGCGCCTCGCCCGGATAGGCCGGGCGGCTCGCGGCATAGATGTCGGCGCCGTCCGCGAATCCGGTCGCGGCGGCGCGATGCACGCCGGCCGTCGTCACGGCGCCGGGCGCGGCGGCTGGGCCTCGGCAAGGTAGAGCGCGAATTGGTCGTCGGGATCGGTCCATTCGGCGATCGGCGTCCAGCCACCCGACCGCAGCAACAGGCGCGCGTCGCGCGGCCCGTATTTGTGGCTATTCTCGGTATGGATCGTCTCGCCCGTCGCCATCTCGAACGGTCGGTCTTCGACCATGAACCGCACATCGCGCACGGCTTCCAGGTGCATTTCGATCCGTGCGCGATCGTCGTTCCAGATCGCGCGGTGACGGAATGCCTCGACCGGGATCGTCCCGTCGAGCTCGCGATTGATCCGTTCGAGCAGGTTGAGGTTGAATTGCGCGGTGACCCCGGCGGCATCGTCATAAGCGCGTTCGAGCACGCTTACGTCCTTGATCCGGTCCATCCCGATCAGCAGCATCGCGCCCTGGCCGAGTGAGGCGCGCATCGCGCGCAGCAGGTCGGTCGACGACAGAGGGATCATGTTGCCGATCGTCGATCCGGGGAAGAAGCCCAGTTTGGGCGCCGCGCGGACCTGTTGTGGCAAGGCGATCGGTTTGAGGAAATCGGCTTCGACCGGGAAAACCGGCAGGGCGGGAAAGCGCTCGGACAGCGCGCGCGAGGATTCACGGAGGAAATCGCCCGAAATGTCGATCGGAACATAGGCGGAAGGGTCGAGCGCCTGGAGCACGATCGGCGTCTTGGTCGACGATCCCGATCCGAATTCTACCACCGCACGACCCGGCCCGACGCGGTCGGCGATCTCTCCGGCGATCGAGCGCAGCAGCCCGGTCTCGGTCCGCGTCGGATAATATTCGGGCAATTCGGTGATCGCCTCGAACAATTCCGACCCGCGATGATCGTAGAACCAGCGCGCCGGTATCGCCCGCGGCCGCCGCGACAGGCCGTCGATCACGTCGGCGCGGAAGGCGGGGTCCGCGAAACTTCGTGTGCCGTCCTCGATCTCTTGCTTGAGCATCAGATATCCTTGGCGAGACGCACGCCGGTGAATTGCCAGCGCTGATGGGGGTAGAAGAAGTTGCGGTAACTGGCGCGGGCATGACCGCGCGGGGTGGCGCACGATCCGCCGCGCAGCACGAACTGCCCGCTCATGAACTTGCCGTTATATTCGCCGACCGCACCTTCGGCGGCGCGAAAACCCGGATAGGGGCGGTAGGCGCTGCCGGTCCATTCCCAGACATCGCCGAAAAAGGCCGGTCCGCTGGTCGAGGGGCGCGGCTCGACCGGTCCGGCGATGTCGAGCTGGTTGCCGCTGTCGGGATCGTACCCCGACGCCGCCGCTTCCCATTCCATTTCGGTCGGCAAGCGCGCGCCGGCCCAGCTGGCATAAGCATCCGCCTCGAAGAAGCTGACATGGGTGACCGGTGCGGCGGGATCGATCGGGCGCCGGCCATCGAGCCCGAACCGGGTCCAGCCGCCGTCGCACTGCTCCCAATAAAGCGGCGCCATCACGCCCTCGCGCTGTACCCAGGCCCAGCCGTCGGACAGCCAATGGCGCGGCTCGGCATAGCCGCCATCGGCGATGAACGCGGCCCATTCGCCATTGGTCACGGTACGGTCGGCAATGGCATGCGGATGAAGCAATGTGCTGTGACGCGGTCCTTCGCAATCGAACGCGAAATGCGGGCTGTCATGCCCGATCTCGACCACGCCGCCCGCATGCTCGATCCAGCCCAGCGCATCGGGCATGCCGACCGGTATCTTGCGTGCGCCGGGCCAGATCGCCGGCTCGATCGGATTTTCCGAAAAGAGATGGAGGATGTCGGTCAGCAGCAATTCCTGATGCTGCTCTTCATGATGACAGCCAAGCCGCACGAGCTCGCGCGCTTCCTCGGGCAGATCGGGCAACGCCGCCGCCAGCGCGGCGTCGACCGCGGCACGATAGGTCAGCACCTCGTCCAGGCTCGGCCGAGTCACCATGCCCCGCCGCGCGCGACTGTGGCGGCGGCCCTCCGCCTCGTAATAGCTGTTGAACAGGAACGGGAAGCGTTCGTCGTGGAGCCTGTAGCCGGGCACGAAATCGCGCAGCACGAACGTTTCGAAGAACCAGGTGGTGTGCGCCAGATGCCATTTTGCCGGCGACGCATCCTCCATCGACTGCACCGTCGCATCCGCGTCGGACAGCGGCGCGACCAGCGCAACGCTCAACGCTCGCACGGCATCATAGCGCGAGGCGAGCGCTTCCGGAGAAGGACGGAGGCCCAAGCGTGTTCTCATTATGTTCCTTTTCGGTCGTTTTGCCGACGGAGTCAATCGCTCACATAGGAATTATGGGCCAATGCCCAAGGGTTATCGACGCGATGCGCCAGGAACCCAGAGAACGTCGCTGGCGCCCGAATTGTTCAATCGCCGCGCGGCGACGAACAGCCAGTCGGACAGGCGGTTGATATAGGTCAAGGCCTTGGGATTGAGCGCGGTCTCGGCCGTTGCGGCGACCGCGCTGCGCTCGGCGCGCCGGACGATCGCGCGGGCGAGATGCAACTGCGCCGCACCGGCCGCGCCGCCCGGCAGGACGAAGCTGGCCAACGGCGACAGATGCTCGTTCATCGCGTCGATCTCGCGTTCGAGCCGGTCGATCTGCTCGGCGGTCACGCGCAATCCGCCGTCCCTGTCGAGCGGGGTCGCCAGATCGGCGCCAAGGTCGAACAATTCGTTCTGGATGCGGCGCAAGGTCGTCGCGGTGCCGTCGTCGTCGTCGTCGTCGATCGATGCCAATGCCACGCCGATCGCGCTGTTCGCCTCATCGACGTCGCCGATCGCCGCCATCAGCGGATCGGCCTTGGAGATGCGCCCGCCGCCGACCAGCCCGGTACTGCCGTCGTCGCCGGTGCGCGTGTAGATCTTGTTGAGCTTGACCAACGGTCAGCGGCTCAATGCTGGCGGCCGACGAGCAGCAGCAACAGCACCGCGATCAGGATCGCCACTGCCTGGAAGATGATGCGGTACATCATCATCTGGTTCGACCGCAGCGACGTCGCGCTCGGGCCATCGCCGCTTTTCACGTCGTCGGTCGCGCCCTTGAGGAACAGGACGACACCGCGGACCAGCGCGGCAACGGTCGCGACCATTGCGGCGATCAGCAGCAGGGCGAGGAAAGTGGTCATGGGACTTATCTAGGCTCGGTCGGCCGCGAAGCCAATGGGCGCGACGAATGAGAGGCAGCTTGCGCGAGCCGTGCAGTGCTGCGGTGGTTTTGCCGCAAGCGCGCTGTTCCTTCGCAAGCTGCCTCGGATGTTATCGGATCCAGCGAAAGCGGCGGACGACCGGCTTGCCGTCCGCACCGGTCACGGTCGCGCTTTCGGTCATTTCCCTGCCGTCCGCCGACACCGTATAGACCCGCACAGAGCCGAGATTGCCGCCTTTGCTCAGGCCCATCACCAGCACGTTCGGCGCCGGGCTGGTCATCGCGACGCTGTCGGCATCCATCTGGTCGCCGCCGATCGGGACGGCGTTGCCATCGAGCCGCTCGCGCGAAGTCATGCGCCGCGCGCTGCCGTCTTTCGCCGTGATCACGTAGGTGGTGTTCCACACGCCCGCACCGGCATCGGCGAATTCGGCGGTTACGCTGGCAGGACGGGCGTCAGCCGGGATCGTCATCGATCCGGTGTCGAGCTTCCACAGACCGATGAACGGCGATGGCGCAGGTTGCGGCGCCGCTGCCGGCGCCCCCGATGCCGAGGCCGTGAGGATCGCAATGATCGCGAGAGGCATGGTCATCTCAAGTCTCCATTCACGCTGCTAGGAAGGAAGGGCACACGTCTCCCGCCGGGCAATGACGCCCGTTCCGGTTCACGCGCTGCAGGCAAAGTCTCGGCGTTAAGTGGCCGCGATCCCGGGCGGAGCTTCGCCGAAAAGGTCGGTCTGCCATCGATATAGCTGCCAGATCGCCAGGAGCTCGATCGCGAGCACCGCCGCCGGCAGCAGCAGGAACGCCATGTCGAGAAACAAGACACCGGTGAACAGGAAGAGCGTGACCATCGCGGCGCTGTTGACGCGCGCCAGGGTGGCGACGCGGGTCCAATCGCGCTCGAGCAGGAACCAGGGCATCAGCAAATGCCCCGCGACGATTCCCCAGACCAAAACCGCCAGAGGCGGAGCAAAGCCGCGATTCCAGGGCGTCAGCAACCGCTGGGCTTCGCCGGCCCCGGCGAACCAGCCTACCAGCCCGGCATGGCCGGTCGGCAGGAAGGGAAAGCCGGAGGCCGTCCCCACGATCAGCAGGGCCGCGAGCGGGAGCAGGCCCAGGGCGACGGCATGGCTGGTCAGCGTAAACCGTCCCTCCGCCTGTTTCGGCATCTCGCGTACCGCGCTCGCCAGGCAGCCGGCCGCAAAGGCCAGCGGCTTGTCGTCCTCGATCGCCGCCTCGAACTCGCCGCGCATCGCCAATGCCCAGTCGCGGCGACGATCGCCAAGACAGGCGTCCGCTACCGTCAGAACGGCACGCGCAAGGGTCGCCTTCATACCGGCACCTCCTTGAATCCGGATAAGGGCTGTTCTCCGGCCGTGGCCCGGGCGAGTGCGAGGCCCGCGGCCGTCAAACGATAGGCATGGCGCGCGGGCCGGCCGGGCAGGGCTGGCTCGCGCCATTCCGCCTCCACCAGCCCCTGATCCGTCATCCGCATCAGCAACGGGTAGAGCGTACCCGACAGCAGTCCGGTTTCCTTCATGATGTCATAACCGTGGCGCCACTCGTGCGGCATCGCGGACAGCGCGCCGAGAAGCGCGAGCATCTGCTTGGAGGGACGACGATTACCAACCATGACATGAATACAACATATGTAGATTTATGAGTCAAGACCCCACGGGAGGCCTGCCAAACTTGGCGCATCGAGAACGATTGCCCTCAGCAATCGAAGGCAAAGCCGGCCGGCAAGTCGCCGGCACGCAACCGGCCGGCAACGGCGTTGCCTTCCATTCCTTCAATCCGCCAGTCGGCGAGTGTCGGTGCGCCATGGCGCTTGGCGAGCCGGTTGCCATTGGCGTCGAGGACCAGCGCATGGTGGTGATAGACCGGCTCGGGAAGGCCAAGCACCGCTTGGAGCAGGCGATGCGCATGAGTCGAGGGCATGATGTCGCGCCCGCGCACGACATGAGTGATGTCTTGGGCGGCGTCGTCGACCACCACGGCGAGATGATAGCTCGCCGGGCGGTCCTTGCCCTTGAGCACGAGGTCGCCGAGCGTCAACGGTTCGACCGGCATGGTGCCGGCGAGCTCGTCGGTCCAGGTCAGCGGTCCTGCCCGCCGCGCGGCTTCCTCGGCGTCGAGCCGCCAGGCAAAGGCTTCCGTCGCCATCCGTTCCTCTCGCGTCGTCGAGTCAATCGCGCGGCAGGTGCCGGGATAGAGCGGTCCGTCGGGGCCGTGCGGCGCGTGCAGGCTCGCCGCGACCTCTCGGGCGATCTCGGCGCGGGTGCAGAAACAAGGATAGGCCAGGCCGGCATCGCGCAATCGATCGAGTGCCGCGTCGTACAGCGCGAGGCGCTCCGACTGGACCGACATTTCGTCCCAGCCTAGCCCCAGCCATTCCAGATCCTCGATAATACCGGCGACATGCTCGGGCCGCGACCGCGTCACGTCGGTATCCTCGATCCGCAACAGGAACCGCCCGCCATGGTCGCGGGCACGATCATGCGCCTGGATCGCCGACCAGGCGTGGCCCAAATGCAACCCTCCGGTCGGGCTCGGCGCGAAACGGCTGACGATCATCAAACCGGCCCTTGACCGCGAGTCGCGGCCTGTGCTGTCATCATGGCGTCATCCTGATCGGCTTTACGCCCGCCAGGACAGCGAAGGGGGAAGGTGTGTTTCATCCCGACCTAATGCGACATCCGGACAGTTGCCCGGCGTTGGTGCTGAACGCGGATTATACCCCGCTCAGCTATTACCCGCTCTCCGTCTGGCCATGGCAGACCGCCGTCAAGGCGGTCTTTTTGGATCGGGTCGACATCGTCGCGCATTACGAGCGCGAAGTGCGCAGCCCGAATTTCGCATTGAAACTGCCCAGCGTCATCGCGCTCAAGCAATATGTCCGACCGAGCGCCTTCCCGGCCTTCACCCGGTTCAACCTGTTCCTGCGCGACCGTTTCCAATGCCAATATTGCGGCACGCACAAGGATCTGACCTTCGACCACGTCATCCCGCGCGCTTATGGCGGGCGCACGACGTGGGAGAATGTCGCCACCGCCTGCGCGCCGTGCAATCTGCGCAAGGGCGGGCGAACGCCGCGCGAGGCGAAGATGCCGCTGCACGTCGAGCCGATCCGGCCGACCAGCTGGCAGCTGCAGGAACATGGGCGGAGCTTTCCGCCCAATCATCTCCACGATACCTGGCATGACTGGCTGTACTGGGATGTCGAGCTGGAGGCTTGAGGACTGCAGCCCGAAAACAGTCTTTCCCGCGCATTATTCGAGCAAAATGTCGCGGCGGGGTTAACGCAACCCGTCATGCCGGGCTCGTCCCGGCATCCACTGTGCGGCAGGCCGAACGGCCTGAATTTCTCGTCCTGCGCTGGCGGCACGGTGGATCCCGGCACAGGGCCGGGATGACGGTTGGGATATAGACGGCTGCTGATCTGTTTCATGCAAACGTATGCGTCCTCGGGAAAGATGATCTTGGAATAAAATGCCATGAGCGGGTCCGATAATGAAACGATTGACCCGAATCGCGCTGCAGTGCAGCAAGCGGACATGGCCGACCTCCCCGCTATCACCAACAATCCCGACGTGCGTTTCCTGGGCAAATTGCTCGGGGACGTAATCCGCGCTTATGGCGGCGAAGCGCTGTTCAAGCGCACCGAATATATTCGTTCGGCGTCGGTCGATCGCCATCGCGGCATCGGTGGCGATGTCGATCTCGGGCTCGACCGACTGTCGCTCGACGAGACGCTCGATTTCGTTCGCGGCTTCATGCTGTTCTCGATGCTCGCCAACCTGGCCGAGGACCGGCAGGGCGTCGCCGCCGAACCGGGGGCGGATGTCGCGGCGGCGCTGCAACGGCTGGCAGACGAGGGGATCGGCAAGGACAAGGTCATGCGCCTGCTCGACCATGCTCTGGTCGCGCCCGTGCTGACCGCGCATCCGACCGAAGTGCGGCGCAAGTCGATGATCGACCATCGCAATCGTATCGCGCAGCTGATGGCGTTGCGCGACCGCAAGATCGCGACGACCCCCGAAGGCGACGATGTCGAGCAGGCCATCGCGCGACAGATCGCCTTGCTTTGGCAGACGCGCGTGCTCCGGCGCGAGCGGCTCTATGTCACGGACGAGGTGGAGACGGCGCTCTCTTATTTGCGCGACGTGTTCCTGCCGGTTTTGCCTGGCCTCTACCAGCGCTGGGACCGCGCGCTCGGCGAACGCACGCCCAGCTTCCTCAAGCCGGGTAGCTGGATCGGCGGCGACCGCGACGGCAATCCCAATGTCGTCGCGGAATCGCTGACTGCGGCGCTGGCCCGATCGTGCGAGGCGGTACTCGGCTATTATCTCGACGCGGTGCACGCGCTCGGTGCCGAATTGTCGATCTCGACCGATCATGCGCAGGTCAGCGATGAATTGCTCCAGCTGGCGGCGGCGAGCGGGGACGATGCGCCGAGCCGCGACGACGAGCCGTATCGCCGCGCGCTGTCGGGCGTCTATGCCCGGCTCGCCGCGACTCATCGCGCGCTGACCGGCAAGCCGGCGCCGCGCCCAGCCGCGCTGAAGGGTGAGGCCTATGCCGATCCCCAGGCGCTGCGCCGCGATCTGGTGACCATCGCGCATGCTTTGGCGGACGAAGGCGCCGGCCCGCTCGCGTCGGGCGGAGCGCTCGGGCGGCTGATCCGCGCGGTCGACACGTTCGGCTTTCATCTGGCGACGCTCGACCTGCGCCAGAACAGCGCGGTCCACGAACGCACCGTCGCCGAATTGCTCGAGGTCGCCGGGGTCGAGGCCGATTATACCGCGCTCGACGAAGCCGGGCGCGTGGCGCTGTTGCGCCGCGAACTCGCCAATGTTCGTCCGCTGGTCAGTCGCTATGCGGCCTATAGCGACGACACCGCGTCCGAACTCGCGATCCTGCGCGCGGCGGCGGAGGCGCATGGCAAATACGGGCCGGCCTGTATCCGCCAATATATTGTCTCGATGGCGATGTCGGTCAGCGACCTGCTCGAAGTCCATCTGATGCTCAAGGAAGTCGGGCTCTATGTGCCGGGTGACCCCCCGACCGCGGCGATCATGGCGGTCCCGTTGTTCGAGACGGTTAGCGATCTGGAAGCGGCGCCGGCGATCATGGCCGAATGGTTCGGTCTGCCCGAAATCGCCGGGCTCGCGGTCGAACGCGGCGTCCAGGAAGTGATGATCGGCTATTCCGATTCGAACAAGGACGGCGGCTATCTGACCTCCACCTGGCAATTGAGCCGCGCGTCCGAAGCGCTCGAACCCGTGTTCGAAACGGCGCATGTCGGCATGCAATTGTTCCACGGCCGTGGCGGCGCGGTCGGGCGCGGCGGCGGGTCGTCCTTCGCCGCGATCCAGGCGCAGCCGCCGGGGTCGGTCCAGGGCCGCATCCGCATCACCGAACAAGGCGAAGTGATCGCCGCCAAATACGGCACGCGCGAAAGTGCGACGACCAATCTCGAGGCGATGGCGGCCGCGACCCTGCTCGCCAGTCTCGCCCCGCCCGCGCTGTCGGACGCCGATCACAAGCGGTTCGGCGCGGCGATGGACGAGCTGTCGGCCACCGCGTTCAAGGCGTATCGCGGCCTGGTCTACGAGACCGAGGGGTTCCGCACCTTCTTTCGCGAAATGACGCCGATCGCGGAGATCGCCAATCTCAAGATCGGCAGCCGACCCGCAAGCCGCAAGAAGTCCGACGCGATCGAGGATTTGCGCGCGATCCCCTGGGTGTTCAGCTGGGCGCAGGCACGCGTGATGCTGCCCGGCTGGTACGGGGTCGGCCAGGCATTGGCGGCATTCGAGGACAAGCCATTGTTGCGCGAAATGGCGCAAGCCTGGCCATTCTTTGCCGCGACGCTCGATAATATGGAGCAGGTGATCAGCAAGTCAGACATGGCGATCGCCGAGCGCTATTGCTCGCTGGTCAAGGACCGTGCGCTGGCCGAGGCGATCTTCCCGCGCATCCGCGACGGCTGGGAACAGGCGCGCGACGGCCTGCTCGACGCGACCGGCCAAGCGCGGCTGCTTGAAAAGAATCCCGGTCTCGATGCCTCGATCCGCTTGCGCCTGCCCTATATCGAGCCGCTCAACCTGCTCCAGATCGAGCTGATGAAGCGCCACCGCGCGGGCGAGGACGATCCGCGGATCGGCGAGGGCATCCTGTTGTCGATCAACGCCATCGCCACGGCGCTGAGAAATTCGGGCTAGCCTTCGCAAGCCGCGGGAATCGCCGGAGAATAGCCGTCTTAACTTGGTGCTAACCCTGATTGCCTAACCCGTCGCTCGTGAAGCGGCGGTGGGTTCTCCTCAAATTGCGCGCGCCCGCGGGTCTTGGCCTGCTGGCGATGGTCGCGTCGTGCCTGCCCCAGGCCGAGGCCCCGCAGCGGCTGAAGGCGCGCCCGATCGCGACCGTCACCATGATCAACAAGCTGGCGCTCGACTTGCCCGCCGACATTGCCGCCAAGCTTCCGGCGCTGGTCGACGCGAGCAGCTCGATTGCCGCGATCAGCGCTGCCCAGCCATTGCTGGCGCTGTCGGCGACGCGCAGCCCAGACGATGCCGCGCGCGCGATCGAATGCCTGACCGCGGCGGTCTATTACGAAGCGCGGTCGCAGAATGACGATGGCCAGCGCGCCGTCGCCCAGGTCGTGCTCAATCGCGTGCGCGACCGCGCCTTTCCCGACAGCGTCTGCGGCGTGGTCTATCAGGGATCGACGCGGCGGACCGGGTGCCAGTTCAGCTTCACTTGCGACGGATCGATGGCGTTCCGCCGCGATGCTGCGTCCTGGACGCATGCGCGCGACATCGCCGTCGCGGCGCTTTCCGGCCAGGTCTATGCGCCGGTCGGCTCGGCCACCTTTTATCACGCCAATTACGTGCTGCCCTGGTGGGCAGCGAGCATGGATCGCGTCGCGACGGTCGGCGCCCACATCTTCTACCGCTGGCGCGGCGGGCTGGAAGGCGCGCTCGCCAACAGCCAGAATTATTCGGGGTTCGAGCCTATCGTGACCGGCCGCACGACGCCGTGGCCAGGCAGCGACGGGGGTACCGCCATTGCCGCGAGCTACGGCGGCTATAGCGCACAGGAAGTCGATTCGGGCGTGGTCGTCCATCGCGGCGGATCGACCGTTCCGGCGCCCGAGGCCGCCGCCCTGTCGGCCCCGGTTCCGGTCGCGCCGCTGCCAATGGGCAAGCGCATCCGGGTCAGCGCCATGCTGCGTTCGGGTGCAGGCGTTCGCGTCCATCGCGGCGAAGGCGTTCCCGACTTCGACGCCGCGCCGACCGATACAGCCACCGACTGATCCTTCAGGCGGGTTGCAATATCGGCGCTCGCCCGCGCCATCCCGACCATAAAGACGCTGCCGCGATGGCGATGCCGATGGCGGCAAGGATTCCCGCTGGCGCCCGTGTCAGCGCGGCGAACGCGCCTGCCCACGTATCGCTACGCCCGAACGCCTCGACCAGGCCTGCCTGCGCGACGGTGATCGCGGCGACGGTCAGGAAAGGACGGCGGCCGCGCGAATACGCCCAGGCCAGGACGACCGCGATCAGCCCGGCGCTCAATTCGGCCGTCAGATAGGCCGCATCGAACGGCGAGAGTCCGGGCAGCGTCATCGGGGGAAGCAATCGCGTCACGATCGGCGGCAGGACGAGCAGGATGGTCGACAGCATATAGCCGGCGTGCAGCCAGACCTGACGGCGATGGAGCAAAGCCGCGCGCACGATCAGGAGCAAGGCGAGGCTGGCGATCGCGTCGTCGAGTCCCAGCATCGCGCCGAATGGCGCGTAGAAGGGATGCCCGGCGAGTGCTTTCGCCGCCATGCTCTGCATTGCCAGCAATGCGCCCGCCATGAACAGCGGCACGACGGCGAATACCGCCAGGCCGGCCGTGCGATGAAGCGCATTGCGTCGCTGATGGATCGACCAATGCTGAAAGAAGACCAGCGCGATCCATAAAGCGGCAGTGAGGCCGTGGGCATGGAGCGCAAACGCCGCGTGCGGCAGGTCATGGATATATTGCGGCCAGAACGCCATCGCGATCATCGGCACCAGCAGCAGCAACGCCCATCCGGCATGACGAAACGGCATGTGTCCCCCATCCCCCGACCGTCACCCCAGCGAAAGCTGGGGTCTCAAGCGTATCGCAATTCGGCCTGAGATCAATATCGGGTTGAGCATGCCCCGCATGCTCAAGGATCGTCCGGGGGACGATCCGACCCGATATTCTTGCGCTGGGATGACGGTGGGTGGCTCAGACTCCGGCGCCTTCCAGTTCGAGCAGGAAGGCCTTGCCTTCCAAGCCCCCGGCAAAGCCGGTCAGCGCGCCATTTGTGCCGATTACGCGATGGCACGGCGCGACGATCGAAATCGGGTTCTTGCCGTTCGCCGCACCCACCGCGCGAAACGCCGTCGGGCGGCCGAGTTGGCGGGCGATCTCGGCATAGGATCGCGTCTCGCCGAACGGGATGGTCAGCAACGCCGCCCACACGCTCTTCTGGAAATCGGTGCCGTGAAAATCGAGCGGCAAGTCGAAATGGGTGCGCGTGCCGGCGAAATAGTCGCCCAGCTGGCGCATCGTCTCGACCAGCACCGGATGGTCGGGCTGTTCGGTCATCGCGCCCAGCCGGACGCGATCGGGGTCGTCATTCTCCCACAGGATCGCGGCCAGCCCGTTGTCGCTCGCAACGAGCTTGAGCATGCCGACCGGGGAGGCGAAGCTGGTATAGGCAAAGGTCATGGCTTGGTCCTTCGTAGCTTGGACCAAGGATCTAGGCGCGCCGCCGACCGCCGGCTTCCCGGCCCTTGCGCTCAATGACTTTTCCCCATTCCTATCGCCCGATTCCCATGCGCTGCAGCTCCTTGTGTCCTTCGATCTGGTGCTTGATCGCGCCGGCCAGGTGCAGCACGACCAAAAGATAGACCAGCTTGGCGATCAGCTCATGGGCCTCGCCGAAGGTGGAATGGATCCATTCCCTGGTGTCGGGCGCCATGCTCATGATGAAGCCCAGCCGCGGCCATTCGAACGTGCCGAAAAAATGCATCGGATTGGCCGCGGCGTCCTTCCACGCCGAATCCATCACCCATCCGGTGATCGGCATCGCCAGGATGACGAAATAGAGTCCCCAGTGGACGATATGCGCCGCGATCCGCTCCCACGGCTTGTAGCTGGCGGGGAAGGGCGGCGGCCTGTGCCCGATCCGCCACAACAGCCGCAGGATGGCGAGCCCCAGGATGGTGATGCCGATCGATTTGTGGCTGTCGATCATCGGCCGGACATATTCGCCGATCGCGTCGTTATGATCGCCAAGCGGCCAGACCCAGGCGAGGGCGACGTTGGCCACCACGCCGATCGCGATCAACCAGTGCAACCAGATCGCGGTTTTCGTGAACCGTTCGCTCTCCACGACGTACTCCCTAACGCATTGGCAATCAGGCTAGTGCGGGGCCGAAACGAACGCTAGGGAATATCCGCCCCCCAAACGAAGTCCTCTTTTCCATGCTCCAGCGTACGCCGGCGGACGCGCTCGCCCAGTCCTTTGCCAAACTCTCTCCGCGCCTCAATCCACGCCGCGTGGGGTGGCCGAGCCGTGGAGTTACGACACTCGTATATGTGGCGTTCGTCGCCTTGGTGGTTCAGGCGTTCCTGCGCCAGGGCATATTGGTCTGGTCGGTCGGCGTCGGCTATATCCTCTACGATACAGCATTGTTGATCTTCACTGCGGTGAAGATCTGGCCGCTGCGCCACGGCGCACGGCCCGCACTGCCGTCCGACACGAGGTCCAGTCTCGCCATTATCGTCGCGGCGCGCAACGAAGCCGCGGTGCTCGACGTGACGATCGACCGCCTCGCCGCGCAAGATGGCGTGCCCGACCTGATCCTGATCGCCGACGACGGGTCGGACGACGCGACGCCGGAGACGCTCGCGCGCTATGGCCTGGCTCAGCCGGCGCTGGGCACGATCAGCCCGCCCGCACCCAAACTACCGTCACTGCGCTGGCTTCGGTTGCCGCATGGCGGCAAGGCACGCGCGCTCAACGCCGCGATCCTGCATGTCGACGAAGAGATCGTCGTCACGGTCGACGCCGATACGCTGCTCGAACCCGGTGCGATCGCCGCGATGCGCAACGCCTTCGCCGCCGAGCCCGAACTGGTCGCGGCGACCGGCGTGATCCGCCCGATGTGCGGGCCCAGCCTGTCGGGCCGGCTGTTCGAGTGGTTCCAGACCTATGAATATGTCCGCAACTTCCTGTCGCGCTACGCCTGGGAGCGGCTCAACGGCCTGCTACTCGTGTCGGGCGCGTTCGCCGCGTTTCGGACCAAGGCAGTGGTCGAGGTCGGCGGGTTCGATCCCGATTGCCTGGTCGAGGATTACGAGCTGATCCACCGCCTCCACCGTGTCGCGCACGATACCGGCCGCGACTGGCAGGTCCGCGTGGTCGGCGATGCGCTTGCCTCGACCGACGCACCCGCGACCCTGCCGGCTTTCCTGCGCCAGCGCCGCCGCTGGTTCGGCGGGTTCCTGCAGACCCAGCACTGGAACCGCGACATGGTCGCCAACCGCCATTTCGGAAAGCTCGGCACCGCGATGCTGCCAGTCAAGGCGGCCGATACGGTGCAGCCGGTATTCGGCCTGACCGCGTTCGTCATCCTGCTGGTGGTGCTGTTCAGCGGCCGCTTCCACATCGTGCTGCCGATCCTGATCATCATGGCGGTCAAGATCCTGGTCGACCTGACTTTCCACCTCACCTCGCTCCACCTCTATTCGCGCTGGACCGGACAGACCAAGGGGCTGCGCTTCGGCCCGGCACTGGCGGCGGCCGCGCTCGAGCCGTTCAGCTTCCAGCTATTCCGCCACTGGGGCGCGATCCTGGGCTGGAAGGCGTTCCTGACTGGCCGTGAGACCTGGGCAAGGCAGAGCCGGACGGCGATTGCGGAGGTGAAGCGGGAGGAGGGGTGAGGCCTGGCCGACGGCTGGCCTTGCCAAGCCAGGAGCGCCTAGAACGAGACATTAGCGGCGAACGCTTCGCCCTCGGTGTTAAACATCCCGAACTGGGTGGGAAGCGGACCGGCTGCTGTTGAGCTGAAATCAGCAAAGGCTGCCGTTACGATGGCACTTTCCCGAAGGAACCTCGCCTTCGGGCGCCAATTCGTTCAACTCGCCATTGGAAGGCGAAGCAGAACGAGTAGGCCGCCCAGATCCTCACTTTCCTCCAAGTTCACCGTGCCGCCATATATCTCCACCACATCGCGCACAATCGACAAGCCCATTCCAGAACCTTGCTTACTGCTGTCCAACCGGACGCCGCGGTCGAGGATGCGAACGCGATCGGCTTTTGGAATGCCCGCGCCACTGTCCTCGACCGAGATCTCAACGAAACCGGCCTGCACCCCCGCGGTGATGAAGACGCTGCCGCCGCCATATTGGGCGGCGTTCTCCACGAGGTTGCCGAGCAGATCGTCGAGGTCCTGCCGCTCGATATGCGCGATCAGGTCTTTTTGCCCGTCCACGTCGATGCGGACACCGGGATAGAGTTGCGCGACCGCGCGTTCGACCGCCTCTATCGACGGCCAGACCTGCGCGCGGCAGCGCGCGGTTACGCGGCGGCCGACGGCGCGAGAGCGTGTTAGATGGTGGTCGATTTGACGAGACATCTTGTGCGCCTCGGTAAGGACGGTGGCAGCCAGATCATTCTGCCCCGCCGCAGCCGCGTTGACGACGACGCTAAGCGGCGTCTTGAGCGCATGAGCAAGGTTTCCCGCATGGCGCCGTGCTTCTTCTGCTTGACGATCATTGTGATCGACTAGGATGTTCAACTCCTCCACGAGCGGGCTAATCTCGGACGGCGTTCGTCCCTCGAAGCACCTCGATTTTCCAGTTCGCATACGCTGAATAGCGGAACGAACTTTCCGCAGCGGAAGCAATCCAAACCAAGTTTGCAGTCCAACCATGACAACCACGGCTAGTCCCAACTTCGCGAAGTACTGAAACAGCGTGTCCTGGATTGGAGTAAGTTGCTTGTTCAGAGTTTCGCGACTCTGAGCAATCTGGAATCTCCAGCGCACCGGCGAACCAGGTAGCGTCACATCACGCTCGGCAACGCGTAAGGCTTGCTTACTCAGATCACCCGTCTCACTTTTTAAGACAACTGTGCTACCGGCGAACTCGTCGCTATCGTAAAAATGGATTTCCCTGTCATCGTGGCTTTGATCGGAACGAAGGGTGCGATCCCACAAAGAGCGCGACTTGTACGGCTCGTATCCCTTTCCAGTGACCTGCCAGTATACGCCGGAATTCGGTTCGCTGAAGCGCTGGTCAGCAAGCTCTCGGTTATTAATCACTTCGCCATTCGGACCAAGTTCGGCAGACGTAATAATCGAATTCAGCAAGGAGGCAAGCTGCTCATCGTAACTATGCGTAACGGAAGCGGTCAGCGTTTGATTGAGCAAAAGGCCACCATCCAATAGAAGGAATAGAAGGAAAGCGATCAACGGCGTTGAAATCAGCATCATTCGACGGCTTATTGAACTGCCGGTGCGCGGATCGCGCGGCACGCCTCCCAGTCCTTGAGTGCGCGAGGCGATCGCTCCGGATGGCTCTATCGTTGTCTTACGCGCCAAATGTGGCTTCCCTCCCAACAGCGCTAAGACAGCGCAGGCGGCCAGTCGTGAGTTCGCTTCCGGGTAGCTCGCTTGTGGTGTCGCCATTGAATATGCCCTGAACGCGCACATCGGGACACTTCGACATTCATAGAAATAACGACGGTACTTGGGCGGCATCGGCGTCGCATCAAACGGCGGCAACTGGGTCGTCAGCGGACATACGATTCAATCAAATTACGAACGTGTGTGAGGCTCACTTAGGGCACCTGGGGCGGCGCGATCGGATCGGTCGCGCGGTAGCTGATCGTGGCTCCATTGGATGTCGCCAATTGCTTGAAGATGCGCGCATGAGATGCTCGGGCGATCAGGAGGTGGCCTGGACTGGTCCAAACCACATTTGTCCAGATTGTTCCGCGCTTCCCGCTCGCCGCTTCGCCATCGTCGGAATCTGCTACGAACACTTCCTGCGCATCGTCCTGCGCCTGGCTAGCTCGGCCGACGCGGACAATTGTCGCGAAATCGGTGGTGGCGCCGCAATTGCGCGATTCGGTGGCAGCATAACGATCGCTGCCGGGGTCGCGGGCTACCTGAATGACGTCCGACGCGCAGAGCGGCGCACGGCTGCAGCTGCTCAACACGGCAATCAACGGGAGCAGATATCTACCCATGGCGACGATATGCACGACCTTCCCCGAAGGAGGAAGGCGAGGATCGAAACGGTGCAGCCAGTTCCCACCAGCGCTGAGGTGAAACAGGATGGTGAGCGCGCAAAGTCGACCCTAAACCTCGCCTGTACGACCGGTTCAGCGCTGGCCAATAATGCGTTCGGTAAACCTCATTCTGTCAGCACCGACAGGAGGTTGTAATGACGCGTACCATGATGTTCCTTTCGACAGCGGTGGCGGGTGGGCTTCTTGCCCTCATGCCGACCAGCGCATCTGCGCAGCGCTGGGGGTCGTATGATGACGGCTACCGGCACTATGGCTATAATGATGGTTATTATCGCGATGGCGGGCGCAGCGATTGGCGTGAACGCCGCGAGCGTTGGGAAGCGCGACGGCGCTGGGAGCGCGAGCGCGAGTGGCGCCGCGAGCATCGCCGCCATTGGCGTGATCGCTATTATTACGACTATCGTTACTGATCGACACGGCGTGGCGCGGACTTCGATGTTCGCGCCATGACCGCCTTCGGACTCTCTCGGAGTGAATGGGGTCGTCAGGCGAGAATCAGACGAGAAAGGGTGCCGCCAATTCCGGCCTGACCCGCATCAGCCTTCCCGTCGCGCGATCGATCAGCGCCCAGGTCGTTACCGCCTCGACTTTCACTTTCCCATCCGCGCCGGTGAACCGGACATGGCGGTCGAACCGCGCGCCCTGCGGCGGCTCCGATACCCAGGTCTCGGCCGTCACCGTCTCTCCGACCGACACGTTGCCGCGATAATCGATCTCGTGCCGCGTCACGACCCAGATCATCGCGTTGCGCTGTTCGGGCGTCGCGATTGTCTCCCAATGCGCCACCGCGATGTCCTGGATCCACTTGACCCACACCGCATTGTTGACGTGGCCGAGTTCGTCGATGTCGGCTTCGGTCGCGGTGATGGGGTAGGAGAGGCCCGCCACTATCGCCCTCTCCCCTTTGGGGAGCGTCCGGCCGTGCATGCCCCCGGCATGCACTGGACATCGCGGGGCGATGTCCACCGGACGCTGGCAGACGAGCGAAGCGAAGTCGGGAGAGGGGCAGTCTGCTCAGTCAGTGAGTCACACTGCCCCTCTCCCCGGCCCTCTCCCCGGAGGGGAGAGGGAGTCATTCCTCTACCCCCATCTGCCACAGCACGAAACAATGCTCCTCCGCACTCTCGTACAGGCTGTCGAATCGTCCCGATTTGCCGCCATGCCCCGCGCCCATATTGGTCTTGAGCAGCAGGAGATTGTCGTCGGTCTTGGTCGCGCGCAGCTTCGCCGCCCATTTCGCCGGCTCCCAATAGGTCACGCGCGGATCGTTGAGTCCTCCACTAATGAACATCGGCGGATAGGCCTGGGTCTTCACATTGTCGTAGGGCGAATAGTCGCGGATCAGCTCGAACGCCGCCTTGTCCTCGATCGGGTTGCCCCATTCGGGCCATTCGCCGGGAGTCAGCGGCAAGCTGTCGTCGAGCATCGTGTTGAGCACGTCGACGAACGGCACGTCGGCGATCACCGCGCCCCAAAGATCGGGGTCCGAATTGACCACCGCGCCCATCAATTCGCCGCCCGCCGAACGCCCGGCGATCGCGATCCTGCCGGGGCTGGTCCAGCCATCGGCGACCAGCGCTTTCGCCACATCGACGAAATCGTTGAACGTATTGCTGCGCTTTTCAAGCTTGCCGTCGTGATACCATTGCTGGCCGAGATCGTCGCCGCCGCGGATATGCGCGATGGCATAAGCGAAGCCGCGGTCGAGCAGCGATAGTCGTCCAGTCGAGAAGCCCGGCGGGATGGCATAGCCGTACGCGCCATAGGCGTAGAGGAAGAGCGGACGCGATCCGTCCTTCGGGAAATCGTTGGGATAGACGATCGATACCGGCACCTCGGTACCGTCGCGCGCCTTTATCTTGAGCCGTTCGGTCGCGTATTTGCCGGCATCATAGCCCGAGGGGATCTCCTGGACCTTCAGCGTCGTCATCTCGCCCGTGGCGACGTCGTAATCGTAGACCGTTCCGGGCGTGACCATCGATTCATAGCCGAGCCGGATGACCGGCATGTCATATTCGGGATTGTCGCCCAGGCCCGCCGTATAACTCGCTTCGGGGAAGGCGATCCGCTGCGGCGCGACCGCCGGATCGTAGCGATGGATCCAGATCTGATCGAGACCGTCCTCGCGCCCCTCGACGACGAAATAGTCGCGATAGCATTCGATCCCGGTCATATAGAAATGCTTGGACGGCGCGATCAGCTCGCTCCATTTCTCCGGGTCGGCGATCGGCGCGGTGCACAGCCGCCACATCGGATCGGTGTCGTTGGTGTGGATGTAGAGCGTGTCCTCATGCGTCTCGACATCATATTCGCGCCCGGTCTTGCGCGGCGCGACGCAGATCGGCTTGGCCATCGGGTCGGCCGCCGGGAGCAGATAGACCTCGCTGGTGACGTGATCGCCGGTGGCGATGACGATCCACTGGCGGTCGCTCGTCTCGCTGACTCCGACGCGGAAGCCCTCATCGTCCTCGTGATAGAGTTCGATGTCGGTCGCCGGATCGGTGCCGAGCTTGTGCAGCCGGGCATTGTCGGTGCGCCATTGCTCGTTGGCGAGGCCATAGAGGAACGCGCTGTCGTCGGCGGCCCAGACGATCTCCGACAGCATGCCGGGAATGGTGTCGGGGAGGTGCTTGCCGGTCGCCAGATCCTTGACCCGGATGGTGAAGCGCTCGGACCCGCTATCGTCGATCGCATAAGCGAGCAGCTTGCCGTCGTTCGACACGGAGAAGGCACCGAGCCGGAAATATTCCTTGCCCTCGGCGAGCGCCGGCTCGTCGAGGATCAGCTGGTCCGCACCGCCCGCGACGGGCTTGCGCCACCATTTGCGATACTGGCCGCCAGTCTCATATGCAGTCCAGTAGAGCCAGTCGCCGTCCTTTTGCGGGACCGAGGCATCGTCTTCCTTTATCCGCCCCTTCATCTCTTCATACAGCCGGTCGGTCAGCGGCTTGTGCGGCGCCATCATCGCCTCGAAATAGACGTTCTCCGCCTCGAGATAGGCGAGCACGTCCTTGTCTTTCACGTCTGGATAGCTGGGGTCCTTGAGCCAGGCCCAGGGGTCCTCGATGGTGATGTCGTGGGTGGTGAAGGAATGCGGGCGCGTGGCGGCGATGGGCGGCTTGGTGCGGTCGGTCATGCGACCCATCTAGGACGTGTCGCCGCCCGCGTCACCCAGCCGGATCGTCGGCCTGCTGATTGGGACGAGCAGGGCGCCCGCCGCTCGATTGGTGGATGCGAACGATATCGTCGATCGGCATCGCGTTGGCGCGCTCGATGATGGTTCGGCGGAGCGCCGCTTCGGTAGCGGCGGCCTCTTTCTCGTCGAAGCGCAACGGCGCACGATCGCCAGGAGTGTTCAGCATCTCGCGCAGGATCAGCTCGACCGCGCGCGTTGCGGTCAGGGGGTAAAACAGAATGCCGAGGTGGAGCGATCGCGCGCTTTTCGTGTCGCAGCAATGGCGCCATCCGGCGGGGACGAACAACCAGTCACCCGGTGTCAGCACGACCTCGATTGCCGGCGGCGTGGTCGTATCACCCGGCGGCTGCGGCGCCATGCCGTAAACGGGATTGGTTACCGGATCGCCGTAGATCGACCATTGCTTGGCGCCGTCCACCTGCAGCACGACGATGTCGTAATGGTCGTAGTGAAGGGGGAGAGCGCCGCCCCCGCCGGCGGTCGCCACCGCAGTCGCGCTGACATGGTCGCACGTGCTGCCGGCAATAGCGGAGCAAAGCCGTCCCAACGCCGGGACATATTGTTCGGCACGGCTGAGAATGATGCTAGCGTTGGCGGCTAGCAGCTTGTCGACCACTTCGCTACGCGGGCTGGCGCCACCCCGTAGGAACATCGGCGGCACCTTGACGCCGTCGCGCAGCAGCGAAAGGTCCCGTGCCGGAAATTTGTGGTCGCGCACGCCGTCGATCAGCCCGTCCCAATCGAGCAAGGCTGCGTATCCTCTCCCGTCACCGCCCGCCCCCGGCAGATGATGCGGCACACGAGCGGCGAGCAGGTTGGCGAACTCGGCCGCGCGCAATGGCGCGACAAGCTCGGCGAGGTCGACGATCGGCGGGGGCTGAGTCATCGCCTTGAAGCTAGCGGCATCACAGCGCCGCAGCCAGCGTCTCGAACACGGACGGCGTCGGGTGTGCCGTGCCCATGCGGCGGAACGTCGGCATGCGCGCGCGTCAAGACTTGTCGGGCACCGCCGAACTCTGCCAAAACGTCATCATGTCCAATTATGCCGACCGCCTTTCCGCGCTACGCGACCAGCTCAAGCGCGACCGCCTCGATGGGTTCATCGTTCCGCTGACCGATGAGCATATGTCCGAATATGTCGGCGCCTATGCGCAGCGGCTCGCCTGGCTGACCGGGTTTCAGGGGTCGGCGGGGACCGCGGTAGTGCTGCCGGCGGAAGCGGCGATCTTTACCGACGGGCGCTACACGCTCCAGGTGCGCGAACAGGTCGATGGCGATCATTGGCAGTTCGTCGGCGTGCCGGAGACGAGCGTGTCCGATTGGCTCGGCCGCCATGCCGGGCAGGGCGCGCGGATCGGCTACGATCCCTGGTTGCACACGTCGGCCTGGGTGAAGGAAGCCGAAAAGGCGCTGGCGGCGAAAGGCGCGACCCTGGTTGCGGTCGACACCAACCCGGTCGATGCGGTGTGGCCCGACCGCCCGGCGCCGTCGGATGCGCGGCTGGTGGTCCAGCCGGATGCGCTCGCGGGCAGAACCTCGGCGGAGAAGCGTGCTGATATCGTCGACTGGCTGAGCGAGCAGCAGGCCGATGCCGTAGTGCTATCGGCGCTCGATTCGATCGCCTGGACGCTCAACGTGCGCGGCGCCGATGTCGACCGCACGCCGGTCGCGCTTGCTTATGCCATCGCCAATGCCGACGGCACGGTCGATCTCTACGTCGCGCCCGAGAAGATGAGCGAGGAAGTCGCGGCGCATCTCGGCAATGCCGTGCGCGTGCATGATCGCGCCGACTTCGCGCCGGCACTAGCGCGCTATGGCGGCAAACGCGTCGCGGCCGATCCCGAACGCGCGGTCGCGGCGATCTTCGACGGATTGCAGCGCGGTGGAGCGACGGTGCTCGCGTTGCGCGACCCGGTCGTGCTGGCCAAGGCGATCAAGAATCCGGCCGAGGCGGCGGGGCATCGCGCCGCCAGCGTGCGCGACGGCGCGGCGCTGACCCGCTTCCTCAAATGGTGCGAGGAGACGCTGCCCAAGGGCACCGAGACCGAATTATCCGCGGCCGCCAAGCTGCAGGAATTGCGCGAGGCGACCGGGCTGCTCAAGGATCTGAGCTTCGACACGATCTCGGCGACCGGGCCGCATGGCGCCAGCCCGCATTACCGCGTCGACGAGGAGTCGAACCTCAGGATCGAACAGGGGCAGCTCTATCTGGTCGATTCGGGCGGGCAATATGCCGACGGCACCACCGACGTCACGCGCGTCGTGCCGGTGGGCGAGCCGACGCCGGAAATGCGCGACCGCTTCACCCGTGTGCTTCAGGGGCATATTGCGCTGGCGACGGCGGTATTCCCCGACGGCACCAATGGCGGTCAGCTCGACAGTTTCGCGCGGCGACCCTTATGGGAAGCGGGGCTCGATTTCGCCCATGGCACCGGCCATGGCGTCGGCGCGTACCTCGCGGTGCACGAAGGGCCGCAGCGCATCGCCAAGCCCAATTATCCCGGCGGCGGTCCGGCAGAACCGCTGCGTCCCGGCATGATCATCTCGAACGAGCCGGGTTATTACAAAGCGGGCGAATACGGCATCCGCATCGAGAATCTCGTGTTGGTCGAGCGGCGCGACATTCCGGATGCCGAACAACCGATGATGGGCTTCGAAACGCTGACCTTCGCGCCGATCGAGCGCCGGCTGATCGAGCCGGCGATGCTGACCCGGACCGAGCGCGCGTGGCTCGACGCCTATCATGGCCGCGTGCTCGACGTGCTGGGGCCGGAGCTCAATGGCGACGAACGCGCATGGCTGTTGGCGAAGTGCGCGCCGATCGGGGGGTAAGGGGCGGCTCCGACATTCTCATTCGACGCCTTGCTGCTTTGCGACAGTGGAGGACCAAGCTCAGTCGTCATGCCGGGCTCGTCCCGGCATCCACCGCGCAACAACACCTCATCTCGGTTGTGGAGGAGTGGACCCCGGCACAAGGCCGGGGTGACGTTCAGCTAGGGTCACGTTCGACGTTAGCTACCCCAGACACGCCCCATTGGTCGCGATCACCTCGCTGTACAGTTTGGCCGAGTCCTTGAACGTTCGTTCCTGCGTCTCGAAATTGACGTGAACGATGCCGAACCGTTTCGAATAGCCGAGCGACCATTCGAGATTGTCGAACAACGACCACAGCATATAGCCCTTGATCCGCGCGCCCTGCTCGATCGCGTTGCCGACCGCGGTGATGTGTTCGCGTAGATAGGCGGCGCGTAACGGGTCCTCGACCCGGCCCTGCGACGCGGTAGGGGGATCGTAGAAAGCGGCGCCATTCTCGGTGATGTAGATCGTCGGGTCGCCATAATTGTCCTTCACCCACAATAGGACGTCGGTCAGGCCCTGGCCGAACACTTCCCAGCCGGTGGTGGTGTAGGTCGCCTGTGGCTGGACAACCATGCCGGCGCGGACCGGGAAACTGTCATCCGTCTTGGTGACGTTGCGCGTGTAGTAATTGACCCCGACGAAATCGATCGGCTGCCTGGCCAGCGCCAGGTCCTCGGCCGACCAATCGACCCAGGCCTCGCCGAACACATCGGCGAGTTCGGCCGGGTTGGCGCCGTGGATCGCGGGGTCGAGATATTGGCGGTTCATATATGCCGTGGCTCGTGCCGTCGCCGCCTGATCCTCGGGCGAGTCCGACGCCGGATATTTTGGCTCGAGGTTCACCACCAGCCCGATCTCGTGCTTGCCGACCTCGCGATAGGCTTTCACCGCGGCGCCATGCGCGCGCATCAAATTGCGGCTGGCGATCGGCGCTTCGAACACATTCCTGTGCCCCGGCGCGAGCGCACCGTGAAGATACCCGCCATCGGTGACGACCCAGGGTTCGTTGAGCGTCACCCACTTGGTCACGCGGCCATCGAGCCGTTCGAACATCACCCGGCCATAGTCGGCGAACCAGTCTGCGCTGTCGCGATTGAGCCAGCCGCCTCTGTCGTCCAGCGCGGCGGGAAGGTCCCAATGATAGAGCGTGCAGAGCGGCTCGATGCCGTTTTCGAGCAACGTGTCGACCAGTCGCTCGTAGAACCCCAACCCCGCTTCGTTCACCTGGCCGATGCCGTCGGGCAACACGCGGCCCCAGGCGACCGAGAAGCGATAGGCCTTGAGCCCCAGCCGCTTCATCAGCGCGACGTCGTCGGCCATGCGGTTGTAATGATCGCAGGCGACGTCGCCGGTATCGCCCTTGGCTGCCATCAGCCGCGGGTCATGGCTGAACCGCTGCCAGATCGACGCGCCGGCGCCATCGGCGAGCGGCGAGCCTTCGATCTGGTACGCCGCGGTCGCGCATCCCCACAGGAAATCGTCGGGGAACGGATTACTCATTTCTTGTCGGCCTTTTTCTTGCTGGTTTCCTGGGGACCGCTTGGGGCGGGGACGGTACGACGCTGCTCGAGCAGCCAGCGCCACATCGCCGGGTCGTCATAAGCAGGCTCCCACGATCCGTGGGTCATCTGCGGGTAGATCGTCATCCTGGGGCGGACGCTGCCCTTGCAGGCGTCGACCTTCTTGACGATCGCGAAGCCTTGCTGGGGATCGACAACGTCATCCTGATCGCCGTGAAACGCCCAGATCGGCATATCCTTGAGCACGCACGGGTCGAGGTCTCTGTCCTCGGACAGGCCGGCGACCGGCACGATCGCGGCGAATGTTTCGGGATGCCTCAGCGCCCAGGCCCAGGTCGCGTACCCGCCCAGGCTGAGCCCGGTCAGGTAGATGCGGCTCGGATCGACGCGATACTGCTTGCGGACGGCGGCGAGCAATTGGTCGAGCTTGGCCGTGTCCCACCGTCTGTCTTCGTCGCTGGCGGCTTCGAGCTGCGGCGAGACGAGGATGAAAGGCGATCCGGGATGCTGCGCGATGATCTTGGGCGGGCCGTTGCGCTTGACCGCCTCGATATCGCTGCCGCGCTCGCCCGAGCCGTGAAGGAAGATCACCAGCGGCCATTGCTGCGTCTTGTCGGCATCGTAACCGCGCGGCTTGAAGAGCAGATAGGGATAGCCGCCCACGGCCGGCGCCGGCTGCGCGGTCTGCACGCCCTCGGGAAGCGGGGGAGGGGCGGGCGGTTGTTTGGTCGCGGCGATCGTCGCCGCGGCGGCCAGGGCCAAGATCAATCTCCTCATCCCTTGACGCTCCCCGCCATCAGCCCGGCAATGTAGTAACGCTGCAACAGCAGGAAGAGCAGGAGGACGGGGAGCAAGGTCACCACGCTGCCCGCCATCATCAGCTCGACATCCTGGACATGCTCGCGGCTGAGATTGGCGAGCGCTACCGGCAAGGTCTGCTTCCGGCTGTCGTTGAGGATGATCAGCGGCCAGAGGAAATCGGACCAGGAACCGAGGAAGCTGAACGTCGCCAGGGTGGCCAGGATCGGCTTCAATGTCGGCAGCACGATCGAGCGGAAGATCCTGCCCTCGCTCGCGCCGTCGATCCGCGCGGCCTCGAGCATCTCGTCTGGGATCGACAGCGCATATTGCCGCACCAGGAAGATGCCGAACACCGTCGCGATCGACGGTACCAGCACGCCGGCGAAGCTGTTGACGATGCCGAGCGACTTGCAGATCAGGAACAACGGAATCATCGCGACCTGCGCCGGGATGACGAGCGCGGTGAGCAGGAAACGGAACAGCCTGTCGCGGCCGCGAAACCGCAATTTGGCGAAGGCATAGCCTGCCATCACGTTGAAGGTCAGCGACAGCAAGGTCGCCAGTGTGGCCAGGGTCAGGCTGTTGACCAGATATCGCGCCATGTCGGTGCTGGCGAAGAGCTCGACGAAATTGGCAATGGTCGGATGTGCCGGCAGCAATGGCGGCGGGAAGGACGAGGCTTCGCCCGGGGTCATGAAGCTGACCGACACCATCCACAGCAACGGTGCCATCGCGAACAGCGCGACGGCCCATAGCGCCAGATTGGGCAGGAGACGTGCGCGCTTCATTGCGTCCACCGCTCGCTGACCTTGAGCTGGACCAAAGTCAGCGCGAACATGATCAGGAACAGCACGAACGCGATCGCGCTGGCAAAGCCCAGGTTCCACCAGCGGAAGCCCTGCTCGTACATGAAATAGAGGATCGAAACGGTGCTCTCGACCGGGCCGCCCTGGGTCATGACATAGGGCTCGGCGAAGAGCTGGAAATAGCCCGCCATGGTCAGGATCGACACCACCAGCAGCACCGGCGCGAGCCCGGGAAGGGTGACGTGGCGGAGGCGCTGAAAGGCGTTGGCGCCATCGATCCGCGCCGCCTCGTGCAGCTCCTCGGGAATGGTCTGCAACCCGGCCAGGATGATGATCATGTTATAGCCGAAATTCTTCCACACCGCGAACAGCACGATCGCCGGCATCGACCAATGCGGATCGCCCAGCCAGTCGATCGGTCCGATACCGATTCCACCCAGCGCCCAATTCACCAGCCCGTATTTGGTGTGGAGCAGATAGCGCCAGATCACCGCCACCGCGACCAAGGTGGTGACCACCGGCGCGAAATAGACGGTGCGGAAGAAGCCCTTGAACCGCGCCAGCTTGTTGTCGAGCAACAAGGCCGCGGCGAGCGACATCATGATTGACAGCGGCACGCCGAGTAGGACGAACCAGGCCGTGTTGCCGAGCGCTTTCCAGAAGAGCGGCGTTTCGAGCAGGTGGATGTAATTGTCGAGCCCGACGAAGCGGAGATTGCCGATATCGGCAACAGCGTAGATGTCGAAATCGGTAAAGCTCAGGATCAGTGCGGCGGCGACGGGCAGGAAAAAGAACAGCGCGAGCGCGATCAGCGCGGGCGCGACGAACCCCCAGGCTGCGCGTTCCTGGTTCATGACGGCACCTCCGTGCGAGGCAAGCCGACCTGCTTCTTGCGCGCCAATATCCATCGACGCTTTGCCAGCGTCTCGTCGGCGCGTTTGTCGAGCTCGGCGACGGCCTGGTCGGTGGTCAATTCGCCATGCGCCGCCTTTTCCGAGACGAGCTTGAGGTCGGTAGCGATCCGCTCCCATTCGGGGACCTTGGGTGTCGCACGCAGCCGTGTCATCTGCGCGCCGAACGCTTTCGCATATTGATCGCTGGCCAGTTCGGGGCTCTTCCACACGCTGATGCGCGGCGGCAGGTCGCCGGTCAGCGCATGGAACCGGATCTGGATGGCGGGGCGCGACAGGAACTCGACGAGTTTCCACGCCGCATCCTTCTTCGCCGACGATTTGAACAACACCAGGCTGCTGCCGCCGGCATTGGACACGCCCGGACCGTCGGGCCCCGGCATCGGCGCGGTCATCCACTCGCCTTGATGCGCAGGCGGCAGGCGGCGTTTGAACTCGCCGATCTGCCATGGGCCGGTGATGTAGAAGCTGAACCAGCCGCGATCGAACTCGTCCCAGACATTGGCGACCTCGGTGCTTGCCGCGACCGGCGCCAGCCCATCGCGCATCGTGCCGAGATAGAAAGCGAGCGACTTGCGGAAGCCCGGACTGGCGAAATTGCCGCGCGCGTCGTCGGTGACCATCGGCTCCGGTGCCTGGAGCCCGAGGATTTCGAGCGGCTCATATTCGTTCAACGGGAAATAGGTGGCGTATTTGCCCGGCCCGACCAGCTTCTTGATCGCCACCATCTGCTGCCGCCATTCGGTCCAGTCGCGCGGCGGATGATCGAAGCCAGCGCGTTTCAGGATGTCGCGGCGATAGAAGAGCAGCCGCGTGTCGACATACCAGGGGACGCCGTAGAGCTTGCCGTCGACCAGGTTCGAATCCCAGATGCCGGGATAATAGTCGCCGCGCGGGATGGACGGGGTCGTGGCGACACGCGCGTCGAGCGCCTCGAGTGCGCCCAAAGCGGCAAATTCGGGGACCCAGCTATTCCCCAACTGTGCCATGTCGGGCATCGCGTCGCCGACGAACGCGGTCAGCAACTTCTCGTGCGCGGCCGAGAAGGGGAGTTGCTGGACGCGCACTTTGATGCCGGGATACTCGCGTTCGAACTCGGGCACCAACTCGCCGATCACCTCGCCTTCGCGGCCCATCGCCCAGATGTCGAGCACGGTCTTCGATGGCGTCGTTGAACACGATCCCAGAAAGATCGGGGCCAGCGCCAAGGCGAGGGCGGCGAGAAGCTTCACCCCAGCCAGCCGCCGGTGAACCCCGCGCGCTGCAGTCCGCGCCTGATCGCCGGGTGTTCGCGCATCGCGTCCCAGATCAACCCGCTCTGCTGGTTCTCGATCATCGCGACGATCGGCCCCTGGTCGATACCGATATAGTCGCTGTCGACCCAGCCCGCCGTCGCCGTGATCGAACCATGATCGTGCGGCAGTCCCGCGAAGGTGAAGCTCGGGTTGAACGCGTCGAGGAAGCCGTACTGGCCGTAGATCGCACTGCCGTAGCGAGCATGCAGCGCGCGGGCGGCGGGCTCGACGATCTCCGGCGCGAACGGAAGCGAGGCGATCGCCGCATATGGCGTGATCGTGCCGTCGTCGAGACCGTCGGGCAGGCCGATGGGGCCACGTGCGGCATAGCCGATAAACTGGCGCCGAGTGCCGTCGACCGTCGCCTGAACGTCGCCCGGTCCGTCGCAAGCGCTCAGGCCCCAGATGTCCTTCGAATAGCCGACCCACTTGCCCGGGTTCCGGATGGCATAATCCCGTTGCCAATAGGTCGCGCGGCGGCTGTTTTCGAAATAGTCGAACCCGGCTTCGCGCATCGTCGCGTCGCGGATGCCGCGCATGTCGACCCAGCATTGCGTGAACTGGTGCGCGAATTGCGGTCCGAAGGCGAGGTGGCGGGTATCGCCGCTGCCACGCCAGCTCTCCGCATAGGTCGAGCACCAGCCGTCATAGGCGTCGCGGTCGAGAGAATGTTCGGGCGCCCCGAGCGCAAGGATGTAGAGGATCTGACCCTCGGTATAGCCGAACCATGGCCGCTCGAGGAAACCGCTTTCGGGATGCCAACCCATCGACACGCGCTTTTGCGCATCCTGCTGCTGGAACCAGCGCCAGTCGCACCGCGCGTAGATCTTGGCGGCGAGGTCGCGGATCTCGGCTTCCTCGGGCCGGTCGTAATATTGCCCTGCGAACAGCACGCCGCCGAGCAGCAGGCTGGTGTCGATCGACGACAATTCGGTTTGCCGGAACCGCAGCCCGCGATCCATGTCGAGAAAGTGGTAGAAAAAACCCTTGTAGCCGCTGAACCCGCTCGGCGCGTCGCCCTGCGGCGCGGTCCAGAAAAAGCGCAACGTCGCCAGCGTGCGTTCGCGCGCCAGGGCTCGGCTGATCCAGCCATGCTTCACGCCGATCGGATAGGCGGTGAGCGCGAAGCCGGTCGCGGCGATGCTCGCGAAGCTCGGCGTCGGCCAGCGATCGGCCATCAGGCCGTTGGCCGGGTTCGACCGCTCCCAGAAGAAGCGGAATGTCCGCTGGTGAATGTCGGCGAACAGCCCGGCGGTGGCCGGCGGGGCCGCCGCGGGCGCGCCTCCCGTGCCCGCGGTCGTGCACCCGCCGAGCAGCGCGGCGGCGCCCCCGGCAAGCAGCAATTGGCGGCGATCAAGCATGGCGGCGATGGCTGGACGCGCGAATGACGAGTTCGGGCTTGAGCATTTCAGTGGTCGCTTCGACCGGTTCTTCGGATTGGGTGATCGCGACCAGCTTTTCGAGCGCGCGCTCCCCCAGATCGGCAAGATTGAGCGCCATGGTCGACAGCGCCGGCGTGACATATTGCGCGATCGGCACGCCGTCGAAACCGATGATCGCGACATCGTCGGGCGCCCGCATACTGCCCTCGGCCAGGGTCGCCATGCAGGCGACCGCCATCATGTCGTTCGCCGCGAATACGCCGTCGACGCGCGGATTCTGAGCGAGAATCCGCCGGGCCGCGTCGATTCCGGAGGCTTCGCTGAAATCGCCTTCGATCTCGATGCCCGCTTCAGGACCGAGCAATTCGGCAATTGCGGAGCGAAAGCCGGCGCGGCGCGAGTCCGCGTCGGCATTGCCGCGGGGGCCGGTCACATGCGCGATGCGGATGCAGCCTTGCGAAACCAGATGCGCCACCGCCTCGCGCGCGCCGGCGATATTGTCGATCGCGATCGTCGGATGGGTGCCGTCGCTGGCCGCCGCGTTCATCACGATAGCCGGCAGTCCCTTGGGCAGGTTGCGGCCGAGGAACTCGGCATCGACTTGCGGCGACATGACGAGCAGCCCGTCCACGCGGCCGCGCATCGCCCGGATCGCCAACTCGGTCTCGTCGGCGCTGCCATGCATGTTGGAGAGCAGCAATTGCAGCCCGCGGCGATGCGCCGCGTAATCGATGCCGCGGATGATTTCGGAGAAGAACTCGCCGAACAGATCGGGCAGCACCACGCCGATCGTGTTGGAGCGGCCACGCGACAGGCTGCGCGCGCCGAGGTGCGGGACATAGTCTAGCGCGCGCGCCGCCTCGATCACGCGCTGGCGCGTCGCCGGAGTGACGCTGGCATGGTTGTTGAGCGCGCGGCTGGCAGAGGCGACCGAAACCGCAGCGCGGCGAGCGACATCGCGAATGGTGGCGGTCGACATCTATTCCTCCCCAATGCGCCGGCTGGCGGTGCGTGTAACCGTTTCCACGAACTCTTCTAAGCCCCAACGGGGCGCCGCGCCAAGCGGCTTTTTACGACCGGATCGGTGCTAAGCGGCAGCGCGCGGGGCGGCCGGCATCGGCCGCGGCAGTGCGCGACCCTGTTCGTCGAACAGGTGCAGCGCCTCGGGTGCCAGCGCGATGCCGACCATTTCGGTTGTCGGCCGCGTTGGTAGCGACGCGACCAACGGATCGGCGAGTCCGTCGATCGCGAGATGGACATGATGGACCGCCCCCAGCGACTCGATCAGCCGCACCGCGCCGGTCAGTCGATTGACGGCGCCATCGGGTCGCAAATGCTCTGGCCGGATACCCAAGGTGAGCGCGGCGCCGGTCGCGATCGAATCGGGCGAGATCGCCGTCTCGATGACCTGTCCGCCCGCCAATCTGACCGTCGCGCCTTTTGCGCCCGGCCCGGCATAGGTCGCCGGAATCAGGTTCATCGTCGGCGATCCGATGAACCCCGCGACGAAGATCGTATCGGGCCGCGTATACAGATCATCGGGTGTGCCTACCTGTTCGATCACCCCGCCGTTCAGCACGACGATGCGATCGGCCAGGGTCATCGCCTCGACCTGATCGTGGGTGACATAGATCATCGTCGTTCCCAACGCCTTGTGCAGCCCGGCAAATTCGTAGCGCATGCGCACGCGCAGCGCGGCGTCGAGGTTGGATAGGGGCTCGTCGAACAGGAACACCTTGGGCTGGCGGACGATCGCGCGGCCGATCGCGACGCGCTGGCGCTGGCCGCCCGACAATTCCTTGGGCCGCCGGTCGAGCAGATGCGCGATATCGAGCGTCGCCGCGGCGGCATCGACCGCCGCCGCGACCTCCGCCTTCGATCGTCCGGCCAGCTTGAGCGCGAAGCCCATATTCTCGCGCACGCTCATATGCGGATAAAGCGCGTAGGATTGGAACACCATGGCGATGCCGCGCTCCGACGGTGCCACATCATTGACTGCGCGGCCGTCAATCTCGACCGTCCCCGAACTGAGCGTCTCCAGCCCGGCGATGCTGCGCAGCAGGGTCGATTTGCCGCAGCCCGAGGGCCCGACGAACACGACGAATTCGCCATCGGCGATGTCGAGATCGATGCCTTTCAGGACCTCGACCGGCCCGAACGCCTTGGCTGCTTGTGTCAGGCGTACCTTCGCCATCGCGCTCTCCTGCTGCGGCGGTGCCGCTTGCCGCGACCCTAACTGCGCCACGCGGCGATGCAAGGCGCGGGTGTGAGCGCGACCGGCGGCGATTGACTTCGTGTCGTCGCGCGTCACGCTGGGATGCAAATGTTGGAGGCGGTCAAGACAACGCCGGCTGAACGAGCGCGACAGGGCGAGTTCATTGACATTGTGCGATGACCTTGGCGGTGTCGGCAGGAGTGGGGCAGATGGTGACGCGCAAGCGGATGGGTTCGGCGACAGCAGCGATTTTCGTGCTGATGGCGGGTGCCGTCCTGCCGGGCATGGCCACCGCGCAAGACATGCCGTCTGCGGCGGCATCCGCGTCCGGGTCCGATGATGCCTATCGCTATATAGACGATGCCGATGGACTGCTCGACGCCATGGGCACGTCGCCGCCCGATCACGGCTTCAGGTTCGACGGTATCGACTGCTGGGCCTGGGCGATGGCCGATGGCTCGACGATCCTCGCCGAGCCGCTCGGCGACGATTACCGCTATTACGTCTTCGCGCCGGGCGACGATTATCCCTTCTTCGTCGGCGACCGGACCTATGCCTATGGCTTTGAGGGGCGAACCCTCGCCGCTGTCTATGGCGACAATGGGGATCTGGTCGATCCGTCCGACGATATCGTCGACGGGGCGGCGTGGCTGTCGGAGCGTGGCTTCGGCATGAAGCGGGCGATGCAGACTCCCGAGCCGGTCTATGCCGGCGACTGGGCCGACAGCATCGGCTGGTTCGGTGGGATCGAGTTGCGGCTCGATACCTGGCGCAATCGGCCGGGCTGGATCCGCTATCGCGCCGGGCCGGGCCGGCTGCATCATCGCGACTGGCGCGAAAAGCTCGGAGCCGAGGGCCAGAAGCGGCGGCAACGCGCCGAGTGGTTCGACCGGTGGCGGCGTGGGGGCTATCGCGGCCCGCCGCAGGGCGACGGCAAATGGGTGACCAAGCCGGGTCGCGTCGCGCCGGACAAGGACAATGGTCCCGGCAATCGGCCGGGCAAGGGCCATTGGATCGGCCGCCCGCGGCCTGTCGCGCCGCCAACACCGGGTGCGCCGGGCGCGTCGGTGGTGAAGCCGGGCGGACCGGGACGCGGCGATGGCATCGGGCCGGGTCGCCGACCGTATCCGCCGCGCTTTGGCCAGCCGTCGGTGCCCGGCTCTTCCCCGCCGGGACCCCAAGGCACGCCGGCGACGCCAGCTCCCTTGCCGCCACCGGTCGTCGTGTCCCCGCCGCCGACAAGGGGTGGCTTCGGACGCCCGAACCGGCCGCTGCCGAGGATGCTGAACGATCGCGACGTGCCTTTTGTCGCCCCGCCACCGCCGCCCGCGGTCGCGCCCACACCGGTGCCCGTACCGACACCCGCGCCGGGCACGCTACGCAGCGACGGGCGTTTCGAGCGGCCGGCGCGTGTGGTGCCACGACCGCCGATGGTGAAGGTCGATCGCGACAGGGGCGAGTCGCTGCCTGAAGAGCGGGCCGTATCGCGGCGCCCCGAACCGCAGCGGCCGCCTGCCCCCGTCATCGTCGCGCCGCGGCCAAGCTTCTCGCCGCCCCGCGCGCCGGTATCGGCACCTCCGCCCCCACCGCCTTCGCCGCCGGCTGCGGCGCGCGTCATACCCGCTCCGCCGGTTGTCCGGTCCAACGGGCCGGCCCCCGCACCGCGGAGCGGCGGTGCGCCCAGGGGCGACGGCGGGAGGCGTGGCGGCTGGAAGGGAAAGGACAAATGAGATGACCGGCCTGGAGGGCGGCTGTGCCTGCGGCGCGGTGCGCTTTGGCCTCGGCTCGCCGCCGATGGTCGTGCATTGTTGTCATTGCACCGACTGCCAGACCGAAACCGGCAGCGCTTTCGTCATCAACGCCGTGATCGAGGCGGATCGCGTCGCGCTGTTGCGGGGCAGCCTCGAGGCGGTGATGACGCCATCGGAGAGCGGCAAGGGACAGGAGATCGTGCGCTGTCCTGACTGCCACGTCGCCTTGTGGAGCCATTATGCCGGATCGAGGCGCAAGTCGGCGTTCGTCCGCGTCGGCACGCTCGACACGCCCGCCGCGTTGCCGCCCGACGTCCATATCTACACGCGCTCCAAATTGCCTTGGGTGACGCTCCCACCCGGCGCGAAGGCTTATGACGGTTTTTATCCTGACCCGGCGGAGGTGTGGTCGCCAGAGGCGCGGACGCGCTGGCGGACGATGCTTGCGGTCTGACGCCGACCACGTTGTCCACCCAGGGCGGAAGGACAACATCCTGCTCGGCATCCTTTGAGGCCGCGCGCATTGGTGCAACGGGCCACGAATAAGATCGGCTCACCTGCGACGCGACCGGAGGGAATTTCGCGCTCGCGCGTTGATGACGTGTCCGGCAGCGTTCGACGTGCGGCCGGGCGTGTAAAACGAAGCGAGAGGTCACCATGCGTAAGACAATGATTCTGGCTTTGGCTGCCGCCGGCACGATGCTCGCCGCCGCCACCCCTGCCATGGCGCGCGAAGGATGCGGTCGCGGCTGGCACCGCGGCTGGCACAATCGCTGTGTTCCCAACGGACCGCGCTATGTCGCCCGCGGGCCCGAGGTCCGGTTGGTGATCGGCCGCTATTATCCACAGCGTGGCTATTGGGACGGCCGCCGCTATTGGTGGCACCGCGAGCGCTGGAACGGCGGCTGGCGATATCGCTGAGCTGACGAAAGGCTAGGCGGCGCGGCAAAGCCAGTTTCAGGTCGGCCATGCCCCCGGCATGGCCTGCGGGATGCGGGGCATCCCGCACCTGAAACTCGTCGGTCGGCGCCTGAGCGCCGCTGGCCGATCTGAGCCGGGTTTGCGCGTATTTAGCTGCCGCTAAATCCTTGCCGGCTCAGATGTGGATCGGCTTCCCCGTCACCGCCATCGCTGCTTCCTTGATCGCCTCGCTGTGCGTCGGATGCGCATGGCAAGTGTAAGCGATGTCCTCGCTGGTCGCGCCGAACTCCATCGCCTGCGCGGCTTGGGCGATCATCGTGCCGGCGACGCTCGCGATGCACCACACGCCGAGCACGCGGTCGGTCTTGGCATCCGCGATCACCTTCACGAAGCCGTCGGGCTCGTGATTGGTCTTGGCGCGACTGTTGGCCAGCATCGGGAACTTGCCGACCTTCACTTCGCCACGCTCTTTGGCGGCTTCCTCGGTCAGGCCGACACCGGCGATTTCGGGCCAAGTATAGACCACCGACGGGATGACGTCGTGGTTCACGATGCCGTGCTGGCCGGCGATGTTCTCGGCGACCGCAATGCCTTCGTCCTCGGCCTTGTGCGCGAGCATCGGGCCGGGAACGACGTCGCCGATCGCCCAGATGCCGGGGACCGATGTCTTGAAGTCGTGGTCGATCTCGATCTGCCCGCGCTGGTTGGTCGCAAGGCCGGCCTTGTCGAGCGCCAGGCCGTCAGTGTTCGGCTTGCGGCCGATCGACACCAGGACGGTATCGGCTTCGATCGTCTCGGCCGCGCCGCCGACGGCCGGCTCTACGGTGAGGGTCGCCTTGTTGCCCTTGACCGTCACACCGGTGACCTTGGTCGACAGCTTGAACTCGATCCCTTGCTTCTTGAAGATCTTGTTCGATTCCTTGCGGACCTCGCCGTCGAAGCCGGGCAGGATCTGGTCGAGGAATTCGACCACCGTGACCTTGGCGCCGAGGCGGCGCCACACGCTGCCCAGCTCGAGACCGATCACGCCGCCGCCGATCACGACCATCTGCCCGGGAACCTTGGGCAGTTCGAGCGCGCCGGTCGAATCGACCACGACCTTCTGGTCGATCTCGACGCCGGGCAGCGGGGTGACGCTGGAGCCGGTGGCGATGACGATGTTCTTGGCGCGCACGCTGCGGTCGCCGACCTGGACGGTATCGGTGCCGGTGAAGGCGGCATGGCCTTTGATCCACTCGACCTTGTTCTTCTTGAACAGGAATTCGATCCCGCCGGTCAGCTGCTTGACCGCGTCCTTGCGCTGGCCGTGCATCGTGTCGAGGTCGAGCTCGGGCGTGACCTTGATGCCCATCTTGGCCATCATGCCATTGGCGGCGTGATCGTAGAACTCGGACGCGTGCAGCATCGCCTTGCTTGGGATGCAGCCGACGTTGAGGCAGGTGCCGCCCAATGTCTCGCGGCTTTCCACGCAGCCGGTCTTGAGCCCGAGCTGCGCCGCACGGATCGCCGCGACATAGCCGCCGGGGCCGGCACCGATCACCAGGACGTCGAAATCATAGTCAGCCATCACACACTCCACCGTGCTCCTGCGAAAGCAGGAGCCTAGGGTAACAGAGCCCTTCGCGGCCCTGGGCTCCTGCTTTCGCAGGAGCACTGATAAAAACAGCGATACGCGTCAGAACAGCGTGTCGTACAAATCCTTCCACTGCGGGTTGTCCCGCTCGATCATCTCGATCTTCCAGCTCCGCTTCCATTTCTTCATTTGCAGTTCGCGACGCCGTGCCTCTTGAAGATCGTCATACGCTTCGTACCAAACAAGGAGCGTGCAGCCATGCTTCTTGGAGAAACCGTCAACCACCTTGTTGCGGTGCGATAAGCCCGCCCCGGCAGATCGCTGGTAACGCCCAGATATAGCGTGCTGTTTCGCCCGCTCGCTATCAGGTAGACGCAGCCTGACTTCGTGATCGGTCTCCTTCCTCATGTGTTCCTGCGAAAGCAGGGACCCAGGGCCGAATCTCCAGCGGCCCGCGAATAACCCTGCGCTCCTGCTTTCGCAGGAGCACTGCAGAACCTTACAGGTCGATCAGAATGCGCGTCGGGTCCTCGATCGCGTTCTTCAGCGCGACCAGGAAAGTCACCGCCTCGCGGCCGTCGATCAGGCGGTGGTCGTAGCTGAGCGCGAGGTACATCATCGGCCGCACCACTACCTGGCCGTCGCGAACCACCGGACGGTCCTCGATACGATGCAAGCCGAGCACCGCCGATTGCGGCGGGTTGATGATCGGGGTCGACATCAGCGAACCGAACACGCCGCCGTTGGAGATGGTGAAGGTACCGCCCTTCATTTCCTCCATCTTGAGCGTGCCGTCCTTGGCGCGCTTGCCGAAATCGCCGATCGTCTTTTCGATGCCGGCGACCGACAACTGGTCCGCATCGCGGATGACCGGGACGACCAGACCCTGCGGCGCCGAGACGGCGACCGAGATGTCGGCATAATCGTGATAGACGATTTCCTCGCCGTCGATCTGGCCGTTGACCGCGGGCACGTCCTTCAGCGCCATGCAGGCGGCCTTCACGAAGAAGCCCATGAAGCCGAGGCGGACGCCGTGCTTCTTCTCGAACAGGTCCTTGTACTTGGTACGCGCCTCGATCACCGCCGACATGTCGACGTCGTTGAACGTCGTCAGCATCGCCGCGGTGTTCTGCGCGTCCTTGAGGCGCTTGGCGACGGTCTGGCGCAGGCGCGTCATGCGCACGCGCTCTTCCTTGCGGCCGGTCGAGGCGGCGACCGATGGGGTCGGGACCGGCTCGGTCGACGGCGCGGGCGCGGCCGGGGTCGCGGCGGCGGCGAGCACGTCGTCCTTGGTCAGGCGACCGTCCTTGCCGGTGCCCTTGACCGTCGCGGGATCGACGCCGGTCTCGAGTACCGCACGGCGCACCGAGGGGCTGAGCGCGGCCGGCGTGTCACCCGATGCGGGCGCCTGCTGGCCGGCGGTCGCGGCGGGGGAGGAGGCGAGCGTCGGCGCGGGAGCAGCCGGAGCAGGGGCAGGGGCAGGGGTAGCCGCGCCGGCGCCGCCTGCCTCGATAGTGGCGAGCAGCGCGCCGACCGCGACGTTATCGCCGACCGCGACCGCATGCTGGCCCATCACGCCGGCGACCGGCGACGGCACTTCGACCGCGACCTTGTCGGTTTCCAGGCTGACGATCGGTTCGTCCGCCTTCACCGGGTCGCCGGGCTGTTTCAGCCATTCGCCGACGGTTGCCTCGACGATCGATTCGCCCAGCGTGGGGACGTTGACTTCGGTTGCCATCTTCACCTCGTCATCCCAGCGAAAGCCGGGATCTCATGATTAGTATCTGCCGCTCGAAACCCCGGCTTTCGCTGGGGAGTCGGGCGGTTCTAGCCCTTCCGCGTGCGGCGGATTTCTTCGCGTACATTGTGGCCCAGCGCGTCGGCAACGAGCGCGGCCTGTTCCATCTGGTGGCGCTTGGCGAGGCCCGTCGCGGGCGAGGCCGAAGCGGCACGGCCGGCGTAGCGCGCGCGCTTCACCTTGCATTTGGCCGCGGCCAGCGCTTCCTCGATCAGCGGTTCGACAAAGAACCAATAGCCGTTGTTCTTCGGCTCTTCCTGCGCCCAGACGATCTCTTCGAGCTTGGGCATGCGGCGGACGCGCTCGGCGAGCGGATCGCCCGGGAACGGATAGAGTTGCTCGACGCGGACGATTTGCGTGTTCTCGTCGCCTGCGGCATCGCGCGCTTCGAACAGATCATAGGCGACCTTGCCGGTGCACAGCACCAGCCGCTTGGTCTCATTGTCCGCCGGTGCATCGGGATCGGACAGGATGCGGCGGAAGTGGCTGTCGCCCAGAAAATCCTCGGCCTTCGACACCGCGCGCTTGTGGCGCAGCAACGATTTGGGCGTGAAGATCACCAGCGGCTTGCGGAACGTCCGGTGCATCTGGCGGCGCAGCAAATGGAAGATATTGGCTGGCGTGGTGCAATTGGCGACCTGCATATTGTCGCCGGCGCACAGCTGGAGGAAACGTTCGGGGCGCGCCGAGCTGTGCTCGGGGCCCTGGCCTTCATAACCGTGCGGTAGCATCATCACCAGGCCGTTGGCGCGCAGCCACTTGGCTTCGCCCGACGCGATGAACTGGTCAATCATGATCTGCGCGCCATTGGCGAAGTCACCGAACTGCGCTTCCCAGATCACCAGGGTCTTGGGGTCGGCGAGCGCATAGCCGTACTCGAAACCGAGCACGCCATATTCGCTGAGCGGCGAATCTAGCACTTCGAAATTGCCGTGCTCGACGCTCCATAGCGGCACGTACTTGTGCTCGTCATTCTGGTCGACCCAGACGGCATGGCGCTGTGAGAAAGTGCCGCGGCCCGAATCCTGGCCCGACAGGCGGACGCCATAGCCTTCCGACAGCAGCGATCCGAACGCCAGTGCTTCGCCGGTCGCCCAGTCGAAATTCTCACCCGACTTGAACATCTCGCGCTTGGCGTCGATCACGCGGTTGAGCGCCTTGTGGACGGTCAAATCCTCGGGGATCGTGGTCAGCGTGCGGCCCAGGCTGTCGAACAATTTGCGTTCGATCCCGGTCTCGACGTTGCGCCGTGCGCTCTCGGCATCAGCCGGCGCGTGCAGCCCCGACCAGCGGCCGGCGAACCAGTCGGCCTTGTTCGCTTTGTACGATGCGCCCGCTTCGAACTCGCCTTCGAGCAAGGTATCGAATTGGTGGGTGATCGTGTCGATCCAGGCCTGGTCGACCACGCCCTCGGCGATCAGGCGCTTGCCATAGACTTCGCTCACGCCGGGATGCTGGCGGATCGCCTTGTACATCAGCGGCTGGGTGAAGCTCGGCTCGTCGCCTTCGTTATGGCCGAAGCGGCGGTAGCACCACATGTCGATGACGATATCGCGATGGAATTTCTGGCGGAATTCGATCGCCATCTTGCAGGCAAAGGTCACCGCTTCGGGATCGTCGCCGTTGACGTGGAAGATCGGCGCCTGGACACCCTTGGCGACGTCCGAGCAATAAGGCGACGAGCGCGCGAATTGCGGGCTGGTGGTGAAACCGATCTGGTTGTTGATGACGAAGTGGATGCAGCCGCCAGTGTTGTAGCCGCGGATGCCCGAGAAGCCGAAGCATTCCCAGACGATGCCCTGGCCCGCGAACGCCGCGTCGCCATGGATCAGCACCGGCAGTGAGTGGCTGTGTTCCTCGAGGTCGCCGGCCAGAGTCTGGATCGCGCGGACCTTGCCGAGCACGACTGGGTCTTCCGCCTCGAGGTGCGAGGGGTTGGCGACCAGCGACATATGGACCTTGATCCCGTCGAACTCGCGGTCGGTCGAGGTGCCGAGGTGATACTTCACGTCACCCGATCCGCCGACATCCTCGGGATTGGCCGATCCGCCGCCGAATTCGTGGAAGATCACGCGCAGCGGCTTGGCCATGACATTGGCCAGCACGTTGAGGCGGCCGCGATGCGCCATGCCGAAGACGATCTCGTTGACGCCCATCGCGCCGCCATATTTGATCACGCTTTCGAGCGCGGGGATCATCGCTTCGCCGCCGTCCAGCCCGAAGCGCTTGGTGCCGACGAACTTCTTGCCGGCAAAGCGTTCCCACTGCTCGGCCTCGATCACCTTGTTGAGGATCGCCTTCTTGCCGTCGACGGTGAACTGGATGGCCTTGTCCTTGCCCTCCATCCGCTCCTGCAGGAAGCGGCGTTCCTCGACATCGGCGATGTGCATATATTCCAGGCCGACATTGCCGCAGTAATTGGCGCGCAGGATATCGACCAACTCGCGGATCGTCGCCCATTGCAGCCCCATCGTGCCGCCCATGTAGACCGGGCGATCGATGTCGCTCTCGGAAAAGCCGTAATATTCGGTCTTGAGATCGTCGGGCAGGTCCTGGCGGATGAGACCGAGCGGATCGAGCGTCGCCGCGAGGTGACCGCGCACCCGATAGGTGCGGATCAGCAGCATCGCGCGGATCGAGTCGCTCGCCGCCTTGACGATGTCGTCCGCACTGGCGGGCTTGGCGGCCGGCGCGGGAGCGGCAGGAGCACCGCCGCGCGCGGGCTTGGGCGCGGGCTCCATCTGGGTCGGGTCGAGCGCCGCGGTCAGGTCGTCGGTCGATGACGGCGGCCAGGCGGGGTTCGCCCAGCTCGCGGTCGACGGGCCGTTTTCCAGCCCCTCGAACCAGCCGCGCCAGGACGGCTCGACCGAGTCTGGCGATTCCTTGAATTTCCTGTACAGCGTCTCGACGAACGCAGGCGACACCCCCGCCGCGATCTCGCTGAAATCCAGACCTTCGTAGCCCATCTTACACTCCTTCCCTCTCCCATCGGGAGAGGGTTGCGCAGACTTAGGTCTTGCGTAGCAAGGCCTTAGTCGGAGCTGGGTGAGGGGATCACCCCATCGAGAGCGGGTCCCCTCATCCAACTTCGGCTAGGCAGCAAGCTGCCAAGCCTTCGTATCCTTCTCCCTCTGGAGAAGGTTTGGTCGTCACCCCTTCAACACCTCGAGCAGCGTCTCGCCGAGCAGGCTCGGGCTGGCCGAAACCTTGATCCCCGCCGATTCCATCGCCGCGATCTTGTCCTCGGCGCCGCCCTGGCCGCCCGACACGATCGCACCGGCATGGCCCATGCGGCGGCCCGGAGGCGCGGTGCGGCCGGCGATGAAGCCGGCCATCGGCTTCTTGCGGCCGCGCTTGGCTTCGTCCTTCAGGAACTGCGCCGCTTCCTCTTCGGCCGAGCCGCCGATCTCGCCGATCATGATGATCGACTTGGTCTCGTCATCGGCCAGGAACAGTTCGAGCACGTCGATGAAGTTGGTGCCGTTGACCGGGTCGCCGCCGATACCGACCGCGGTGGTCTGGCCAAGGCCGGCGTTCGAGGTCTGGAACACGGCTTCATAGGTAAGCGTGCCCGAACGGCTTACAACGCCGACCGAGCCCTTCTTGAAGATGCTGCCCGGCATGATGCCGATCTTGCACTCGCCGGGCGTCAGCACGCCCGGGCAGTTCGGACCGATCAGCCGCGACTTCGAACCCGACAAAGCGCGCTTGACCTTGACCATGTCGAGCACCGGAATGCCTTCGGTGATCGTCACGATCAGCGGCACTTCGGCGTCGATCGCCTCGAGGATCGAGTCGGCGGCGAAGGGCGGCGGCACGTAGATCACCGACGCGGTCGCGCCGGTCTTGCTCACCGCCTCGGCGACGGTGTCATAGACCGGCAGGCCGAGATGCTCGGTGCCGCCCTTGCCCGGCGTCACGCCGCCGACCATCTGCGTGCCGTAATCGAGCGCCGCCTTGGTGTGGAAGCTGCCGGTCTCACCCGTCATGCCCTGGGTGATGACCTTGGTATTCTTGTCAACGAGGATGCTCATTCGGTGCCTCTTCCTGATAGTCGGACGGGGCGCCGTGCCCCTTTTAGTAATATACGAGTTGTTCAGGCCAGCGAGCTGTCGATGCCCTTGCACGCGACCAGCAATTCCTTGACCGCGTCGACCGAGACACCGAGGTTCGCCTTGGCTTCGTCGTCCAGCGCGATCTCGACGATCTGCTCGACGCCGCCGGCGCCGATGATCACCGGCACGCCGACATAGAGGCCATCGACGCCATACTGGCCGTCGACATAGGCCGCGCAGGGCAGCAGGCGCTTCTGGTCGCCGAGATAGGCTTCCGCCATCGCGATGCCGCTGGTCGCGGGCGCGTAATAGGCCGAGCCGGTGCCGAGCAACGCGACGATCTCGCCGCCGCCGCCGCGGGTGCGCTTGACGATCGCGTCGATCCGCTCCTGGGTCGACTTGCCCATCTTGATCAGGTCGGGAACCGGGATGCCGGCGACGGTCGAATATTGCACCACCGGGACCATCGTATCGCCATGGCCGCCGAGCACGAAGGTGGTGACGTCGCGCGCCGACACGCCGAACTCGTCGGCGATGAAGTGGCTGAAGCGCGCCGAGTCGAGCACGCCGGCCATGCCGACGACCTTGTTGTGCGGCAGGCCGGAGAATTCGCGCAGCGCCCAGACCATCGCGTCGAGCGGGTTGGTGATGCAGATGACGAACGCGTCGGGAGCGTTGTTCTTGATGCCCTCGCCGACCGCCTTCATCACCTTGAGGTTGATGCCGAGCAGGTCGTCGCGGCTCATGCCCGGCTTGCGGGCGACGCCGGCGGTGACGATGATGACATCCGCGCCCGCTATGTCCTTGTAATCGTTTGATCCGGTGATCTTGGCGTCGAAGCCCTCGATCGGGCCGCACTGGCTGAGGTCGAGCGCCTTGCCCTGGGGCACGCCCTCGACGACGTCGAACAGGACGATGTCGCCCAATTCCTTCTGAGCGGCGAGATGGGCGAGCGTGCCGCCGATATTGCCGGCGCCGATCAGCGCGATCTTCTTGCGGGCCATGAGCACTCCTAAGCGCGAGTGGGCGCACCCCAAGGCGCGCGGGACGCGACGGCGCTTAGGCGCTTGGCGGCCCCGAAGCAACCGCTAAACGGGAGGAATTAACATCCATTACTGCAATTCATTCGCAAGTGCAATAGTCCGTCAATCATCAACGTAGCGGCGCTCGCCGGTTGTCGCGTTGAACCAGACGGTGATCGGCCGCCCGGTCGCCTCGTCGAGGAAACGTTCGTTGGTCGGCCGCCAATTGGCGTCGAGCGGCGTGCTGGCATTGCCGCGGTAATTGACGCGTTCGAACACGATCGCAGCGACGAGGATCGCCGGGAAGATCAGCATCGGCCAGCCGGCGGCGTCGACCAAAGTGACCCATAGCCCGACCGCCAGCCAGGCCAGGCCAAGCGCGAGGACGACGTTGCGCAACATGTCAGGGCGCTGGATCGAGGATGACCGCGGTACCATAGGCGACGACCTCGTTCATCGCCTGCGCGATCTCGCCCGAGTCGAAGCGCATCATGACCACGGCATTGGCGCCCATCACCGTCGCGTTCTGGATCATGCGATCGATCGCATGACGCCGCGCATCCTCGACCAGCTTGGTATATTCGGGGATCTCGCCGCCGACGATCGAGCGCAGCCCGGCAGTGATATTGCCGCCCAGACCGCGGCTGCGGACGACGACGCCGAACACCTGGCCCAGGTTCCTGACGACATTGTGACCGGCGACGTTCTCGGTGGTGGTGACGATCATGCGGCGTCTCCTATGGTTGCGCTGGCCGGGTGTCGTCCGGGGCGCTGGGGTAGCACGAGGATGAGAATAACGATTGCCGCCGCAAGTACCAGCGACGCCAAGGGGCGGCTGAGGTCTAGCCCGCCATGCTCGAGCGGCTTGTCGAGGAAGTCGCCGACGGTCGCGCCCAGCGGCCGGGTCAGGACAAACGCGATCCAGAACAGGAATATGCGGCTGATCTTGGTCGTGAAGTATAGCAGCGCGACGACGGCCAGCGCGCCGCCGAATACCGCCGCGCCGCCCAAATAGCCGAGCCCGCCATCGTCAGCCGCCCAGTCGCCGAGTGCCGTGCCCAGCGTTTGCGAGAAGGTGATGGTCGCCCAATAGAACAGCTCCGCGCGCGGCGTATGGATGTCGTCGGTCGAGACCTTGCCCAACGTCGCTTTCCAGAGCCAGAGCGAGCCCAATACCAGCACCAACAGGACCAGCGAGCCCCCGGCGTACCCGATCCCCAGCGAACGGTCGGCGAAATCCGCCATCGTCGTTCCCGCCGTGGTCGAGGCGATAATCGTCGCCCAATAGAGAAAGGGATGGAATTTCCGGGCGCCGATTTGCGCGACGACCAAGAAGATCAGCGGCGCGAGAAAAATGGCCGTGCCAACCAGATACCCCAGGTCCATGGTCATCGAGACCGTGTCCCCGCCGGTCTCGCCCAAGGTGGTGGCCAGGATCTTGATGATCCAGAAGCCCAGCGTGACGGCGGGAACCTTGCTCGAGGCGTCGCGATCCGAATCGTCCATGCTCTCTCCTAATAGGCCAGACCCAATGCGACATAGACATGGTATCGGTCGCCATGATGACCGGCGAAACTAGGCCCCGCCGAGGTCAGTAGCGACAACGGCCCCTTCAACCGATAGATCGCGCCCAGGCCCAGCGTCGTGGTTGGGCGGGCACCAACCGAGTCCGGCCCGCGATGCGTGACCTCGCCGCCGACGCTGAGCCGGGACGACAGCGCGCACGTTACCGCGCCGGCGGCCTGCCAGTAATTGCGGCTTCCGACACCGGGGTTGAGCGTATAACCGCCGCCGCCGAACAGCGACCATTTGCCGATGTCCTTTTGCGTCCAAAGCGGCAGCAGCATTGCGGTCTTGCCCGACCCGTAACGCTTGCCCGAGCTCGGCAGGATGAGGCGCGGAAAGGCGGCGATCGCAAAGCCGCTGCTGTCGTCGTGGTAGAAACGATATTTCACGCCCAGTTCGACGTCGCCAATCCCGGTATGCGCGCCGGGACCTCGGGTGAAATTGAGCGGCAAGGTCGCGGTCAGCTGAAGATCGCGCATCGCGCCGTAATTGACGTCGAGTCCTGCCGAGCCGTCGAACGCGCCACCGCTGCGGGCACCCGCTCCGAACAGGTAGAGTTCCCAATGACGATAGTCGGTCGGTTGGGGGTCGTCGGTATCATAAGGCGGCCCGGCCAGCGCCGGAACCGGCAGGATGCCGAGCAGGATCGCGGCCAGCGCTGTCGTGGGTCGAGCCATCGCCGCGTCGACTAATCCTTGCCGTGACCTTGCGCCAGATACTCGTCGGAGCGCATTTCCTCCAGCCGGCTGACGGTGCGCTCGAACTCGAAGCGGCCATCGCCCTTGGTATAGAGCTGGGCGGGCGCGGCATCGGCGGCGGCGAGCAATTTGACCTTGTGCTCGTAGAGCGCGTCGATCAGCGACACGAAGCGGGCTGCTTCGTTGCGGTTGTCGGGTCCGAGCTTGGGGATGCCGACCAGGATCACGGTGTGATAGCGCCGGGCGATCGCCAGATAGTCCGCGGCGCCGCGCGCTTCCGCGCACAATCGCTTGAAGCTGAACACCGCCACGCCCTTGAGCGACTTGGGCACGTGCAGCGTGCGTCCGCCCTGGACCGGGATATCCTCGCTCGGCACGTGCGCGGCATCCTCGGGCGGATAGTCGGTCAGGCGGAAGAAGGCGGCGGACAGGTTGCGCGTCGCCTCCGGACCATTGGGCACCAGCCAGGTTTCCTGCTGGCCCAGCCGGTCGCGGCGATAATCGACCGGGCCGTTCAGCGGCAGTATGTCGAGCCGCTGCTCGATCAGGTCGATGAACGGCAGGAAATGCTCGCGGTTGAGACCGTTCTTGTAGAGGTCGCGCGGCGGGCGGTTGGACGTCGTGACGATTGTCACGCCCGCCTCGATCAGCGCGGTGAACAGCCGCGACAGGATCATCGCGTCCGGCGAATTGGTCACCATCATCTCGTCGAACGCGAGCAGCCGCGCTTCCTCAGCGAGTGCCGTGGCGACGGGAGCGATGGGATCGCCAACCTCCTTCTTGCGTTCCTCGGCGATGCGCTGATGCACTTCGAGCATGAATTCGGCGAAATGGACGCGGCGTTTGCGGTTGATCGCCAGGCAGCCGAAGAACAGGTCCATCAGCATCGATTTGCCGCGTCCGACATCGCCCCACATATAGATGCCGCGCGGGGAATCGGGTTTGCGGCCCAGCGCGCGCCACAGCACCGATCCGCGTTTGGGCTGGGCTTCGAGCTCGGCTTGCAGGGTATCCAGGCGTCGCGCGGCGGCTTCCTGGTCGGCGTCGGCGCGAAGTTCGCCGGCCGCGATCAGGGCGTGATATTGCTGGAAAACGGTGATCATCCCCCTCTCCCCGGCCCTCTCCCCGATGGGGAGAGGGAGATGGAGCGCCTCATTGCGGGGGCCGTGGAGGCGAGGCCTTACGAAGCGTTCCGGTAAAGCTCGCGATGGTCGGCAGCCCTTCCTGGACGATCAGTCCGCGCAGGAACAGCATGCGGCTGGTTTCGCGCAGCAACTCGATATGCGCTTCGAGCGACTCGCCGATCATGCCGCCGCCGATGAATTGCGCCGACAGATCGAGCGTCACGGCGCCGCCGGCGCCCAGGCATCCGAAGGCGCGGCTGGCGGCGAATAGCGACACGTCCATGAAACCGAGCAAGGCGCCGCCATGGACGCTGTCGCGCATGTTCGAATGATCGTGCCGCGGCATCATGCGGACCCGCGCGATGCTGCCCTCCAGCTTGACCTGGAGCGGTTCGAGGAAGGAATTGAACCGGGTCGAGTCGCGGAACTGCCAGCGCTTCCAGCCCGGCAGGTCGGGATCGTCGTCGTAGAGGAAGAGCGGGCTCGGCGTGTCGGTCATATCCGCTCCGGCCGGGGCGTCAGACAATCCGCTCGGCTTCCATCTTCTTGATCTCGGCGATCGCCTTGGCGGGATTGAGTCCCTTGGGGCAGGCGTTGGCGCAATTCATGATCGTGTGGCAGCGATAGAGGCGGAACGGATCCTCGAGCTGGTCGAGCCGGTCGCCGGTCATTTCGTCGCGGCTGTCGGCGAGCCAGCGATAGGCCTGGAGCAGGATCGCCGGGCCGAGGAATTTGTCGCTGTTCCACCAATAGCTCGGGCAGCTGGTCGAGCAACAGGCGCACAAAATGCATTCGTACAGGCCGTCGAGTTTCTCGCGATCCTCGGGACTCTGCAGCCGCTCCTTGCCCGCGGGCGCCGGGGTAACGGTCTGCAGCCACGGTTTGATCGACGCATATTGCGCATAGAAATGGGTGAAATCGGGGACGAGATCCTTGATCACTTCCATGTGCGGCAACGGGGTGATCGTGACTTCCGACTTGCAGTCCTCGATCGCGGTCGTGCAGGCGAGGCCGTTCTTGCCGTCCATGTTCATCGAGCACGACCCGCAAATCCCTTCGCGGCACGAGCGGCGGAAGGTCAGCGACGAATCCTGCTCGGATTTCATCTTGATGAGGGCGTCGAGCACCATCGGCCCGCACGTGTCGAGGTCGACCTCGAAAATATCGTAGCGCGGATTCTCGCCGGTGTCGGGATCGTAGCGATAGATTTTGAAGCGGCGGATATTGGTGGCGCCCTCGGGTGCCTTATGGACCGTGCCGTTCTTGCGGATCTTGCTATTCTTCGGCAGGCTGAACTCGGCCATTGCGTGTCCCTATCGCGGTGCTGCGGTGCGGCTATGCCTTTCGGCTGCGGAGTGCAACCCCGTCAAACCGTGTTGTTGGCAAGTATCGCGTCGAGCAGGCCGGGAAAGCGCCGGTCGAACTCGGCGCGGCGCAGCACGTTGATCATCTCGCGGCCCGATTGCGTGGTTTCGATCAATCCGGCGGCGCGCAGCGTCTTCAAATGGTTGGACAGCGTGCTTTTGGGAACCGGCGCGTCGCATGGCGCCGCGTTCGAACAACTTAGCCCAGCTGCCGCGGCCAGACGCGCGACGATCGCCAGACGATTGGCATCGGCCAGCGCATGAAGCGCCAGATCGAGCGGCACGTCCTCCAGCCGGGGATGGGTAAAGCGAGGCATGCGACGAATATAGGAAAGGTTCATCGATTTCATAGTTCGGGAATATTGAACTAACGAACCATGCCTCCCAGATCACGCTCCGCCGGCAGCGCACGACGTCGTGATCGCGGGCAGATTTTCGGAGAAGACACATGTCCCATAGCAAGGTCCTCGGCGGCAAGAAGGCGCTGGTCACGGGTGGATCGCGCGGGATCGGATCGGCGATCGCCAAGCGGCTAGCCGCCGAGGGCGCCGACGTCGCGATCACTTATGCCGGCAACAAGGCCGCCGCCGACGCGACCGTCGCGGCTATCGAGCAAGCAGGTGGAAAAGCAGTGGCGATCCAGGCCGATGCCGCGGACGATGCGTCGCAGCGCGCCGGGATCGACGCGGCGGCCAAGGCGTTGGGCGGGATCGATATCCTGGTCCACAATGCCGGCGTCGCCGAATTCTTCGAGGTCGATCAGGATAATGACGAGTCGTTCGCCCACCAGTTCGGGGTGAATGTCCGCGGCCTGCACGTCGGAACGCGCGCGGCGTTGCCGCATATTCCGGACGGCGGACGGATCATTCTGATCGGGTCGATCGCGGGCGAGACCGCAGCGTTTCCGGGCATCGCGACCTATGGCGCGACCAAGGCAGCGGTGGCCGGATTGGGGCGCGGCTGGGCGAGGGATCTCGCCGCCCGCAAGATCTTGGTCAATGTCATCCAGCCGGGACCGATCGCCACCGACCTGGCGCCGAGCGAGGGGCCGGTCTACGATCTGTTGATATCCCAGGTGCCGCTCGGCCGCTTCGGCGAGGCCGAGGAAATCGCCGGAGCCGTCGCTTTCCTGGCGGGGCCGGATGCGTCGTACATCACCGGCACGACGCTGACGATCGACGGCGGCACGACGATCTGAGGCGGAGCGGAGAATCGGAAAAAGCCTCTCCGGATGGAAGGGGCTTTTTCCTGTTTGGACTTATGCTGGAATCGGCGGCGTTACCCGCCCCCAATCGATGTTGCGGGTGAGGAACATTACCGCCGCCAGTGCCGCGAATAGCAGCAGCGATCCGATCAGCAGCGAATAGGCCTCCAGGCTGAGTAGGATGTAGAGCACGGCGTAGAGCGCCACGAGCAGGCCGAGGATGAACCCGGCACGCCGTCGGCTCTTGAGCACCGCCGCCGAATAGGCCGTCAGCAAGCCGACGATCGCGCCCGCCGCGATCAGATAGGCGAGCGTGAAGCCGACGACTTCCGCGAACGCGAGCAGCATCACGAAGAACAGGATTAGGCCCACGCCGACCAGCAGATATTCGACCGTCGCCACACGTACCCCGCCGACCACGTCGAACATCAGGAACGCCACGAAGGTGAAGCCGATGAACAGGAAGCCGTATTTCACCGAGCGGTTGACCTGGTCGTACAGGTCGACCGGCGTGACCAGGTCGACTTGCGCGGTCATCGCTTGCGGGCCGGCGGCGGCCGCGCGCTCGACCGAGGGGGAGCCGGGCGATGCCGGGACGACCGGCGCGGCCGCCGTATCGCCGATATCGACCAATGTCCGTCCGAGCGCGAGGTTGCCGACTCGATAGGTCGCGGTGAACCCGTTGGCCGCGACTTGGCGATCGGTCGGCAGGAAGCCGCCCTGGAAGCTTGGATTGGGCCAAGGCGAGGTAAGCGCCCAGCGCGTGTCGCCGGCGCGCGGGACCAATGCCAGCGACGCATTGCCGCGCAGGTCGAAGACGAAATCGGCGATCATCGGCTTGGTCGCCAGTGCGGTGGCGTCGAGCCAGGTGTAGAAGCCCGCGCCGTTGGTTTCGCCAGGCCCCTTGCCGGGCTGGAGCGATCGTGCGGCGCCGTCGATCGTGACCTTGGGCGGCGCGCCGTAGAGGCCGCGCGGATCGGAGACGCCGAAGCGCAGTTCGGCGCGATCGAGCTGGAGCTTGTCGGCGGCGACGCCATAGCGCTGCAGGTCGGCGGGCAAGGCGAAGCGCGCGCGCCCGGCGGTATGCGCGCCATAGACCACCGCCTCATAGATCGACCGTTTGCGAACCTCGGGCGCTATCTTCGTCACGATGTCGGCGGTTTCGGGCGAGAGAACCAGTTCGCGCGTCTCGATACCGGTCTTGGTCACCTGCTTGCCATCGACCGTCTCGGTGGTCGTGGTCTCGGCCCGATAGGGAATGGCCAGCAGCGGCCCGATCAGCGTCTGCGCTCCGCCCCAGCCCTGCGCGATCGAGCTGCGCGCTGTATCGGACTGGTGCTGGCGATCATAGACCAGAAGGTAGATCGCGAAGAGCGGAACGGTCAGCATCATCGCGATGACGATCGCCAGGATGAGCTTGAGGCCGGGCGATCGTTGGCGGTCGGTATCGGACTGCATTAGCGTGCTCCGTCGGCGAACCGTGCTAATTCATAGATGAATTGAGTGGGTCGTCAAGCTAGGTACGCATTGCTCCCCGTCACCCCAGCGAAAGCTGGGGTCTCGTGCGGTGTTGCGATGCGGCTCGAGATCCCAGCTTTCGCTGGGATGACGGCGACCAGGCGATCAGCCGATCACGGCCTTCAGGTTCATGAATTCGTGCAGGCCCCAAGGGCCGAGTTCACGGCCATGGCCCGAGCGTTTGATCCCGCCGAACGGCGCCTCGGGAGTCGAGGAGAGCATGCGATTGACCGCAGTCATGCCGGCGGCAATGTCGCGGGCGAAGCGCTCCTTTTCGGCATCGTCATTGGTCCAGACCGACGACCCCAATCCGAACGGCACGTCGTTGGCGAGCGTGATCGCCTCGTCGATGTGCTTGACCTTGAAGACCATCGCGACGGGACCGAACACTTCCTCCTTGGCGACCTCGCTGTCGGGATCGACATCGACCAACACGCCGGGCGTCAGATAGGCGCCGGGCAAATCGGGCTTCTCCGCTCCGAACAGCAGGGTTGCGCCGGCATCGCGGAATTTCGCGATCTGGCCGAGCACCGTCTCGCGCTGCTCATCAGACGATAGCGGCCCCATCTCGGTAGCCGGATCCATCGGGTCGCCGGTCTTCGTCGCCTGCATCCCCGCCGAGAATGTCTCCATGAACGCGTCATAGACATCGGCATGGACGATCATCCGCTTGGCGCAGATGCACGACTGGCCGGTATTCTGGGTTCGCGCGGCGACCGCGGTCTTGGCGGCGAGCGCGATATCGGCCGACGGCATGACGACGAACGGGTCCGATCCGCCGAGTTCGAGCACGACTTTCTTGAGCGCGCGGCCGGCAGCCTCGGCGACCTTGGCGCCCGCGCTTTCGCTGCCGGTCAGCGTCACCGCGACGATGCGGTCGTCGGCGATCAGGTCGGCGACCTTGGCCGATTTGATCGCCAGATTCTGGAACAGGCCTTCGGGCGCCCCGCCTGCCAGGATCGTCTCCTCCAGCGCGGCGGCGCAGCCCTGGACCGACGAGGCATGTTTCAACAGACCGACATTGCCCGCCATGATCGCCGGTGCGGCGAAGCGGACGACCTGCCAATAAGGGAAATTCCACGGCATCACCGCGAGCACCGGCCCCATCGGCAGCCAGCGCGCCGCGGCATGGCCGACCGGCGTATCGACCTCGACCGGCTTGAGCAGCTGTGCCCCGTGCCGCGCATAGTAGCGAAAGGCGGAAGCGCATTTCTCCACTTCGGCGACCGCCGATTTCAGCGTCTTGCCCATTTCCTCGGTCGCGATGCGCGCCAGCCGATCCTTGTCGTCCTCGAACCGCTCGGCGATGTGGCGGAGCAAGGCCACGCGGTCGGCGAGCTCGCTGTTGCGCCAAACGAGGAAGGCATCGTGCGCCTTGGCAAGCCGTGCCTCGACCTGTGCGTCGGTCAATTCGGCAAAGCTCCGGCCGGGCTCGCCGGTGGCGGGATTGATGCTGGTGAACATTGGGGTTGCCTCTCGTTTCGGTCAGCCGAACGCACGGCCCTGATGGCGGGTCCCGCGATCCGCATTTTCCAGGGAACGACTTCTCGAACGAGTCATTGTGCAACCGGAATGGTCATGCAATCCTGCTGACGCCACATGGCCTTAGGGAGAGAGAATAATGGGTATCATCCGCATGATCATCGTCGGATTGATCGTCGGCGCGCTGGCGCGCTGGTTCTATCCCGGTCCCGTCCACGTCGGTTGGATCGTCACGATCCTGCTGGGCATTGCCGGTTCGTTCGTTGCCGGCTTCGTCTTGCAGCTGCTCAATCGCAAGTCGAGCGAGCCGTTCCATCCGGCCGGCCTTATCGCGTCGATCCTTGGCGGCATGGTGCTGATCTTCGTCGCGCGGCTGCTGCATATCGCCTGATCACAAGTGACGGATCGGCGGGTTGCCCCCGCCGGTCCGCTGCCGCATAGCGTGGCGGATGGACACGCCGATCGATGACCTGTCGTTCGAGGACGCGCTGAAGCGCCTCGAGGAAATCGTCCGCCAGCTCGAAAGCGGCGAGGCGAAACTGGATGACGCCATCCGCCTCTATGAGGAAGGCACGCGCCTTCGTCAGAAATGCACCGAGCGGCTCGACGCGGCACAGGCGCGAATCGAGGCGATCCGGCTCGATTCGGATGGCCGCCCCGCGGGCGTCGCGCCGTTCAGCGCCGCATGAGCGCCGGCGCGGTGGCTGCATCCCCCTCGCTCAAGGCCGCCTTGACTCAGGTCGGAGCGGAAGTCGATCGCCGCTTCGATTTGTTGCTGGCGGTGCCCGGCGATCCGCGCGCGGACCTCTACAAGGCGATGCGTCACGCCGCGATCGGCGGCGGCAAGCGGCTGCGGCCGTTGCTGGTCTTCGCCACTGCCGGCCTGTTCGGGGTCGATCGCGAATGCATGGCGCGAACCGCCTGCGCGATCGAGGCGATCCATGTCTATTCGCTGATCCATGACGACTTGCCGGCGATGGACGATGACGACATGCGCCGTGGCAAGCCGACCGTGCATCGCGCTTTTGACGAAGCTACCGCGATCCTGGCCGGCGACAGCCTGCACGCCCTCGCCTTCGAATGGCTCGCCGATCCGGCGACGCATCCCGATCCCTTTGTCCGCGCCGAACTGGTGCTCGAGCTCGCGCACGCGGCGGGGCCCGGCGGCATGGCCGGTGGGCAGGCGATGGATCTGAAGGCCGAGACGGCGACCTTCGACCTCCAGACCGTGACTCGCCTCCAGGCGCTCAAGACCGGCGCACTGATCGGCTGGTCGGTCGAAGCAGGCGCGATCCTGGGCCGTGTCGCGCCGGAGGGGCGGACGGGCTTGCGCGGCTATGCCCGCGACATCGGTCTCGCTTTCCAGATTTCCGACGATCTGCTCGACGTTGAGGGTGACGAGGAAAAGGCGGGCAAGAAACTGAGGAAGGACGAAGGCGCGGGAAAGGAGACCTTTGTCTCCCTGCTCGGCGTCGATCGCGCGCGCGGCCAGGCGCGGATGCTGGTCGACCAGGCGATCGATCATCTGCGCGGTTATGGGCAGGAGGCCGACCTGCTGCGCAGCATCGCGCGCTACGTGCTAGAGCGCGACCGCTAGCCGAAGGAGGGGGCATGACCATTCGCACCGGAGTCTATCCCGGCACGTTCGATCCGATCACGCTGGGCCATATGGACATCATCCGGCGCGGCGCCAAGCTGGTCGACCGGCTGGTGATCGGGGTAACGACGAACATCGCCAAGGCGCCGCTGTTCGACGATGACGAGCGAATCGAGATCGTCCGCCGAGAGGTCGCGGCGACCGGCAACCCGAACGTCGAGGTGGTCGGGTTCAGCTCGTTGCTGATGGATTTTGCCGACAGCCAGGGGGCGTCGATCGTCATCCGCGGCATTCGCGGCGTCACCGACTTCGAATATGAATATCAGCTCACGGGGATGAACCGTCAGCTCAATCACCGCGTCGAAACGGTGTTCCTGATGGCCGACGTGTCGCTCCAGCCGATCGCCAGCCGGCTGGTCAAGGAAATCGCGGTGTTCGGCGGCGACATCTCCAAATTCGTCACCCCGAGCGTCCGCGACGAGGTGATCGCGCGAATCGACCGCGACGGCCTGCGGCGCGTTTAGCTCGCGCTAAGGCGCGCAGATTCGGTTCGCGCGAAGACGCGAAGGCGCGAAGAAGAGTGGTTTCGCGCAGAGGCGCAGAGGGGCAGAGCGCGCTGAGGTGTTTCTCTTGGCGGCGTCAGCAGCCATTCAATCAGCGATGACGGGAAACGAAAGCGCGCTGTCGCGCGCACCTTCTCTGCGCCTGTGCGCGAACAAAATCTTAGCGCCTTCGCGCCTTCGCGTGAATCAAATAACTGACCACTCCTTCACGGCATCCAACGTCGCCACTCCAGACGTCACCCTGCCTCAAAAAAGCCGCACGCACTGCGCATTGGCGCTTGGCGATAATTGCTCTAAGCCCCCACACCGAATGACCGTCTTTTCCGGAGTGCCCATGCGTTTCTTTTTCGGCCTGATTGCGATGATGAGTGTCGCGATCGCCGGCAGTCCTTCGATCGCTGCCAAGAAGCAGAAGGCCCCCCCGACTCCGCCGGCGGCGCCGCGGCTCGCTCCGCCGTCGATGACCGACAAGGAAAATCTGCTCTATCTCGATTTGTCGACCGGCGGCCGCGTGGTGATCTGGCTGCGGCCCGATGTCGCTCCCAAAATGGTCGAGCGTGTGAAGATTCTGACACGCCAGCATTTCTATGACGGGCTCAAATTCCACCGCGTGATCGACGGCTTCATGGCGCAGACCGGCGATCCGAAGGGGGACGGCACCGGCGGCTCGACGCTTCCCGATTTGCCCGCCGAGTTCAACTATCTGCCGCATGTGCGGGGCGCGGTGGCGGCGGCGCGCGAGGGCGCGGCGCCCGATGCTTCAGCCGAGGACAAGACCAAGGCGGAGAACAGCGCCAACAGCCAGTTCTTCATCGTCTTCCTGCCCAAGCTGGCGCTCGACAAGAAATACACCGTGTTCGGGCGCGTCATCTCCGGTATGGAATATGTCGACGCGGTCGAGCGTGGCGAGCCGCCGGCGAACCCGTCGACGATTTATCACGCCTATATCGCCGCGGACAATCCGCCGCCTTATAGCGCGCCACCTCCGCCGCCACCGGCTCCCGTGCTGGCGCCCGCGCCAACGCCGACTACGCCGACCCCGGCGCCCGCCGGGAAAACGGCGCCCGTGGACAAGGCACCGGCAGCGAAAGCACCGGCCGCCAAGGCGCCGGCTCCGGCCAAGAAGTAATCACGATCAACTGACGCGAGGGGCGGCGTGGACGTCGACCTGTTCGACTTCGACCTGCCGCCCGAGCGGATCGCGCTGCGCCCGGCGAGCCCGCGCGACGCGGCGCGAATGCTCGTGCTCGACGGCGCGGGACCGGACGGCGTGACGCGCGATCGGCTGGTCAGCGACCTGCCGAAGGAACTGCGGCGCGGCGACCTTTTGGTATTCAACGACACAAGGGTGATCCCGGCACAGCTCGAGGGCGTACGTGGAGAAGCGCGGATCGGCGCGACGCTGCACAAGCGCGAAGGGCCGCGCCGCTGGCGCGCGTTCATCCGCAACGCCAAGCGATTGCGCGAAGGTGAGACGATCGATTTCGGTACCGGCGTCACCGCGACCGCAACGGACCGCGCCGAAGACGGCAGCTTCGCGCTAGACTTCGCCGGCGACGAGCCGGTCGAATTGCTGCTCGACCGCGCCGGCCGGATGCCGCTCCCGCCCTATATCGCCGCGCGCCGTCCGACCGATGCGCGCGACGCCGACGATTATCAGACGATGTTCGCCAACGAGCCCGGCGCGGTTGCGGCGCCGACCGCTGCGTTGCACTTCACGCCCGAGCTGATGGCGGCGCTGGACACGGCCGGAATCGGTCACGTCACGCTGACGCTTCACGTCGGCGCGGGAACCTTCCTGCCGGTCAAGGTCGAGGACACCGAGGAGCACAAGATGCACGCCGAATGGGGCCGGATCGACGCCGCCACCGCCGATCGCATCAACGCGACCCGTGCGGCCGGCGGCCGCGTCATCGCGGTCGGCACCACCAGCCTGCGCCTGATCGAGAGCGCAGCCGATGAGGCAGGGCGGGTCCACCCGTTCGAGGGCGACACCGCGATTTTCATCACGCCCGGAGTCAGGATCAAGGGCATAGACGGGCTGATGACCAACTTCCATTTGCCGAAATCGACCTTGTTCATGCTGGTCTCGGCGTTGATGGGGCTGGACCGGATGCATACAGCGTACGCGCATGCGATCTCGGACGGATATCGCTTCTATTCTTACGGGGATGCTTCGCTGCTCCTGCCGTGAAAGTGGCTTGCCGAAGGATAAGCGCGACTTGTGTTGCACTTGCCCTGCGCAAGGCCTGCCGGAAGCCGAAACCGGTTGAAAAGAGACGAATCTATTGTGCCGGCAATCCTGACGGGGCCGGCCTGCGCCGGCCCCGTCATCGATCGGTTAGTGCTGGGGCACGGTCGAAGTCGGAAGACCCGCATTGCCCGCGTCAGGGCCAATCGTGTTGTTCCCGAACGAGATGATCGCCGCGGTCCCCGTCGCCTTCATGCCCACGCTATTGGCATAGACGCTGACATTCGAGATACGAACGGTGGTGTTGGGCGTGGCGACGATGCCGCCATTGGCGTTGCCGGCAATAGTCGAGCGATCGAGGTTGACCACTGTCGGACCGCTTGCGGATCCGACGAGGACGCCGCGTGCCGCATTGTACGAGATATTGCTGTTGGTCACCGTGGCAGTGCCGCTATCAAGCACTTGGAGACCGGTTTGGGTGTCGGTGATCGTTACATGGTCCAGCACCGCGCCCACGGCGACGCCGCCATTCGGGATGATGTCCACGCCATTGCCCAGCGTATTGCTGATCGTGACATCGGACATGACGAGTTTGGCCCCGACGCTCGCGGCGGACGGCTCGAAGCTCACTGCGCCCACGCCGCCCGTACCTTGGTTATTGATGAGTACATTTTGCATCGTCAGCGATTTGCCGCTGAGGAATCGCACGGCATATGTGCCCACGGTAGTGCCGGCGCCGTCGATCGACAGGTTGCGCAGATACACCTTGATGGTGGGTGTCGTGCCCCCGTTCGGATCGTTGATGATGATGCCCGGAACACCCGAATTCAGGATGCCGCCCGGGCTTCCACCTTTGCCCTCACCGCAATCGAGCGTGATCGACTTGGTAATGGTAACCGAGCCGAACCCGCCCGGGTCGAGGCAGTCGATCTCGCCGCCCGCAGCCGTCTTGGAGATCGCGCCTGCCCAGGTCTTGCAGGGCGCGGTGCGGCTGCAGGGGTTCACGTCGTCGCCGACCCCGGAAATCCACGTACGGGTCGCCTGGGCACTCGCCGGGTTGGCGAAGCACAGGCCAAAGAGCATCGCCGCAATCGCGAGTCCAAGCGTTTTAATCATTTGAATCATGGCAGTTAAACCCTCCCCATTCCGGCACGATCACGTGCGCAATCGGTCAAGGACAGCGGTACACCATCCACAGCAAAGCGGAGCAGCGCTTCGAGTCCGTACCGATCACCTTAACAACTTTTTTACCTAGCTGTACATTGAAAGACGGGCTGCACATTTAAAGAAGCGCGTCGAGTAGGGGGGGGATATCGAAAATCGACTCAAGACACCATTCATCTAATTGTTTTTTAATAGAAAAATCCGTCATCGTCGGAATTTGTTCATGTCGGTTTCAGTGCTGGTTGGGTCGACCCGATGTTGACGGCAAATGCGCAAGTGATGACGAAGACTACCACTTCTATTCGTCTGGGACGTTTTGCTGCTTTTGCCGCGACCATATACCGGCCGCGCTCGATCCCTCGGCATCTGCCCCTATCGCATAGATGGCATCGCCGGCGCGAATGAGGCACATAGCAAGCCATGTCGGGGGAAATGGCGTCGTCTTGGTCCGTGAAACCATCTCGCCGCATCGGTAACCGCTGACCCATGGCCGGTCGCGGCGACGATCCCGACGCGGAACTGGTGGCCGGCGCAATTGCCGGCGATCGCGCGGCGTTCAGCGCGTTGCTCGAACGTCATTATGACCGCATTCACGGCCTGGCCTGGCAATTGACCGGGACGCGTGCCGATGCCGACGATATCGCGCAGGACGTCTGTTGCGCATTGGTCGAACGGATCGGATCGTTTCGCGGCGAGGCCAAGTTCACGACCTGGCTGTGCGGCATCGTCTTCAACGCGTGCCGCGACTTTCATCGTCGCCGCAAATCCCTGGGCGGGGTCGCCGCGCGCCTCGCGGTGCTGGCGGGATTGGCGCGGGGTCCCGACGGCCGCGACCTGCATGACGCGATGTGGGTGAAGAGCGCGATCGCCGGCCTGCCGCCTGCCTATCGCGAGACGGTGGTGCTGGTCGCCGGACAGCAGCTCTCGCATGCCGAGGCGGCGGCGATCCTGGGCGTGGCCGAGGCCACCGTGTCGTGGCGGATGCACGAAGTGCGGCGGATGCTCGCCGGGAAGGGGACTGTCCGGGCCTGACGGCCGGCGAGAGTCGCGCGAAAAAATTTCGACCCTTGTCCAAGGAATCCCCGGCGAGCCGCGTCGAAGGGGAATGCGGACGATCCTGCCCGCTGCAACGAAGGGAGAATGATATGCCCCATCTGTATCGGGCAGTCGCCACCGGGCTGGCACTGACATTGCTCGCGTCCTGTGCCGGCTCGGACACCCGCCTCGCTTCCTCGTCGGAAGGCAAGCCGGCGGCCAAGGTGGATGAAGGCGGTTCGGAAATCGTCGTGACCGGGCAACGCGTCGCCAATGCGGAGGCGGACAGCGCGTTGCCAATATCGTCCTTTGCCCCGCCACCGCCGCCCCCGCTTTCGTACGCCCCGCCGCCATCGTCGATGCCGTCGCCGGTAATGACCTCCGGCCGCTTTGCCGTGCGCGCGGCGCCGGAGCCGCGGCCCTATCCGCCTTATTATCAGGATGTCGGCCGCGACAAATTCACAGCCACCGATCAGAATGCGTTCAAGATCGTCAAGGAAGAGCCGGTCTCGACCTTCTCGCTCGACGTCGACACCGCCTCCTATTCGTTCGTCCGCGCCTCGCTCAACCAGAACACGCTGCCCCAGCCGGCCGCGGTGCGGACCGAGGAGATGGTCAATTACTTCCCTTATGACTATGCACCCGCGGCCGGTGCCACGCAGCCGTTCAGCACCAATGTAGCAGTGTTCCCGAGCCCCTGGACGCCTGGCCGCAAGCTCGTCCGGATCGGTGTGAAAGGCTATGAGATCGGGCGCAGGACGCGGCCGCGCGCGAACCTGGTGTTCCTGATCGACACGTCGGGATCGATGTACGCCCCCAACAAGCTGCCGCTGGTCAAGCAGTCGCTCGAAATGCTGCTCGATCAGCTCGACGGCAACGACAGCGTGGCGATCGTCACTTATGCCGGCACTGCCGGAACCGCGCTCGAGCCGACGCCGGCGAGCGAGAAGGCCAGGATCAAGGCCGTGATCGAGGGGCTGGGCGCGGGCGGCAGCACGGCGGGTGCCGAGGGCATCCGCCAGGCCTACCGGCTGGCCGAGCAGCATTTCGATGCGAAGGGCGTCAACCGCGTGATCCTGACGACGGACGGCGACTTCAATGTCGGCATCACCAATCAGGACGAACTCAAGGGCTATATCGAGCGCGAACGCGGCAAGGGCGTGTTCCTGTCGGTGCTCGGCTTCGGCATGGGCAATTACAACGACGCGATGATGCAGACGCTGGCGCAGAACGGCAACGGCACGGCCGCCTATATCGACACGGTCAACGAAGCGCGGAAGACGCTGGTAGACGAGGCGACCTCAACCCTGTTCCCGATCGCCAAGGACGTGAAGATCCAGGTCGAGTTCAATCCTCGCACTGTCGCCGAATATCGCCTGATCGGCTACGAGACGCGGATGCTCAAGCGCGAGGATTTCGACAATGACAAGGTCGATGCCGGCGATGTCGGCTCGGGCCAGACCGTGACGGCTTTGTACGAAGTTGTCCCCGTCGGCGGGCCGCGCGCGAATGGCGATTTGCGCTATGCCGCGCCGGCACCGGTTGCCGCGGCGGGATTGAGCAGCGAGTTCGGTTTCGTGAAGATCCGCTACAAGCTGCCCAAATCGGACACGAGCCAGTTGCTCTCGACGCCGATCGACCGCCGCGTCCAATTCGTACGGTTCGAGGACGCGCCACAGGACGCGCGCTTCGCGACCGCCGTCGCCGGTTTCGCCGAATTGCTGCGCGGCGGGCGCTATAACGGCGGTCTCAGCTATGATGACGTGCTGCGCATGGCGAACGGCGCCAAGGGTAAGGACGAATTCGGCTATCGCGCCGAATTCATCCAGCTCGTCCGTGCCGCCAGGACCGCCAACGCCATCGCGGCGACCGGGCAGTGAGGTGGAGCGGGGCGCTGCGTTCGCGGCGCCCCGTATCGCCGCTGGCGATCATGGCTTAGACCGGGCAGAGATTGCCGTTATAGATCGATCGATGTCCGTTCCCCGCCTTACTTGCCCCACGGCACCGGCCATCGCCGGCTCGGTATTGGGGGGCGTTGAATGACCGACGACAGCGATCTTGCGCGCCTGCTTCCGGACTCGCCGCCGCCGCGCCCCACCGCACGCGAGGCGGCTATCGCGACGGCGATGCGGCGGTTCGACGGCGTTCCCGATCCGGTGCCCGCCGCTGCACCCGGCCGGCGCCCAGCGCGACGGGTTTCCGGCAAGCAGATCGGCGGGTTCGCCACGATCGTGCTTGTCGCCGGGATCAGCCTGTCGATCGCGCTCAACCGGCCTGGAGGTCTGCAGCCGGGCAAGGTCGCGCAACCCCCGGCCGACACCGCACCGCGCTCGGCACCCGCGCCTGACCAACCCGACGTTCCGAAGTCGTCGGCGAACAGCGCAGCCGAAGAGCCGACACTTGCCGTCAAGCCTGAGCAGCCGGTCCAAAAACCCGCCGCCCCGGCCGCCCCGATCGCATTGTCCGGCGGCGCCGATCGTCGCGTCTCCCAGGACCTGGCACGGTCTGCCTCGCCGTCACCTCCGCCACCGCCTGCGCCCCCCGCGGCCATGGCACCCCCTTTGATGCAGTATGCCCCGCGGAGCGCGGCACCACCTGCTCCAGCCGAAGAGAGGCCAGTCGCCGCTGCCGGGCGCCTGGCGCAGCCCAAAACGACCGAGTCCGTAACTCTGGCTGCCGGTGCGCGCAGGAACGCCGACGATAGTGAAGATAACGGGCCTGGCGATGTCGTGGTAACGGGCATGCGCAGGCGCCCGAATGCCTATGCTGCGCGTGGCGATTGGAATGCCTGCACGGTGATCGATCCCGAGCAAAGCCTGCGCGGCTGCAAGAGCGTGCTCGGTATTGGTGCGAAGGGGCCGGCAGGCGAAGTGGCGAAGCATGTTTCCGATGGCCTGGTGCTCGCCTGGCGCGGCGACTTGGACGGCGCGATCGTCGCGTTCGATCGGGCCATCGCGCTCAAGCCCAAATCCGCCGTCGCATATCTCAACCGGGGTCTGGCCCATCAGCGGAACGGTGACGCCGCGCGCGCCGCCGCCGATCTCGATCTCGCGGTCAAATATGCGCCCTATGCCGCGCGCGGCTATTACAATCGCAGCGTCCTGCGGCGCGAGCAGGGTGACCGACGCGGTGCGAAAGCCGATGCGAATCGCGCCGTGGAGCTGGACCCGGATTATCCCGATCCGGCGCAATGACTCCGGCCGACTCCGACGACCGTTAGGCGGCGGCCTCCAGCCGTTGCACCAAGGCCGCAAAGCGGGCGTCAAGCTTTTCGGCATGGCCGCGTACCGCGAGTCCGATCACCCGGGTCGAGTCGGCAGTCTCCGCCACCTGGTCCAGCGCGGCCGAGATCGCCGTGATCGCTTCCTCGGAGGTGCGGACATTGTCCGCAATGCCGATCGAGTTGCGCTGGATCACGCCCACCGCCTGATGCTGCTGATGGGCAGTCGTCGCCGCCTTTCCAACGGCGTCGAGCAGGGCACCCATGATGCCGTCCACTTGATCGACTAGCGCGACCGTCTCGCGCACCGCCGAGAACACGCCATCGACGCGTCCCTTGATCGCCGACGTGGTGTCGCCAACCTGTTTGGCCAGTCCCTTCACTTCGCCCGCTACCACGGCGAAGCCGCGCCCTGCCTCGCCGGCGCGCGCCGCCTCGATCGTGGCGTTGAGCGCCAGCAGGTTGGTCTGGCCGGCGATCTGGGTGATCAGCTCGGCCGCCTCGCGGATCAGGTCGACGTTGCGGACGAGGTTGCCATTGGTGCTCCGCGCTCGGGCAGATTGCTGGCTGGCGTCGTTGGCGGCGATGCGCGCCTGCTCGGAAGCCGTGCCGATCTCGCCGATCGAGGAGGAAAGCTCGGTCAGCGTGTCGGAAATGGATTGCGTCGCGCGGCTCGCCTCGTGCGAGCGATCGCGGATCGCGCCGGTTTGCGCCTGCTGGTCGGCGATGACGGACAGCATCGTATCGGCGCTGCGTTCCAGCGCGCCGGCAGAACCTATCAGATCGGTGACGAGGCTGGCCAGCGACCGGCGCAATTCCTCCGCGACCTGGCGTTGGCTTTCGCGCAGTTGGACCTCGTGGCGTGCGCGTTCCTCGATCGCTTGGGCCGCGAGCTGATCGGCGCGGACTCTCGCCTCCTCGGCCTGGCGGAGTGCGCCGGCAGTCTCGTCAGCGCTCCGTTCCGCGCGGGCTGCCTCGGCTTGCGCTTCGCGTATGCTGTCCTCCAGGCGCCGGCGCGAACGGAGGATCAGCCGCAACAGCCAGGCAGAGGTCAGCGCGAAGGCGCCGCCCACCGCGAGCAGGATCGGCAGGATGCCGCGCAACGCGTCCTGCCCGGCGGTGGCCAGCGGCCAGACTATCGTCCCGACCGGCACATTGGCGGCATCGCGCACCGTCAGGCGATTGGGCGCATCGCCGGTCATGGACGACCAGCCAATACTGGCCAAGCCATAAGCATCGCCCCACGCCGACAGTTCTCGACTATCCAGCTCGAGCACGAAGACGAAATAGCGTAGCGGCCCCAGCTGCTTGGGTCGTAAAAGCGGCAGGATCGGCATGCCCGAAATCACCGCCGGCCGACCCTGAAAACGAACCGGAAAGGCAATGCCGGTGGTCATCCTCTCGGCTATGCGCTGGTTGCGCGGAAGGCGCGACATCAGGGTGGCAAGGCTGCTGCCGATCGCACCGGCAAGCGGGACCGCCGTCCCCTTGCCGTTGGGCGGGCCGGCCCAGAGGATATTGCCCCGATCGTCGATGATGTAGCTGTGCATGGGATAGGAAAGGTTGGTACGCGCCCATTCCGCGTCGACGCGACCATAGAGGTGATCGACTGCGTCGTCCCAATGGGCGGTGGTCGACGTCGAGTCGGCCAGGCTCCGCGTCTCGCGCTTGACGGCACCGGAGACCAACGCATGCATGGTGGCGGAATCGTTGCTGTCGACGCGATGCACCAGCGAGACGATGACCAGCGCGGCGCCAATCGCCGCCAGACCGATCAGGGTCAGCAGCGGGGCGAGCAACCCATCGAATTTCTTGCCGACTACGTCCAACTCGCGCTCCTATGACTGCAGCAGCTTAGTCTAAATTGGTTACCGGGATCGTAAGCACGGCTTCGTAATCATACTTAGGGCGGGCGGCGATGCCTGTTCCGGCCGGCGCCATCGACCGCGAGTTTTCGCAACGCGATCCGGGGCAAGGCGCAACGCGCTCTGTTACTTTCCGCGCCCTCGGCATAAAACGCGCCTGTGATCCTCTCTTACGCCCCGATTTCGCTCGCCGATTCCCCCGCCGGGTCGAGCGTGTTCGTTGCGGCGATATCCTGGCTGCAGGATGTGTTGCTCGGGACCGTCGCGACGTCGATCGCGGTGATCGCGGTCGCGGCGATCGGGTTCGGGATGCTGACCGGGCGAGTCAATATCCGCCATGGCGCGACCGTCGTCCTGGGCTGCTTCATCCTGTTCGGCGCATCGACCATCGTCAACGGACTGCGCTATGCGGCCAGCGGCGTCGGGGGCGATACGGCTCCTCCCGTCATAGCCGTCGCGCCGCCTCCGTCGCCGCCGCATGTCCAGCCGACCGGGGCGCCAGCTCCCTACGATCCCTATGCCGGCGCGTCCGTTCCGATGCGTTAGCGCATTGACAGGCTGGACTCTGTTGCCGAGCCCGGCCCGCTGGGGCACAGCCTGTCGCCATGCCGCCGAATCGCTTTACGCCAGCCATCCGCCGCGGCTTTGCCCTGGCATCTCCAACTCTCGCACTCGCCTTCGCCGTGGTGGCAATCGGCCTGTCCCCGCCGGCTGCCGCGCAGAACGACAATCGCGTTCCGATCCCGCTCGGTAGCAAGAAGAACGCACCGGTATCGATCGCCGCGCCGCCGATCCTGGTGGTCGAGCCGGTGGCGATGATGATCGCCGCGTTCGACGCGGATGGCGACGGCCGGGTGACGCGCGACGAGATGCGCAAGGGCGTGGCCAGGAGTTTTGCGGCGATCGACACGGCCAATACCGGCAAGCTCGGCTATATCGCCTTTTCCGACTGGGCGCAGAAATGGCTGGGCGATCCCAACGCCTTGCCCGGCGCCTACGAGACCGACACCGACAGCGACAACCAGATCACGCTTGCCGAACTCCAGGCGAAGTTCGACCAGATCTTCACTCGGCTCGACAAAGACAAGGACGGAGTCCTGACGCGCGCCGAGTTGTTGACGATCCGCGCCTTTCCGATGGGCGATGGCGGAAAACGTGGGAAACGAGGCGGATAATCGTGCTAGCCGCTCGGCATCCATATCAATTGGTCATCTTCGATTTCGACGGCACGCTGTCCGACAGCGGTCATTGGTTTTTGTCGATCGTCGACGATCTCGCCGAACGCTTCCGCTTCCGCAGCGTTCATCCCGACGAAGTGGAGGGATTGCGCAAGCGCACGACGCGCGAAGTGATCGATCATCTCGGCATCTCGCGGTGGAAACTGCCGCTGATCGCGCGCCATGTCCGCGCGCGGTTCGGACGGAACACGGACCAGATCCACTTGTTCGACGGCATCCGCGACATGCTGCGGACGATCGACGAGGCGAAGGTTCGGATGTTCGTCTGCTCGTCCAATTCCGAAGCCAATGTCCGCGCGATCCTGGGGGAAGAGGATTCGGCGCGGATCGAGCGCTTCTTCTGCGGCTCGGGCCTGTTCGGCAAAGTGCGCAAGTTCCGCCAGGCGATCAAGGCGAGCGGCCTTCCCCCAAGCGCGATCTTGTCGATCGGCGACGAAACCCGCGACGTCGATGCCGCCCGCGCGGTAGGGATCGGCGCCGGTGCGGTATTATGGGGCTATGCCAACCCCGAGATGCTGCTGGCGATGAAGCCCGACGCGACCTTCGCGTCGCCGCAAGAGGTGGTCGACTATCTGACCTGAGGTCGACAAGGCGGCAGACCCGTGGCTAGAGCGACGGCGATGTCTCCCCGGCGCTCCATTCCCGATAGTTTCGACCCCGAGATCGTCGCGGGCATCGATGCGCGCCTTTCGGCGGCGGAGCGCGACGAACTTGTCCATATCCCGATAGCGATCGAGAGCGGCAGTCGTGCCTGGGGCTTTCCGTCGCCCGACAGCGACTACGACTGCCGGTTCGTGTTCGTGCGCCGGCATGACGATTACCGCTCGCTGTGGCGGCCGCGCGACGTGATCGAAACGCCGCTTGATCCGATCTACGACGTCAACGGCTGGGATCTCGGCAAGCTGATCAAGCTGATGGTCAAGGGCAATGCTGTGGCGATTGAGTGGCTGCAGTCGCCAATCCGCTACCGTTTCGACTGCGGAGTCGCGGATCGTTTACTCGATCTGGCGCGGGCGGTCACCGACCGCGCCGCGATCCGGCGTCACTATTATAGCCTGGCCAAGACCCAATGGCTGCGGCTCGATCGCGGCGGCGATGAGGTTTCGCTCAAGAAAATCTTCTACGCCCTCAGACCGGTCGCAGCGGTGGCGTGGCTCGATCGCCATCCTGGCGAGGTCGTTGCGCCGATGGCTTTTCAGTCATTGCTGGACGATGCCGATCTGTCGATGGCGTGCCGCCTGGAGATCGCGGCTATGCTGGAGCGCAAGGCGGCGACCGCCGAACTCGGTCGCGGGCCGATACCTCCGGCCATAGCCACGCTTATCGAGAGTGCGCTCGCAGCCAATCCACCGGCTATCGTCAATCAGATTCCGCCGGAAGAACGACGCCGTGCCGCCGATCGCGTTTTCCTCGACCTTCTCGACGAACTGGCTCCCGCATGACTCCCCGTTTCGACTTCACCATTCACGCCACCGACGGCAAGGCCCGCACCGGCGAGATCGCGATGCGCCGGGGCACGATCCGCACGCCCGCCTTCATGCCGGTCGGTACCGCCGCCACCGTCAAGGCGATGAAACCGGGCGATGTTCGTGCCGCCGGCGCCGACATCATCCTGGGCAATACCTATCACCTGATGCTCCGCCCGAGCGCCGAGCGCGTCGCGCGGCTGGGCGGATTGCATCATTTCATGGGCTGGGACCGACCGATCCTGACCGACAGCGGCGGTTATCAGGTGATGAGCCTGTCCGAACTCACCAAGCGCGACGAGAACGGCGTCGAGTTCAAGAGCCATCTCGACGGCACGCGGCACCTGATGAGCCCCGAACGGTCGATGGAGATCCAGCGATTGCTCGGATCGGATATCGTCATGGCGTTCGACGAGCTGGTCCCGACGACCTCGACGGCCGAGGTACAGGCGGCGGCGATGGCGCGGTCGATGCGTTGGGCGCGGCGCTCGCGCGAGGCATTCCTTTCCGGCGGCGAGCATGCCGACAATGCCGCGCAATTCGGCATTCAGCAGGGTGCGCTGAACGAGCAATTGCGTGGGCAAAGCGCGGCGGCGCTGACCGAGATCGGCTTCGATGGTTACGCCATCGGCGGGCTGGCGGTGGGCGAGGGGCAGGCGGCGATGTTCGGCTGTCTCGATTTCGCGCCGAGCCAGCTTCCGGCCGATAAGCCGCGTTACCTGATGGGGGTGGGCAAGCCCGACGACATCGTCGGTGCGGTCGAGCGCGGGATCGACATGTTCGACTGCGTGCTGCCCACGCGTTCGGGCCGCACCGGCCAGGCGTTTACCCGGACCGGTCCGATCAACATCCGCAACGCGAAGTTCGGCGAGGATCGGGGGCCGCTCGATCCCGAATGCGGCTGCCCGGTCTGCGCGACCTGGGAACGCGCCTATCTCCACCATCTCGTCCGTGCCGGCGAGATTCTGGGCGCGATGTTGATGACCGAGCACAACATTTGGTTTTATCAGGCGTTGATGGCGGACTTGCGCGCAGCGATCGCCCAGGGAACGCTCAACGCATTTGCGAGCGGATTCCGGGCACGCTACGGACAGGGACGAGGAGAGTGAGCGTGAGCGACAAGCCCGAAGAAGAGAATGAGATTATGGCCGCGGCGCGGATTGCCAAGGAGCGCCAGAAGGGCGCCGAGGGCACGCCCGAGCCGGCCAAGCTGAGTAAATGGGGCCTGGCGGCGTTGGGTGCGGGCGTCGGGTCGGCGGCGGTCGCGGCGGCAGTGCTCTACGCCAATCGCAACAAGAAACGTTGAAGACGTCTCCCGTCTGATCGCTGACGATTGTTCGTCGGCGATCGTGGCGGGCGGAGCCAGTTTCGGCGGGCGATTGACTCGCGGTGTTTTAGCGCGACACATCGGCGTCATCCTCACCTCCTTTGCGGAGAATTGAATGCGTCTGACTCGTGCCGCCCTGTTGATGGGCGCCGCCCTGATTCCCGTCGCTGCCACCGCCGCTACGCCCGCCCAGAAAGCCGCTCCGAGAACGGCTGCGGTTGCCAGCGCGACGGCGGTCAAGCCGATCGCCTATACCGTCCGGACGCTCGCCAACGGCCTGCGCGTCTATGCGATCCGCGATACCAAGACCGCCAACGTCTCCGTCCAGGTCTGGTACGATGTCGGATCGAAGGACGATCCCAAGGGGAAATCCGGCTTCGCGCACATGTTCGAACATCTGATGTTCAAGGCGACGAAGAACCTGAAGTCGGAGAATTTCGATCGCCTGACCGAGGATGTCGGCGGTTACAACAACGCGTCGACCAACGACGATTACACCAATTATTTCGAGGTGGTCCCGGCCAACCACCTCGAACGACTGCTGTTTGCCGAGGCCGATCGCATGGCGAGCCTGGTGGTCGAACCGGTCAGCTATGCTTCCGAGCGCGACGTGGTGAAGGAAGAGCTTCGCCTCCGCACCTTGGCGACGCCGTACGGCAAGCTCTATTCGATCTATTATCCCGAGATCAGCTACCGCGTGCATCCCTATGCGCGGCCCGGGATCGGCAGCCTGGAGAATCTCGAGGCCGCGACGATCGACGATGTCCGCGCGTTCCACGCGACCTATTACCGGCCCGACAATGCGGTGCTGGTGGTCGCGGGCAATTTCGACCCTGCGCAATTGAACCAGTGGGTCGACACCTATTTCGCCGGCATCAAGAAACCCGACCGCCCGATTCCGCGCGTTACCGTCGCCGAGCCGCCGCGGACCGCGCCGACCCGCTATACGGTCTACGAGCCCAACACCCCGCTGCCTGCGGTGCTGATCAGCTACCAGGTGCCGCCGGACAACAATCCCGACATTCCGGCGCTGACGCTGCTCGACGCGATCCTGTCGCGCGGCGACAGCTCGCGGCTGTATCAGGACCTGGTCTATCGCGATCAGCTCGCCCAGTCGGCCAACACCTTTCTCGATACCAAGCAGGGGACCGGGTCGTTCGTCGTCACCGCGACGATGGCCGACGGCAAGAGCGTCGCCGACGGCGAGAAGGCGTTGCGCGCCGAAGTCGCCCTCGCCCGCGACACGCAGGTGACCCCTGCCGAACTGACTCGCGCCAAGAACCAGCTGATCACCGCGACGATCGAAAGCCGCGAGACAGCGGACGGCAAGGCCTCGACGATCGCGCGATCGGTGATCATCGACGGCGATCCGGCGGCCGCCGACAAGCAACTCGCCGCGATCGGCAAGGTGACCGCCGCCGACATCCAGCGCGTCGCGCGCAAATATCTGACCGACAATGGCTCGGCGACGATCAACTACATGCCCGCCGAAATGGCGCCGAAGGACGGGCCGAAGGGCGACAAGATCGCAGTCGCCGATACGGTCGAGGTCGCCGAGTTGAAGACGCCTGGCACTGTCGAAATGGTCAAGCCGGCGAGCGATGCCGACCGCGTCGCCGTGCCCGCGCCGGGCAAACCGGTGGTCGCGGCACTGCCGGCGCCAGTGACGATGACGCTGGCCAACGGCATGAAGCTGATCGTGGTCGAGAAGCACGATCTGCCGCTGATCACGACTCAGGTCCTGGCTAATGGTGGCGGCGCCGCCGACCCGGCCGACCGTGCGGGGCTCAACAGCCTCACCGCCGACCTGATGACCAAGGGGACGAAAACGCGTTCGGCGACGCAGATCGCCAATGATGTCGAGAAGCTCGGCGGATCGATCAGCTCGGCCGTCGGCTGGGATGCCGCGGCGGTGACGCTGGAGGTCAAGTCCGACCAGATCGTCCCGGCGATGGCGGTGCTTGCCGACGTCGCGCGCAATCCGGTGTTTGCAGCGGAGGAGATCGAGCGCGATCGCGCACAGACGATCGACGGGGTCCAGGTCCAGCTCAAGAATCCGGGCCGGCTCGCGTCACTGGTCGCGGCGCGGACGGTGATGGGCGGCGGGCCTTATGGCCATCCGATCGCCGGTACGCCCACATCGCTCAAGGCGATCACGCGAGGCGAAGTACAAACGGCCTATACTCGCACCTGGGCGCCGGCGCGCGCGACCCTGGTGATGGTGGGCGATATCACGCCGGTGGCCGCCAAGGCGCTCGCCGAGGCCAATTTCGGAAACTGGCAGGCAAAGGCCGCGCCCGTCGCGGCGGCCAAGGCCGCTTCCGTCAATGCAACGCCCCGGGTCATCGTAGTCGACATGCCCAATGCCGGCCAGGCAGGCGTTGTCGTCGCGCGGCCGGGCATCGCGCGCAGCGATCCCGATTTCTACGCCGCCAGCGTCGCCAACGCGACTCTCGGCGTCGGCTTTTCGTCGCGGCTCAACCAGGAAATCCGCATCAAGCGCGGCCTGGCTTATGGCGCCGGCAGCGGCATCGCGGCGCGGCGCCAGCCCGGCTATGTCGCGGCCAACACCCAGACCAAGAATCCCTCGGCGCCCGAAGTGGTGGGGCTGATCATCGACACGATGAAGGGAATGGGGTCGGCGCCTGTGCCGAATGACGAACTCGCCTCGCGCAAAGCGGTGCTGATCGGCGATTTCGGCCGCGATACCGAGACGACCGGGGGGATTGCCGGCGTGCTGGGCGATTATGTCGTCGAGAACGTGCCCCTGTCCGAACTCAAGGCATTCACCCCCAAGGTCGAAGGCGTCGACGCGGCGGCGGTGCAGCGCGTTGCGCAGCGGCTGCTCGATCCGACCAACGCCAGCGTCATCGTGGTGGGTGACGCGAAACTGTTCCTCGACGACCTTCGGAAGAAATACCCGAATGTCGAGGTGATCCCGGCGGACAAGGTCAATCTGGATAGTCCGACGTTGCAGTAGCGCTACACCCGTCATGCAGGCCTTGTGCCGGCATCCACCGAGCCGCACGCGCAAGGGCATGAGGAGGAGTGGACCCCGGCACAAGGCCGGGGTGACGACGGATTATGACGTGGGGCAGTTCAAAATTAACGTCGGGGGACGGTTTCCCGTTCCCCCGACGCCCCCCTCCAAACTTAGCGAGCGGCCGGCAGCCAGCTCAGGTCGAGACCCTCATAGCGGTCGACATAATTGGCGGCGCGCAGCAACTCGCGTTCATTGGTGAATCGGACGCGCCCGTTCTCGCGCGCGATCAGCCCTTCTTCCTCGATCTGGCGCAGCATGCGGTTGACATGGACGGCGGTAAGGCCGGTGGCGTCGCCAATCTCTTCCTGGGTCAGGCCGATCGTGAATGCGTCGGTGATCGTCTTGTCGCTCGCGCGCAGGCGATTGCGCATGTCGATCAGCATCGCGGCGACGCGCGCCTTGGCCGAGGTGCGGCCAAGCGCCGCAAGCCGATCGGTCAAGGCGGCGCGCTCGATCTGGCTATAGACCAGCAGCAACGCTGCGAGCCGCGGATGCGCCGCGATGATTTCGCTCAGCGTCGAGCGCTCGAACGGGGAAACGACCGCGTCGGTCAGCGCGGTAAGCGTCTCTGGCGTCTCGCGATAGACCAGGCTCGAGAGCGCGATCACGTCGCCGGGAAACAGGAAACGCAGGATCTGCCGGCTGCCGTCGTCGAGCAGCATCGACGACATCAGCATGCCCTTACGCACGACGAACATGTCGCCGGCGCGATCATTCTCCCGCTGGATCGTGGCGCCTCGTCTGACCGGCCGCTCACGCTCCTCGAGCCGTTCGAGCGCCGCATGTTCCGCCGGAATAAGGGTAACCAGATCGCCCAGTCTTTCGGCGAAACAACTGCCTGACACGTCGAAGAATACTCCCCCGGAACTTGGGGCGTACAGAGCAGCACGCGCGGACCCGTGCATTAAAGTCGATCAATGATTGTTGCAGGCCTGTTGCGCTTGCGCGCCGCGCGGCGGGCGATAGAAGCCTTTGGATGGACCGTATCCTCATTCGCGGCGGCAATCGCCTGACGGGCAAGCTGCCGATTTCGGGCGCCAAGAATTCGGCGCTGACGCTGATGCCGTGCGCATTGTTGACCGAAGAGCCGGTGACGCTGCGCAACCTGCCGCGGCTCGCCGATGTCGACAGCTTCGGGCATCTGCTCAACCAACTCGGCGTGTCGACCGAGATCGAGGGCGCGCGGCCGAGCGATTTCGGACGCGTCATGACGATGCGCGCCGGGCGGCTGACCTCGACCGAGGCGCCCTACGATATCGTGCGCAAGATGCGCGCGTCGATCCTGGTGCTGGGGCCGCTGGTCGCCCGCGCGGGCGAGGCGACCGTATCGCTGCCCGGCGGTTGCTCGATCGGCAACCGTCCGATCGACCTGCATCTGAAGGCGCTCGAGGCGATGGGCGCGCGGATCGAACTCGCCGCCGGCTATGTGAAGGCGATCGCGCCGGGCGGGCGCTTGCCGGGCGGGCGCGTGGCGTTTCCGATCGTCTCGGTCGGGGCGACCGAGAATGCAGTGATGGCGGCGGTGCTCGCCAAGGGCGGCACGGTGATCGAGAATGCGGCGCGCGAGCCCGAGATCGTCGATCTGTGCAATCTGCTGCTCGCGATGGGCGCGTCGATTTCGGGCGTCGGGACCGAGCGGCTGGAAATCGAAGGTGTCGACCGTTTGCACGGCGCCACCTATCGCGTGATGCCCGATCGGATCGAGGCGGGCAGCTATGCTTGCGCCGCTGCGATCACCGGCGGCAACGTCGAATTGGTCGGGGTCAAGGCCGACGATATGCGCTCGACCATCGCGGCTTTGATCGACGCCGGCGTCACCGTCGAGGAAAAGGGCAGCTCGCTGTTCGTATCGTCGGACGGCAAGCTCAAACCGCTGACCTTGTCGACCGCGCCGTTCCCCGGCTTCGCCACGGACATGCAGGCGCAATTCATGGCGATGCTGTGCAAGGCCGATGGCGCCAGCGTGCTGACCGAGACGATCTTCGAGAACCGCTACATGCACGTGCCCGAGCTGGCGCGAATGGGGGCCGACATCCAGGTGCGCGGCCGTACCGCCGTGGTGCGCGGGGTCGATCATTTAGTCGGCGCGCCGGTGATGGCGACCGATCTGCGCGCGTCGATGAGCCTGATCATCGCCGGACTGGTTGCCGACGGCCAGACCGAGGTCAGCCGAGTCTATCATCTCGATCGCGGCTATGAGCGG